>Ga0183098_10079_pt1 | contig 379572 bp, 316 predicted proteins | sample BioMet9_FD_128884 | JGI IMG/M metagenome (GOLD analysis project Ga0183098, IMG submission 128884) | Microbial communities from bioreactor (seeded with sewage sludge) at Lawrence Berkeley National Lab, California, USA - Biofuel... | ecosystem: Engineered > Bioreactor > Anaerobic > Unclassified ...
CTCAGCCTTGCAAGCCCCTTTTTCCCGGCTCGCCCTTGCCGTGCCGCGTTTGCCTTACGATTTGTAGGTTACCATCCCCCTCCAACCCTCCGCAACACTTCTGCAACTTTCTTCTGCAGTTTATTTCCTGCCGCCCTCACAGCCCCGCACGGCTGGTTTGAATAAGTCCCATACAAATGAACGTTCAGTAGGCGGCGAGCAGGTGCCCGCTGGGCACGGCCAGTTGCTTTCGGAGTGCGTCCGGCTGGATTCCGCCCGTTGCGACGGCGCTGGGCTTTTGGCCTGGCGAAGATCGTAGAGAGGGCGAATTGGCGTGTAGACGGCCTGGTCTTTTGTGACGACGGAGAGCGGCCGCGTTCCAGCCGCAGGGAAAGCGATCGAGAGGACGGCCGGCCACCCCGGTCGACGGTGCGGCACTCGTGAGTCCGCGCCCCGCGTGGCACAGAGATACCTCTTCACGTCGTGGATGAACGGCGACCACCAATGGCGGGAACGAATAGACTGCTTCTAGTGGGGATCGGCGGGCTGCGGCGTGGCGACGATGATCGTCTGCTCGTTCCGCTTTTGCAGATTGTAGATCTCCCGGACCTTCCGCTCGCGGAACTTCTGATCCGTGTCGAGCTTCTGGATGAACTCTTTGTGGTTCTGGAGATCTTCGCGCAACCGCTGGTTCTCGTCTTCCATGGCGCGAACCTTGTCGCGCTTCTCCAGCGCGGCAGGCACTCCTGACGGGCTGCGCAGGTACATCGCGACGCCGAACAGGGCAAGGAAGGACATCAACCCTAGCGCGAAGTTGCGAATGATCTTTCGCATGGTGCTCGATGCGGTCTTTCTCCTAGTTTATAATCCGATTCACTAAGACAGTCCAGAAGAACGGCGAAATTCTCAGGTTAAAAGTGATGACAGACAAGATCGTTGTTTTCACAACGTGCGGATCGGCCGGCGAAGCGGCCCGGATCGCGCGCGCTCTGGTGGAATCGCGGCTGGCGGCTTGCGTTGCGGTCACGCCAAAAGTCCGCAGCGTCTACCACTGGCGCGGCGCGCTCGAAGAGAGTACCGAGTGGGCGTTGACGATCAAGACGCGCCGCGATCTCTTCGCCCCGCTCAGCGAGCAAATTCGCCGGCTGCACAGTTACGAAACGCCTGAACTCCTCGCCTTGCCGGTAGTGGACGGCAGCGCGGACTATCTGCGCTGGATGGATGAGTCGCTGGAGCCGGTAGCCGGCGGCGCTTAGTCCGCGCTCTACGGTAACGGGAGAATCGCATTCTGCGATACGTTGGTTAGGAGTCCGAGTCTCAGGACGTCCATTCGTCAACGCCCATCTAGGACAGGATTGACCCATGAAACTCACGCGCAGGAACTTCCTTGAAACGACGTCTCTCGCCCCCCTGGCGTGGCAGGCCGTGGCGGCAGTGCCCGATCCCGTAACCGGCATGCCCATGCGCAAGCTTGGCAAGACCGGCGAAAAGGTGTCGATTCTCGGCTTCGGAGGCGGTAGCCGCTTCCTGATGTACAAGGACCGGGAGAAGGGCCTGGAAGCGCTCGACCTGGCGCTGAAGGCAGGTATCAACTATATCGACAGCGCCGCCAGTTACGGCGACGGACAGAGCGAAAGCTGGATCGGCGAGTACCTCCGCAGTCACAAGAAGAATTTCTTCCTGGTGACCAAGATCACGCCGCGCAAAGGTGATGAGGCGATGCGCACCATCGAGCGTTCGCTCAAGAACCTGGGCGTGTCGCAGGTCGATCTGATGCACGTTCATGGGCTTGGCGATGAAGCCGACCTGGCCGCCGTCGAAGCGCCCGGCGGGCTGCTCAGCGTGCTCCACAAGATGCGCGATCAGAAAGTCGCGCGCTTCATCGGCGTCACGTCGCATCAGAACCCGCAGGTGCTCAAGACGGCCCTGGAGCGCCACGATTTCGACTCCACGCAGATGGCTCTCAACATCGGTCAGATCGGCGCCGCCGCGCCTTCCGACAAAGCGGGCCAAGGCATGACCGGCGCGTCGGGCTTCGAAGCCATCGCCATGCCGGTCGCCGTCCGCAAGGGCATGGGCCTGACGGCGATGAAGGTCTTCGCGCAGGACAAGCTCGCCGGCAAAGCAGCGCCGGAGATGCTCATCCGCTATGCCATGACGCTGCCGATCGCCGCGGCGATGGTCGGCATGCCGAAGCTCGAATACCTGAAGGCGAACATCGCCGTCGCCAAGAGCTTTCATCCGCTGACACCCGACGAGATGAAGACTCTGCCGCAGAACGTCTCCGCGCAATTGCGCGCTTCAATCGATCGTTTTTTCAATGACCATGTGGATTGCTAAAGAGCGCGCCGCGGAGCTGGAACGTGTGGGCGGCCACGCCGAATTGGCGGCACAGGCCACCCAGACGCTGCGGTCGCTGACCGGCGAAGATCTGGAGATCGCCTTTGAAGATGGCCTGTGGATGCACCGCGCGGGCGCGCTGTGGTTCCCCGACGGCCCGCGCTTCGACTACCCGGAAGGCTGCTGGGCCAAGTGGTCCGCGCGCGAGGAAAAATACCTCCGTGACGCCGCCGACTACTGGTTCCACGTCTACCAACCGCGGCCCGGCGACGTGATTGTCGACATCGGCGCCGGCCACGGCGAAGACACCTTCGCCTTTTCCAGAGCCGTCAGTCCCACCGGCACGGTATGGTCCATCGAAGCGCACCCTGGCAACTTCCGCCTGCTGGAACGCTTCTGCCGGAAGAATGGCTTGGCCAATGTGCGGCTGTTGAACTGCGCGGCGATGGACCGGCGCGGCAGCCTGCAGATCCAGACGATGCCGGTGTGGGAATCGAGTTTCGTTTACGCGGGCCCCGCGACGCCGGCGAGCCACGCCGTCGAGGCCTATCGCTTCGACGACATCTGCGCGCAGCACGGGATTGAGCGTATCGATTTCCTGAAGATGAACATCGAAGGCGCGGAACGCTTCGCCTTGCCGGGTATGCCGGAAGCGTTGCGCCGCGCCCGCTTTGCCTGCATCGGCGCGCACGATTTTCGCGCCGCGCGCGGCGAAGGAGACGAGTTCAAAACCCACGATTTCGTGCTAAAAACGCTCAAAAATGCGGGTTTTTCGCTCGTTTTGCGCAGTGACGACCCGCGCTACTACGTGAAGGAGCACATCCACGGATTCCGCGAGTAGCTTCGTCGTAGGGCGCACCTCCAGGTCCGCGCGGGTCCTCCAGGACCCGCTTCGGTCGCGCTTCCGGTGCTTTACCCGACAGTCCTTTTGAGCAGCCAGGCCATGTTGCGGCCGAGCGTTTTCATGGTCCGAATGCCTTCTTCGTCCTTCTCCACTTCGCCGATCTCGCGCCCGATGCCGATATTCCAGTACGTCGAGCCGGGGATGATCATCTCGGTGATCAGGAAAAAGTGATTCAACGTGTCGAAGGCGTGCGTGGCGCCCGCGCGGCGCACGGCCACCACCGCCGCGCCCACCTTGCGGCGGAACAGCCCGCCGTTCGCTCCCGAGACCATGCAGGCGCGGTCGATCAGCGCCTTGATCTCCGGCGAGACGTCGGTGACGTAGGTCGGCGTGCCGAGCAGGATGCCATCGGTACGCGCCATTTTTTCGATGAGCGCGTTGCCATCGTCCTTGATCTGCGCACACCGCTTGTCTTTGTTGGCCGAGCACTGGCGGCAAGCCAGGCAGCCGTGAATGCGCGCGCCGCTCAGTTCAACAAGCTCGGTTTCGATCCCTTCGGCTTCCAGTTCGCGCAGCACATAGCCAAGCAGAATCGCCGTATTGCCGCCCTTGCGGGCGCTGCCATTGAATGCCACAACCTTCATCGTGATGAGTCCCGGGAAAATGGATTTGAACCTCTCATTATCCCGCGTGAGAAGACAACTGTGCCCCACCGGGGGTTATAAGGCCCGAGGCGATACCACCGCTTCCTCACGGTCGCGGCTCCGTATCGACGTCTATTCCGTGCTGACGATCTCGGCGCCCAGCGCGTGCAGCTTGGGAATCAGATTCTCATAGCCGCGCCGGATAAGATTCGTATTGGTCAACGTCGAAGTGCCCTCAGCGGTGAGGGCGGCGATGACGTACGAAAAGCCCGCGCGCAGGTCGGGGATGTTGATCTCGGCGCCATGCAGCGGCGTGGGCCCGACGATCACGGCGCTGTGCAGATAGTTGCGCTGTCCGAAGCGGCACGGGAGGCGTCCCAGGCACTCGCGATAGAGCTGGATCTGCGCGCCCATGCGGTTCAACGCCTCGACGTAACCGAAGCGTTCCTCGTACACCGTCTCATGCACGATCGAGACGCCCGCCGCCTGCGTGAGCGCAATGACGAACGGCTGCTGCCAGTCGGTCATGAAGCCCGGGTGAACATCGGTCTCGATGACGGTGGAATGCAAACCCGCCTCACGCCGCCAGAACGTGATGCCGTCGTCGCTGACCTCAAAGTCGCCGCCGATTTTGCGCAACTGGTTGAGGAACGTCATCATGTCCACCTGGCGGGCGTTGCGGACAAAAATGCGTCCGCCGGTGGCCACCGCGGCGCTGGCCCAGGACGCTGCTTCCAGACGGTCCGGCACGGCCGCATGATCGAAACCATGCAACTCGTGTACGCCCTCGATGGTGATGACGCGATCGACGTCCACGCTGATGATGGCGCCCATCTTCTGCAGCGCCATGATCAGGTCCATGATCTCCGGCTCGATGGCGGCGTTGGACAGCTCGGTCTTGCCCTTCGCGAGGACCGCCGCCAGGATCACCTGCTCGGTTGCGCCGACGCTGGGGTATTCGAGGTGGATCTTGTTGCCGTACAGCCCGTCGCAGGTGAGGTACGCCGCGCCCGCCTCGTCGTGCAACGTCGCGCCCAGATCCTGCAATGCGCGGATGTGAAAGTCGACCGGCCGGCTGCCGATGCGGCACCCGCCCAGGCTGGGTACGGGGCACTCGTGGAAGCGCGCGAGCATCGGTCCGCAAGCCAGAATCGGGATGCGGCTTTTGCCCGAGAATTCCTTCAGCACCGCGCGCTCCATCGGCCGCACATCGGCGGCGCAGAGGGAGAGCACGCCCGGCCCCTGCTCGTAAACGTCGCCGCCGAGCGCCCGGATCAGGTCCGAGACGATGGCGACATCGGAGACGCCGGCGACATTTCGCAGCGTGCAGCGCTCGCCGGTCAGCAGCGCCGCGACCATGATTTTCGGCAGCGAGTTTTTCGCGCCGCGCAGTGTGATTTCGCCGTTCAGCGGGCGCCCGCCCCGCAAGACCATACGGCCGGTGGAAACGGTGGTTGCGGCAGTCATCAATACGATTTTCTCTCACGCCGCAAGATGGGGGGCGTGTCGATGTCGTCCAGCGAGAAAATGTCGTCGTGCTCGGGGGCCGGTTCCGGCTCGGCCGGCGGGCGCGCGGGCGCCTGCGGGGGAGCGGGGGGAACGTCAGCCGGAGCAAAGTCGAAGTCCATGGGTTCCGATTCCGAAGCAGCCGGCTCCGGCTCATCTTCGTAGTCGAACGCCTCTTCCTCTGTGCTTTCCGGCGCGGCCGCAGCTGGAGCTGGCGTGGCCGCGGCCGCGACGGGGCGAGCCGCTTCGGGCTCTTCGTCAGCAGCGGAACCAGCCGTGATCTCGGCCGGAACCGACACATGCGGCGCTTCGGCTTCGGGCAGCCCTTGCCGCTCGAATCCGGTCGCGATCACCGTGACCTTCACCTGGTCGCCGAGCGACTCGTCGGGCACGACGCCGAAGTTGATCTGCACGTCCTCGATCCCTGAAGACTCGCGGATCAGTTCGCACGCCTCGTACATGTCGTGCAGCGCCAGCGTGCCGGCGGCGGAGATGTTGACCAGAATGGCGCGCGCGCCTTCCAGGCCCGCTTCGTCGATGAGCGGGCAACGGATGGCGGCGCGTGCGGCTTCGACAGCGGCGTTCTCGCCGCCGGCCGTGGCCGTACCCATGATGGCGAAGCCCATGCCGGTCATGATCGACCGCACATCGGCGAAGTCGCGATTGATCAGCCCCGGCGTCGTGATGATGTCGCTGATGCCCTGCACGCCTTGCCGCAGAACATCGTCGGCGAGCCGGAACGCTTCGAAAAAGCTGGTCCCGCGCGGCACCAGTTCGACCAGCCGGTCATTGGGAATCGAGATCACCGTGTCCACGGTCGCGTGCAGTTCGGCCAGGCCATGGTCGGCCTGACGCGCGCGCCGCGGGCCCTCGAAGCTGAATGGACGGGTGACAACAGCAACGGTCAGCGCGCCCAGTTCCTTGGCGAGAGCGGCCACCACGGGCGCAGCGCCGGTGCCAGTGCCGCCGCCGAGTCCGGCGGCGACGAAGACCATGTCGGCGCCTTCCAGCACCTGGACGATGCGGTCGGTGTCTTCCAGCGCGGCCTGCCGGCCGATCACCGGGTCGGAGCCCGCGCCCAGGCCGTGCGTGATGCGCGCGCCGATCGGAATGCGGTTGGTGCACTTGGACGCCCGCAGCGCCTGCGCATCGGAGTTCATCACGTAGAACTCGACGCCCGCCACGCCCACATCCAGCATCCGGTTGACTGCGTTGGAACCGCCGCCGCCGACCCCGATTACCTTGATCCGGGTGCCACCCAGCGATTCGTCCTGAATTTCGAACTTAAGATCATCCAGTTCAGCCATGAGTCACCCTTTCGCGCCTAACCACGGACACTGTCTTCATTTTGTCATGAGGCATCCGTTTTGACGCTCAACGGCCCGAAAACAGATCCCAAAATCGCGGTCCCTGCCTCCGGTTGTCGCGCCGCTGGCCGAGACGCGCGGCGTACATCGCCAGGCCCGCCGCCACTGTCCACTCCGGCGTAGTCATCTCTTCCGGCCACTGGCCGATCCCGCGCGGCAGTCCGAGACGCGCCGGGCAGTTCATCACCTTCTCGGCGACCTCCACCATGCCATCCAGCTCGGAGCCGCCGCCGCACAGCACCACGCCTTCGTTCAACGGCAGTTGGCGGGCGAATTGGATGCGAAAGTTTTCAACGTAGCCGAACAGTTGCAGCGCGCGCGCCTCCAGGATCTCAACGAGTTCCCGGCGGCTGATCTCGCGTCCCGAACGGCTGCCCTCTCCGGGAATGCCGATCACGATGTTATCGGCGGTCAGGCCGGTCAGCGCACAGCCGTAGTCGAGCTTGAGCCGCTCGGCTTCTTCAAACGAGAGCGCCCGCACCTTGCCGACGTCGGTGGTGAAATGCTCGCCGGAAATCGGGATGCCCACCGCGAACGTCATCGCGTCGCCGTCGTAGTAGCACAGGTTCGTCGATTGCGCGCCAACGTCGGCCAGCACGACGCCGCCCTCGCGCTCTTCCGGCAGAATGCTCGCATAGGCGGCGGCCATCGCTTCGAAAACCGTCTCTTCCACCTTCAGATGAGCCTGATGCACGGCGCTGACCAGCGCCTGGTGTTCCTGTTCAGAGCACGTAACAAGCAGCGCATGCGCTTCCAGACGCAGCGCGTCGATGTTCAGCGGGTTGATCAGCGGCGCCTGGCCGTCGACCGTGAAATCCTGCGGCAATACCTGGAGCAGCGCGCGGTCGGCCTCGAAATTCGCGCGCGCCGCCATCTCCACCGCGTACACCATGTCGCCGCGTTCGATGGGACGCCGGTGGCCGAATTCGTAGAGACCGCGGCCCTGCTGGCAACGCACGCGCGGACCGCCCACGCCGACCACGGCCGAACTGATGCCCTCGCCGGCACGCCCCTCGGCCTCGCGCACGGCCTGCCGCACAGTTTCGGCGAGCGCCTGTTGATCCACGATCTGGCCGCGGTGCCAGCCCTTGGCCGGTATGCGCGAATGGCCGCGGTAATAAAGCTGACTGTCTTCGAGGCCCAGCGCGACCACGCGTACCCAACCGCTGCCCGCGTCGAGACCGACCGCTAATGGAGCTTTTTTCGCCAATGCCGTGTTTCCGTTTCCCTAGTTCGCCGCCGCTCCCGAGGCTGGCTCGGGTTCAATCGCGAGGATGCGTCCCTCGTTGGTCAAATCGTATTCTTTGCGTGGATCCATCTGGTCGCGCATTGTCTCATGCTGTTTTAAGAACATTTCCAGCCGCTGCAGGAACTGCTCGTGGCCGAGGATCAGAGAAAAGTTCTGGCCGCCTACCGCGCACGTCACGCGGATGTCGTCGGGCCGGCTCACATCCACCTCGAGAATCTTCGACTTATACTCGTGCAGCGCCCGCAGCACGCGCCGCATCATGTCCACCTGCTGGCGCCGCGAGTCGACGTCGCTGTCGTCCCGCACGCCCGTCAGCAGCGGCAGGTTCTGCGTCACCGCTCCCTGGACGGGCAGCATAACACCCTCGGTGTCGATCATCATCAACTGGAATTTGACCGGGTTGTTGAAGTCGCCCGTAGCGCCGTCGGCAACGCGGATAAACGCGACCGGCACACGCTCGAAGATCGCCACTTCGATCCGGTTCGGCCACACCCGGCGGACCATGGCGTCGCGTACCCACGGCAGACTCTTCAATTGCAGCCGCCGCTGTTCGGGATCGAGCACGTACAAACTGTGCCCGCGGTCGCGTTCGAAGAAGGCCATGATCCGGTCGCGCGAGGCATTGCGGTTGCCGGTCACGCGGACGGCGTCGTCGGTGTCGTCAATCGTGCGCAGGGCCACCGTGAACCGCCGGTCGGTCTTCAGGAACGAATCGGCCTGCCAGCTCACCCAGGCCATGCACAGCAATACCAGCATGAAAGCGAAGGTCCAGCCAGAGACCTTCAGTGCGGATTTCCAGTACGCGCGGCGGCGCTGAATCTCTTCTTCAGTGAGTTCGGGGGTGGAATCAGGTTCGTGCGCTCTGCGTCTCGCCACGGTCCCTCCCCTTTCCCAAGCCGCGCAGAATCAGCCCGCCGGCTTGCGTCACATTGCCCGCCCCCAGAGTAAGTATCGTATCGCCTGGCCGCGCCTCCTGGATGGCGGTGGCGGCGGCATCGGCCACGGAGCCCGCATAGCGGACGTCGGGATGGCCCGCCGCGCGAATGCGGTCCACCAGCCCTTGCGTCGACACGCCTTCAATCGGCTGCTCCGAAGCGGCGTAGAGATCGACCACGCGCAGCACGTCGGCGTCGCCGAAGCTGACGGCGAACTGGTCGATCAGATCGCGCGTCCGCGTATAGCGGTGCGGCTGGAAAATCACATACAAGCGGCCCGGCGCGGCGGCCGGCTTCAGCGCCTTGAGCGTCGCGCGGATCTCCGACGGATGGTGCCCGTAATCGTCAATGACCGTGACGCCGGCTTCAGCGCCTCTGCGTTCCATGCGCCGTCCAGGGCCGCGAAAAACGGCCAGCGCCGCGCGCGCGGTCTCCACGTTGATGCCCATTTCGAGCGCCAGCGTGATGGCGGCCGTCGCGTTCAAAATGTTGTGCTCGCCGAGGATCGGCAGATGAAACGCGCCCAGGCTCCGGCCGTCGCGCGCGAGTTCAAACGCGATGCCCGACGTCGCAACGCGCGGGTTCAGCACCCGCATCCGCGCTTCCGGCGCGCGGCCGTAGGTAATCACGCGGCGGCGGATGGCGGCAATGATGCCGGCGGCGTCGGCGTCGTCGATGCACACGGCCACGGCGCCCTCCCACGAGACGCGGTTCGCAAACGCAATGAAAGCCTGGCGCACGCCCTCGAAGTTGCCGTAATGGTCCAGGTGCTCATGATCGACGTTCGTGATCGCCGCCCAGCGCGGCATCAGCCACAGGAACGAGCCGTCGCTTTCGTCGCTCTCGCAGACGAGGAAGTCGTCCTTGCCGAGCCGCCCGTTCGCGCCCGCGAGCGCCGGCACGCTGCCGCCGATGACGATGGTCGGGTCGAGCCCGGCCGCGAGGCAGATGCTCGCGACCATTGTGCTGGTCGTAGTCTTGCCATGGCTGCCCGCAATGGCGACGCCGCGGCGCGGGCGCATCAACTCCGCCAGCAACTCGCCGCGTAGCAGGATGGGCAAGCCACGCCGTCGCGCCTCAACCAGTTCGGGATTGTCTTGCGACACGGCCGACGTGATGACCAGCGCGTCCAACTCCGCCGGCAGGTTCGCGGCGGCATGCCCTTCAACGACAGGGATACCGAGCCGGATCAGACGTTCCGTCACAGGCGACAGATGCAGGTCGGAGCCGCGCACCGCGACGCCAAGCTGATGCAGGATCTCGGCCAAGCCGCTCATGCCCGTCCCGCCAATCCCGGTGAAATGTATCGTCTGTCCCTTATCCGGCATTCCTCATCCTTACCAATTCCAATGGCCGTCAGCGCCTGGCGGCGGCCTCCTCCAACACATCCGCGGCCCGCTGCGCCGCTCCAGGGTGCGCCAGCTTGCGCGCGTTGCGGCCCATCTCGCGGCGGCGCTCCGGATCCGCGGCCAGCTTCACGATCGCGTCGCAAAGCATCCCGCCCGTCAGCCCGGCCTCATCGAACAGCAGCGCCGCGCCCGCGCGCTCGAAGGCCTGCGCGTTGTGCCGCTGATGATCGTCGGCCGCATACGGAAACGGCACCAGGATCGCGGGCCGTCCCGCGGCGGCAATCTCCGCGACCGCGCCGGCGCCCGAACGCGAAACGATCAGATCGGCGTTCGCATACTCGCCCGCCATGTCCGAAAAAAACGGCGCCACCTCGCCATCGAGGCCCGCGTCGGCAAAGGCGCTCCGCAGCGCTTCGAACTCGTTCGCGCCGCTTTGATGAATCCAGCGCACCGGCACGCCGCGCTCCGCGCTCGCCTGCCGCAACAGCGGCCAGCATTCCCGCGCCAGCCGGTTCAACGCGCGCGCGCCGCGGCTGCCGCCCGTCAGCAGCACCGTGAACACAGCGCCCGGCGCACGCTCCGGCACGGCAAAAAACTCCTGCCGCACGGGCAGCCCGCAGACCTCGCTGCGCCCGGCAGGAAAGAACGCGCGCGCCTCCTCGAAGGCCACCAGCGCGCGATAAACGAAGCGCGCCAGCCAGCGCGACACCAGACCCGGCATCGCATTGGGCTCCATCACCACCAGCGGCACGCGGCGCAGAATCGCCGCCAGCACGACCGGCGCGGCGACGTATCCGCCCATCGAAAAAACAGCCGCCGGCTTGGCCCGCCGCAGGATCGCCCACGACCGCCAGACGCTGACGGGCAGTTGCCACAGCGTGTGCAACTGCCGCGCGAGGCCCACGCGGTTCAGCCCGCCGATCTCGATCCACTCGATGGGAAAGTCCGCCTGCGGCGCGAGCTTCGCTTCCAGGCCGCGTTGCGTCCCGATGAACAGCGCCATGTGGCCGCGCCGCCGCATCTCACTCGCCACTGCGAGCGACGGCACCACGTGCCCACCCGTACCGCCGCCTGCATAAACGATCAGAATCTCGCTACCTTCCCTTCAAAAAAACGCACCCGCCGTACTCAACGCGATGTCGCCCGGTCGCTCACGCTCATCAACAGGCCGAACGTCAGCAGCGTACAGACGACCGCGCTGCCGCCGTAGCTGATCAAGGGCAGCGGGATACCCTTGGTCGGCGCCAGTTCCAATACAACACTCATGTTGAACAGCGCCTGCGCGGCGATCAGCGCGACGCATCCCAAGGCCAGATAACGGCCGAATGCGTCGGGCGTAAGCCAGTACAAACGCAGCCCGCGCCAGAAGACGAAGACGTAGGCGAACAGCAGGATCACGCAGCCCACAAATCCAGTCTCCTCGGCGATGACGCCCAAAATGAAATCCGTATGCGCCTCGGGCAGGAAGCCGAGCTTCTGCGTGGACTGCCCCAGGCCGACGCCCGTCAGACCGCCGCTGCCCACGGCCAGCTTCGCCTGGCGCGGCTGATGCTCCGCGTCGCGCGTGGCGTTGGTCTGCTCCAGGCGCGCGGCCAGCCAGCGGTACTTCTCGGGATTCTTCTCGATCTTCTCCTGCGTAAGACCGACGAAGCTGGTAATGCGCAGCATGCGGTACGGCTTTTGCAGCACGAAGCCGATGATCAGGAACACGCCGAGCAGGCAGGTCAGATAGAAGTACCGGCGTTCGATGCCCGCCACGTAGAACACCGTGACCGCGGGCGCCAGAATCACCAGCGCCGTACCCAGATCGCCAACCGCGATCAACCCCGCCATGCCGCCCACAACCAGCGCCGCCGGCAGCAGCGTGTGACGGTCGTTGATCTTGTTTTCGCGCCGCGCCACGAACCAGGCCAGGAACAGAATCAGCACCGGCTTGGCCAGCTCCGAAGGCTGGAACTGCATCCCGAACAGACGGTACCAGCGGTGCGCTTTCCCGTCGGCGAAGATCACGCCGATCAATAGCACCAGCATCACGTTGATGGGAACGAAAACGTACAGCGGATGTTGCAGCTTCTGATAATCGAGCCGCCGCAGCGCGAACATCAGCGCAAGGCCGACGATCGCGCAGGCGAACTGGCGCTCGGCGAATTCCCAGGACTTCTCCGGCTGCCACGTCTGCATGTGATTCTGCAGATGCGGCACCGTGCTGGAGGCGCTGAATACCATCACCAGGCCGAACGCGAGGATGGCCAGAATGGCGATAAACATCGGCCAATCGGTCTGAATGCGCGCCGGCATGGTCTCTTATCCTTTCTTGTCCAGCCCGTTCACCAGGCTCTTGAAGTGGCGTCCGCGCTCGTTGTAGCCCGAGTATTGGTCGAAGCTCGCGCAGGCCGGCGAGAGCAGCACGACGTCGCCCGGCACCACCCGCGCCGCCGCATAGGCAACGGCCGAAGCCATGTCGCCGCAGCGCGTCATCGGCAGCGCCAGCCCGGCCAGTTGCTTTTCAATGATCGGCGTCGCTTCGCCGATCAGCAGCACGGCGCGGCCGCGCGCTTCGATCAGCGGCTTCAGCGGCGTGTAGTCGCTCGCCTTGTCGCGTCCGCCGAGAATCAGCCAGATGCCCGACGCGAAACTTTCCAGCGCCTTCACCGTCGCATCGACGTTGGTTCCTTTCGAATCGTTGTAGTACCGCACGCCGTTCAATTCGCGAACGAATTCAATGCGGTGCTCGACGCCGGGGAAGCTCGCCACGGCGCGGCGCAATGCTTCGAGCGGAGCGCCGGCGATGTGCGCGCAGCAGCCAGCCGCCAGCACATTTTCAATGTTGTGGCGGCCCTGCAATTGCACTTCGCTGCGCGGCATCCAGAACTGGCCGTCGGCGATCAGATCCGAACCTTCCATCCAGAAGCCGCGCGCGACGCGACTGCCGGCCGAGAATTCATGTACGGCGCCCTGGGTGCAGGCCGCCGAATCGCGCGACAGCGGATTCTCCGCGTTCAGCACGGCCGCGTCGGCCGGCGTCTGATTGCGCAGCATGCGGCGCTTCGCCTCGGCGTAGTTTTCGAGGCTCCCGTGGCGGTCCAGATGATCGGGCGTGATGTTGAGAATCGATCCGATATTGACGTGCAGCGTGTCGGCCAGCTCCAGCATGAAACTGGAAAGCTCCAGCACGTTCCACTGCCCGTCGCGCGAGCTGTCGAGCAGCGCCGCGAGCGGTGTGCCGATGTTGCCGCCCACCTGCACCGGGATGCCACTCTCCTTCAGCAGATGGCCGCACAGCGATGTCGTGGTGGTCTTGCCGTTTGAGCCGGTAATGCCCAGGATCGGGCCACGCAGAAAGCGCGAGCAGAATTCCAGTTCGCCGGTCACGCGCACGCCGCGCCGCCGCGCCTCGTCGAACAGCGGCAGCTTCGGCGTCACGCCCGGCGAGAGCAAGGCGATATCCACGCCGTCGAGCGCCGCTTCATTTTGCGCGACCAGCGGAACGCCCGCCGCCTCCAGCCGCTGCGCGCGATCCGGCGCCAGTTCGTTGAGCGTCTTGCGGTCCACGGCCCGGACGCGCGCGCCGCGCCGCAGCAGGAACTCGGCGGTGTCGACGCCCGACTCGCCCATCCCGAAAATCGCGAATTGCAGTCCCTTTACATCCATGGCCGGTAGCGCCCCTAACGCAGTTTCAGAGTGGTCAAGGCAAACAATGCCAGGACAAACCCGGAAATCCAAAATCGAATGATGATCTTTTCCTCGGGCCAGCCGAGTTTTTCAAAGTGATGGTGAATCGGCGTCATCAGAAAGACCCGCTTGCCCGTGCTCTGAAAGCTCGCCACTTGAATGATGACGCTGATAGCTTCCAGCACAAAGACGCCACCGATGAAGGGCAGCAGCAACTCCTGCTTCAACAAAACCGCGACAACGCCCAAACCGCCGCCGAGAGCGAGCGAACCGACGTCGCCCATGAAGACCTCGGCCGGATGGCAGTTGTACCACAGAAAGCCGAGACAGGCACCGGTGAGCGACGCACAGAAAATAGTCAGCTCACCGCTGCCCGGCAGGCGCGTGATTTCGAGATACCGCGCGAACTGCGCATGGCCGCTGACGTAGCTCAGCACCGTCATCGCGCCCGAGGCAATGATCATCAGCCCGCTCGCCAACCCGTCGAGCCCGTCCGTCAGATTCACCGCGTTGGAGCTGCCGACCACCACCAGCCACAGAAAGATGAAGAACGGCAGGACGGCGAGCGGATACGTCCACGGATTATGAATCAGCGGCTGAATCAGCAGGCCCGGATGGATGTTCTTCAGGAAGGGCACGTTCATGATGGTCGTGTACATGTGCGCCCGTTCCATCGCCATCAGAAACGATCCGAGGATGAAGACCAGCACGCATTGCAGCGCCATCTTCTGCTTACCGGTGAGGCCCAGGTTCTGCTGCTTCTTCACCTTCGCGAAATCGTCGAGAAAACCGATCGCGCCGTAGCCCAGCATGCCGAGCAGCGCCACCCATACATAGAGGTTCGACAGGTTCGCGAACAGCAGTGTGGGCACCACCGACGCCGTGATGATGAGCAGCCCGCCCATGGTCGGCGTGCCCTCTTTTTTCATGTGCGACTGGGGGCCCTCTTCACGAATGTGCTGGCCGATCTGCATGGCGTGCAGACGGCGGATCATCCACGGGCCGACGAGGATCGTCACCAGCAGCGCGGACAGACTCGCGACGAGCGTGCGGAACGTCACATATCCGAAAAGGCGGAACGGGGGAAACAGCGGGAGTAGTTTTTCGAAGAATAGCCAGTACAGCATGTTTAGCGCAGGAACTCCTCAAGCGCCAGCTCAACTCGTGTTCCCCGCGAACCTTTGAAAAGGATGGAATCGCCCGGACGGGCAACGGTTTTCAGAAACTGCCCGGCGGCCTGAGGTTCGTCAAAAAAGTACGCGGCGCCGGCCGGAAGGCCAGCGCCCCTGGCTGCGTCAACCAGGTGGCGAGCAGCGCCGCGTATTCCAACGAGCACAGATACTTCACATTGTACGGCGTGACGGCCAACTTGCGCGTGCAACTCTTCGGCCCATGTGCCTAGCTCCCGCATCTCGCCGAGCACGGCGATGCGCCGCTTGGCGGGCGTCACCGCCAGCAGGTCCAGCATCATGCACGCCGCTTCGGGATTCGAGTTGTAGCAGTCGTCCCAGATCACCATGCCGTCATGCTCAATCCGCTGCAGCCGCATCTTCGGCGGCTCCAGCGCGGCCACGGCGTCCTGCAATTTTTCGAGGTCCAGACCGAACGCCTGAGCGGTGGCCAGCGCGGCGAGCGCGCTCATCAATCCGCCACGCGCCGGCAGCGGACAATGAAAGCGCCCCACGCCCGCGAGCGTGAACTCGCAGCCGTCGACATGCCAGGCGATCTCCGTCGCGCGGATCGCGCAATCCTCGCGCGTGCCGTAAAAAATCGAGCGGCCCGGATGAACTTCCGCGAAACGGCGCACGTGGTCGTCGTCGCCATTGAGAATTGCAATGCCGTCGGCGGGCAGCGCCTCGATCAGTTCGCGCTTGGAACGCGCGATGGCGTCGATGGAACCGAACGCCTCGATGTGCGCGGTGCCGACGTTGGTGACCACGCCGATGTGCGGCTGCGCGATGGCGGCGAGCGTGCGGATCTCGCCGGGATGGTTCATGCCGATTTCGAGCACGGCCACCGTGGCGCCCTCGGGCACGTTGAGAATGCTCAGCGGCACACCGATGTGGTTATTGAAATTGCCGCTCGTCTTGCCCACATGCAACGACGTTGCAAGCAACGCGGCGATGGCTTCTTTCGTGGTTGTCTTGCCCGCGCTGCCGGTGATGCTCACCACGCGGCGGGAGGCGTCCGCGCCCCATTGTTCGCGCGCCGCGCGCGCCAGCGTCTGCAACGCCACCAGCGTGTCGCCGACCACGAGTTGAGCTCCTGAATGAGCGACCGGGTGCGCGACGACGGCGGCCAGGGCGCCGCGTTCGAACGCCGCCGCGACGTGCTCGTGCCCGTCGTGCGTCGGCCCTTGCAGCGCGAAAAACAATGCGCCCGGCTCGAGCGTGCGCGTGTCCGTGCTGACGCTGGTCAGCGTGATGGCGGAGTCCGCGGCAGCGTTGCCGCACGCGCTCATGGCGCGCGCACAGAATCCGAGTGTCAGATTCACGCGGCGTCACCTCCGCCGCGCGTCCGCGTCTTGGGTACGTAGCCGAACGCGCGCAGCGCCTGGCGCGCCTCGACGCGGTCGTCGAAATCGATCACTTTGTCTTTCAGCACCTGATACGTCTCGTGACCCTTGCCGGCCAGGATGACGATGTCGCCCGGTGCGGCTTCGCGCAGCGCGCGCTGAATGGCCGTGCGCCGGTCCGGCTCGACGATGACGCGGGCGGAGTGGCGCTGCACGCCGACCATCGCGTCGTTGATGATCGCCAGCGGATCTTCCGAACGCGGATTGTCGCTGGTCACGACGACCATGTCGCTCAGTTCGGCGGCGGCCCCGCCCATCAGCGGGCGTTTCGCCCGATCCCTGTCGCCGCCGCAGCCGAATAGCGTGATGACGCGTTTCGGCTTGAGAGCGCGCGCCGTCAGGATCACGTTGCGCAGCGCGTCGTCGGTGTGCGCGTAGTCCACCACCACCAGGAACGGCTGCCCCTCGTCGATGCGCTCGAAACGGCCGGGCACGGCGCTCATCTGCGCCAGCCCCTGCGCCGCCTGCTCCGGATCGATCCCCAGGGAAATAGCCGCGCCGAAGGCCGCCAGCAGGTTGTAGACGTTGATCTGCCCGCACAGCGGCGAGCGCAGCCGCGTTTCGCGCCCTTCAAAGGCCACGCGGAAATCGACGCCGTTGAAGCCGCTCTCCACATGCACGGCGCGCAGGTCGGCGGGCGAGTGAATGCCATATGTCAGGCGCCGCGTCGCAGCAGCGGTGTGCAGCTTGCGGCCCCACTCGTCGTCGGCGTTGATCACCGCGCCGTGCGGAGGCGGGCCGCCCGCGCCGTCGAACAGGCGCTGCTTGGCGGCGAAATACGCCTCCATGGTCTTGTGATAGTCCAGGTGGTCACGCGTGAGATTGGTGAAAACCGTCGTATGGAACGCCAGGCCGAACACACGCCGCAGATCGAGCGCGTGCGACGAGACTTCAAAATTGAAATACTGCCCGCCACGATCGCGCGTCTCGGCCATCAGGCGCATCAGGTCCAGCGAGTCCGGCGTCGTGTTAACGGCCGGGCGCTCCTCGCCCGCCACCTGGTAATGAATGGTGCCCGCCATGCCGGTGACCGCGCCGGTCGCGCGCAGCATGCGGTCGATCAGATAGACCGTCGTCGTCTTGCCGTTGGTGCCGGTGACGCCGGTCAACTTCAGCGCTTCGTCGGGCTTGCCGTAGAACGTCCGGCTCATGCGCGAGAGCGCTTCCCGTCCATGGGCCACTTGCACCCACGGCACGGTCGTACCCTCGGACGCGGGCGATTCGCACACCACGGCGATGGCGCCTTTGGCAATCGCGTCCGCGGCGAAACGGCGTCCATCGGCCTTCGCTCCGGGGAAGGCGAAAAAGACGCAACCGGGTTGCACGCGGCGCGAGTCATATTCCAGCCCAAGCACATCGAGATGGGGAGCGCCGCCCGCGATCGGGCTGGTTGCGGCGACGCCCTCAAGCAGTTTTCCAAGTTTCATCAGGGCCTCGCGAACTGAACATGGATTCGTCCGTGCAAGGGCAGAATCCCGCCTGGCGGCGGAGACTGATCCCGCGCCACGCCTGTACCGACAACCTCAACGGGAATTCCCAGCGCGGCCGACTCGCGCAGCACAACGACCATCGACTTGCCACGGAAATCCGGCACCCGCGGCCCGGAAAGCAGGACGGGCGTGCCCGGCGGAGCCGGTGCGGGTTGCGGAGCGGGCTTCTCTTCGTTCTTGTTGCCGGCGATCTTCTGCGATTGATCTTCCGGCTCTTCGTCAGCACCTTTCGGCGGCGCCGGCAGACCATGAATGTCATTATCCGGGTCGTCCTTGGGCACCTGCAGGACGCGCAACGCCGTCTCTGCAATTTTCGCAAACACCGGCGCCGAAGCGATACCACCCTGCTGCCACGTGTTATTCAGCGTCACCACGACAACGATGCGCGGGTTGTTGACCGGCGCAAAGCCGACAAACGACGAGTTCGTGCGCTTCACCCAACCGGTGCCGGGGATAAAAAGCTGTGCCGAGCCCGTCTTGCCGCCCACCGTGTAACCGGGGACCTTGGCGCGCCGGCCGGTGCCTTCCAGAACGACGCGCTGCATGATGCGGCGCATGGTCGCGGCCGTCTGCGGCTCGAGCGCGCGCGTCGCCGGCGCCAGGTTCAGCGGCAACTGCTCGACGCTGCCGTCCGCCCGCGGGCGTTCTTTTTTCAGCACCAGGTGCGGCGAAACCAGCATGCCGCCGTTGGCCACCACCGACACGGCGCGCGCCAGTTGCAACGCGGTTGCACCGACCTCGTGACCGAAAGCGATGTACTCGTGCGACGACGGAGTCCAGCAGGGCGTCGGCACACCCTTGCTGTTCTTGCCGCCGCATTCGAGCGGCCACAGGATGCCGCCGGTCTCGCCCGGCAACTCGACGTGCGTTTTGTCGCCGATGCCGAATTTCTTCAGGTACTTGTAAAGCATCTGCGGGCCCAGCGCGATGGAGATCTTGGCCACGCCGATGTTGGACGATTTGATCAGCACGCCCGCCACATCCAGCCCGCCCATGGGATGCACGTCGTGGATCGGTTTCCGCCCCGGCCGCGCAAAGTGCCCGTTTTCGCAAAAAATCGGCGTTTCGGGTGTGAATTTCCCACTTTCGAGCCCCATGCTGACAGTGATCATCTTCATCACCGAGCCCGGTTCGCACGGCGCCTGGACGGCGGTGTTCAGGCGTTTTTTGAATTCGTCCGGCGAAGGTTTCTCGATGGAGGGGTCGAAATTCGGATAGTTGGCGAGCGCCAGAATCTCGCCGTTATTCGGGTCCATCACCACGACGCTGCCGTGCTCGGCGGAGGCCGACTGCACGCCCTCTTCGAGCGCCTCTTCGGCGACGTGCTGGATGACGTTCTGGATCGTGAGCGTGATGTTCGCGCCCTGCTCACCGGGATCGCTGATCGTCGTGACGAAGGGATCCTGCAGCGAGTCGGTGAGCACGCTCATCTTGCCGGGGCGGCCCTTGAGATCGGCGTTCAGCTTCTGCTCGACGCCGGAATTACCGTTGCCCTCGGCGTCGATGCTGCCCACCACATGCGCGCCGACGCGGTTGTTCGGGTACTCGCGGCGGGCGTCACGGACGATTTCAATGCCTTTGAACGGCAGGCGCTTCAGATCCGCCACTTCCTGATCGGAGATGTGCCTCTTCAACAGCAAAAAGCCACGCCCGCGGCCCTTGCGGCCCTGCAATTCCTGAATGCGGGAGCAGACTTCCTGAGCGCTCAACCCGAGCGTCCCGGCCACCTTGGTAGCAAAAAACTCGGGGTTCTTGACGCGCATCGGGTTGACGACGACGGATTGGGTGGGGATGCTGACGGCGAAAAGCTGCCCGGTCCGGTCCGAGATCTCGCCGCGCAGGACAGGGATCTCCAGTACGTGCTGCTGCTGCGCTTCGGCGGCGGCCTTCAGTTCCTTGTGCTCGGCAATCTGGAACTGATAGAAACGGCCGGTGATAACGATCGCCCACAGCAGGACAAGGCCCGTTACAATACGCAGGCGCCGTTCGGGCAGTTTCTCGACTGGAAAACGCATGACGGAGCCCCGCTCAGCCCGGCCGCCCGGCGGTTACCGGTCCTCTTTGGCCGTCACACCGAGGCTGGCTACGGCTTCCTTGGAAGGCGGAGCGTACAGCACCTGCTCAGCGGTAGGCGGCACAAACTGCGTGCCCGCCCACTCTTCAACGTTCTGCGGATTGAGGCGGCGGGCTTCCTGCAGCTTGAGTTCGAGCAGTTGGCTCTGCAACCGCGTGCGCTCTTCCCGCAGGTACTCCATGCGCCGGCTCGCCAGCATGCCGTAGCAGGACGGTCCGACCATCGCGCTGACAACCAGACTGCAGGCGAGCGCCACACCGCTGACGGAGACGCTGGTCGCCCAGTCTTTCTTGTCGACGACACGGATCAGTTTCGAGTTGTCGATGTTCTTGATGTACAGGTGAATCTCTTCGCCTGGCAAATTCCGCAAATGGTAATCGGGCGGTTCCATGCGCGGCCGCCCGCCAGCGGCCGGATGATCCGTGCCCATCCAATCATAGAGTGCCGAGAGACTCTTCATGCCGATTCATCCTTGCTATCCAGTTCGTGCAATTGCTCCCCATGCCCGCCCGGACCCATTTCCAGGGCGCGCAGAACAGCGCTGCGCGAGAGCGGGTTCCGCCGGGTCTCTTCCAGGCCCGGTCGCACCACATGTTTCGTCAAAACCTTCGCCACCCCCGCGTGCCCCATGTCGCGGAAGGCGTTTTTCACTTTCCGGTCTTCTCCCGAGTGGAAGGCGATCACCACCATGCGCCCGCCCTGCTTCAGGTGCGCCGGCGCGTGCGCCAGCAGCGCATCCAACTCGCCCGGCTCGTCATTCACCGCCATCCGCAGCGCCTGGAAAATCCGGGTGGCCGGATGCAGCTTGCCCACTCGCGGAACGGCCGAAGCCACGACCTCCGCCAGTTGGCGTGTATCGCGGATCGGCCGCGTCCGAATTGCTCTGGCTGCTTTCTGTGCCGGGATTCTCCTTTCTCCGCCCAGCTCCATGAAGAGCTGGACGAGTTCCTGCTCGGAAGACCCACTGATGACGTCCGCCGCCGTGAGCGGCGACTGCCGGTTCATCCTCATGTCGAGAGGCCCCGCGTTCATCAGTGAAAAACCCCGTTCGGGACTCGTTAGCTGAACTTTGCTAACTCCTAAGTCCGCGATCATTCCATCCACGAAATCCCAACCTGCGGCCCGCAGCGCTTCATCCAACTGCGAAAACGCCGCCTGCCGGAAGATGATCCGGTCATGCAGCGCCTGCGTATTCTCTTTTGCCTGCTCCAGCGATTCCGCGTCCCGGTCGAGCGCCAGTACACAACCCGTCGTCAGCTTTTCAGCGATCGCCCGCGTGTGTCCGCCCAGGCCCGTCGTGAAGTCGACGTATCTGCCTTCCGGCCGGATTGCCAGGTACTCCAGACTCTCCGCAAGAAGGACAGGTACATGCTCCATGCCTTACCGGACGTTGAATCCGCGCCTTTCCGCCATCGCCAGATCAATCGGATTCTTTGCCAGGTTTTCCTGCAACTCCGCCTCGAAACGCTCCTGCGTGTAGACGGCGATGATGTCCTCCGAAAAACGGAGCTGAACCGCCTGGTTCTCCAACTTCAAAAACTCGCGGACCTTCTGGGGAAGGGTCACGCGCCCCTGCGGGTCGCATTCCACATCTCCACCCAGCGCCTCCGCCGTGCGCGCAATACGATCCCGTACATCGGCTTCATCCGGTGGCAGCTTGTCCAATTCCCGCTCCCAGGCGCCGTTCACGTAGATCTTCGCCAGGTCTTTGACCACCGTGACAAACAGAATCTGATCGGGCAGCGTCCGGATGTAGTCTAGGAATCGTGCAGGAAGTTTCAGTCGCCCGGCCGGGTCCACACGTGTCGCATGGTAGCCCCGCGGATTGCGGAGCGGCCGAGGAGACGTCCCTGCCGCAAGCTCTTCCATGTTGGTCCGAATTTGACTGATCGCTACCTTTTAGCGCCGATTCAGTCCATTCGCCTCAAAACGAGCGTACCCCACACGCACAGAGCTTTCAAGCGGTATGTTGATCTCGACGGCGAGAATCTTTTTATTCGCTCTTTGTTTGTATTAAGATGGAACACTCCGCGGCCCGGAGATAAGCGCGGCGAATGGATGTGTCAAATAGAGACGCGCGGGTCAGCGGAGGATCGGCAGCAGAGAGTCGGCCGCGGGATCGTGGCTCTTGTAGTTCCGCAGTGCGATCCGGCGGTGACGCACGGCATAGCAGTAGATGCAGCCGTGCGGGCAGGTGTCGTAGTCGCCGATGTCGCGCGCCTCGTGGCAGGCGCAACCGGGCCGGGTGCCCTTTTGCGCGGCGGCGATCCGAAATCCGCCCATCTGTTCCAGACGGCGCGCGTCGACGCACCGCGCTTCGACGGCTCCATCGCAAACCAGCTCGGGCTGCGTGCAAACGCTGAGCTGCATACCGGCGTCGCGCGCGATCCGCGCGAGCTGCTGAAGCAGTTCAATCTTCTTCTCCGCGGGCGGATCCTGCCACGTGAAGTGCGCGCGTGATGCGGCGCTGTCGAGATTTCGTCGCGTCTTGGCGTAAATCTGCGCGCAGGAGACGACGACCTCGTTTGTCGCGCCCTTCAATCGCCCGGCCAGATCGCGGAAGTTTTCGAGATGGTACGCGGCTGGCGTGAGCGACGTGAACAGGATGGGATCGTAACGCCAGACCGGGCAGGCGGGGTGCACGCGCTCCGCCAGCTCGTGAAGCTGCGCGACGGCCCGCAGCGGGTCGATCACGGCGGCTTCGATCTCGCGCGGGTAGCCAGTCACCGTGTATTGCACGATGAAAGGCCGTCCAAAGGCCCGCAACTCTTCGAGCCGGTTCAAGACAGGGCCGAAATTGCGCGTCCAGAAAACGAAACCGTCGACGTCGGCCGGCCGCAGCTCGACACGATACGGCTTGCCCGAGTACGGATTGCGCACCTGGCAGAACCCGGCCCGCAGACGCTCGAAGAACCACGCGCTATAGAAGGCGGGAATGTCGGTACGGCAACTGGCCGAGATAATCACAAGCTCAGGCGCGCGGTGGCGCGGGATCGGGCTGGCCGTGGAAAACCGCCGCGAGACGGCGCCAGGTGGAAGCGAGATCTTCGGGCATGACGCGCGTCTCCCCGACCGTGGTCATGAAGTTCGCGTCGCCCGGCCAGCGCGGCAGGACGTGCATATGCAGGTGTTCCGCAATGCCCGCGCCGGCGCACTCGCCGAGATTCATGCCGAGGTTCAGACCGGCGGGATGGTAGACCTGCTTCAGGCACTCCGTGGCGCGCTGCGCGAGCGCCATCATCTCCGTGGCCGTCTCGGCGTCGAGCGTTTCCAATTCGGCGGTGTGCTCGTAGGGCACCACCATCAGATGGCCAGTCGTGTAGGGAAACAGGTTCAGCAACACGAAGTTCCGTTTGCCGCGGAACAGGATCAGGCCATCCTCGTCGCGCTCGCTTGGTTTATGGCAAAACACACAGCCATCCGACGGTGCGGTGCGTGAGACGTACCGGTATCGCCAGGGGCTCCACAATCTGTCCATTCTCTAATTGTCCACGTCCGGAACCCGGGCCTAAGCGCCAGTAGAGGACGAGGGCTCGGACGTGGGCACGGTGTCCTGTTCGTTGACCAGATCCTTCAGTTCTTTGCTGGGTTTAAAAAATGGCACACGCTTGGCGGGCACATCGACTCGCGCGCCAGTCTTCGGGTTGCGCCCGATACGCGACTGGCGCTGCCTGGTCCGAAAGCTGCCGAAGCCGCGAATCTCGATCTTGTCGTCTTCCCGCAATGCGTTCACAACCGAATCGAAGATCGCCTCGACGATAATCTCCGACTCCTTGCGGGTAAACTCCACAACACGAGCAACTTCTTCAATCAGGTCCGCTTTGGTCATGGGCAGGGGTTCCGTTCTTCTGAATTCTCTCCGATCAAGCCGAGGTCTTATTCCGATTTCGGGGTCTCATCGGGATGGGCCGCTTCGCCGATCTCCTGGCCGGCCTGTTCGGCTTGGCGCTGGTACTCATCCAGACGCTGCCGTTCCTGTTCGGCCGAGGCGCTCGCCAGCGCCAACCCGATGCGCTTTTCCATTTCGTTCAGCTTGATGATCTTGAAAGTCGCTTCCTCGCCGATCGGCAGTGGCGGATTGTTGGCCCGCAATTCGGCCGGAATCTCAGAATTATGGCACAGACCTTCGACTCCGGGGAGCAATTCGACGAACACGCCGAATGCCACGGCCCGGGTCGGCTGGCCGTTCACGATATCGCCGACCGCGTGCGAGCGGAAGAAAGTCTCCCAGGCGTCCGGCTGCAGTTGCTTGATACCGAGGGAAAGCCGGCGGTCGCGCGCGTCGATCTGGAGCACGACGGCTTGCACAACCTGGCCCTTCTTCAAAACCTCGGACGGATGCTGTACGCGCTTGGTCCAGCTCAGATCGGAGACGTGCACGAGACCGTCGATGCCTTCTTCAATCTCGATGAAAGCGCCGAAATCGGTGAGCTTGCGCACACGCCCTTCCACCACGCTGCCGATCGAGTAGCGCTGATCGACCGTGGTCCACGGATCGGGCTCAAGCTGCTTGATGCCGAGCGAAATGCGCCGTTCGGTGGGCTTCACTTCGAGCACCACGCACTCGACGTTGTCGCCGACCTTGACGACTTTGGAGGGGTGCTTCATGCGCCGCGACCAGGTCATCTCGGAGATGTGGATCAAGCCTTCCACGCCCGCTTCGAGTTCGAGAAAGGCGCCATAATCCTTGATGCTGACGACGCGGCCGACCACGCGCATGCCCTCGACATACCGGTCGTGGATGGTCTCCCACGGATCCGGCGCGACTTGTTTCAAGCCCAGCGAGATGCGCTCCCGCTCGTGGTCGAATTTCAGGACCTTGACGGTGATCTCCTGGCCGACCTGCAAAACGTCTGACGGATGCGCCACCCGGCCATAGGAGATGTCCGAGACATGCAACAGGCCGTCAATGCCGCCCAGGTCGATGAAGGCGCCGTATTCGGTGAGGTTCTTGACGACGCCCTGCACCAGATCGCCTTCGTGAATGTGTTCGAGCAGCGAAGTCTTGCGCGCGCCGAGATCCTCTTCGAGCGCCGCTTTTCGCGAAACGACGACGTTATCGCGGCGCCGGTTCAGCTTGATGATTTTGACTTCAATGTCCTGGCCGGTGAATGCGTCGAGGTTGTGAATCTGGCGGATATCGACCTGCGTGCTCGGCATGAACGCCGCCACGCCGACATCGACCGAAAGGCCGCCCTTCACGCGGCCCAGCACGCGGCCCAGCACGCGGAGTTTCTCGTTATAGGCCTGTTCGAGCGTATCCCAGGCGCGGATCTTGCTCGCGCGCTCGTGAGACAACGCGATGTAGCCGTCGATAGCGGGCTGATGCCGGCGATCGACCATCACGTCGATGGGATCGCCCGGCTGATATAGCGGATTTCCGTCAGTGCCCGTGACTTGAGAGAGCGGCACCACGCCTTCCTGCTTGAGTCCGACGTCGACGACAACCCCTTGGGGAGTCACCTGCAGCACACGTCCAGAGATAACCTCGCCCTCCGCGGGCAGGCCGACGTGGCTGTAGTCGTCAAGCAGTTGCTCGTAGCTCTCGTCGCCGGCCGGCAGGTCGACCGGACGGTCGTCCTGGTTGGTATTCATCTCCAGGTCTCCCAAGTACAACTCACGATACGGTGCACGGCAGGCGAAGCTTCCCAGGGGGAACCGGGCAAGTGAACCACTCCCGGTTTGCCCGCGCCCCCATCGGCGGGCCGGCAACCGGAGCCGCAGGAACCACCTAAAAGCGTCTCAACCTCCCGACAAACCGTTGAAAGTGCAACACTTCAGAACTATAGCGGAGGCTCCGGAGCTTGTCAACCACAGCTCCTGGAGGTATCTGACTCAACGCACCGCGAGTTCTGCTTCCCGCGCCTTGGGCCGCGCGAAGACGTACGGCCCCTCCGGCAGAACGGCCGCGGCGGCGCCGGAACCGAGCGCGGCGGCGAAGGCGGTAACTGCCTCAGGGGCCGAGTCATACGAGGGCCCCCAGAGCCGGGCCCGGTACTCCGGCGGAAGCCCCGGAACGTAAAACAGAACCCGGTTACGCTCGAACACCAGCGCCAGCTTTTCAAGTTGCCACTGATCGACGACGACCGGAGATGTGCTCAACCTGGCGAGAAATTGCGCCGGGCTGCCGGATTCGATCAACATCCGGGAGAATTCGGCCGCCCCGGGGCCTTCGTCGCAGGCCGATAGCGCGAGGATTGTGCCTCCGGGCCTGACGATATGCGCGGCGGCGGTGATGCCCTTGACCGTCTGATAAAACGTCAGGTCCAACGGATAGCCGGCCGCGCTGGTGATGGCCCCGTCGAAGAGGCCCGGAATCCAGGCGGTCGTACGGTCCCGTACGAAGGCAACGCCCGCGGCGTGCGCGGCGCGCGGTTCGCCGGCGAAGACGCCGCAGATCCTGCGCCCCGGCGCGAGCGCCACGTCCAGCGCGAAATCGTGGTGCGCCAGGGCGGCAATCGCGAGCAGTTCGGCATGCAGCGGGTTGTCTTCGATGGAGCCTTCCACCGCACGCGCATCGCGCATGAAACGCGGGCTGTGCAGGCTCCGGATCGTGTCCTGATACGCCAGACCCGGCGCGATCAGCTTGCGGCCGCCGGAAAAACCCGCCATCAGATGCTGCTCGATGAAGCCGAGCGTGATGCGCAGATCGGCGTCGGTGAAACGGCGGTCGATCCAGACCGGCGTGCCGCGCGAGGTTATACCCAGGTCCCGATGGTCCTCCTGCCGCCGTGCAAAGTGATTTTCGACCCGGTAATTCCGTGCGACTTCCTCACCCACGATCGACACGATTTCCTCGGGCGAGGCCGGCCGGTGCAGTCCCGTCGCAATCAGGATGGTGATGCGCTCGCGCGCAATCCCGGCGCGTTCGAGACGTTCGAGGACCGGCGGGAGCGTCACACGGTTCGGGGCCGGCCGCGTAATGTCGCAGACCGAGATCGCCGCGCTGGCGCGTCCGCGAGCCAGTTCCACCAGCGGCGGTCCGGCAACGGGTTGGTCCAGAGCGGCGGCAATGGCGGCGGCCTCGTTCTCCAACGGCGCAGCCCAATGCGGCTCAATTACGGTCCAGCGCGGGGCCGCCGGATGCTGCGGCGCCGCGGGAAGATCGAGAGCGAGTCCCGTCTTTCCAAATGCCATCTGTACGCGCATGTCATGAACGTAACACAGAAGTTCCAGGCGGCGAGCCGCGCCGTGCGGAGCGGACGAGGCCGGATTGGCGGCCGCCGGGTGCCCCGCGGTCCACGCGGTGTGTCAATTTTCCTCGGCACAGAGCGGCGAAAGGCCGGCCATGCGGTAAAATCAGTTTGGCATCTCGATTGCATATTCGAAATTGTCTAAAACCTGAGCAGCCTCCATTGCGTAGAAGAAAGTGGAGGCCACGGATCGCGATTGAGCATTACGTCTGGGGAGCCTACCCCGGCTGTGAGGCAAGAAGGAGGAAACCGTTATGTTGATCGGAGGAGTGTTGACCGGGCTCATTGTGTTGGGGCTCTTCTTCACCATGCTGTCCTCGTCGCCCAGAAGAGAAGAGCCGGTTGCCCAGGCGCCTGCCGTTCACAAAGGCGAGCAACGCTGACCGCCCGCGTTTGACCGCGTACAATAGCCTGCATGTGCGGGCAATCTTCAGCGCGTGATTCCGGCGGCGTCAATGCCGGAAAGAGTTTCCTGCTGCTCCGTGCAGAGCGCGTTCGTCTGGCTGGTTTTTCCATTGAATCTACAGCATTCCGATTGCGACCGGGCCACGGCCTGTCCGCGAGATTGACAGGCGCGGCGTGCCGCTGTCCAGATCCTGGCCGCCGGGCATGCGTCCCTTTGACACAGGCGAATGTCAGGAGCGGGCCACCGCGCCTGGCGTCAGCACTGGGAGCAACGTCCACCGCAATCCGGAACATGAGGCGGCCGTGACCGAAGCACAACGCGAAAAGGCCTTCTACGACCGCCAGTACACACCGCTGATGAGCGCGCCGGATCATGCCCAGCGCATCGACCGGCAGACCCTGCTCGGCAATTGCGCCAATCCGCGGCACCCGTTCTTCGAGCGCCGCCGCCTTTATGAAGCGACCGTCGAGGCGCTGCTGGAAGTCCCGCTGGACGGCCTGCGCGTCCTCGACTATGGCTGCGGCCCGGCCGATTTCGGCGTCTGGATGGCCACGGAGGGCGCGGAGGTCACGCTGTTGGACATCTCGGCGTCCGCGGTGGAGCTGGGCCTGCTGCGGGCGGCGGCGAGCGGCGTGAGCGGCCGGGTGCGCGGCCTCGCCGCGGATGCCAGTCACCTGCCCGAGCTGGCCGACGCCTCATTCGACCTGGTCTTCGCCTGCGCCGCGCTGCACCACACGATGAAGTACGCCGGCGCCGTCGCCGAGCTGGCGCGCGTGGTGCGGCCGGGCGGCCGGCTGGTGCTGTGCGAAACCTGGGGCGAAAACCCGCTGCTGATGCTGGCGCGCCGCGCCCGGGCGAGACTGGCCCGGGAAGACGAGGATCAGGGTGAGGAAATTGTGCTGTCGCGGCGCGAGTTGCGCCGCCTGGAGCCCTGGTTCGAGGGTTGGAGGATTCAAACCTTCCATCTGTCGGCGATGGCCAAGCGGCTGCTGCGCGGCCGGTTTCACGCGCGCAGCGCCCGCGCCGCGCTGCGGGTGCTCGAAAACGCCGACCGGGCGATGACCCGCGCCCTGCCCCCGCTACGCTGGTGGTGCGGAGAAGCGCTGATCATCGCCCGGCGTTCCAACTACGCTGTGGCGGACACTCACCCGTCCGTCAGACCTGCATGATTTCTTTCTCTTTCACCTTGGCGAGCTGATCCACCTTCGCGATGTAGCCGTCGGTCAGCTTCTGCATTTCGTCAACGGCCCGGCGCTCGTCGTCCTCGCTCATGATCTTGTCCTTCATGAGCTTCTTGAAACTCTCATTGGCGTCGCGCCGGACGTTGCGCACCAGCACCCGGTGCTCCTCCACATCGTGATTCAGACGCTTGACCAGTTCCTTGCGCCGTTCCTCGGTCAGCGTCGGGATCGGAACGCGAATGATCTTTCCATCGTTGCTGGGGTTCAAGCCAAGATCCGAGGCGCGGATCGCCTTTTCGATCGCGCCGATCTGGGAAACGTCATAGGGCTGGATGGTCACCAGCGCGGGTTCCGGGACATGCAAGGTCGCGACATGGTTGATCGGCATCGCGGAGCCGTAGGCCTCCACCTGGATGCCGTCGAACAGATTTACGGACGCGCGCCCGGTCCGAAGACTGGCCATCGCGTGCTGTAAGGCGGCAATGACTTTCTCCATGCGCTGCTTGGCCGCGGCCTCCACCTCTTTGAGCGTGGGACCCTGGCTCGCCGGCGCTGCGCTCTGCTGTCCAGGTTTCATGCGTTTGTCCTTCCGTCGAGTGATGTCATTCGATCAATGAATCAAAGTGCCGACAGGCTCGCCCATCGACATCCGCATTATATTGCCCCGTTCCGTGAGTTTGAAGACCCGGATCGGGAGCTTGTTGTCGCGGCACATGGCAACGGCGGAAGCGTCCATGACTTTCAGGTTCATGGCCAACACGTCGCTGTAACTGATCTCTTCGAATTTCCGGGCGTCCGGGGACTTCTTGGGGTCCTTGTCGTAGACGCCGTCCACGCTGGTGGCCTTGGCGAGCACCTCGGCCTGGATCTCCAGCGCGCGCAGGCTGCCGGCCGAATCCGTCGAGAAGTACGGGTTCGAGGTGCCCCCGCCAAACAAAACGATCCGGCCCTTTTCAAGGTGCCGGATCGCTCGGCGGCGGATATACGGTTCCGCCACCTGGTTCATTTGGATGGCTGTCATGACCCGCGTCGGGATGCCCTGCTTTTCCAGAGCGTCCTGCATCGCGAGGCAGTTGATGATGGTCGCCAGCATGCCCATGTTGTCGGCGGCCACCCGGTCCATATTACGGGCCGCCGCGGCGACGCCGCGGAAGAAATTACCGCCGCCGATCACCAGGCCAAGCTGCACGCCCGCGCGGGCGACCTCGGAAATCTCCTCCGCCAGCAAGCGGACCCGCTCGGCGTCGATGCCGAAGCCTGCCCCTCCGGCGAGAACCTCGCCGCTCAGTTTTAGCAATACCCGCTTGAACCGCGGCGCGGCGCCTGGCGCAGCATCCGGCATGACTGGATCTCCTTACTCGGCCGCAGACTCCTCGGCCTGCGCCGTCTCGCCCACCTTGAAGCGGAGGAAAGCGGCCACATCGACCGTATCGCCCAGTTCCTTGGCTTTCGCCGCAATGTACTGGGAGATGGTCAGAGCGTTGTCCTTGATAAAGGGCTGATCGAGCAGGCAAACCTCTTCGTAATACTTCGACATGCGGCCCTCGACGACCTTGTCGACGATCTTTTCGGGTTTGCCCTCGGCCAGCGCGCGGGCGCGCTGGATCTCGCGTTCCTTGCTCAGGAACTCGGCGGTCACTTCCTCGCGGCGGACGAAGCGCGGATCGGCCGCGGCCACCTGCATGGCCACGTCGTGCAACACTTCCTTGAACGCCGGATTGGCGGCCGTTTCGCTCTTGCCGCAGGTGAGGTCCACCAGCACGGCGAGCTGCGCGCCGGGGTGCACATAGCTGCCCAGGACGCCGGACGCTGCGCGCCGCGCAAAGCGCGGGACGTTCATGTTCTCGCCGACCTTAGCGATCTTCGATTTGATCTGCGCCTCGACCGTGTAGGTCGGATCGGCGGCGTAGGTCGAAGTCTTCAGGACTTCAACGGAAGCCGGCGCCTCCGCCACCACCTGCTTGGCGAGGTTCTCGACCATCTGCTGGAAGTCGGCGGTGCGGGCCACAAAATCGGACTCGCAATTCACTTCGACGAGCGCGCCAGCCTTGCCGTCGGCGGCAATCTGCACGCCGATCAGGCCCTGCTTCGTGGAGCGGGCCGCCTTCTTCGCGGCGCTGGCCAAACCGCGTTTCCGCAATACGACTTCGGCTTCAGCCAGGTCGCCCTTGGCCTCCACCAGAGCGCTCTTGCACTCCATCATTCCCGCCGCGGTCTTATCCCGAAGCTGTTTGACAAGCTGCGCAGTGATCTCTGCCATGGAAAAATCCTCTGAGTTTTGACTCTGTTAACTGAATGAATGGCCGGCCCGGCCGAAAGCTGAAGTTGCGGGACAGCCCGGAACAGGCGTCCCGCAACCCTTGAGTTGTTACTTGGTCTCGGCGCCCGGCTCGGCCGTTTCCTTCGCGCTCTTCGGCAGCGACATGGAAGGCAGGTCGATATCCGCAATTCCTTCGGTCAGCACGTCCTCGTTGAGGCGCGGATCGACGTAGTGCGCAAACTGCGACATGTCTTCCACGGGGCCCTCTTCGGTGACGAGTTCCTTGGGCGCGAAATCCTGCTCGCTGGCGAGCGCGCGGCCTTCCACCACCGCGTCGGCGATCTTGTTCGTAAACAGGCGGATGGCGCGCAGAGCGTCGTCGTTGCCCGGGATCGGCCAATCCACTTCGTCCGGATCGCAGTTTGTATCGACGACGGCCACCACCGGGATGCCCAGCTTGCGGGCTTCCTTGACGGCGATCGATTCCTTGTTGGAGTCGATGACGAAGATCACGTCCGGCAACTCGGTCATGCTCTTGATGCCGGCCAGGTTCGCCATCAGCTTGGTGCGTTCGCGCTCAAGCTGGATCAGTTCCTTCTTCGTCCGGCGCTCGCGCCCGCCCGAATCCTCGGCGAACAGATCGTCCAGTTCCTTCAGTTGTTTCAGCGACTGCTTGACCGTGACGAAGTTCGTGAGCAGCCCGCCCAGCCAGCGGTTGTTCACATAGAACATGCCGCAGCGGGTGGCTTCCTCGGCGATGGCTTCCTGCGCCTGGCGCTTGGTGCCGACGAACATGATGTTCTTGCCGAGCGCCGCCTGCTCGCCGACAAAGCGCATTGCGTCTTTGAACAGCTTCAGGGTCTTCTGCAGGTCGATGATGTAAATTCCGTTACGTTCGCCGAAGATGTATTCCTTCATCTTCGGGTTCCAGCGCTTGGTCTGGTGCCCGAAGTGAACGCCGGCTTCGAGCAGCTCTTTCATGGAAATAGAGGGCAAGAGGGTCTCCTTAGTCTATTGGTTTGAGGGCGTCCGCGGGCGCCCGGGTTGACACAAGACCAGCCGCCCCAGGAGGTTCGCCAACCTTCCCAAGCGGGATTTGGCGGCGAAAGAGGGCGGCTGGTCCAAAGCACGGAAAATCGTAGCGTGAACTTTTAGCGCTTGGAGAACTGGAAGCGGGCGCGGGCGCCAGCCTGGCCGTACTTCTTGCGCTCATGCTCACGCGGATCGCGCGTCAGATAGCCGAGTGTCTTCAGCTTGCCACGCAGTTCCGCATTGAATTCGATGAGGGCGCGGGCGATGCCGAGACGAGCCGCGCTCGCCTGGCCCGTCAGCCCGCCGCCGTCGGCGTTGATCAGAACGTCGAACTTGTCGGCGGTCTCGGTGGCCAGCAGCGCCTGGCGGACGATGCTCTTCGACGTGTAGGTGTTGAAGTGGTCGTCCACGGGCTTGCCGTTCACCGTGATCTTGCCCGTGCCGGGCCGGAGAAACACGCGCGCCGTCGCTCTCTTGCGGCGGCCGGTCGCTAGATACTGAATCAGAGCCATTCTTGTTCCTCAGTCTTCTTCCCGCGCGCCGCTAGCGGGCGGCAGCCGCGGCCAGGGTTTTCGGCTGCTGGGATTCGTGCGGGTGTTTGTCGCCCGCATAGACCTTCAGCTTCCGGAACATCTGCTTACCGAGCTTGGTCTTCGGCAGCATGCCCTGGATCGCCTCTTCCACCATCCGCACAGGACGCACCTGGCGCACCTTCGCGATTGGATCTTCGCGCAGACCACCCGGGTAGCCCGAGTGCTGACGGTACACCTTCTGCTCTTCCTTGCGGCCGGTGACGACGGCCTTTTCGGCGTTGATGACAATTACATGGTCGCCGGTGTCGAGAAAGGGAGTGAAAATCGGCTTATTCTTCCCCATCAGGATCCGGGCCGCTTCGCTGGCGAGCCGCCCAAGAGGCGCGGTACTGGCATCAAGGACATACCAGGAACGCTGTATTTGGCCCTTGGACGGAAATTCGGTCTTCATAGACAGACGATCTCCGTGCGTGAACTCTCAAATCTTCCATGCTACGAACGGCCAGCAACAGGTCAAACCCAAAAGGATTTCGCGTGGGGACGCGCCTATGGCACGGCCGTCAGGAAGCAGGCAACTTCCAGTATGCCATAGAAATGGCACGAATCGAACAGCATGGCGCGACTTCGTCCCATCTCCGGTACCGGGAAGCGGCGCCGGCGCCCCATACAACCGGCGTCCGCCAGCCGCTCAGCCGGCCTGAAACCGGGGCCGCCGGACAGCTCCGCCCGCCCCGCGCCGGCGCGCACTACAGCAGTTCGCGCAACGCGGCCGCGAGCCGCGCGACGTCTTCGTCGTTGTTATAGAGGTGTGTCGAGACGCGCAACTGGCCATGCCGCGCGGAGACAATAATGCCCCGCTTCTTCAGCGCCACCGCGAGCGCCGAGGCGTCGTGACCGGGAAAGCGGACCGCCGCGATGGCCGAGTCGCCATAGGGCAGCGGCTCGCCGCCCAGCGCCCGCAACCGTTCGCGAACCAGGCCGGCCAAGGCCAGTACGCGCTGCTCAATGACTTCAGGACCCGTGCCGAGCATCAGATCGACGCTCGCTTCCAGCGCGCACAATGGCAGCGAGGCGAGCATCCCCGCCTCGTACTTTTCCGCCGTCGCCGAAAACTCGGGCATGCCTTCCCATAGCTGATCGACATTGCGCCAGCCGGAATGGCTGCGCCAGCCGACGGCCAGCGGCGCCAGGCGTTCGCGCAGCGCGGGCGCCACGGCCATGAACGCGGCGCCGTTGGGCGCGAGCATCCACTTATAACAATCGACCGCCAGCAGATCGGGCTGCACCGCGCTGCAATCGAGTTGCAAAGCGCCGAGACTCTGCGTCGCGTCGAGATAGAAAAGGACGCCCCGCCGGCGCAGCTCCGCGGCGATCTCAGTGACACGGGCACGATAGCCGGTGGTGTAGTTCACCGTGCTCAGCAGCACCAGCCGCGTGCGCGGCGTCAGCGCCGCCAGCACGTCTTCGTATTCGCAGCGGATGCGCCGCACGCCGCGGCGCGTCAGGTGCTCGGCGACGTAGAGCTGATTGCAGAACTCGCCCTCGGCGGTGACGACTTCATCGCCCGCGCGCCAGTCGAGTCCGTTCAGCAGATGCGCAAGTGCCCACGACGCGTTCGGCATGAACGCGATGTCTTCGGGCGCGGCATGGATCAGACAGGCCAGCTTCGCGCGCAGCCCGTCGAAGTCCGTGTACCAGTCCAGGAAGTCGGCGCAGGCGAACTCGCGCCGCCGCTTCAGGTGACGCGCAATGGCCTGCTCGGAGGCCACGCTCAGTTGCCCGAACGTGGCCGTGTTGAAAAACGTCAGATGTTGGACCGGCGGGAAGCCGGCCCGGATGGCGTCCCAGTTGGGAGTCATGGCCGGGGATAGGTCTTGGCGGCGCGCACCTTCCCGGCCACCCACGCCGCGGCTTCGGCCACCGGCACTTCGGTCATCGTCTTCGTGCGCCGTTCGACGATCTCCACCAGACCCGACGCCAGTTTCTTGCCGACCGTGATGCGATACGGAATGCCGATCAGGTCGGCGTCTTTGAACTTGATGCCGGGGCTCATCTCGCGATCGTCGTACAGTGCGTCGATGCCCGCCGCCTGCAGCTCGGCGTAGAGCTTGCCGGCCGCTTCCTTCAGTCCCGCGTCGGCCGCCTTCACCGGCGTCACCACCACCTCGAACGGCGCGATGGAAACCGGCAGGCACATGCCGTCCTTGTCGGCGTACAGCTCGACCGCGGCGCACAGGATGCGCTCCAGGCCGATGCCGTAGCTGCCCATGATGACGGGCGTTTCGACGCCGTCCTGGTTCAGCACGTTCAGCCCCATCGAGTGCGAGTACTTGTAGCCGAGCTTGAAGATGTGACCGATCTCGACGGTCTTCTTGATTTCGAGCGGCAGGCCGGTCTTGATCTCCGTGTCGCCCGCGGCCACCTGGCGCAGTTCGTGGAACTCCGCGGTGAAGTCCTCGCCGGGCGTGACGTTCTTCAGGTGGTAGTCGTTCCTGTTGGCGCCGCAGATCATATTCTTGCGGCCCTGGAGCGCGTTGTCGGCCAGGATCGTCATGTTCTTGACGCCCACGGGCCCGAGCGAGCCGGGGTCGGCACCGAACAGGTCGTGGATCTCTTCGGGCAGCGCCGGACGGAATTCGGTGCAGCCCACGACGCTCTGGAACTTGGTCTCGCAAAGCTGATGATCGCCGCGCACCAGCACGAGATACGGCTTGCTGTCGGCGATCAGCACCAGCGATTTCATCTCCGAGGTCGCCGGCACGTTCAGGAACGCCGCTACCTCCTCGATGGTCTTCGCCCCCGGCGTGTGCACTTGCTCGGGCGCCAGATCGCCTTCGGGATCGGGCGCGCCGAGCGGCGTAGGCCGCGACACGGCCTTTTCGAGATTCGCGGCGTAGCCCGTCTCGCGGCAGTAGGCCACCAGATCCTCGCCCGCGTCGGTGGCGACCATGAACTCCTGCGAGCGGCTGCCGCCCATCGAGCCCGAATGAGCTTCGACGGTCAGGTACTCCAGGCCGCAGCGGTCGAAGATCCGGCAGTACGCCTGGCGATGCTTCTCGTAGGCGACGTCGAGCCCCTCGGGCCCGAGGTCGAACGAGTAGCTGTCCTTCATCGTGAATTGCCGCACGCGCAGCAGGCCCGACTTGGGCCGCGGCTCATCGCGGAACTTGGTTTGAATCTGGTACCAGATCTGCGGCAGTTGTTTATAGCTGCGCAGCTCGCCGCGCGCGATGAAGGTCATCACCTCTTCGTGCGTCATGCCCAGGCACATCTGGCGTCCGAAGCGATCCTTCAGCTTGAAGAGGTTATCGCCCATGACGTCGTAGCGCCCGGACTCCTGCCACACCTCGGCCGGGTTCAACGCCGGCAGGTACAGCTCCTGCGCGCCGATGGCGTCCATCTCCTCGCGCACAATCGCCGTGATCTTCAGCATCGTGCGCTGCGCGAGATAGAGATAGTTGTAGATGCCGGCGGCGAGCGGCCGGATATATCCGGCGCGTAGCAGCAGCTTATGGCTGATGGCTTCCGCCTCCGTGGGGCTCTCGCGCAGAGTGGGAATGAAGAGGTGGCTCCAAAGCATGGCTAAGTCCTATGTTTTCCTGGTGTTAAACTCATCAGTGTAGCATGCCGGCGTCGACCGGCCTGCATGGTAAACTAAGAGCCTCCCATGAAGATCGCCATCGGTGCCGACCACGCCGGGTTCGAACTGAAACAGCGCCTGGGGGCAGTGCTTGCCGCTCAGGGCCATGAAGTAAAGGACTTAGGGACTAATTCACCCGAGTCCTGTGACTATCCGGACTTCGCCGCGGCCGTCGCTCACGAGGTCGCCGGGGGCCGGGCCGACCGAGGCATTCTGGTCTGTACAACCGGGATCGGGATGTCCATCGCCGCGAATAAGGTGAAAGGCATCCGGGCCGCACTCGCCGTCAATCCCGACGAAGTGGTGCTCACACGCAAGCACAACGATGCAAACATCCTCACCTTCAGCTCGCGCTACACCAAGCCCGAAGACGCGGAGCAGATGATGCGGATTTTTCTTGACACGGAATTCGAACGTGGCGGACGCCACGAACGCCGCGTCAACAAGATGATGGCTCTCGAACACGAAGACGAGAGTCCCGCCGCCCGTTAAGGAGAATGCACGATGACCGAAGAGCAGTTGATGAGCCGGCGTCTGGAAGAGGCCGACCCGGAAATCGCAGCCGCTATTCACAAAGAGCTGGAACGGCAAAACTCCCGTATCGAGTTGATCGCCAGCGAGAATTTCACTTCCGAGGCAATCCTGGAAGCGACCGGCAGCGTCTGCACCAACAAGTACGCTGAAGGTTATCCCGGCAAGCGCTATTACGGCGGCTGCGAGTTTGTCGACATCATCGAGAATCTGGCCCGCGAGCGGGCCAAGAAGTTGTTCCACGCCGAGCACGCCAACGTGCAGCCGCATGCCGGCTCGCAGGCCAACCAATGCGCCTACGCCGCGGTGCTGCAGCCCGGCGACACGATTCTCGGCATGAACCTGGCGCATGGCGGCCACCTCACGCACGGCCATCCGCTGAACTTTTCGGGCAAGACTTACAACATCGTGCCCTACGGCGTGCGGCACGACGACGAAACGATCGACTACGAAGAACTGGCCCGCCTGGCCGATGAAAGCAAGCCCAAGCTGATCGTCGCCGGCGCGAGCGCCTATTCGCGGATCATCGATTTCGCCAAATTCCGCGAGATCGCCAATGCGTGCGGCGCGCTGCTGATGGTCGACATGGCGCACTTCTCCGGTCTGGTCGCCGCCGGCCTCTATCCGAATCCGTGCGACTGGGCGGACATCGTGACCAGCACGACGCACAAGACGCTGCGCGGACCGCGCTCCGGCCTGATCCTGTGCAAGGAGAAATACGCCGCGGCCGTCGACAAGACCGTCTTCCCGGGCACGCAGGGCGGCCCGCTGGTGCACGTCATGGCGGCCAAGGCCGTGTGCTTCCTGGAAGCCATGTCGCCGGAGTTCGTCGAATATCAGAAGCGCATCATCGCGAACGCCAAAGCGCTGGCCGACGGTCTCACGGCCGAAGGCTACCGCATCGTTTCGGGCGGCACGGATACGCATCTGGCGATGGTAGATGTGTTCTCGAAGGGACTGCGCGGCAAAGAGGCCGAAAAGGCGCTCGATGCGGCCTACATCACGGTCAACAAGAATACCATCCCGTTCGACGTCAATCCGCCGATGAACCCGAGCGGCATCCGCCTGGGCAGCCCGGCCGTGACGACACGCGGCTTCCGCGAAGCGGATATGCGGCAGGTGGCCGCGCTGATTGCGCAGGTCCTCTCCGCTCCGTCCGATGCCGCCAATCTGGCCGCGGTCCGCGGCAAGGTGCAGACCCTGACCGAACGTTTCCCGCTCTACCGTTGGAAGTTCCAGCCCGCGCACGTCTGATCACCGCAGGGAGAGCGGAGCATGCCGCTGCGTATCGCTTTCGATGCCCGCCACATCCGGGACTTCGGTTTCGGAACATACATCCGCAATCTGTTGCACGCCCTGGCCAACCTGGGCGTGCAACACCGGTTCTTTCTCATCTCGCGCGAGGAAGACCGGCACGAATTCGACGGCTTGCCGGGCAATTTCGAGCGGGTGTCCTATGAGAAACGCGACACGGACTGGGACGACCAGATCGCGTTTCCGTGGCTGATTCGGAAGCTCCGGGCGGATTTAAGCCACATCCCGCTGATGCGCGTGCCGTTACTGATGCCGCGGCCGTATATCGTAACGGTGCACGATCTCAGCACGCTCGTGTTCGATGCTCCGGGGGGCTGGCGTCATGAGGCCCGCATCGTCCGGCTCCGCCGCACTTTCGAGCGGGCGGCGCGCGTCGTCGCCGTATCCGATTCGACGCTCCATGACGTGGTGAATATCCTCGGCACACCCGCGGAGAAGGTTCAGCGGATTTACCTGGCTCCAGATCCGCGTTACGCGCTGCACGTGCCGGACGGCGATGCCCGCGCGGCCGGCCCGGAGGCGTGGGAGCGCGAACGGCGGCGCATCCTCGAACGCTACCAGGTGAATTATCCGTTCCTGCTCTACGCCGGCACGATCCGCCCGCAAAAGAACATCCCACGGCTGATCGAAGCCTTCGCGTTGGTCAAGCGCGATCTGGCCAGGGACCCGCGCTATGCGGACCTGCGGCTGATCATCATCGGCGATGAGATCTCGCGCTATCCCCTGGTTCGCCAGACCGTGCTGCAATCGCGCGTGGACGGCGCGGTCCGTTTCCTCGGCTTCGTTTCGTTGAACGCGCTGCGGGTCTTTTTCGAAGCCGCGGAGGCGTTTGTCTTCCCTTCCCTGTACGAAGGCTTCGGGCTGCCGCCGTTGGAGGCGATGGCCTCCGGCACGGCCGTGGTCTGCTCCAAGGCGACGTCGCTCGCCGAGGTGGTCGGCGACGCCGCCATGATCGTGAGCCCGGACAATGTCTTCGATATCGCCCGCGGCATCCGCGAAGTGCTCCTGTCGCCCGAACTGCGCGCGCGCATGATCGATCGGGGCCATGCGCAGGTCGCCCGCTTCACGTGGGCGGAGACGGCGCGCCAAGTGAATGCCGTCTACGAATCCGCGGCGCGCGGCGGAACCAGATAACCGGATTCTTTCAGCGGATTGGCGTGGCGCGGATCGTCTCCCAACCAGATGATCAGGGCGCGCACGTGCTCTTCGATCCGGGACGCGCCCAGTTCGATCCGGTCTGGCGCGAGCGAGTGGCGCAGGCCCTGCTGCCGGATGACGAACAGCCTTCCCGGCTCCAGCCGCAAACGCCGGATCCAGCCGCCGCCGGACCATTTGAGAGCGTACCAGCGATCGGGAGTGATCTCCGCGCGGGCGCCCGTGGCGACATCCATCAGCGCAAACGAGACACCCGGAAAGTACCGCGCCAGTTCGGCGTCTGAGCCGAGTTCGGCAAATACCGGGCGCGCCACGTGCGCCACGGCTTTCACGGGCAGGGGCATCCAGACGACGTTCCCCTCCAGTACGGGAAACGGGTGACCCGGCCCGAGCAGCCCCGGCAGAAGCGGGACGTGCCGTACGTCGCCCGTATCTTGCGCCGCCCGGCGCAATGCCTCGCCTATCTCGGCGGCCGTTGCCAGATCGAGCGCCGAACGCTGCTGGAACTCCAGCAAACGGTCGGCCATGCCGATGGTAAGCGCACGCCGCCCGTTGATGATGTTTTGCATATGCGGCTGCGAGACACCAATCTCCTTGGCGAGCCGCCGCACGGTCAACGAGCCGGATGCCACGCTTGTCCTCAGGCTCTCCAGCAGGCGGTTGCACAGGTCACTGATGGCAATGGAAGCCGGGGGCCAGGGCATATAGCAAGTTGAAATAGGTATGTACTAGAACATACTGCCAAAGTGCTTTACCGGCCTCAATGAAGACAAAATAATCTTCGATCCAAGTGCCGCGCAAATTACTGAAAAATAAACCGTATTTCTTCTGAATGGTACTGAAATGCGCAAAAGTACTACCCGGCACGAGTTACACCGGTTGACGAAATCCGAGCCTGACCCAACACTTCCTCACAGAGCGTTTCCTCTGCCGTGTGAGGCGGCGGAGAGAAGCCCAACGAAAGAAGGTTCTGACGATGGAGTGGACCCAATCTGAGACCTTGGCTTTGGCGGTGCCGAACTGCGCTTATTGTTTCGGCACTGGCACACGCAGCATCAAGCACGGCAAACCACAGACCTGCAACTGCGTGTACCGCTCGATATTCCGGGCTTGCTACGCCCGGTTCCGCCATTGCGCGACCAAGGAAAAATACCTGAGTAAGGTGTCGCTCGAATTCACCGCCCACGGTGGCCACCGGACATGGGGCCGGAAAGACGAAGAGTACGTCGCCGATTTCACGCTCGTTTCACGCAGAACGTTGTCTCCAGAGGAGTACCGGCTGTTCAGCTTTCACTTCCTGCTGGGCGCCGACTGGCGGCTGTGCTGCCGGCGTCTGCAAATGGACCGGGGCAACTTCTTCCACGCCGTGTACCGGATCGAGCAGAAGCTGGGTAAGGTCTTCCGCGAGTTGAAGCCTTACGCACTGTTCCCGCTGGACGAGTACTTCCACGGCCGCACGGTCAATGCGTATACGCCTGATCCGGCGCCCACGCCGCGCGTGGCCGCCATGCGTCCGCCGCTCCGCCCGGTCTGGGCTCTTCGTCCGGCAGCGTAAGTTTTGTCCGCCGCAGAATCGCGCCCGTTACCGGTCAGTCCCGGAAGCGGGCGCGATTCGCTTTTCTCACCTTCGCTTGCTCCGGAAAAACTTCTCCAGCAGCTCCACGCAGTCGGCCGCGAGCAACCCCTCCTCAACCTGCGCCCGGTGATTCAGCAGCTCACTATCCGCCAGACGAAACTTGCTTCTCACGCCGCCGAAGCGCAGATCCCGCCCGCCGAAAACCAGCCGGCGAATGCGCGCACAGACCAGAGCGCCCGCGCACATCACGCAAGGCTCCAGCGTCACGAACAGCTCGGCATCCTCCAGGCGGTAATTGCGTGCGTGCGCGGCGGCCTCCCGCAGCGCGAGGATCTCGGCATGCGCCGTCGGGTCCTGGCGGCCGATAGGCTGGTTGAAACCACGGCCCACGATCTCCTCGCCCACTGCAATGACCGCGCCCACCGGCACCTCGCCCGCGGCCTCCGCCCGACGGGCCAGCCGCAGCGCCTCCCGCATGAACAACTCATCGCGCGTTTGCGTCATTTCATCCCGTCCGTTATGCCGGCGATTGGAGATCGGGCAAGGATTCCGGCTACTCCCCGTAGAATAAAGCCTAAGAACACAGCAATGCGCTATCTCGGCCTGATTCTCAAGAACGCGTTGCGCAACCGGCGGCGAAGTCTGCTCACCATCTCCGCGCTGGCGATGTCGCTGGACGTGCTGGGCGTGCTGATGGCGCTGTACTACGCGCTGTTCCACGGCGCAGCGCCGCAGCGCCAGATGCTGCGCGTGGTGACGCGCCACAAAGTGGCGATCGCCGTCGCCATGCCCATCTGCTACCGCGACCGCATCGCGCATATTCCGGGCGTCCGGCAGGTTTGTACCTGGCAATGGTACGGCGGTCTGTACAAGAATGAGGATCGCGACCGGTCGAAATTTTTCCCTCGATTTGGCGTCGAAGCGGACCGCTTTTTCGACGCTTATCCCGATTATCGCGTCCCAGTTGAGCAAAAACTCGCGTTTCAGCGTGATATTGCGAGCGCAATGGTCGGCCGGAATCTGGCGGAAAAACAGGGGCTGAAGATCGGCGACCGGATCCGGATCCGGGGCAACATTTTCCCGTTCGATCTCGATCTGACGGTCCGCGCCATCTACGATTCGGACATCAACCCGGACAGCCTGTACTTCCCGCTCAAATACCTGGAGGAGGCGCTCAGAGCGCGTGGCTCGCGGCGCAGCTACGCGGGCGCGTTCACCAGCCTGGTGGACACGCCCGAAGACGTGCCGCGCGTCTCTAGGGCGATCGACGCGCTGTTCGCGAACGCCGAAGAGCCGACGCACACCGAAAGCGAGTATGCCTTCGGCCTCAGCTTCCTGTCGATCCTGGGCAACGTAAAGCTCGCGCTGATCTCGATTTGCGGCGCCGTTACGTTTACGATTTTGCTGGTGGCCGGCAACACCATGGCGATGTCCATTCGCGAACGTGTCCGGGAGGTCGGCATGCTGAAAACCCTGGGGTTCACCCCCGGCATGGTTCTGGGCTTGCTGCTGGGCGAATCGGCCGTGATTTCGATGCTGGGCGGCGGGCTGGGGCTGCTGCTGGCGAGCGTTCTGACCCGCGTGCTGCGACGCGCGCCCGCCATCGTCCAGCAGACTCGGGCCTTGACGCTGCAACCGCCGGTGCTGGCGGTGCTTGCGGGATTCTCGATTTTCATCGGACTTGCCAGCGCGTTCGTACCCGCCTGGAGAGTCTCGCACATGCCGATTCCGGAGGCTCTGCGCGACGCGGATTGACGCCACGCCGCAGGGAACACTCGTCCTATGCTGTTCCGCCACCGGAGGAAGCCGCCGCTGCTGTCGACGGGCCGCAACACGCCCGCCGGCATCGGCGTCGCAGAAGGGCTGAAGGGTGGCGAAGAGCCGATCGTAAATCCGCCGGGTGGACTCAAGACGGACGCGCGAGTTACCGTGCGGAGAGCGAAGTAATCGTGGGCGATATCGTTGTTTCCGCGCGCGGCCTGACGCGAGAATACATTCGCGACGAGCACCACGTGCTCGCGCTCGACGGCGCCGACATGGACATCGAACGCGGCGAGTTCGTGGCGCTGGCGGGGCCGCCGGGCTCCGGCAAATCCACGCTGCTGCATCTGATGGCGGCGGTGGACCGCCCGACCTCCGGCGCCGTCACAGTCCTCGACCATGAGTTGACGAAGCTCAGCGAGCGCCAGATCGCGCGCTGGCGCAACATCCACATCGGATTCGTCTTTCAGCGCTTCACCCTGATCCCGGTGCTCACGGCGCTCGAAAACGTCGAGCTGCCGCTGCTGCTATCGCACCTCAAGATGGGCGAACGCTGCCAACACGCGGCGACCGCTCTGCGGCTGGTGGGCCTCGGCGACCGCATGAAACATTATCCGCGCCAATTGTCGGGCGGCGAGGAGCAGCGCGTCGCCATCGCCCGCGCCATCGTCACGGACCCGGATCTGCTGCTGTGCGACGAGCCGACTGGCAATCTCGACTCACGCTCGGCGGCCGATGTGCTGACGCTGTTGTCGATGCTCAACAAGGATTACGGCAAGACCATCGTCATGGTGACGCACGACCCGCACGCCGCACACTACGCCACGCGGGTGCGCCATCTGGAAAAGGGTCGCCTGCTGCCCGAGGGCCAGGTGCCGGAGGATTGGAAACTCTAGCCCGTCTCCCATCGCTGCTGGCCGGCGAAGCCGCCGGAGACGAAAAGGCTTTACTTTACCGCCCGATCAGAAGCTGGCCCTAAATGCCAATTACAGGGTCCGCGCATCGCGATAGCCGCTAGATTCGGGCGTCGCGAAATTGGCAACGCTGGCCGAGAGCCTGCTGCCCCGGTTGTCACCGCTGAAGCCTCAAATAGACTAGCCCTGCTCTATGGCATTGAATGCAATTGGCATATCTAGATTAGCAACTAATTACTATTGACAGCGTTTACGTCGCGTGTTAGGCTCAACGCGGCTTATGTCTGGCATCCTTGACAAAATTGCAAATATTTCGGTGATTATCGGTGTCACCGTATTCCTCGGAATTGTGGCGAGAAATGAGTTCTTTCCGCCGAAGATGCCTCCCAACCCGGCGATAGAAACTCGCAAGGCTCTAATTGGAAAGATGCTGCATCCACAGGGAATAGAATTTCCACGCCAACATGGCGTGGTCCTGCTGGCAATCTCAAGTTCTTGCCATTTCTGTGAAGAAAATTTGCCATTTTACAAGGAATTGGTCGGCAAATCGCGCGGAAAGCTCGAAGTTTTCGCTTTGCTACCCCAGCCGCAACAAGCAGCGGAATCATACATGAAGGAGGCAGGCGTGACTGTCGCTCGCATAGTCTCGACGGACCTTCAGGCGCTTGGAATCCGGTCCACTCCGACGCTGATCCTGCTGGATCAGAACGGGAAAGTGCGGGACGCATGGGTCGGCTACCTCGACGAGGCACGCCAAAAAAGGGTTTTATCGCAGGTCCTGGCTAACTAGCTAACCGTAGTGCATCGAAGATTTGAAAAGTATCGCACCGCTCCCTCGCAGTCGCGGTGTGGGGAAAGTTGGCTTGCTATGGTTCCAAGCAACCTCAGTGGCCGGAGTGTTGTCAGTGTCAGCGACGCATTGCCCGAGGCTTGCTAGCCCTTTATCAACCAACAACGGAGTAGATCGAAAGGAATCTCATGAAAACACTAATGAAATTCGCCTTTGTGGCAGGCTTGTTGTTCTGGGCGTCGCAGTCACCTGTCCGAGCTTGGAGTTGCGACCAAACCTGCCTTAGCACCTTTCTAGGCGGCTGTGACAATACCTGTTTCATGACCCAGAATCAATGCGTTAACTTATGTATAGGTTGGGGTGGGGGGCCGAATACGGGGTCCTGCATTGCAGGATGCCAAAGCGCTTACACGTCCTGCCAAGCAACATGCAGCACGCAGGGCACATCATTGTGCTGCAAATAACACCATGAAATAACGGCCTACGTTGGCTGTCTGGTCAGTAGCCGTGTAGTGACATAGAAGGCAGCGACGGCAACCTGGTGTATTGCTATCGCTGCCTTGGGAAATTTGTACGAACAAGTATAGCTAATTCAACTCAGTAACACCCGCTGAACTTACAAGCAACCCTTCAACCTGCGGCGCACTATAAGTGAAAAGGCCCCGCTGCCGTTGTGGCAGCGGGGCCTTGGGCGTTTGCTAGACCGCTAGGTTAGAAACTGAACCGGGCGGCAAGCTGGAGGGTACGGGCGTCGCGGAAGGAGTTCGGCTGCCCGAACGCCTTGTTCGACGAGGAGTTTCCGCTCAACGGGTTGTCGCCGCTAAAGCTGGTATTGATGCCCCAGATCTGGGTGTGGTTGAACAGGTTGAAGGCTTCGCAACGGAGGGTCGCTTTGACCGATTCCGTAATGTTGAAGTTCTTCATCAAGCTGGCGTCGACGTTCCAGATGTTCGGCAGGTGCACGGCATTGCGGCCGAGCGTGCCGTACTGGCCATCAGCCGGACGTTGGAAGGCAGCCTGATTGAGCCACTGGCCCGCGTTCTGATTAGCATACGGATCGCCAACCAGGTTCGGATACTGGCTCCCAAGGTTCACGCCATCCAGATTGCCGTTGGACGTAATGGAGACCGGCATGCCGGATTGCGCGCGGAACATCCCGCTCACTTCCCAGCCATTGGTCACGACGCGGTTGAACAGGTTGTTGGACCCGAATTTCGGCAGCATGTAAACAAAGTCGACCTGGACCACGTTCGGTTGGTTGTAGCCAGCCGGCGCCCAGTTCTGCCGGATATTGAGGGGGTTCGTGATGGCGTCGGAGTCGTTGTCGACGATATCGCGGACCGAGGAGTAGGTGTAGTTGAAGTTGACCGAGAGGTTGTCCGAGAAGCGGCGGCTCAGACGGAACATCACGGCGTTGTAGCGCGCGTACGCCTGCGTCTCGATGGCGGTCAGGTTGCCCCAGCCGAGATACGGCAGCAAGGCGTTGTTCCAGTAGTTGACCGATGACGACAACGTCGGATTGGTCAGGAAGGTGCCCGCCGCCAGGACGTTGACGGCCCGCTGATCCATCAGGTGCACGGAGTGATTTCCGCTGTAGGAAACATCCAAAGCGAACTTAGCCGGCAACTGCCGCTGCACGCCCGCATACCACGAGTAGATCGTGGGCATCTTGTTGTCGGTCGGCCAGATGGTCATGTTCGGCGGTTGGATGGGAGAGTCCGGGCCGCCAACGCCACTCAGGTCGACGGCGCCGACGTTGCCGTTCTTGATCGTTCCGTTGTAGAGGTTCGGCCAGTTGGAACCGGCGCTGAAGGCGAAGTTGTTCTGCCGCAGGCGTTCGTGGAACATGCCGAAACCGCCACGGATGGCCATCTTGCCATCTCCGAACACGTCGTAGGCCACGCCCACGCGCGGTTCAAAGAAGGTCCGGGCCTTGGAGAACCCCGGGTCGGTCCCGTTGCAGGGGTCGCAGATCAGGCCCAGCGGTGACAACACATCCAACGGTTTGCCAACCAGGAAGCCGTTGTTCAGATTGATGGTCGGCTTAGCGGAGGCGGTGTACTTGCCCAGATCGACGCTATACAGTCTCCAGGCGCCTTCGCCGCCCGGCGTTCCGTTGCGGTAGATCGTATACGTCGGCACCATGTGCGGCACGCGCAGGCCGAGATCGACGGTCAGGCGCTTGCTGACCTTCCAGCTATCCTGCACGTAGGCATCGAGTTCCCAGAAGCGGAAGTACGGGAACACGGCGCCGCTCGGCTGCGTGAAGTCGTTGAAGTTGCCCAGCATCAGATTCGCAATGCCGTTGCCCGTGTCGAGCGGCATGGACGAACTGGAACTGAAGTTGATGCTGCCTTCCATCGGCCAGGTGCCCGTCTGAGCCTTGTTGTCGCGGTTGTAGTAGATGCCGAACTTAACCGTGTGGGCGCCCTTGATGTAGGTCATGTTCTCGGTGAGACCGTAGTCCTTGCCCCAGTTGTGCCAGCCAGGGTCGCCGAGGCCGTAGCCGAAGCCGGAGTTGGTGGTCACATCCGGAGTCGAATTCGTGATGTTGGTCAGCGGGTAAACCTGCGTCCAGGCCGCGCCAAGCTTGTTGCGGTCGAGCGGGTTATCGCCGACGACAGACAGCGACTGCGACTGGTGGTTGTAGGAAAGGATGGTTTCCGACGCGAGGGCCGGCGTGAAGACCGTCACCAGGTTCCAGGACCAGGAACTGCCCGGCTTGGGCCGCTGCTGCGGCTGGATCGGGAAGGGCTGGCTGCCCCAGATTCCGTTCTGGAAGGTCTCGTGCTGGTCATCGTTCACCCAGCGGAAGAAGGAGTTCACCTTGTCGCTGATGGCGTAGTCGATGCGCGCCAGATCCTGATGTTTCACCAGGTTGTCGGGGTTGTTGTAGTAGTAACGGACATAACCGGCATTCGGCGCGGCCGGAAGGCTCGCGTAGCCCGGAACACCCGTGTAGATCTTCAGCAGGTTCGCGCTGAGCGGCTGCCACTGCGACTGCGGCACCACATTGTTCGGATAGGGAGTGCCGTTGGTGATGTTGCCAGCGCCGTCACGAGTGACCGTTCCAGGCTGGAAGACCGTTCCGTTATTGAACTGCGGAGCGTACTGCATCTTGGTAGGCAGCAGCCACTCGCCGAAATCGCCGCCCAGGATCTTGCTGTCCGGGATGTCGGCATACGCGCTGCCCGGCAGGTTCCGGCGCGTCTCTTCCCGGTTGTAGAAGAAGAACAGCCGTTTATCCTTAATTGTGGAAAGCTTGGGCACCGGCAGCCAGCCGCCGAGGTTGCCGCCGAACTGGTTGTAGCGCAACTGCGGTTGCAACGTATTGCACAGCACGCACTTGGCGTCGAACCAGTTGTTGCGCAGGTATTCGTAGGCAGTGCCATGGAACTGCGCGCCGCCCGACTTGGTCTGAACCGCGATCACCATACCCGAGTTGCGGCCGTATTCGGCGTTGAAACCGCTCTGCAGAACGCGGAATTCAGCGATCGAATCGATGCTCGCCTGGGTGTACTGCGACTGGTTGTCGCCAACGTCGATGTTCGGCGATCCGTCGAGGTAGAAGTTGTTCTGCGATCCGCGGCCACCCAGAGAGTGGAACTGCGAAACGTCGTTAAAATTTACATTAAAATCGCTTTGGGCCGCGCTGGTCATGCCCGGAACGGTATTCATTAAAGACGTGAAGTTACGGCCGTTCATTGGCAGTTCCGACATCTGCGTCGTCTCTACCGTGTAGGCCTTGTCCGATGTGTTGGTGACGACGGCCAGAGCTGCGTCGGCCGAGACCGACACAACGTCGCTCAAGGTACCAACGTCAAGCCTGATCTGGCCGATATCCAGCTTCGCATTGACATCGAGGGTGACGGTGGTCTCGGTCTTCTTAAAGCCGGACTTCTCGATCGCAATGCGATAGTTGCCCGGTTGAATGCCGATGACCTGGAACCGTCCGGTGTTGTCGGATGTAGCATCGCGGACGTCGCCTTTGGCTACGTCTGTGATCTTAACCAGCGCGCCCGGCACAACTCCGCCAGACGCATCAACAACGGTTCCGCTAATGTTCTGCGACTGAGCCATTAGCGTTGGCGCGAAGAGCGCAAGGAGAAGCGGAAGAAGGATCGCTACCACGATCCGGGCGCTTCTGCCCCTTTCGTTAAAATTCATAGAGAAACCTCAAAAATTGTTAAGACTTGGCAATTGTCGTCTCGCGATAACGCTCCCCATCTGGAGGCGCACCTGGACGTTGCCCCTGCTGACAGAGACTGTAGATCGGCGAGGTGGTAGAATTCAAGTGCTTCAACCGGGTGTAAACCGGGTAGAACCATGTGGGACCACAGGTGCAAGATCAAATGATCACAGGCGTTTCCGGACCTACAGGCTCCGCGGGGACAGGGAGCGACCAGCCCGCCGACGAACGCACGGCGCTGGTGCACCGGATCTCCGCCAGCCCGCAATTCCGCCGCGCTGCGAAGCTCCGCGAGTTCCTCACTTATGTGGTTGAGCAGACGCTGAACGGTCAAGGCGACTCGCTGAATGAGCAGCAGATCGGACAGGCGGTGTTCGGGCGCGGCGCGGATTACAGCCCCGCCGAGGACAACGTGGTGCGGGCGCACGCCCGTCAGCTCCGGGTGAAGTTGGCGGAGTACTTCGCCGATAGCGGCAAGGCTGAACCTCTGCTGGTAGAAATCCCCAAGGGGAGCTACGTCCCGATATTCTCCCCACGGCCGTCCGCTCCACCGCTGCCCGCGGCGCCGGTGCACAAGCATTGGACGGCGCACCTTTCTTCAAGGACGGCTTTCTGGACAACGGGCGCCGCTCTCGCCGTTCTGCTCCTGGCGAGCGTGGCCCTGCTCATCCAGAACGTGGCGCTCAAACAGCAAGTGGCCACGTATGTCTCCGCCACAGGCGGTCCAATTCCGGCCCCGCTGGCCTGGGTGTTCGACCCGGATCGCACGGTTTCGGTGGTGGTTGCCGATAGCTGTTTTGGGCTGATGCAAGATCTGGTCGGGCGGCCCGCCTCCCTGGAGGAGTATCTGGATCCCGAGTTCTGGCAGTCGGCCAGGCCTCCCGCACGAGGCAGCGAGGGCGAACGGCTGATGCGCCGGGTCCGGTCACGCGAGTTGACCAGCTACGCCGACGTGCTGCTGGCGGCGCGCATCCTGCGGCTGGCCGGCCCGCGCGCCAGGATCTCAATTCGCTTCGCACGCGATCTCCATCCGCGAGATCTGGAATCGGGGAATTTCATCTTCCTCGGAAGCGCGTATGCCAATCCGTGGGTCGCGCTCTTCGACCGGCGGCGCAATTTCCAGATTCAGGTGAACTCGCCCACGACGCAGGTGGCGGTCATTAATAAAGCGCCCCAGCGCGGCGAGCAGAAGACATATCAAATGCTGGGCGAAGATGGCGTACCCGGTCCCACCTACGGTCTGGTCGCGTTCCATCCTTCCGACGGCACCAGCGGCAATGTCCTCGTCATCGAGGGGACGAACATGGAGGGCACGGAGGCTGCCGGCAGCATGATTCTCGACCCGAAATCCGCTCGCTCCGTGCTGGCGCAGGTCGGAATCCCCGAAGGCAACCACAGCCATCCTTTCTTTGAAGTCCTGTTCGAAACGACGGCGCTCGCGGGAGCGCCGAGTCACACCCGCGTGATCGGCGGCCGCAAGTAGGCTCCCGCGAATTTTGAGGAATCAACGGGCCAATTCCCGCGCCCGGCGAAACGCAACGGCGGCTTCCGCCTTGCGTCCGCAAAGCTGCAACCCCCGCGCAAGCTGGAAATAGGTGGACGTCTCGTCCGGGTTCAGATCCACAGCCCGCTGCAGCGACACGACGGCTTCCGGCGCCTTCCCGGTCTGGATCTGGGACTTTCCCAGGTGAAAATAGACGGCCCAGGAGTCGGGCCGCAGCGCCTTTGCGCGCTCCAGATACGGAATGGCCTCCGCGCCGCGATTCTCGTCATCCAGCAGACTGCCGAGGTAGTAGTTGGCGTCCTCACCGTTAGGATCCTCGCCAACGGCTAGCTTCAATTCACGGAGCGCATCCTCGGTCCGGCGCTGGCTGATGTAGAGTTTGCCGAACTCGAGGTGCAGCCCGGGGAAATTCGGGTCGAGCCGGCGCACGTCCAGGAAACTCTCTTCGGCCTTGTCAAATAAGGTGGCTTCATAAGAAGCGCGGCCGAGCAGAAACTGGGTCCGTGCGGGCCCGGCCAGCACGAACATCTGCTCAAAAACCGCCTTTGCCTTTTCCGGCTGGCGGTCCTTCAGATAAGCGAAGCCCAGCAGGAACAGCAGGTGCTCGTCGGGCGGGTTCGCGGCGCGCAGGCTCTCCAGCTCACGGATGGCCGGCGCCAGTTGGCCCGTGTAAATGCGGCAGAAAGCGAGCAGTTGGCGGGCCTGCTGTTGATGCGGGTCGAGCGCGACCACGCGTTCGAATATGGGGACGGCCTTCTTGTGCGCTTCCTGCCGCAGATAGACGAGCCCGAGGTTCAACAGAATGTCCTTGTCGTTCGGGCTGATGCGCAGCGCGCGCTGATAGGAAGCAATCGCCAGATCGGCGCGGTTCGTTCGGGAATAGACGATGCCCAGGTTCCCCAGAGCACCGACGTGCCGCGGCTGCGCGCGAAGAACCTGCTGAAAGCCCTTTTCAGCAGCCGCGTAGTCGCCGGCGGCCAGCGCGCGCGCGGCCTGTTCGAAGATCAGCTTCGGCGGCTCGGCGGCCTGCAAAAGTAAGCCGCAAAGGCACAGGCACGCTGCAAACTTCATACCGCCCTCATGATATCGGAAATGCATGCCCCGGCCGTGACCTGCCGGCGCGCCATGGCCACACCGCGGCAAGCGCGGTGGCACGGCCTTCGGTGTGGCCAACAACCCACCGCCCGGCGTCCCGACAACCGAACGCCAGCGCGGCGCGATTGGACGCCGTCAATCCGCCCGGCGTGATTACGACGATTCCGGTGCTGGCGAAACAATAGGCGACGACGACGCTCCACTACGCTTCCAGGCAAGGCAAAATAGGAGCAGTGTCTGTATTACCCCGGCTCGCCGTTTTGTATGAACATCCGCGTTGGTTTGAAGGCCTGTTCGCGGAGCTGCGCGCGCGCGGCATTGCGTTTGAAGAGTGGAAAGCCGAAGCGCTGACGCTCAATCCCGAACGCGAGCAGTGGCCCGACCTCGTCTTGAACCGCATGAGCCCGTCGGCGCGCTGGCGCGACCATGGCCGCGGGCAATTCGCTGTGCTCGAAATGCTGCGCATGCTGGAAGCGCGGCGCGTTGAGATCATCAACGGATCGGCGGCGTACGAAGTCGAAATCTCGAAGGTCAAGCAGCTCGACATCTGCCGCAAGTGCGGCGTGCGGGCACCGCGCTCGCGCGCGGTGAATTGCCCGAAACTGCTGGTGGGCGCTGCGGCGGAGCTGCGTTATCCCGTGATGGTCAAGCCCAATTGCGGCGGCGCGGGCAGCGCGATGCAGCGCTTCGATTCGCCGGCCGAGTTGGAGCGGCACGCCGCGGAGCTGGACTTCGGGACGGACAACGTTGCGCTGGTGCAGGAGTATCACACGCCGCGCAACGGCTTCATCCAGCGCGTCGAGGTGCTCGGCGGCGAGTTGCTCTACGCGATCCGGATCGAGGCGAAGTCGTTCAATCTCTGCCCCGCCGACGTGTGCGCGGTGGTGCCGCATAGAGTGGAACGCTTCGAACCGCCACAGGAGATTGTCACCGCGGCGCTCTCGCTTGCGCGGGCTTCGCGGCTGGATGTCGGCGGTGTGGAATACCTGGAAGACGCTACGACCGGCGAGCCCATTTTCTACGACATCAACGCGCTGTCGAACTTCATCGCCAACGCGGAGACGATTGTGGGCTTCAACCCAACCGCGCGTTTTGTCGACTATCTGGATCGCAGGCTCAATGCGCTGAGCTGGGCACGGCGGTAGAGCCTGAAAGTGGGGCGGACCTCCGGTCCGCGCGCGCTCTCCAGAGCCCGCTCTGGAGAAGCTAGCGGGGCCTGGAGGCCCCGCGCGGCTCTGGAGAGCCGCCCCACTCAATCTGAAGAGCCACCCACTCACTTAGTGGCGGAAGTGGCGGATGCCGGTGAAGACCATGGCGATGCCGAGACGATCGGCGGCGGCGATCACTTCCGCGTCGCGCACCGAGCCGCCGGGCTGGATGATGGCGCGTGCGCCGTTGGCCACGATGGTTTCCAAGCCGTCGGCAAACGGGAAGAACGCGTCGCTCGCGCTGACGCAGCCCTGCAACGGCAGCACCGATTTCTTGGCGCCGATCTCGGCCGAAAAGACGCGGCTCATCTGGCCCGCGCCCGCCGAGAGCAACTGGCCGTTGCCTGCGTAGACGATGGCGTTCGACTTGACGTGCTTGCAGACCTTCCAGGCAAAGGCGAGGTCGCGCCACTGTTCCGCCGTCGGCTGAACCTTGGTGACCACCTTCGCCGTCTCCTGGTGGAAGGTCTCGGTATCGGGCGTCTGCGCGAGAACGCCGCCCGTGATCGCCTTCACGTACAACTCGCCCGGGCTCAGGCAACCGGACACTTTCACCAGCCGCACGTTCTTCTTCTGGCACAGCCGGGCGAGAGCCCCTTCAGAGAAAGCAGGCGCCGCGATGGCCTCAACGAAAAGCTTCGCGGCTTCTTCCGCGGTCTCCAGATCGAGTTCGCGATTGAAGGCCAGCACGCCGCCGTAGGCCGAAACCGGATCGGCCTCGTACGCCCGCTTGTAGGCTTCCACCAGCGTGTCCCGCTGCGCGCAGCCGCACGGATTGGTGTGCTTGATAATCGCCGCCACCGGCGTCTCGGTGAACTCGCAGGCGAGCTGCCACGCGGCGTCCAGGTCAACCAGGTTGTTGTAGGAAAGCTCCTTGCCGTGCAACTGCTCGGCGCCGGCGATGCCCGTCGAACCGGCGGCGTAAAGCGCTGCCTTCTGATGCGGATTTTCGCCGTAGCGCAACGCCTGACGGCGCGGCAGGACAATGCTCAAATTGGCCGGCAGCTCCGCGGGCTTTTCGGCGAATTCGCCGTCCTCGATTTCGAGCCGCGCCAGACGCGTGGTGATGGCGGCATCGTAACGCGCCGTGAGCGCGAAGGCCTTGCGCGCCAGATCCCAGTGCGTCTTCTTCGCGAGCGACCCGCCGGACGCCTTCAGCTCATCGAGCAGCGGCGCGTAATCGGCAATGTCGGTGACCACGGCGACGTCCTGAAAGTTCTTCGCCGCCGCGCGAATCATGGTCGGCCCGCCGATGTCGATGTTCTCGATCAGGTAGTCGACGGTCGCGCCCGGCTTGGCCGCGGCCGCGGCGAAGTCGTAGAGATTGACGACCACCATGTCGATGGTCGGAATGTTGTGCTCGGCCAGTGCAGCCATGTGGGCGGGCACGGCGCGGCGCGCCAGGATGCCGCCCGCGACGCGCGGATGAATGGTCTTCACGCGCCCGTCGAGCATTTCCGGAAAACCGGTGACTTCGGAGACGTCCTTGACGTTCAGGCCGGCGCCGCGCAGCAGCTTCGCCGTCCCCCCGGTGGAAATCAATTCGGCGCCGAAACCGGCCAGGCCCTGGGCAAATTCGACGAGCCCGGTCTTGTCGGTGACGCTCAGTAGCACGCGTTTGATGTCTGCCATGGAAACTTTCATTTTCCCACGTCGCGGCTGGGCGCACCGGACCCCGGCAAATCTGCGGTTGCACTCCGGGTTACGATAGTGCCGTGGCCTACCAGATCACTCTCATCCCCGGCGACGGCATTGGGCCCGAGGTGGCCGGTGCAACAGTGGAGGTTCTCGGCGCGCTCGGCGTGCCGATCGAATGGGAGCGCGCGGAGTTGAGCGCCTCCATTATTGAGCAGGCGGGCACGTCCCTGCCCTCCTACGTTCTGGACTCCATCCGGCGCACCGGAGTGGCGCTGAAGGGGCCCGTCACCACGCCCATCGCGGGCGGCTTCAAGAGCGTGAACGTGGCCATTCGCAAGGAGCTGGACCTGTTCGCCAACGTGCGGCCGGTCTTCACGCTGCCGGGGCTGAAGACGCGCTTCCAGGACGTCAATATCGACATGGTGATCTTCCGCGAGAACACGGAAGACCTCTATTCCGGCCTGGAGCACGAGGTCGTCACGGACGTTGTTGAGAGCCTGAAAATCATCACGCGCTACGCGTCGATGCGCATCGCCAACTACGCCTTCGCCTACGCGCGGAAGAACCATCGCAAGAAGATCACGGCGGTTCACAAGGCCAACATCATGAAGCTCTCGGACGGCCTGTTCATCCGCTGCTGCCGCGAGGTCGCCGCCCAATACCCCGAGATCGCCTACAACGAATTCATCGTCGACAACGCGTCGATGCAGCTTGTCATGCGGCCGGAAACGTTCGACGTGCTGCTGCTGCCGAACCTGTATGGAGATATCGTTTCCGACCTGGCGGCGGGTCTGGTCGGCGGCCTGGGCGTGGTGCCCGGCGCGAACATGGGCGAGAAGTGCGCGGTGTTCGAAGCGGTCCACGGATCGGCGCCCGACATCGCCGGACAGGGAGTCGCGAATCCCACGGCGCTGATGTCGTCGGCGATCCTGATGCTGCGCCATCTCGGCGAAGGTGACGCCGCCAACCGTTTGCAGAAAGCGATTATGGCGGCCTTCCGCCAGGGCGACGTGCTGACGCGCGATCTGGGCGGCACGGCGACGACGCGGCAATTCACCGATGCCGTGAAGCGGCATATCGAAGCGTAAGCGTCTGCCAGATATCGGCATCTGTTAGGCTAACTCTAGATTGGGGACTTCGGCTCGTAAACTCGTCGCATTTCTGTGCGTCGCCGTGATCGTTCTCGTGGCGTTTGCACCACTTGGTGCAGCTCCTCTGCTTGCGATCCTCTCTCCGCAGTGCCTCTTTCTCTTTGTCGTCGTTAGCCTCCTGATCGGGTACAGCGACGAAGAGCTTCAGCGGCCCAGCCGCCCGTTCCTACCCGTTCTCGCGTCGCGCCCGCCTCCCGTCGCATAGTTCCTCCCACACAACACGGCTGTTCTCTGACGGCCGAACATCCAACTTCCCTCGGCGCAGGGGCAAGCTCTGCCCAGAGGATCTCGGGAGCGATCTATGTCGGTCAAACGAAAGATTCTGAAACTGCTGTTCATCGGGTCTCTCGCCATCGCGCTTCTCGGTGGTGCGCCTATGCGGCCCGACGACATTGAAGAATTGCTGTGCCAGATGAACCAACCGAAGGTGGCGCACACCCTTCGTGAAGAGAAGGACCATGGAGATAAATTGCCAAAGTAGTTGCTCGAAAGTGGTTGTGTTTCAAAAAAGTGGGGCTGGATCTGCCACCTATGACGTCCGATCGGATTGCACAGAAACCGACAATGTTGAGCGGCAGGTCGTGCGCGCGTGAAATGCGCCCTGCAGTCGGCAGCGTGCGGGCGGGGCCTGGAGGCCCCACGCGGCTCTGGAGAGCCGCCCCACAACGCGACGGACACGCTACGGCGGGTCACGGACCTAAATTTCGAAAAACTCAGGGCAGGGCTCCGCTTCGCCCGACTCATCCCGAATCGAACGTCCCTTTTTCCCCCGTGAGCGTTGTCGCAGGCTCTTGTAGTAGGACGTTTGCGTCTATCGAAGCCCGACATCGATTAGGCACCAGAAGGCTTGCGAGTCAGAGAAAGGCGTGCGTAGAGATCGACCGTAGGGCGGCAGGGCACGGCGGTCGCGCCGTTGGCCCCATGCGGCTGCGCCGGGGTGGGCGCCAAGAGTAAAACAGAGACATGAAGTTGCTCTCGTGGTTAGCGGGTGCGTTACTGCTGGTCCCGGGCCTGACCTACGGCCAGGACAACTGGAAGACATTCACCAAGGCCGGCGAGCCGATGCCGGAGTTCACCGTGACCACCTTGTCCGGAGAGAAGATCGACGTGGCGGGACTGAAGGGCAAGGTCGTGCTGGTGAACTTCTGGGCGACCTGGTGCGGGCCATGCCGGGCCGAGATGCCGCGCCTGGAGAAGGAAGTCTGGCAGGCGCACAAGTCCGATCCCTTCGTCATGGTCGGCATCGCACGCGAGCAGACGGAAGACGTCATTCGCCAAGCGCTGCCCAAGCTCGGGGTCACGTTCCCGCTGGCGGCCGATCCGCAGCGCGACATCTACAAGAAATTCGCGGACGCGGGCATCCCCCGCTCCTACGTCGTCGGCGCCGACGGAAAGATCGCGTTCCAATCCGCCGGATACGACGAGGCCGAGTTCGACCGCATGGAGCAGGTCATCGTACAAGAGTTAGCCAAGATCAAATAGCCGCCGGCTGCCCGCTCGCCCTCGCGTCCCACAATCCGCCGCTTACGGGGAAAGTGTAATCCTGCTATGGGCTCGCGAATCGCGCCAAGGCGGCGGGCTTTCACGCAACGCCCACACCTGGCGCACCGGTAATTTATAAGCAAAATTCAGTCGCAATTGCCGGAAAACACGCGAAACCAGCTTGCTTTGCAGCATTAGGGAATCCATAATACGCCAAGTTGGAAACGCTCATCGCAAGGAGGAAACATGAGCATCGTTGGGCAATGGACTCTCCATTACAGCTTTGGTTGCAGCGGAGGCTACAACCAGACCACTCTCACTTTCAACGCGAACGGCACGTTCAAAACCGGGGACGGTTACAGCGGCCAATGGGCATTGCTTTCGGGCAATGTTCATTGGGTGTATGAGCCGACGCCGAGCGCCGTATATTCCGGCAACGTCATTGGCGGCGCCATGTGTGGACTGATGACCAACTTCCACATCGGAGCGCATGGCTGCTGGTACGCGACGATGGCCAAGATCCCACCAACTTTCGCCACGGAGAAGAAGGTCGAGCAGGCCGAACACCTCGACTCGGGCGGTGTAAAGAAGTAGGAAATTCCTCTCAATTCAAGAGGAAAACCGATGTCATTACGACGGTTTTCGGGGCGCATTCGCGCCGCAACGCAGGAACCGCCGGCTTGCAAGCCGCAATAGGGCAGGGCGCGTCTGGGAGCGTGCCCTGCATGTATCGCTCGTGCGCGCCAGCAGCCAGCGCGCGCATGGTTCAGCGCCAGCCAACAACGCGCCAAGCCGCCAACGGAAGCACAGGCGCGAGCGCAACGGCCGTTACAACAGACGCAGCAAGGCCGTCTGGATTTCGCCCGTCACTTCGGCTGAATTCTGCCCCCGATAGACGTCCACTTCGCTGCGGATGCCGAAGTCGGGAAGGTAGACGCCCGGCTCGACGGAGAAGCAGGTGCCGGGGATGACCAGGCGTTCGTCGTGCGTCTCGTAGTTGTCCATGTTGGCGCCGTTGCCGTGCACTTCCTCGCCGATGGAATGGCCCGTGCGATGGAAGAAGTGCTCGGCGAGTCCATGCGCTTGCAGGAACCCGCGGCAGGCGTCGTCGACCTGATAACCGGCGAGCACCGCGTCCTCGTCGGCCGCGCTCTTCACGCAGGCAATCGCGGCGTCGCGCGCGCCGGTGACGGCGGCGAAGACGTTCAGCATCGCGTCGGGCGGCGTGGCGCCGCAGTAGCCCGTCCAGGTGCTGTCGTAGTACACGGCGCCGGGCTGGTCGAGCTTGGCCCACAGGTCGATCAGCAGCAGATCGCCCGGCCGGATCTCGGAGCAGTTGCCCTGTTCCGGATCGTAATGCGCGTTGGAAGCATTGCCGTTCACGGCCACGATCGGGCCGTGATCGTAGGTCATTCCATTACTCCGGAAATAGTCGCACAGGAACTGCTGAATCTCATACTCAGTGACGCGGCCACCCGCGCGCAGGATCTCGCCGACGCGCGCGAACGCCGCCCGGCGGGCCGCATCCACAAAAACGCCGGCCTGCTTGTGGGCAGCGTATTGAGCCTCGCTCCAGACCGCTTCGAAAAGCTGGATCAGGTTGGCCGAGGTCACGACATCGACGCCACAACCGCGGATGAGTTCCAGCGTTCCGCCGTCGATATTCGAGACGTACGGCACCGCGCAGTGCGGCGAGTACTGCATCGCCACCCGCTGGCATCCTTCCAGCAACGCGGGCAGGAGCACCTGCTGATCGCGCCAGCCCGAATACTGCGTCGTCGCGCCGGGCAGCGGATCGAGCACGTGCGACTCGATCTTGTGCACCATTTTGCGCGGCTCGCCCGCGGCGGGCACCAGGTAATACCAGCGCCGCGTGACCATCTGACTCGGCTCGAACTTCAGCACGCGATAGGCCAGCGGATCCCGCCGGTGATGATCGAAGAACAACCAGCCGTCCAAGCCCTCGGCGCGCAATGCCGCCTGAATCGCCTCGATAGGAGCCATGCCCTTACTTTATACGAGTGGGTCCCGCGCGGGCGTCACGCCCGCGGTGAGCCGGGCGCGGAGGTCCGAAGCGAGCGGCGCGCATGGATGGCAATCAGGTGCATCAGGTCCGCCGGCAGAAATGGCTTGCAGAGACAATCATCCATGCCGGCGGCAAAACAGGCATTGACCTGTTCGCGCAGCGAATTCGCGGTCAACGCCAGAATCGGCACGCGCGGAGTTCCGGCATCCGCCTCCGCCCGGCGGATGCGGCGTGCGGCCTCCAGCCCGTCAAGGACGGGCATTTGCACGTCCATCAGCACAACGTCGAATTCGCCCTTCGAACACAGCGCCACCGCCTGCTCGCCGTCCTGGCACGTCACTACCTTGTGGCCCAGCGCTTCCAACGGGCGGCGCACGACGATTTGGTTGATGGAGTTGTCTTCGGCGAGCAGCACGCGCAGTTTGGACGCCGGCGCGCCGTCGCCCCCTTGCGGTTCGGGTGTTTCCGGGTTGGCGGCGAGCGGCAAATCCACGTCGAAACAGAACCGCGAACCCTGACCCTTCGCGCTCTCGCAACGCAAGTCGCCGCCCATCAGAGCGACCAGGCGGCTGGCAATTGTCAGGCCGAGCCCCGTACCGCCAAATCGCCGCGTGATGGAGCCATCGGCCTGATGAAATGCCGAGAAGATCTGCTCCTGCTCCGACGGCTCGATACCGATGCCCGTGTCCTGGACCTCAAAGTGAAAGCGCGCGGCGCCCCGCCGGGCCGCTGCCTCCGGCGGCACGACCGCACTACAGCGCAGCGTCACGGAACCCGCGGAGGTGAATTTGAAAGCGTTGCTCAGCAGATTGGTGAGCACCTGCCGCAGCCGCACCGGGTCGGCTTTGACATACTTGGGCGCCTCCGGAGCAATCGCAACATTGAAGTCAACGCCCGAGACGCGGGCGCTCGCGCGGAACTGGCGCTCCAGTTCGACGATCATCCCATGCAAGTTCAGCGTCTCCGGCGTGAGCTCGATGCAGTCGGCCTCAATCTTCGACAGGTCGAGGATGTCGTTGAGCAAGGAGAGGAGGGAACGCGTCGCGGAGTGCGCGATCTCCAGACTTTCGCGCTGCACCGGCTGAAGCTCGGATTGGAGCACCAGTTCCTGCATGCCCATGATGCCGTGAATGGGCGTGCGGATCTCATGGCTCATATTCGCCAGGAACTGGCTCTTGAACCGCGACGCGGCCTGCGCCTGCTCCAGCAGCCGGCTGATCTCGCCCGTCTTACTCGCAACGGCGCGGCGCAGTGTGACAATCCACACGCCGGTGGCCACGGCGATGCCCAGCAAAGCGAACGAAAACCACACGAGCGCCGGATGAGGACGGAAAGGCGGCGGCGCCGTCTGCACAATATCGGAGATGCTTCGCACGCGTACGTAATGGGACTTCCCGTCAGCCGAGGGGAGCGAAACGCCAACGGCTTCGATCCACGCATTCGCTTCCGTCCTGCGCCGAATCTCCGCGAGCGCGCCGCCCGGGCGGCGCAGGACGACACGTAGCGGCCCCGCGACATCTCCAATCAGAATCAACGCGCGATCGTCGCCGGCGCTGGAATCCACCACCCGTCCCGCAACCCGCACGAGCGCCCCCGAGCCATGCCCCGTCCGCACCTCGTTCACCGAAAGCGTACGAACTTCGGGAGCGGCGCAAGGTTGATCCGCGGCTGTAACCCGGCGGGCCTCCATCTGCGGTTCGAGGTCGTTGAACAGCATGGGCGACCCGACGACATCCACGCAGTCGCCCAGCTTCAGGCTCAGGCGCCGGCCAGGGAAAACGGCTATGCCGCCGCTGTGGTCCTGGATTTGAAAAAACCGGGGGTCCGCCGGCAGACGGCCTGGCGCCTCGATAACTACGCCGCGCACCAGCACATCGGCGGGCTTGTGAGCAAAGGCGAGCTGGCGCACGTGCTCAATCGGCTGGACGGCGGAAGCATCGGCGCCGCACACCGTTATTGCCGACGACGCGGCAAGGCAGACCGGCAATAAGAGGCGCGGAAAAAGTTGCATGACGGCAAACGAAAACCGGGTCTTTCCAGCTTATCGCCACGCGACGCCCGTCCAACAGGGTCTATCCGCAGCGCGGCTGCGGGCGCTCGCTTCGCCAGCGATCCCGCGGTCTCCGCGGCGGCATCGGCCCGGCTCTGCCGCCAGCTTCCGCACCCATGCTAAACTGGTGATTTCCCATGCAGTTAGAGAAAGTTTACGAGCCCCAGCGCTTCGAAAAGCACTGGGCGCAATGGTGGATCGACCGAGGCTTCTTTGAGGCGCCGTCCGCACTGACTTCCCCCGAACGGGAGGTCTTCTCGCTGGTGATCCCGCCGCCCAATGTCACCGGCATGTTGCACATCGGCCACATGCTGGAGCACACCGAGATCGATGTCACCACGCGCTGGCACCGCATGAAGGGCGACCAGACGTTGTGGGTGCCCGGCACCGATCACGCCGGCATTGCCACGCAGATGGTGGTCGAGCGCAATCTGAAGGCGACCGAGAACATCACCCGTCACGACCTGGGCCGCGAAGCGTTCGAGAAGCGCGTCTGGGCCTGGAAGGAACAATACGGCGGCACGATCCTGAGCCAGATGCGGCGGATCGGCGATTCGTGCGACTGGTCGCGCACGCGCTTCACGATGGACGAAGGGCTGTCGCGCGCGGTGCGCGAGGTCTTTGTGCGGCTCTATGAAAAGGGCCTGATCTACCGCGGCGAGTACATGGTGAACTGGTGCCCGCGTTGCCAGACGGCGCTGTCGGACCTGGAAGTGGTTCACGTCGAGTCGAACGGCAAGCTGTGGCACATCCGCTATCCGGTAAAGGACATGCCGGGCCGCTACGTCACCGTCGCCACCACCCGCCCGGAGACGATGCTCGGCGATACGGCGGTGGCCGTCAATCCGGACGACGAACGCTATCGCGATCTGCATGGGAAGAGCGTGATTCTGCCGCTGATGAATCGTGAGATCCCGATCATCTGCGACCCGTTGGCCGATCCGCAGTTCGGCACTGGCGTCGTCAAAGTCACGCCCGCGCACGATCCGAACGACTTTGAAGCCGGCAAGCGTCACAACCTGCCGATCATCGTCGTTATCGACAAGAACGCCGTGATGACCGCCGCAGCCGGCGAGTTCGCTGGGCTGGACCGTTACGAAGCGCGCAAGGCCGTGCTGGCGCACCTCGAAGCCGAGGGCGCGCTGGTGCGCATTGAAGATTACAAGCTCAGCGCCGGCACCTGCCAGCGCTGCAAGACCGTGGTGGAGCCGCTCGTCTCGACGCAGTGGTTCTGCTCGATGAAGCCGCTCGCCGAGCCGGCCATCAAGGCCGTGGAAGAGGGCCGCATCACGTTCGTTCCGGAAAACTGGTCGAAGACTTACTTCGAGTGGATGTACAACATCCGCGACTGGTGCATCTCGCGCCAGCTCTGGTGGGGCCATCGCATTCCGGCCTGGCACTGCGACAATTGCAAGGGCATCACCGTCTCGCGCACCGATCCGACGGAATGCTCGAAGTGCGGCTCGAAGAACATTCACCAGGACTCGGACGTGCTGGACACCTGGTTCAGCTCGGGGCTCTGGCCGTTCTCGACGCTCGGCTGGCCGGACCAGACCGAAGCGCTGAAGACCTACTACCCGACGACGCTGCTGATCACGGGCTTCGACATCCTGTTCTTCTGGGTGGCGCGCATGATCATGCTCGGCATCGAGTGCATGGGCGACGTGCCGTTCCGCACGGTCTACATTCACGGCCTGGTGCGCGACGCCGAACGCCAGAAGATGTCGAAGACCAAGGGCAACGTGGTGGACCCGCTGGTGGTCACCGAGCAGTACGGCACCGACGCCGTGCGCTTCGCACTGCTGCGCGGCGCGGCTCCAGGCACGGACATCGTCTTCAGCGATGAGCGCATGACCAGCTCGCGGGCGTTTGCCAACAAGATCTGGAACGCGGCGCGCTTCATCTTCATGCAGATGGAGAAGCTGGGCGTCGAGCAACTCGAACTCGACAAGCTGGACGCCGTGGCTCCGGCGCCGCTCGCCGCCAATGGGGCGGTGGCGCTTGAAGACGCCTGGATCTTCCACCGTCTGAGCGACGTGGCCGCGAAGATGGATCACGCGCAGAAGACGTTCCGCTTCCACGAGTGCGCCGATCTGCTGTACGGCTTCTTCTGGGACGAGTTCTGCGACTGGTATGTGGAACTCAAGAAGCTGCGCATTAACGAAGGCAGCGACGCGCAAACGCACCTCGCCAATCTGCTGCGCGTCTTCGAATGCGCGCTGCGCCTGCTGCACCCGGTGATGCCGTTCCTCAGCGAAGAGCTGTGGCAGCGCCTGGTGAAGAAGGGCGCGGGCATTCCCGAATCGCTCTGCCTGGCGCCGTATCCGCAAGCCAATCCTGCCGCCGCCGACGAAGACGCCGCCCGGCGCATGGCGTTGTTGCAAGAGATGATCACCGCGGCGCGCGCGCTGCGGGCCGATCAGAAGCTCGATCCCAAGCAGCGGCTCGAAGGGGCGCTGTATGCGCATGACGACGCTACCGCGGCACTGGCAACGGCCGAACACGCCGCTCTCGAAGCGCTCACCAATACGACGTTCACGCTGGGCAAAGCCGGCGCGGCGCCAGCCTCCGGCGCATCCCGCTCGACGCCCGAATTCGATGTCGTGCTGAGGCTCTCCGGGGCGCAGGCCGACGCGATGAAAGTGCGGCTGCAGAAAGAGATTGAACAACTCACGAAGGTCATCGACAACACCCGCCGTCAGCTTGGCAACGAGCGCTTTACAGCCAAGGCGCCGGCGCACGTGATCGAAGAGATGCGCACCAAGCTCGCCGATTACGAAGCGCAGATCGAGCGCAGCCGTACGGCGTTGGCGGGCATTGGAGCGTAGCTCGCGCGGGGCGCACGCTTCAATTTGCCGGCATGGCGGAAATGCCGCCGGGAGGTGTGCGCCACTTTGCGGATCCGAGGTTATTCGTTGCAGGAGACACACTCCATGTTCGATACCACGCAGCAGGAAGTTCTCGATAGCGTCCGGCGGGCTCTGGATGAAGATATCGGCTCCGGCGATGTCACCACGGAACTGACTGTCGCGGCCGACCGCGTCGCCTCCGGCGCGTTCTATGCGCGGGAGCCGATGATTGTGGCGGGCACGGAACTGCTGCCGGTCATTTACCAGATGCGCGGCGGCGTGAAGTCCATCGAGTTGTGGAAGCAGAGCGGCGACCGGGCGCGAAACGACGAGTGCATTGCCCGCGTACGGGGCTCCGCGCGCACGCTGCTGACGTGCGAGCGGACGGCGCTCAATTTCATGCAGCGGCTGTCGGGCGTGGCGACACTTGCCAGCCAGTTCGCGGCAGCCGTGGCCGGAACGAAGTGCAAAGTGCTGGACACGCGCAAGACGACGCCGGGGCTACGCACGCTCGAAAAGATGGCGGCGGCGGCGGGCGGAATCACGAACCATCGCAAGGGTCTGTTCGACGCGATTCTGATCAAGAACAACCACATCACCGCCGCGGGCGGAGTGCGCGCGGCGCTGGCGGCGGTCGAAGGACAGACGATTCCGGTAGAGATCGAAGTTCGCACGCTGGACGAGTTGGACGAAGCGCTGGAGTGCGGCGCGCAGCGCCTGCTGCTCGACAACCTGACGCCCGCTCAGGCGCGCGAGTGGATCGCCCGGATCGGCGGCCGGGCAACGGTGGAGTTGTCCGGCGGCATCACGCTCTCCACGGCGCGGGCCTACGCGGAGGCGGGCGCCGACTTCCTCTCCGCGGGCGCGATCACGCACTCGGCGCATGCGCTCGACATCAATTTCCGGCTGGCGCTCGAATAGCGCGGCGGCTGGCTAATCGCCACTGCCGGCGGCCTCCTCGGCGGCGGCCGGCTGGCGCTTCTCCTTCGATGCGAAGAGCACTCCCAACGCCGTCGCGACGAACCCCTGCGTCGGCCCCAGCCACAAATTCGCCGTATGCATCAGCTCGACCGCGCCCTTGCCGGTGACGCCCTCCGGCCGCGTCGGCGCGATCAGAATCGTCAGCAGGATCAGCACAAGGTAGAAGACGGACAGCCAGTACGCCGCCAGATAGAAACCCGTTCGCACCGTAGCGTGAGAGCGGTACGGATCCAGCGCCGTATAGCCGAGTCCGGCGAGTATCGTGCCCATGGTAGGCGTGATATTGGGCAACAGCCAGGCCCACGCCTCCTGTTCGTGACCGCCGTAGCGGCCGTTGAGCGACTGCACCGCGACGAGCAGAAACACCAGGCTGAAACCGCAGATCCAGAGGACCGCCAAGTGCGAGCGTACGCGGTCCAACGGCTGCAGGCCGCCGTCTTCTTTTCTTGCGTTCCTCATGTACGAACCGGCAGATTCAGGCATTGCGATTCCCCCCTCTTTGGAAGCGCGCGTTGCAGACTAAGGCACGCGAAGGCCCCGCCAGATGCCGGACTTCACCAGGTGCGTCATCGCGTCCAGGTGGCCCGGCGTGGCAAATTGCGTAGCATCGGCGTCGGCGCCGGGTTTGCGCAAAAATTCATAGACGAGCACGGTGCAATTCACCTCGCGCGTGAACGGCAGGTTGCCGATGCCGGAGGGCAGCACATTCACGCCGGCGCTGACCCAGGCGATCGCTTCCGCTTCGGTAGGCCGCTCGCCGGAGGCGCGGAAAGGCGTGCTCGTCACAATGAAAACAATCACGCGGTAGTAGCCGGGAACGCCCCTGAGCAAGGCCTTCAGGTAATCCATGGGCCGCAAGATCGATGCCGGTTCGGGCTCCAGCGCAAAGCGCGCGGGCGGAGTCTTCGGGGTGCCGTCATCGTTGATCTGTTCGATGCGCGTCGCGAGCGCAAAGCCGTTCGGCACCGCGTAATAGTTGCGCGCCGTGTAGCCGCTGGCTTCGAGCGCCGAGACAAGCAGGTGATCGACGTCGAAGAAGCGGGTCGCCCGCGAGTCGTCGCCAAAGATGCTGTGCGGCAGAACGTATTGCTCGGATGCCTGTGGGGGCGGCCACTCAAAGGCGGGCATCGCCGGGCCCTCGTACGTGGCAGTCCGCGGCCTTTCGCCGGCGATTGCCGGGGGACCAGGCGGCATCCACTCCGGCAAGCGGTCGTAGGCGCCCGGCGCCGATGCGGGCGGCTTGGCGCGCTTGTACTCCCGTTCGCTCGCGCGTCGCTCAGCCTCAAGCTCGATCGCCTCCTGCTTCGCGGCAGCGGCGCTCTGAGAAGCGGTGTCCACGGTAGATGGGGGGACCTGTGCGGCGGCTTCGGGATTGCTCTTCTCCGCCGCCGGAGGCGGCGCACCCGATGGTTCGGCGGCCCCGGGCGCCGGTTCGTGCCGTGGCCCGCCGCAGCCAGCGAGCAGTAGCGCAATCACGGCAAAAACGCGCGGCCACAGAGAAAGCGCGCGGTTGGAGCCGGGGTGGACAACGGTCATATGCTGGGTCCTCCGTGCCTCAATCCAGGCATCCCGCTGGAGACGCGAACCCGCCAGTGTGCGATGATTGTAACCCGCGCAGGGGACGGACACAACGCGAATTCTTCGCGAATGCGGCCGTTCGGTATCCGGCTGGCCAGCAGCCCGGCGGCGATTGGGTCGAACCTGCTGGCGCGGGTTGCTACGCTCTAGGCATGGCCTTTGACGTAGAGCAGGCGCGCCTCCGTTTGGGTGGACGGCGCATCGAGTGGTACGACGAGATCGGCACAACCATGCATGCGGCGGCGCGGCTGGCCAGCGCCGGCGCACCGGCCGGGACCATCGCAGGCGCGGAAACGCAAACGGACGGCCTGGGCCGCCGGGGTCACAACTGGCATTCGCCGGCCGGCGAAGGACTGTATTTCACCCAGATCCTGCGGATCGACCTGCCGCCCGAGCGCCTGCCCGTGGTGACGCTTGCGCTCGGCGTCGCCGTTGCCGACGTGCTGCAAATCGTCGCCGGCGTAGTGCCCGATCTGCGCTGGCCGAACGACGTGCTGCTGAACGGGCGTAAGGTCTGCGGCATCCTGACGCAGCTTCATGAGGGCGCGATCCTGGCCGGCGTTGGGATCAACGTGAACCAGCCCGAGTTCCCCGCCCCACTGCGGGCGATCGCCACGTCGCTGCGCATCGAGGCGGGCCGGACATTCGAGCGCGAGCCGCTGCTGGCCGCGCTCGCGACCTCCATCGACAGCAATGCGCACATTCTCGCCACGGGCGGGGCCGTTCCTGTACTGAGCCTGTTCTCCGCGGCATCGAGTTACGCGGAAGGCAAGCGCGTCGAAGTCGATATGCCAAACGGTTTGGTGCGCGGCACGACAGCGGGCCTGACCGCGGAGGGCTTCCTGCGCGTGCGTACGGACGCCGGCGGCGAAACTGTCGTCACGGCGGGTGGCGTGCGACCGCTCGACAAGTAAGAGAAACTCTCAGGCGTGCGGCTTGGCCCGCTGGCTCACGTCGTAGATAGCATCAAGAATCGCCGTTACCTCCGAATCGACCTCGTCGTCCGGGATGAAGCGAACCAGGCGGTGATATTCCGATTTTGCCATCCCCTTGACGATGCGGTTCGGGAGCTTCAGCCGTTCAAAAAATGCTTCAAAAACAGGCTTCAGGTAGTCGTCACTTGCCTTGACCGTCGTCCAGCGTGCGTCTTGGAGATTCCGGATCATCGCAGGAACAACGTTTTCCGCGACACATTCCTGCATCGCGGCGCGCAACTCGGCGGCCTTGCCAGACAGTTGTTCCGGACCGTCCGCAGCAAGGCTGGCGGCATAGGCGTAGAGCGTCTCCGGCTGGCAGAGATAGTTCTCGATCTCGCGCCGCTGCCACATGCGATCCGCAAAGCGCTCGTCGGATTTCAACGGACGGTCCAGGTGATCGGTAAGTTGGAAAGCCAGCAGATCCGGCTTTGCGACGCTCAGCCCGCGGAAATGCTCCTGCGCGATCTTCGGCTGGTTCATGATTGGCAGGAAAAAAGGCCGCGCCAAACAGTCCCGTACGGGATGGTTCAGACGGTCCGCAAAGGCGCGCAGCACGTCCAGATCCGTCGAGCCTTCCAGATAAAGCACCCACCCGAGCATCTCGGCCTTTTCGTATTCGTCGGCGCGAATCGTTGAGAGAGCTTTGAGGACCTGGGTAACCTGCCCCTCCACCCGGTGCGGCGTGCCAACAAACGCGACGACAGCATCGCCATCGTTAGCAGCGTTGCGCAAGATGACTTCCGAGTGGCTGGCGATGATGATCTGGCTGCCGCTGCGAGCAGCTTCTTCCGACAGCAGCCGATATGTCTCCTGCTGCCGCAAAACCTCGAGGTGCGCGTCCGGCTCGTCCAACAGCAGAACCGCCCCCGCATTGACATTCATGTAGGAGAGCAAGAGCAGTGTTTGAAGCGCGCCTCGGCCGGTGCAGGACAAATCCAATTCGGCCCCGCTCTTGTCCCTGTAGGTCATCTCGATCGACCCGCGCGCCGGAGACAAAGTAGGCTCCGAGAGCGTGATCCCAAACAGACGCTGCATCGAAGCAGTAATCGCCTGCCACTGCGCCTCGCCCTCCGACGAGTCGTTCCGCACACGGTAGCAGAGGTTGCGCAACACCTCGCCGGTCCGGCCCTGCCCGATCAGGTAGTTAATCTCTCCGGGCTGCTTCAGGAATTCCTGATCCGCTAGCCCGGACATGGGCGGAAGGAAAGCAATGCGGACAGAGCTGGCCTGAGGAGGCACTTCCGTTCGCTTCTTTTCCCATCTCGGCCAACATGTGATCGATTCCTGGTTAGCGTAATTGAATTCGAAGGCGCATTGCCATTCGCGGCCGCCATCGTTGCCTGTAACCCGAATTCCAATCCAGTAAACAGTATTGACTGAAGGAGCAAATCCCTCATCTGTCGGAGTCGATTCCGAGGCGAGCCCAGGGGCGTGCCAAAGCATCAATACGTCTGGAACCGGCACCGCCAAGATGTCTTTCCGGTTCAACACAACGACAGGCGTAGCCTTCCCCGACGCGGAGTGGTGTGTCCGCGGGGCCAGTCCCCACAGCGCCAGGGCCTGCAGCGCCGTCGTCTTGCCTGAGTTGTTCGGTCCGATGAAGACCACCGGATTGCCCAGTTCGATCTCGACCGAATCAAAGCGTTTGAAATTGCGGATTTCCAGTTTCGTCAGCATACGGAAGGCTCAACCGATTCCTCAGGATAGCGTCTGCGCCGCGAGACGCATACCATGCCTTGCCCGATTCTACCCAAGTGCGCCAACTCGTGACGGCTATCATGGAGCAAGATGCTACTCGCACTCGATGTCGGCAACACGAATGTGACTATCGGCGTCTTTGAAGGCGCCAAAATCGCCACGCGCTGGCGGCTACGGACCGACCGGGACCAGACGGCGGACGAATGGGGCATCCTCATGCGCAACCTCTTCTCCCTGGAGGGGCTGAATCTCGCGCAAGTGGACGGCTTCGCCGTTTCGAGCGTGGTGCCCGTGGTCAACACGCCCCTCAAGCAGATGGCGCAGCGCTATTTCAATACCGCGGCGCTGTTCGTCGGGCCATCGACCGACACGGGTCTCATCAATCGCTACGACAATCCGCGCGAGGTTGGCGCCGACCGGCTGGCCAACTCCTCCGCAGCGTTCCACAAATACGGCGGGCCGTGCGTCGTGGTCGACCTCGGGACTTCTATCAATTTCGATGTGGTCTCGGGCCATGGCGAGTTCCTGGGCGGCATGATCTGCCCCGGTATCGGCATGGCGATCAACGGCCTGGTGCTCAAAACCGCGCAATTGCCGATGGTCGATTTCCGCGAGCCCGAGAAAGTGATCGGCACGAACACCGTGGGCAGCATCCAGTCGGGGTTGTTCTACGGCTTCATCGGCTTGATCGACAGTCTGCTGGAACGCATCGGCGCCGAGTTGGGACCGCAAACGAAAACCATCGCGACGGGCGGGCAGGCATCCCTGATTGTCGGAACCTCCAAACGCATCCAGCACCTGGACGAGGATCTGACGCTCGATGGCCTGCGGATGATCTGGGAGCGCGCGCAGCGTTAGCTGGCGGTCCAAACGGAATGAGCGACGAATCGCAGGAATGGCGGCTGAACTACTTCAACTACTTCACGGAAGTGGAGGAGCATTTCCAGCAGGCGCGCGGCACCGCTCTGTTTCTGCTGTCGCCGCTGGACTGGGCGTTGGTCGAAAGTTGGAAAAACGCGGGCGTCCCGCTGGAGGCGGTGCTGCGCGGCATCGACGCGGCATTCGACAAATGGCGCCAGCGGAAAAGCCATACGCAGGCCGTCAATTCCCTGGCCTATTGCGCCCAGGCCATCATGAAAGAAGCCGAGGCGATGGCCAAGAACCTGCCCGCCGGCGGCAGCGGCGCACCGGCCGAAGACCCGTTCCCGCCCGCGGCCGTGCGCACGCATCTTGAAAAGGCGCGGACGGCGCTCGCGGCGCTCGCGGGCTACGAGGACATCACGGCCTCGCTTACCCATATCCTGGAATCGCTCGAAGAGCATCTGCGCGATCTGCAGGAATTGGATCAGCGCCTGACCGCGATTGAAGAGAAGATGGCCGCCATCGCCCGGACGCGCCTGTCGGACGACGATCTGTTCGCGATGCGGCGGGAACTGGACCTGCAACTCCGCCCTTATCGCAGCAAGATGACGGCCGATCAACTGGCGCAGCTCGAAAAGAGCTTCCTGGACCGCAAGGTGTACGAGAAGGCCGGGCTCCCGCGCCTCAGTCTGTTCTTCATGGTCTGAGGACGCATCGCGCCGGTGCGCCAAGGCGACGCATGGATCGCCCCGGCGCACGGTGCGGAGACTTACTCGCTGAACATGCCCTCAAAGAGAGCGGACGTCAGATAACGCTCGCCGGCGTCGGGCAGGATGACGACGATCGTTTTGCCCTCAAACTCAGGTTGCTGGGCGAGCCGTACGGCGGCGACCGTCGCGGCGCCGCAGGAGATGCCCGAAAGCAGTCCCTCTTCCTTTGCCAGGCGGCGGGCCATTTCCATCGACTCATCGTTGCCGACCTGCTCCACACGATCGACCAGCGAGAGATCGAGCGTCGCGGGGATGAAGCCGGCGCCGAGGCCCTGAATCTTATGCGGCCCCGGCTGCAAGGGCACGCCCGCGCGGGTCTGGCTGATCACCGGACTGTTCGCGGGCTCGACCGCGACGGCCGTGATCGCCTTGCCCCGGGCCTGCTTGATATAGCGCGCAATGCCCGTAATCGTGCCGCCCGTCCCCACGCCCGCCACGACAGCGTCCACGGTGCCATCGGTGTCGTTCCAAATCTCGGGGCCGGTCGTTTCGTAGTGGACCTGCGGGTTGGCCGGATTCGAAAACTGCTGCAGCAGTACGACGCGATCGGGATTGGCGTTATAGATCTCTTCGGCCTTGGCGATAGCGCCCTTCATGCCTTTCGAGCCTTCGGTCAACTCCAGCTTGGCGCCGAACGCGCGGAGCACCTTGCGGCGCTCGATCGACATCGTCTCGGGCATGGTCAGCGTGATGGGATAGCCGCGGGCCGCCGCCACGAACGCCAGCGCAATGCCCGTGTTGCCGCTGGTCGGTTCGACCAGTTCCTTACCGGGCCCCAGCACGCCGCGCTTTTCGGCGTCCCAAATCATCGAAGCGCCAATGCGGCACTTCACGGAATAGGCGGGATTGCGTCCCTCCACCTTGGCGAGGACCGTCGCCTTGCAGCCCTGCGTCACGCGGTTCAGCCGCACGAGCGGAGTATGGCCGATGCTCAATGAGTTGTCTGCGTAGACTCGCATGAATCAGATCTCCCAGTTCGGTACAAAGCGTGCCTGCCGCTCGCGCCACTCGCGCGCGAGCTCGGCGATCGTCTTGTGATCAATCACCGCAGCAATCGCGGCATCCACTTCATTCCAGAGAAATTCAATCGGCCCCGGCTCCTCTCCGCCGTTGGCGCCGCGCCCGCCCTCGACGGCGCGCACGACTTCGCCCACGGTGATGGACTCGGCCGGACGAGCCAGTAAGTAACCGCCTTCGGCGCCTCTGCGCGACTCCAGGAAACCCTGCTTCCGGAGATCGGACAGGATCGTCTCCAGGAATTTCTGCGGAATCTTGCGGCGAGACGCGATGTCGGCAATCCGAATCGGTTCGGTGGACGCTGCCAGCGCCAGATCGAGCACGGCGCGGAGAGCGTATTCACATTTCACGGATACGTTGATGAGCCCAGGTCCCAGCATTTCCCTAATCCTAGTAGAGATTACAATGCTTTCTTCATCGGTTGCAACCGTTTCGCGCCAGGAAGGAACGCATTGGGCGCCCGCGGTCCCTGCGGGGCGGCTGCCGGCAGGCCTTTCCCGGCGGGCCGCCATGCGCCGGAGCCCCGCTCCCGGTACGATGGAGAAAGAGGAGCGTTTTCTCTTGTTTGATCTCAAAGAGCATCCCCATCGCCGCTTCAATCCGCTGACGGGCGAGTGGGTTCTGGTATCGCCGCATCGCACGAAGCGTCCCTGGCAGGGCCAGGTGGAGAAGGTGCCGCCGCAGGAGCGGCCGTCCTATGATCCTACGTGCTACCTGTGCCCCGGCAATCCACGCGCCGGCGGGGTGCTCAATCCAGCCTACAATTCGACTTACGTCTTTACGAACGACTTCGCCGCGCTGCTGCCCGACACGCCGGCCGGCTCCTACGAGGAAGGCGGCTTGTTGCGCGCCGAGTCGCAATCGGGCATCTGCAAGGTGGTCTGCTTTTCGCCGCGCCACGACCTGACCATCGCCGAAATGGAAGTCGGCGAGATCCGCAAGGTCGTCGATACGTGGGCCGCTGAGTTCACCCAGTTGATCGCGCAGGCGGGCATCGCCTACGTGCAGATCTTCGAAAATCGCGGCGCGATGATGGGCTGCAGCAACCCGCATCCGCATTGCCAGATCTGGGCGCCATCGTCCATCCCCAACGAACCCGCGAAAGAACACGCGGCGCAAAAGGCGTATTTTGAAGCGCACGGCCGCACGTTGCTCGCCGATTACGCGGCGCTGGAAGCCAAGCTCGGCGAACGCGTTGTCGCGGAGAACGAGTTGTTCCTCGCCGTCGTGCCGTTCTGGGCCGTCTGGCCTTTCGAAACGATGATCGTGTCGAAGCGGCCGTTGACGGGCATCGATCAACTGACGGACGCCGAGCGCGAAGGCCTCGCCGAGATGATGAAGAGCGTCACGCTGCGCTACGACAATCTGTTCGAAGTCTCGTTCCCCTACACCATGGGTCTGCATCAGCGGCCCGCCGGCGGCGAGTCTCCGTTCTGGCATTTTCACGCGCACTACTACCCGCCATTGCTGCGCTCGGCCACTGTGCGCAAGTTCATGGTCGGTTTTGAAATGCTGGCCACGCCGCAGCGCGACATCACGCCGGAAGCGGCGGCCGAGCGCCTGCGCAACTCCGGCGGACCGCATTGCCGCGCGCGCTGAAAATGCTCTGCCAGAGTGGAGCGCCATGCGCAGGACGGCAACAGTCTTGATAGGATAACCGGTTCATTCTTCGTCTTGTCCCGATCAAGGAGTTGCACCGATGTTCCGACGTCTGGCTCTGGCCCTCGCCTTTTCCGCGGCTCTGTTGGCCCAGAATTTTGCGCTGAAGAGCGGTGACCGGGTTGTCTTCTACGGCGACTCGATCACCGATCAACGGCTCTACACGATCTTTACCGAGACCTTCGTCCACACGCGCTATCCCAAGCTCGATGTGAGCTTCGTCCATTCGGGCGTGGGCGGCGACCGCGTCACCGGCGGCTGGGCCGGTCCCATCGATTTACGTTTGAAGCGCGACGTGGCGCCGTATAAACCGACCGTGGTGACCGTCATGCTCGGCATGAACGATGGCGACTACCATCCTTTCGAGCAGAGCACGATGGACCGCTACACGACCGGCTACGAGCGTTTAATCCAATTGATGAAGCAGGCCGCGCCCGGCGCGCGCGTCACGCTGATTGAACCTTCTCCGTACGACGAAGTCACGCGTCCGCCGATGAAACATGGCGGCTACAACGCGTCGCTCGTCAAAATGAGCGAGTTCGTGGCGACGCTAGCCGCGCGCGAAGGCTATCGGCTGGCGGATTTCAATACGCCCATGGTGAAGATGCTCGAAAAGGCTTACGCCGAGGACTTCGAGGTTGCGCAGCGAATCATTCCGGACCGCGTGCATCCTGGCGCGTCGGGCCACCTCATCATGGCGGCGCAGTTGATGAAAGCGTGGGGCGTTGACGGCGATGTGTCGGAGACCGAGATTTCCGGAGGCGGCCTATCCGTGGTCACCGGCCGGAACCCCAACCGGAAGGTGAAAATCGAAGACCTGAAGACCGGCGATACCATCTCCTGGACGTCCACCGAAGAGTCGCTGCCCATGCCGGTGGATATGAACGACGCGCCCGTCGACCTGGCGCTGCGCTCGGCTGGCTTCAACGCAGAGTTCAACAACGAGAGCCTGCGGGTGCCCGGTCTGAAAGCCGGACACTGGGCGCTGCGCATCGACGGCCAGCAGGTGAAAGTCTTCACCGCGGATGAACTCGCCAAGGGCGTCAACCTCGCCACGCTGCCCACGCCAATGTGGAAGCAGGCGCGAGCGGTGCAGACCCTGATCGAACGCCGCTCCGAGATTCACAACATCCGCTGGCGCTCCATCGAGGTGCCCCTGGCCGATTTCAAACTGACGAAGGCCGGTCCCGCGATGGACGCCCTCGACGCGCTCGATGCGGAACTGGCGCAGCGCATCCAGGCTGAATCGCAGCCGAAGCCGCACCATTTCGAACTCGTCAGCGTGCCCGCCGAAGCGGCCGATGTCCCCGCCGGATTCACACCGCTCTTCAACGGCAAGGACCTTGCGGGCTGGCACATCAGTGAGACGAACCACCATGGCAACTCCAAGGGCTGGACCGTGGAGAACGGCGTCCTGACGGGCGCGCAGGACCGGCCCGGCCATGGCGGCATTCTGGTGACCGACAAGACGTACAAGAACTTCGAGATCTACCTCGAAGTGAATCCCGACTGGGGCTGCGACGGCGGCTTGTTCCTGCGCTCGACGGAAGCCGGCGAAGCGTATCAGGTGATGATCGACTACCTGCCCGGCGGCTCGGTCGGCGGCGTCTACGGCGAAGCGCTGAAAGACGTGACGGGCTTCAGCGCGCCCGGCTGGCAGCAGCACTGGAAGAAGGGCGAGTGGAATACGATCCGCGCCCGCATTGAAGGCGACATCCCGCGCATCACGGTGTGGCTGAACGGGACGCAGATCACGGGCTGGAGCGACACGGCCAATCATCTGCCCGGCGGCGTTGTGGACGGCCACATCGCCGTGCAGGTGCACATGGGCAATCGCTGGACCGAGAACGGCAAGCACCGCTTCCGGAACATTGCCATCCGCGAGCTCTGACAATCTCGCCGCTATAACGCAAAATGCGCTGATTGCCCTTTCGAGCGGTCAGCGCATTTGTTTGTTCAAGCTTACCCGCGGGTTTAGGTGAGGTCGAACTTCTCCTGGTGGAGCAGTTCATCCGCCACCACCAGCACCGGCCGGCCGAGGATCTCTTCCATCTCTTCGAGATACTTGTTCTCGACCGATTTGACCTCTTTCGCGACTTCGGGGTTGACTCGCAGGATGCACTCCTTGCCGTCCACGACCTTCGCGTACTTCTGGGCCTCAACGAGGATCTCGCTGATCACGGTGGGCACGCTCTTCACGTAGCCGGAACCCTCGCAGTACGGGCATGGCGAGCACAGCGCGCGCTCCAGGCTCTGCTTGACGCGCTTGCGCGTGATCGCTACCAGCCCGAAATCGTTAAACTGCAGAATCTTGTACGGCGCCTTGTCGGTCCGCATCGCTTCTTCGAGCGCCGCCATCACCTTGGCGCGATTCTTGCGCTCGTCCATGTCGATGAAGTCGACGACGATGATGCCGCCCAGGTCGCGCAACCGCATCTGGCGCACGATCTCTTTTACGGCTTCGAGGTTCGTCTTGACGATCGTGTCTTCCAGGCGGTTCGTCTTGCCGACGTACTTGCCGGTGTTGACGTCGATGGCGACCAGGGCCTCGGTCTGGTTGATGACGATGAAGCCGCCGGACTTCAGCCACACCTTCGGCCGCAGCGCCTTTTCGAGTTCCTGCGTGATGCCGAAAGCGTCAAAGATCGGCTCGGGCCGCGTGTAGAGTTTGACACGCGCGAGGAGCTGCGGAGCGATGCGTTCCACGCCGTGCAGAACCTGCTCATACAGATCCTCGTTGTCCACCCAGACAGCCTTGAAGCCATCGGTCAACTGGTCGCGGAGCAGCCGCTGCACGACTTCGACGTCGTGGTGCAACAGGACGGGAGCGCGCTTCTTCTCGGCCTTCTGCCGGATGTCGAGCCAGAGGTTGGAGAGGTACTGGATGTCAGCGGCAATCTCGTCCTCGCTGCGGCCCTCGCCCGCGGTCCGCATGATGAAACCGCCGGCGATGCCCTCGCGATGCTTCTGCAGGATCTTCTTCAGCCGGCTGCGCTCTTCGTCGCTGCCGATCTTACGCGACACGCCGAGATGCTCGACGGTCGGCATATAGACGACGTAGCGGCCCGGCAGAGCGATGTGCGAAGTGATGCGGGCGCCCTTCTGGCCCAGCGGCTCTTTCGCGATCTGGACGATGATCTCCTGGCCTTCTTTTAGCAAGTCGGAGATGGACGGCAGCGGCGGGCGCTCCCGGTCGCGGTCCCGGTCGCGATCGCGGCCGCGGCTGTTGCGCTCGGGGCGTTCCGCCCGCTCGGCCTCGGGCGCCACGGCTTCGGCCACGGGCGCCTCGGCCGGAGTAGCCGGCTCGGCAGTCCCTTCGGGAGCAGCGCCGTTCTGCGTTTGCGCCTGCTGACGCGCCCTGCGGCGCATGCGGCGCGACATGCGATGCGAAATGCGGCCGTTTTGGGACCGCTCGGCAGAGCCAGCGTCTTCGCCTTCGGGCGCAGCCGCCGTGGCGCCTTCTTCGGCGGCGCCCTCTTCCTTTTCGTCTTCCGCCCCGGCCGTCTCCTGCTCCGCAACTTCCCCGGCAGCGGTCTCGCCGCCGGCCGGCGCAGCTTCAACCGCTTCCGCGGCGGCTGCGTTCACTTCCGGAGTCTCTTGCGTAGCAGCCTCGACCGGCTCCTCGACGGCTTCTTCCGTTGCGGGAGCGGTTTCTACCGGCTCCGCCGCCACAGCTTCTTCCTTGCCGTCTTCCTTACCACCGGTCGCCGCTTCATCGGCCGTTTCCGGCGCGAGAAGCCGCTTCGGCCGCCCGATCCTCAATTCCGACAGCGGCAGGTCGGCAGTCAGCGAAGCCGATCCACTCTCCGCGGCAGGCGTTTCTCCGCAATCGGCAGCTTTATTGGCAGGGTCTTCGGCGTCTTTTTCGGCTTCCGTGGGAGCAGCGGCAACGTCCGCGGCTTTTGCACCCGCGGCCGCCGCTTTCACTTCCATTTCGTCAACGCGATCGAGAATTGCTTCGGCTTCGTCTTCGGCTGCCGCCTCGTCGGCCACGGCGGATTCCGCCGCCGCGGGCTCAGCCGCATTTACCGGCGCGCTGTGGCGGTACTTCGCCAGCGACTCACCCGGCAGGACCAGGAACTCCTCCGCCGGAACGCTCGCCGTCTCGACGGCCGCGGGTTCCTCCACCGTCTCTTCGATTTCGCCTTCCGCCTCGGACTCCGCGGGCCGCGCCGTCTCTTCGTCGACAGTTGCGTACTTGGACTCGGGGAATCCCCGGTTGCCCCGCCGTCTGCGGCGGCTGCGGCGTCCGCGCCGGTCACGATGCGCGTCGCCCGTGCCTTCGACAGACCCGGCGGCTTGTTCGTTCGCCTCGACGGCGGCATCCGTCACCGCGCCATTCGCACCCTCTTCTTCGCCAGTCGCGGCGGCTTCGGGGCCGGCCTCGGCAGCCTTCGCTTCCTCGGCCCGCTCGCCGTTCGCCACCGGAGGCAGCGCCATGGCCACCGGCGCTTCCCGCGCCTCGCGCGGCTCTCTCGACTCGCGCCCGCGGTCCCGGTCGCGGTCCCGCCCACCACGGCCTTCACGCCCGCGCTCATCCACACGGTCAAACTCGTCGCCGTGTTCTTCGAAGAAATCGGAGACGTAAAGGAAGCAGTCGCGCTCCAGACCGAGGTCTACGAACGCGGATTGCATCCCGGGCAGCACGCGCGTGACCCGCCCTTTGTGGATGCTGCCAGCCAACGAGTACTCATTGGCCCGCTGAAAGAACATCTCGACCAATTGCCCATCTTCGAGGATGGCGACTTTGGTCTCATGGCGGTTCTGGCTGATCACCAGTTCCTTAGACGACATGAAATACCTCCGCTACGGTGAGCGACCACCGAGTGGAGCGGGGCGAGGAGCAGTCGAGCCGGGTACCTGTAAGACCTGATCTGGAATCCGCGCATCTCGCGAATCGGAATCCAGAGACGGCCTCAGTCCAGTCAATAAACCTGTTGTTCCGCCCGGTTGAAGCGATGACTCATCTCCGCTTTCTTCCGGGGGCGCGGCGCGCACTTGCCGGCCGCGTTCGGCAAACCCTTTGATCGGACACCTGGCACCGGGGGACTTCCCTACCGGCCGCACTTGACCCTACAGTCGCTTCACGATCCGAACCGCCGAAGCCGGACGTTGTTGACCAGCCCCAGCATTGCAAATACCGACATCATGCTCGACCCTCCGTAACTCATCAGAGGGAGCGGAATGCCAGTTACCGGCATGCGGCCCACCGCCATTCCCGCGTTCACAAGCAAGTGAAACAGGAGCAGTGCACCCACGCCCATACATAGAAACATCCCCGCCCTGTCCGGCGCTCTTTGTGCATTCTGCACGATCTGCATCAAAAGCAGAAAATACAGCGACAGCAGGACCAGAATGCCAACGAAACCATGCTCCTCGGCAAACGCCGAGATCACAAAATCGGTATGCGCCACGGGCAGAAACCGGAGCTGGGTCTGCGAGCCGCGAGCGACTCCTTTACCCCACATCCCACCGGCGCCTACCGCAATCTTCGATTGGATTACCTGGTAACCGCTACCCATCGGATCCCTCATCGGATCGAGGAAGGTGACGAGCCGCTCCCGCTGATAATCCTTGATCAAAAACCAGCCCGCGGGCAGCAGCACCGCCGCAACCACCAGGATGGTCAAGGCGTGCTGCCAACGAAAACCACCGAAAAAGATGCCAACTGCCAGAATTGGGAGATACGTCAGGGTAGTTCCCATATCCGGCTCTGCCAGAACCAGAGCGGCCGGAATTCCGACCGCAATCCCGAGCTTCAGCAGATCCCGCCACTCCAGCTTTTCGCTTCTAAGCTCAGACAGATAGCGGGCTACCAGTAATACTATCACCAGTTTACCCAGCTCAGAGGGCTGGAAGCGGAAGCCGAAAGAAAGGGGAATCCAGCGCTTCGATCCCCACACGTGGCTCCCCACGACGAGCGTCAGGATGAGCAGCAGCAGCGTGACGCCGTACAGAGTGGGCACCTGGCTCAACAGCGTGTGGTAATCCACACGCGCCAGAATCCACATGATGAGCAGCCCGCCGCCCAGCCACACGCACTGTTTCATCCACACATTCCGCCAGGCAGTACCGTGCGTGGCGGAATAGATTTGGAGAATGCCCAGCGAACAGATGGCGAGCGCGATCAGGAGCATCGGCCAATCGATGTCGCGCAGAATCCGGTAGCGGCTTATCGGCGTGGAGATCAGTTGGGCCTCGCTCCCGGCGCCGTGACAGAGCGCCCCATATCATTGACGGCGGCCGCCAGGTTCTGGCCCGTTCCGTTCTGTTTCTGCCGGTTTTTCTTATCGAAATAAGCCTTGATCACGTCGCGCACGATCGGCGCGGCAAGCGGGCCTTCCCGGCCGTTTTCGAACAGCGCCGCCACCACGATCTCCGGATTCTGGCGATTCGCGAAGCCCACGAACCAGGCATCGTCGCGGAAGTTCACATCGCCCGCCTTGGTCTTCAGAAAATCGTTCGAGGCGCGCTGCGCCGTACCGGTCTTGCCGCAGAGGACGATATCGTTCATGTGCACCGATGCGCCGGTGCCGCCCTCATTCACCACGGCGCACATGCCGTCCAACACCTTGGCGAGATTCACCGGATTGATCGTCGCCGTGTGGTCCACCGCCGGCGGACGGCCGTCCAGGATGAGGTGCGGCTTCATCCAGACGCCGTTGTTCACCAGTCCGCTGTAAGCGAACGCGAGCTGCAACGGGGTAACGGTGACGGCGCCCTGGCCGATAGCGACGCTGATCGTCTCGCCATCGAACCACTTTTCGCGGAAAGTCCTGATTTTCCAGGCCGTGGAAGGCACAACGCCTTCCTTTTCGCCCGGCATGTCGATACCCGTCTTGCGGCCATAGCCGACCATCTGGGCATACTTCGCGATCGTGTCGATGCCGATGATTTTGCCGACATTGTAGAAGTACACGTCGCAGCTTTGCGCAATGGCGCGGTGGAGGTCGATGGTGCCGTGGCCGCGCTTGGCGTGGCACTTGTAATAGTGGCCGTAGAACGTCGCTCCGCCCGGGCAGTTGAACGTCGTGTGCTCGTCGATGGCGCCAGTTTCGAGCGCCGCCAGAGCCACAATCGGCTTGAACGTCGATCCGGGCGCCAGTTGCGACTGGACCGCGCGGTTGAACAGCGGCCGCGACGGATCATCGAATAGCGCCTTCACGTCGGCGGACTTCGACCGTCCCAGGAACAGATTCGGATCGTAGCCGGGCGTGGAAACGAAGGCCAGCACCTCGCCCGTCGCCGGCGCGATGGCCACCACGGCGCCCTTCTTGCCCTCCATGGCCATCTCGGCCACAATCTGCAAGTCCAGGTCGATGGTCAGCTTCAGGTCCTTGCCCGATACCGGCGGCTTCACGCCCAGCACCTCGCGCGTGTTCATGCGATTGTCCACGCGCACCTGGCGCTGGCCGTCAATACCCGTCAGCGACTCGTTGTAATAGCGCTCGACGCCCGTCTTGCCGATCAGGTCGCCGGGGTTGTGGCTCGCCCATTCGGGCGAGTTCAACTCGGCGTCGCTGATTTCACCCACGTATCCAATCAGGTGAGAAGCAAAGCCGTCTTTGGGGTAGAGCCGGAATTGCGACTTGATGAGTTCCATCTCGGGGAACATCAGCTCGCTGCGATGCGACTCGACAAAGGCCAGTTCGCTCTCCGTCAATTCTTCCTTCACCGGAATGGTGAAGTAGCTCGGACGGTGCTCAAAGCGGCGCACGCGCGTCTGGAATTCGCCGACATCCAGGTTCAGCCCTTCCGCTATCGGCACGATGTGATCGTCGCGCAAGCTCTCCCGCGAGAGGACCAGCCGGTAGGACGCATGATTATCGACGATCACCCGGCCGTCGCGGTCGAGGATGCGGCCGCGCGGCGCCGGCATCGGCAACGATTTGATCTGGTTCTGCAGGGCCTTGGTGTTGTACAGGCCCTCGTTACGCACCTGCAAATCCCAATAGCCAGCCAGCAGGAAGACGAATACGGCAACGGTCAGGTACTGGAACACAGCAACTTTCGCCGCGCCGGAATACGTCTCGTCATGGACGAAACGCACCACTTTCGGCGCTTCGTGTTCCCGTTCTCCTTGGATTCTTGCCACGGTGGGTGAGGCTCCGAAACCTCTACTGGGCCTCCGACTTCAGTTTATCGAACACCTGGAACAGCGGCAGCGCCACGACGCCGTTCAGGACGGCCGCGATCAGGGTTTGCGGAATTTTCAGATCGTCGTGCGAGCCGAGCAGCATGTGGGACAGCCCCCAGAACAGGAACTGATGCGCAATAAAGAAGCCGAAGCTCATGACGTAGCGCAAACCCGAGTTTTCCACGTCGAAGCGCAGGCTGACGCTGGCGGCCGAGTAGCCGATGACTGTCTTGACCAGACCGAACATGCCCAGCGGCTGGTAGCTCAACGAGTCCTGCGCCAGGCCGATGATGCAGCCGATCAACGCGCCGGCCGGCGGCTGGCGGCGCATCACCGAAAAATAGACCGTCACGAGCAGCGGCAGTTCCAGGTAAGACAGGAAGCTCAGGAAACGCGGCACATAGACCTGGAACAGAATTGCCAGGACCGGCAACAGGATCCAGGCCAGCGGGTTGAAGGTCCACACCCGCAGCCGGCTGGGCGGCAGATCGACCACCGAGTTGTTATATTCCGTCATCGACGATCCTATGCCGGCGGTTTCGGCTTCTGCGCCGGTTGCGCCGCGGGGGCAGGCGGCCTGGTGGCCGGCGTCTGTGGTGCGGGCGGCTTCACCGCGCCCGTCTCATTGCCTGTCGCGCCCGGCGTGGCTGGCGCTCCGGCCGGCGGCGCCGCCGCGGGTTGGTGGTTGAAATCCGGCGCGCGGTACGGCGTTCCGACCTGAATTCCTTGCGACTCAATCACGTGCTTGTACTTCTCCCGCAGACGGTCGGCGTCCGTATTGAACGTCGCGGGCGAGCCGATCGGCGTCACCGGGGAGGCCGGCTGAGCCGCGGGCGCATTCGGGTCCTGCGGCGGCGGAGGCAGCACCTGCATGCCCGGCTCCGGCGGCGTCGCCGGATCAGGAATCGTCCCATGCACCGCGTCCAGCAGGATCAGCACCTCGGCAAAATCGGCGTTCAACGCCACCGGGCGCACCTCAATCTCCTTGCCCTCCTGCCCGTCCTTGATCGCCAGCGCCTGGCCGATGCGCAGACCGCGCGGGAAGATCCGGTCCTCGCCGCTGGTATAAAACCACTCGCCCTTTTCGAGCGGCTGTTCGTTGCGAATCCCTTCCACGCGGCACGTCCCGCCTTCGCCCTTGATCAGCCCATGCGTCTTGTGCTTCTGCGAAATCACGCCCGCGGCGAAGCCCTGGCTGGTGGCGAGCATCATAAGCGACGCTGTCGGATAGGCCGCGACGATCTGCCCCACAACGCCGGCCGCCGTCACCACGGCCATCCCGCGTTTCACGCCTTCCGACCCTCCGCGGTCCAGGATGAAGACGCCCGACTGGACGCCTGGCGCATTGGCGAGGATACGCGCCGGCAGGCTCTTTGACGGCAACTGGCTGCGGAATTCGAGCAGCGCCTGATCGCGTCCGGCCTCGCGCAACTGTTCCTGAAGTAATTGGTTCCGGATCTCGAGTTGCGACGCCCAGCGCTTCAACAGCACGTTATCGCGCTCCAGCTTGCCGGCCATTACCCAGCGGGCCCCAAAGCCGGAGACGGCGTCGCGCGCCGCTTCCATGCCGCGGGCAATGGGCGTCACGGCCGTGACCGCCCAGACACGAATCAGCCGCGTCTCGCCGTTGGTCTTGATCTGCCAGGCGAGCAGAATCAACTGCCCGGCTACCAGGAGCAACAAGGCGCTCAGATTCCGGTATCTGCTGAACAACCCATCCATGAGAAAAACCGCGCGGGGGCGTAAGCCCGGGGACCGCCTACTCGATAGCGATCCGGCGCAGCAGCTTGAAGTCCGTCAACATCCGTCCGGTTCCCAGCACCACCGAAGCGAGCGGATCCTCGGCGATGGAGACCGGCAAGCCCGTCTCTTCGCGAATCCGGCGGTCCAGGTTTTTCAAGAGAGCACCGCCGCCCGTGAGCACGATGCCGCGGTCGCTGATGTCCGCGCTCAACTCAGGCGGGGTCCGCTCCAGCGCAACCCGGATTGCGTTCATAATCGTCGACACCGGCTCGGAGAGCGCTTCGCGAATCTCTTCGTCGCCGATCACAACCGTCTTGGGCACGCCCTCGATCAGGTTGCGGCCCTTCACTTCCATTGTGATCGCCTTGTCGAGCGGGTGCGCGCTGCCAATGGAGATCTTGATCTGTTCCGCCGTGCGTTCGCCGATCAGCAGGTTGTATTTCCGCTTGAGGAACTGCATGATCGCGTCGTCCATCTCATTGCCGGCGACGCGGACCGAGCGCGAATAAACGATGCCCGACAATGAAATCACCGCAACATCGGTGGTGCCGCCGCCGATGTCCACGATCATGTTGCCCGAGGGCTCCGTGATCGGCAGACCGGCGCCGATGGCGGCCACCATGGCCTGTTCGACGAGGTGCACTTCGCTCGCCTTGGCGCGGTACGCCGAGTCGATCACCGCCCGCTTCTCCACCTGCGTAATCTCGCTCGGCACGCCGATGATGATGCGCGGATGCACCAGCATCTTGCGGCCGTGCGCCTTGTGGATGAAGTAGTTCAGCATCCGCTCGGTCACCTTGAAGTCGGCGATCACGCCGTCCTTCATGGGCCGGATGGCGACGATGTTGCCGGGCGTGCGGCCGACCATCTCTTTCGCCTCTTTGCCTACCGCTTCAACCTCGCCGTTATTCTTGTTGATCGCCACGATCGACGGCTCGTTGACGACAATGCCCTTCCCACGGGCGAAGACAAGCGTGTTGGCAGTGCCGAGGTCGATGGCCAGGTCAGAGGAGAACAGGCTAAACAAGGAACGGATACTCATCACGGCTCGTGGAAAACTCCTGCGTGCTTCGAGGGGAGCAACTGGCGATGCCGCTCGGGCAGAGCGCTCGAGCCAGTAGCTGGAACTCCCTTCGAGCGTATCATACCCGGACGATGAACAAACCTGCACTATTTTCTAAGGCGTTGATTTTGCACGCTCTAGCTTCGGCAGACCGGGGCTTGCCAGGGTTTTTGCCGGAACACGGCGCGGCCCCCTGGCGTCTGCCCGCCGGAAGGCCCGCCGCCCGGCCCCGCACAAGCCCGTCTTATTATTCAGCACGCCCGCGCCCCTGTGCGATGATGGGCGCGAGGGAGTGAACCGGTGGACGAGCGGCAATTCTATACGGAATCTCAGGTCACGCGGAGCATGCGGCTCACGTGCGCCTACTGCGGTGCGACGGATGAGCACGAGTTGCGCTGGATGGTCCGGACGAAAAAGGACCGCCTGCCGCCGGGCGCCGGCGAACTGGACCGCGCGAAATTTCAGAAAGCGCAAAGCTACATGGTGCTGATGGACGACAAGGTCCGGTGCAAGCAGATGCGCTGTCGCAAGACGTTCGATATCTCCGGCATCAAGACGACGGCCTTTCTGTGAGCGGTTTGCGATGGGAATAGAGTCTGGTTGGACACGTAGAGGGTTTCTGGCCGCGGGCGGCGCGCTGGCCGCGGCGTGCGGCGGCAAGCATGGCGAAGGGTACCGCGGCTTCGCGTATATCGCGATCGCCGGCAGCCGCGCCATCGCCACTATCGACCTGCTCTCCTTCGCTCTCCGGGGCAGTATCCCATTGGCCTGCCAACCCTCCGTCCTGATCGCCGATCCCGATCCCAAGCGGGCCTTTGCATTCGCCGCGGGACAGACCGCCGGCGGCGCGGCCGTGCTGGAGCGGGTCGACCTGACCGCCCGCAAGACCGTGGGCCAGGTTGCCATCGGCGCGGGCAATCCCGTGCTGCGCAAGGACCATCGCGGCATTATCTGGAGTTCGGCCAGTGAAGCGCGCCTGCACGGCTGGAGCGCCAATGGACTGCGCCCCGTGGCCCAGGTCGGCATGGCCGCGCGCGTCATCGATTTCGATGTCGCCGAAGGCCAGCCGCTCGCCTGCGCCTGCCTTGAAGGAGGACTGGCGCAGCTCGTCGATCTGGCGAAAGGACGAGCGTTCGAGCCAGTGCGATTAGGCGGGGATGCAACGTCGGTCCTCTTCCGCCGGGACGGGCGGACCGTGATGGTGGCGCGGCGCAACGATGCGCTGCTGTCCGTGCTGGATACGTCCTCGCAACAGATCATGACCGAGTTGCCGCTCGCCTTGCGGCCCGATCATTTCTGCTTCACCGGCGACGGCGGCCAACTCTTTATCACCGGCGAGGGCCGCGACGCCGTCGTGATCGTGTACCCGTATCAGACCGAAGTCGCGCAGACGTCGCTGAGCGGCCGCACGCCCGGACAGATGGCCTGCTCCGCGGCTCCGCCCTACCTCTTCGTCTCCAATCCCGCCGCCGGTTCGGTGAGCGTTTTCGACATCGAAACACAGCGCGTCGTCGGAATCGCCGGAGTCGGCGTGCAGCCGGGCCCCATCGTCGTCACGCCGGACCAGCAGTATGCGCTCGTGCTGAACGAGGGCTCCGGCGACATCGGCGTGATCCGCATCGCTTCGATCAAGCAGCGGCTGGCCCACAAGACCCCGCTGTTTACGATGATTCCCGTCGGCGGCAAGCCCGTCGCCGCGCTAGTCCGCAGCGCCGCTTGACCGTGAATGCGCGGCGGCGCATCCAATCACTTCTTTTTGAGTTCCAGTTCGTCGAACCAGAAATCGTTGTTCGGCACATCCAATCGCAATTCGACGATGCGCCCCTTGGCGTCAGGAATGAATTGCGCGCGCCCGCCCGCGAAAAAGGCGAATTTCTTGCGCCACGTCAGCGTGAACGTATCGGCGTCGAGCGGCGTCAGGTCGGCCACCAGATTGGGATTCGGCAGCAGCCGCAGCACGAGCCCGTTGCCGTTCACCGCAACCGTCGCGTCGCCGTATAGCGGCCCGCCGAACGTGCCCGCATAGGAATCGAGCGCCATGGGCGGCCGTGCGTTGCGCGGCGCGGGCTCGTCCTTCTTCGCGGCTTTCCGGAGCTTGTACGTTTCCCAATCCAGGGTGCTGTAGTCCTTCTCCGGCAACCCCAGATACGCATCGCGAATGCGATTGACAATCGGCCCCATCACGCCGCGGTCGCAGTTGGTCAGCACCACCACGCCCAGCCGTTCCTCGGGCATCAGCCAGACCTGCGAAAACATGCCGTCGTACGCGCCGCCGTGACCGGCCGTGAAGTGGCCCTGAAAATCGGAGACGCTCCACCCGAGCCCGTACGTCCGGAAATGCGTGTCGTTTTCTTTCGCACCCGGCTTGGGACCGCCCATGACGTTGTGCGGCCGCCACATCGTGCGCTGCGCCGCCGCGCTGAAGATCCGCGCGCCCTCCAGTTCGCCGCCGCCGAGTTGCAACAGCAGCCAGCGCGCCATGTCATTGGCGCTCGAAATCACGCCGCCGGCCGGCGCCATGGTGTCCCAGTTGACCCAATCGATGCGCTCCACCGGACCTTCGAACGAAGTATGCGGCGTGGCGTAGTTGCCCTTCGCATTCAGCTCGCGCACCGTCGTGATCGTGCGCTTCATGCCGAGCGGCGTGAAAATACGCGCCCGCACAAAATCGTCCCAGCTTTGTCCGGAGACTGTGGCGATCACTTCGCCCGCGGCGAGAAACATCAGGTTCGAATAGCCGTACCCGGCGCGGAACGGATAGGCCGGTTTCAGGTAGCGCGCGCGCCGGATGATCTCCTCGCGCGTGTACGGCGTGCCGTACCACAGCAGGTCGCCCGAGAACGTCTTCAGGCCGCTGCGATGGCACAGCAGATCGTCGATCCGCATCTCATGCGAGACCCACGGATCGTACAACTCGAAGTACGGCAAAATGTCGCTGACGCGATCGTCCCATTGCACCTTCTTCTCGTCGCTCAGAATCGCGAGTGAGGCGGACGTAAAGGCCTTCGTATTGGAGGCGATGGCAAACAGCGTGTCGGCATCCACGGGGTCCGGGCGGCCCTGCTCCTTCACGCCGTAGCCCTTTGCGAAAACGACCTTGCCATCCTTCACGATGGCCACGGTCAGGCCCGGCACCTCCCACTCGGCGCGCGCCTTTTCGATGTACGCGTCGAGCTTCTGGAGATCCGGCGCGACGGGCTGCGCGGCCGCGCCGCAGGCGAGGCCGAGAACAGCAAGGGTCAGTACGCAGAAACGCATGACGTCAAATCACTCCGCTCAGATTTTCGACGGGCCTATTCCAGTTCGAGCACGGTCAACGATGACGGCGCCTCCGCGCTGCGGAACACGCGCTCGGTCGCTTTCTGGAAGTCGCCCGCCTTGGCTTCGTAAATGTGCATGAACTTCTGCGGGTTCAGATCGCACAGCGGAAACCACGTGCTCTGTACCTGGACCATGATGCGATGGCCGCGGCGGAAGGTGTGGAACAGATCGGGCATCTGGAACTCGACCTTGTCCATCTTGCCGGGCACGAACGGCTCGGGCTTCTCGAAGCTGTGACGGAACTTGCCGCGGAACGGTTCGCCGCGCAGCAGTTGCTCGTAGCCGCCCATGTGCAGATCCCAGCGCATGCCTTCGTGATCCGGATAGTCGCCCGGATAGACATCGATCAGCTTCACGATGAAATCGGAATCCGTGCCGGAAGTGGAAACGAACAGCGACGCCTCCAGCGGACCGGCGATGCGGAAGTCGTTGTCGAGCGGCTCGGTTTCGTACGTCAGCACGTCGGTGCGCGTAGCGGCGAAGCGCTGATCTTCGACCATGTAGTTGTAGCTCATGCCGCGCGTGATCTCCGGCGTGAACGGCACCGGCTTAGCGGGATCGCTCACGTATTCGTCGAAGACGTTGCCCTTCGCTTCGGGCTTGTCGAAACTGAGCTTGCCGCCCTCGTGGAAGTACAACGTCTTCGGCTTGGCCTCCTGCGGTGGCCACGCCGGGAGTTTATGCCATTCGTTGCGGCCGGTTTCAAAAACATACGCCGCGGGCAGCTTGCCGCCCTCGCCCTTGCCCTTCAAATGCCACAGGAAAAACGGATATTCGATGTTCTCCTGGAAGTATTTTGACGTCGCCGAGCCGAACTGCACTTCGCCCAGCCGGTCGCCGTCGCCGTGGCCCCAGCCGCCGTGCACCCACGGTCCCTCAACAATCATCAGCGACGAATTCGGGCTCTGCTTTTTGGCGGCTTCATAGACCCGCAGTGGGCCGAAGACGTCTTCGGCATCGTACCAGCCGCCGACCGCCATTAGCGCCGGTTTGATGTTCTTCAGGTAGGGCCGCGGATTGCGGGACTGCCAGAACTCGCTGTAGGTGTCGTGCTCGATCAGATCGCGCCAGAATTCGATCCGCCCGCGGAAGTACTTTTCGTCGGCATTCTGCAGCGGCCCCAGGCGGCGGAAGAAGTCGTAGCCATCCGGCGTCTGCATGTCGACGTAAATGCCGCCGTTCAATCCGTCTGGCTGCTTGGGCTGGCCGAAGCCGCCAAAGAAGTTGAACGCGTGCGGCAGGAACAGCACGCCGTTATGGCGGAAATCGTCGCCGATGAACCAGTCGGTCACCGGCGCCTGCGGCGAAGCGGCCACCATGGCCGGATGCGCGTCGATGGCGCCCATGGTCGCGTAGAAGCCCGGATACGAAATGCCGTGAATGCCGGCCTTCCCGTTGTGGTTCGGAACGTTCTTCACCAGCCAGTCCACCGTGTCGTAGGTGTCCGACGACTCGTCGATGTCCTGCGACGATTTCTTATTGGGAATCACCGGACGCACGTCAGCCCATTTACCCTCGCTGTGCCCCTTGCCGCGGACATCCTGGCGGACGAAGATGAAACCTTCCTTGATGAACAGATCGGTCTGCCCGGGACCGAGTTGCGACGGATAGGAGTCGGCGCCATACGGGCCCACCGTGTACGGCGTGCGGTTGATCAGGAACGGGTACGTCTGCGCCGTGTCCTTCGGCGTGAAAACCTGCGTGAACAGCCGGACGCCGTCGCGCATCGGGATCATGTACTCGTACTTGGTGTAGTGTTCCTTGATCCAGGCCTGCCGCTCCTGTTGCGGGTTGGGCGACTGGGGACGGGGTTGCGCCAGGAGCGTGCAAACGCTTAGAGAGACGAGGAAAGCACTTCGCAGGGCGGTCTTCATATCTGTCCATCATATCCGCGCGGCTGGCGGATGGATGACGGCCGGCCGGGGGGCCCGCGCGACGCTACATGACGACGCGCGCTAAGCGCGGAAGACGAGCGCGCGGAACAACGTGGCGCTGCCCGTCATGGTCGCCACGCCCAGCCATTGGCCGAGACCTGTCGAATAGAAGAGAACCAGCAGCACCAGGAAGCCGTAGCGCGCCAGTTCGATGTACCAGCGCACGGGGAAGCCGGCGGCGAGCAGCACCTTAGAACCATCGAGCGGCGGCAGTGGGATCAGGTTGAACAGCGCCAGGTAGATGCTCAGATACACCGCGCGGAACAGCAGATCTACGGCGTTCGGCGTGAAGTTCGCGATGGCTGCGATGATTCCGGCGAAAACGATGTTGCTGGCCGGCCCGGCGAGCGCGACAACGGCCATGCCAAGATTGCCGCCGCGCAGTTTGCGCGGATCGGTCATCACCGGCCGTCCCCAGCCGAGAAAGCCGCCGCCGAGGAAAGCCGTCACGAGCGGGATGATGATCGTGCCGAAGAGGTCCACGTGCGCCAGCGGATTCAGCGTGACCCGCCCGCTCAGGCGCGGCGTATCGTCGCCCAGGCGCGTGGCGACCCAGGCATGCGCGAACTCATGCGGCGTCGTCAGCATCCAGAAGATGAGGACATCGAGCAGCGCGTGCGCCAGGTGTGTTGTCACAGGACCGGCGTCTCCGCCGTAACTGCCGGGTCAATTGGAGCGTTCAAGAGAATGGGCTTCATGCAGGCTTAACAGATGGCTACTTCACCTTAGCGTAAGTTCGAATGGAGGACGGCGCCCGTATGTTTCTTTGGAGCGGCGCCGCGCGCCGGGCCCTTCGGAGCCGCTCCGTCTCAGCAACTAGAAGCCCTCGCAGCGCCAGGCCACTTCGCCATTGACGATCGTAGCTACCGGACCGCCGCGGAACGTGCGCCCGTGGAACGGTGTGTTCTTGCTCTTCGAGAAGCTCTTGTTGGCGTCGTACGTCCACTGCCGGTTCGGGTCGAGCAGGGTGACGTCGCCAGCGTAACCGGGCTTCAGCGCGCCGCGCGATTGTTCGTCTTTCCAGCCGATCACGCGCGCCGGTTCCGATGTGTACAGCGCAATCAGCCGGTTCAGGCTGAGCTTGCCCGAGTGGACCAGCACTTCGAGCGTTACGCCCACCGACGTCTCGAGTCCGATGATCCCGAACGGGCACTTCTCAAACTCCTGCATCTTGTCGTCGCCGGCGTGCGGCGCGTGGTCGCTCGCAATGCAATCGATATCGCCGCTGACCAGGCCGTCGACCACCGCGCCGACGTCCTGCGTCGTACGCAAGGGCGGCTTCATCTTGTAATCGGGATCGTAGGGCGGCATCAAGCCGGTGTGCAGCGCGATATGGTGCGGCGTCGCTTCGGCCGTCACGTTCAATCCGCGCTTGCGGGCGAAAGCCAGCATGCTGACGGCGTGCCGCGTCGAGATGTGCGCCACGTGATAGCGCGCGCCGGTCAGTTCGGCCAGCAGAATGTCGCGCGCGACCATGACATCTTCGGCGGCGCTCGGAATGCCGTCCAGACCGAGCCGCACGGAATCCAGACACTCGTGCATGTCGCCGTCGCCGCTCAGATTCAGGTCTTCGCAATGGTCGATGACGGGAATGTCCAACTCGCGCGCCGATTCCATGGCGCGGCGCATCACCCGTGAATTCATCACCGGACGGCCGTCGTCGCTGATGGCCACGGCGCCCGCCGCCGCCATCGAACTGATCGCCGCCAGCTCCTCGCCCTTGCTGCCTTTGGTGATGGCGCCGATCGGGAACACATTCACCACGGCGTGACGCCGCGCGCGTTCGACGATGTAACTGGTCACCGTCGCCGAGTCGTTCACCGGCATCGTGTTCGGCATGCAGCAGATGGTGGTGAAGCCGCCCGCCGCCGCGGCCCGCGATCCGGTCTCGATCGTCTCGGCATGCTCGAAGCCGGGCTCGCGCAGATGGACGTGAATATCGATGAAACCGGGCGCCACGATCAATCCGGTGGCATCCAGCTTTTCCGCATCCGGCGTGGCAAGATTCTGTCCGACCGCCGCAATCCGTCCGTTCTCGATGAGCACGTCGGCGACGTTGTCGAAGCCGGTCGACGGGCAGATGACACGCCCGTTACGAATGACGAGTTTCACTGGAGCAGCACCCTTTCCAGAACGGCCATGCGCACGGCAATGCCGTTTCCGACCTGGTTCAAAATCATGGACCGCTGCGAATCGGCCACTTCCGAAGAGATCTCGCGGCCGCGGTTGATCGGACCGGGATGCAGCACGATCGCATCGGGTTGAGCGAGTTCCAGATGTTCCAGCCGCAGCCCGTAGAACTGGAAGTACTCACTGGCGTCCATCGTCGGCTCGTGAATCCGTTCCAGTTGCACGCGCAACATCATGATCACGTCCGCGCCCCGAATCGCCTTGCGGATGTCGTGCTCCAGCCGTACGCCCTTGGCGATCTGCGCCAGTTCGCGCGGCACCAGCGACGGCGGCCCGCACAGCACGATGTCGACGCCGAACTTCGACAGCAGGAACATATTCGAGAGCGCCACGCGGCTATGCACGATGTCGCCGATGATGGCCACACGCAGGCCTTCGAGATGACCTTTGTTGTCGAGGATCGTGCGCGCGTCGAGCAGCGCCTGCGTCGGATGCTCATGCGTTCCATCGCCGGCGTTGACGATCGGCGTCGCCATATGCCGCGCCAGGAAGTGCGGCGCGCCGGAAGCGTTGTGGCGCATGACGATTGCGTTCGGACGCATCGCGGCCAGCGTGTTCAGCGTGTCCACCAGCGACTCGCCCTTGGTGACGCTCGAGCCCGACGCCGTGATCGACAGCGTCTCCGCGCCCAGCCGCTTCGCCGCGATCTCGAAGCTCGACCGCGTGCGCGTCGAATTCTCGAAGAACAGCGTGACCACCATCTTGCCGGCGCAGCTCGTCAGACGGGGATACGTTCCGTTCTCTTTCGGTTGGAAGTCACGCGCCCGTTCGAGCAGTTGCTCGATGTCCGGGCGCGGCAGATTCTCGATACCCAGCAGTCCGGTTGCCATGACGGCCTCAATCCACCTTTTCTACCAGCAGGACTTTCTCCACGCCGTCGATCTCCTGGTATTTCACCTCGATGATCTCGCGCGAGGAGGTTGGCACTTTGCGGCCGACGTACTGCGCCTCGATCGGCAGTTCGCGGTGGCCGCGGTCGATCAGAACCAGCAATTGCACGCGCGACGGACGGCCGATGGCGAACAGCGCATCGAGCGCCGCGCGCACCGTCCGGCCCGTGTACAGCACGTCGTCCATCAGCACGACGTCTTTGCCCTGCACCGGAAAGTCAATCTGCGTGCCGTTCACCACCGGGCGCGGGCCCACCGTGGAGAGGTCGTCGCGATACAGGTTGATGTCGAGAATGCCGACCGGGATCGTGCGGCCTTCGATGGACTCGATGTTCTTCGCCAGGCGCTGCGCCATGGGCACGCCCCGGCGCTTGATTCCAATGAACGCCAGATTGTCCAGTTCGGGCGATTTTTCCAGGACTTCATGCGCCAGCCGGACCATGGTGCGGTCGATCTCGGAGGCGCTCATCAGTTGAGTTTTTTCGCGAATGGAAGACATGAGAGGACTTCAACTCAATATATCAAGCGGCCCGCCGGCTAGCGCCTCATCCGGTTCCGCACAACGCGGCTCAGCTTCTCGATCTGTTCCAGTTTCCGGATGCTTTCGAGCGAGATGACGTAATACTCGTTCTTGCGCGTAACGGCCCGCACCTCTTCGATCAGCCGGGCCATCGCCTCCAGATCCTTCAGGTTCTTCTCGCGCTCGGCTTTGAGAATGGCCTCCATGGCGGCGGTCATGTTCGGCGGCTCATTCTCGTGCGGATGCTCGGGGAACGGCAGTTGCTCCTGCGCGCCGGCGACGGCCGCCATGGAGAACGGTAACAGTGCACGCCGGGACACCTGTAAGGCGCTGCTATCATAGCTCTTAATGCAGGATGTGAATGTTGGCATCGTGGGCCTCGGCAACGTAGGTTCCGGCACTCTGACTATACTCCGGGAAAACGCTGAACAGATCGCCGCCAAGCTCGGCTTCCGGCTAAACGTGGCCGCCGTGTGCAGCCGCACGGCGAAGAGCAAGACGCTGCCCGTCGACGCGTCCCAGACGCTCGTCACGGACAACTGGCGCGACGTCGTTGCGCACCCGGGCGTCGACATCGTCGCCGAGCTGATCGGCGGGACCGCCGTGGCGCGCGAAGTCGTGGAAGGCGCCATCGCTCACGGCAAGAGCGTGGTGACCGCCAACAAGGAGCTGATCGCCCTGGATGGCGTGAACATCTGGAGCCAGGCCGTCGCGCAGGGCGTCGAACTGGCCATGGAAGCCTCCGTTTGCGGCGGCATTCCGATTCACGCCGCGCTGCGCGAAGGCATCTGCGGCGATCGCGTCGAGGCGCTGTTCGGCATTCTGAACGGCACGTGCAACTACATCCTGACCGAGATCGAAAAGCACGGCACGCCGTTTGAGAGCGTGCTCGCCGAGGCGCAACGGCTCGGTTACGCCGAGGCCAATCCGTCGGCCGACGTCGATGGTTTCGATGCGCGCTCGAAGCTGGCGTTGCTTGCTTCCATCGCCTTCGGCAAACGCTTCGGCCCGGCCAGCATTGCGACCGAGGGCATCCGCCGCGTCAGCCCGATCGACTTCCGCTACGCGCACCAGTTGGGCTGCACCATCCGCCTGCTCTGCTCGGCGCGGCAGGAAGACGGGGGCTATTTCCTTTCCGTCCGGCCGGCGCTGATCCCCGTGAAGACGATCATTGCCAGCGTGCAGGGCGCCTACAATGCCGTGTGGTCCAAAGGCGCATTCGGCGCGGACACGTTTTACTACGGGCGCGGCGCGGGCTCGCTGCCCACGGGCGTCGCCGTCGTAAGCGACCTGATGCAGGTGGCGCGCGACCTGCGCTTCGGCAGCCTGCAGCGCGTCTCTCCTTTCGGCTTCAGCTCTGTCGCCGGCGCCCGCCCGCGCGACATCGGCGAGCAACGCCGCGAATGGTTCCTGCGCTTCCGCGTGAAGGACCAGCCCGGCATCATCGCCGCGCTCAGCGCGATCCTGGCCGAGTACCACATCGGCATCGACGCCGTGCTGCAGTTGCCCGATGAAGACTGGCGCTCACTGCCGTTCGTGATCACGCTCGAAACGACCGTCGAGTCCAATCTGCGCGCCGCGATGGCGCGAATGGCGCAGTTCGAATTCATGGCGGAGCCGCCCTTCGCCATGCCTCTTGAAAAAGGACTGTAATGCTCCGGGCCGCGCGCCTGCTGCTGCTGATTTCGGCCTTTTTCCCGGCTCTTCCCGCCCAAAATGCCAACCGGGATTATTCGACGCCGGAGAAGCGCGCGGCGCAGGCCGTCTGGCTCTCCGACCCCGGCCGCCCGGCGCGACTCCGGGCGCAGGCGATCGCCAGCTCGCTCCATTTGAAGCCCGGCATGAGCGTCGCCGATATCGGCGCGGGAGCGGGCATCATGCTGCCGTACCTGAGCAAGGCCGTCGGCGCGAGCGGCCGGGTCTACGCCGAAGAAATCTTCGACGACTATCTGGCGCGAACGAAAGCCTATGCGCAAAAGCAAGGGCTGAACAACGTTGCATTCGTGCTCGGCACCGAGCATGACCCGCGGTTGCCCGCGGCCTGCTGCGACGTGGCCATCGCGGTGCACGTCTACCATCACTTCAACTACCCGGCCGACATGCTTGCCGGTCTGCGCCGCGCGCTGAAACCCGGCGGCCGGTTCGTTGTCGTCGACTACTACCGGCGCCGTGGCGCCATGGGCCCGGGCGACATGGCGCTGGAGCATATCCGCCTGGACTTCGATGACGTTGTAAAAGAGGTCGAAGGGAACGGCTTCCATCTGGTTGAGAGCCACGAGCACATTCCCGGCCAGCAATACGCCGCTACGTTCGCGTTGAATCCATAACGGTCACGCGGCGCCAGAAAGCAGATGGCCGGCCCGCCCGTGCAAATTGCGATATCTTCTGAGCCATGCAGCCTCACTCCAAGAACGCCACGCGCCGCCACTTCCTCGGCTCCCAGGTTTTGACCGGCGCCGCCGCCCTCGGCATGGCCGCTGCCGGAACAGCGCAGGCGGCCCCACTGCAGCCTCCCGACGTTCCCGTGGACGGCCTCGACATTTCGCTCGATGGCGAATGGGAATTCCGCAAGGACGGCGACGCGCAATGGCGCACCGTCACTGTGCCGCACACCTGGCAGGTGATGGACGGCTTTGAAGACTATTACGGCGTGGCGTTCTACCGTCGCACGTTCCAGGCGCCGCCCGAAGCTGCGAGCGGTGTGGCCTTTCTGGAATTCGAATCGGTCTTCCACACTGCCGAGGTGAAGCTGAACGGCGTGGTGGTGGCCGAGCACAAGGGCAAGGGCTACACCGCGTTTCGCAGCCGCGAGCTGAACGCGTTCGGGTTGAAGCCGGGCCAGGACAATGTGGTCGAAGTGCGCGTCGACAACTCGTTCACCGACGCGATGCTGCCGCGCTCGCATTCGAGCGATTGGGCGCATGACGGCGGCATCTACCGGCCGGTGCATTTGCTCGTGCTGCCCAAGGTGCACATCGACGAGATCACCGTCGATGCATGGCCCGGCGAGGGCGGCATTGCCCACTTTGACGTCAGCGCAGGCTATGCAGAACTTGGCGCCGAGGCTAGCCTGCACTTTCGCATTGTCGAGGTAGAGACTGACCGGGTCGTCAAGCTCAACGCGGTCAGCCGGATGTCGGAGGCGATGGGCATCTCCCGGCACGAGCACGCCACCGGCTTCTGGGAACACGCTCGCTACTGGGACTTCGACCATCCGCATCTCTACCGCGCCGAAGTGACCCTGCTTTCCAAGGACGGCGCGCCGCTGCACCGCGTGACGCAACTCTTCGGCGTACGCCGCTTCGAAGTGAAAGACGGCGGCTTCCAGCTCAATGGCGAGCGCGTGCGTCTGATGGGCGTGGAGCGCATGGCCGGCAGCCATCCCGACTATGGCATGGCCGAGCCGCTCGCATGGATCGAGCACGACAACGCGGACATGCAGAACCTGAACTGCGTCTTCACCCGCGTCCACTGGATGCAGGACCGCCGGCTGCTCGACTGGTGCGACCGTCACGGCATGCTGGTGCAGCTCGAAGTGCCCACCTGGGGCGGCGACACGTTCCGCAACATGAGCCCGGAGCTGGAGCAGGCGCTGCAGCAGAACGGCCTGGAACAGTTGAGCGCGATGATCGCGCAGAACCGCCACCACCCGTGCGTCGTGGCCTGGGGACTGTGCAACGAGATCGACGGCCAGAATCCGCCCGCGGCGCAGTTCGCGCGGAACATGCTGGCCGAGGCCAAGCGCCTCGATCCGTCGCGCCCGTGCACGTACGCCTCAAACAGCCTCTCGCAAAATCAGAAGAACGACGTTAGCGCGGCGATGGATTACGTCTCGTGGAACCAGTATTACGGGAGCTGGTACAAGGGCACCGCCGCGGAGCTGGACGCGAACCTGAAGGCGATCTGCGCGGCGTTTCCGGGCAAGCCGCTGGTGATCAGCGAGTATGGCTACTGCGCCTGCACGCCCGACCGGCCCGAAGGCGACGAGGAGCGCATCAAGGTGCTGCGCGAGCAGGACGCTGTGATGCGCCGTCACGCTGCCATCGCCGGCTTCATTTTCTTCTGCTACAACGACTACCGGACGCACATCGGCGATCGCGGCACGGGCGCGTTGAAGCAGCGCGTACACGGCGTCGTCGACGTCTATGGCCGCCGCAAGCCGTCCTACGAAGTCCTCCGCGAAGAGTCGAGCCCTGTCGAGTCGCTCACCGCGACGCGCGACGGCAATACGCTGAGCGTCGCCGGCCGCGTGCGCGACACCGTGCCCGCGTACACCCTGCGCGGCTACGTTCTGGAAGCCATCGTCTACGGGCAAGGCGGCATCCCCGTCGAACGCCAGCGCGTCGCACTGCCGGATCTGCCGCCCGGCGCGGCGATTGCGCATCAGTTCGCGCTGACGGCGAAAGACACGCGCGACGTGCGCGTCGAAATCCGCCGTCCGACGGGCTCCAGCGCGAGAACAGCGTAGCCAGGTGGGGCGGATTTCAATCCGCGCGGGACCTCGGTCCCGCCCAGCCCGCCGGGCCGTAGCCTGCGGCCCCACACGACCGGTTACGATAGCGGGTAATGCGTTTGCCGCTCCCCGCCGTCACTCCTGAATCGCTCGCGCGCGAATCCGCGGGCCGCGCACTGGTTCACCAGTCGCTCGATTACTGGGCGCAGCGCAGTCCCGATGCGGTCGCCATCATCAACGCCACGCGCGGCACGACGCTTACCTGGAAACAGCTTCGCGACGCAAGCCTTGTGGTCGAACAGAATCTGCGCCGCCTGGGTTTCCGCAAGGGCGACTTCCTGGCGGCCTCGCTGCCTTTCTTAAGCGAGCACATCATCCTCGAATACGCCTGCTTTCGCGCGGGCGTGATTCATGCGCCGCTCGATCTGCGGCTCGGGCCGGACGAAGTGCTGCGCCAGGTCACCGCTATCGGCGCGCGCGGCTATGCGCATCTGGGCAAGACGCCGTTCGCCGACTTCCGCGAGCTCGCCATGGCGGTGAAGGCGCATTGCCCGTCGGTTGAACATCTCATCCAGTTCTCGCCCGCGGCCGAGTGCCTCGACGGCGCCATCTCCATCGGACGGCTCTTCGAAACGCCAGCGACGATGCTCCCGCCGGTCGAGATCGAGCCCGGCGACGGCGTACAAGTCATTTTCACTTCCGGCTCCACCGGTTCGCCCAAACCCGCTCTGCTCTCGCACAGCGGCATCGTCTGCCAGAACCGCTGCCTCGGCGCGGCGTTTCAATTCGGCCCTGGCCAGCGCGTGCTGCTGAACCTGCCGGCGTCGCACGTCGGCGGGCAGGCGGAGATCCTGATGACCACGCTCCACAGCGGCGGCACGGCGGTGGTCCTCGAAGTCTTCGACGCCGCACTCTCGCTCGCCGCCATCGAACGGCATCGCGTCACGCTGCTCGGCCAGATCCCGGCGATGTTCCAGATGGAGTGGCGGCACAGCTCTTGCGAGACGACCGATTTTTCGAGCCTGCAAACGGCCGTCTACGGCGGCCAGGCCGTGCCGCGCCCGTTCCTTGAAAAGATGCGCGCCATGGCGCCGCGCATTGCGACCGGTCTCGGCCTGACCGAGACGAGCGGCTTCGTCACGTACACGCCGCTGACGGGCGCGGTGGAGGATCTGGACGGCACGCTCGGCTACGCCATGCCGGCCTACCCGATGACGATTCGTCAACCGCTCGCAGCGGACGGCCGCGCCGGCGCGGAGATGAGCGCCGGCGCGATCGGCGAGGTCTGCTTCCGCGGGCCGCAGACCTTCCTCGGCTACGTCAACAATCCGGAGGCCACGGCGCAGGTGCTCTCCCGCGACGGCTGGCTTTACACGGGCGACATGGGCCTCATTGACAAGCGCGGGTTGCGCCTCTCCGGACGGGCCAAATGGGTCATCAAGACCGCCGGCTACCAGGTCTTTCCCGGCGATGTGGAGAACCACTTCAGCGCCCTCGCGGACCAGGTCGCGAATGTCGGCGTGGTCGGCTGCGAACATGCGCTGTGGGGCGAGGCGTTGGTCGCGTTTGTCGAGCAGCGGCCGGGCGCCGCGCTCACCGCGGCCGATCTTCGCCGCCATGCGCGCTCGCTCGCCGGCTACATGCGCCCGTTGCATTATGTGCTGCTGGAGCCCGGCGCGATGCCGCTGAACCGCTCGGTCAAGGTCGACGTGCCCCGCCTGCGGGAACTGGCGCGCGCCGAGGTCGCCCGGCTGCGCGAACGCGGGCGTTGGGACGGTGCGGGCGCAAGCGCGGAATAGGACCACGCCGGAGCGGTAAAATGCAGACTGTCCTATGAGTCAAACGTCTCCGTTCCTCATGATCGGGACGCCCTGCTTCGGAGGACAGGTCAGCTCGATTTACGCCTTCTCGCTGCTTCAGTTGCAGCAGGCGTGCGCCCGCCGCGGCGTCAATCTGGGCTACCTGTTGCAGTCCGGTGATTCGCTGATCACCCGCGCGCGCCAGACCATCGTGACCCACTTCCTCTCGGAAACCGAGGGGACTCATCTGCTGTTTGTCGATTCCGACATCGGCTTCGAGCCCGACCAGGTCTTCCGCATGATGGATTTCGACGCCGATTTCACGGCCGCCGCCTACCCGGTGAAGGCCATCGACTGGGCCATGATTCCCGCCGCCGTCTCGGCCGGCCGGGCGCCGCTCGAATCCGCGACGCTTTCCTACGTCCTGGAGGGCGACCTGGCGCAGGGGCCCGTCTCCCGCCAGGGCTTTCTCAAGGCGCGCTATGCCGGCACCGGCTTCCTGATGATCCGCCGCGCCGCGCTCGTCGCCATGATCGAGCGCTATCCCGATCTGCGTTACCGCTCCGAACACAAAGCCAACGACGCGTACGAGGGCAATCCTTGGCGCTCGGCGCTGTTCAACTGCATGATCGACCCCGCCACGTCCACCTACCTCAGCGAGGATTTCAGCTTCTGCCGCCGCTGGACCGACATGGGCGGCGAGATCTGGGTGGACCTGACCAGCAAGCTGAACCACGTCGGTCCGGTCACGTTTCACGGCAATCTGCGCGCCCGCGTCGACTTTCCGGCGGAAGAGCCGAACGCCGGGTCGGCCGCCCAGCCTGCTGACGGTTCGGCGCGTCAATCTTGACCCATGGTTATCGGTTAACACCGCATGTCATAATCGGACCATGGATCGAGCTAACTGGGTGCAAAAGCGCGAAGCCGACAAGACCCGCACGCAGATGTATTACGCGCGGCGCGGCGTCATCACCGAGGAGATGCAGTATGTCGCTCAGCGGGAACACCTTACGCCCGAATTCGTACGCGACGAAGTGGCCCGTGGCAGGCTGATCATCGCGGCTAACATCCACCACACCTGTCTCGAACCGATGGGCATCGGGATCGCCGCCTGTTGCAAGATCAACTCGAACATCGGCAACTCGTCCACCACCTCCGACATCGCTGGCGAGCTGGAAAAGCTGAACTACTCCATCAAGTACGGCGCCGACACCGTGATGGACCTTTCCACAGGCGGTGACATCCCGGAAATCCGCAAAGCCATCATCCAGGCCTCCAGCGTGCCCGTCGGCACCGTGCCAATCTACGAGGCCCTGGCGCGCGTCCGCCGCATCGAGGACCTGACGCCGTCCGTGATGCTCGAAGTGATTGAGGAGCAGGCCGAGCAGGGCGTCGACTACATGACCATCCATGCCGGTCTGCTGGTGCAACACATCCCGCTGACCACCCGGCGCGTCACGGGCATTGTCAGCCGCGGCGGCTCGATCCTGGCCGAGTGGATGGTGAAGAATCACCGTCAGAACTTCCTCTACGACCACTTCACCGACATCTGCAAGATCTTCCAGAAGCACGACGTCGCTTTCTCGCTCGGTGACGGGCTGCGGCCCGGTTCGCTCGCCGACGCGAGCGACGAGGCGCAGTTCGCCGAGTTGAAGACGCTGGGCGAGCTGACCAAAGTCGCCTGGGAGTACGACGTGCAGACCATGATCGAAGGCCCCGGCCACGTGCCGATGGACCAGATCCAGATGCAGGTCGAAAAGGAAATGGAATGGTGCTACGAGGCTCCGTTCTACACCCTCGGCCCGCTGGTCACCGACTTCGCCCCCGGCTTCGACCACATCACCAGCGCCATCGGCGCGGCCATGATCGGCTGGTACGGCGCGTCCATGCTGTGCTATGTGACGCCCAAGGAGCACCTGGGCCTGCCGAACAAGGATGACGTCAAGGCGGGCATCCTGGCCTACAAGATCGCCGCCCACGCCGCCGACGTCGCTCGGAAACGTCCCGGCGCTCGCGACCGCGACGACGAACTCTCCCGCGCCCGCTACCGCTTCGACTGGAACCGGCAGTTCGAACTGGCGCTCGACCCCGAGACCGCCCGCGCGTACCACGACGAAACGCTGCCGCAGGAGGGCTTCAAAGACGCGCACTTCTGCTCGATGTGCGGTCCGAAGTTCTGCTCGATGAACATCTCGTCAAAGGTGGAAGAGTTCACCCACGAGGATGCCGCCAAGGTGTTGGAGAAAAAGGGCCCGGCGGACAAGAGCGGGCTCGTCGATATCGCGCGCAACTGAGCGGCCGGCGGTTTGGATTCACTCCGGCAGCGCGCCAGTCAGCCGATCAGCTCTTCCACCAGCCGTTTCAGCTCGGCCAGATCCAACGGCTTAGGCAGAACGGCATTTGCGCCGAGCAACTCGGCGGCGCGCAGGAACTGGCCGGCGAACGCGCCTGACACGGCGATGATCTTCATGTCCTTGTTCGTCAGCCGGATCGCCCGGATGGTCTCGATCCCTTCCTGTTCCGGCATCACCAGGTCCAGAATGATCAGCGCCGGCACGGCGGTTTTCAGTTTCTGCAAAGCATCCAGGCCGTTGGCGGCCTCGATCGTTTGGTATCCCAGACCTCCGAGGTACTCGGTCAAAAGCTCGCGGATCGGCGCCTCATCGTCGACAATCAGGATACACTTTGAGGGCACTCTCTCTCCTCCGTGTCCCCACAGGCGGGAATGCTCTTCAAGATATCACCAAGTCCGTGCTCCGGGCACGGCTGGCACACCCGGAAAAGTCACTTGCGCTTCAGCGAATACACCGCGATCTCGGCGCGCAGGTTGGGGAGTCGCGTGATCCTCCGGGTGCCGCTCAGGAACAGACGGTTTTCCACCACCCAATCCTGCTCGCGCGCCAGGTCTTCAAAGTCCAGCACCGTCAAAAAATGAATGTTCGGCGAGGCGTACCAGGCGTGTGGGAAGAGCCGCGTGCGCGGCGCCCGGCCGCTCGTCAGATGGGAAAAGCGCATGCCCCAGTGGCCGAAGTTCGGGAACGCCACGATGGCATGGCTGCCAATGCGCAGCATTTCCGTCAGCACCCGCAACGGCCGGCGCGTCTCCTGCACGGTTTGGCTCAGCAGCACGTAATCGAACGCCCCGTCGGGATACTCCCGCAGGCTGTCTTCGAGGTCCCCTTGATAAACCGACACGCCGCGCGCGATGGCGGCCTGGACCAGTTCGGGATTCATCTCGATGCCGCGGGCATCGACGCCTTTGGTGTCCTGCAAAAACGCCAGCAGCGCACCGTCGCCGCAACCAAGGTCCAGCACCCGGCTGTTGGATGGGATCAGTCTGGAGATGAGAGCGTAGTCTCTGCGCCCGAGCACGTCGTGGACCTTCACTTGGCGTCCTCCAGTTCCCGCTCGCAGCGCGCCAGGAAGCCGCGCACAATCCCGGTCTGCTCGGCGACGTCCACCAGAAACGCGTCGTGTCCGTAGGTCGAGGTCAGTTCGCAATAGGTTACGTCATGGTTGCGGCTGCGCAGGGCATTGGCGATCTCCAGCGACTGGTAGCTCGGGTAAAGCCAGTCGGAGGTAAAGCTGATCACCAGAAAGCGGCATTTCGCCCGTTCGAGCGACGCGCCAAGCGACGGGAATCCGGCCGCCAGATCGAAATAATCCATCGCTTTCGTGATGTAAAGATACGAATTTGCGTCGAATCTGCCGACGAATTGCGACCCGCGGTAGCGCAGATAGCTCTCGACTTCGAAATCCACACCAAAGCCGTAGCTGAACTCCTCGCGCCCCCGCAGCCGCCGCCCGAATTTCTCGCGCATCGACGCGTCGCTCATGTACGTGATGTGGCCGACCATGCGGGCCACGGCCAGCCCGCGCGCCGGCGGCTTGGTGTCGTAATACGACCCGTCCTGAAAATCGGGATCGGCGACAATCGCCTGCCGGCCGACTTCGTTGAAGGCGATTTGTTGCGCCGTATGCCGGCCGGTGGTCGCGATCGGAATGCAGGCGTACACCGCCCCGGGAAAGGACACGGCCCATTCGAGCGCCTGCATGCCGCCCATGGAGCCGCCCGCGACGGCCATCAGCCGCGTGATACCCAGCGACTGAACCAGCTTCTGCTGCAACCGCACCATGTCGCCGATCGTGATCACGGGGAAGCTCATCCCGTACGGCTTGCCGGTCGCCGGATCGGGCGACGACGGCCCGGTGGTGCCGCGGCACCCGCCCAGCACGTTGGAGCAGATCACGAAATAACGATCGGTGTCGAACGCCTTGCCCGGCCCGACCATGCTCACCCACCAGCCCGGCTTGCCCTCGTCGTCGGCGCCTGCGGCGTGCGCATCGCCGGTAAAGGCGTGGGCGATCAGAATCGCATTCGACTTGCGCTCGTTCAGCGCGCCATAGGTTTCGTAGGCGACCTCGACGTCATGCAGCGTCTCGCCATTGTCGAGCGCCAGTTCGCTAAAGCCAGCAGTCTTTAACTCGGAAATCATGCCCTTCCTATCAGTTTGCCCGAATTGCGGCTGAACATGGCGATTCCGGGGCGGATTGCGGCAAATCGCGGGCGAGCAGGCGCGAACAGGCCACGAGAGGCGAACTCATACAATCGCATGCTCCCCGCGCTCTCGGCTCCCGCTGCGTCCGCCATGCCACGCTGTGTGCGGTGCGAGCCATGGCGCGGTCCGGGCTGGCAATGCACGGCAAGTGCCAGGGCCGCTCTTGAGTGGTCCAATGGCAACGATACAGTCTCCTGACTTTCCGTAGTATGTGCGCGCTGTCGCGGGAAACGGCCATGTCCTTCGGTGGTACAGTGACGCGATTTTGATGCCATTATGGCATTACATGACATTAATTAATACGATAATTCCATCAAAAGAATAATTGACTATTTGCTGAGTGTAACACATAATATTTTCCGGATTGCTTGAAAATTTTGAGATGAACATGACTTGTGCGGTAAGTAATATTGTCCGAGTCATTGAGGCCACGTCAATGGCGTTCGGATTTCCCGCTGCGGTTCTCTCGCAGGTCCTCCCAAACAAAACGGTGACCAAGGCCCAAGCCGCCATGGATTCAATGAGCGAAATGCCAGAAGTTCTGGTCGCTCCTCTGTTTATCGAATCCGGCGGATTCACCAGCCGCATCGTAATGGTGAACGAGCTCACCTTCGCCATTACGGCGGATGTGATACTGTTCAACCGGAATGGAGCGGTAATTGCCTCACAGAATGTTGCCTTCCAGCCCCATTCCCAGCAGGCATTGGCGGTGGCCGATATGCTCCGTCAGGCCAATTCGACGGAGACGGTGGGGCCGGCGGAGATTCACGCCGATCCGGCGAAGGTCGTCAGCATGGCGATTGCGGCGCAACTTTCCATCACCGGTTCCGGCATCAGCGCCGGGCAGCACATCGAAGAGGAATTTGTCATGGTGGGCACACAAGGCTCCGGCGTGCTGCGTTCGGCCGGGACCGCGCTGGCGGGCCAGCCCGTGATTGCGCTCAAGAACACCGGCGCGACAGCGCAGACTGCAACCGTTGCCTGCCTCACGGAGAAAAGCGGCGCTACGCAACAACAGATCCAACTGTCCGCAGGGGGCTCGGCGGTTATCCAGGCTTGTTCAGGCTCGGCTAACCCGGCCGCTGTGGGGGCGATTGGCGATGTCCTCACGCCTGCTGCTGAATCGTTGGTCGCGCGTGGCGCATTCGGCATTTCCGTTTCCGGCACCGGCGCCCCGGGAAGCCTGTCGGCGTTTGGCTTTGCCTGGCGTGGAGCTCCAGGCCGCCGCGTGCTCAGTTCGCAAAACTTCCTGCTCGACGCCGGACTGGCGCGTTCGTCCAATATCGTGTTTACTGGAGTCCCCATCGGCGCGGCGAATGCCTTGCCCGGAGCCGCTTTCACGCCGGAGGTGGCGGTTTCGAACTTCGGTTCCAAAGCGGTGAACGTGACGGTGCTGTTCGCCCGCACGGACGACTCCGGCCCAACGGCGACCCCGGTGGCGACCGCGAGCGTTCCTGCGCTGAGCGCCAAAACCATCGTGTTGCCCCCACTGGTGGGTGACGTGGGGCTACGCAACTCCTTCGTCGTCCAATCGGATGCGGCGCCCGGCGATTTTTATGCCAGCCTGGTTTCGGTGGGCTCGTCCGGGTTGGACCTTGTGGAACAGATTGGCAAAGACCAGCTCTCGGATGAAAACGCCGGCAGCCATCCGTGGTCGCTCGCCAGCAGTAGTCAGGATGCCATGTTGCTCATGTTCAACCATTCCGCGATCGCGAAGTATTTCAACGTCAAGATCGGCAGCGGCGGGGTGCTCTGGCAACAATCCTGGAAGTTGGCGCCAATGGAGACGAGACTTGTCAGTATTCGGGAGTTGATCGCCGACCAGATAAAGGATTCCAAGGGCGCGCTGCTTCCCAAGGCCCTGGATCATGGCGAGATTAGTTGGTTTACCGCGAATCCTGGGGAAGGCAAGGGGCGGCTTTTGCAAGTCGACTCAGCGCCGCAACTCCTGGCCGGCAACATCCGGCTGGAGCGCAACTTCAGTTGCGGAAACTATATTGTCATCTGCGGCGCGATGCTTGACACCTCGTCTATCTCGTTTCTTGTTGGAACCGACAGTGATCCTCTCGCGCTCGGGCCAGTCTGCCCGCAACTGTGTACCTCCTATCTCAACCCGGATACGTGTGCTGGAACAGCGTACGGATCGTGTGGGAGTGGATATACCTATAGTTGGACGTCCAACGATGCATCGATTGCGACTTTGTCTGGATCGTCCACGTCGGCCAGTGCAACCTTCTTTGGTGCTGGCGTTGGGACGGGCAGCGCAACGGGCACAGTCAGCTCTCAACACTGTAGTGCGCGAGCACCCGGAACGCCGATTGTTAACTCATTACAGTGTTTACCTTCCTCGGTAACAAGGGGCTCGACGGTAACCTGCACGTTGCAGGGGCCGGGGACGGCGTCCAACTGGAAGTTTACTTCGTCATCACTGGGAGCCACGGTCTCGAGCGCCAGTGGTAGCACAACTACCACATGGGCTGGAGTCATGGTTGATTCAGGGACAATCACGGCGACGGCAACCAACGGGACAAGCTCGACGACTGTAGCGGCCTCAGTCACTGTGAACGCCCGCTCCAGCGGATTCACTATCGGCATGCCTGCTATGCCAACGGCGGCATCAGCCAACGGAAGCAATGGGATGCCTACACTGACCAGCCCTCCCGTTGGGTCAGGGGCTGAAGATTCCTTCGGTCAATACTATTATGGCCCGGCCGCCCCTAGTTTCCGCACATCGCCCTCGGTGCCGTCGGGTCCAAATCAAGGCTACCAATATGTCACTTCGTTTTCTGACTCGTCTCCCTTTTTCTACGAGCTTAATCCTGCTCTTACCAACTCTAGCGACCCGTTCTATCAAGCCCAGTACGGGCGGTGCGGATTTCCGTCAGTAGCGCAGATAGTGATTGGAGTGCAGGGGCACGAATACGCCTACACTCCTAGTCACTATTCTGAGATTGCCTCGGCTCTGGCGAGTAACAATCCCGGTAAGGCAGCGGAGGCGATCGTCGCCATTCCCACGACAACACAGAACCAGTTTCTTGCAAACATACAAAGCATTGTAAATGGGATATACGGCTCCGCTGAAACTGCTGGCCAAGTGCAGCCGCCAACGTATTTACCATCGGGTATCAATTTCCCCGCGTATCTGCCTCCTCCCTCTCCGACATGTAATTGATATAGGTGGTGCTATGCTTTTCACGATAATTCTTGCGTTTGCCTTAATTCAGAGCCCCGAGAGTGCTGTTCGATATGTGAATCTAGCCGCCACCTCTCCAGTCGATCTCCCCGAACTGTGGGTCCGAGGTGCCGAGGTCAAGTGGTGCGCACCAGGATTTGACGGCACAGTTCCTCGGCCTCCCGAGGTCTGCTATCCTTTTCCCGTCGTGGTAAGAATCGTGGACTATAGGCGTGGTGCGGGATATACGAAGGCATCTCTGGTTGTACGTGTGACGAACTCGGGCAAAGGACCGGTTGTCTTGCCAGTCGGCACCACTCCAACCCCGCCGCGCGGTCAGGTGAGCTATTTGAACCTCAGCATAAATGTGGAAAACAGCACCTCGTTCATAGGTTTCGGTTCTGCCTACGGTGACGCTGGTACTCCATCTACGCTCGCCACCATCCGGCCCGGGGAAAGCATTGAATACGAGATCCCCGTGGAAATCGAGAAGTTGAAAAAGGCGACTCCGCCTGCTCCCCAAGCTACTTTCCTAGTCGTAGTGAAGCTAAGCTCATCCAGGCTAGAGCGACGGACCAACGGCGATTTGGTTAGCGTGACCGACACGAACCCGATTCCTTCCAACCCGTTTGGGATTCCTTACCCGAAGTGATAGTAGGGGATCCGCGGGATGCGGGACATCGTGCGGTATCTCGCACCGTTTGCTTGATCCCGGGGAACGGGGAAGTATCGCGGGATTTGGGGCAGGAAGCGGGTTTCGCTCGTGCCGAGCCGATTGCACTTCGCGTCGGGGCGTACCCGTCGACCGCGCCCAGAAGTAGACCGCGACGGCATTCCTATGGAGTGGCGATCACTGCTACTCCATCCGTTTGAAAGGGGAAGCGCGTGGCCACCCGAGTCGACGGCGACGTCTTCTTAGCCATGCGTGCGCGGTATGGCGCGTGCGCGCACTCCTATTCAGTAGGACCGCAGCGAGTCTGGAATGGAAAAGCAGAGAAAGGCCCAAAAGCTGACCATGAGACGTGCCGCGCTGGTAAGCGTCCTGTCTGCTCTTGGCGTGGTTAGCGTTGCTGCCGTCCAAGAAAGGCAGCAAGTGGCCGCGCCCAAAGCCTCGTTCACTGATGTGACGCACGATTCCCGGATCGACTTTCGTCAGGCCTACGGCGACCGCCAGTTGGACAACATCGTCGAAGGCACCGGCACAGGCGTGTGCGTCTTCGATTACAACAACGACGGCTATCTCGACGTCTATTTCCCAAACGGCAAATGGACGGAGGGCGTCAGCAACGCCGCCGACCGCGACCTGAAGGGGAAGCTGAAAAATCACCTGTTCCGCAACAATGGCAATGGCACGTTCACGGATGTGACCGACCAGGCCGGCGTGGGCGGGAGCCAGTACTCGATCGGCTGCGCGGCGGCGGACTACGACAACGACGGAAACGTGGACCTGCTGGTGCTCAACTACGACCGGAACGAGTTGTTCCATAACGACGGCAACGGCCACTTTACCGAAGTTGGCGCAAAAGCGGGCCTGACGGGCGCACATTTCAGTCTGTCGGCCGTGTGGTACGACTACAACAACGACGGCTACCTCGATCTGTACATCGGCAACTACGTGGAGTACGACGCGAGCAAGTCGCGCGGCTACGATCCGGCGGCGGGTTATCCCGGGCCGCTCGTCTACCGGGGCGAGTCCAACCTGCTCTATCGCAATAACGGCGACGGGACATTCACCGACGTGACCAAGGCGATGGGCGTCTGGAAGCCGGTGGGACGGTCGATGAGCGTGACGGCGGCCGATTTCAACAACGACGGCCGGCTGGAGTTGCTCTCGACGAATGACGCGATGGAGAACTACTACTTCGAGATGAATTCCAGCGGCGTCTACCAGGAACACGCTCTGGAGATGAACCTCGCGTACGGCGACAACGGCCAGGGCGTTTCTCACATGGGTCCGGTGGTCGGCGACATCAACCGCGACGGGCGGCTGGACGCTTACTTTGCCAACCTGCGCGACTCCAACCTGCTCATGCAGCGCCCCGATGGCCGGGGTTTCGACGACCAAACCGGCAACGCGGGCCTTGCCGCGAACCGGGGCGAGTACTCGGGCTGGGCGGCGATGCTATACGATTTCGATCACGACGGCTGGCAGGACCTGTTCAACGTGAACGGCAGCGCGCAGCACGAGTATGCGCAGGAGAACACGCTCTATCGCAATCGCGGCGACGGCCGGTTCGAAAACGTGTCGGAGAGCGCAGGTCCGCACTTCCGCGAAAAGCACGTCGGGCGCGGCGGCACAGGCTTCGACTTCGACAACGACGGGCGAATGGATCTGGTGATTGTGAACCTGAACGACCGGGCGATCCTGCTCAAGAACGAGACCCACGCGGCGAACCACTGGATCACGGTGACGCCGCGGCTGAAGTTCCCGACCGGCGTGCGCGACGCCTACGGCGCGCGCGTTACTGTTGTGGCCAACGGCCGGCGAATGATCGAGGACATGATCCCCACGCGCGGATATCTATCGGCCGGAGATCCGCGACTGAACTTCGGGCTGGGACAATCCGATCACGCCGATTCGATCGAAATCCGCTGGCCCGACGGGCAAGTAGAGCAGTTCAAAAACGTCCGGGGCGACCGGTTCGTCACATACATCCACGCCGCGGCAGCTCGCCGGCCAGCGTCACGGCTCATCCCCTGACTACATCGCGAACTCCAACGCCAGGATGGGCTCCGTGCCAATCGCCCCCGCCCGGCGGACTACACCTGCGAATGCTCCTCCGGCGCCTTGCACCGGTTTTCCACAGTTTCGTGCACAGCCTACCAGGCTGCGGAAGAGCGCCTGGAAGTTTGTTCAAAAACGCTAGCAGGCACCCGCGCCGCGCCGCGCCGCAGGCCGTAAGTTATTGATTCTTCGTGCGGCGAAGGCGCAAAAATGCTCGGCAGAGCGGAGCGAAACGGGTTTTTCAACAAACTCCTAGCACAAATCCTGTGAATTTTTTTTGCAAGCTTCGCGCTGAGTAGAGAGACTACTTTAGGGATCATCCCCGTTCATGGCCACCACCGTCCCAAAAGAGCCGGCCTTCGATCGCGCGCTGCCGTCCAACGTCTACGCCGAGCGCATGGTCCTGGGCTCCGTCCTGTTGAACGACGAGAAATTCGTCACGGTCGCGGCCGGACTGGCGCCCGACGATTTCAGCCTCGATAAGCACCGGCGCATCTTCCAGCGCATGCTCGACCTGCAGTCGCGCGGCGAGAAGATCGACCACGTCACCGTCGCCAACGAGCTGATGCGCTACTCCGAGTTGGAGTCGGTGGACGGCATCACCTACATCGTCTCGCTCGAAGAGGGTCTGCCCGAGATCTTCAACATCGAGAGTTACGTCCAGATCGTCAAGAGCAAGTCGATGCTGCGCCGGATGATCTTCGCCGCGCGCGAAATCAGCGAACGCTGCTTCCTGGCCGAGGACGATCCGAAGGCAATTCTGACTTCGGCCGAGGATTCCTTCCTGCGCCTGGGCGAGGCCCAGACGAACGACGCGCTCGTGAGCGCCCGCCAGGTCTTCGACGCCACCGAGGGCGGCATCGACGCCCTGCTCGACCCGGCGCATCGCGTCCAGGGCACAGGCACCGGCTTCTACCGCTACGACGAAATGACCGGCGGCATGCGCCCCGGCGAGCTGATCATCCTCGCCGCCCGCCCCGCCATGGGCAAAACCGCGCTCGCGCTCAACATCGCGCTGCACGTCGCCACCAACACGCGCGATCCGAAGGGCGTCGCCGTCTTCTCGCTCGAAATGCAGAAGGAATCGCTGCTCACGCGTCTCATCTGCGCGCAGGGCAACGTGGACCAGCAGAAGTTCCGCAGCGGCTTCCTCGACGAAGACGAGATGAGCCGCCTGAAGGGCGCCGCCGCCGACATCTATTCCGCGCCGATCTACATCGACGACAGCTCGAACACGTCGATGATGGACATCAACGCCAAGGTCCGCAAACTCAGGCCGCAACTCGAACGCGACCATGGCGTGCCGCTCGGTCTGGTGATTATCGACTATCTGCAATTGATGCCCGCGCCGAGCCTGGGGAAGAACTCGAACCGCGTGCAGGAAGTGAGCGCCCTGTCCCGCGGACTGAAGCTCATGTCGAAGGACCTGCAGGTGCCCTTCCTCGTGCTCTCGCAGTTGAGCCGCGCGGTCGAGCAGCGCATCGGCGACCATCGCCCGCAGCTCAGCGACCTGCGTGAATCGGGCTCCATCGAGCAGGACGCCGACATCGTGAACTTCATCTTCCGGCCCGAGGTCTACGCCAAGGAGCAGCGCGACGATCTACGCGGCCAGGCGGAGCTGATTGTCGCCAAGCAGCGCAACGGCCCCACGGGCAAGGTCCCGCTGGTCTTCTTCCACGCCTATACGAAATTCGTCAACGCCTCAGAAGAGGAAGAAGCGCCCGCCGAGTAGAGCCCGGAAACTGAGCCACCACCCCGAAACGGAGCCACGACCGTGAGGGAGTGGTGGTATCCCCTATTGCAGCGACACAACCCAGATGAAGACACGCCCAGCGGCGGCGTTCTCCGAGCGGTCCCATCCCGCCGCTTTTCAGGCCTTCGAGACAGGACCGCTCTCTTCGTTCGCGGCTCGTTGCCCGGGCGGGAACACCTGCCCGCCGGCAGCCGCCGTCAGCCGATGTCGAACTGAATCCCCTGCGCCAGGGGCAGCTCGCCCGACCAGTTGACGGTGACCGTCTGCCGCCGCATGTACGCCTTCCACGCGTCGCTGCCGCACTCGCGTCCGCCGCCGGTTTCCTTCTCGCCGCCGAAGGCGCCGCCGATTTCGGCGCCGCTGGTGCCAATGTTGACGTTGGCGATGCCGCAATCGCTGCCGCGCGCGCTGAGGAACTGCTCGGCCTTGTACAAATTCGCAGTGAAGATCGCCGACGACAGCCCCTGTGGCACGTCGTTGTGCCAGGCGATCGCTTCGTCCAGCGTGTCGTACTCCAGCACGTACAGGATCGGCGCGAAGATCTCTTCCTTCACCACCGCCATGCCGGGCGTCGCACGCACGATGGTCGGCTCGACGAAGTAGCCGGGGCCGTCCAGCCGGTTGCCGCCGGTCAGGACTTCCCCGCCCTGTGCATCCGCTTCCTTCAATCCGTCGAGCATGTCGAGCACCGCGCCGTCCTTGATCAGCGGCCCCATCAGCGTGCGCTCATCGAGCGGATCGCCGATGCGCACCTGCTTGTAGGCCGTGACCAGCCGCTCGGTGAGCTGCGCGGCGATCTTGCGCTGCACGAACACGCGGCGGATCGTCGTGCAACGCTGGCCGGCCGTGCCGACGGCGCCGAAGAGGATCGCGCGCAAGGCGAGATCGAGGTTCGCGTCTTCGGCGATGATGACGCCGTTGTTGCCGCCCAACTCCAGCAGCGTGCGGCCCAGCCGGCGCCCCACCACCTCGGCGACGCGATAGCCCAGCTCGCAACTGCCCGTCGCGCTGACCAGCGGCACGCGCTGATCGCCGAGCAGCCGCTCGCCGATCGTCGAGCCGCGGCCCACAACCAGCGTGAAGACGCCCGGCCAGCCGTTCTGCTCGAGCACCCGCTGGCACAGCTTCTGCACGGCGATCGCCGTCAGCGGCGTATCCGACGACGGTTTCCAGATCACCGTGTCGCCGCATACCGCCGCGATCAGCGCATTCCAGCTCCACACCGAGACCGGGAAGTTGAAGGCCGAAACGACGCCGGTGACGCCCAGCGGGTGCCACTGCTCGTACATGCGATGCAGCGGCCGCTCGCTGTGCATGCTGAGTCCGTAGAGCTGGCGCGAGAGGCCCACGGCGAAGTCGGCGACATCGATCATCTCCTGGACCTCGCCCTTGCCCTCGGCCAGGATCTTGCCCATTTCGAGAGAGACCAGCGCGCCCAGCACGTCCTTGTTGCGGCGCAGCTCGTCGCCGATCTGGCGCACAATCTCGCCGCGTTTCGGCGCCGGCAGCATGCGCCAGCGCAGGAACGTCTCGTGAGCCTCACTGGCTACGCGTTCGTAATCGGCCGCCGACGCCATCCGGACCGTGGCGATCGGTTGCGCGTTGGCCGGGTTGAGACTGACCAGTTCGCCTCCGCCGGGCGCTTCAATCCAGCTTCGTCCGCACGCGCCGGAATTCACCGCGCTGAGGCCGAGTTTTTCGAGTATCTCCGACTTCGTCATGGAAGACCGTCCTCCGAGGCCGCAGCCTCATTCTCGCAACTATCATAAACGCCGGACCGGCCGCGTGGCGCCTAGCGCGGCTGCAACGTCAGCGTCGAACGGGCCTGCGGCCTGGTGAACTCCAGCGGCAGCCCGAGCCCGTTATGATACGCCTCCCATTGGTCCTTGTAATGGTTGCTCAACACCTGGCCGCTCTCGCCGGTGGTGAGCGTCAGCAGCGAATCGTCCCACTGCCCGGGCGTCGCCACGAAGCGCATCGACGGCCCGAGCACGCGCGTCGTCTGCTTCACCGTCGTTGGATGGCCGCCCATCTCGACAGGTCCAATGTTGAAGTAGCGCGCGAGCCAGCCCAGGCGCCCGGCGATCGGATGCGCCAGCAGCACTTCATTCCAGCGCCCGTATTCCCAACGGTCGATGCGTTTGCCCTGCAACCGCCGTCCCTCGGCCACCGCGTCCGTCAGCGCGTCGAGAATCGTCTTGTCCCAATCCGGGAACCAATCGCGCGGGCGGGCGCGCAACATGTTCTCGACCACCGCCGGCGCCATCTCATCCGCGTACTTCGCCGCCGCCCGTGGCGCCGCGACCGCCGCGATGCGCCAGCGCAATTGCTGATAGGTAAGCACCGCCAGCAGCGGAGCCGCGTCGCCGGGCGTCACCTGCCCATTCCATGCGCGCAGCGTGTCCACCGCTTCTTTCGAAGCAAAACCACGCGCCCGCGCGGCGCGCACAGTCTGCTCCGCGACGTACTTCAGCAGCGGCGAATAGACGTCGGTCTGGATCGAGAGCATCCCCGCCGCATCCCACTTCGCGCGCGCGTTCAGCCGGTCGAGGATCTGCCGCTCGCGATAGTGCGGCGCGAAACGGCCGTTCACGATCCACGGCGTCTGCGCGGGAAACGGATTCTGGTTGGCGCTGACCAGCACGCCCGACGGCGGATTGTAGGACGACGGCAATTCGTCAAAGGGGATGAAGCCGGCCCACTCGAAGTTGCCCCGCGCGCCATCCACGGGCACGTCGCCCGCAAATGTTTTGCGCACGGGCAGCCGGCCCGCGACCTGATACCCGATGTTGCCCGCCGCGTCGGCGTAAAGGAAGTTCAACCCCGGTCCGGTGAAGCGGCTCAGCGCGGCGCGGAATTCGTCCCAGTTGTTCGCAGCGTCGATCGCCAGCAGCGGGAACGTCGCTCCGGGCGCGGCGCCAGTCCATTTCAACGCCAGGGGCTGCCGGTTCTCCGTCATCACCACGGGACCGTGCACGGTGACCCAGGTCTCCACGCTCTGCGGCGCGCCGCCGCGCACCGGAATCCATTCCATCTCGCGAACGGCCTGCAACTCCTGGCCGCGATAGGCGAACCGCCCGGTCCTGCCGTCGAGCGTCTCGGCGTACAGATCCTGCGAGTCGAACTGCAGCGCGGTGATGCCCCAGGCGATGTGCTCGTTGTGACCGATCAGCACGCCCGGCACGCCGGGCAGCGTCACTCCCGCGACGTTCAGCCCCGGCGCGCGCAGATGCACGGCGTACCACGGCGCAGGCATCGTGAAATCGAGATGCGGATCGTTGGCGAGCATCGCGCGGCCGCTGCGGGTCCGTTTGCCGCTGATCGCCCACGCGTTCGACCCGGGTGCGATCTCGCCGCCGCTGCGCACGGGGAACAGCCGCTCGACGCGCCCGGGCGCGCCCTCCTGCTGCATCCGCCATTTTTCCAGTTCCTCGCTCCACGATTCCGAGAGCGTGCGGTTCATCGACAACCCGATCAACAGGCAGTCGGCGATGGTCCACGGCCGCGGCTCGTATTGCATCATCCGGAATTCGACGGGCAGCGCCCCGCTGTTTTCCCACAGGTAGTAATTGACTCCGCGGGCATAGGCCGCGAGTTGGGCGCGTTCGGCCGGCGCCAGTTCCCGCGCTTGCGCCTCGGCAATCCGGCGCATCCGCAACCGCCGCGAGCGCGTGTCGAGCGCCAGCGCCGCCGGCCCCGCCACCTCGCTCAGTTCCCCGCCCGCCAGGCGCCGCGCCATGTCCATCTGCCACATGCGGTCCTGCGCCGTAACGAAGCCCTCGGCGAACAGTGCGTCTTCGATGCTGCCGGCCTGGATGTGCGGGATGCCGCGCGCATCGCGCTCGATCGTGACCGCCGCATTCACCGGCGCTTTCACCGCGCCAGTCGTCCGCGGCAGCGGGCGCCAAAGGTACCAGTAGCCCGCGATCAAGGCCGCCAGCACGAGCACAGCGCTGGCAATGTTGAGTGCGCGAAGAATTCTGTGAAGCAGCACCATACAATTCTAAGGAGATAGAAAGGCCCACGCTGCCATGGATTCCACTTTTGCCTATCGCATTCTGCTGATGCTGCTCATCATAGGCATCAACGCCTTTTTCTCCAGTTCGGAGACCGCGCTGGTCAGCGTCCGCCTGTCGAGGCTGCGCGAACTGGCCGAAGAGCACGCCGTCGGCGCGCAGGCGGCGCTCAGCCTGCTGGGCCGCCCGGAGCGTTTGCTGTCGGTGGTGCAGGTCGGACTGACCGTGTGCAGCCTGGTTCTCGGCTGGATCGGCGAAGAAACACTATTTGGACTTTTTGTTTCATTCGTTCAACCCGTCCTGACGCCCTCCACCGCGGCCCTGTTGCACGGCATCTGCCTCGTTGTCGCCTTCGCGCTGATGACGTTCCTGCACGTCGTGCTCGGCGAGGTCGTGCCCAAGAACATCGCCATGGACCGCGCGGACCGTTTCGCGCTGCTGGTAGCGCCCATCCTGCTCGTTTTCTACCGCGTGGTCGGACCGTTCGTGTGGGCCATCGAGCGCACGGCCGCTTCACTCTCGCGCCTCGCGGGGCTGCATCGCGGCGCGGCTTCGAACCCGCATTCGATTGAAGAGATCAAGTTCATCCTCAGCGCCACCGAAGCCGCCGGCAATCTCAGTGCTTTCGAGCGCATCTCTGTCGACAACATGCTCGATCTGCGCGACCTGCTGGTGCGCCAGGTCATGGTGCCGCGCAACGCCCTCGTCATGCTGCCGGTCGACGCCGCCTACGAAACCGTGCTGCAGACCTTCGCCGAGAGCCGTCATTCGCGCCTGCCGGTCTACGAGGGCACGCCCGACAGAATCCTGGGCATTGTGCACGCCAAGGACATGCTGGCCTATTCGCACGTGCGGACGACAGCGTTCTCGCGCCTGCGCCTGCTGCCGCCTTTCGAGCTGCGCCGCTTCGTGCGCGAGATGCCTTTCGTCCCAGAGACCAAGCCGCTCGACCAGCATCTCGACGAGATGCGCGCCGGGCACGCCATCGTCAATTTCGTCGTGGACGAGTATGGAACCATCGCCGGTATGATCTCCGCCGACGACGTGCTGGAGCAGGTCTTCGGGCGCATCCGCGACGAGTTCGATCCGCGCGACGTGAAGATCGAAATCGCCGGACCGTTCGACGTCGAAGGCACCATCCCGCTGCGCGACCTCGAAACCGAGTACGGCCTGGAACTGCCGGTCGAAGCGGAGTACGAGACCCTCGCCGGGTTCCTGCTCTTCCGCCTGGGCCGCATCCCCGCCCTGGGTGACGCCGTCGAATTCGCCGGCCGCCGCTTCGAGGTGACGCGTATGGACGCCAACCGCATCGCCGCGGTGCATGTCGAACCGCTGGAACCGGCCGCGGAAGACTGATCCGGCGCGAGATCAACGTCTCGGCCCGTGACGAACTCTTCCGAAGCCGCGCCGCATCGAATGATAAAATCGGAGTTGCGCACGCTACGGCGACTCCTCCGGCATCAAACGCACAGAGAAGGCGCCGCGCCGGCTCCAAACTTTTCATCGGCTGGCAATTCAGTATCTGAACAGTCTTTGAGCCAATTGCGCCGCCGTGTGCCGTCCGGACAGCGCTGATATACATGGCAATCTTCTCTCCCGCTCAAATCGTCGGATATGTCTCGTTCCTGTTGGGCGTAGCGGCATTTCTCCAAAAAAGCGACCGGCGGCTGAAACTGCTGAACTCGTGCCAGGGCGTTGTCTACGCCGCGCATTTTCTGCTGCTGGGCAATGTGCCCGCCGCGGCCAGTTCCGGCATCTCCGGCGTGCGCTCGTTCGTGGCGGCAAGACACCGTGCGCCGTGGCTCGCATGGTTGTTCGTCGCCATCAACCTCACCGCGGGCGCCATGGTCGTGCGAAACACGGCGGGCTGGCTGCCGGTCGTCGCCTCCTGCGCGGCCACCTTCGCGATGTTCATGATGCGCGGCATCCCGCTGCGCCTCGTCCTGCTGATGTGCACGTTCATGTGGCTCACGAACAATGTCCTGAGCGGGTCCATCGGCGGCACGATGCTGGAATCGACCATCGCCGTGATCAACACGAGCACGATCGTGCGTCTGCTCCGCACGCAGCCGCGTAAACCGCTCGCGCCGCCCTCCGCCGGGGTCCCGGCGGAGTCCTGAGCGCTCCCGTCCGCCCCGTTTCTTCGCGGCACTTCCGGCACCGCCCGCTGGCGCCGTCAATCGGCGCAAATACGCCTTGAAACGCCGCCCATCCCGGTGTATGCCGAAGTCAAAGAGACGACGCAGGAAAGGCTGGAGGCGCGAAGGTTTGGACGTAGAGTCCGGAATTCGCGCTTCCGCTGCCGGGAGGTGTTTCATGCTGCCGGTCTCGCGGATCCTTTTGCCGGTCGCTTTCTCCGACCGCTGCCGCGGCGCGGCGCAGTACGCCGAAGTGCTGGCGCGCCACTTCCATGCCGAACTCACCATGCTGCACGTCACCGTTCCGCCGCATCCTCCTTATGGCGGCGTAGGCGGCACCGCGCCCGCGCTCGCCGCGGGACTGCTCGCCGAGCGCCGCGCGGACGACAAGGAGCGGCTGGACGCCTTCCTGTGGGAGGAATTGCGGGCGCTGGGCGTACATCGCGTGTCGCTCGAAGGCGATCCCGCCCCGCTGATCGTGCAATATGCCCGCGAAAACAAGATGGACATGATCGTCATGCCCACCCACGGCTACGGCCCCTTCCGCGAGTTCCTGCTGGGGTCGGTGACCGCCAAGGTGCTGCACGACGCCCAGTGCCCGGTCTGGACCGGGCCGCACCTCGAAACCGCGCCACTGCGTGACGCCATCGCATTCAAGACGGTTCTTTGCGGCATCGGCGCCGAACACTGGCAGCAGAGCATTCTCTCCTGGGCGGCCGGCTTTGCCGCTGAATTCGGCGCGCAACTGGTGGTCTATCACGCCGCACTCTCGTCGCCGCTGACCGCGAAGCTCACGGATCATTACTTCGATCCCGTCTACCGGGCTCAAGTCGCCGACGAAGCGCGTGCGCGCATCGAGGGCATGCTGCGCGTGGTTCCCGCGCAGGCCGAGATCCGCATCGACATGCGCGGCGACGTGCCAGCCGCGCTGGGCGAGGCCGCCGCGAACTGCCGCGCCGGTCTGGTCGTGATCGGACGCGGCATGGCGCACGTCGGCGGACGCCTGAAAACGGGCGGTGTCTACGCCATCATTCGCGAGTCGCCCTGCCCGGTGGTGAGCGTCTGACGTCCGCCGCGCCGTTGGCGGCCGCGCTTGCATTGCCGGTCCGGCTCCTGGGATACTGCGGGTACTGCCACCGTGGAGTTAACTCTCGAAGAACTCGCCCAGAATCTGATCGTCTCCTATGCCCGCGCGGGCGGCATCAACCACATCGACGGCAAAAACCTGCCCTCCAAGCGCTCCATCACGGAGATCACCGTGGAGCTGCTGCGGCTGCTGTTTCCCGGCTTTTTCGACGAACAACTGATGCACTCCTCCGAGTTGCGGGCGGAGACCGTGACGGTGCTGGCGAGCGTCGCCGGCCGCCTGGAAACCGAGATCACGAAAAGCCTCGAATACAATCCGCCCGAGGAGCTCGTCAACGCGGACCTGGGCAAAGAAGCGCGTCACTTCACGCTCAAGTTTCTGCAGAGCCTCCCCGACGTTCGCGAAATGCTGCGGACGGATATCGAAGCGGCGTATGACGGCGATCCCGCGGCATTGAGCCGGGAAGAAGTGATCGTCGCCTACCCCTTCGTCGAGGCCATCGCCGTGCAACGCCTCGCGCACGAACTCTATCTCGACAAGATCCCGCTGATCCCCCGCATCATGACCGAGTGGGCGCACTCGCGCTCGGGCATGGACCTGCATCCCGGCGCGCGGATCGGTACGCATTTCTTTGTCGACCACTGCACCGGCACCGTCGTCGGGGAGACGACCGAGATCGGCGATCACGTCAAGATGTACCAGGGGGTCGGTCTGGTCGCCCGGTCGCTGGCCGCCGGTCAGGCGCTCCGCGGCCGCAAACGCCATCCGACCATCGAGGACCGGGTCACCATCTACGCCGGCGCCACCATCATCGGCGGCGACACCATCATCGGCGCGGGCAGCACCATCGGCGCCAGTGTGTTCCTGACAACGAGCGTCCCTGCCCACTCCCTGGTGATCCAGGAAGCCGCCGACGTGAAGGTGATCCAGAAAGCCTCGGGCGAAAGTCTGGAGTTGGACTACCAGATCTGACCGGCGCGCAGCGCGAAATGCCTGGATGGGCGGGCTTCACCCTACGTGGGGCTTCAGTCCGCATCGGCATATTGGTCGGCGGTTGCCTGAGCGACCCGTTCCGGGTCTTCGACTAAGTAAAAGAGCGTGAGCCCCGCCACGGCAACGCGCGGCAAGACTCACGCCCTTGTTCGGTCGGTGACTCGCAGTTAGTGACTGGAGACCGAACCAGCCGCCGGATACTCCAGAATCGCCTTTTCCTTGCGCAGTTCGTTCTGCAACCGCTGCACGTCGATGTCATGCACCGTCTTGCCGGTCCGTTTGGCGATGGCCGCGGCCACGCCCGAGGCCTGCCCCAGAATCATGTACTGGGGCTCCATGCGCACCGTCGAGTACGCCACGTGCGTCGCCGAGAAGCATACGGGCACCAGCAGGTTGTCCGCCTTGCCGCGCTTGGGCAGCAGGATCCGGTACGGGATCTGGTACGGCTTGGTGCGAACATACATTTCGCCTTCGTTCGCCACCGTGCCATCGGACGCCACGATGCGCTCGACGTGATGCGAGTCGCTCTCGTACGAACCCATGCCGATGGAGTCCGGCTTGGTCAGGTCGTCCTGGATATCGCGCTGCCGGATGACGTACTCGCCCACCATGCGGCGCCCTTCGCGAACGTAGAGTTGGTAGGGCCAGTTGCCGTTGTCCTGGAATTCGTCCTTCGGCAGTCCGAACGCATTCATCGCCGTCCGCACTTCCACCGGCACGCTGCTGTCGTTGGCGAGGAAGTAGAAGAAGCCCGCTTCGTAATCGCGGTGCGCCTTCCAGATCTCCGCCCGCCGTTTGAAACTGCCCGCCGGATAATCCCAGCTTCCGCCGAGATAGTCGATGGAAATGCCGCCGAACGCGTTGATGTCGAATTTGTGCGCCGGCAGCGGTGAGATGATGATGAGTTCGCGGAGCGCCGGCGGATGACCGTGCGCCCTGGTGAGCGATTCGATCTCGCGCCGCAGCAGTTCGTAGCGCGCCGGATTGTAGCCCTCGGGTTTGGGAAACGGGATCCGGTTCGACGGGTCGTCGGTCAGGCACATGCGGTAGCTGTACGCCTGCACCTTGCGGTCGCCGTCGCCCAGCTTGCCCGGCTTGTCCGCGGAAACTTCGGGCACCAGCTTGCCGCTCGCGTCGAACGGCGAGACGGGGTAATTGAAGTGGTGGTCCTTCCTTTGCTTGCCGCGCACGCCGGCGAGCGGCTCGCCGTATTCCTGCGTGCTTTCGCGGCCCCAGGTGTACTCGACGCCGGCCTCGCCCAGCAGGTCGCCTTCATAGCTGGCGTCGGCGAACGTCGCGGCGCAGAACGTTTTGCCCCGGGCTGTGCGCAGGCGTTGAACCAGCCCGTTCCTGACGTCCACGCCGCCCTGCTCTTTGATCGCCGCGCCGTAGAACACATCCACGTGCGCCTCGCGCAGCATGTCGACGAAGACGGCTTCGGCGACGTGCGGCTCGAACTTCCATTGCACCGGCGTGCCATAGTGTTGGCCCACGCGTTCGAAGAACTCGCGGGAGATGCCGCCAATCACTTTGGCGTCACCCGTGTCGCTGCTGCTGAGTCCGCCCGAGACCATGCCGCCGATGTGGCGGCCGGGTTCGAGCAACGCCGTGTGCAGGCCGAGGCGGGAGGCGGAGACGGCGGCCGCCGCACCCGCGGCCGTCCCTCCGTAAACCACGAAGTCGTATTGGTTGCAGCCGCCAGCCCAGAGGCTGGCGGCCGAAAACAGGATGAGAGTTGCGGTTTTCAAGTGCGGGCTGCTCCTACCAGGTCATGTGCATGCCGACCTGCATCTGGCGGGCGGCGTAAGAACTGGTGATGGTCCCAAAAGCCGAGTTCGTGTTGACGCCCTGGGCGTTGGGACTGAAGCCCGTGTTCGGGTTACTGAGGTTGACGTGGTTCAACAGGTTGAACGCCTCGCCGCGCACTTCGAGTTTGAAGCGTTCCAGGAACGAGAACGTCCGGAACACGGAGAAGTCGAGCTGCGCGAAACTCGGTCCGCGCGTGGACGGCAAGGTGCGAGGCGCATTGCCCACGACGAAGTTCGCCGGATTCGCGAAGGCGTTCACATTGAACCATTCCTTCACGGTGCGGTTCGAGAGCGTCGGATCGGCGATCAGATCCGGGTAGTTGAGACCGGTGAAGTTGTTGGCGCCGGTCACCGAGAGCGGGGTCCCGGTCTGCATGGTCAGAATGCCGTTGGTCTGCCAGCCGTACACCAGCGCGTGGTACAGGCCGTGCGACTGTTTGGCGAAGGGCAACTCCCACACGCCGCTGAGCGTCATGCGGCGCGAGATGTCGGAAGGATCGACAGCGCGGTCGAGACGCCGGTTGAAGGCGCCCAGGCGGTACGAGCCGTCGCCGCTCTCGCCGCTGTCATTCGCGGTGGAGTCGTCGATCAGCTTGCCGCCGGTGAACGAGGCCAGCATGCTCAGGCCCTTACTGAAGCGGTGCTCGATGGAGAGCTGGATCGAGTGGTAGATGCTGTCGGCGTTGTGCGCCGCGAGCGTCGTGATGCCCTGGTAGTCGGGGTAGGGGCGCAACGTCTGGGACAGCGCAACGGTCTTGCCGGAGAGCGCGCCCGTGGCGATCTGGCCGTAGAACGGATTGGCGACCTGGTTCTGCAGCGCCAGTCCGTACTCCGCGTAATACTTCGGATCGTACTGGTTCATGCTGTAGTTGCCGCCGATCAGCTTCACGCCGTGATTGCCGACGTAGCTGGCGCCGATCGTCCAGTCCTTGATGAGCTCACGCTGGATCGTCAGGTTCCACTGCTGGACGTACGGCGCCGGGGCGACCGGGTCCTGGAAGTTGACGCTCTGGCCGCGGAACGCGTTCGGTCCGCCGTTCGCGCCGAGCGGCTGCAGCAGCACCGTCGGACCGGCGCTGAATTGGAACGCCGCGTAAGGGCCGCTGGTCGAAAACGGCGTGGACGTGGAAAAGCCGAGCGAGTTCGGCGCGTTGCCGTGCATGTCGGCCGATTCCACCGGCGCGTAGATCAGCGAGTAGCCGCCGCGCACGACCGTGCGCGCGTCCGAGGTCAGCAGATACGCAAAGCCGGCGTGCGGTCCGAAGTTGTTGTGGTCCCAGTTGACGAACGACGATGGCCGGGTCGCGCCGGCGTAGGTGAGACCGCCCAACAGGCCCGTGGAGGTGTTCTTCAGACCCGGGTCGAAATCCGAGTAGCGGTTGTAGCGCTCCACCGGCGGCGCACTCATGTCATAGCGCAGGCCGAGGTTGACCGTCAGGCGGCGGTTGACTTTGTAGTCGTCCTGAATGAACCAGCCTTCCGACCAGGAACCGAGAGCGAAGGCCGGCGTTACGGTCTGCTGGCCGCTGCTGACCTGCCCGAGCAGGAACGTCGCCATACCGATGCCGCTGCCCGCCGGAACCTGCGGATTGTTTGTCAATCCGCCGTCGAAGCTGAAATAGCCGGAGGGATAGGTCTGCGCGAACCAGTTCAGACGGGTGAACCGGTGGTCGAGCCCGAACTTGACCTGATGGGCCGAGTGAATCCACGTCATGCTGTCGGCGAATTCCACAAGGTGCTGGGCGCGATAGCCCTCCGAATACGTGCTCTGGTAGCCGATACCGATCTTGCCCGCAATGGCGACGGCCGGAAAAACGTCCTGCGGCAGAATGCTGGAGTAGCCCAGCTTCTGCGGCCAGTTGCCATTGAGCCCCAACGACTTGAAAATGAGGTCCTGGCGCGTGACGCCGACGCGGAATTCGTTGAGCAACGCCGGGCTGAAGATATGCGTTTCGCCGACAGCCGCGTTGAAGTTGTTGCGGTCGTCGTAGCGGGCCGAAGGATCCGAGACGCCCAGGCCGTAGCCGTTCGCTTTGGTCACGTTCAGCGTGCCGGTATAGCGGAAGAAAGCGCTATCGCTGTCGCTGATGCGATGGTCCATGCGCGTGTCGATCACGTCCTGATCGATCGGCGAGCTCGGCAGCGAGAGGTAGTTGTTGACATTGGTGAAGAGGTTGTCCGGAGTGGCGTTCGGCAGCGGCATGTACTTGAGCACGTTGGCCGAAAGCGAGTCGATCCGGGTGGCCGGAACGACGTTGCCCGCGAACAGTCCGCGGACGTAACCGTTGCCCGCCGGGTTCGCTTTCGTCGTCGCGGGATCGTAGATCGGAATCATGTGCCCGGTGCTATCCCGGGTCTGGGAGAAGTCGCCGGTGCGCTCCAGCGGCGTCGCCACCGTCCCACGGGTCACTGACGAACTGCGGTAGTGCCACTGTTCATAGCCCATGAAGAAGAACGTGCGGTTGCGGCCGTCGTAGAGTTTGGGAATCCGGACCGGGCCGCCCATGGTTCCGCCGAACTGGTTGTAGCGCAGCACCGGCTTGATGCGCCCGGTGATCTTGTCGCGCTGCGTCGCAAACGCGTTGCGAGCATCCAGGTCGTCGTTGCGCAGGAACTCGTAGAGGCTCCCGTGCAGTTCGTTGGTGCCGGACTTGGTGGCCAGATTGACCACGCCGCCGGAAGTCTGGCCGAATTCGGCCTTAAGCCCATTCGTCTCAACGCGGAATTCCTGCACCGCGTCCGCCATGGGAACCACCGAAATCTCAGTGATCGCCGGGATCGTGTCCGCCGTGCCGTCGAGGAAGAACTGGTTGCCGAGGGTCGGGCCGCCGTTGAAACGGATACGGGAGAAACCCTGGTTGCTGGAATCGGCAAAGCCGTTGCAACTCAGGCAGGTGGTCTGCACGCCGGCAACGATGTTGACCAGACTGAACGGCTGGCGGCCATTCAACGGCAGATCGGTGATGCGCTGCTGTTCAACGATCGAGCCGAGCGAGGAATCGTCGGTCTGGACGCGCGGAATCTCGGCCGTCACCGTCACGGTATCCGTGGTCGAGCCGAGTTCGAGCGGGATGTCCAGCCGCAGGCGTTGCGCTACTTCGAGCGTGATGCCCGTGCGGTGGAAGGTCTTGAACCCGTTCACCTGGACGGTAACCGAATAGTCGCCGATGGGCAGTGAGGGGATCGAATACTGTCCGTCGTTGGACGTCACGCCTTTGAAGGTAAGTCCGGTGGCTGTCTGAGTCGCTTCGACGGTCGCCGACGGAACACCGAGTCCCTGGCTGTCCGCGACGCTGCCGGTGATGGAAGCGGTCGGGGCCTGAGCCATCAGACTCGCGGATTGGAGGATCAAAAAGATTGCCAGCAGGCATGGCCACAACGCCAGCCGCATTAGAACGTGGGTGAAATCCGCTGACGACCGGCCGCAAAAGCGCTGCGGGGCCAGGCGCGCCAACGGGGCACTCCTGAAGACATGTTGCACTTGCTAGAACTCCTACTACGAAATCGAGCCTTTGGCCTCATGATCTGTGGCAGGAGTCTGAGCGACAAGTTTCTGGGCGTTTGTTACGAGTTGTTACGCTTATGGTGTAATAACTTACAGGCAACACGACGGTGAATCCCTCCGATCCAGACATCGCACGATTCCAGTCTGAGCACGCTCTTGAGGAGCAGTCCCACGGCTCCCCGGCGGCTTCGGATGAGTCAGAAACCAGCCCGGAAGCGGCGAGCGGGACCGTCCTGGAGCAGATCCTGGCGAGCCATACCTTTGCTCAGACGGCCGCCTTGCGCGCCTTGCTCGTCTACCTCTGGGAGCACCGCGACGAGTCCATCAGCGAGTACGCCGTGGCGGTCGAGGCCCTGGGGCGTAGCGCCAGTTTCGATCCCAAATTGGATGCCACGGTACGGGTTCAGGTCTCGCGGCTCCGCCAGCGTCTGGAGAAATACTACGAGCAGGAAGGAGCCGGCTGCAGGGAGCGTCTCTCCATTCCTCTGGGGTCGCATCAAATCCGTGTGGAGGCCGTGGAGCGCGCCCTCACCCCGGCGCCCCTTCCGGAGGGACCGATCATTGCCGTCGAATGGGTCGGCCGCCGGCGCCGCGCGCTGGCCGTGCTCACACTTGCCTGCGTCGCTCTGACACTGACGTGCGCGGTGCTCGGAATTGCCCTTTACCAGGCGCGCACCGCCCCGGCGCGCCCATTGCAGGAAGCCGGACGGTTCTGGAAGTCGTTCTTCGCCAACGGGCGGCCGACCCGCATCGTCCTGCCCAGCCCCGTCTTCTTCTCGTTCCGGTCCGGCGTCATGTTGCGCGACGTCAAGATCAACGACTTCCTGGACGGCGATTCTTCGCGGGCGGTCACTCTATCGAGCCAGATTTTCGGGAAACCCGGTTTGGCCGAGAACTATACGGTGACGTCCGACACTTTCGCCGCCGTTCAGTTGGCCCGCTACCTCGAACGCTGCGGCCTGGACACCAGCCTGCATAGCAGCGCCGACGCTCCGCTGGATGCGCTCGACAACGAGAACGTCATCGCCATCGGCACGCGGGGCACGCTGAACGCGATTAAGCTCTACCTCGACCGCATGACCATCCGCTCGCTGCCCGGCGATTACGAAGTTGAGATCCGTGACCCTCAACCCGGTGAGCCGGCGCGGATCAGCAATCGCCAGGAAGGCGCGCAACGCATAATATGGCCCGGCGTGATCGGGCTGCTGCCCGGCCGGACCGGGCGTACGCATTTGCTTGCGTTGACGGCTTTCCACACCTCGTCCCTGGTCGCTTTTCTGACCTCGGCCAACGGGCAGGACCAACTGGAACGCATCTGGAAAGCCCACGGCTCGCCGGAGTACTTCGAGATCGTCATCGCGGCGGAACTGAAGGGCGAGGCCGTGGTGCGTTTCTGGCCTGTCGCCCTGCATCCGGTCCCGGCGCCGCGCTGATCGCGGCATCCGCGGTGGAAGGGCCTCGGACTTTCGCCGGCAGTTACGCTCCCCCGTTACAGGAACCGGTCCAGCACCCGCTGGCTGTGCTTATCCAGCTTGCGCGTGTCCGGAATCAGGTACCGGATCCCACGCACATCCACCACCGACACCTGACGCGGCTCGCGGCGGTAGATCGAGTCTTCGCTTTCCACCTCGAACGACGTGCAGCCCCGGTCAGTCTCCACATGCCACAGCGACGGCTCGGTGCGCGGCGGATTCCCGAGAATCTTGAGAATCACCGGCACGAACTCGCGCTGCCCCAGCGCCTCCTCGACCATTGCGCGCGTCGCTGGCTCCAGTTCGTCGAGCGAGTCGATATAGACCAGCTCCTTGCCGTCCTTGTCGCAGATGGAAACGGCGTGCGGCGGGTCCGACAGCGGGAAAGCCCGCACCGGCGCAACGTCGGAGTAGCGCTCGCCATCCCCGTCGATCAGGACCAGGTGTTGCCTGCTGTCGCGTTCCAGTTTGAACGTATCCATCGTCTAGTCCGTCTCCGCGCCCGCGTTTTCGAGCTCATCCTCTTCTTCGCCGTCTTCTTCGCCCTCGCCGAGCCGCCCCTCGTGCATGTCGATCTGCGCCTGGTGCAGCCGCGCATACGCCCCGCCCTTTTCGAGCAGTTCGTCGTGCGAGCCGACCTCGATGATCTCGCCGTGCTGGACCACCACCAGCCGGTTGGCCTTCTGCAAAGTGCTGAGCCGGTGCGCGATCGCGATCGTCGTACGGCCCTTGATCAGATTCGCCAGCGCCAGTTGGATCTCACGCTCGGTCTCGGTATCGACCGACGACGTCGCTTCGTCCAGGATCAGAATCCGCGGATCGATCAGCAGCGCCCGCGCGATGCTGACTCGCTGACGCTCGCCGCCCGAAAGGAACTGGCCCCGCTCGCCCACCAGCGAGTCGTAGCCGTTCGGCATCCGCAGGATGAACTCGTGCGCCCGCGCCGCCCGCGCCGCGGCGATAATCTCGTCGCGCGTGGCGTTCGGACGGCCATACGCGATGTTCTCGGCGATGGTCCCGAAGAACAGGAACGGCTCCTGCAACACCAGCCCGACCGCGCGCCGGTACTCGCCGATCGGGTAGCTGCGGATATCGACGCCGTCCACCAGGATGGCGCCCTCGGTGACGTCGTAGAAGCGGCAGACCAGATTGATCAGCGTGGTCTTACCCGCGCCGCTCTGCCCCACCAGGCCGATCATCTCGCCCGGCGCGATCGACAGGTTCAGGTTCTTCAGAATCGGCCGCGCGCCGTAGCGGAAATTGACCTGGCGGATTTCGATGGCGCCCGTCAGCCGTCCCGGATGGACGGGATTCTTGGCCTCGGCGACTTTGGGCACCCGGTCCAGCACGCCGAACACGCGCTGCGCGCTCGCCGCCGCCCGCTGCGTCGCCGACACCATCCGGCTCATTGAATCGAGACGTCCGTAGAAGCGGCTGATGTAGGTGACGAATGTCGTCAGGACGCCGACCGTGATGGTGTGCGCCAGCACGCGCCGCGCGCCGAAGAACCAGATAACCAGCACGCCCAGATCGGTCAGCAGCACCACCACCGAGGTGAAGTAGGCCCATACCGAATTCACCTGGTTATTGACCTTCAGCACGCGGTCGTTCGAGCGCCGGAAGCGCTGAATTTCGCGCTCCTCCTGAGCGAAGGCCTTCACCACGCGGATGCCGGGGATCGTGTCCGCCAGCACGCTGGTCATGTCCGCCCAGGCCCGGTTGCCGAGCGAAAACCCGCGTCCCAGCCGCTCCTGCACGCGGAACACGGCCGTCGCGATGAACGGCAGCGGCAGCAGCGTCACCAACGCGAGGCTGAAGTTGATCTTCAGCAGGATGACCGCGGTCATCACCAGCATCAGCACATCCGTGCCGAAATCGAGCACATAGACCGACAGGAAGTAGCAGATGCGGTCCGTGTCCGAACTGATGCGCGAGATCAGGTCGCCCGTCCGCTTGCCGCCAAAGTATTCCAAGGAAAGCTTTTGCAGGTGCGAGTAGGTCCGGTCGCGCAGCTCCGCCGAAACGCTTTCACTGACCCAGGACATGACGTACATCTCGCCCCAAGTCAGCAGCCAGGCGAGCACCGAAGCGCCCAGCAATCCCGCCAGGTACCAGGGAATCATATCCACCCGCGCCGGCCGGCCGTTCTGGTAAGGGACCAGGATGTCGTCCAGCAGGGGCATGGTCAGATACGGGGCGATCAGCCCGCTCGCGGTCGCCGCCAGCGTCAGGATCGTCCCCAGTATCGACATGAACCAGTAGGACTTAGCGATTTTCAGCAGGCGGAACAGCGAGCGGATGGGCGGCTTGGCCAGCGACGTGCCGCACTGGCTGCAGACGGTCTCGCCCGCCCGGATCGCATAGCCGCAGACCGAACACTCGGTGGTCACGGCCGCGGGCGCCACCGGTTTCGGCTTTGGTGTAATGCCCTTCTGCAAGGCATCCAGCCGTTCCGCCAGCTTGCGCGCTCCGGCGGTCCGGGCTACGGTGTAACGCCAATAGGTCACCAGCCCTTCGCCGTTCAGCAGTTCCAGCGTGCCGATACCGGCATTGTCGCTGGTCGCCGCCGACAGTCCGGCGGTCAGCGGCCAGGACTTGCAAGTCTTTGGATCAACAGGAGTTTTTGCATTCGGCCGGGCGCCCGGCTCCCATTCGAAGCTGATCACCCGGCGATCGGTCAGCACCACCAGACCGGCCGCATAGCGCAGCCGCATCGTCAGATCGGGCTCGAACCAGACCAGCGGGGATTCGGCCGGCTCCAGTTGCCCGTTGACCAGGGCGGTGACCCACGCCGGGCAATCGTCCCAAGTCTCCGCTACTTGCTTCATCCTGGCTTCTATCGTGTAACGGTTGCACCGATCTAAGTCAAGAAATGGGCCCTTTCGGCCTCCAGATCGCCCCTACCCCCCGTATTTCGTTAAGAGTCCTCCCTGATTTAGGGGCTGTAGCTCCTAATAAGGAGGTGCCACCCTAAAGCTGTCTCGGCCAGGTGTGCCGTTCGCTAGGGCGCGCTTTTTTCAGCCGGGATGAGGATTCGCAGGAAAAGAGAATTCGAAGATGCCCTGCCGGGCAGGCTTCGGACCTTTTCCTCAATCAAACCGGCATATGGACATCCGCAAAGTACTTACGCTCCGTGGTCCGAACATCTGGGCGAACTTCCCCGTGATCGAAGCCTGGGTCGATCTCGGAGAATGGAAAGACCGCTCCTCGGATTCCATTCCCGGCTTCAACCAGCGCCTGATGAGCTGGCTGCCGACCCTGGTCGAGCACCGTTGCAGCGCGGGCAAGCGCGGCGGCTTCTTTGAGCGCCTGGAGCGCGGCACCTACATGGCGCACATCCTGGAGCACGTTGTCCTGGAATTAGAGACACTTGCGGGCGTTGAGGTGGGCTTCGGCCGGGCTCGCGAGACCTCGGACGAGGGCGTCTATAAGGTCGTTTTCCGCTACCGCGAAGAGAAGCTGGCCCGCGCCTGTCTGACCACGGCGCGCGACCTGATTATGGCCGCCGCCGAGGACCAGCCCTTCGACGTGGCCGGCGCCGTCGCCCAACTGCGCGAGACGGCCGGGCAGAATCTGCTGGGTCCCAGCACGCAGTCGATCGTCGACGCCGCCATCGATCGCAACATTCCTTACCGCCGTCTGGACGACCAAAGCCTCATCCAATTGGGTTATGGCGCCAAACTGCGCCGCATCCGCGCCGCCGAGACCGACCAGACCGGCGCCGTCGCCGAGTCGATCGCCCAGGATAAGAACCTGACGCGCACGCTCCTGCAGGCCGCCGGCGTTCCGGTCGCGCAGGGCTACGCCGTTGCGAGCGTTGAGGATGCCTGGGAAACCGCCGAGTACATCGGCGTGCCCGTCGTGGTGAAACCCCGCGATGGCAACCAGGGCCGGGGCGTGGCAACCAACCTGACCACCAAAGAGCAGGTGGAGGCCGCTTACGCCGCCGCGCTGCAGGAAAGCTCCTCCGTCATCGTCGAGAAGTTCGTCGCGGGCAACGACTACCGCCTGCTCGTGGTGAATGGCAAGCTCGTCGCGGCTTCGCGCCGCGAGCCGGCCCAGGTGATGGGCGACGGCCGCCACACGGTGGCCGAGCTCGTCGCCATCGAGAATCGCGATCCGCGCCGCGCCGAACATCACTCCGGCATTCTGAGCACCATCCATATCGACGACGTCGCGACGAATGTCTTGAAAGATCAAGGCTTTACAGCCGATTCCATTCCGCCCGCCGGGCAGCTTGTCCTCATCCGCCGCAACGCCAATCTGAGCACCGGCGGAACCGCCATCGACGTCACCGAACTGGTCCATCCCGAAGTCGCGGCCCGCGCCATCGACGCGGCCAAGGTCGTGGGACTGGATATCGCCGGCATCGACGTGATCGCCGCCGACATTACCAAACCGCTCGAAGCGCAGGGCGGCATCGTCGTGGAAGTGAATGCCGCGCCCGGCCTGCGGATGCACCTGGCGCCCTCGACCGGCGAGCCGCGGCCGGTGGGCGAAGCCATTGTGGACATGATGTTCGCGCCCGGCGACGACGGCCGCATCCCGATCGCGGCGGTCACCGGCACGAACGGCAAGACCACGGTCACCCGCTTCCTGGCGCACGTTGTGCGCGGCACCGGCAAGACGGTCGGCATGACCTGCACCGACGGCATCTACATCAACGATCGCCGTGTCGACTCGGACGATTGCAGCGGTCCGTCCAGCGCCGGTTGCGTGCTGATGAATCCGAACGTGGAAGCGGCCGTTTTCGAGACCGCGCGCGGCGGCATTCTGCGCGCCGGCCTGGGTTTCGACGAGTGCGACGTGGCCGTCATCACCAACGTCGGCGTCGGCGATCACCTCGGGCTGAACTACATCAACACGGTGGAAGAGCTGGCCAAGGTGAAGCGCGTGATCGTCGATGTGGTCGGCGAAAACGGCACCGCGGTGCTGAACGCCAATGACCCGCACGTCGTCGCCATGGCGCCGTATTGCCAGGGCCACGTGCTGTTCTTCGCGCTCGACGGCGACAATCCGGTGATCCGGCGGCATCGCGCCGAGGGCGGCCGGGCCGTCTTCGTGAAGGGCAAGACCATCTACCTGGCCCAGGGCGCGCACGAAGAGCCCCTCCTCAACGTGGACCGCATCCCGATGACCTTCAGCGGGCGCATCTCCTTCGAAGTCGAGAACGCCATCGCCGTAATCGGCGCGGCGTGGGCCATGGGCATCCCGCGCGAGACCATCATCCGCCAGGCCTGCTGCTTCGCCACCGACGAGAGCAAGGTGCCGGGGCGCTTCAATGTGATGAAGGTGTGGGGCGCGACCGTCGTCGTCGACTACGGCCACAATGCCGACTCGCTGCGCGCGATGGTGCAGGCGCTGCAAACCTTCCCGCACAAGAAATGCTCCGCGCTGTACAGCATGGCGGGCGACCGGCGCGATGCCGATCTCGTCAACATCGGCGAGATGCTCGGCAACGCCTTTGACCGCGTCATTCTTTACGAAGATCACTGCACGCGCGGGCGTGCGCCGGGCCGGATCGCCGAGCTGATGCGCGAAGGTCTGGCGCGCGGCAAACGCGTGAAGGAAGTGGAGTCGATCCAGGGCGCCATTCCGTCGATGGAATACGCGCTGAACACGGTGGAGTCGGGCGAGTTGCTCCTGCTCCAGGCCGACACGATCGACGAAAGCGTGAACTTCGTCCGCGACTACGTCCAGCGCGCCGGCGCTACGCCGGTTGCGCCGCCCAAGGTGCACTCCTGGAATCTGAGCCTGGTGCGCGCGTCGGTCTCCGCCGCCGCTCACCGGCCGCTGGTGCACCAGGAAGCGCGGCGCGTCATCGCCCGCCCTGAGATGTGCTTCGGCATGCAAAGCGGCGCTCCGCGCGGCGCCAAAGCCTGGTAAACGGCATTCACCACCGGGCCGGATCTGTCAACTGTAGATGCCGGCGGCGTCGGCGCGGATTTCTTCCGGCACCAGATGGCCCCACGCCTCGTCTACCGCAATCCGGCGCCGGACGTCGGTTGAGCTGATGGCGGTGAGCCCAGGCTGCAGCGCCAACGCATGAACGGAGCTGCTGAGCTGCGCCGGCGGCGTGAATGGCCGGTCGCGCGGCGCGACGAGCAGATGGAACTCCCGAAGCTGTTCCGCCACGTCCGGACCGGCGCCGTAAGGCCACGCGAAAAAGCGCTCGGCGGCGTCGCATCCGCAAACGATAAAGACGCGCTCCACCTCCGGATCGGCAGCGCGAAAAGCGCGCGCGATCTCCAGGAACAGGCCGCGTTCCGTCACGGCGACACCCAGATGCGACCGCGCGCGGGCGATGCGCTGCAGCCATTCCAGACGCGTATCGAAGCTGGCGTGATCGAAGCCCTTGTGCGGGAAGACCCGCGGCAAGGCCAGCAGGACCTCGTCCGCGAACTGGAGGGCCGCTTCGGCCAGGGCCAGATGGGCGCGCGTCGGCGGATTCCAGGCCGCGGGAAGCAGCGCCACGCGGCGCGCATTTGGGGCTCCCCGGAGGATCAGATCCATGCCATGATCGTACCGGACCGCTTCCGCGAGCGGGGCGTGGCCCCGCGTCCTTGCGGCGGCGTGCGCCTGTCTTAAGAAAGCGAGGGACCCGGCCGGATGAGGGCAACCGCCCTGCGCGCGCATGCATCACTAGGCTAGAGTCAATCTACAGCAATGTTTACCTGGATCTGTCCTCAATGCGGCCGGGAAGTGCCGCCATCGTATTCGGAATGTCCGGCGTGCGCGGAGAACCGGCAGCGAGCGGCGCAAGGACTGCCGCCCGCGGGAGCAGAACCAGCGCCGGTGCAGCCGCCGCCTCCGGCGCAACCCACGTGGCAGCCGGCGCCCCAGGCCGCCCAACCACCGCAGCAGACCTATTCCGTCCCGCCGCAGCCGCCGCAATACGCTCCTCCGCCGCAGCAGCAGTGGCAGGCGGCTCCAGCGGCTGCGCAGATGTCCTACACATTGCCGGAGACTCTGCCGCGCAAGAGTCTGCCCACCTGGCTGGTGACGGTTCTCGTCGCCGCCATCGCCGTGGGCGCGCTCTTTGGCGTCTACCGCTTGCTCGGCACCAGGAATAACTCCGGTGCGGCGACGGCCACAGCAGGGCAGGCGGCCGCCACCGATAGTTCGAACCCTTATGGGAAATTCGTCGAAGTGACGGGCGTGCGGATCGTGGAAGACAACAAGCAGCACGTGCTGGCGCATCTGCTGGTGGTGAATCACTCCACCGCCGACCTGCCGGATCTGGAACTAGAGGTCGCGATTGGCACGACGACCGCCAAGCCCGGCGACGAACCGTTAGCCACGGTGACGGTGAAGACCGGCGCCATCCCGGCCAACGAATCGAAGGACATCGCGGCGCCGCTGAAAACGAAGGCCCGCGCCTACGAGTTGCCCGACTGGCAGTTCCTGAAGACGTCGGTCGCCATCAAGGAAGCGCACTGAGCGGCGTCAGCCTATGAAGGAAAGCAAACCCAAGCCAGCCAGCCCGGCGGCGAAATCGAAACCCGCCAAGTCGGAGTCCGCGAAACCCAAATCCGCCGCGGAGCGCCAGCAGCGGCTGGCCGCAATCATCGCGGCGCTCGATGAGCGTTATCCCGATGCGACCTGCGCGCTGCTCCATCGCGACGCCTGGGAACTGCTGGTGGCGACCATCCTCTCGGCGCAATGCACCGACGAGCGCGTGAACAAGGTCACGCCGGGCCTGTTCGCGAAATACCCGACGATACGGGATTTCGCGGCCGTCAAGCCGGAGGAACTCGCCGCGGACATTCGCTCCACGGGCTTCTTCAACAACAAGGCGAAGAATATCGTCGGAGCGGCGAAGACCATTCTCAACGATTTCGGCGGCGAGATTCCGCGCGACATCGATGCGTTTCTGAAAGTGCCGGGCGCGGCGCGCAAGACGGCGAACGTCGTCCTGGGAACGGCCTTCGGCATTGCCAGCGGCGTCGTGGTGGATACGCACGTCACGCGCATCGCCCAGCGGCTGGATCTGACGCAGGAGAGCAGCCCCGTCAAGATCGAGCAGGACCTGATGAAGCAGGTCCCGCGCGAGCACTGGATCCAGTTCTCGCACGAGGTGATTCTGTTCGGCCGCGACCTCTGCGCCGCGCGCAAACCGAAGTGCGCGGAGTGCCCCATCGAACGGCGCTGCTATGCCAAGGACAAGTCCCTCGTCTAGTCTGAAGAGGTGATGTCCAAATACTTTCTTGGCGTGGACGGAGGCCAATCCAGCACCACGGCCCTTATTGGTGACGACACCGGCCGTGTGATCGGCTACGGCCGGGGCGGTCCGTGCAATCACGTTTCGGCCGCCGAAGCACGCGCGAAGTTCACTTCCGCCATCGGCGGCTGCGTGGCGCAGGCGCGCGAAGCGGCGGGTTTGCCCGCGGACGTGGAGTTCGAAACCGCCTGCTACGGCTTCTCCGGCGGACCGGTCGACAAGGATGCGCTGGTCGCGGAGATGTTCCGGACGAAGAAGCGGCTGGTCACGCATGACGCCTATATCGCGCTGTGCGGCGCGCATGCCGGCGGCCCCGGCGTCATCACGATTGCCGGCACCGGGTCGATCAGCTTCGGCCGCGGCGCGGAAGGGCACCTGATGCGCGCGGGCGGCTGGGGCTACGTTTTCGGCGACGAAGGCGGCGGTTTCGACCTGACGCGCCAGGCGCTGCGCGCGGCGCTCCGCGTCGATGAAGGCTGGGGCCCGCCGACTCTGCTGCGCGATGCTCTGCTGAAGGCTACGGATACGAAGGATGCGAACAGCCTGATGCACGCCTTCTACGGCGGCCGGTTCACGCGTCCGCAGATGGCCGCGCTGTCGCGGCTGGTGGACAAGGCCGCGCTGGCGAATGACAAAGTAGCCCAGGGCATTCTGGACGATGCGGCACAGCAGTTGGCCGGCATCACGCTGGCCGTGCGCAAACGGACTTTCAAGGAAAAAGAATGCGCGCCGGTGGCCTATATCGGCGGCGTGTTCCATTCCGCGCGGCTGCTGAAGCGCTTCCGCGACACGCTGGAACGCGACGGTCTGGCCACGGTCGCGGCGCCGCAGCATGGACCCGCGGCGGGCGCGTTGTTCGAAGCGTACCGCCTGGCCGGGCTGAGCCTGACGCTCAGCGGGCTGCCCGAAAACGAGAAATAGCCCCGCGGGGCGTCCCGACATTAGCGGATGTTAGGATCTTGAATGAGGCTCTATTCACGTCTATGGCTAAACTCTCAATCCGTGATCTCGATCTCAAAGGGAAGCGCGTCTTCATGCGCGTGGACTTCAACGTCCCGCTAGCGCCCGGCGGCAAGGAGATTACCTCCGACAAGCGCATCAAAGCCGCGCTGCCGACCATTCAGTACGCTCTCGAACAGGGCGCCGGGCTGGTGCTGGCCAGCCACCTGGGCCGCCCCAAGGGCAAAGTGAATCCCGAGATGAGCTTGCAGCCCGTCGCCGTGCGGTTGAGCGAGTTGCTCGGCAAACCGGTCGCCTTCGCGCCGGATTGCATCGGCGCGGCCGTCGAAGCGATGCTGCCGAAACCGGGCGAGATCCTGCTGCTCGAAAACCTGCGCTATCACGCCGAGGAAGAGAAGAACGATCCGGCCTTCGCCGCGCAGTTGGCGAAGCTCGGCGAAGTTTACGTCAACGACGCGTTCGGCACGGCTCACCGCGCGCACGCCTCCACGGCCGGCATCATCCAGTTCCTGAAGCCCGCCGCCGCCGGCCTGCTGATGGAGAAGGAACTCACCTACCTGGAGAAGTGCACCAAGAACCCGGCGCATCCGTGCGTCGGCATCCTGGGCGGCGCGAAGGTCTCCGACAAGATTGAAGTCATCGCCAATCTGCTGAAGTTCGCCGACCGGCTGCTGATCGGCGGCGCCATGGCGTATACGTTCCTGAAGGCGCAGGGTAAACCGACCGGCAAGTCGCTGGTCGAGGCCGACAAGGTCGATCTGGCCAAGGATCTGCTCGCCAAGTACGGCGACAAGCTGATGCTGCCCGTGGATCACATTGTGGCCGCCGAGCTGGCCGAGAACGCTCCGAACGAAGCGGTCGACGAGATCCCCGACGGCAAGATGGGCCTGGACATCGGCCCGAAGACCGCCGCGGCGTATGCCGAAGTGCTGCACGGCGCCAAGACGATCATCTGGAACGGCCCCATGGGCGTGTTCGAGAAGAAGCCGTTCGACAAGGGCACGATCGCGGTCGGCAAGGCCGTGGCCGAGAGCGGCGCACTGTCCGTGGTCGGCGGCGGCGACTCCGAGAAGGCCGTGAAGAGCGCCGGCGTGGCCGACAAGATCAGCCACATCTCCACCGGTGGCGGCGCTTCACTCGAGTACCTGTCGGGCCTGGTTCTGCCGGGCGTCGCGGCGCTCACCGACAAGTAAGCGCTGGACATCGTGTTCCTCGACGCCCGCCTTCGCGGTTTGCCCCGCAAGGCGGGCGTTGCCGTCTGATGAGGGTGTAGTCTGGAGCCATGCTGCGCACGGTTTTCCTCGCTCTGCTGCTCGTTTCCGCTGCGGGCGCCCAAGCCCCAACAGATCTCAAATACAACCCACAAGCCAATCCCAAAGCCGATTTCCAGGCCGCGCTCGACCGGGCCTCGAAGGAAGGCAAGAACGTCCTGATGGACGTCGGTGGCGAGTGGTGCGGCTGGTGCCACCGCATGGACCATTTCCTGGCGGACCACGCGGAATTGAGCGAGCTGCTCGCGAAGAACTACGTGCTTGTCAAAGTCAACTTCAGCGAGGAGAACAAGAACGAGAAGTTCCTGCGGCAGTTCCCGAAGATCGACGGCTATCCGCACATCTTCGTCTTCACCGCGCAAGGCAAGCTGCTCATCTCGAAAAGCACCGGCGATCTCGAAGAAGGCAAGAGCTACAACCTCGGCCGGTACGTCGAGTTCCTGCAGCAGTACGCCCCGCGAGAGTGAGACGACGGTAAGGCAGGCCCGCAACGGTTCCCGGCCGCTGCGCCATTGCGGCTGAGCCGTCCTCCACGGGTTTTCCGCCGGCTCGTCAGGTATTCCCGGTTGCGAGGCCGCGGGCGGCGCCAAAAAGTGCGGAACAGGCGCTTCCAACAGTGATTCCAGCCTTACCGCTAAACCGGGAATTCCAGCCATTGAACCGTCAACTCTTCGTCCGCGTCCCCGGCGTGCCCGAAAATGAGATTATGGCCTTTCACCGGCGTTCGCGCATTCGTGTCATCGATACTGACGTCTCCACCCGCATTCACTACACGGCGCTCTTCCGGCACGTCGAGGCCGCCGAGACCGAGTTCCTGCGCTCGCTCGGCGTCGAATACTCGCGCTGGTTCGAGATGGGCCTGTCGTTTCCCCGCATTCACGTAGAGGCCGACTACCTGGCGCCGCTCCTGTTCGACGAGGAGATCGACACGGAAATGCGCGTCGATCGCATCGGCGACTCTTCGATCACATTCGCTTTTCAGGTGACCAAGATCGCGACGGGCGAGGTTGGCGCGCGCGGCCAACTCGTTGGCGTTTGCATGGACATCGAGAGCGAGAAATCGACGCCCATTCCACCGGTCATTCGCCAGGCTTTCGAGCAAGCACAAGCCGTGTAATGCAATAAGCGCAATTAATACAAATTCGTGCTTGCATATGATATACATTCACGATAGGCTAAAGGGGATGAACGACGCGTCCAGCACTGCCAACCGGTCTCTGCGACTCGCGCTGTTCATTCGTATTTCGGCCATTCTTGCCGTACTTGGCATCCTTGTAGCGGGAATTAACCTTACTCCTGCCTGAGCGGCCGAAACCAGAATCCAAAGGAAATCGGGCCACCAGGCGGGAACAAACCGCTTGGTGGCCCTTTCCTTTTACGATTCACCGAGGCGTGAAAGCGGCGGCAGCTACCGCTGCCCCGCTCGACGCCCCGTCGAGTTTGCTGTTTGTGAGACCGTGGCGGCACAGCCGGTCTACACTGCGTGCCAATTTCGATGAGCGAAAGGGATTTGACAACGATGTCCAATCTGATGAGCGGAGCGCGGATCCTGCTGGAATGCCTGGCGCGGGAAAACGTCGATGTGATTTTCGGCTACCCCGGCGGCGTAACCCTTCCGCTGTACGACGCAATGTACGACAACCCGATCCGGCACGTGCTGGTGCGTCATGAAGAAAATGCGGCGTTCGCGGCTTCGGGCTATGCCCGCGCTTCGGGCCGCGTGGGCGTGTGCTGCGCGACGTCGGGACCGGGCGCCACGAACCTGACGACGGGCCTGATGGACGCCATGATGGACTCCATCCCGGTGGTCGCCATCACCGGGCAGGTGCATAGCAAACTGATCGGCAGCGACGCGTTCCAGGAAGCCGACACCTTCGGCATCATGCGGCCCTGCACAAAGCACCATTTCCTGGTAAAGGACGTGAAGGATCTGGCGCAGGCGATTCACGAGGCCTTTTACATCGCCGCCACCGGCCGGCCGGGACCGGTGCTGGTGGACATCACCAAAGATTCGCTGCAGTCGCAGGCGCACTACGCGCCGGTCTCGGAGATCCATCTGCCCGGCTATAAGGTGGTGACCGACGGCCACGCCGGCCAGATCCGCCGTGCGGCGCAGATGATCTGGGAGGCGAAGCAGCCCTTCGTCTACGCCGGCGGCGGCATCATCCACGGCGGAGCGCACGCCGAACTGCGGAACCTGGTGGAGACGGTGGACTGCCCGGCAGTCTGCACGCTGATGGGGCTCGGCGGCCTGCCGGGTTCGCATCCCAACTTCATTTCGATGCCCGGCATGCACGGCAGCTATGCGGCGAATATGGCCATGACCGAGTGCGACCTGATCATCGCCCTGGGCGTGCGTTTCGATGATCGCGTGACGGGCCGGCTCTCGGGCTTCGCACCCCACGCCAAGGTGATCCACGTGGACATCGACCCGGCGGAAATCGGCAAGAACCGCGCCGTGGATCTGCCCATCGTCGGCGACGTGAAGCGCGTGATCGCGAAGATGACCCGGGTGCTCAAGGAGCTGGCGCCCGAAATGTCCGAACGCAACGCGGCCGCGCGCAAGGCATGGTGGCACAAAATCCACGGCTGGCAGGCCAGCCACCCGCTGGAGCCCTCTTTCGGCGCCGATGAGATCAAGCCGCAGCAACTGATGTACGAGATCAACCGCCTCAGCGACGGCAAGGCGGTGGTCTGTTCCGACGTGGGCCAGCACCAGATGTGGGCGGCACAATTCATCCGTTTCGACCAGCCGCGGTACTGGATCAACTCGGGCGGCCTGGGCTCGATGGGCTTCGGGCTGCCGGCGGCCGTCGGCGCGCAGATGGCCAACCCGGATAAGCTCGTCTTCGCCATCATCGGCGACGGCGGTTTCCAGATGTCGCTGCCGGAACTGGCGACGCTGGCCAACTACGGCCTGCCGGTGAAGGTGGTCATTTCGAACAACGGCTACCTCGGCATGGTGCGGCAATGGCAGGAGCTGTTCTACAACAACCGCATGAGCGGCGTGGAACTCGACACGTTCCCCAACATCGAACTGCTGGCGGCAGCGTACGGCCTCAAGGGCCGCATCGTGCGCACGCCAGAGGAGTTGCCCGGCGCGTTGCGCGAGGCGGTGAACGACCCGGGTCCGTATCTGCTGGACGTGCGCGTCTCCTCGTTCGAAAACGTGTATCCGATGGTGCCGGCCGGCGCGGCGATCAATGAGATGGTATTGTCAGCGCCCAAACCCGTCGCGGTGGCGGAGAAGTGAGACGGCAGGAGAACAGAACCATGCTGATGACGATTTCGCTCCTGATGGAGAACAAACCCGGCGCCCTGATGCGCGTCACCGGATTGCTCACGCAGCGGGGTTACAACATCGAGTCGCTCACCGTCGCGCGGACGCTCGATCCGACGCTGTCGCGGATGACCATCCTGGTCGACGTGGAGCCGAAGCTGCGCTCGCAGGTGATCAAGCAGATGAACAAGCTGATCAACGTGCTGCAGGCCAACGACCTGACGGATACGCCGGCCGTGGTCCGCGAGCTTGTCCTGCTGCGCGTGCGCGCCACGATGGAGCACAGGACTGCGATTCTGAAAGAAGCGGAAATTTTCGGCGCGCGCGTAGTGGATTCGAGCGTCGAAGGATTTGCTCTGGAAGTAACCGGAGAAACGGAGCGGCTGGAAGAGTTCGTCTCCGTGATGGAAAGCTATGGCGAGATCGACGTGACGCGCTCGGGCGCCGTCGCCGTCTCGCTCGAACCGAAGAAATTACGTCTGTCGCCGCCAGTTATTAAGACCGGCGGTGGAGTGATGGAGCCTGTCAGCGCCCCGGAACCCTGATTTAGAAGAGATCGCGCCGCGGCCGTGCTGGGATCGCAATAGGGGACCCGGTATTCAGTGCAAGCCGCTCCGCTCTGGAATAACAAACCACGTCCCCCTGTCTGACCAATCGAGGAAAAACTAACTTCATGCCAAGACGTTTCTATGAGAAAGACGCTTCGCTGGCCCCGCTGGAGGGCAAGACGGTTGCCATCATCGGCTACGGCAGCCAGGGCCATGCTCATTCGTTGAACCTCCGGGACTCCGGCGTCAACGTGGTGGTGGGACTGTATAAAGGCAGCAAGAGCTGGGCAAAAGCGGAAGCGGCCGGACTCAAGGTGATGACCACGGCGGAGGCCGCCAAGGCCGCCGACGTCATCATGATCCTCGCGCCGGATCATCTGCAGGCGGACCTGTACGAAAAAGAGATCGCTCCGTCCCTGAAGCCGGGCAAGACGCTCATGTTCGCGCACGGCTTCGCGATCCACTTCGGCGCCATCAAACCGCCAGCCGGCATCGATGTGACCATGGTCGCCCCCAAGGCGCCCGGCCACCGCGTCCGCGAAGTCTTCACCGAAGGCTCCGGCACCCCGGCGCTCGTCGCCGTGCACCAGGACGCTTCGGGCAAAGCGCTCGAGAATGCTCTTGCGTACGCGATGGGCCTCGGCACGCTGCGCGCCGGTGTCATCGAGACGACCTTCAAGGAAGAGACCGAGACCGATCTGTTCGGCGAGCAGGCGGTGCTGTGCGGCGGCGTTAGCGCGCTGATCAAGGCGGGCTTCGACACGCTGGTCGAGGCCGGTTACGCGCCCGAGATGGCGTATTTCGAATGCCAGCACGAGCTGAAGCTGATCGTCGACCTCATCTATGAGGGCGGCCTCAACTACATGCGCTATTCGGTCTCCGACACGGCCGAATACGGCGACTACACCCGCGGGCCGCGCGTCATCACCGCCGAGACCCGCAAGGAGATGAAGAAGATCCTGTCCGAGATCCAGAGCGGCGAATTCGCCCGTACCTGGATCGCGGAAAACAAGAGCGGGCGGCACAACTTCCTCGCGATGCGCGAGGCGGCTCGCACGTCGAAGCTCGAAACCGTCGGCGAGGAACTGCGTTCGATGATGCCGTTCCTCAAGAAGAAGAAGGAAGCCGGAATCCCGCTGGATGTACAGACCGCGGGCGCGGCGAAGAAGTAAGGGCAGCAAACGGGGCCGCGTTCGCGCGGCCCCGACCCGTTAACCGACCATCTGGGATACACGACCATGCGGATCTGGACATTCGATACCACGCTACGCGACGGCACGCAGGGCGAGTCCGTCAGCTTTTCTCTCGACGACAAACTGCAAATTGCGCAGAAGCTGGACGAGCTGGGCATCGACTACATTGAGGGCGGCTGGCCCATGTCCAATCCGAAGGACAAGGAGTTCTTCGAGCGCGCGAAGGAACTCAACCTGAAGCATTCGCGGTTGTGCGCCTTCGGCGCGACGCGTTTTGCGCGCAATCCGGTGGAGCAGGACGCCAACGTACTGGCGCTGCTCGAAGCCGACACGCCGGTGGTGGCGATTTTCGGCAAGTCCTGGGACCTGCACGTCACGCGCGTGCTCGGCATCACGCCGGAAGAGAACCTGCAAATCATCTCCGACACCGTGCGCTTCCTCAAGGACCACGGGCGCGAGGTCATCTACGACGCCGAGCATTTCTTTGACGGCTACAACGCGAACCAGGCCTACGCGCTGCAAACGCTGGAAGCGGCGAAGAAGGCGGGCGCGGATGTGCTCGTGCTGTGCGACACCAACGGCGGCACGCTGACGCCGCGGCTTTCCGAGATTGTCGCTGACGTGCGCCGGCGCTTCGATGGCGCCATCGGCATCCATGCCCACAACGATTGCGATCTGGCCGCCGCGAATACGATCGCCGCGGTGGAGGCCGGCGCGACGCACGTACAGGGCACCATCAACGGCTACGGCGAACGCTGCGGCAACGCCAATCTCGCCTCCGTCATCGCCATCCTCGAAGTGAAGATGGGGCACACGGCGATCGGTCCCGAGAATCTGGTCAACCTGACCGGCGTGGCGAACTACATCGCCGAGCTGGCGAACCTGCCCTTGCCCACCAACCAGCCGTTCGTCGGACGCGGCGCGTTCGCGCACAAAGGCGGCGTGCACGTCAGCGCAGTGCTGAAAGAGCCCGCGACGTACGAGCATATGAGCCCCGAGGCCGTGGGTAACCACCAGCGCGTGCTGCTGAGCGATCTCTCCGGACGCGGCAACATCCTCTATAAGCTGCAGCAACACGGGCTCGGCGACCGCCTGGACGACCAGGCGCGGCGCGACCTGCTGGAGCGGATCAAGCAGATGGAATACGACGGCTACGAACTGGAAGCCGCCGAGGGAACGTTCGAGTTGCTGGTGCGCGAAGTGCTGCAGCCGGGCCAGCAGTACTTCGAAGTTGTCAGCTTCGAAGTCGGCACGCGGACCATCGGCAATCGCGATTCCACGACCACCGCGACCGTGATTCTGCGCGTCGACGAAGCCATCCATTCCGAAACGGCGACCGGGTCGGGCCCGATTCACGCCCTCGACCTGTGCCTGCGTCAATGCCTGTCGGCGGTCTATCCGGCGATCGCGGACGTGCGCCTGACCGACTACAAAGTGCGCGTGCTCGACTCGCGCATCGGCACCGCATCGAAAGTCCGCGTGCTGGTGGAATGGTCCGATCACCGGCGCTCGTGGGCGACGGTCGGCGTCTCCGACAACGTCATCGAAGCAAGCTGGCACGCGCTGGTCACGGCGCTGCGGCTGGAACTGATGCGGCTCGCCGACAAGGACCGGGCGATCGAGAAGGCCATCGAGAATTACTGCTGGGGCGTGTAGGCGGTCAGCAAGAGCCGGGCTTTCACTGCTTGTCGCCGGCCGCTTTCGGCAGCACGCCATCCAGATTGACGAAGCCGCCCGGCGTAGCGGAAATCAGGCGGTCCCAACTGAAGCCGTTCTTGGAGACCCTCACGGCGTGCGAGCCCGGCGCGACCTGAAGCGTCGTGGGAACGGTCCCGACGAATCTGCCGTCGACCTCGACTTCGGCACGCTGCGTCGCGGAGGTGACGGCCAGCGTGGCGGGCTTGTCGTCGTCGGCCGAGCGCAGTGTGAACGTGTAGTTCGTGTCGATATAAACGCCAATCGGAAAACCGCGATTCAATACAACGTCATGGCCCTTCACGCCGGACTTCACGACGTCGTAGCGGATGGGAATCTTGTCGCCGTCGGGCGTAAGGATGTAGTCGACCGTGAAATCGACTTCGCCGGCTCCCGTCCAACACGTCTTCGGAGTCACCTGCGTAACGGTTCCACTCACGACGGCATTCAACGGAATCACGACGACTCCGCCGATCCGGATATCGTCGGAAACGGCGAGGTGAATCGTCTGCCCTTCCCAGGCATTGGCCGAAGAGAGGCGCTGCTCCAGGCGCACGCGGATCGGCGTGCCTTCCGGAATGACGATCGATTTCGCGGCCAGGACGATAGAGAATCCAAACAGTGCGATTGCTAGTCTTGTGACATTGGAGCCTTGATACACGGCATCCTCCCGTCCCGGCGAAGCGCGGCGCGGGGCCGTCTTCCAGCAAGGACCTGTCTTCCCTATCGTCCAGAAGGGCGCGAATCTTGAAACGATTCGCGCGCCGGCGCCGTTGCTTGCGGCGCTACACGCGCGGCAGCGGCCACTTGTCGCGATACGACTTGGAGAGCAGCCGCGACGCCGCGGCATCGCCGGGGAACGTCTCCGTCGCCGGATCGAATTTCACGTCGCGGCCGAGCTTGTAGGAGATGTTGCCCAGGTGGCACAGCGTCGTGCTCTGGCGTCCGATTTCGACGTCGGCGTTGGGCGTCTTGCGCGACTTCACGCACTCCAGGAAATTGCCTTCGTGCGAGCCGCCCGATTCCTTCACTTGCAGGCTTACCGAGCCGTCCGGACCGTACACCGTGAAACCGTCGCCGACCGCAACCAGCGAACCCTCGGTGCCGTAGAACGCCGTCCCGGCCCACGTGTTTTCGGTCGCGTGACTTTGCGAGAAGCTGTGCAGCTCGAAGCTCAGCAGCAGGTCGCCGTAGTCGAAGTTGACCGCTTCGGTATCCGGGACTTCCTTGGCGTCCTTCAGCCAGTAGATGCCGCCGGTGGTGGAGATGCGCTTCGGCAGGCACGACTGGCCCGGCCGCATGCGCGCCAGCGCCATCAGCGCGACGTCAAGCACGTGCACGCCCTGGTTGCCCAACTCCGTGTTGCCGTAGTCCCAGAAGAAGCGCCAGTTGTAATGGAAGCGGTTCTCGTTGAAAGGCCGCAACGGCGCGGGCCCGAGCCACATGTCGTAATCGACTCCGGCCGGCGCGGCCGTGTCGGCTGGCGTGCCGATGGATTTGCGGACCTGCGAGATCCAGGCCTTCATGTGGCACACCTTGCCAAGCTTGCCGGACGCCACATATTCCGCCGCGGCAATGAAGTGGTGCATGCTGCGGCGCTGCGTGCCGACCTGGAAAACGCGGTTGTACTTGCGCGCCGCGGCGCGCAGCAGATGACCTTCCTCGATCGTCTGCGTGAGCGGCTTTTCCGTGTAGCAGTCCTTGCCCGCCTGGCAGGCCAGCAGCGACATGTGCGTGTGCCAGTGATCGGGCGTGGCGATCAGCACGGCGTCGATCTCCTTGTCGTCGAGCACGCGGCGGAAATCGTGTTCCTGTTTCGGACGCGCGCCTTGCGCCTTTTCGAGCTCCGGCGTGATCTTGTCGAGCATCGCCTGGTCGACATCGCAGAACGTCGCGATGCGCGCGCCCTGTCCGATCATGCGCAGCGCCACGGCGCGGCCTTCATTCCGGCCGCCGATCAGCGCGACGTTGATGCGCTCGTTCGCGCCAAGCGCGCGCGGGTTCAGATTCAAGAATGGTGACACCGCCGCCGACACGGCCAGGGTCCGAAGAAAATCGCGACGTGGAGGTAAGGAACTCATAGCAATCTCACGTTTATTCTATGCGAGCCAGCACAAGACTACGCCGCCGTGGGCGCAAAAGCGCAATGCAATCCACCTCCGGCCACAAGCTCCCGGCGCCCGCCAGTGCGTCGCGGCATATACTACCGTCATGAAACGCTTCGTTCCGCTGTTGCTGCTGCTCGCCTTGCCGCTGTGGCCACAAACAAAAAAGAGCATTTTTGTCATTACGGATGCCGAAGGCATCGCCGGTGTCTGCCGCCAGGATCTGACCGAGGCGCACGATCCTGAGTTGCGCCAATTGCTCGCGGGCGAAGTCAACGCCGCGGTGCAAGGCTTCTTCGAAGGCGGTGCGGATGAAGTGGTCGTGTGGGACGGTCACGACGGCAGCCAGACGCTCTCGGCGTTGACCATCCACCCACGGGCGCTGCTGCTCTCCGGCGTCCTCGGACCGACGATGACGCTGGAGCGCCACTACGCGGCGATCGCGTTCGTCGGCCAGCACGCGGAGGCCGGCACGCCGAACGGCGTCATGTCGCACAGCTACAGCTCGCTCGGCATTCAGACCATGCGCGTGAATGGCAAAGCGATGGGCGAAATCGAGACGCGCGCGGCGCTCGCCGGAGCCTTCGGCGTGCCGGTGATCTTCCTGTCGGGCGACAAAGCGGCCGCGGACGAGATCCACGCCATCATTCCCGGCGCGGAAGCCGTTGCCGTGAAGGAGGGACTCGGCCGCTATACGTGCATTTCCAAATCGGCGGAAGCGGCGCGCGCTGCAACGCAGGATCACGCCCGCGCCGCGATGGCGAAGCTCGGCGCCATCGCGCCCTACCGGATCGACGGCCCGGTGACGATCGAGATTGAATACACGACGCGCAATTCGCTGCCCGCCAGCGCCGCCGCGCGCCCTGGCGCCGAGGTCGTCGGCGACCGTACCATCCGCTATCACGGCAAAGATTTCCTGGAAGCCTGGACGCGCTATTCGCTGTTCTGATGCGCTGCCGTTTCGGGCAGCAGGTGTTGCGTAAAGCCCAACGCGACCAGTCCGTCGTAGGCGTGCCGCACATCATCGGGAATCCGTTGCGGCGCCGAGTAGCCGGCGCGCGCGTACACCCACAGCCGCTGCAAGTCGCCAACGATGATATTGACGATCTTGTCCGGCGTCAATTCCGCCGTGAAGTATTCGTCGAGAGCCATTTGCGGTGACGCCACGGACGCGGGCATTTCCGGCCATTCGACGGCGAGTGTCGCCCACGCGCGGCGCTGCATGAAGGGCTTCACCGCGATGACAATGTTGCGCGGACGGAGGCCCGCCTGGCGCAGCAGCGCGCGCGTGAAGCGGAAATTTTCCGCCGTGTTTTGCGCGCGTGTCTCCAGCAGGATGCGCTCTTCCGGCACGCCGCGCTTGCGCAGAATCTCCGCGAACATGCCGGCCTCGGAGCGCGGCCAGTTCGTCTTGAGCAGATCCGTGCTGTGCGCCACGCCGCCCGTGCAGACGACGGTCTGGCCCAGTTCGCGGTGATAGAGTTCCGCGGCGAATTCGGCGACGCGCAGATCGTTCGTGCCCAAAACGACAATCGCGTCGGCCGGGATCGGCGTGTGCTGCAACTGGTGGTAGTCCCACAGGACGCGCGCCAGCTTCAGAGCCTCCTCCGTCATGCCCGCCGCCTGCCCGGTTTGTTCTTGCTCTTATGATGCGGCTTGCCGGGCTGCTCCGGGACCATCAGCGCGAACAGCAGTTTGCGCTCCATTTCGTCGACGCGATAGAGCCGTACGTTGACGCGATCGCCCAGGCGAATCTCCGCGCGGCTGCGGTCGCAGACCAGCTTGCGCGTGTTCTCCTGGTACGTCCAGCGCCCGTTGGGCAGCGTATCGATCAGCACCAGTCCCTCGACGAACAGCTCATCCAATTCCACGAAGAAGCCGAATTTCGTCGTGCTGATGACCAGGGCGGGAAAGTCGTCGCCGACGCGGTCGATCATGAAGCGGACTTTCTTCCACTCGATCAGCTCGCGCTCCGCCTCGGCCGCGCGGCGCTCGGTGTCGGAGCATTGCACGGCGACGGGTTCGAGCGGGCCCCGATCGTACGGGCGTCCGTCGAGCAGCCCGCCGAGCAGGCGGTGCACAATCAGGTCCGGGTAGCGGCGGATGGGCGAGGTGAAGTGCGTGTAGCTCTTCGCTGCGAGCGCGAAGTGGCCGACATTGACACTGCTGTAACGCGCCTGCTTGAGCGAGCGCAGCATCAGGTAGTTGAGAATGCGCTCCTCGGGCCGGCCCTCCAGCTTCTCGACCAGACGCTGGTACATCTGCGACGTCACGGCCAGACGCTCGTCCGGACGCACGATGTCCTTGCGCACCTTGCGTCCGTCGCGCCGGTGGTCCACCACGCTGAAGCGCTTGACGGGAATCGCGGGCAGCCCGAGCGTGTGGCCGAAGCGCAACGCGAGTTCTTCAAAGTCGGCCACGCGCGCCGGATCGGGCGGTTCGTGCACGCGGTACAGCGACTCGGGGAGCTTCGCTTCCAGATGCGCGGCCACGGCCTCGTTCGCGGCCAGCATGAACTCTTCGATGATGCGGTGCGCGAACAGGCGCTCGCTGCGCCGGATGCCCGTCATCACGCCCTGCTCGTCGAATTCGATCACCGGTTCGGGCAAATCGAAATCGATGGAGCCGCGTTTGTAGCGCCGCCGGTTCAGCACCTCGGCGAGATCCTTCATCAGCTCGAAGCGCGCGACCAGCGGGGCGTAGCGCTTGCGCTGCTCGGCGTCGCCATCGAGGATGAGTTGCACGTTCGTGTAGGTCATCCGCTCGGCGCTGCGGATCACGCCGCGGCAGAAGTCGCACGCGACCACTTCGCCTTTCGGATCGAGTTCCAGCAGCACGGACAGCGTCAGGCGATCGACGCCCGGCTTGAGCGAGCAGATCTCCGTGCTCAGCTCGAGCGGCAGCATGGGCACGGCGCGATCGGGGAAGTACACGCTGGTGCCGCGGAGCAACGCTTCCGCGTCGATCGGCGAGCCCGGACGGACGTAGTGACTCACATCGGCGATGTGTACGTGCAGCAGGAAATGCCCGCCCTGCAGGCGGTCCACGTAGACCGCGTCGTCGAAGTCGCGCGCCGTCTCACCGTCGATGGTGACGCACGGCAGATCGCGAAAATCGCGCCGCCCGCGCAGTTCGCCTTCGGTGATGACGGCGGGCACGGCCTGCGCCTGCTCCAGCACCTCGGCGGGAAAGCGGTTGGGCAGATGATGTTTGCGAATGACGATTTCGACATCCACGCCGAAGTCGTCGGGAAAACCAAGGATCTCCGTGACGCGGCCCACGGCATAATCGTCGTCGTCATCCGGATACTCGACGATCTCGACGTTGACGATCATCCCGTTCATGTCTTCCGGGCTCTTGATTTCCAGCGTGCGCCCGCCGATGCGATCGGGCGAAGCGGCCTGGCGCGGCAGCTCCATGCCGTCGGGAATCACGATCGACTGCCGGATGCGCGCCTCCTGCGGGACGACGTAATTCTCGCGGCGGCCGACGCGGAACTCGCCGACGACCGTGGGATGGGCGCGCTCGAGGATGCGCACCACGGCGCCCTCGGCGCGGCCTTCGCGGCCCACACGGCCGATGCGCACCAGCGCGCGGTCGCCGTGCATGCCGCGTCCCTCGGCGCCGGGCGGCAGAAAGATGTCGCCCTGGACCCACGGCAGCGGACGATCGGAAGTGAGGAAACCGTAGCCGTCGCGATGCAGATTCAGCCGGCCGGTGGCGTACTCCTGCTGGCGCTCCATCAACGCGAAATTGCCGCGGATGTCGATGACGGCGCCGCGCGCGGCCAGCTCATCGAGCGCCGCTGCGAGCGCGTGCCGAGCCTCGCCGCGCAGACCGAGCTCACGCGCCAGCGTCTTGGCCGTAGCGCGCCCGTGCGGCTGCGCGGCCAGACGTTCGAGAATGCGGGCTTCGAGACTGGAAGTGTTCAGCGGGCTGGACTGCGCCACACAGCCCAGTATAGAAGCTGTTGCGGGCGGAGCTGAAACGGTTATCCGCGGCAGCGGGTTGCGAGCCGTTCCGGCGAGCGGCTAATCGCGCGGGCCGCGTTCAAGGAAGGCGCGCAGCTTATGGCTGCGGCTCGGATGGCGCAGTTTGCGGAGCGCCTTGGCTTCGATCTGGCGGATGCGCTCGCGGGTCACGGCGAAGTGCTGGCCGACCTCTTCGAGCGTGTGCTCGCTGCCGTCCTGCAGCCCGAAACGCATCTTGATGATCTTCTCTTCGCGCGGCGTCAGGGTCTTCAGCACCTCGGCGGTCTGTTCGCGCAGATTGAGATTGATGACCGCCTCCGACGGCGAGACGACACGCTTGTCCACAATGAAATCGCCGAGGTGCGACTCTTCCTCTTCGCCGACCGGCGTCTCGAGCGAGATCGGCTCCTGCGCGATGCGCAGCACCTTGCGCACCTTCGGGATGCTCATGTCGAGCCGGCGGGCCAGTTCCTCATGCGTCGGATCGCGGCCCAACTCCTGCTGGAGCAGACGCTGCGTCCGCACCAGCTTGTTGATGGTCTCGATCATGTGGACCGGAATGCGAATCGTGCGGGCCTGATCGGCAATCGCACGCGTAATGGCCTGCCGCACCCACCACGTGGCGTACGTCGAAAACTTGTAGCCGCGCCGGTAATCGAACTTGTCGACGGCCTTCATCAGGCCGATATTGCCCTCCTGGATGAGGTCCAGGAATTGCAGCCCGCGATTGGTATAGCGTTTGGCAATCGAGACGACCAGCCGGAGGTTGGCTTCAATCAGGCGCTTCTTCGCCTCGTCGGCGTCTTTCTCCCCGCGGTCGGTAATGGCCAGCGTACGCCGCTGTTCGGAGGCGGGCGCGCCGAATTCCTTCTCCAACTCCGCGAGTCCGTCCAGCGACAGCTTGGCTTCGCGCTTCAGGTCCTTCGAACTGGCGCCATGCTGCTCGGATTCCTCGACGGCGCGCTGCAGCCGGGCGACCTCCTTTTCGAGCGGCTTGAGCTGTTCCACAGCAGCCCGCAGGCGCGTGGAAAAGCGGCGCCACGCGGCGGAGCTGAGTTGGAGGGCACGGATGTCCTGGCTGACGCGCACGACTGCGCGGGCGAGCCTCCAGCGGGGCTCGCGAGGTTGTTTGTATTTGCCCCCGGCCGTCTTCGCAAAAAGCTGATGCCGCAGTTTGTCGGCTTCCCTGGCCTTGTCCTCGACAGTGGCGATCGCGGTCACAAATTCCCGGATCTGATCCTCGGCATCCTCGTCCGCGGTCATGGCGTCCGGCGTTGAGAGCACGTCGCGCAGGCTGAGCCGTCCGTCTTCGAGTTCGCGCGCGAGGCCGACCAACTCGCGAACCACAAAAGACGAGCGGGACAGTGCGCGAATTACGCGGTTCTGGCCCTTCTCGATGCGCCGGGCGAGCTCGATCTCGCCCTCCCGGGTCAGCAGCGCGACCGTACCCATCTCGCGCAGGTACATGCGCACCGGATCGTTGGTCTTGTCGCCTGTTTCCTGAGCTACTTCGAGATCGGCGAACTCTTCGACTTCTTCGGGCTTCTTGGCAAATTCGGTCCGGGGCTCTTCAAGCAGATCGACGCCCGCGGCGTCGAGACCGGCGAGCAAGTCGTCGAGTTCAGCGCCACTGGACGGATCGTCAGGCAGAACTTCCGAGACGTCATCGTAAAGGACGTAGCCGCGTTCCTTCCCCATCGCAATCAAGCGCTGGAACCGGCTGTAGCGTTCGTCGGCAGCCACGAGTCGACCTCTTCCCCCGAGTCAATCAGTTCGAGACAAACCGGGACTTACGTCGTCCCTTAAATCAATGAGTGTATCTGTGTCATATTACAACACGCCCGGCAGGCCAGTCAGGCGGGCCCGGTCAGTTGCCGCCGCGCCCGCGTTTCAGTTCGGCGGCGAGCCGCAGCGCTTCGGTCAGGTCGCCAGCCTGCTCCGCGGCTTTGATACGCACTCGTAAATCGGCCATTTCGTCCCGCCGCGCATCGCTTTCCAGGCGATCCACGCAAGCCCGCGCCTGCTCGATGGAGGGCGTCTCCGCCAGTTCATCGTCATCGAGCAGCGCCTTGTCCAGCAGCTCCTGGTCGCCGCCGCCGAGCCGGCCGCCGAGGGAAAAATGCGTGACCGGAGTGCCATCCTCATCGAGCTTCAAAATCGTCTCGAAGATGCGCGCCGAGACAAAACCGCTGAGCGAACCCAGTTTCCGCAGCCGGCGCGGAAGTTCCGTCTGCGCTTCGGGATTCTCCAGCAAGGCGCGCAGCAGCAGGCGTTCCTCGGGCTTGAACGGCGACGCGGGCTTCGGCAGATTGCGCGCCGGCCGGCCCTCGGTAGCGGCTTTGCGAAATTCGTCGAGCACCACGCTCGGCGCCACCCGGAGGAACTCCGCAAGATCGTTCACCACCTCCAACCGGTCGAGACGGTCGGGCATTTTCAGAATCTGCGGCAGGAGGTACTGGAAGATGCCCACGCGTCCTTCGGGCGTGCGGGTATCGAACTTTCCCCGGGCGCGTTCGGCCAGCCAATGAAAGTAGCGCTGGGTATGGTTCTTCACCAGGTCGACATACGCCGCGGCGGAGTTGCCGAGGATGTACTCATCGGGATCGACGCCCTCCGGCAGTTCCAGCACCCGCACCTGCATGCGTTCGTTCAGGAGCGTTTCGATGGAGCGTTCGGTCGCGCTCCGGCCGGCCTTGTCGGGATCAAAATTAACAACGATCTCGGGGGCATGGCGGCGCAACGCGGAAACGTGCTGCTGGGTCAGCGCCGTGCCGCAGGGCGCGACAACATTCTTGACGCCGGCCGAATACACTCCGATGACGTCCATATAACCTTCGACGACAATTGTAAAGCCGGCCTGATACGCCTCTTTCCTGGCCCGGTTCAGGTTATATAAGACATTGCTTTTGCGATAAACGGACGTCTCGGGCGAATTCAGATACTTCGGCTCTTCGCCTTCGCCGAGGGCGCGGCCGCCGAAGGCGATAATCTTGCCGGATTCGGAGTGAATCGGGAACATCAGACGGTTGCGAAAACGGTCGAAGAAGCCGGAACCGTCGGTCCGGCGTAGAACCAGGCCGCATTCTTCCATCTCTTCGCTGCTGTATCCCTGCTTTTCCAGAGCGCGGACCAGCGCCTGGCCGCCGCGCTCGGCATAGCCCAGGCCAAACTCTTCAATGCTCTCCGGCCGGACGCCGCGCCGGGCCAGATACGCCCGCGCCTCGGCGCCGGTCCCGCTGTGCAGGCAATGGGCGAAGTACCGCGCGGCAAAATCCTGGATATCGAGCGTGCGGGCCCGGCGTTTTGCCTCCTCGTCCGCCAGGTCGTTGCGCTTGGGCAGCGGGATCCCATTGCGTTCGGCCAGAAAGCGGATGGCCTCCCAGAAGCTCATCCGTTCCATCTCCATCACGAACTTGATGACATCTCCGCCGGCGTTACAGCCGAAGCACTTGTAAAACTGATGGCCTGCATGGACGGAAAAGGATGGAGTCTTCTCCGTATGGAAGGGGCAGAGTCCCATATACCTCTGCCCGCCGCCAACGCGGCGCAGATGCACGTATTCGCCGATGACGCTGACAATATCGACGGACGATTTCAAATGTTCGACAAAGTCCATTAGCGCGGCACGACCCGCATCTGATTATCCCTCATGGCGGGTTGTATCTCCACGCGCGGGCATTGCGATGGTATCGCTGAGGACAGGCAGGAATTTTTACGTATGGATCGTGACATATCTGAAACAGAGGGATACACTATATGTGGAGTCTGCGTGGCCTCTCCCTTCGATGGCCGAATAAACCGGGAGCGATTGGCAGTCGGATGTGATGCAGGCATTTCGCGCCAGCAGATCCTTTTTCCCGCGCAAAGTAGAACCGGGTGAGTTCGCTGGTCGAGCGGTCGAACCGCTCGGTTCCAAGTTGAGCATGACCAAGAGGTATACAATGGACACTCTTCAAGAGTTACTGAACACCATGGAAGCGGTCAGCCAGAAAGTTGCTGACCTCGAAAAACAGCTCGCCGAAGCGCGGGCTGAAGGCAAAAAGCTGTTCGCAGAGTTCCAGAAGCGCCAGGGCGATTTGGCGGGAAAATTCGGTTTTGCCAACGCCGGCGAGACGGTCAAAGGCCGCGCGGGCCGGAAGCCGCGCTCGGCTGCGGCCAACATCGCGGTCGGCGGATCGCGCATGGTGACCAACTACTGGCAGGCGGGCAAGAGCCAGAATGAAGCGAAGAAGGCGGGCTTGGATCGCGCTTTGGAACTGGCGAAGAAGAACGGGTTGACGAGCATTCCCGACGAAGCGCTGCGGATGATCGAATCTACTCTGAAGCGCCGCTACGCAAAGTCCAAGTAGACCGGCGGGCAAAAGCCAAGACGCTTTTCGCAGAATTCCTTCAGATCACGGGCAAACGGCGCGGTAAAGCGCCGCTTGCCCGTTTTGATGTCTGCGCTGAATTCCACCGCCGAACAATGCAGCGCGTGTCTGCGCAGACCCAACAAACGCTGTTGCCTCTCCGTCCAGCCCTTTTCGATAAACTCCACAAACAGACTTTCATCGGGACCATAGATCTTGTCGCCGAATAACGGGTGGCCGATCGCGCGGGCATGAACGCGGATCTGGTGCAGACGCCCGGTCGCCGGCAGAACCCGCGCCAGCGTACCCCTGTCATTCGATTCCACGGGTACGAATACCGTCAGCGCGGGCTGCCCGGCGCCGTCCTGAACCGGCGTGCGCTTCAGCCGGACCAGGGAACCCGCCGCTTGCGCGAGCGGCAGGCCGACAACGGCACGGTCCCGCAGCCGGCCCGTCAACAGCGCCATGTATTCTTTCCGGTACTGCCCCTCCAGCACCGCGCGTTGCAGCGTCCGTCCCAGCGTATCGCTGCCTGTTACGAGCATCACGCCGCTGGTTTCACGATCCAGGCGAAAGGGCATATGCAGTTTCGCCGCGCCCAGATACTCGCGCATGGCGCCCGCCAGACTCGACCGTGGCCCGTGCTTGGAACGGTGGCAAAGCACGCCCGCCGGCTTATTCAGCACAACGAGGTCCCCGCATTTCTCAAGAATCCAGGATTCCAGATCCTGATCGGTGATTTGCCAGCCCCATTCTTCTTCCGGCATGCGACGCTTCCGCGGCTCACTCCTGAGCATAGACCGGCCGGGCGGACGCGTCGGCGGAAGCGGGCGGCAGGGCAACTGGCAGGTCGAAGGTGAACCCGCCGCCGGGTCGTCATTCAATCGTTAAGCCATTGAAACAATGAGCCTTATAGGACAGATTAGGAATTTCTATTGGACATTCAGATAAACGGTTTTTAACCTGGAGACAGATCGATTCAATTCGGAACCGCCACGGGATAGCGCGGCAGAGGTTCCGCCCCGTAGAAAACAAACAAGCTCCACGCTCAGGAGCTGATTCCGCAAACAGGGCTATCCCCTGGTTGCACAGATCCGGCTGTACCGGCCGGTGATGGCGCAGCGCCAGTGCGGCTGTGCTTTTGTCCACGAAACCTATCAGGAGGTTCCACCTTGAAGAAATCCATTCTGGCAGTCGCTCTCGCTTTGTTCGTATCCGGCCTGGCCGGCGCGTCGCCGCTCGGCGAGTTCCGTATCAAGGCTCCGCAGCCTTTCATCGTCGGAGGGACCGCCATGCCCGCGGGTGCGTATGAGATCGAGGAGATCTCCCCCGCCGGCGTTCTGCGTATCACCAATGCGGCAACCAGCGCGACCGTTCTGGTGCTCGGAAGCCCGATCAGCAACAACCTGCCGTCGCAGCCGGGACGCGTGACCTTCTCTGCCGTGGGTGGCAAGTACGCGCTCTCGCAGGTCTATCTGCCGACCGGAGCAAGCTACGAGGTGCCGGCTCACGCCGCAACCCGATAGTGCATTGCGACGGGAATGGGGCGCCGCCCGCGGGGTGACGCCCCATTCTCGATTGCCGGCGTGGATTCTGTTCCCGGATCCACCGGGCCGTTCGCCGAATCAGTAATGGCATGGAAACTGCCACGCTCGGCGGAGGATGTTTTTGGTGCCTGGAGGCTGTCTACCAGGAACTGCGCGGAGTGCAATCGATAGTCTCCGGTTATATGGGCGGTCACACCGCTCATCCCACCTACCAGCAAGTCTGTAGCGGCGATACCGGCCACGCCGAAGTGGTCCAGATCGTTTTTAACCCCTCCCAGATCAGTTATCGCGACATTCTCGAGATTTTCTTTTCGATACACGATCCGACGACGTTGAACCGCCAGGGTAACGACCTTGGGACCCAGTACCGTTCGGTGGTTTTTTACCATAACCAGGAGCAGAAAAGTACTGGATCAAAGGTCCTAAATGAGCTTGCCGCCAGCGGAAGCTACGGCGCCCCGGTCGTCACGGAACTGGCTCCGGCGGCCATGTTCTGGCCGGCCGAGGATTATCACCGGAACTATCTTCGCGAGCACCCATTGCAGCCCTATTGCGCCTACGTGATCGAGCCGAAACTGGCGAAGTTCCGGGCGCAGTTCGGAGCGCTGCGCCGGGCTGAGTGACGGTCAGTCTTGTGCGCTGAGCCCCGGATCGCCCATTCGCCGCCCGTCCCCGCTTTGAGGGTAAGTGCGAATTTGTCAACAGATTGCGCCGGGCCCGCAGACGTTTGAAGTGCATTTGTAAAGAAAATTGACAGCGCCGTTACACTGTCTTGCATAACAGTAATTCCGGTTACGCCGGAGATGATGCCCAACGCTGAGCCGGTATCCGGTTTCCAGAACAAAAGTTTATAAAAATGGCGTTGATGCGACGCCGTAATCCTTATTGCCAAGAACAGTTTGCCGGTAGTAACGGCAGCGTTCAGGCGCTTTTCGGCGACCGGGTTGCGCTTATGGCGGCACGCCGTCCTCCGATATAGGCGGTGAAGTCGATCCGTCTTTTGCGGCGCTGGCATTTGTCTGACAGTTCTTCTACTCCGGCCGTTGGAATGCACGCGCGGGAACTTATGTTTTTGGGCAGGGCGCACACGATTCTCTGCCGCGCCATTCCTGCGATTCCCGCGCATTCGTCCCGCCGCGGTTCTTGAACATTATTATTACTGTCTCTCCGCCGTCATCGGACGCCAGCATCAGACAATGCCACGGGAAGCCGCACATGGCGGAGGAACCCGTGGCGGGAGCTGTCCCGGCCGGCCTCGGCCATCGCAGGCGTCACAATCGCGCCCGTGAGCGGCGTGCTTTCCTGCTTGAGGTGATCCGCTAAAATGCAGACTGGGAAGACGAGCGGAACTTGCCTGCGGAAATTGGAAAAGCCGTACTGCGCGGCGCACTCAGCCTGGCCATCGTCGCCGCCATCACGCTGACCTGCAGCCGCCTGCTGGACGTCAATGCGACCACCGTGGGCTTTGCCTATCTGATCGGCGTGTTGTGGATTGCCACCGCCTGGGGCATGTTCGACGCCGTGCTGGCAAGCATAGCGGCGATGTTCTCCTTCAACCTGTTCTTTCTGCCGCCGTACGGACGGCTGACCATCGCGGATCCGCAGAACTGGGTGGCGCTATTCGCCTTTCTGGTCACTTCGCTGGTCGCCAGCCACCTGTCGGACCGGGCGAAAACCCAGGCGCTGGAGGCGCGCAATCATCAGCGCGATACCGAGCAACTTTACGCCCTGAGCCGCGCGATCCTGCTGAGCCATCCGGACCGTTCCTTGGGCCCGCAAGTGGCCTTGCAGATCGCCCGCATTTTCGATTGCCCCGGCGTGGCGGTCTATGATGCGCCGTCGGGCGAAATCTTTTCCGGCGGCTCGGAGGACCTGCCGGGCATCGAAGCGAAGCTGAAGCAAGCCGTGCTGGAAGCGGTGACGCTCCGCGATGCGGACTCGGGCGTGCTGGTTGCTCCGGTAACGCTCGGCGGCCGGCCCATCGGCAGTCTGGCGCTCAGCCACAGTTCACTCTCTGACGGCGCGTTGCAGGCGCTGCTGAATCTGCTCGCGATCGCGCTCGAAAGGGTCCGCACGGAAGAAGCCGCTAACCGGGCCGAAGTCGCGCGCCAGAGTGAAGAATTCAAGTCAACATTGCTTGACGCGATCACTCACGAGTTCAAAACGCCGCTGACCTCCATCAAAGCCGCCTCGACGTCGATGCTGGCGGGCGCGGAATCGTTGTCGCCGCCCGTGCGCGAGCTGACGTCGATCATTGATGAGGAGACCGACCGGTTGAGCCTGCTCGTCTCCGATGCCGTGCGGATGGCGCAAATCGACGCCGGTCAGATCCGTCTCGACCGCCGTCCGAGCGTGGTTGAAGAACTCTGCGCCGCCGCGCTTGCACAGTTCGAGCCGCGCTTCGAGGGCCGCGCGCTGGCGCGCCATTTTGCCGCGGACTTGCCCCTGGTGCTGGTCGATCGCGACCTGATTCAACTGGCGTTGCGCCAGCTCATCGACAACGCGCTGAAGTACTCGCCCACCGCCTCGCCGTTGGAGCTGACCGCGGAAACGCGGAAGGATTACGTGCTCATCCGGCTGCGGGATCATGGGCCGGGCATTCCCGTGAAATCTATTGAAATGATCTTCGACAAGTTCTACCGCAAAGGCTCGGGCAGGCAACAGATCCCCGGCAGCGGATTGGGGTTGCACATTGCGCGCGAAATCGTCCGCGCGCACGGCGGCGATCTGTGGGCGACGAGCGAGCCCGGACAGGGCGCGGAATTTCACCTGACGCTGCCGGTCCACAACGGGAGCGGCGAGGCATGAGCGGCGGACGCATTCTCGTGGTCGATGACGAGCCGCAGATCCGCCGTGTCTTGCGGACAACGCTGACGGCGAGCGGTTACGAAGTTGCCGACGCGCGCACCGGCGAGGATGCTCTCGCGGCCCTGCGCGACAGCCGTTTCAGCCTGATCCTGCTCGATATGAACATGCCCGGCATGGGCGGGCTGGAGACCTGCCGCCAGATTCGCGAAAGCTCCGAGGCCGCCATCATCATGCTGACGGTGCGCGACTCCGAGCAGGACAAGGTGGACGCGCTCGACGCCGGCGCGGATGACTACATCACCAAGCCCTTCAGCACGCCTGAACTCCTGGCGCGCATCCGCGCGGCCCTGCGCCGACAGCCCGCCGCGGGCGAAGGCGCCGCCGAGACTGTCCTGCTGGGCGAGTTGGAAATCAATCTGGCCACGCGCCGCGTGGTGGCGCAAGGCAAGGAAACACGCCTGACGCCGAAGGAGTTCGACCTGCTGCAATACCTGCTGGCAAACCCGAATGTCGCGCTCCCGCACACGCGCCTGCTCCAGGCCGTCTGGGGTCCGGACTACGGCGACCAGGTGGAGTACCTGCGCGTCTTCGTCAATCAGCTCCGCAAGAAGATCGAGCCCGACCCGGCGCACCCGCGCTACCTGCTCACCGAGCCGTGGGTCGGTTACCGCCTCGCGCTGCCAGCCAAGCCTGCCTAGCGGGGCGGCCGTGTGGCGGGGCGGTTCTCGCGTGTGGTGGGGCGGTTTTCGCGTGTGGTGGGGCGGTTTTCGCGTGTGGTGGGGCGGTTCTCCAGAACCGCGCGGGCTCTCCAGAGCCCACCAGTAACTTGCGCGACATCGTGGGACGGTTCTCCACAACCGCGTGGGACCTCCAGGCCCCACAAGTGACCTTTCCGAGTTGCCTATCTCCGCCGGTCAGGCGAACTCCACGCCCGCTTCCTGCCCGATCTTGCGGATATACGCCGCACCCTCGGCATACTCCTCGGCCTTGCTCAAGTGTTCGAGCATCAGCGGCGTTTCGTGCGGCAGCGCGGCGAGCGCCTGCAAATACGCGCGGTAGTCGACCGAGCCGCGGCCGGGGACGACCTCGATAAAATGCAGGTTCATTTCGGGCTGCCAGATGAGGTCCTTTGCATGGCAGGAGAGAATCCACGGCGCGAGCGTCGAAATCGTGTGCCGGATGAACGTCCCCGTGTCGTAGAACCGCGCCGGCGAGCTGATGACGTTGCAGACATCGATGTGCACGCCGAACGCTTTGCGATCGACAGCCTTGATCAAACGCACGTAGCTTTCGGCGCAGTCGGGCACGGACGAGCTCATCATCTCGATGGCGAACTTCGTGCGCTTGGGCTTCACCTGGTCAATCAGCTTGCGGCAGTTCTCCACCGTCGCATCGAAGAATTGCTGGCTCAGGTTCTGGGGATGCGGCCCATACCAGACAGTTGGATTGTAGGAGCCGGCAATGTCCACGCAGCACGTGGCGCCCACCGCATCCGCCAGCGCCAGCCGCGAGGCGACGTAGTCGAAGTTCTTCCGCCGTTTGACGTCGTCCGGGTCTAACAGGTTCACCCACGCTCCAACCTCGGAGATGACGACGTTTTCGGCCTTGAAAGCATCTTCAATCGCCCGGATGCGCGCCGTGTCCTCGATCTTTACATCGGGACAATACGCCGCCGAATAGCCCAATGCGCGATGCGCCCGGGCCAACTCGCGCGGGTCTTCGATCTTGCCGAAGACCGGACCGCCGAGCCGGATCTTCGACTTTTTCGGTGGGCCCGCCGGAACGCCGGCCGCCATGGTCAGTCCAGTTATCGCGGAGCCGGTCAACAGGGTCCTGCGCGTCATGGCAAATACTCTACCGCGGCGGACGCGCCAGGGTCTTCTTTGCTCCGGGTCAATGCGGAAAAATTAGTCTTGATTTGCTTCCAACAGGCCCGCATAATCGCTGTGATCCGCGTCCCGGATCCGGAGGAGAGTCCAGAAATGCGAGCGATATTGTGCCTTTTGCTGTCCATTGGGACGCTGCCGGCGATGTCCGGCTTCGCGCCCGAGGATTCCTCGAAGAAGGAAGAAGAAGAGTCCCTCAAGGCCTGTGCAAGCGTCGTCCTCAGCGGTTTGCGCAAAGTAGCCGATACCCGCGACGTGCGTTTCGAAGGGAAAGTGAAGGAGGCAACGGCGTTGTGCCGGGGCGGCGAACGGGCGCTGCAATTCCGCAACACGCCCTGGGCCGACTGGTCGAATTACTGGGGCACAGGCGATGCGGCGAGCACGCCGCCCGGGTTGCTTACCAAGGGCGGCCCGTCGTTCCGCGGCATCAGCGGCGCGTTGCTGGACCTGGAATTCCAGCGCGTCGAACTGATCAAGTTCAATCTGTTCGACAACAACAAGACCTACCAGCAATTCATCACCGGCGCGAACGGCGTGCCCGGACCGTCGCTCAAGACGTGGCCGGAGATGCGCCTGCCCGCCAGCCATCCCGATTATCAGGCCGTGGGCGGCGACGGCGCGCAGGCCTGCAAAGGCGACCTGATTCGCAGCCGCACGGTGACGGGAATCTGCAACGACATTCTGAATCCGCTGATGGGCTCCGCGGGCCAGCTCTTTGCGCGCAACGTCGAGTTCGAGACAACGTATCCCGACCTGGGTCAGAACGAACTGACCCGCAACCGGCATGGCGACCGGCTGGGGTTGCTGACGCCCGATCCGCAGGTGATCAGCCGCAAACTGTTTACGCGCCCGCAGTCCAATCCCGATGCCTGCCGCGCGGGTTACGGCCTGCCGGATTACGCAAAAAATGCCAATTGCGACTACAAAAAGGCGCCTTTTTTTAACGTTTTGGCCGCATTTTGGATCCAATTCATGACGCACGACTGGTTCTCGCATCTCGAAGAGGGCCACAACGCGACGGAGTACATGAAGGTCGGATGCGCCAGCCAGAAGGTGAACAACGTCGAGACGCCGCTGACGCCGGAAGAGGCGCAAAAACTCGGCTGCCGGCCCGACGACCGCATGGACAAGGCCTACATCGCCGAAGACTCGGCGCCCGGGAAGTTCAACGCGAACGGTACAGAGTATCTGACGCGCGCGCCGAAGACGAGCCGCAACACCAACACCGCGTGGTGGGACGCGTCGCAGATCTACGGCTACGACGACCGCTCGCGGCAGCGGGTGAAACGCGATCCGGCCGATCCCGCCAGGCTGCTGGTGACGCCGGCGGGCGCGGCCGGTCAAGGCTACCTGCCGGCTTTCGCGGGCGACGCGCCAATCAACCCCGAGTGGGCGGGGCAGGAGGTGGCGGCGTTCCCCGACAACTGGTCCATCGGAACCAGCTTCTATCACAACCTCTTCACGCGCGAGCACAACTCGTTCGTCGCGGAGTTTCGCCAACAGGCCGCCAAAACGCCGAACGCCGATTGCGGCCTGCGCAACCCGTCCAAACCCAAGGAGAAGATCCGCTTCAAGGACGTCAGCGCGGACGAGTTGTTCGAAGTGGCGCGCCTGGTGGTGGCGGCCGAAATCGCCAAGATCCACACCACCGAGTGGACGCCGCAACTGCTCTATGACGAGCCGCTCTACAAAGGCATGAACGCCAACTGGAACGGGCTGATCGGCAATAGCGACAGCGACGTGTCAAAAGCGCTGAGCAACGTGATTGCGGGCAGCTTCGGCAAGTCGAAGGACGCGGAGAAGGCTACCGCCTGGTATTCGGTGCTCGCTTCCGGGCCGGGCATCTTCGGGCTCGGCAGCAAGGTCCACGGCTATGACATCACGAAGCCGCAGTACACCAACGGCGGCGTGAACCACTTCGGCTCGCCCTTCAATTTCCCCGAAGAATTCGTGACCGTGTACCGCCTGCATCCGCTGGTGCCGGACCTGATCGAGTACCGCGAACTCGACAAGGATCCGAACAAGATCGCCGCCCGGATTCCAGTGATCGATACGTTCCAGGGCAAGGCGACGGAGGCGATGCACTCGCGCGGCCTCGCCAACTGGGCGCTCAGCATGGGGCGGCAGCGGCTGGGCCTGCTGACGCTGCACAACCACCCGCTGTTCCTGCAGAACCTGAAGCTCGGCCGGCTGGACAGCCCGACGCAACAGATCGACATTGCCGCGCTCGACCTCATTCGCGACCGCGAGCACGGCGTGCCGCGCTTCAATGAGTTCCGCCGCCAATATGGCTTGCGCCAGTTGACAAGCTACGACGACTTCGCCGATAAGCACCTCGCGCCGGATTCGGCTGAAGCGAAAGAGCAGCAGGAGATGGTCCGCCAGTTGCGTGAGGTCTACGGGCAGCACGTCTGCGACGCGTCGAAGGTGATCACCGACGCGCAACGCAACGAGGACGGAACGCCGATCAACGACTGCCTGGGCCATCCGAATGGCACGCTCATCGACAACATCGAAGACGTGGATACGGTGGTCGGCTGGCTGGCCGAATCCACCCGCCCGCACGGCTTCGCCATCTCGGAGACGCAATTCGTCGTGTTCATTCTGAACGCCTCGCGGCGGCTGTTCAGCGACCGCTTTTTCACGTCGTCGTTCCGGCCCGAGTTCTACACCACGCTCGGCGTGGATTGGGTGAACAACAACGGCCCGGGACGCCCGCAGATCGAGAAGGGCGCGCCGAACGGCCACACGCAACCCGTATCGCCATTGAAGCGCGTGCTGCTGCGCAACGTGCCGGAGCTGAGCGGCGAGTTGCAGAGCGTGGTGAACGTCTTCGACCCGTGGGCGCGCGACCGCGGCCAGTATTACAGCCTGGAGTGGAAACCCCGTTCGGGCGCGGAGTCCGACGAAGCGTTCAAGTGAAGCAAGAACCGCATTGAAACAGAGCCGCGACCGGAAACGGAGCCGCGGCCGTCAGGGAGCGGTGCGTATCTGCTTATTTATCAATTGCTTGTAAGGAGATTGCCCGCGCTCTCACGTTCGCGGTCCGGTGCTGGGGGATAGCTGCGCACGGGGGCCGCGGACCGCGCGGCCCCGAGCGCCGCCCGCCGTGTACGCAAAGAGCGTGCCGCGCGCCAGCAAGTCACCGCAAGGCCAGGCTCACGGAACAGCGCAGTCTGGCGCGCCGTGTCCCTGGCCAGAGCGTGCCCCGGCCGCGCCTCCGGGGCGCCGCGGAAGCTCCGCGGACGACGCCAGCGGCAGTCCTATCCTGTTGACTAACAATCGTGAAAAGTGAGCGAGCACCGGCCGGGCAGCAGCCCGCCCGGCGCAGTTCCGGCGCGCGCCAAAATGCTATTGGCGCGCTAAACTTTTTCGTCCCCGGAGTATCCTTCGACGGGCAAGTATCGTCTTAGCAGGTAATCCGAAATGAAAAAACTCGCACAAATTCTCTTCTCGTGTCTGGCCGTGCTCGTGCTCGGACACACTTTGAGCGCTCAGGCGCCCACGGCACCGCGGAATCGCGTAATTGGAGCCGTAACGGCCGTAGACGCCGCGTCCGGCGTCCTTTCGATCAAAACTGACGCAGGCGATACGTATGCGGTTTCGGTGGCGCCCGAGACCAAGCTGCTCCGTCTGGCGCCGGGCGAACGGGACCTGTCAAAAGCGCAGGCGATTCAAATCGCCGACATCTCGGTAGGCGACCGCGTGCTGGCGCAAGGGCCGATGAAAGAGGGCGAAAAGAGCCTGACCGCCATCCGCATTATCGACATGAGCCAGGCCGATATTGCCAGGAAGAACCAGCAGGAGCAGGCGGACTGGCAGAAGCGCGGCACGGCGGGCGTCGTCACGATGAAAGACGCGACGGCGAGCCAGGTAACGCTGCGGCTGCCTTCCATGGCCGGCGACGGTGAACTCGTGAAGGTGAACGTCACCCCGAAGACCGTATTGAAGCGCTATGCGCCGGACTCGGTAAAGTACGCCGACGCGAAGACGTCCACGCTCGCGGAGTTGCAAAAGGGCGACCAGATCCGCGTTCTCGGAAATAAAGACGAGGCGGGCGGTGCCATCGAGGCTGAGCAGATCGTGAGCGGATCGTTTGTGAATGTGGCCGCCACCGTGACCAGCGTCGACGCCGCGGGTGGCGTGATTGTGGCCAAGAACATTGAAACGGGCAAGCCGCTAAACATCAAGATCACGCCCGAAACCAACCTGCGGCAGATGCCCCAGATGGGCGGCATGGGCGCCGGGATGCCGGGCGGCATGCGTCCGGCGGGCGCTCCCGGTGGCGAACGTCCCGCGGGACAGGGCGCGGCGTGGTCCGGCGGCCAAGGCGGCGCGGCCGGGCCGGGCGGACCGCGGCGGGCCGGCGACCTCTCCCATTTCATGGAGATGATGCCGAAGATTGGCGTGGATGGTCTGAAGGCCGGCGAGACGATCGTCGTCGCCAGCAGCAAGAGCGCCAATCCAGGCGAGATAAAAGCCATCACGGTGCTGGCCGGAGCAGAGGGACTGGTGGCCATGGCACAACGCAGGGCGGCTCAGAATGGGCGCTCCAACTCTTCGGAAGGCCCGAGCATGGGAATGAATCTCGACGTCATGTCGATGGTTCCGATGCAATAGTCGGCGGCGGGCCGGCGTTTTTGTACGAGATCGTCCGAGTATTCAACAAGGGATTGAGATCAATGCGCATTACGTGTGTTTTCTTGCGGTCCTTGCGGGGACTGCTCCTGGCGGCATTATTTTCCGTTCTTTTCGCCGCCGCCGTCTCCGCGCAGACGGCCAAGGCCAGCTTGAAAGGCCAGGTGCTCGATCCTTCGGGATCGGTGGTGCCGGGCGCGACCGTCACGTTGCAGCCGGCGAGCGGGCCGGCCAAGTCCGTGGCAAGCGACAGCGTCGGCCGGTTCTCCTTCGTGGGACTCACCCCCGGCGCTTACAACGTCACGGCGACAAAGAAGGGCTTCGCCGTGTATCAGATGCAGGCGTTCCCGGTGAGCGGCGACGGCAGCATCGACATTCAATTGAACGTGGCGACTTCGACGCAGGAAGTGACGGTCAACGACGACCGCGGGCACGTCGAACTGAGCCAGGACCAGAATGCGAGCGCCCTGTCATTGAAGGGCACCGATCTGGATGCGCTGTCCGACGATCCCGACGAGTTGCAGGACGACCTGGAAGCGTTGGCCGGGCCTTCCGCCGGCCCCAACGGCGGCCAGATTTACATCGACGGATTTACTGGCGGCACGCTGCCGCCCAAAGCCTCGATTCGCGAGATCCGCGTCAACTCGAATCCGTTTTCGGCCGAGTACGACCGGCTCGGGTTCGGCCGCGTCGAGATCTTCACGAAGCCGGGCATGGACAAGTTCCGCGGCCAGGTTTCAACAAGCTTCAACGACAACGCATTCAACGCCCGGAACCCGTTTCTGAGCTCCGGCGACAAGCCGTCATTCCAGTCACGGCAATTCAACGGCAATCTGGCCGGCCCACTGGCGCGGAAGGTGTCCTTCACGTTGGACTTCCAGCGGCGCGACATCGACGAGTTCGGAGTCGTGAACGCCGTTGTGCTGGACCAGAATCTGCTGCCCGTATCCCAGCAGATCGCCGTTCCGGCGCCAAACATGCGCATGGACCTCACGCCGAAGGTGGACATCGCGTTGAGCGACAGGCACACGCTCAGCCTGCGGTATCAATGGGAGGACACGAGCCGCGATAATCAAGGCGTCGGTTCCTTCTCACTGGCCTCGCGTGGAGTTAACAGCAGCGGGCGCGAAAATCACTTCTTCATTACCGAAACGGACGTCTTGAGCAGCAAGGCGGTGACCGAAACGCGCGTGCAGTACCGGCACGAAACCAATGAGAGCACGGCCCTGAACAACGACCCGGCCATCAGCGTATCGGATGCCTTCAACGCGGGCGGCTCGACAACGGGCGCGGCATCGAACGTCGACAATTTCTATGAGGTGAGCAACACGACGACCTACACGGCGGGGCCTCACACTCTCAAATGGGGCGGCCGGGTGCGGGTTGAAAACGAACGCGACGTGTCACCTTCGAACTTTAACGGCACGTACTCGTTCATCGGCGGCTCGGCGCCTGTGCTGAATGACCAGTTGCAGGTGGTGTACGGCTCCGACGGTACGCCGCTGATGGCGCAGGAGACGTCGCTTGAGCGTTATCGCAGAACGCTCCTGATGCAGCAGAAGGGCTATTCGGCCGATCAGATCCGTGCGGCGGGCGGCGGAGCCAGCCTGTTCAGCATCGCCGGCGGCAATCCATTGATCAAACTCGATCAGACCGACGTCGGCGTCTTCCTGACGGACGATTGGCGCCTGAAGCAGAGCTTCACGCTGAGCCTGGGCCTGCGCTACGAGAACCAGACCAACGTCAGCGACGGGACTAACTTCGCGCCGCGCATTGGTTTCGCCTGGGCGGTCGGCGGCGGCAAAAACCGCGTGGCCAAGACCGTGATCCGCGGCGGCGCCGGTTTCTTTTACGATCGCGTCGGTATGGGCGTGCCTATGGCGGCGTTGCGCTATAACGGCCTGACACAGCAGTCGTATCTGGTGCAGAATCCGGACTTCTTCCCGCTCATCCCGACGCTTTCGTCCCTGGCCGCCGATCTGCAGCCAACGAGCACGACCAAGATCTACAACGGTCTGGTGGCTCCCCGCATCGGCCAGACCGGCCTGAGCGTGGAACGCCAGTTGCCCAAGAACACGTCGGCCACCGTGACGTGGGCGTTCTCCCGCGGCATGCACTATCTGATGACCCGCAACATCAATGCGCCGCTGGCGGACGGCACGTATCCGCTGGGGAATCAGAATCCGCTGACGTTATACGAATCGACCGGGTTGTTCACGCAGAATCAGTTGATCGTCAACGTGAATTCGCGGCTGAACAAGCAGTTGTCGCTGTTCGGGTTCTACACGTTGGGTTACGCCAACGGCAATTCGGACGGCGGATCGCCGATGAACCAGTACGACCTGAGCTCCGAGTGGGGTCCGACGCGCTTCGATGTCCGCCACCGGTTCTTCATCGGCGGCTCGATCACGGCGCCGCTCCGGATCACCTTCAACCCGTTCATCACCGGCTCTTCCGGCGCGCCGTACAACATCGTCACGGGCGACGACTTCAACAACGACCTGGTGTACAACGCCCGGCCGGCGTTTGCTACCGATCCGAGTGCGGCGAATGTCGTCGTGACACCGCTCGGCATGTTCAACACCAAGCCGCAGGCGGGCGACAAGATCATACCCCGCAACTACGGGCGCGGCCCGGCGCAGTTCAATCTGAATCTGCGCGTGGCTCGTACGTGGGGTTTTGGCAAAGGCAAGGAGGTCGCCAGCAGTTCCGGTGCGCCCGGCGGTGCGCCGGCTTTCGCCGGAATGGGCCGCGGCCCCCGTGGCGGGGGACCCGGCGGGCCGGGTGGTATGTTCGGCGGCGACAATACGGGCCGGCGCTTCAACCTGACGCTCTCCGCCTCAGCGCGCAACCTGATCAACCGCGAGAATCTCGCTTCTCCGGAATCGAATCTAAGTTCGCCGAACTTCGGCAAATCGCTGGCGCTGGCCGGTGGATTCGGCGGCGGCGCTTCGGTTTACAACCGCAGAATCGATCTGCAGTTGCGGCTGACCTTCTGACGCATTTCGAACTATAGACGCGAAAAGGGCGGGATCCGCGGATCCCGCCCTTTTCATATTCCGAACCGACGATCGAATCCCGCCGCGTCAGATCTCCCAACGCCACAGGCTGGCGCCCACGGTGAAGCCGGCGCCGACGGCCGCGAAGAGGACGTAATCGCCTTTCTTGAGCATGCCCTGCTCCACGGCGTCGCGCGTGGCCAGCGGCAGCGTGCCCGAGGTCGTATTGCCGTACTTCTGGATATCGACGATGATCCGCTCGGGCGGCAGCTTGAGGCGCTCGGCGCAGGCCTTGATGATCCGCAGATTCGCCTGATGCGGAACCATCAACGCGATGTCGTCGGTCGTCATGCCGTGCTCGGCAAGCACCTGCGCGCTGACCTCGCCCATATGCTTCACGGCGAACTTGAACACGGCCTGGCCTTCCTGCTTCACGTAATGCAGGCGCTTGTCGACCGTCTCGTGCGAGGGCGGCATGCGGCTGCCGCCGGCCGGCATGCGCAACACCGGCGCGCCCGAGCCGTCGATCATGTGCTTGTGGCCGACGAAGCCGACTTCGCCTTCGGCGGCGGGCTCCATGATGAAAGCGCCGGCGCCATCGCCGAAGAGCACGCAGGTCGAGCGGTCGGTGTAGTCGATGATGCGCGACATCGTATCCGAGCCGATCACCATCACGCGGTTGTGCAAGCCGGATCCGACCAGACTCGCCGCGGTCGTCATGCCGTAGAGGAAACTGCAGCAGGCCGAGATCAGATCGAAGCCCCAGACGTTCTTGGCGCCCAGGCGATCCTGCACCAAGCAGGCCGTCGAGGGGAAGAGATGGTCCGGGGTCACCGTGCAAACGATGATGGCGTCCAGGTCGCTGGCCTCGATACCGCGTTGGGCGAGGGCGGCTTGGGCCGCCTCGACCGCCATATCGGAGGTGGCCATGTCGGGAGCGGCGATATGACGCGTGTGAATGCCCGTCCGCTCCACGATCCATTGGTCGCTGGTGTCCACCATCTTTTCCAGGTCCTGGTTCGTCAGGGTGCCCGGAGGTACATAGCAACCGTACGCGCTGATTTTGACGTTCCTCAAATCAAACTCCCTACCGCCGTCTCCCCGCCGCTCCAGAACGGGGCAGACTGGCCCATTGGATAAGTCTGCAAAACTTCATTGTTATGCTAATTCAAGAGGGGGATGCAACTTCAAACCGCATTGATCCCGGAGCCCGCCGGCGAAGTCTTCGCGCGCGTTTTCCGGGAATACCGTCCGCGCACCCCGCTGGCAGGCGTCGAGCTGGTCTTCAAACGCTACGCGAATGCGAACAGCGCCATCGTCTGGCGCGACGCGCGGCTGAGCGTCAAACTGTCCGACCTGTGGCAGGGCGCGCCCACCGCGGTAATCGAAGCGCTGGCGCACATTCTCATCGCGAAGATGTTCCGCCGGGAGCCACCGGCGCTCGCTTCCGCCACCTACCGGCGCTGGCTGAACCGCCAGGACGTGCGGCGCGACATGCAACTGGTGAAGCAACTGCGCGGCCGCAAGTTCATCAGCGGACCCGAAGGCAAGGCGTGGAACCTGGAGACGATCTTCGAAGAGCTGAACATGAAATACTTCGGCGGGCTGATGGCGCGGCCGGAGCTGGGCTGGAGCCGGCGGCCGTCGCGCACCACGCTGGGCCACTACGACCCGTCGCACAACGCGATCATTCTCAGCAGCCTGCTGGACAGCGCGACGCTAGTGCGGATCGCCGTGGAATACGTGCTCTATCACGAAATGCTCCATCTGAAGCATCCGGTCGATCACCGCGGGACGCGGCGCCGCGTGCACACGCATGAGTTTCAGGCGGACGAGAAATTGTTCGAGGGCCTGGAAGAGGCCAAGACAGCATTGAAAAAGCTGTGCGCCCAAGCCTGGGCGCACTATTGGCCCGCGCGAAAAACGAGATAGGAACAAACTGAGCTATGGCTACTCGCAAGAAACAGTCCCCGTTGCGCGCCGCGTTTCAAGGCGAACCGGGCGCCTTCAGCCACAAGGCGGCCATGGATCTGCTGGGCGCGGGCGTCACCGTCGTGCCCCGGCAGCATTTCGAGGACGTCTTCGCGGCGTTGCGCGACGGCGAAGCGGACGCCGCCGTGATCCCCATTGAAAACACGCTGCACGGCTCGGTGCACGAGAACTACGACCACCTGCTGCAATACGACTTCCGCATCGTGGCCGAGACGAACGTGCGCATCGTGCACAACCTGATCGCCGTGCCGGGCGTGCGTTTCAAAGATGTGCAACGCGCCTTCTCGCACCCCGTAGCGCTGAATCAATGCGTGAACTTCTTCAAGTCGAACCCGCGGATTCAGCGCGAAAGTTTCTACGATACGGCCGGCAGCGTGAAGATGGTGATGGCCGAGGGCCTGCGCGACGCGGCGGCGATTGCCAGCGCCGTGTCGGCGGAGATCTATGGCGCTAACATTTTGAAGCGCTCGATCGAAGACGACCGCAAGAATTTCACGCGTTTCTTCCTGCTGCGGCGCGCCGATCAGCCGTCGCTCGCGCTGAACGAGCAGGGCAAGAACGGCTGGAAGACGTCGCTCGTTTTCACCGTCCGCAACCAGCCGGGGACGCTGTTCAAAGCGCTCAGCGCCTTCGCCCTGCGCGATCTGAGCGTGATCAAAATCGAGTCGCGCCCGCTGCATGGGCGGCCGTGGGAATACCTGTTTTACCTCGATTTCCTGGGCAACACGGAGGAAGAACGCGTGCAACGCGCGCTGTCGCATCTGCAGGAGCTGGCGGAAATGCTGCGCGTGCTCGGCTGCTACCGGGTGTGACGGGAGGCACGTGCCGTCCGGGCGCTGGGCCACAATAGAAGCAGTGCGCTACGTCTTCACTCGCCGCTATCCGCCGACCGCCCGCATTCTGGTTGTCGAAAGCGGACCGCGGCATGTCCTTGAACGCCTGCTGCCGGCGCTGCAGCGGAACTACCCCGGGCTGGAACACATCGATCTGCTGACCTGCCACCCCGGCGTTCCGCGCGGCTTCAACACACAACGCGGCCAGATCTTCCACGTGCAGGACTATCGCGGCATGGCGGCGCGCCGGCGGCTGTTCCGCGAGTTGAAAGCGCGCCAGCCAGACATCTGCGGCCTGCTCTGCACGGGCGCGCCCATCATGACCGCGTGGAAATGGCTGACGGCCTGGAGCGTCCCGGCCAAGATCTTCCTGGTCAACGAAAACTCCGACTATTTCTGGCTCGACCGCGGACATTGGCGGATTCTGATCCGCTTCCTGCTGACGCGGGCGGGACTGGGCAGCGGCGACGCGCTGGCCACCATCGGGCAGGCCCTGCTGCTGCCTTTCACGTTCACGTTCCTGTTGCTATACGCGGCGCAAGTTCACTTCAGGAGGTGGTTGAGAGCGGTATGAAAGCCATATTTGTGACCGAACCCGGCGGCGTCGACAAGCTGCGCTACGAAGACCTGCCGGTGCCGGAGCCGGGCCCGGGCCAGGCGCGCGTCAAGCTTCAATTCTCGGGCGTCAATTTCATCGACGTCTACTTCCGCACGGGCCTCTACAAAGCTCCATCGCCGGTGGTGCTCGGCATGGAAGGCGCGGGCGTGGTGGACAAGGTCGGCGCCGGCGTGACCGAGGTGGCGCCGGGCGACCGCGTGGCCTATGCGATGGCGCGCGGCTCGTACGCCGAGTACGCGCTGGCGCCGGCGTGGCAGCTCGTCAGGATCCCCGCCGAAATCGGCTTCGACGCCGCCGCCGGAGCGATGCTGCAGGGCATGACGGCACACTACCTGACGCACTCCACCTACCCGCTCAAGACCGGTGAGACGGCGCTGATTCATGCCGCCGCGGGCGGCGCCGGGCAGTGGATCGTCGCGGCGGCCAAGGTGCGGGGCGCCCACGTGATCGGCACCGTCTCCACCGCGGCCAAGGCCGAAATCGCCCGCGAGGCGGGCTGCGACGAAGTCATCAACTACGCCGAGCAGGATTTCGCCGCGGAAGTGAAACGGCTGACCAACGGCAAAGGCGTCGACGTTGTTTACGACTCGGTCGGGAAGCGCACGTGGGAGCAGAGCCTGAACTCGCTGAAGCCGCGCGGCATGATGGTCAGCTTCGGCAACGCGAGCGGCCCGGTGGAGCCGTTCTCGCCGCTGGTCCTGAATGAGAAGGGATCGATCTACCTGACGCGCCCCTCGCTCGGACATTACGTCGCGACGCGCGGCGAATTGCTGTGGCGCGCCGCGGACATCTTCAACTGGCTGCGCGACGGGCAGGCGGAACTGCACATCCACAAGATCTATCCGCTGGCCGAAGCGGGCCAGGCGCAGGCGGACCTGGAAAGCCGCAAAACGACGGGCAAGCTGCTGCTGGCGATGTGACGCGCGCGTTCGCCAGCGCGTGATAGGATCGACGCTGTATGACGAAACAGACGATCCTCTCCACCATCCGGGAAATCGGCCTCGTGCCCGTGATCCGCACGCCTTCGGCCGAGAGCGCCATCAAGGCGATTGACGCGATTTACGCGGGCGGTATTTTGACCGCGGAAATCACCATGACAGTGCCGGGCGCCGTGCACGCCCTGGAAAAGCTGGCGGATCATTTCGGCGACCGCATGTTGCTGGGCGCCGGGACCGTACTCGACCCCGAGACCTGCCGCGCCTGCATGCTGGCCGGAGCGCAGTTCTTCGTCGCGCCCTCCTTGAATTTCAAAACCATCGAGATGGCGCATCGCTACGCCAAGCCGATCATGCCGGGCGCGCTGACGCCGACCGAGGTGCTGGCGGCGTGGGACGCCGGCGCCGACATCGTCAAGGTCTTCCCCTGCGGCAACGTGGGCGGGCCGAAGTACATCAAGGCGCTCAAAGGGCCCTTCCCGCAGATCGACATGATTCCGACGGGCGGCGTGAGCCTGACGACGGCTGGCGATTTTCTGAAGGCCGGCGCGTGCGCGGTGGCCGTGGGCGGCGAACTGGTGGACGGCAAGACGATCAAAGAGGGCAACTACCCGGTCTTCACCGAGCGCGCCAGGCAGTTCATGGAGGTCATCAAGAAGGCTCGCGCGGAGATGAACGCCTGAGCGCACTGACGAACGCCAGGCGGCGCGTCCAATTCGGTTGGCGTCCGGAAGCGGCAGGCGCGGTGCAACGCCGGCCTGCCGCACCGGGGCGTCTGGTAAACTGAAGGTTTTTGGAAGGTAGCGTATGGCACTGAGTCAGGATCTGCTGGAAATCCTTGTCTGTCCGGTCTGCAAAGAGCCCGTTCAACTGACGGAGGACCAGAGCGGCCTGAAGTGCCCCCGCTGCCATCGCGTCTACCCGGTCCGCGACGACATCCCCGTCATGCTGGTGGATGAGGCGCGGGTAGAGGACTAGCGCGGACGGCGATGGAGGCGGTGCTCAATTCGCTGCCGGCCTCGTCGCGTCTGCTGATTGTCCGTCTACGGTCGCTGGGCGACTGCGTGTTGACCACCCCGGCCATTCACCTGCTGAAACTTGCACGCCCGGATTTACGCCTTGCAGTCATGGTTGAGGCGCGCTTCGCCGCCGTGTTCGCCGGCAATCCGGAAATCGAAACGATCCTGCCCCCGCGCGCCGGCAGCGCCATGGCCTGGCGTCCGGGGCTTACCCTGAATTTTCACGGCGGCACGCGCAGCGCCATTCTCACCGCGGCTTCGCTGGCGCACTGGCGCGCCGGGTTCGGCCATTACCGTTTCCAAAGCGTGTACAACCTGCGCATTCCCCGCGCGCAGGAGATTCTCGGCGAGGAGCGCAAGGTCCACACCGCGGAGCACCTGGCGGCGGCGATGTTCTGGCTCGGCGCGCCAAAAACGGAAATCCCGCGCGCCCGTCTGTTCGCCTTCGAGATGTCGCAGAAGGCCGCCCGGCGGCCCCATTGCGCGGTGCTCCATCCATTCGCCTCGGCGCCGTCCAAGGCCTGGCCGGTGGCGCGCTTCGTCGAACTGGCGCACTATCTGAAAGAGAGACATAGTTTAGAGACGGTGGTCATCGGCGGCGGCAAGGACGACTTTACGCCTTTCGCGGATTTCGAATGCTACACGGGCGCGCCGCTGGGTGACGTGAAGGCATTGCTGGCCACAGCAAGCCTGTTCGCGGGCAACGACAGCGGGCCGGCGCATATGGCGGCTGCCTTCGGCGTGCCGTCGCTCGTGTTGTACGGCTCGTCCGACCCGGTGGTCTGGGCGCCGTGGCGCACGGATTCCGAGGTGATCGTCGAGCCGGCCGGGCTCGACACCGTGCCGCTGGCACGCGTGATCGAAGCGGCCGATAAGCTGAGGGCACGCGCATGAGGCAACTGTTCCGGTTGCTCGGTTACGCCAGGCGTTATACGCCGGTGCTGGCCGCCTCCATTTTCCTGATGATGGTCGCCGGAGCGATGAACGGCGCCATCCCGCTGCTGATGAAGCCCGTCATCGACCTGGTGTTGAATCCCCGCGCGCTAGAGACACGCGCGGAGCTGGTTCGGATTCCGTTCACCACCAACGTCATTTATCTCGACCAGGTAATTCCCTTCCCCCTGCACAACGTCTGGTCGCTGGTGGCCGCGGCGATCCTGCTGGTCTTTCTCATCAAGGGGCTCGCCGACTACTGCGGCAACTACCTGATCAGTTACGCGGGCTTCTCGGCGGTGACGGACCTGCGGCAGGACACGTTCGAGAAAGTCGTACGCGAAGAGCACGAGTTCTTCAAGAAGCACTCGACTGGCAAGCTGATGTCGTCGATCATGCTGGACATCGACAAGATTCAGGTCGCCGTCTCGCAGATGCTGGCCGATTTCTTCCGCCAGTCGTTCACCGCCATTGCCATGCTCTGCGTACTGTTCGGGCGCGACATGCGGCTGGCGGTGGTGGCGCTGACGGTGCTGCCCTTCGTGCTGCTGCCCACGGCGCGGCTCGGGCGGCGCATCCGGCGGACCACGCGCTCGGCGCAGGATGATGCCGCGGAGCTGAACCAGATCCTGCAGGAAGCCTTCAGCGGGCAGGCCGTAGTGAAAGGCTTCGGAGCGGAAGAGTACGAGAGCGAGCGCTTCCATCAGGCTTCGCAGCGGTTCAAGCGCAATAACCTGCGCTACATCGCGCAGCAGGCGCTGCCGTCGCCGATCATCGAATTCTTCGGCGCGCTGACGATCGTGGGCCTGCTCACTTACGCCCGCTCGATGGTGAAAGCGGAGCACATGACGGCGGGCGACTTTACAGCCTTCGTCATGGCGCTGCTGCTGCTCTACGAGCCTGTGAAGCGGCTGACGGGTATCACGAACATCTTCCAGCAGGCGCTCGGCGCGGCGCAGCGCGTTTTCGAATACGCCGACCGCGAGCAGGCGATCATGGAAGTCAAGGGCGCCAAGCGGCTGAAGGGTCTCAAGAAGTCGATCGAATTCAAAGACGTCTGGTTCCGCTATCCGGATACCGAGACGTATGCGCTGCAAGGCATATCGCTCGAAGTGAAGCACGGCGAGGTGGTGGCCCTGGTGGGGTCGAGCGGCGCGGGCAAAACGACGCTCGCGAACTTGGTGCCGCGCTTTTACGACGTCGAACGCGGCAGCGTGAAGCTGGACGGTGTCGACGTGCGCGAGGCCTCGCTGGCGTCGTTGCGAAAACTATGCGCCCTCGTTGGCCAGGACACGTTCCTGTTCGACGACACCGTGGAAAACAACATCCGCTACGGACGCCCGGAGGCGAGCGCCAAGGAGGTTCGCGAAGCCGCGCGGAACGCGCTGGCCAACGAGTTCATCGACACGCTCCCGCAGGGCTATGCTACGCGGGTCGGCGAACGCGGTACGATGCTGAGCGGCGGTCAACGGCAACGCCTGTCCATCGCACGGGCGCTGCTCAAGAACGCGCCGATCCTGATCCTGGACGAAGCCACTTCGCAGTTGGACACGGAGAGCGAGTTGCTGGTGCAGCGCGCGCTGGGAAACCTGATGACGAATCGCACGGTGATCGTCGTCGCGCACCGGCTCTCGACCATCCGCCGCGCCAACGTCATTGTCGTGCTGGATGGCGGGCAGATCGCGGAGCTGGGCACCCACGAGGAGCTGCTCGCCAGGGGCGGGGTCTATGAACGGTTGCACCGGTTGCAGTATGTTGACTTGGAGCACTAAATCATGAGCGTGCGCAGTATGACGGGATATGCCCAGGCGCGGCGGCAAGGCGGCTGGGGCGAGATCACGGCCACGGTGAAGAGCGTCAATCACCGGGCGCTGGATCTGCATACCTACTTGCCCCTGGAATTCGAGAGCCTCGATCCGGCCCTGCGGCAGGCTGTGCGCAAGCACGTCTCGCGCGGCCACGTCGAACTGCGCCTCTCCTACCGGCCGGCCGAAAACATGGCGGCGCCGGCGCTGAACCGGCCGCTGTTTGAAGCCTACCTGCGGGCACTGAAACAGGCATCGGACATCAGCGGCGTGCTGGCCGATCCCGACCTGAACCGCGCATTGCGGATTCCCGGCATGCTGGCCCAGGGTGAACCGGCGGTGCTGCCTCCGGAGATCGAAGCCGAGGCGCTCAAAGCGACCGAAGAGGCGCTGGAAGCGCTCAACAAGTTCCGTACGCGCGAAGGCGCCGAAACGGCAGCCGTCATGCGCGGCCACAACGACGTGATCCGCCAGAACGCGGCGGGCATCGAAGCGCTGCGCGCCGCCGTCAACGAGACGATCCGCATGCGGCTGGATGAGCGTATCTCCAAACTGTTCAACGGGATGCCGCTGGACCCGCAGCGGCTGGCGCAAGAGGTCGCCTACCTCGCCGACCGCAGCGACGTGACCGAGGAAGTGGACCGGCTGAACGCCCATGTGCGGGAATTGGATCAGTTGCTCACCAACGGCGGCGAACTCGGCAAGAAGCTGGATTTCCTGCTGCAGGAGATGAACCGCGAGACGAATACCACGTTGTCGAAGACCTCCGGCGCCGGCGAGCCGGGCATGAAGATCACGACTCTCGGGCTGGAGCTGAAAACGAATATCGAACGCATCCGCGAACAGGCACTTAACCTCGAATGAGCTGTGTTTTCATCATTTCCGCGCCCTCGGGTTCCGGCAAATCGACGCTGGTGAACCGGCTGATGGCCGCCGACAGGAACCTGATCTTCTCGGTTTCCTACACCACCCGCCAACCGCGGGGGACGGAGGTCGACGGACAGCAGTACCATTTCATCAGCCGCGCGGAATTCGAAGCGCGGATCGCCAACGACGAGTTTCTGGAGCACGCCGAAGTCTTCGGAAATTACTACGGCACGCACTGCGGCATCCTGGAACAGGGCAGAAAAGAAGGCAAAGACGTCGTCCTCGACATCGATGTTCAGGGTGCGCGACAATTGAAGCAGAAGATTCCTGACGCCGTCAGCATCTTTATACTGGCTCCATCCAGAGACGAGTTGGCCAAGCGGCTGCGAGCGCGCTCGGAGGACGCCGAGGACGTGATCCAGCGCCGGCTGGCTGGCGCGGCGCGCGAGATTCTGGACTACCGCCGGTACGACTACGTGCTGGTCAATGACGATGTCGACCTGGCGAGCGCACGGCTCCAGGCAATTGTGAATGCGGAGCGCCGCGGCGAAGACAGCCCGGACGTGAAAGCGCTGCGGCGGACGAACCCCGCGGTGGCCGCGGGCGTGGAACGGATTCTGGCGACATTCGCCGAACAGGAAATCTGAAGGAGAGCAATATGGCCGAACGGGTGAATCACGGTCCAATCTTCGCAATTCCGGACGATCAGGAGCAGAGCGCATACCGCTTTATCATCGTCGCGGCCAAACGCGCGCGGCAGTTGCAGAGCGGCGCCCGCTCGTTCCTGCCCAGCACCTCCAAGAAGCCGACGGTAGCCGCCATTGAAGAAGTGCGCCGCGGGCTGGTGAGCTGGTACGATCCAGGCACACCGGTCACGGAAGAACCCGCCGAAGAGCAGTTCTGAGCGGCCCATCCGCAACGCCATGCCCGGCATCCCTGTAATTCTCGGAGTCGGTGGCGGGATCGCCGCGTATAAGTCGGCGGAGCTCGCGCGGGCCTTGATGGAACAAGGCTGCGCAGTGCAGACCGTCATGACTGCGGCCGCGCGGCAGTTCATCCAACCACTGACCTTTGCGGCGCTCACCGGCCACAAGGTGATCACCGACCTGTTTGCGACCGGCAGTTCCGATGAGGTGCTGTCCAGCTCCGTGGAGCATATCCGCGTCGCGCAGGACAGCCGCCTGCTCGTGGTGGCTCCGGCGACGGCCGATCTGCTGGCGCGCTTCGCCCAGGGGCTGGCGAACGATTTTCTGACCACTCTCTATCTCGCGTTCCAAGGCCCGGTTCTGCTTTGCCCGGCGATGAACACGGCCATGTGGCAGCATCCGGCGACCGTGCGAAACATCGAGATTCTGCGCGAGCGCGGTCACCACATCATGGAGCCCGACGAGGGCCCGCTCGCGTGCGGCACCGTCGGTCCCGGCCGCCTTCCCGATCCCCAGCGGATCGCCGCCATCGCCGCGCGGCTGCTGTGCCAGCGCCACGACCTGGACGGCGAAACCCTCCTGATTACGGCCGGTCCGACACGCGAGCCGATGGATCCCGTGCGGTTCATTTCGAACCGTTCGAGCGGCAAGATGGGCTATGCGCTGGCCGAAGCCGCACTGGCGCGCGGCGCGCACGTCATTCTGATCAGCGGGCCGGTGAACCTGACCGCGCCGGAAGGTGTGGAACTCGTCCCGGTGCAGACCGCCGTGGAGATGTACGACGCCGTGATGAGCCGTCTGGACGAGACGACGATCGTGATCAAGGCGGCCGCCGTGGCCGACTATTACGTCGCGAACGTCCCAAAACAGAAGGTCAAAAAAACGCCCATGCGGCTGTCCTTCGAGCTGGACCCGACGCCGGACATTCTGGCCGAAATCGGCCGCCGCAAGAAGGATCAACTGCTGATCGGCTTCGCCGCCGAAACCGAAAACCTGGTGCCGGAAGCCCGCCGTAAACTCGCGTCCAAGAACTGCGACATGGTGGTAGGCAATCTCGTTTCCCGGGAGGGCGTCGGCTTCGAATCCGAAGAGAACGAGGTCGTGCTGGTGCAGCGCAACGGCGAGATCCGGAATCTGGATAAGGCGCCGAAGCGGGTGATCGCCGATCAGGTTCTGGATCAGGCACTGATCCTGCGGCTGGCGCTGCATAGCGCCAGCTAGTACCGCGGAAAGCGTCAGCATGGATCGAGAATCTCTGAAGCGCGAACTTGAATTCTACCGGGACCTCGGCATCCGCCAGTTGAACATCCCGGAGACTCCGCTTGCGGCTCCGGCCGCCCCGGCGGCGCGCCGGGTGCAGGCAACATCCGCTCCGCAGCCGGCCTCTCAGCCGGCGCCCGTACCGCGGCCGCAAGCGCCGCCCGCGCCCGTTCAAACTGCGCCCGCGCCGCGCCCGACCAGCTTTGAAATGCCTTCGTTATTGCCCGTCGCACCCGACAACGACACGCTCGACAAAATCAGTGCGGACATCGGCGACTGCCGCCGCTGCCGGCTGTGCGAGCAGCGCCACAAGATCGTCTTCGGCTCAGGCAATCCGCAGGCCCGGCTCGTCTTCGTCGGCGAAGGTCCCGGCGCGGACGAGGACGCCTCGGGACTACCGTTTGTCGGACGGGCCGGCCAATTGCTGACCCAGATGATCGACGCCACGTCCGCCAAAGAGGGGCTCGCCATCCGGCGTCCGGACGTTTATATCTGCAATGTCGTAAAGTGCCGGCCGCCCGAGAACCGCACGCCGCTGCCAGATGAGATGGAAGTCTGCGGCCAGTTTCTGTTCCGCCAGCTCCTGACGATCCAGCCTAAAGCAATCTGCGTGCTCGGCGGCACCGCGGCCAAGGCGCTGCTGGCGACGCAACAGGGCATCACGAAGTTGCGCGGCAACTGGTATAGCTGGCACGACATTCCGGTGATGCCCACCTACCATCCGTCCTACCTGTTGCGGCCCTACTCGCAGAACGCCAAGCGCGAGGCGTGGGAGGATCTCAAGAAGGTGCTGCACCATGTCTACGACTGAGCCCGGCGCGTCGCGGCGCGGACACTTCATCACCTTCGAGGGACTGGACGGCAGCGGGAAAACAACGCAGATGCGGCGTCTGGCGGCACACCTGCGCGAGCGCGGCCAGGAAGTTATCGAGACCGTCGAGCCGGGCGGCACGGGCATCGGCGAGGCCATCCGGCGCGTCCTGCTCGACCCGGAGCACGACAACATGGACGCAGTCGCCGAGATGCTGCTGTACTTCGCGGCGCGCGCGCAGAACGTGCACGAAATTCTGGAGCCCGCGCTGCGGCGCGGCGTGACGGTCTTCTCCGACCGCTGGACCGATTCGACGTTCGCCTACCAGGGCTACGGGCGGCAACTCGGCGAACAGATCGTCGAGCAATTGGACCAGATCGCCTGCCGCGGGCGCCGGCCTGACATGACGCTGTGGATCGACGTGGAGCTGGAAACCAGTCTGGGCCGGGCCCGTACGCGCAACGCGGAGGAAAGCGCGGAAGGTACGCGGATGGACGAGCAGAGCCGCGCGTTTTACGAGCGCGTGCTCCAGGGCTATCGGACGCTGGCCGCGCACGAGCCCGGGCGCGTGGTCCGCGTGGATGGCAACGGAACACCCGATGAAGTCGCCGCGCGCGTGATCACGGCCTACGAGGCGCTGGAGCACCTTCATGTTTGAGAAGTTCTGGGGCAACGCCAGCACGGCCGCAGCGCTCGAGCGGATGATCGCAGCGCATCGCATTCCCCAGACGATCCTGCTCTCCGGGCCCGAAGGCGTGGGGAAGGCGACGCTCGTGCGGCGCTTCGCCGTGCGATTGCTTAGCGATGCGACGCCGCAGCCGGTGCTGACGATGACCGCGCCCGGCGCCAGCCATGGACTAAGCCTGGGAGAGAAGATCGAGCAGGACGACCTCAGCCGGGAAGAGAACCGGACGGTGATCGCAGAGCGGGAGAAGTGGACGGGCGAGAAGCGGACGGACGATCCGCTCTTTTTCAGTACCTACCCCGACTTCGTGACCTTTTGCCCGGAGGGGCCGCTGCGGCAGATCAGCCTTCCGCAGATGCGCCTGCTGCGTGAGAAGGCGCAATTGCTGCCGTCCCGCGGCCACTGGCGCGTGTTTCTGATCGATCAATTCGACCGGGCCACGCATCAGGTTGCCGACTCCCTGCTGAAGACCCTGGAAGAGCCCCCGGCGCATCTGATTCTCTTTATGACCGCGGAAAATCCCTTCGATCTTCCGCCCACCATTCGTTCGCGCAGTGTTCTGTTCCATCTGTCTCCCATATCGGACAAGGAGATGCTCTCCTTCGCGGAATCGCGCGGGCTGAAAGATGCGAACAAGCGGTTGGCGCTTTCGGGCGGTTGCCCGGGACTGGCGCTGACGATGGACCTGCAGGCGTACGAGAAAAGAAGAACCGCCCTGCTGGCGCTGCTGGAGGCAGCCGCGGGCGGCTCATTTGCGCAATGGGTCCAACGCTCCGAAAGCCTGATTGCGAGCAAATCGGAGAAGCTGGACCTATATTTCAAAATCCTCTACGGGTTGCTTGAAGACCTGCTGCTGTTGATGCACGGCAAAACGACAGTCCGCAACCAGGACATTGCCGGCGAACTGACGCGGCTGGCGTCGAAAGTGACCTTTGCATGGATCCGCGAGGCGATCGCCTTCACGGATGAGTTGATCGGGTTGCAGCGGCGCAACGTGCAAAAAGGCCCATCGCTCGACCAGGGCGTGGTGCGGCTGCGCAACGCCCTGGCGTGACGGGCGGGCGTTCTACCCTTCGACGGTGACGACCGTAGACATGCGATCCCGGCTAATGACGCCGGGAACACGCGGGCTCCGCTCGGCCAGGGAAAACTGAATCTCGATCGGCTCGCCTTCCAGTTCGAACGGAATGACGCTCCACTCCGCGCGGCCCAGGCTTCGCGTCGTGAAATTGCGGCCGTAGATGACCGTCGGAATGCTCAGACCCATCGGTCCAAGAGTCTCTTCGAGAGTCGTCTTGACGTTGCCGAGAATCATGTTCGTGATTTCGCCGACCGCGTCGAGGACGTCCTGGTCGACGGCGGCGAACTCCTGCATCAGCATCAGGCCCGATACCTTCTGGGCCATTTCCGCTGAGCAGCGGAAGACCCCCGTTCCCGCCCACTGGCCCGCCAATCCGACCAGGGCGACCACGCCATCGCTCCGTAACGGAGTGTTCTCCTCACGCGTGGGCTCGCAGTCTTTCAATTGCACGCCAAGCATCGTTTCAAAAACGCTGTGCGCCGCCTGGCGCACGATGGACACTTTCATTTCGTGTGTCATGAGTCGGGTCCCTTTACCCTCCGATCTCCTTATGGAATCTTAAACGCCGGCGTCGGCCCGGCGCTGCGGCGTTCGCGGACCGGCGCACCGCACGCCACTCCCGCAGTTCGCGCCCCCCCGCGGTGCGGCTCAGAAGAGCCCGGCCAGCTTTTCTTTGATCTGCTCCGCTGTAAACGGCTTGCGCACGTAGCCCGCCGCCCCGAGCGAGACCGCTTCCATCACCTTGGTGCTGCTGCCCTCGGTGGTGATCATGACGACCGGAATATCTTTGGTCGTCGTTTGCGCCTTGACCGCATTGAGCAACTGCAGGCCGTCCATGTTGGGCATGTTGATGTCCGACAGGATCAGGCCCACGGGATGCTGCTTCAGCGCCTCCAGCGCCTCCACGCCGTCACCCGCTTCGTACACTTTGCCGAGCGGCACCTCCGCCTGCATCAGAACACGTTGCAGGATCTTGCGGATCGCGCCCGAGTCATCGACGATCAGAACGTCTAATGCCATGCTGAGAGAATTCCTTCCGTTCCAGGAATCCTCATCGACAAAACGACACGATGTTTGAAAAAGAGTTCGGCGCTTTGTTCACACCAATGCGGCGGGCCGCCGGATCAGACCAGCTTCGCCGTCACGGCTGCGGCGCACGCGGCAGTTGTCGCCGTACCGCCGAGATCCGGAGTGCGCGCTGCGCCGGAGAGCAGCGCCGCCCGCACGGCTCCCTCCAGCGCCGCGGCAAAATCCTTTTCGCCCAGATGCTCCAGCAGCATGGCGCTGGCGAGGATGGTCGCCAGCGGATTGGCAATGCCCTGCCCGGCAATGTCGGGCGCCGAGCCGTGCACCGGCTCGAACAGCGACGGGTTCTTGCGCGTGGGATCGAGATTGGCGCTGGCGGCAAGGCCGATGCTGCCGGTGAGAATCGCCGAAAGATCGCTCAGGATGTCCCCGAATAGGTTCGAAGCGACTACCACGTCGAAATCCGACGGCCGCCGGACGAAGTCCATCGCGGCCGCATCGACCAGCAGCGACTCGCTATGGATATCCGGGTATTCTTCGGCCACCTCACGGAAGACGCGGTCCCAGAGCACCATGCCGTAACTCTGCGCATTGGACTTCGTAATCGAGGTCACGCGTTTCCTGCCCGCGCGGCGCCGCGCCAGTTCAAAGGCGTAACGGATCACACGGTCGCAGCCGTGCCGCGTAAACACGGCGGTCTGCACAGCCACCTCGGCGGGATGATGATGATGCACGAAGCCGCCCACCGGCGCGTATTCGCCCTCGGTGTTCTCGCGCACGACGACGAGATCGATGGAGCCGGCGGCATAACCCTTGAGCGGCGACTCGACACCGGGCAGCAGCACGGCCGGGCGCACGTTGGCGTAGAGGTCGAAGCCGCGCCGGATGGGCAGCAGCATGCCGTGCAGCGTGATGTGATCCGGGATATCGGGGTGGCCCACGGCGCCGAGCAGCAGCGCGTCATGGCCGCGCAGGCGGTCCAGAGCATCCACCGGCATCATCCAGCCATGGCGGAAATAGTAGTCGGAACCCCAGTCGTAAGCCTTGAAATCGAAGTGCACGCCGAAGCGCTCGCTGGCGGCCTCCAGCACGCCGCGCGCGGCGGCGACCACCTCCTGGCCGATCCCGTCGCCGGGCAGCAGACCGATGGACAAGCGTTTCATGCCCCCATGCTAGCCTGAGAAACATGAAACCGGCCAATCCCTTTTCGCTCAACGGGAAAACAGCCGTTGTCGCCGGCGCCAGCCGCGGCATCGGACAAGCCATCGCCGAAGGCCTGGCGCGCGCCGGGGCCCACACCATCCTCGCTTCCCGGTCGCTCCCCAGGCTGGCCGGAATCGCCCGCGGCCTGCGCGCGGAAGGGCTGCAAGCGGAGGCCATGGAACTCGACATCGCCGCGCGCGATTCGCGCGAGCGCTTCTACGGCGAACTGCCGGACGTGGACATTCTGGTCAACGTCGCGGGCACGAATATCCGCCGCAACTTCACCGACTACACACCGGACGAGTACGCCCACCTGATGCAGACCAACCTGACCGGCATCGTCGAGCTGACGCAGGCGGTTGGCCGGAAGATGATCGAACGCGGGCAGGGCGGCAAGGTCGTCTCCATCGGCAGCCTCAGTTGCCTGATGGGTATGCCCTACATCAGCGTTTACACCATGACCAAGAGCGCTCTGGCGGGGATGACGCGCGCGCTCGCCGCCGAATGGGGCCAGTACAACATCCAGGTGAACTGCATCGCTCCGGGCTTCATCCTGACCGATCTGAACCGGAAGATGTGGGAGCCGCCGGCGATGCACGAGTGGCTGAAAGTGAGCGAGGCGAACCCGCGCCTGGGGACGCCGGAGGACGTCGCGCCGCTGGCGGTGCTGCTCTCCGCGCCGGGCTCGGACTACATCACCGGGCAGTTGATCGCGGTCGACGGCGGAGCCTCAACCACGCAGATCTGGCCGTTCACGCCACAGCCCTAAGCGCCGCGGTTGCGATCCGATCCCGCCGGCGAGGCCCGGCCGGGCCTTCTGCAACACGCCTGTTTATGCGGCTTTCAGCGCGGAAAACGCGTCGGAACAATTCAGACCTCACCGTGTGATAACCTGATATTTGTTTATCCGCGCCATCAATGCCGGTACGGGTCAGTGAGGCATTTGTCCTCCGCACTTATCCCTTTCAGGAAGGGGACCTGATTGTCAGCTTCTTCACGCGCGATCAGGGAAGGTTGCGCGGGGTTGCGAAGCGGGCGCGACGGCTGAAGAGTCCCTTCGGCGGTTCGCTCGAACGGCTTACTCAGGTGCGAGTCTCCTATTACCAAAAGGAGTCCTCGGAACTAGTGAGATTGGAGGGCTGCGAGCTGATCGAATCGCAGTTCGGAGTGCTGAGCTGCTGGGATGCTAGCGTGGCGCTCGACTATATCGCGGAGGTATCGGACCAGTTGTTGCCGCCCAACGAGCCGAATGATCGGTTTTACCGGCTGTTGGCTGCCGTCTTGGCCGATTTGCGGCAAAATCCGGCGACTGCCGTATGGCGGACCGTTACCTATTTCACCTACTGGGCCGTGCGTCTGTCGGGCTTGCTGCCGGAGCTGAAAGTGAGTCCGGAGTCCCGCGATCTGGCGCGCGCGATGAACGTGGCGCCGGTTGCCGGATTGGCGCCGATTGAATGGACGAAGCAGACGGGCGCGGATTTGCGGCGGCAACTGAGCCGCGAAATCGAGCTTCATATCGAGCGCAGACTCATCACTCTCCCGCTCCTGGAGAGCCTGTAGAGAGATCGCCCCTTCGAGAAAAAATGGATACCTTCCAGCAGACGATCTTCAAGCTAAAGCAATTCTGGGCGAAGCACGGCTGTGTGATTCAGGAACCGTACGACATGGAGGTCGGCGCGGGCACGATGTGTCCCGAGACCTTCCTGCGCGTGCTGGGTCCGAAGCCCTACCGCGTCGCCTACGTGCAACCGAGCCGCCGTCCGGCGGACGGGCGTTACGGCGAGAATCCCAATCGCCTTTACAAACATTCCCAACTGCAAGTGATCCTGAAACCGGCTCCCGCCAACGTGATGGATCTGTACCTCGAGTCGCTCGCCGCGGTCGGTATCAACCTCAGCCAGCACGACCTGAAGTTCGAAGAAGACAACTGGGAGTCGCCCACGCTCGGCGCGTGGGGCATCGGCTGGCAGGTGATGCTGGACGGCCTGGAAGTCACGCAGTTCACCTACTTCCAACAGTGCGGCGGCGTGGATCTCGATCTGGTTCCGGCCGAGCTGACCTACGGCCTGGAGCGCCTGATCGCCTTCCTGCAGGACCGCAAGAGCGTCTATGACATCGAGTGGGTGGAAGGCCGCAGCTACGGCGACGTGCGCTGGCGCGAAGAGCAACAGTTCTCGGTTTACAACTTCGAAAAAGCCGACGTGAAGATGCTGTGGACGCTGCTCGATCTGCATGAGGCCGAATCGCAACGCCTGATCGACGAATTCAAGGCGCTGGGCGAAGGCCAGGAAGACGAAAAGCGGCGCTTCCCGCTGCTGGCCGCTTACGACCACGTGCTGAACTGCTCGCACACCTTCAATCTGCTGGACGCCCGCGGCGCCATCAGCGTCACCGAGCGCGTCGGCGTGATCGGCCGCGTGCGCAAGCTCGCCGTCGGCGTCGCCACCGCGTGGATGGAGCAACAAGCGCTGCTCCAGGCGGAAAGCGAGCAGCACGCCTTGCTCGATGCGGCTCCGCGGCAGGAGGTGGCGGAATGAGCGAGACACTTCCTTTCCTGTTTGAACTGGGCGTCGAAGAGATTCCGCATTGGATGATCGAGCCGGCGCTGGCCGATCTCGACCGGCTGTTCAAAGAATTCACGAGCCAGCATGGCTTCGCGGATCCGGCTGTCCGCCTGGACGGTACGCCGCGGCGCCTGGTGCTGCGGACCGAGTTGCCGCCGCGGCAGGCCGATCGCGCCGAGGTGGTGATGGGACCGCCGGTGAAGGCCGGACCGGGCGCGGCCCAAGGCTTTGCCCGCCGCAACAACACGGCGGTGGAAGCGCTCGCGGTGGAGACGACGCCGAAGGGCGAGTATTACGCGCTGCACCGCACCGTGGTGGGCCGCGACACGCGTGAGCTGCTGGCCGAGGCGCTGCCCGCAATCATCGCCAAGATTCCCTGGCCGAAGGCGATGTACTGGACCGGCAAGGGCCAGATCACCTTCATTCGCCCGATCCGCTGGATCGCCACGCTGTTCGGCGGTCAAGCGATTGAGTTCCAAGTGGCCGACGTGAAGTCCGGCGCCGTGAGCCGCGGCCATCGCCGCATGGGCGCGGGCGAGATCGCCTTCGATCACGCGAATTACGAAGAGCGTCTGGAAAAGAACGGCGTCATCCTCTCCGCCGCCAAGCGCCGCAAGCGCATCCAGGACGGCATCAGGAAGCTGCTGCGGGGCACCGGCCTGACGCTGGTGGCCGACGACGCGCTGCTGAACGATCTGGTTTACCTGACCGAGTATCCGACGCCGATCCTGGGCGAGTTCCGCGAAGAGTTCCTGGAGCTGCCGTCCGAGGTGCTGTCCACCGTGATGCGGCACCATCAGCGCTACTTCACGCTGCGGGACGCCGAAGGCAAGATGGCTCCGCGCTTCATCGCCGTGATGAACATGCGGACCGACCGCAAAGGCTTCGTCAAGAAGGGCAACGAGCGTGTGCTCGAAGCCCGCTTCAACGACGCGCGATTTTTCTGGGAGCAGGATCTCGAAAAGACGCTGGAGCAGCGCGTGCCCGATCTGGCCAACGTCACGTTCCAGGCGCGCCTCGGCTCATACCTCGAAAAGACAGCACGCGTGGAAAAGCGCGCTGCGGAGATCGGTACCGCGCTTGAACTCGATGCGACGGCCGCAGTGCGCGCCGCGCATCTGGCCAAGGTTGACCTCACCACGGAGATGGTGAAGGAGCTGACCGAACTGCAAGGCGTAATGGGCGGCCTGTACGCCCGCAAGCAGGGCGAGCCCGATGGCGTCTGGCAGGCGATCTACGAACAGTACCAGCCGGTGTCGATGGAAGCGCCGATTCCGGCGTCGAAGTCGGGCCAACTTCTCTCGCTTGCCGATAAGATCGATACGCTGGAAAGCTGCTTCTCGATCGGCATGATCCCCAGCGGCTCCAAAGATCCCTTCGCTCTGCGCCGCGCGGCCCAGGGCGTTGTCAAAATCCTGGTGGAGGGCCGCCTGCGGTTCGCCATCAAGGATCTCCGGTCGGAGCTCTACGAATTCCTGCTCGATCGCGTGCGCTACTACTTCAAAGACGTGCGCGGCTTCGCCTACGACGAGGTGAACGCCGTGCTCGCCGCCCAGTCTTCGGATCTGGTGGATGTGGAAGCGCGGCTGATCGCGCTCAAGCAGGTGCGCCAGACCGAAAACTTCGAAGCGCTGGCGGCGGCGTTCAAACGGATTCGCAACATTCTCAAACAAGCCGGCGAATACAACGATAAGGTTGAAGACACGCTGCTCGAAGCGGGCGCGGAACGCGAGCTGTACGACGCCATGAATGGCGTACTGGCGCGCGTCGCCACGTTCCTCAAGAGCGACGACTACATCCAGGCGCTGACCGTCATCTCAACGTTGCGGCCCGTCGTCGACGCGTTCTTCGACAAAGTGCTGGTCAATGCACCCGATCCGGCGGTGCGGGCCAACCGGCTGGCCTTGCTGGGCCGGCTGAATGTACAGGTTTCTTCGATCGCCGAACTGTCGGAGATCGTAACGTCCTCCACGTCCGAATGAACTAATTGATCGCTAATTGCCTCAGGAGAGTATCTGATATGAGCAAATATGTCTACACCTTCGGTAAGGACATTACCGAAGGCAACAAAGACATGCGGGACCAGCTCGGCGGGAAGGGCGCCGGGCTTGCCCAGATGTCTCTGACCGGCGTTCCGGTGCCCCCCGGATTCACCATCATCACCGACGTCTGCAACGTTTTCTTCGATAACGACCAGAAGGTCCCGAAGGAAGTCGACGACCAGATCTGGAAAGCCCTGGCCACGATCGAGAAGGTAGTCGGCCGGAAGCTCGGCGACGCCAAGGACCCACTGCTCCTCAGCGTCCGTTCCGGCGCCAAGTTCTCCATGCCCGGCATGATGAACACCATCCTCAACCTCGGTCTGAACGACGCGACGACCGAGGGCATGGCCGCCAAGACCAACAATCCGCGCTTTGCCTACGATTCCTATCGCCGCTTCATCCAGATGTTTGGTGAAGTCGCCATGGGCATCGATATGGCGAACTTCGACGCGGTCTTCGACGCCCGCAAGAAGAAGGCCAAGATCAAGCAGGACACCGATCTGACCGCCGACGATCTGAAGGCGATCATCGAGGACTACAAAAAGGTCTTCAAGAAGTTCGCCAAGCGCGAATTCCCGCAGGATGTGAAAGAGCAGCTCATCCTGGCCCGCAACGCCGTGTTCATGAGCTGGTGGGCGCCGAAGGCGAGCTACTACCGCAAGATGGAGAAGATCTCCGACCGTCTCGGCACGGCTTGCAACATCCAGACCATGGTGTTCGGCAACATGGGCGAGACCTCCTGCACCGGCGTCGGCTTCACACGTGACCCCGGCAGCGGCGCGAAGGTGTTCTATGGCGAGTTCCTGGTCAACGCGCAGGGCGAAGACGTCGTCGCGGGCATCCGCACGCCGCAGCCCATTTCCGAGCTGAAGCAGTGGAACGAGGGCGTTTATAACCAGCTCGTCGACATCACCACGAAGCTCGAGCTCGGTTACAAGGACATGCAGGATTTCGAGTTCACCGTGCAAGAAGGTGTGCTCTACATGCTGCAGACCCGCAACGGCAAGCGCACCGGCCCGGCGGCCGTGAAGGTGGCCGTGCAGTTGGCCGACGAAGGCCTGATCGACGAGAAGACGGCCGTGATGCGCGTCGCGCCGAACCAGCTCGACCAGTTGCTGCACCCGGTGTTCAATCCGGCCAGCCTGAAGAAGCTGGTCAAGCTCGCCACCGGCATTGACGCCTCCCCGGGCGCCGCGGTCGGCCGTCTGGCTTTCTCGAGCGAAGACGCGGTCGTTCTGGCCGAGAAATCGCCCGTCATCCTGATCCGCAAAGAGACCACTCCGGACGACATCCAGGGCATGGACGTCAGCCAGGGTATCGTCACCGCCATCGGCGGCAAGAGCTCGCACGCGGCCGTTGTGGCCCGCGGCATGGGCGTGCCGTGCGTGGTCGGTTGCGGCGCCATCGCGATCAACGAGCGCGGCAAGGTTGCCACCGTCAAGGCCGGCGACAAGACCATCACGATCAAGGAAGGCGACTGGGTTTCGATCAACGGCACCAACGGTGAAGTTTACCTGGGCCAGGCCGAGACGCAGGACGCCGACGCGACGAACCCGATCTTCGCCAAGTTCATGGCGATGGCCGACAAGTTCCGCGGCGACTTCAAGATCCGTTCGAACGCCGACATCCCACGCGATGCCAAGGCCGCCAAGGCTTTCGGTGCGCAGGGCATCGGCTTGTGCCGCACCGAGCACATGTTCTTCGCCGAAGAGCGGCTGCCCCACGTGCAGGCCATGATTCTGGCCGACAACGAGAAGGACCGCAAGAAGGCGCTCGCCAAGCTGCTGCCCATGCAGCGCAAGGACTTCGCCGGTCTGTTCGACGCCATGAACGGCTTCCCGGTCGTCATCCGTACGCTCGATCCGCCGCTGCACGAGTTCGTGCCGAAGCGCGAAGAGCTGATGGTGGACATCGCCAAGCTGCCGGCAGCCGACGTCAAGACCAAGAAGGAAATGGTCGCCCGCTACAAGAACTTCGTGCCGGACGTGAAGAGCCTCAAGACCGTTCTTCCCGCCCTGCTGAAGCGCGTCGAAGAACTGCATGAGTTCAACCCGATGCTCGGCCACCGCGGCTGCCGTCTCGGCATCGTTTATCCCGAGATCACCGAGATGCAGGCGCGCGCCATCTTCGAGGCGGTTGTCCAGGTTGCCAAGAAGGGCAAGACGGTCATCCCCGAAGTCATGATCCCGCTCATCGGCGGCGTCGAAGAGCTCAAGAACCAGAAAGAGATCGTCGTCCGCGTGGCGGAAGAGGTTCTCGGCAAGGCCGGCCTGCTGGGTAAGCAGAAGTACCTGGTCGGCACCATGATCGAGATTCCGCGCGCCGCTCTGACGGCCGATCGCGTCGCCACCGAGGCCCAGTTCTTCAGCTTCGGTACCAACGACCTGACGCAGACCACGATGGGTCTGTCCCGCGACGACTATACGAAGTTCTCGAAGATTTACGAGGACAAGAAGCTCTTCAAGGCCGATCCGTTCGCCGTCCTCGATCAGGAAGGTGTCGGCCAGCTCATCAAGCTGGCGGTGCAGAAGGGCCGTTCCACCAACCCGGATCTCGAAGTCGGGATCTGCGGCGAGCACGGCGGCGAGCCGAGCTCGGTGGAGTTCTGCTACAACGCGGGCATGAACTACGTTTCGTGCTCTCCGTACCGTGTGCCGATCGCCCGTCTGGCTGCTGCTCAGGCCGCCATCAAGAAGGGCGAGGAGTCCGCGGAGACGAACCGCACCGCGTAATTGTCCGTCAGTTCGTGTTCATCGGGAAGGGCCGGGCGCAAGTCCGGCCCTTTCTGCGTCTGGCAGATGACCGGCTGCGCGCCCGCCGTTGCGTCAGGCTTGGCGCAGCGGCGCCGTCGACTGGCGGACGATTAACTCGCCTTGCACGGTGACGACCCGCTCCGCAGCGTCGCCGCGCATCAGTCCCAACAGGATCTCGAAGGCGATCTGGCCCATGATCCGCATCGGTTGGCGCAGCGTCGTCAACGGCGGATCGGTGTACGACGCCAGATCGAGATCGTCGAAGCCCACGACGGAAACGTCGCGCGGCACCTGCAGCCCGGCCTTGCGAATCGCGGCCAGCACGCCCAAAGCCGTACGGTCGTTGTAGCAGAATACGGCCGTCGGCGGGCGGCGCAGATGGAGCAGGCGCGACATCGCCAGTGCGCCTCCGGCGGGTGTGCTGTCGCCATGTTCCACGTACTCCGGCGGATACCTAAGACGCGCCGCGCGCAGCGCCGCGCGGTAACCGGCCAAGCGCTGCCGGTCGGAGCAGCCCCCGCGCGCGTCGCCGATATAAGCAATGCGCGTGTGGCCGAGCCCGGTCAGGTGCCGCATGAGCAGAGCGGCCGCGGCGGCGTTGTCGATCGACACCGAGTGGACATAGCCCGCCGACTGCTGATCGTTGATCAACACCAGCGGAATCTGCGACTCCGCGAGGGCCTGGTCATAGTGCGCGCCGACTCGGGACGCCGCGGTCACAACGCCGTCGACGCGGTGCTGCTGCAAGGTGTGAACGACGTCCAGTTCACGCCGCGAATCGGCGTTGGAATTCGCCAGCAGCACGGAGTAGCCATTCCGGTTGGCCACCGATTCAATGCCGGTCACGACCTCGGCCATGAAAGGGTCGGCGAGTGTAGTGACGACGCAGCCGATGGTCCTGCTCTCGCGCGTGACCAGGCTCCGCGCAGCGAGGCTCGCACGGTAGCCGTTGACGCGCGCCAGCTCGCGAATTCGCTTGGTCATTTCCGGAGCGACGAGCGGACTGCCGCGCAACGCGCGCGAAACCGTCGAGTGCGAAACGCCGGCGAGGCGGGCCAGATCTTTGATGGATACCGGTCGGTTCATGCCAGGTTCACCGTCTGCTCATTGACTGGTAAAGCAGCCTGCTATAGTCTACATGAATCAGGCCTTGCACACGTGTGCAATATGGGGAATTGAGGTTTTTCACCGTATGTTGCAAAAGGTATCCAGACAAGGGTCCTATCGTTTTGCGCGATGGTTGCTGCCGGCTTTTCTGGCGGCGGCCGTCGCGGCTCTCGGCCAGGCGGACTTCACCGCCCAACTCCGAGGCACCATTCAGGATTCTTCCGGCGCCGTCGTTCCTTCCGCGATGGTGACGATTAAGAATCAACAAACAAGTGTGGCCGTGAAGCACCCCGTTGACGCGGAGGGCCGTTACGTTTTCACGAATCTCGATCCCGCCACTTACGACGTCACCGTCGAAGCGCCCGGGTTCAAAACACTCGTCCAGAAGGGCATCACGCTGCGCGTCAGCCAGCGTTCCGCGCTGGACCTGAAGCTCGAAGTCGGCGAGGTTTCCACCAGCGTGAGCGTCACCTCCGACGCCGCTGTGCTGAACACGACGAACGCGGAAATGGGGCAGGAGGTCACGGCCCGCTACATCACCGAGGTACCGCTGTTCTCGCGGCAGATCACCAAGCTCGCCTACCTCGCGCCGGGCGTCACCGAGTCGCAGGGCTTCGCCACCGACCAGACCAACGAGAATTTCTCGTCGAACGGCCAGCGCAACTCGTCCACCGAAGTCCGCCTGGACGGCTCGATTCTGAGCGTTCCGGAAGCGGGCGAAGGCGCAATGTTCTGGTCGCACTACCAGCCGTCGATTGAAATCGTCGAAGAGTTCAAAGTGCAAACCAACGGCTTCTCGGCCGAGTACGGCAGCAACGGCGGGTCGGTGATCAACATCATCAGCAAGTCCGGCACGAACCAGTTGCATGGGGCCGGTTACTGGTTCGGCCAGCGGCCGGCAATGAACGCCAACGACTTCTTCGCGAATCGCAACGGCAACGCCAAGCCCGACTACGCCCGCGACCAGTTCGGCGGCACGATCAGCGGCCCCGTGGTCAAAAACAAATTTTTCTACTTCTTCAACTACGACCGCACGCGGTACCAGGCGCCGTATGCGCTGAGCACGACCGTGCCGACCGACCTGCAGAAGTCCGGCGACTACTCGCAGACGCTCAACGCCGACGGTTCGCTGAATCAGATTTTCAATCCGTACGGCGCGCAGTCGGTCACGCTCGGCGACGGCAGCACCGACATCGTGCGAGCGCCGTATGCGGGCAACAAGATTCCGGCGGCGCAGATCAATCCCGTCGCCGCCAAGATCGTGAGCTTCTTCCCTGCTCCGACCTCCGCCGGCAACCAGTACACGGGCCTGAACAACTTCGCGCAAAACCTGACACTCGGCCAGCCGGCGCATCAGTACAACCTGAAACTCGACGAAGTGTTGAACGACAAGAACCGCGTGAGCGGGCGCTTCAGCAAGGGCTTCCTCGAACGCCAGTCGCCGGACCTGTTCCAGGGCAACATCGGCCAGGGCGACGAGTTGAACGACTACTACAACGCCGTGGTCGAGTACTCGCTCGCTGCTACGCCGACCTTCGTCTGGACCTCGCGCCTCAGCGTCGACCGCCATCATCAGACGCGCTTCCCGAACCACAACGTCGATCCGGCGTCGATCGGCTTCCCCAGCCTGCTGGAAACCGCGAACGGTTCCAGCGTCTTCCCCGAAATCGACCTGCAAAACTTCCAGGCGCTCGGCCTCTCCGGCTGGACGCAGACCATCGAGGCGCAGACGCAGACTGTCTTCGACTCGGTTGCCTCGAAGGTTTTCCGCGGGCACAACCTGCAGTTCGGCGGCGAAAGCCGCGTCCTGCTCTCCAATTTCTTCCAGCCCGCGCACCCGAGCGGCCAGTTCTACTTCGCGCAGAACGAGACCATGCAGTCGGTGTTCAATCCCGATCAGAACCAGGGCAACGCCATCGCATCGCTGCTCGCCGGTTGGGGCAACAGCGGCACGCTGAGCATTCACCCCAGCGTCGCCGAGAAATCGCGCGAGACTTCGTTCTTCTTCCAGGACGACTGGAAAGTCAGCCAGAAGCTGACCTTGAACCTCGGCCTGCGTTACGAATTCTCGACGCCGTACACCGATCGCTTCAACCGGCTGCAGCTCGCCAACTTCACCGCGGACTCGGGCGTGACCGTGCCGGGCGTCGGCGCGATTCGCGGCGTCTCCGAATTCCTCAACGGCGGCGACCGGCGCTCCGGCTCCGACTACAACAACTTCGGGCCGCGCCTGGGCATTGCCTACCAGCTCACGCCGAAGACCGTCATCCGCGCCGGCGCCGGCCTCTACTACGGCGTGAATTACGCAACGTCGTATCAGGACCTCGGCCCGGCCTACCGCAAGGACCTGACCTTCCGTCCGTCGCTCGACAATGGCCTGACGCAGTTCTCGACGCTGCAGAACCCGTTCCCGTACGGCAACGTGAAGGCGCAGGGCACGGCCTACGGCAAGCTCGCCGACTGGGGCTATTCCTCCGGCTCGAACCAGAGCGACACGTTCCGCAACGCCGAGGTCTATCAGTGGACCGCCGCGGTGCAGCACGAGTTCCAGGGCGCGCAGGTCGTCGAGGTCGCGTACTCGGCCAACCGCAGCACGCACCTGCCCGACGGCTACGTCCGCAACCGCAACTACGTCAGCACGGCGAACCGCCAGAAGTACGGCTCGTCGGGGCTTTCCGAATACGTCGACAATCCGTTCTACTCGATGTTCGTGGGCGCGGGCGCGACGTTTAATGAGCCCGATTCGGTCTACGCACAGCCGACGACGCAGCGCATCAACCTGCTGCGGCCCTATCCGCAGTACCCGGGCAGCTTTGAAGGCTACGCCGAGTTCGTCGCGAACTCGCTTTACAACTCGCTGCAGATCAAATACGAAAAGCGCTACTCGAAGGGCCTCAACCTGGTGGGCAGCTATACGCTGGCCAAGGGCTGGGACGATTCCTCGGTCAGCTCGAACGGCTGGCTCGGCAACTCGCCCAGCACGCAGGATCTGAACAACCTGCGCGGCGAATACTCGGTCGCGGCCACCGACGCGCGGCACCGCATCGTTCTGGGCGGCAGCTACGAATTGCCCTTCGGCCATGGCAAACCTTTCGGCGCGCATGCCAGCAAGGCCGTGGACGCGATCATCCGCGGCTGGCAGCTCAACGGCTACCTCACCTTCCAGTCCGGCCTGCCGCTGAATCTCGGCATGGCCAATGGCCGTCTGGCCGATGGCAGCCAGCGCCCGAACGTCACGGGCAGCGGCCGCAGCAGCTACAGCATCAAGGACGTCGTGAACGGCATGGGCGCGGTGAACTTCTTCAATGTCGCCGCCTTCTCCGATCCCGGCGACCAGGTGGCCGGCAACGTGCCGCGCTTCGCCGACAGCCTGCGCGGCGACGGCATCAACTCGGTGGACTTTTCGCTCTTCCGCAACATCGCGTTCAAGGAGCGCTACAAAGTCCAGCTCCGCGCCGAGTTCTTCAACGCGACCAACACGCCGCGCTTCGGCGATCCCGGCACGTCGTACGGATCGGGCGGCTTTGGAACCATCAGTTTCCAGGTCAACAGCCCGCGCCAGGCGCAGATGGGTGCGCGCTTTACGTTCTAAAGCACGGAATCTCAATTCTGTTTGAAGAGGCCCGGCCGCAACGCCGGGCCTTTTCTTTGCCTTCCCGTTTTCCGTGCCGCCGGCTTCTCCGCGCCGCCGTGACCCTACGCCTGTAGCAGTTGCGCCAGTTGGATCAGGTTGCCGCAGGTGTCTTCGAAGATCGCCACAATCGCCGGACCCATGTTCTGGGGGTCTTTGCGGAACGTCACGCCGCGCGACTTCAACCGCTGCGCTTCCGCCTCGATCTCGTTGGTTACGAACACCGCGGCGGGAATGCCCGCCTCATACAGGGCCTTCTGGTAGGCCCGCGCGGGTGGGAACCCCATCGGCTCCAACAACAGCTCCATGCCCTTCACCCCATCCGGGGCACTCACGGTGAGCCAGCGATAGCCGCCCGCCGACACATCCGCCACCTTTTCGAAGCCGAGCTTGTCCGTGTAAAAGTCGAGCGCCTTCTGCTGGTCGTCTACCATGACGCTGCCGAATTTAATCTGCATCCGTGTCTCCCTTGCTCTGAAATCGGGGCAGCTAACAGTGTGCCCGATCTTCAAGGGAACGCCAGCCCCGGGGCGGCAAATTTACTTCAGCGCAACGCCTTCGGGCGCAACTCCTTCGCCGCGCAGTTCGACGCCCACCACGGCCGGCGCGTGGCGTTCCACTTCAATAGTCACCGTGCGCCGTTCGCCAGCCTGCAACGCAAACGAGATGGACGCCGGAGTCCGCAACGTCGCCGCGCCTTCCGGGTCGACCCACACGTCGAACACACCGGAAGCCGCAGTGCGCCCTTGATTCTCAATCACGAGCTTCACGCTTGCCGGCGAAAGAACCGTGAGACGCCGCGCGATCACCGGCGTGTCGATGTCCAATCCGATACCTTTCACCCAGGCCGGGTCCACGGCGCCGGGCCGCGCGTTGACCGCGTTGTTGCGCAGAGTCAGATCGTGCTCGGTCAGCTTGTCCAGATAATCGATCCACTTGCCGCTCCAGGACTGGTTGTCCTCGACGATGTTGCCCTTCGGCCGCGCCGGATCGTCGCTCGCGACGGTGAGCAACTGCGGGTAGCGGCTGCGCCAGGGCTCTTGCGAATAGGGCATGGCTTTCAGCCGGTCGAACAGCGTCGTGTCCTTGCCGTTGAACCAGCTATTGGCCCAGCCCAGACCGCGCGCGTCGAAGTGGATGGCGATGTCGCAATCGACGAATTTGTTGCCGCGGAAAAGGTTGTCGCGCCCGCCGCCGATCATCGCGCCGCGATGCGCGCCCTGGATCACGTTATCCGTGACAATGGTCCCGCTCGCGCAGTCGTCAAGGTAGATCGCGTTGACGTCACCATTGCCCAGGTTGTGCAGGTAGTTGCCGCGCGCCACATTGCCGCGCTCGGTCCAGTCGCGGCCCAGATAATAGGCGCCGACGTCGCCGGTCTCCATGGCGACGCTGTGAATGTCATTGCGCTCCACCACGTGCTCATTGCCGTGCAGCAGAATGGCCGTGTGCGGCGCGTGATCGATCGTATTGCCCGCGGCGCGATCGCCGACGCCGAAGAGCTCGATGCCGGGCGTGTAGGTCCGCGACCAGCGCCCGAAGCGGTAGATGTGATTGCGCAGCGCAAACTGCCCGCCCGGCGTGAGCGACGGCCGGTCGCCGCCTTCCAGCCGGATGGCGCCGTCGCCGATGTCGCGCAATTCCGAATCCTCGACGCCGTTGTTCGAGCCGCCCTGGACGACGACGCCGCGATTGCCGGTGTTCGCGATCACGCAATGCCGCAGAACGTTGTGCATCCCATTGCGGATGACCACCGCGTCGCCGCGCGTGTAGCCGAAGGTCACATCGCGGAATTCGATGTGCGCCGCGCCGTCCAAGGCGACCAGCGGTTTTGCGAGCAGCGACACGATCGCCTCCGCCGAGTTGATCGGCTTCGGCGGCCAGAAATACAGCACGCCGGCGGACCGGTCGAGATACCACTCGCCGGGCTCGTCCAACTCCTCCAGCACGTTCACCACACGCCAGCGGCGCTCCTTCGTGTAGCCGTAAACGCCGTGCGGCGCGGCGGTATGAATCACGTGCGCCTGCGCGTCGATCGAGGCGACGCGCTCATAGCTGTCGGCCCAATCGTAGGTCCAGTAACCATGCACCCAGGCGTCCGGCGCTTTCAACCAGCGCAGCGGCCGGTCGCCGTCGAAAGCGAATTGGTCCGTCGCCTTATCCGGCGTCGCCGCGCCGATGTGCGCCCAGCCGCGATTGGGCCACCGCGCCAGCGTCATCGGGCGGCCGTCGAAGAACAGTTCCAGCGCGCCGGTGTGACTGCGCCCGAAGCCGCGCGGCGTAAGCTGGCCGTACTCCGTGATGCCCTGTTTCCTGAGATCGAGTTGCAAAATGCGCCCGCGCCACGGCCGGAAGCCGCGCACCACCCGTCCGCCGAGAATGCGCACCGCCGCGCCGGGCATCGCGCGGTAGACGACGGGCACGGACTCGGTTCCGCTATCCTGCGCGCTCAGCACAAAGGACTCCGTACGCACGTACGATCCACCCGCCAGCCAGACCGTGACGGGCGCGCCGTGGCCTGCCGCGCGGACGGCGTCGCGCGCGCGGTCAAGCGTGGCGAAGGGCTTCGCGCGCGTGCCAGGATTGCCGTCCGAGCCCTTGAGAGAAATGTAAAAGTCCGCGCCGAACGCGGCGGGCGCCAGGGCCAGACACGCGACGGCGATCAGAAAAATCAGATGGGATACGGGTTTCATTCCGGCTTCCATCCTATACAACGAGCGGCCCTCCGCAACGCCCGGCGATTGGTACCCTGGATAGCATCGTGCGCAGTTTGTTCCTCACGCTCATTTGCATGTCTCTTTCAACCTCTGGATTGCCGGCCGCGAACCTCGACGAGGCGAATGCCGCAAAGTTCGCCGGACTCGCCCTGGCGTGCGTCCATCGCGAGTACCCCAACAAGATCGCTCACGTCTTGAACTCCGACGCCGATGTGAAACCGCCGCGCGAACTCACGCCAGCGTTCTACGGCTGCTTCGACTGGCATTCATGCGTGCATGGCCACTGGCTGCTGGCGCGGGTCGCGCGCACGTATCCGCAAGCGCCGTTCGCGAAGCAGGCCGAAGACGCGCTGGCGTTGAGCTTGACGAGCGAGAATCTGAAGCGCGAAGCGGCATACATCAATGGCGCGGGCCGCGCGTCGTTCGAACGGCCTTACGGGTTGGCGTGGCTGCTGCAACTTGCAACCGAGTTGCGGGAATGGGATACGCCGCAAGCGAAAGAGTGGTCGGCGGCGATGCGACCGCTCGAAGATGCGGCCGTGCAGCGGCTGCAAATCTGGCTCGGTAAGCTGAGCTACCCGGTGCGCTCCGGCGAGCACAGCAATACGGCCTTCGGTCTCGGCCTCGCGCTCGACTACGCGCGCGAGTCCGGCCATAAGGAATTTGCGGGGCTCATCGAGAAAAGGATTCGCGACTTTTATCTCAAAGACCGTGCGTGTCCGCTGAGCTATGAACCGTCCGGCGAGGACTTCCTTTCGCCGTGCCTGGCCGAAGCCGATGTTATGCGGCGCGTTCTGCCGAAACGGGAATTCGCCGTCTGGCTCGCGGCTTTTCTGCCGCAAATCGCGCGCGACGGCGCGGCGGCATGGCTGCGCCCCGGCGTCTCGGCCGATCCGAGCGACGGCAAGCTGGCGCACCTCGACGGATTGAACCTGAGCCGCGCGTGGATGCTGCAGGGCATCGCCTCGGCGCTGCCGCCGGAGGATCCGCGAATCGCGTCGTTGCAGGCGGTCGCCGCCAGCCATGCGCGCGACGGTTTGACGGCCGTCACGGGTGCGCACTACGAGGGCGGCCACTGGCTCGGCAGCTTCGCCGTCTACCTGCTCACCGGCCGCGGTCTGTAGCTCCGCGGTTCATTCCGGAACGAACGTGTCTCACTCTGGCGCACAGTCCGTGAACGGCTCTGCGCGCCCGCCGGGTCGCTGTCGCTAACTCCTTCACCGTACTAGTCGTTTCACGTGGCATAGAACGTGCATAACTGTGCCTGCTGCCTCGGTGGTTGGCAGCGCAAATTCAATATGATCACTAAAATAATTGCCTTTGCTGCGCTCTTTGCGGCAAGTTCGGCACCCAGATCTTTCGCTCAGATGAGCCTGACGGCGCAACCCGCGCCGGCGCGGCCCATCGTGGCGGTGGAAAGGTCTGCCGCCGCCAACGAAAGCCGGGCGCGTACTGTTCGAAGAGCCTCCGACAGCTCAACCTCGACGACGAGCAACTCCGAGGTTTACGAGAACGTCTTCGTCGATGCTGGCAAGACGGTCTCCATCGATTCCAAGTTGGACTACTCCGCGGCAGCCACGGTTGCCGTCGGCATACAATGCACCATCTGCGATTCCACGGCCACTTCGCTCGGCGCTTCCGGCTTGGTGTTGCTGGCCCGCTGGGCAACGCCCAATGCGGAGATGTTCGTAACCACGGAGAATAAGACCGCCACGTTGTTTCCCTACTGGGACGCAGGCGGGGTGATCTTCAATGTGTATGGCTCGCAATTCCGTTTGAGCCTTCAAAACAAGGGCTCTCAGGCGATCGCCATTGAGCAGGTTACAATCTTTCGCCGGGGCATCTAGCCGGCTATCGACCTGCCGGCATGGAAATAAACGCGCTACGCACGGCGCCACATCGGCAGGGCCGCTTTTCTCCCCGGGCACGGCGCCAGCGTGCCTTTTGTGTGTCGCCGACGGTTGCTCCCGCGCAGCCCAAGTGCGGCGCGAGCCCTCCGCGGCTTTTTTGCCACCGATTCGGCACGGCGGTTTGAAAGTCGAAAGCTCTCACCGGCGCGCACTATGAGAGTGGCCACTAGCTCGGGAGTGTCACGGTGTATCTCCTGACCAACCGCGTTTGTGAGATCGCCGCCGAACGGAAGGGCGCCGATTCGCTGCGTCGCACGCCCCACCGGCGGTTGGGCGTGCCATTTGCCGGAGCGATTCACCACTGCCGGTGGGTGATACCGCCCAACTCGCGTGACTGAATCGCGTGACAAGACAAAACTGTAGGATTTTCCATCACAAATCAGACGTTTGGGTCCGGAAGGCCGATTGCATGTAACCTGGAATATGGAAGGAGGGGCGCTCCTTGAATCGAGGCTCCGTTATTGTCGTAACCGAACGCTGTAAGGGCTGTGGGTTTTGTGTCGAGTTCTGCCCGACCCACGTCCTGAAGCTTTCTTCGGCGTTTAACGCGAAAGGCTATCACCCACCGCACTTGGTGGATGCGGAGAAATGCTCCGGATGCAACTTATGTGGCATGTATTGCCCGGATTTTGCGATCTTCGGTTACCGGGAGCCGCAGCTCCGTCCGGCCGCTCAGACCCAGAGCCAGACAGGAAAGGAAGCCTGACATGGCCACAACCGCAGAACCGATGAAGTCCCAAAGAGAGATGCAACACGCCGACCCGCGCGCCGTGTTGACCGGAACGCATTTCATGAACGGCGACGCCGCCGCGTGCGAGGGCGCGCTGAGCGCCGGTGCGCGCTTCGCCGCGGGTTACCCGATCACGCCGTCCACCGAGGTTGTCGAGCGCTTCGCCATGCGCGCGCCGCAGGTCGGCGGATTGTTCATTCAAATGGAAGATGAACTGGCCGCCTCCATCACGCTGCAGGGCATGGTCTGGGCCGGCGAGAAGGCCTTTACGGCCACCTCCGGACCGGGCTACTCGCTGATGATGGAGCACATTGGCTATGCCGCGATGACCGAAACGCCGTGCGTCTTTTTCAACGTGCAGCGCGGCGGTCCGTCGACGGGCCTGCCCACGCTGCCCGCGCAGGGCGACATGATGCAGGCGCGCTACGGCACGCACGGCGACATCTGCCCGATCGCGCTGGTGCCGAATTCGCCGCAGGAGTGCTTCTGGCTGGCCGTCAGGGCTTTCAATCTGGCCGAGCAGTTCCGCGTGCCGGTGATGGTCATGATGGACGAATGCGTCGGCCACATGACCGAGAAAGTGATCATCCCGAAGGCGGAAGAGATCGCGATTTATCCGCGCCGCCACCCGACGAAAGAGCCCGGCAAATTCCTGGCCTACGGCGAATACGGTGAGGACCTGGTGCCCGAGATGGCTTGCGCCGGCGAAGGTTACAAGATTTATGTCACCGGCATGACGCACGACCGCCGCGGCTACCCGCTCGGCAACGCCGACGCGCAGCGCGCGCTGATCACGCGCCACTTTGAAAAGCTCCGGCGCGCCGAAGACGAACTGACGCAAATTGATGAAGATCACATGGAAGACGCCGACGTCGCCGTGGTGAGCTACGGTATCACCTCGCGCGTGGCCGAGCGCGCCATCCAGTTAGCGCGCGCCAAGGGCATCAAGGTGGGCCGCATGCGGCTCCAGGGCGTCTGGCCGTTCCCCGAAAAGCGCTTCCGCGCCGCTGCCCCGAAGTTGAAGGCTTTCGTGGTGCCCGAGTTGAACATGGGGCAGATCGTGCTGGAAGTGGAACGCTGCGCCGGCGGTCACTGCCAGACGATTTCGCTGCCGCATCCGGGCGGCACGGTGCACCGTCCGCTGGACATTCTGGCGGCGATTGAGAAGGGGGCGAAAGCATGAACGCGTTGACAGAAGCGACCATTCATAATCCGGTCGAAGACCTGTTGCGGATGGACCGCATCCCGTCGATCTGGTGCCCCGGCTGCGGCATCGGCACAACGGTGAACAGCTTCGCCCACGCCCTGATGCGCAACCACACCGACATGAAGAAGCTCATCCTGGTGAGCGGCATCGGTTGCTCGGGGCGCGTCGGCGGCTACATCGGCACCGATCACTTTCACACCACGCACGGGCGGGCCATCCCGTTCGCCACGGGCATGTCGCTCGCCAACCCGGAACTGAACGTTGTGGTCTACTCCGGCGACGGCGACCTGGTGTCGATCGGCGGCAACCATCTGATCCACGCCGCACGCCGCAACGTGAATTTGCTGGTGATCTGCGTCAACAACATGATTTACGCGATGACCGGCGGCCAGGCAGCAGCAACTACCCCGCCCGCGGCCATTTCGTCGACGACGCCCTACGGCGCCTTCGAGCAGGACATCAACATTCCGCAGCTCGTCGATGCCGCTGGCGCGGTATACGTCGCGCGCTGGACGGCGTTTCACGTCAAGCAGCTCGAGACCGCGATCTCCGAAGCGCTGAAGAAGCGCGGCTTCCGCTTCATTGAGGTCGTTACGCCGTGCCCGACGCTTTTCCAGCGGCGGAACAACATGGGCGACGGTCTGGCGGCGATGAAGAACTACAAAGAACGGAGCAAAACGCGCAACGGCGCTCCGACCAACGAGGTGGCGATTCAACCCGGCGGCGAGATCATCGTCGGCAAGTTCGTCGACCGCGAGCGTCTGGATTATCTGACGCTGATGCGCAACCGGTTAGGCACGAATTATCACGAGTGGGTGGATGCCCCGCCCCAGACGGGCAGCGAAGCAGAGGAGGGTTGCGGCGAATGCTGAAAGAACTGCGAATCGGAGGGTTCGGCGGGCAGGGCGTGATCCTGTCGGCGCACATTCTCGGCCGGGCCGCGGCGCTGTACGAAGGCGGCTACGCCACAATGACGCAGAATTACGGTCCCGAGGCGCGCGGCGGCGCCGCCAGCGCGGCCCTGATCGTCAGCAACGAACCGATTCTCTATCCCTACCTCACCAGCCCGGACATCCTGGTGGTCATGTCGCAGGAGGCGTACAGCCGCTTCACGCCCGACTTGAAAGAGGGCGGAATCCTGCTGGTGGAAGAAGATCTGGTGCGGCTCGACAATCTGCCGCAGCATCTGAAGGTCTACGGCATTCCCGCCACACGTCTGGCCGAGAAGCTCGGCAAGAAGATGGTGCTGAACGTCGTGATGGTCGGCTTCCTGTGCGCCATCAGCAAGGTGGTTTCCAAGGAGTCCTGCCGCAAGGCGGTCAGCGACTCCGTCCCGGCACGGTTCCGCGAGCTGAACCTGAACGCTTTCGACGAGGGTTTTGCCTACGGCGAAAAGGTACTGGAGTCGGGACCGATGGCTGTGGAATCCGACGAAGGCGAAAAGGAAGAGATCGAGTCGGTCGACTGACTCGTTAACCCAACCCGGATGAAGGAGAAGCGCGGAGACCGCGCTTCTCCTTCATCGCATCTGCAATCTCTGCGTGAGCCGCTGTGCCTGCGCATCCAGTGACTGGACCTGGTGCAAGTCGTCTTCGGCGCCCTGGACCAGACTCTGGATTCGCGGCAGTTCCGCGGCAAAACCTGCGGCGCTGTTCGAATCGCGGTAGCGGTCGAGTTGCGCGGAGAGCGAGCGGAGCTGATCGTTCACGTCGCGGTACTTGCGCAGCAGGTTGCTCAGGTACGAATCGCGGCGGCGGGCGATGTTATCCAGTTCGCGCAACGTCGATGCAGTGCTGTTCAGCTTTTGCTTCGCTTCGCCGGCTTCGGCCTGGGCGTGGCGCGTCAGGTTGTCCGCCGCGTCGGCGCGCGCGGTCTTGGATTTCAGCTCGGCTTCGATCGCCTCGTTCAAGCGCCGCAAGCCGTCCGCTTCCTCCCGCGCTTCGTTGGCCGCGGCCGTAAGGCGCTTGCTGTCGTTCTGAAGCTGCTGGTAATTGAAGTCGAGCTGCTGGGCGCGCTGCTGCAAAGCCTGCAGCGCGGCCTTCGTATCGGACAATTGTTGCTGCGTGAGCGCCAGGCGGCGCACGGCCTCGACGGTGGACGACGTCGCGGCGCTGCGCGGCGGCGGCGGCGGCAGAGCGGGACTCATGCCGTTCGCCTCCAACTGCTTGCGCAGCGTCGTGTTCTGATCCTCCAACGTCTGCAAACGCGTCTCGGCCTCGCCATGCGCCTTGCGAAGTTGGGTAAGCTCACCCTCGGCCATGCGCGATTCTTTTCTGCTTCCAAGCCACAAGACCAGGAACAGACACGCCGCCAGAAGCGGCAGGATCGATGACGCCAGACGTGGCCAGCGATTCATGACAGGCTTCCTTTCCCCCGCGGAGCGAGGGTGTACTTTGTACGGTACTGGATTTCGCGGCCTTCCACGGCGAGTTGCACCGAGTAGGTCCGCTTCGTGCCCACAGGCAGTTCCAGATCCACCGCCCATTCACTTGCAATTTTCTTGATCATCTGGCCGAGATCGCCAGGGATGTCGCCGGGCGCGCGACTGAATGTGGCGGAGCCGCCCGTGGCCTCGGCGATCTGCTGCAATCCCGTCTGGTAAGCCTCGTTGAGGCGGTCGCGCAGCCAGTCGAGATGATGGACAAACACGGGCACTTCGGTCGCATTCAGCGTCATGGCCAGCTTCGCTGTCTTGTCGCGGATCAGCGCTTCGGGAAAGCGCCGGCTCAGGTCGCGCGAGTCGCTCGGATTGACAACCGGATTCGTATAATCTTCGCGGTAATTGTAGATATTCGAGTCGGTCAGAAAAAGCAGGGCCGTGCGGATCGGGGAGCGGCGCAGAACGCGCTCGGCCAGCTCGACCGCGGGCACGATCGCTTCGAGCAGCCCGGCCCGGCCGGTTGTATCGAGCGCATCCAGTTGGGCGTTCAGCGCGCCGCGGTCCGGTCCGGGATCGCTGAGCACGCGCAAGCCGTCCTGGGCGCGCAGCAGCGACACCCACACGTTCGACGACAACGCGGCCAGCTCCGTCTTGAGTGCGTCGCGCGCCGGGCCGATCAGCGCGAGATCGCCCGTCAGGTCCAGCACGATGTGGAGCATGAGCGGCGAGGCCGAATCGAGCACGGAGAGAACCTTGGCCTCCTTGCCCTCGACGCTGGCCTTGATTGCCGCCGCGTCAAGCGGAGGATCGCCCAGCCACGCCGTGACGCGGCAACGACCCGGGGCCGTAGCGGCGCCTCCAGTACCGGTTGCCGCGCGCAGCGAAGCCGCCGCCAGCAGGCCGAGCCACTCCCGGCGCAGGAGCTTCAAACGCTGGCCCTCGTCCTTCAAAAGCTCAACCTCAAACCGAGCTGGATCACGCGGCCGCCCCGCGATCCGATGATGTGGCCGGCATTCGCGTTGGGCGAAGTCACCGACCCGATGACCGGATCGGGGTCGTTCCAGCTCCCATGGTTCAGGAAGTTGAACGCCGACATGTTGAACTCCATGGTGCGGTCCTGGTCCACCGTGAAACGCTTGGCCAACGATACATCGTGATTCTGCAATCCGGGGTTGAGAATCGAGATGGAACGCGCGGCGTTGCCCATCGTGAAATCGGCCGGCTGCGTAAACGCCGCCGGGTTATACCAGAGGTCCGGCCCCGGGTTGGAAACCTTCGGATCTACCCCCGGCACGACGTCCACGCGCAAGTAAGTCAGTACGCCGCCGGTGTTGTTGTAGAGCGCGCGGAGCGCGATCGGGCCGCCATCCTGAATCGTCGAGATGTCGCTGACCGACCAGCCATCCACCAGGTGCCGCCGCCAGTCGCGGAAGTTGAGAAAGGGCTTGTTGGTGCCGATCGGCAGATCGTAGCTCAGGTTCAGCGAAAGCCGCTGCGGCGCGTTCCAGGGCGTCAGCGACCACTCGTTGCGGTTGTTGAAGTAATCCTGCCGGCCGCTGCTGTAGTCGTCCCACTGCCGCGAAAACTCGTACGTCGCGCTCAGCGTGAGGCCGCCGGAGCTGCGCTTTTCCACGCGGAACCATGAGCTGTTTCGCCGGTAGTTCCCGGCCGGCCAGAGACCGGCGACATCGAAATCGAGATATTGCGGATAGGGCCGCAGGGCGTTGCGAAAATCGAGATCGTTCAACTGCACGCCGTACTTCAAGTTGTCCGGCTGGATCGCGTTTGGACTCGCGGCATAGCTTCCGACAAACAGATCGCGTCCCCAGGCGGTGCTCAGCCCGGCGGACAGGACCACCTGCAATGGCACTTCGCGCTCGAAAGAGACGCCGCCCGACTGGTAGACCGTCGTCTTGCCGGAACGCTCCACCAGCGCCGCATTGGTGCCATTGGCGGCCGCCGGCTGCAGATCCGGCAGCGGCGTCCCGGCCGGCACGCCGCCCGTCAGGAAGAACGATGGAGTCGTCTCGCTGTTGGCCGCGTTGAACGTCTGCGTTGCGTTGAAGCCCTGGGTACCCCATTGGGTGGCGTAAAACGGCGGTGCCTGATAGCTGCGGGCATAGCTCGCGCGGATCACGCTCTTGCGGTTGCCGCCGGGGCTCCAGGCGAGCGAGATAGAGGGATCGATGCGATGGATGTACGGACGGAAAGTCGTTGAAGCGCCGCCGACTCCCGCGAAGATCAACGCGCCCGGCCGCCCGTTGGCCGGGTTGATGGCATTGAGATCGACCGTGGATTGCCGGTTGTACCGTTCCTCGCGCGGCGACGTCGTCTCGGAGGTCGCGGCGAACGAGAGGGTCAGACCGCTGACCGGCTCCCAGGTGTCCGTCACCGCCAGAACATAACGCGACTCGCGGAAATAGCTGGGTGCGGTTACCTGCGTGACGGAGCCCGAATCGACGGCGCCCAGCAGGAAGCTGCCAAAATCGGAGCCCGTGCCTGTGATGCCGGGCAGATCCGTGTAGCCGGTCGAAAAGGCATAGCTCCCGGCCGGCGCCGACGACTGATACGTGTTGATCTGCTGGCGCTGGAACTGGCCGACAAACCGCAGGCTGTGCTTGCCCAGCTTGAGCGAGTGCGCGTCGGTGTAGGTAAACACGTTGTGCGCGGTCCAGGCGTCGCCGCTGTAGCGGCCCAGCGGCAGATAATTGGCGAAGCTGAAACGGGGAAAAACCTGCGCCGCCACGCCGCTCAGCCCCAGCGTGGCGAGGGGATCGATCGAGCCCGAGGAGTTCTTCGAAACGTCCGTGACGAATTCGGCGGTAGCGGTGTTGACACTGCCCGGCGAGAGCGTCAGCACATGCTCGACGGTGATGCGGCGGTTCGTGTAGTTGCGGTCGGGCGCGCCCGGGTCCGCGGCGTTTTCCATGTAGTGCGCGGCGCCGGCAAACCCGTCCGTATAGCTGCCGCCGACGCTCAGCCGCTGTTTGTCGTTGAAGCTGTGGTCGATCTTGCCGATCATGCCGTTGGCTGTATTGGTCTCCGGCGAAACCACGAAGTAGTTGTTCTGGTAAAACGGGCCAACGTCGGTGTTCGGCGCGGGGATGTAGGAAGCAATCCGGCGCGCCACAGGATCGAGTTGCGACGCCGGAATGATGCGGCCCGCATAGGGCGAACGCAGATACTGCAGGTTGCTGGTGGTCACCGGCTGCGAGGAATCGTAATTCGGATTCGGGGCGGTGGTGTGCGGATCGTAAATCGGCAGCAGGGCGCCAGACGCATCGACGACGGTAGTGAAATCGCCCGTGCGTTCATTCGCCTGCGGCACGGTGCGCAGATACGAGCGCCCGATGCGTTCGCGTACGCCCTCGAAATTCAACGAGAAAAACGTGCGCCGCGAGCCGTCGTAAATCTTGGGCAGAAACACCGGGCCGGAGAGGTTGAAACCGAACTGATTGCGGCGCAGCAGGTCCTTCGTGCCGCCGTTCTGCGTAATTTCGTGCGGGACGGCGTCCAGAATGTCGTTGCGGAAGTTCTCGTACAGCCGCCCGTGAAACGACGAGAGTTTCACGCCTTTGCCGGTTGATTTCCTGGGGCTGTCGGGCCGGTAGCCGAGCGCGCGCGTCGCCGCCTTGAATTCATCCGCGGCCGTTTGCAACTCCCCGGTCTCCCGGGAAACGCCGCTGGGAGGCGCGGCAGGCCGTTCCTGGTTCTGTCCCTCACTCACCGGCGTGCAGAGCAAGACGAGGAGGGCCGCCATGAGTACGGCGCCAGCAAGATGATTCGGTCCAGCCATCCAGTGTCTTTTCATTCTATCGTTCCCGTCTCCATTTCACGGGCAGCAGCCGCGCAGCCTCGCCGGGCCTCGCGGTTCAGCCGGTAGACCGCGGCGGTTCACCGGTTCAGGATCCACCGCGCCGGCCCGCGCGATGCTGTGAGAATCCCCGCGCTGCGCTAGTCTGGTGGCATGAAACTGAGGGACATCGCCACCCGGCTGGGCTGCACCTTGCAGTCGCCACAGGCCGCATGCGGCGAGATGGAGATCCGCGGCGTCACGGGCATGGACGCGGCCGGGCCCGATCAGATTACATTTCTTGCGAACCCGAAATACGCTCACAAGGTGAAGGACACGCACGCCGGCGCCATCATCGTGCATGAAGGCATCGGCGAGCTGCCAATTCCCGCCCTGCTCTCAAAGAATCCCTATCTGGATTTCGCGCGTGCGCTGGAGCTGTTTTACCAGCCGCCGCGCCCGCCGGCCGGCATCCATCCCACCGCCGTGATCGCGGAGGACGCAAAAATCGGCGAAAATGCGTCGATCGGCGCCTACGTGGTCATCGGGCCGCGGGTCGTCATCGGCCGGAACGCGGTGTTGCATCCGCATGTGGTGATTTACGAGGGCGTGACGATCGGCGACGATTTCTTTGCGCACGCCAACGTGACCGTGCGCGAGTATTGCCAGATCGGCAATCGCGTCATCCTGCAGAACGGCGTGGTGATCGGCGGCGACGGCTTCGGCTTCGCCAAACGCGCCGACGGCAGCCATCAGAAGATCCCGCAGTCGGGTCCGACGATCATTGAAGACGACGTGGAGATCCAGTCGTTGACCAACATCGACCGCGCCACGGTCGGCGCAACGCGCGTCCGCCGCGGCGCCAAGATCGACGGCCTGGTGCAGGTGGGTCACGCCTGCGAAGTGGGTGAAGACAACATCATCTGCTCGCAGGCCGGTCTCGCCGGCAGCTCGATCCTGGAAAAGAACGTCCTGCTCGCCGGGCAGGCAGGGATTTCGGGCCATCTGACCATCCACGAGGGCGCGATCGTCTATGCGCAGAGCGGCATCGGCGGAGATGTCGCGCCGGGCTCGGTCGTCTCGGGCTCGCCCGCGTTCGACGCCTCCATCTGGCGCCGGGCCGCGACGGCCTTCCCGCGATTGCCCGAAATGCTGCGCCACATGCGCCAACTGGAACGGCGCGTGACCGAACTCGAAGCCGCACTGCGCCCGGCATCCGCCAAGGACCCGAAGGAGAGCGAATGAGCGATTCGAACAACACCCCCAGGCCGCCGCTGGCCTATCAGAATCCGCGTTTCATGGAAAGCTGGTCGGCGCGCGGTCTGCGCCTGCTTTCCGAATACGCCGAGCCGCTAGACCGGCTGGGGCGGTATAAGGTCCGCGACACCATCGTCTTTTTCGGCTCGGCGCGGACGCGCGAGACCGGCCCGATGGCGAAGTATTACGGCGAGGCCCGCGAACTGGCCCGCCTGCTCACCGAATGGAGCGACGGCCTGCAGCCCCCGACGCGCCGCTTCGCTGTCTGCACCGGCGGCGGACCGGGCATCATGGAAGCGGCCAACCGCGGCGCGCACGACGCCGGCGGCATCAGCATCGGCTTCAATATCGGCTTGCCCTTCGAGCAGCATCCGAATCCGTACATCACGCCGGAACTCAGCTTCGAATTCCACTACTTCTTCATGCGCAAGTTCTGGTTCGCCTATCTGGCGAAGGCGCTGGTGGTGTTTCCCGGTGGATTCGGCACGCTCGACGAGATGACCGAAATCCTGACGCTGATGCAGACGCGCAAGTTCGAGAAGCAGATGATGATCCTGCTCTACGGCAGCAAATACTGGAACGAGATCATCAACTTCCCGGCGCTGGTCCGCCACGGCATGATTGCGGAAAAGGATCTGGAGCTGTTCCGTTTCGCCGACGATCCGAAATCGGCGCTGACGGCGCTCAAGCTTTTCCTCACGGCGAACTACCTGCAGCCCGAGCAGGTGCGGCGCGCCGAGGAGTTGCCGGACATTGCCAAATCGCGCATCTGAAGGCGTTACGCGGTTTCCCGCGCGGCGGCGGGGCGGGCCGCGCAGGCGGCCCCGCGATTAGATAACCTGAAACGGAATGGCGCAAGGACGCGGGCATAGTCTGTTCAGCCAGATCACCTGGACAGAACGCCTGTTCGGTGTTTTTCTGCTCATCGCGCTTACCGGGCTGCCGCGCCGGGTGGGCCCAGGTACATTTCTGCTCGTTTGGGCCGTTGTCTATCTGGTCGGCACGTTTGCGCTGTTGAAACGCGGGATGCATCTGGTGCACCAGCAGATCTGGTGGCTCCGCAAACGGCTGGTGGTGGCGTATCTGTTCATCGCCGTCGTGCCGATCGTGCTGATCGGGATCCTCATTGAAGTCAGTGCGTATACGCTCGCCAGCCAGGTCGGCGCCTATCTGCTGAGTTCGGAAGTCGACCGCAAGATCGAGGTCTTGCGGCAGACGGCGCAGACACTGGTCCATGTGGCGCCGTCAAATCGCCCCGAGGCGCTGCACCGCGCCGGCCAGCTCTTCCGCGAACGCTTCCCCGGCGCGCGGATTGTGATGCGCGACTCCAGCGGCGCCGTGCGCGGCTGGCCGGAAAACACCCTGGCGGAGGCGCCGCCCGAGAAGTACGGCGAAGCCGAGGGACTGCTGCTGAAGGACGGCGAATATCACCTCTGGGCCCACGCCGTCGGCACGGGCGTCGATGTGGCGGTCATCGTGCCGGTCACCCGCGCGTTTCTGAATTCGCTGGCGCCGGGCCTGGGCGACATCCGCCTGCGCGTCCCGGTCAGCCGCCGGGCCGACACGCCGCCCGCGCGCATTCATGAGCCGGTCGCCGGAGAACCGCCGGCGAGGGATAACATCGTAGCCGCACAGGCGAATCCGCTGGACCTGGAAATTCCCTGGGGCATCCCGATGAAAATGAACCTGTGGCATGCGCCCGACCGCGCCTCCGAGGCGGTGCTGGGCACCAAGACGCGCATGTGGCAGGTCTACGGAATGGTCTTCAGCCAGGCCGGAAACAAGGTGGAAACGCCGCTGATCGCCTGGCTCGGCGCGTTTATCGTCGTGTTCTTCATCGTCGAAGCCTTCGCGCTGTGGGTCGGCGTCAACCTGACGCGCACGATCACGGCGGCCGTGGACAACCTGTATGAGGGCACGCAGCGCGTGATGCGCGGTGAGATGTCGCATCGCATCGAGGTGCGCGGCGACGATCAGCTTGCCGAGCTGAGCCGGTCGTTCAATCGCATGACCGAGAATCTGGGCCGGCTGATCGAGGGCGAGAAGGAACGCCAGCGCCTGCTGGCCGAGTTGGAGATTGCGCGCGAGGTGCAGAGCCAGCTTCATCCCAAGCCCATCGCCGGATTGGGTTCGCTGCGGCTCGACTCCATCTGCGAAGCCGCGCGCATGGTCTCCGGCGACTACTACGACTACCAGGAGATCGGCGACAGCCAGCTCGCGCTCGCCATCGGCGACGTGGCCGGCAAAGGCATCTCCGCGGCGTTGCTGATGGCCACGCTGCAATCGTCGATGCGCAGCCAGTTGCGTCAGTGGACCGAAGCGATCAAGGGTGGACGCGAGGAGAGCATCTCGGCCTCGAAGCTGATCGCCAACTTGAATCAGCAGGTCTACGCGTCGACGTCGCCGGAAAAGTACGCCACGTTTTTCTTCAGCCTTTATGACGAGGCCACCAGTACGCTGACGTACGTCAACGCCGGCCACCTGCCGCCCATTCTGATCCGCGATGGATACTCGACCACGCTCGACACCAACGGCATGGTGGTTGGAGCGTTTCCCTTCGCCCGCTATACGGAAAGCCGTCTGGACCTGCGCGGAGGCGACATGCTCGTGCTCTACACGGACGGTATTACGGAACCCGAAAATGAATATGGGGAGGACTTTGGCGAGAAGCGCCTGCGGGATCTGCTGATCGCCAACGCCGACCGCGATGGCGCGGAGATCACGGCCGCCGTGGTGGACGCCGTGCGGCGCTGGACCGCGTTCCCCGAAGAACTGCAGGACGATATGACGCTCCTGGTGCTGCGGAAAGTGTAGCGAATGAATCGGGCTCTGGGGCGCATTTCGATTGTCGCCGCCGCCATCGCGGTCACGCTCGGCGTGGGCACGGCGGGCTTCATACTGGTATCGGGCTACCCGGCCTTCGACGCGTTCTACATGGCGCTGATGACCATGACGACGGTCGGCTATATGGAACTCCACCCGCTGACCGTCGCCGGCCGGGTTTTCAATTCGTTCTACATGTTCCTCAGCGTCTGCACGCTGCTGCTCGCCGTGGGCGTCATGACGCAGGGAATCATCGAGGCGCAGCTCGGCAACATGCTGGAGCGGCGAAGGATGCGGAAAATGATCGATCGATTGAGCGGCCACTACATCGTCTGCGGATTTGGGCGCGTCGGCCGCGGAGCCGCGCAGGAGCTGCGCCAGGCCAACGTGCCGATGTTGGTCATCGATAAGCAGGAAGACCGCGTGGACTGGGCCATGCACAACGGCTATCTGGCGGTGCTCGGCGATTCCACGCGCGACGAGACGCTGAAGGAAGCGGGCGTCGAGCGGGCCGCCGGCCTGATCGCCGCGTTGGCCACTGACGCCGACAATCTGTTTGCCGTCATCTCGGCGAAGACGCTGAATCCGAAGCTCCACGTCGCCGCTCGCGCCGCCGAGGAAGAGGCCGAGCGCAAGATGCGGCAGGTGGGCGCCGACTCCGTCTTCGCGCCTTACACCATGACCGGCACGCGTCTGGCGCAGGCCTTGCTGAAGCCGCACGTGCGCCAGTTTCTCGATTTCGCCACCACGCATCTCGGCCCGAGCGTCAGTATCGAGCAGATTGAAGTGCTGACGGGCTGCAACCTGGTCGGCCGCACGCTCAAGGAGTCGAACATCGGCCGCGACCTGAAGGTGATCGTGCTCGGCATCCGCCGCGCCAGCGGCGAAATGATCTTCAACCCGTCCGCCGACACCCTCGTCGAAGCCAGCGACTTTCTGATTGTGATGGGCGAGGCGGAACCGCTGATCCGCCTGGAAGCGCGCGTCGGGGGAGCCGCGTTATGAAGATTCTGACGGCCGCGCAAATGCGCGAAGCGGACCGGAGAACCATCGCCGCCGGTATTCCCGGCTTGATCCTGATGGAAAACGCTGGCTGCCGCGTCGTCGAGTTTCTGGAAAAGAAGTACGCGCCGCTGGAGCGGCGGCGAATCGTCGTCGTCTGCGGCAAAGGTAACAACGGCGGCGACGGGCTCGTGATCGCGCGCCAGTTGTGGACGCGCTTCCGTCCCGCGGCGCTGCACATCCTGCTGGCCGCGCCGCCCGAAGACTATCAGGGCGACGCCGCAGTGAACTGGGCGATGGTCCAGGCGCTCGGTATTCCCTTCTCCCAGACGCTCGACGTCGAAATGCGCGCGGCGACGCTGATCGTGGACGCGCTGCTCGGTACCGGTCTGAAAGGCCCGGCGCAGGGCCATGCGCTGGAGCTGATCCGCGAGCTGAACGGCGGCTTCCCGCATGCGGCCATCGTCAGCGTGGACACGCCGTCGGGACTGCACGCCGAAGGCGAGTCGGTCCGCGCGGCGTACACCGTCACGCTCGCCGCCCCGAAGACCGAATTGATTCTGCCGCCGACGTGCGATCGGGCCGGCGCCGTCACCGTCGCGCCGATCGGCATCCCGCCCGCCTTCATTGAGGAGGAAGCCAGTCACTGGCTGAACCTGGTGGAGCCGACGCTGTTCGCGCGCCTTTTTGCGCCGCGTGAACGCGGGGCGCACAAGGGTTCGTTCGGTCACGTGCTGGTCTTTGGCGGAGCGCAGGGCAAGGGCGGCGCCGCGGCAATGGCGGGAGCGGCCGCATTGCGCAGTGGCGCGGGCCTGGTGACCGTCGCCGCCGACCGCCGTGAGCGCGCCACCGTGACGTCGCTGATGCCGGAATTGATGACCGGCGATTGGGACGATGGCGTGGGCGACCGCGACGTGCTGGCCCTTGGCCCCGGCCTCGGGCGCGAGCCGGAAGCCGAAGCGAATGCCCGCTACCTGTTCGCCAATGCAGCGGTCCCGGCCGTCGTCGATGCCGATGCGCTGAACGCGCTCGCGTCGACGGCGCTGAATGGCTCCGGCCACGTGCGCGTGCTGACGCCGCATCCCGGCGAGATGTCCCGGCTGTGCGGCACGAGCATTGCCGCCGTGCAAAACGATCGCGTCAACATCGCCCGAACCTTCGCCACGAACCACGCTTGTATTGTCGTGCTGAAAGGACAACGCACCGTGACGGCGCTTCCGGATGGACGCGTCTTCGTCAACCCGACCGGCACCCCGGCGATGGCCACCGCGGGCAGCGGCGACGTCCTTACGGGCCTCATCGCGGGCCTGCTCGCTCAGTTTCCGCACGACGCCGTGGATGCGGTGCTCGCCGCCGTCTGGCTGCATGGCCGGGCGGGCGAGTTGGGCGCCGCCGAACTGGGTGAGCAATGCCTGACCGCGATGGATCTGTTGCGCTATCTGCCGCGTGCGATGAATGAACTGCGCTCATGAAACCTGCCGTTTACCTTACGCATAACGAAGACGAAACGATCGAGTTGGGGCAGCAGTTGGCTGCGTTGTGGCCGGCGCCGGTGACGATTCTGCTGATCGGCGATCTTGGCGCCGGCAAGACCACGCTCGCCAAGGGCCTGGCTGCGGGCTACGGCGGTATTCGCCCGGAAGAAGTTTCAAGCCCCACGTTCCCGCTGATCCACGAATACGGTGAGCCGGTGAGCGTCTATCACATCGACCTCTACCGGCTGGATACCGAAGCCGAGGTGGAGAGTCTGGGGCTCGACGAGATCTTCGCGCGCCCGGCCGCGGTCTTTCTGGAATGGGCGGAGCGCTTCCCCGCCCTGCTACCCGCGCCGCGCCTGGAAATCCGCATCACCGCGGACCTTGCCGGCAGCGATGAAGAGACGCGCCGCATCGAGGTGCAAAAGGTCGAAGCATGAAGCGCGAACCCAGCCGCCGCGAGTCTCTGATTGCGCTGCTCATTCTGCTGGCGGTCGCGCTGTACCTGGTCAGCCAGATGCTGGCGCCGTATCTCAACGCGATCTTCCTCGCCTGCGTGCTGGGCATCTCCGGCTTCCCGCTCTACGCCGCATTGGAGCGGCGCTGGCACAGGCCGGCGCTCGCCGCGCTGACCGCGACGCTCGCTATCATGGCGTTGATCGCCGGGCCGCTATTGATCCTCGCCGTCACCGTGGTGCGCGAGGCGCAGGGCTTGTATCAGACGCTGGCCGCCGCCAGCCAATCGCAGGGCGGCTGGAACGTCTGGTTGTCGAATCTGCTCGAACGCCCGCTGGCGTGGATGGCGCACGCCACCGGCATGGCCGTGCCGAATCTGCAGGCCGCGCTGATGGCGCGCTTGCAGAGCGCCGGCGACGCGTCCATGGCCAGCATCGGCGCGCTGTTCGGCAATGTGACCGCGACGCTGGGCGAGGCCGCGATCACCTTCTTCACGCTGTATTTCTTTTTCCAGACGATCGGGCGCGTGCAGGAACTGGCCGTGCACTGGATCCCGCTGCCGGAGGAGCGCGTGAAAGAGCTGCTGCGCGTCGCCGCCGAAACCATCCGCGCCAACGTCAACGGAACGCTGATCGTCGCCGCCGCGCAAGGCGCGCTGTTGGGCGCGGGCTTCGCCATCGTCGGCCTGCCGCGCGGCTGGCTGTGGAGCGTGGTCGGCATGTTCTCGTCCCTGGTGCCCGTGGTCGGCACGTCCTTGGTTTGGGTACCCGCGGTGGCGTATCTCGTGTGGTCCGGAGCATGGATCCGCGCGTTGATCCTGGCGGTGTGGTGCCTGCTGATGGTTGGTTTCGCGGACAACATCCTGCGCCCATGGATCCTGCGCGGGAGCATGCCGATGAACACGCTGCTCGTCGTGCTTTCGATCTTCGGCGGCATCGAGTATTTCGGCTTGGCGGGCATCATCGCCGGGCCCGTTGTCTTCAGCGTGACCGCTGCGCTGCTGCGCATTCTGCGCGAGATGCTCGAAGAGGGCGCCGAGGCGCAAGAGCCGTCATAGCGCCCGGCGTTATTCCTTCTTCTTGTCCTTGTCTTTGTCCGGCTTCCCGGACTCGACCGTGACGGGCGCGTTCTCCAGGCTCTCGCCCTTCTTGAGCAGCGTCGCCTTCTTCTTGGGAGCCGCCGGCTTCTTCTCGGCTGTAGCCTGCTTGCCGTCGTCCTTGGCGGGCGCGGACATCGCCTCGCGTTCTTTCTCGATCCGCTTTTCATTGGCCTCGACTTCGCGGGCGCGCTCGGTCACATCCACCTCGGAAGTGTCCGCGCTGTCCTTCGTGGTGTCGATGGCCTGGTCGAGGCTGAAGCGGTAACGCTCGGCGTCGGAGGCTTGCAGCGCGGCAAACTTCTCCAGCTTGCCGAGCAGTTCACGCTCCTGCTTGGCGACTTGCGGCAACGTCGTGACGGGGCGCTTATGGGCAAGCGCGTCGTCCACCACCGTGTCAATCGCTTCGATGATCTTGGTGTATTGGTCGAGCGTGTCGTGGATCAGCGCGCTGCGCCCCGGCTTCTCCTTCGCGAAAAGCTGGCTCAGCAGATCCACCCGCTGCCGGGCGAACAGGACGTACACTTTCAGCCGGTCGTCGGGCGCTTGTGCCTCCCGCAACTGGTCCACTTCATCGGCCGTCAGAAAATCGCGCTGCGCCACGGCCGGAGCCGTGCCGAGCAACGCAACGAATACAGCAAGCAACGGGAACCGGAGCATATGCGCCTCACTTGCCGCTCATCACTCCAAACAGAAACTCGTCGTGCAACACCGTCAACCGCGCCTGCGCCTTCTCCACCGGCGGGCGGTTGTCGAAGGCCAGCGCCTGGACCAGATTGTCGACCTGCCGTTCCATTTCGCGCGTCTTCAACTCGCCGCGTTTGTAATAGCGCGTGAGCTTCCGGGGCGGCTTGCCCGTGTCCTGTAGCGACTTCAGGGACAACTCGACCGCCGCGATCAGCGTGTCCATGTCCTTCTGTAACGCGTCGACCGACCCGCCTTCGGCCGGCAGCGCGCGCGCGTCTTTCAGCGCCTCGGCCGCGACATCCAGCGCCTGTTCGCTGCGCTTGATGGCGTCCGGCTCCTTCTTCACACGCTCCAGGTCGGCCGCGCCAAGGCAGAGGGTCAGGCAGAAAAATGCCAGCAAGAGCTTCATCGGTTCACAATCCTCGTCAAAATGCGGACCCGCTGGCGCGCTTTGAATTCTTCATCGGGGCTCTTGCCCTGGCTCATCTCCAGAAAACGCTGGTAGCTTTCGAGCGCCGGTTTGTGGTCATGTTCGGCATCCAGCATGATCGCCCGGTACCAGTAATACGCGGCCGTCTCGCCGCCCAGTTGCTTAGACTTATCGAGCGTCTCCAACGCTGCCGGATAATTTTTCAAAATGACGAGCATGCCCGTCAGTTCGTTCCAGGCTTCGAGCGACGCCGGCTTCAGTTTCGTAGCCGTGGAGAACTGCTCCGCCGCCGGTGCGTATTTTTTCTGATCGCGCAGCAGACGGCCATAAAACATGCGCGCATCGAAATGATCTGGCGTCTGCGCGACCAGTGCGGCCGCAACCTCGGCGGCCTTATCGATCTGCCCGCTGCGCAGCAACGCCGTAGCCAGCGCATAGCGCAACGCCGGCGTCGGGTCCTTCTGCACCGCGAGCGTCAATTCCTCCACCGACTGCTTCGCGTTGCCGGCCTCGAGTTCCAACACTCCCGCGCGTTCCATCGCCGCCGGGTCCTTCGGGAAACGGCGGTAAATCGCGGCCGCTTCGGCCGGTTTCTTCGCCTTTTCGAGCGTCTGCGCCAGTTCCATCTGCGCGGCGGTATCCGCGGGCGCGAGTTCGGTGTAGCGCGCCAGCGGCACGGCGGCGTCCGCCCAACGCTGTTGCGCGGCCAGCGTCCGCGCGAGCAGCAGGAATGCCTCGGATTGCTTGCCGTCGAGCGCGGTCACCGCCTGGAAGCGCGCTTCGGCGTCGCCCGGTCTGCCCGCGGCGAGCAGCGCCTTGCCCAACAGGATTTGCGGCGGGATCGCTTGCGGTTTTTGCGCCACCGCCTGCGTCAGCAGGTCGATTGCCTCAGTGTATTTCTTCTGATGCAACAGGATCTGCGACAGGTTGAGCTGCGCCTCGTACAGCTTCGGCTCCAGCGTGAGCACTTTGCGAAACGCCGTCACGGCGTCGGCTTCCTGCCCCGCCATCCCATAGGCGACGCCCAAGTTGAACCAGACGCCGTAGTTGTCGGGATTCTGTGCGAGCACTTCCTTGAGGGTAGCGATCGCCTCTTGCGGCTTGCCTTCGTCCAGCGCACGCGCGGCCTCGGCCATCGGGTCGCGCGGCGGCGCGGACGGCGCATGCGCCGGGGGCTGTTGAGTTAATGCCGCGAGCAGCAACAGGATCGCCGGTGTCATTCTGCTACTATTTTGCGCCAACGCACCAGGACCGTCGCCACCGGCCGGGTTCTTTTCAATAGCCGCCTGCGCCGTCGCGCGAGCCCTTCACACGCTGCCAATGTGTTACATCGACACCTGCGATGTGTCTGACATCCCCGAAGGATCGGCGCCGGAAGGCGTGCAACTCACTGGTTCGCCTGATAATCGCTGTTGGCGATAAACTTGCATCTATTTCAGCGGCGAAGATGCCTGATGTCAAAAGGAGCTTTGCATGATGTCTTGTGGACGTCGTCTACTTGCAGAGATCGTCATCGTCTGCGCGGCCGCGCAAATTACACTTGGCCAGACCGCCGCACCCGGCGCTTTCCATAACAGTCTGAGTGGCGCGTTCGTCTATCAGGTTTTGGCCGGGCCGAATCACGGTGAGTCTTATCCGTTCCTGAATAACGCGCCTGGATACAGCGTCGGCTACGGTTTTCAGCCTCGCCGTTGGTTTGTCTTGGAGGCCGGATTCGAGCAGATCGTTCGACCGCTCGGTTCCAGCGTGTGCTGCGAGTACGGGACGAACGCGAACGACCAGCTCTATCTGGTTCCGTTCGGCGCACGCTATGTGTGGGATCACCGGAGCAGCGGCCTGCGCCTCACCGTGGGCGGCGGCGGAGCGTATGTGAATCACACCGTCGGCAGTCCAGCTAGCGGTTCACTCGGCTTTTCCGGATGGGGCGGCCAGTACGTCGCTTCGTGTGACGTGCCTCTCACCAAATCCGGGAACGTACGAATTGGCGCGACAGTGAGGTACTACGTCGCTTCGCCGAAGCCGTCATACGATTTCTCGCCGGCCGGGTATTCGCAACGCGACGCGTTTCACGCCTTCGTGCTCGGTCCCGAAGTGATCTTTTCTTTCCGTTAGCGGTTGATTTGCAACCACGGCCGGAAGGCGCCGCGGCGCGCGATCCGACGGCGCCTGCGCGGTGACGTAGCCAGTCAGCAAGCGGCGCTGGACTGCTCACTGCCCATTCAGCAACGGGCGCAGGTACTTGCCCGTCCACGACGCATCGCACGCCGCGACCGTCTCCGGCGTGCCGGCGACGACGATGCGTCCGCCGGCCTCGCCGCCGTCCGGCCCCAGGTCGATCAGCCAGTCGGCATGCCGGATCACATCCAGGTTGTGCTCGATAATCAGCAGCGACGCGCCGCTTTTGATCAACCGGTCGAAGGCGTCGAGCAGCTTCGTGATGTCGGCGAAATGCAGGCCCGTGGTCGGCTCGTCGAAGAGATACAGGATGCCCTTGGAATCGCTCTGCGTCAGATGCGCCGCCAGTTTGACGCGCTGCGCTTCGCCGCCCGAAAGCGTCGTCGCCGACTGGCCCAGGCGCAGGTAGCCGAGCCCGACATCGGCCAGCGGTTTCAGCCGCGATACGATGCGCGGCTGGTCGGCGAAGAACGAGAGCGCTTCCTGAATGGTCAATTGCAGCACGTCGTGGATGTTCAGCCCGCGGTAACGCACATCGAGGATCGACTGCTTGTAGCGCGTGCCGCGGCAGTCTTCGCAGACCAGTTCGACGTCGGCCAGGAACTGCATTTCGACCGTCACCGTGCCGTCGCCCTGGCACGTCTCGCAGCGCCCGCCGGGGATGTTGAAACTGAAGTGGCCCGGCGTGTAGCCGCGGCGTTCGGCCTCCGGCGTCGCGGCAAACAGATCGCGGATCGGGTCGAAGGCTTTCGTATAAGTGACGGGGTTCGAGCGCGGCGTGCGCCCGATCGGCGACTGATCCACCAGCACGACTTCGCGCACCATTGCGCCGCCCGTCATCTTGCGGCAGACCTGACGTTCGGCCGGCGCCTCCGTCGCTTCTTCAGTCTTCGCCGCCTTCCGCCGGGCGGGCTTCTCCTCCGCCGCGGCATGCAGCGCGCGCGACGCCAGAGCCTTGTTGATGACGTCGTGCACGAGCGTCGATTTGCCCGAACCGGAGACGCCCGTGACCACGGTCATCAGGCCGAGCGGGATGGTCACATCGACGTTCTTCAGGTTGTGGCCGCGGCAGCCCAGAAACTCCACCACGCGCCGCGGATCCACCGGCCGCCGCTCGGTCTTGAGCGACGTCTTCAGCTCGCCGTTCAGATAGCGCGCGGTGAGCGAGTGCGGCCGCCCGTTGCCGTTGCCGCCGTTCTTCTTCGACCCGTTCTTGAGCATCGCCTTCAGCGTGCCCTCGAACGTGATCTGCCCGCCCAACTCGCCCGCGCCCGGTCCCATGTCGACGATGTAGTCGGCCGCGCGCATGATGTCGGCGTCGTGCTCGACGACCAGGATCGTATTGCCCAGATCGCGCAGGTCATGCAGAATGCGGATCAGCCGTCCGGTGTCGCGCGAGTGCAATCCGATGGATGGCTCATCCAGTACATACGTCGCGCCGACCAGCCGCGAGCCGAGGCACGTCGCCAGCGTGATGCGCTGCGCTTCCCCGCCCGAGAGCGTCATCGACAGCCGGTCGAGCGTCAGATACTCCAGCCCGACATCGTAGAGAAACTGCAGCCGCTGCCGGATCTCGACCAGGACTTTGCCGGCGATGGCCGCCTGCTCGGGCGCCAGCTTGAGCTGCGAGAAAAAGGCGAGCGCCTCGGCGATGTTCATCCGGGCGACGTCGGCGATCGTCTTGCCGTCAACGCGAATGAAGAGCGCTTCCTCGCGCAACCGCGCGCCGCCGCAGGCATTGCATTCGGTGTAGCCGCGATAGCGCGAGAGAAACACGCGCACGTGGATCTTGTACTTCTTCCGCTCCACCTCGCGGAAGAAACGCCGGATGCCATCGCGCAGCAGCGCCCGCTCGGCAGGATTCAACTCGGCCACCGGGACGTTCGTCCGCACGCGGCCCGCCGTGCGCGACAGACATTCTTCCAGGCCCCAATCGTAATTCGGCTTGGTCCATGGATCGACCGCGCCCTCGTTCAGTGACTTCGACGGATCGGGAATCACCAGTTCCATATCGTAGTCGATGGTGTTGCCGAAGCCCTGGCATTGCGGGCACGCGCCGTAGGGGTTGTTGAAGCTGAACAGCGACGGTTCGGGCGTGAGGAACTCCCGGCCGCAGTTCTTGCAGGCAAAGCGCTCGCTGAAGCGCAGCCGCTGCGGATCGCTCTCGCCCGCCTGCTCGAAGATCACCTCGCCCGCTTCGCGGTAGCAGATCTCCACCGTGTCCACCAGCCGCTGGTGCATATCGCCGCGGATGACCAGACGGTCCACCAGCACGAAGACGGGCTGCTTGAAGTCGATTTCGAGCAGCGATTCCGGCGTCGAGAATTCGAACGTCTTGCCGTTTTGATAAAGCCGCGTGAAGCCGCGCTTGCGCAGGTCGAACAGCGCGTCCTTGAAGCCCGTTTCGCCCGCCGCGCGGTCGACTTTCACGGGGAACAGGGCGTACCAGCGCGTACCCTCCACCTGCGCCGCCATCGCCGCCGCGACCGGGTCCACCGTGTCGCGCTGCACCGGCTGGCCGCAATCGGGGCACCAGGTTTCGCCGGCCCGCGCATAGAGCAGGCGCAAAAAATCGTAGATCTCCGTGGCGGTCGCCACGGTCGAGCGCGGATTGCGGGTCGTGTTCCGCTGGCGGATGGCGATCGGCGGCGAGATGCCATCGATCTCGTCGACGGCCGGCTTCTCCATGCGGTCCAGGAACTGCCGCGCATAGGCCGACAGCGACTCGACATAGCGGCGCTGGCCCTCGGCATAGATCGTGTCGAAGACGAGCGAGGATTTGCCGGAGCCCGAGACACCGGTCACCACCGTTAGCGCGTTGTGCGGCAGATCGATCGAGACGTTCTTGAGGTTATGGACCCGCGCGCCGCGGACCCGCAGCAATTCAGGCACTTTGTGCGAAATCCTATGGAATCGAGGCGGAACTGAGGGATCGACTATCATTGTATCAATCTGGGCAAAACACCCAGTCCGCCTAAGCGAATGCTCCGACTCCGCCCTTGCGGCCAACTGCTGCTCGACTGGTATCAGGCCACGCGCCGCGATCTGCCGTGGCGCGCGACGCGCGATCCGTGGCGCATTCTGGTTTCGGAAGTGATGCTGCAACAGACGCGCGTCACGGCGGTCGTCCCGTACTACGAACGCTTTCTGGAGCGCTATCCCACGCCGCGCGCGCTGGCCGAGGCGCCGGAGACGGAACTGCTCGCCGCCTGGAGCGGGCTGGGCTACTACGCCCGGGCGCGGAACCTGCAACGCGCGGCCCGCGCGATTGCGGAATTGGACGCCTTCCCATCCACTTATCAGGAGATCCGCGAGTTGCCGGGCGTCGGCGATTACACGGCCGCGGCCGTGGCGAGCATTGCCTTCGGCCTGCCGCATGCCGTGCTCGACGGCAACGTCGTGCGGGTGCTGAGCCGCCTGACGGCCGAACGCGGCGAGGTGCGCAGTTCGTCAGTGCGCGTCCGGCTGCAGCAAGCGGCGCAAACGATGCTCGATCCCCGCCGTCCCGGCGACTTCAACCAGGCGCTGATGGAGTTGGGCGCGACGGTCTGCCTGCCGCGCAATCCGCAATGCCTGCTCTGCCCTTTGCGGGAGCATTGCCTGGCGCGCGTCGAGGGCCTCCAGAACGAGCTGCCGGTGAAGCTCAACCAGCGCGACGCGGTAAAGCTCGCCATCGAGTTGCTGGTGATTGAGAAGGACGGCCGCATTCTGCTGCGGCAACGCGGGGCGCACGAACCCCGGCTCGCGAGCTTCTGGGAACTGCCGGAGCCGCGCCACATCCCGAGCGCGCGGCGGAGCGTCAAACTCGGCGAGTTCCGCCATTCGATTACGCGCCACGACTACACCATCGACGTGTGGCGGGCCGAGCCCGTGAAGGCGCCGAAGGGCTTTCGCTGGATCGCCGACGACGAATTGCCGGCGTTGCCGCTCGCGACCACCGCGCGCAAGGCCCTCGCCGTGGCGGGACGGCCGGTGCCCGAAAACGGGAGGTGAGCGAACCGGCGCGGCCGATGCAACCGCGCACGGCCGCCGGACGTTCAAGAGGGTGTGGAGGCCGGCGCCCCGGCGGCGTTAGCCTGGAGATGAGTTGCAGGCGATTCGCGAGCCATGCGCAGTCGCTTCCTGTTGTCCGCTCTCTGTCCTGGAAGGGGTGCCCATCTTGCTGATCCGACTTGGTTTCATCGCTGCCGCCAGCGCGGCGCTTGCCTTGGCCCAGGCTCCTCAGCCGGCCGCGCCGCCGGCGGAGAAGCAGCACATCTACGTCGTCGAACCCGGCACTAAGATCCTGCTCAACCTGATCAACAGCATCAGCACGCGCAACGCCGCCGAGGGCGACCGGGTCTATCTGGAGACTGCCTTCCCGGTCCTGGTGGATGGCAAGATGGTGATCCCCACGGGCAGCTACGTGACCGGGACCGTCACTCAGGTGAAACGCGCCGGCAAAGTGAAAGGGCGCGCCGCGCTGTTCATCCGCTTCGACTCGCTGACCTTGCCTAACGGCGTGACACGCGACTTCCGCGCACGCGCCGCCACGCTCGACGGCGACCAGAAGGGGTCGATCGACCGCAGCGAGGGCAAGATCAAAGGCGACTCCGACAAGCTGGGCGACGCGACAAAAGTTGCTACGACGACCAGTTACGGCGCGATGATCGGCGGGGTCGCCAGTGGCGCCAAAGGCGCGGGCATCGGCGCCGGAGCGGGTGCGGTAGCAGGTCTGGCGGGCGTGCTGATCAGCCGCGGACCGGACGCAACACTCGAGCGCGGCTCCACGATGGAGATGCTGCTCGACCGGCAACTGCAATTCCAGGAAGACGAAATCCCGCCGTCGGCCACCACGCCGCATCAGCAGATTCAGCCGGCGCGGCCGAACGGCTCGACGCGCTCGAAGTCGGGCGCCTGGCCCGTCGGTCCGCGGCCGTAATCGAGACAGGACTTAGTCGGATAACACTGCGACGGGATAGAGCACAGACGCTGAGTCGCGCAGCGAGCAACGCCAGGCCTTACGCCGAAGGGGGATTGTCAGGCGATGGCTCCGGCGAAGACGGTGGTTCGGCTTCATCCTGCAATACGACTGTAGATGAGGTAACGAGCAGCACCTTCTCGAACTGGCGGACAAACGCCATGCCGAGCAAAACCTCACTCGCCTGCCACTCGAGAATGGCCACCCCTATCTTCTTCTGATCATCAACCGCAATCTGACATTTCCCGGTCAGGCGATAAGATGTCTCTCCGTTCGCAAAGCTCACAGATGTGGTGCCCCAAAGAAGGAGCCCTAGTCGAATCGCTTCAGCCAGCGGAATTGACGCAAAGCCAGTAAAGCCCGTGTCGATAATGGCATCGTATTCGACGCCATCCGAGAACGGCCCGGAAATCTTGACCTTTAGGGAAGGTGAGCCCGACTTAGCAAAAGATCCGATCCACAGAGACATGGTTCGCGTAACTGACTCGAAACGCGCCGGGAAATCCGACTTGGATTAGGTGGAACAGGCCATTTGGAGAGTCCTGCTTGGCCCACTCCAAAGCAGCCTCGGGAGTATCGCCAAGAAACGCTTGGCCGTTTAGCACATTGATTGCGGCGAACTTTCCGACGTGATCACGCTCATACTCGTCCTTATAGCGCTCCGCGTAGATTTTTTCGCCGACCTCAGCGATAGCTTTGGGACTCGAAAATGGAAGGTTCATATATAAACTACCTCGCCAAGCGCTCCGCGTTCTAAGTTTAGCACCCGCCCCGAAGTGAAGCAATAAAAATTGTCCTATTTTCAGCAACTTACGTAATGTAACCAAAATGTTCTGCCCCTCGTTTCGGAAAGCGTCAAGCCCGCAGCCGCGTCCCGCCAAAAGAGCGCCGGATGTTTCGGCCTGCTGCCGTCACGCGTGACCCTCTACTTCCTTCGGGCGAGCCCAATTCCCCGAAACGCCGCCGCACCGTCCCACGAGGCAGCGCCGCTCCCAAGCGAATTCAGATTTCGCTTGCTATTCTTCGCCTTATGTTCTATTCTCGAAATAGAAGAAAAGACGAAGATCTGCCATGATCAACTCAGAGCGCATCTACGTTGGCGTCTCCGGCTGGCAGCGGCCGGAGTGGGATGAGACCGTCTTTGCGGGCGCTTCGCCCCGGCAGCATCGCATCGAGCGCCTGCGGCCGTACGTGGAAGTCCTGGAGATCGATCAGACCGCCGACGCGCCGCTCAAGCCCGAGATCGCGCGGCTATGGATGCGGAAGGCCGCGGCGAATCCGCGTCTGCGGCTCACGGCCGTGCTCGGCCATCGCTTCACCGAAGACCGCGATCTCGCGCCACGCGCCGTCGAGGTCTGGAAAGCGGGCCTGCTGCCCATGCAGCGCGACGGTTTGCTGAGCGCGCTTGTGATGGAGTTCCCGTGGGCTTTCCGCTTCAACCGGGAGAATCGCGATTTTCTGATCGAGCTGCGCCGTGTGTTCCACGAGTTCCGGCTGGCGGGCGAATTCCTGCACGAGAGCTGGCTGTCGGAGGAAGCTCTCGCCGTTCTGTCCAAGTTCAGGATTTCGTTCGTCAACGTGGATCAGCCGGCGTACTTTCGCGGGATGCCGCCGGCGGCGGTGCTGACGACGAGTACGGCCCTGGTGCGGCTGCACGGCCGCTCGTCGCCCGACGCGTTTCGCGAATTCGGACGGCGCGCGACAGCCGGCCCGTACCTGTACTCACTGGACGAGTTGGAAGAATGGCAGCCGCGTCTCACGCGTCTCGCTGCGGCGGCGAAGGAGTGCCTGGTGGTGTTTACGAGCGCGCAAGCCGGAGCCGGTCTTGTAAATGCGTTGCAACTCGGCGAAATGCTCGGCCGCGCGCCGCTCCGCGCTCCCACGCAGCTCATTCACGACCACCCGGCGGAACTGGCCGCCTTCCGCGCCCCGCGTCCCGTTCAAATGGGCCTGCTCCCGCCCGCGCTGGAAACGCCCAAGGCCGCATGAGCTGGCGCACAACGCAACATGCAACTGATTTGCTGGTGGGAAGGCTCGCCGTTAACGGCGAAAACAGGCGGGGATGGTAGCGCTAACGGGATTCGAACCCATATTTAAGCCTTGAGAGGGCTCCGTCCTAACCCTTAGACGATAGCGCCACGGTCACCCACTACTATAACAAAGCGGCGATTGCCCGCCAAGAAATCATCGCGGGCTTGCGTTAGCATCAAGCCATGCGGTTCGTGACATATTCCGTAGCGGGCGGACCGGCGCAGGCCGGCGTGGCCGTGGAAGACCGGGTGTACTGCCTGCAACCGGCCGGTTTCGAGCGCGTGATCGACGTGATTTCCGGCGGCGCGGCCGCCCGGGCGGCGATCCGCTCGTACCTGGCCAGCGCGCCGGCGACGTTGCGCGTGCCGCTCGAAGCGGTTACGTTACTGGCGCCCATCCCGAAGCCGCCCAAGATCATCTGCGTCGGGCTGAACTATCGCGATCATGCGGCCGAGGCGAAGCTGGAGGTGCCATCGGTGCCCACCATCTTCAGCAAATTCGGCAACACGATTACCGGACCGGGTGCGCCGATTATCCTGCCGAAGAATTCCCGCAAGCCCGATTATGAAGCCGAACTCGGCGTCATCATCGGGACCGGTGGGCGCTACATTCCCGCCGCGCAGTGGCGCGAGCACGTCTTCGGCTACACCTGCGTGAACGACGTCAGCGCGCGCGACTATCAGGGCGCCACCAGCCAATGGCTGATGGGCAAGACGTTCGACACGTTCTGCCCGACGGGTCCGTGGATCGTCAGCGCCGACGAGATCGAAGATCCGCAAAAGCTCGCCATCGCCTGCGAAATCAGCGGCACGGTTTTGCAGAACTCGAATACCAGCGCCATGATCTTCCCGGTCCCGGCGCTGATCGAATTCCTGAGCAGCGTGATCACGCTGGAGCCGGGCGATCTGATCTCCACGGGAACGCCCGCCGGCGTCGGCTTCGCCCAGCGGCCGCGGCGCTGGCTGCTCGCCGGGGATCGGGTCACCGTGCGCATCGAGGGCATCGGCGAACTCCAGAATCCGGTGGTTGCCGAGGCGTGACCCGCTTTTCCACGCGCGTGCCTGACGATTTCCGGCCCAACCTGCTGAATGCAGCGCTGGCGGCGCGGCGCGCGGCCGGTGGTGAAGTTCTGGATCTGACGCTCTCCAATCCCACGCGGGCCGGGATCGAATATCCTCGCGAGGAAATCCTGGCCGCTCTGGCCGATGCGCGCTCGCTCACTTACGAACCGACGCCGCGCGGGCTCAAGGAAGCGCGCGAGGCCGTTGCGGCGCACCATGCGCGGCATGGCCAGACCGCCGATCCGGGCCGGATGCTGCTGGCTGGCTCCACGAGCGAGGCGTATAGCTGGCTGTTCAAGCTGCTGTGCGAGCCCGGCGACGAAGTGCTGGCGCCGCGGCCGTCCTACCCGCTGTTCGAGTGCCTGGCCGCGCTCGACGGCGTGCGCATCGTGCAATACCCGCTGCCCGAGGATCTGCACTGGAGCATCGATTTCGACGCCCTGGAGCGGCGCCGGACGGAACGCACGCGCGCCGTCATACTGGTCAATCCCAACAATCCGACGGGCATATGCCTGAAGCGCGGCGAGTGGCAGCGGCTGCAAAGCTGGGCCGCCGCCAAGGGCCTGGCGGTGATCGCCGACGAGGTTTTTTCCGATTACATCTGGGCCGCCGCTGAGCCGGACGAAGCAAAGCGCCGCGTATCGACGTTCGACGCCACGGGCGAGGCGCTCGTCTTCACGCTGAGCGGATTGTCGAAGGTCGCCGGTCTGCCACAGATGAAGCTCGGCTGGGTCCACGTTTCCGGGCCGCAACCGGAGTTGGCGCAAGCGCTCGAACGGCTGGAGTGGATTGCCGACGCGTACCTGCCCGTGAGCGCGCCAATCCAGCATGCGGCCGTGCGCTGGCTCGAACTCGCGCCCGCGATCCAGACGGCCATCCGCGCGCGCTGCCTGGAGAATCTCACCGTGGCTCGCACGGCGTTTTCGGCGCGCGGCGGCGCGCGCATCCTCGAGCCCGAAGGCGGCTGGTGCGTGGTGATCGACGTGCCGCGCTTCTACTCCGAAGAGCAGTGGACGCTGCGGCTGCTGGAGCGCGACGGCGTCCTGTTGCAACCGGGTTTCTTTTACGACTTCGACCGCGAAGCGCTGCTGATCGCGAGCCTGCTGCCGCGGCCCGCCGCGTTCGGCGAGGGGCTGGCGCGCCTGGAACGGGCCCTCTTGTCGCCTGACTAGGACCGGACAGCGCCCATTTCAGACTATTGGGTATGTTTGACCCAAACTAACCAATTTCGGTAGAATTTCGACTTCAGAGCTGAAAATCCATGGCATCAACAGAAACACTAAGTGCGGCCTGCAAAGGCACGACGGTAACGCGAGTTCTCCTGCTGCTCGGACCTCCCGGAAGCGGCAAGGGGACGCAGTCGGAGCGCCTGGTGAAGAAGTTGCACGTTCCCGCCATCTCTACCGGGGACATGATCCGCGCGGAGGTTCGCACGGGGTCGGAACTGGGCAAAAAGGCCCAGGCCATCATGGCCACCGGCGCCCTGCTTGACGACAAGATCGTGAACGACATCGTCGCCTCGCGCCTGACGAAGCCCGATTGCGCCAGCGGGTTCATGCTGGACGGCTACCCGCGTACCGTGGCCCAGGCGGAGTACCTCGGCGGGCTGCTGACCAAGCTCGGCTACCCGCAGCCGACCATCGTGCACATCGACGTGCCGAATGAGCAACTGATTTCGCGCACCTGCCAGCGGCGCTATTGCACGCAGTGCGGGCACATCTACAACCTGCTGAGCAACGCGCCGAAGCAGGAAGGCAAGTGCGACCTGTGCGGCGCGGCGCTGGCGCAGCGCGCGGACGATTGCGAAGACACGGTCCGCAACCGGCTGGTGGCCTATGAGAAGTCGACGGCCCCGCTGATCGGCTACTACGCCAACGGCGATTACCACCGCATCCAGGGCACCGGCACGCCGGACGAGGTGTTTGCCGCGGTGTCGAAAGCCCTCGCCCTCTAGCCCGGATTCCATTTCAAACCGATTGGAGATGACGCCGCGAGCCAATTCCTCGCGGCGTTATTTTTATCTCCGCGTCCGGAGAAGTGTACTCCCGCGCGGGGAATGCGCTCAGAGCGGCGCGCGCCGGCGTTGCGCTACCCTCGCAAGTGCGGTTGTATTGCCGCAATCCCAGGCGTGACTAGAAAGTGCTTGCATTTCAGAGTTTAGGGGTTAGAAAGGGAGGCGGGGAGTACCCAGTATGGGAATTCGCGAAGAGGAAGCACTCCGTTATCATTCGTCCGAGCCAGCGGGCAAGATCGCCGTTACGCCGACAAAACCGTGCCGGACACAGCGGGACCTGAGCCTGGCGTATACGCCGGGCGTGGCGGTGCCATGCCTGGAAATCCACCGCGATCCGTCGCTGGTTTACAACTACACATCGAAGGGCAACCTGGTGGCCGTGGTGACCAATGGGACCGCGGTGCTGGGCCTGGGCAACATCGGCCCCGCCGCGGGCAAGCCGGTCATGGAAGGCAAAGGCGTTCTGTTCAAGCGTTTCGCCGATATCGACGTTTTCGACATCGAACTGGCGACGCTGGACCCCGCCGAGATCATCCGCGCCTGCCAGTTGATGGAACCCACCTTCGGCGGGATCAACCTGGAGGACATCAAGGCGCCTGAGTGCTTCGAGATCGAGGAAGAACTGAAGCGCACGATGCACATTCCGGTCTTCCACGACGACCAGCACGGCACGGCCATCATCTCCGGCGCGGCGCTGATCAACGCGGTCGAGATCGTGGGCAAGCGGTTGAGCGACGTCCGGATCGTTTTCTCCGGCGCGGGCGCGAGCGCGATCTCGTGCGCCAACCACTATGTGCGGCTGGGCGCGAAGCTCGAAAACATCCTGATGTGCGACAGCAAGGGCGTGCTGCACTCGGGCCGCACCGAGGGGATCAACAAATACAAGCAGCGTTTCGTACGGGAAACCTCCGCGCGCACACTGACCGACGCGATGCAGGGCGCCGACGTCTTCATCGGGCTCTCTGTCGCGAATTGCGTGACACCCGCAATGCTGCTGAGCATGGCGGCGAACCCGATTGTCTTTGCGCTGGCTAATCCCGATCCGGAGATCGCCTACGATGTGGCCGTGGCCACGCGCAAGGATCTGCTGATGGCCTCGGGCCGTTCGGACTATCCGAATCAGGTGAACAACGTGCTCGGCTTCCCGTTCATCTTCCGCGGTGCGCTGGACGTCCGCGCGACGACGATCAACGAGGAGATGATGCTGGCCGCTTCCTATGCGCTGGCCGGTCTGGCGCGCCAGGACGTGCCCGATTCCGTGCGCCGCGCCTACGGCGTGGAGTCGATGGAATTCGGCCGCGACTACATCATTCCGAAGCCCTTCGACACGCGCGTGTTGACTTACGTGGCGCCGGCGGTGGCGCGCGCCGCGATGGAATCCGGCGTGGCGCAGATCCACCTGGACCCGGACGAATACCGCGAGGTGCTGGAGCGCCGCCTCGGCAAGTCGCAAGAGCTGATGCGGATGATCGTCCACAAAGCGCAGCGCAATCCCAAGCGGATTGTGTTCCCCGAGGGCGACCAGGACAAGATCCTGCGCGCGGCGCAGATTCTGATTGACGAGCACATCGCGCAACCCGTGCTGCTGGGTAACGAGCAGGCGATTCACCAGCGCGCGGCGGAGCTGCATCTGACCGGGCCGGCCGAGGTCATCGACCCGGTGAAGAGCCCGCACTGGAACGACTACATCAACGAATACATCCGCGTGCGGCAGCGCAAGGGCGTCACGATGTCCGAAGCGCCGCGCCACATGAGCGCGCGCACGCGCTTCGCCGCAATGATGGTCCACAAGGGCGACGCCGACGCACTCATCGCCGGCATCACGCAACATTACGCCGATACGATCCGTCCGGCGCTGGAGCTGATCCCCAAGCGCAAAGACGCCCGGCGTGTGTCGGGCATGTACATGCTGATCACGCCGAAGGGCCAGATCTATTTCCTGGCCGACACGACGGTGAATATCGAGCCGACGGCGGAGGACCTGGCCGAGATCGCCATCAGCGCGGCCGACACCGTCAAGAGCTTCGACATCGTGCCCAAGGTGGCGATGATTTCGTTCTCGACGTTCGGCTCCACGCGGCACCCGCTGACCGAGAAGGTCCGGCAGGCCACGGAGATCGTCAACCATGCGCGCCCGGACATCCTGTGCGAGGGCGAGATGATGGCCGACGCGGCCGTGACGCCCGAGCTCATGGCCGACTATCCATTCGGCCGGCTGAAGGGCGACGCGAATGTGCTGATCGCGCCGTCGCTCGAAGCGGGCAACATGGCCTATAAGCTGCTGCTGCGCATCGGCGGCTGCGAGGCGATCGGGCCCATCATGATGGGCTTCTCCAAGCCGGTCCACATTCTCCAACGCGGCGCCGAAGTGAACGACATTGTCTGCATGGCGGCGCTGGCCGTCGTGGAGGCGCAGCGCGCCGCTGAAGAGGCATCGTAAGAAGCTGCCGGCGCGTCAGTGCGGATGCCGTTCCGCAACGCAAGCCACAACCGCGCCGGCACGCAGTTTACAGGTCCAACTTTTCCAGCAGCCCGGCCGCGATGGCAGGCGTCACGTCAAATGAACCGCGCAACTCCGACGGGTTCGCCCGGTCATCGAAGACGCTGAAGAGTGCCAGCTTGGCGAGGGCGTAACGTTCCCGGTCGCCGAGAGCAATACCGCGTTCACCTTCCCAGGCCGCCGTGGCGCCGGCGTCGATGTGCACCTCAAACGGGAACCAGGACTTGCGGTTGCCGGAGACGGAGAAGACGAATTCCCTGCTCCCGCGGCGGTCGCGGTAGCCTTCGAAGCAATACTCATAGACGTAGCCGCTGAACGCGGCGTAGTTCTTGAGACGGCGCACCGCGGGCACGCCGAGCAAACGCTCCTCCGCGCCCTTCCGCGCCGCCGGCCTCTTCAGCTTGTCGAGCCAGCCCGGCATTTTTCCATTGTGCCCTTTTTCACGCCGCCCGCCACCCCCGTTCGTCAGCGCCGGCGCGAAGCGGATACAATCGGCGTGGTGCTCCATCGCTTGCCACTCGCTATCCTTACCGCCGCGGCGGCTCTGGCGCAGACGCCACAGGCCGCGCCGCCCAAGCCGTCGTACCGCTACGCGGGCCGGCCGATCGCGCTGCAGGCGCAGTGCGGCGACGCCGAGATCGCCGACTTCGGCATGAGCTGCGGCGAGGACGAGCCCTGCCCGGTTTATCTGGAATTGACCGCCGTGGCGTCGGCGGGCGTGCGACTCTTCACCATCGGCAATCTTCATACCGGCACGGCGACGCTGTGGTCCGTGCTGCTGGCGAGCGACGACGACGGGCAATCCTGGACCGAGCCCGTCGACCGGCTGCGCGGCGTGGCGTTCGACCAAGTGCAGTTTCCCGACTTCGCCACCGGCATCGTTGCCGGGCATACGGCGGGTGCGCTATCCCGCGACCCGTTCGTACTGCGCACCGCCGATAGCGGCAAGACGTGGTCGCGGTCGCCGATCCTCGAAGAAGGCTCGGTCGGCTCGATTGAACGGCTGCACTTCGATTCCGCCACGCACGGCGTTGTGCAACTCGACCGGGTCCGGCGCGGCCCGGGCCGCTACGCCACGCTGGAGACGCAGGATGGAGGCAGTGTGTGGACTATCCGGGAGTCCTCGGCGGAGCGGCCGTCGCGCCCGGCAGGTGAAATCGCGCCAGCCGTGCGGATTGTTGCCGATGCACCGTCAAAGTCGTTCCGCATCGAGCGCCATGAAGAGAACCGTTGGCGCACGGTGGCGGCGTTTGCCGTGGCCGCGGGCGCCTGCCAGACCGGGAATCCCACCGCGCCGCCTGAGCCGCCGCCGCCAGGACAGGTACACTGAAACAAGTGTCAGACAATCCCTCAGCCGAGCCCGCACACACGTCCTTCACCTTCAGCTACCGGCAGTCGCTTTTACTCGTGTTCTGCTGCACGCTGTTCGGAGGCGTCGCGCAGTATCTGTTCAAACTCGGCACAACGCAAGCCTTCCAGGCCTTTCAGGCCGGTGGCGTGAACTGGATCGCGCTCTGCACCGACTATCCGCTGTGGGCCGGCCTGTCCTGCTATGGCATCAGCACGCTGCTGATGGTGCTGGCGCTGCGGGATGGCGAACTGAGCCTGCTGTACCCGGTCATTTCGCTGACCTACGTCTGGGTGATGTTCCTCAGCGTCCTGCTGCTGCACGAACCGCTGACGTTCTGGAAAGTCGGCGGAGTCACGCTGATCTGCGGCGGTGTGGCGCTGCTCGGGATGAACGGGAAGAAGGCGGCGCAATGAAGACCCCGATGTCGTCGGTCCTGCTGGTGCTGCTGGCCTCCTTCATCGGCTCCTTCGGCGCGGTGTTTCTGAAATGGGGCGCGGGCAGCGTGAGCCGGAATCTGAAAACGATCCTGCTGAACTGGCGCCTCGCCATGGGCGTTGCGCTGTACCTGTTCTCGACGGTGTTCTACCTGATGGCGCTGCGCCAAGGAGAACTGTCGCTGCTGTTCCCGATGGTTTCGCTGGGCTATGTCTGGACGCTGCTGTGGTCCAAGCTCTTCTTCGGCGAACCGTTCAGCCGCCGCAAGATCGCCGGCCTGGCATTGATCTTCGCGGGGCTGATCCTGCTGAATCACGGGCGGGGCTAGACTGGCTTCACCTCTCACCTGAATTGGGATGACTGGGCGCGCGGCGGCGCAGCAGAATACTGGCAGGGCTGAAGCCCGGCGCGGACTGAAAGTCGGCCCCACACACGCTTACAGCAGCTTCTCGATCGCCGCGGCGACTGCTTTCAGATCCGCTTCCCCGAAAAACGCTCGCACCTTGCGGCCCTGGCGGTCATAGAGAAACATGGCCGGCAAAGCGCCGTTCCATTTGCGGTCCACCAGCGCGGTGAATTTGTCGTCGTCCTTCGCTTTACGAATGTAGGCCGGCGGGACGACCTTGATCTTGTCCAGAAACGCCTTGGCGGCGCCCTGCTGCTCGGCCTCATCCGCCGAAACGGTCACGAATTGAAAGCCCCGGGCGCGGTACCGTGCCTCCAGCGCGACGAGCTGCGGCATCTCCTTGCGGCATGGCACGCAGTAGGTCGCCCAAAAATTTACGAGCGTCACTTTCCCTTTTGACGCCGCCACCAGTTTTGCGTAACCAGCCTCATCGACCGGCTTCAAATCCGCGGCGGAGGCGGGCCATGCCGCCAGTCCGAACGCCAGCATCAAAGTTGCAGTGACAATTCGCATGATTCGTCGCTCTCTAAAGCCAGGGCCCTCCGTCCGCGCGGCGCAGCCCGCGGTTGCCGGACGCCCGGCCGGCTACTTCTTGGCGGGCTCCAACTTGAGGTTGATAACGGGATCCAGACGGGTATCGTAGATCGTCAACATACGGGCCTGACTGGTCATGCCCTTATGCTCGGCCTTCAACTCGTAGTCGACCGTGGAACTGAGGTTCTGGAACGTGTACTTTCCGTCCGCCTGCGTGATGAACGAGCGCACCTGCAGGTTCCGCATGTTCTTCAACTTGACGACGGCGCCGCTGACCGGCGTCTCATCCTGGAGCATGACGATCCCGCTCACGTCGCGATGGCTGCGGTCCCGGCCTTTGTCCTTCTTCTCGTTTGTCCATTGAAAGGCCGCGGCCCCCAACACGAAAACGAGCAGACCCAAACCCAACGCGAACCAAATCCGGCGCATTCCACTCTCCCTGGTCATTTGACGGCGCGTAACGTGAAATAGACGTCAACGCGTTCTTCCGATTCTATCGTGGCCGGCTTCTCATCGCCGGCGAAACCATCGGCTTTCACGCTGATGACGTACTCACCCTTGCCCGCCGGTACATGAAAGGCATATTCGCCTCTCCCGTTGGCGCGCAGAGTCTGCGGCTTCAGATGCTTGACGCCGGGCGGCGGAACCGTCGCCCGCAAAGTGACCTCGGCGTCCGGCAACGCGAAGCCCGGTTCGCGGAACACGGTCCCCGCGATGACAGCGTACGCTTTAGGTTTTTCCCGCGCGGCGAGACTCCCGAGACAAAGCAGAGCAAGCGCCAGAAGCGCGAGCAATCTAGCGCCAGTCTTCTTCCTCGTCGTCTTCCTCGTCCTCGTCGTCTTCTTCATCGTCGGCGTCTTCATCATCCAATTCGTCGTCGAGTTCCTCGTCGTCGTCCAGGTCACCTTCGGATTCGACTTCCAACTCCACGGTCGGATCGGTTGAGACGACCACCAGACTCGCGCCACATTCTTCGCAGTTTACGGTATCGCCCTCTTCCAGTTCGTTCTCCTCAATTTCGAGGACGGCATCGCATTCTGGGCAGCTAATCATGACCGCTTGACCTCCGGAAGGACACGCGAGAAATATACCATGCAAAAAGGTGCTTGCGCAGCGTTTCGAAAGCGAATGTGAGGCATGGACTACCGGCGCGTTGCGGCGACGAGTTTAGCGGCTTGTTCAAGCGCGCGGTTGCAGGCGGCAATGGCCTCGCGGGAGGGCACGGCGATCGCCTTGTCAACGTCTTCCCACGCGGAAATCATGTGCCTGAGGTGCTGTCCGGCCAGCCGGATTACCCAGGCATCGCTCACCTCGCGCCCCGCATCGGCGGCCACCGCCAGCAGGTCGGCGTGCGGCAGGCTGACGACCAGTTCGCGCTGCTCGTCCCCCGTCGCGATGTAGTACTTGCAGTCGACCGCATCGGCGTGCCGGATGGAGATCGCATTCTGCTGCCACCGGAACTCAACGTCCCACGTACGGCCGAAGGGGTCGCTCACGGAAAAACGGCGGGGATTCTCGCTCATTCCAACCTCATGTTAACGCAAAGCCCGCCGCCAGCGAGACGCCGGGGCGGGCTGCTTTTCGAAGCGTCTTTTCCCCGCTCAAGCGTGCAGGGAATTATGCCGGACGAGCGCCAGAAACTCGTCCCGCGTGTCTTTTCTGGTCCGCATCGCGCCGAGCATCGCGCTGGTCACCGTGCCCGAATGCTGCTTCTCGACGCCGCGCATCATCATGCAGAAGTGGCGGGCTTCCACCACGACGCCGACGCCGCGCGGCTGCAGAACTTCCTGAACGCACTGCGCCACCTGCTGGGTCAGGCGCTCCTGCACCTGGAGCCGCCGGGCGAACATGTCCACGATCCGCGGGATCTTGCTCAATCCAATAATCTTGTTATCGGGCAGATAGGCCACGTGCGCTTTGCCGTAGAACGGCAGCATATGGTGCTCGCACAGGCTGAAGAACTCGATGTCCTTCACCACCACCATCTCGTCGCATTTCTCGTCGAAGATCGCGCCGTTGATCAGCTCCTCCACATTCGTGTCATAACCGGAGGTAAGGTACTTCAGCGCCTTCTCCCAGCGCTCCGGCGTGCGCACCAACCCCTCACGGCGCGGATCCTCGCCGATCTCCCGCAGAATCCGCTCCACGCTTTCGGCAATGGGTCCCCGGCCCGCGGCCGGGGCAATCATCGGAACAACAGACTTCGCACTTTTTACATGCATGATTTCACTCGCGGCTCATCCATTCCGGACGCATACGGTCACTTTGTAGGATTGAACCTCACTTCAAAGATGTTCCTCTTTGTTTCGTGGATTCTCACCTTTTCCAGCCGGACAGGTTGCCCGGCAAAGGCCGCGGACCATTCGGCCGCGAGCCGCGCGCCGGCCACTTTGGCGAGGTTCTCCGTCGTTGGAACGAGCGTCGCGAACTCGGCCACTTCGGTATTCAGGTCCCGATACCTTACTTCCTTCAGGATGACGCGTTCCACGAATTCATCCAAGTCGGGCAGCGGCAGGACCCGCCCGGTTTCGGCGTGCGGTTCGCCCGCAACGCTCACTTCCAGCACGTAATCGTGACCGTGCCCGTACGGGTTGTTGCACTTGCCGTAAACTTCCAGATTGCGCTCCGCGCCGAGCGACGGCGCGTGCAGCCGGTGCGAGGCCGAGAAGCGGTAGCGGCGCGTGAGAGTAACCCGCGGCATTGTCAGCGCCCCTCGTAGTCAACGAAAATGTCGTCCGTCTCGAACAGCCGCACCCGCGCCAGACGGGCGGGCGAGCCATCAAAGCGCGGCCGCAGCCGGCGCCAGATTTCGACCGCGAGATTCTCCGTAGTCGGCACAACATGGTCGAATGGCGCTACCTCGCGGTTCAGGTTGCGATGATCCAGCGGCGCCACGACGGCCTGATCGACCACCTGCTTCACTTCTTTCAAATCGACGATCATGCCCGTCACCGGATCGGGTTCGCCTTCGAGCGTCACTTCCAGCACATAATTGTGCCCGTGCCCGTTGGGATTGGCCTCGCCGCCGTAGACGGCCTCATTCCTCTCGCGGCTGAGGGACGGGTTCCAGCACGTATGCGAAGCGGAAAATTCGACCTTGCGGGTGATGAACATGGCCCTTGTCTTTACGATGCGCCCGGGCGCGGCTCCGATACAATGGCAGGCGCGCACCTGTCTACAATGAGAATGAACCTGTATGGATTCCCGCCGTACCGTTAGTTACCTGCTGGCCGGAGCCACGTTCCTGGCCGTCTGCCTTTTCTGGGTCATCTCCGATGCGTTTACGGAGCGCATTGTCGATGTGGGCCAGAAAGCGCCGGACTTCCGCGTTGTCACGGATTCCGGAAAAACCATCACGGCCAAACAGTTTGGCGGCAAACTGCTGGTGCTGAACTTCTGGGCGACCTGGTGCCCGCCCTGCGTGGAAGAGACGCCGTCGCTCAACGAGATGGCGCGCCAGATGGCCGGGCAGGGCGTGGTCGTCGTGGCCGTCAGCGTGGACAAGAATGAGAACGCATATAAGGCGTTCCTTCAACGCATGAAGACCGGTTTCGAAACCGCGCGCGATCCGGAATCCAACATCAGCGCGAGTTTCGGCACATTCAAATTCCCGGAGACCTACGTCATCACGCCGGACGGCAAGGTCGTCGAGAAGTACATCGCCAATCAGAACTGGACCAGCGCTGACATCGTCAACACCCTGCGCTCGCATCTCTGATCCCGCGTGGCGCGGCATGACCGCGGCCATGCACCTTTGAGTGGATCGCCAACTCCCGCCACGGCACGGCCCAGGCGCCAGACCGTTCCAGATACATGCCTTGTTCGCAGCCGAAACCATGCTCCCGGCAGGCGTTACCGGCAGTGAAATGGTACTTTGTCGTGTTCCTTGGTGTTTGGTCCTGTGATATTATCCGACGCAGAGCGTACATCTTGTACGAAACAGCCAGCATTCCTCCGATTCAAGCTGGCGATTTCCCGGCGTGGATCTTCCTCCGAGTCCACGCCGGCTTTTTATATTAGGTTCAATCACTTAACCCGACGCTCGGATGCCGGGCGCCAGCGCTCGCGGCGTACGGATCGTCCGAAAGCCCGATGCCGGGCCGGCGGGAGCGCTAAGGCCATGTTTCCCGTTCTACTTGCGTGAAATTGCTCATTGCGTGAGATATCTTTCGATGGGGCCGGAACGCGACACGTGCTCGCGCGAACGGACCGGCGAAATCTCCCGCACGGCCCCGCCCATTGAAGTGCGTTGCGCGCACCCATCCACCCGAAGCCGGGCAGCGAAAGCAGCACGGAATTCCTCGCGCCGGGAGGCGAAAAACGCGGTGCAAGCGATATTCTGACCTCTATGGATGTATTCACAGGGCACTTCGGGTGGATCGAAGTCATCTGCGGTCCGATGTTCTCCGGCAAGAGCGAAGAGCTGATCCGGAGATTGAAGCGCGCGATGATCGCCCGGCGCCGGGTCCAGGTGTTCAAGCCATCGATCGACGATCGCTATTCGCAGGATGAGATTGTCAGTCACGCCGATGTGCGTATGAAATCCGAGGTGGTGGAAGACGTTCACCAGGTCCTCACCTTAACCGACCCGCGTACTCAGGTAATCGGCATCGACGAAGCCAACTTCATGGGGCCGGGCCTGGTTGACGTCGCCCAGACGCTCGCCGACAGCGGCAAGCAGGTCATCGTCGCCGGCCTGGACACCGACTATATGGGACGGCCCTTTCCACCCATCCCGGATCTGCTATGCCTGGCTGAGTCCATCACCAAGACGCTGGCGATTTGCATGCGCTGCGGCAACCCGGCCAAGCACACGCAGCGGCTGGTGGCGAGCGACGACCTGATTGTCGTCGGCGCGACCGGCATGTACGAAGCGCGCTGCCGGAGTTGCTTCGAGCCGGGCATCCCGGCCCAGGAATACCTGGAGTTTGCCCGCCCCAAGCTCCGGACCGGTCCCGACGTCCCGTTGGCACGGGAGCAACCGGACCAAATCTAGGGGAACAAACGTCCGGCCGAAACGCGCGGGCTGCCGTTTGCGTCCCCGGTGCTAGGATGGGAACGAACCGCACGTTCTGTTATGGAAAAAGTCCTTTCAAGCTCCGTAACCCGTTGCGGTTTTGTGCCTCGTCCTTTCAAGGAGAGATTCTAAAGTGTCACAGACGCCTTATCCCCCTCAGCCCGGCTACACCCCGCCACCCAGTCAGCCTGACAATTCCGGCCTGAAGACGGCGATCCTGTTTGGTGCGGTCATTGCGCTGATCGCCGCCAACATTTACCTCTACGTGCAGGTCGACAACTTGAAACAGCAGTTGGCCAAAGTAGAGGATTCGCTCACTACCGAGGTCGGCCGCGTGCGCGAGACCGGCAACGTTGCCAGCGCCGCGACACGGCGGAACATCGAAGATCTCCAGGCTAAGCTCGCCCAAGCCCGGCAGGACGCCAGCCAGGCCGCCGGCCAGGCGAAAGTCGACGCCACCAAGCGGGCCGAACAGCTCAATAAGGAACTGGCGGAACAGCAGAAGATCGCCAAGCAGGAGATGCAGAGCCAGATCAGCAAGGTGGAGGAGAACACGACGTCCAAGATCGGCGCCGTCTCCTCCGACGTCTCCAACGTCCGGACCGAGGTTGCAGCCAACAAATCCGAGCTCGACAAAACGATTGCCCAGCTTCGTACGGCACAGGGCGACCTGGGCGTGCAGAGCGGTCTGATTGCGACCAACGGTAAAGAACTGGCCGCGTTGAAGGCCCTCAACGACCGGAATTACTTCGAGTTCAACATCGGCAAAACCAAGGCGCCGCAGCGCGTGGGCGATATCCTGATGCACTTGAAGAAGGCCGACCCGAAGCGGAACCGCTACACGGTGGAGATTGTAGCCGACGACAAGAAGACGGAGAAGAAGGACAAGACGCTGAACGAGCCGGTGCAGTTCTACACCTCCAAGGCGCGCCAGCCTTACGAGATCGTCGTCAACGAGGTAAAGAAGGACCAGATCGTCGGCTATCTGGCCACGCCGAAGGTGCAGAGCGGAAGGTAACTTCTCTTTAGCGCCAAAGACGGATACAGGCCGGTTGGGACAGATCGCAGTCCCAGCCGGCCTTTTGCGTTTCTGTTTCAGAACTCGTGGACGGGCAGTTTCATCTTCCGCATCAGCGTCATGGCGCGCGGTTCCCGGCGGACTTCCGCGAACAGCGGGTCCGCGCTCAGCAGCAGCGGCGCCCACGGGCAACGCGAATCCACCGCCGCCGCCAGCGAGTCCAGGCACTTGTCCATTTCGCCCAGCCCCAGATAGAGCGTGGCGAAAATGTAGTCGGGAACGCCCGGCGTCTCGCGCCAGTTCAATAGTTTGTCCAGCGTGCGAAGCGGACGCAGGCGCGCGGATCGAGGACGGGTGCTCTCTCCTTGTCCCACATCGGAACGATCGCCGTCAGACGCGCGGCAGCAGCGCCAGCGTCCGGTCGATGTCATCCGGACTGATGTAGAAATGCGGCGAGAGCCGTACCCAGTCCTGGCGCGGAGCGGCCTGCACGCCGCCATCGCGCAGGCGGGCGTGTACGGCGCGCGCATCCATTTGCGGATGGCGAATGCTGACGATGCCGGCGCCCGTGGATGCCGTGCGGCCCGGCCCGCAGACTTCATAGCCCAGCTTCGCGGCGCCTTCGGCAAGCTGGTCGCCGAGCGCACGCACGGCCGGCGCAATCCGCTCGACGCCCACTTCCAGGATGAATTCCAGCGAAGTCCGCAACCCATGCAACCCGGTCGTGTTCAGCGTGCCGCATTCGTAGCGCCCGGCATCGTGCCGCGGCGTCATGTCCCGCGAGAAGTAGTCGGCAAACCCGGCGACCGTCGTCCAGCCGAACTCGACGGGTTCGATACGATCCTGCCAGTCCTGCTGCACGTAGAGCAGGCCCTGCCCCTCCGGGCCGAGCATCCATTTATGACCGTCCGCGGCAAAGCCCTGGATGTTCATGGCGCGCACGTCGAACGGAAATGCGCCGAGACCCTGAATGGCGTCGACAAAGAAGAACACGCCTTCCCGCCGGCAGATCTCACCAATCGCAGCCAGATCCGCCCGGTACCCGCTCAGGTACTGCACGAAGCTGATGGCGAGCAAGCGGGCCCCACGCGCCGCCCGCTCGATCTTCTCCAGCGGGTCGAAGCAGGAAAGCCACTCTACATGGACGCCTTTCCATTGCTCTAACTTCTTCCAGATGTAATAGTTAGCCGGGAACTCCTGTTCGAAGGCGACGATCTTGTCGCCGGCCTTCCAAGGAAAGCCCAGAGCGACGGTGGCAATGCCCTCCGAGGTGTTCTTGATAAAGGCGATCTCGCCCGCCGACGCGTTCACCAGCCGGGCGGCGGCGTTCCGCGCGGCGTCGCAGGTCGCCATCCATTCCATGTAGCGGGCCGACCCGTTCACACAGGCGTCCTCGGCGAACTCCCGGATCGCGTTCGCCGTCCGCCGGGGGAGCGGGGCCACGGCGGCATGGTTCAGGTACGTAAAGCGCTCCGTCACTGGAAACTCGGCCCGGTATTGCTTCCAGAGTGGGGTAGTTTCTACCACGTCCCGCGCCCTTGGCTGTTGCATCTCGCGATTGTCGTAACCCATCTCTCTGAATGTACGTTAGTGAGGGTAGGGGCGGGAACGGTCTGGCGGCTATTCGTCTATACTGGGGGCCAGATTCCCACTCCGACTGGAGAGCGCCATGAGTCTTCGGGGTATTCGTCCAATTCTCTCGATCCTGGTTGTCGCCGCGATGACCGCCGTCCTGCTGCCCGCCGACGACAAGAAGAAGGATCCCGACGAAATCGGCAACCGCAAGGTCGATGGCCGGGTGAACTGGTATTCGATGGAGCGCGAAATCGCCATGGGCAAACAGTACGCCATGGAGATCGAGCGGCAGGCCAAGATCGTTGACGATCCGATCATCACCGAATACGTCAACCGCGTCGGCCAGAACATCGTGCGCAATTCGGACGTGAAAGTGCCAGTGAGCATCAAGGTGCTGGAGACCGACGAGCCGAATGCGATGGCGCTGCCGGGCGGCTTCTTCTTCGTCAATACCGGTCTGATCAAGCTGGCGGAGAACGAGTCCGAAGTGGCGGGCGTCATGGGTCACGAGATCGCGCACATTGCCGCGCGGCATGGCACGCGCCAGGCGACGCGCGGCGGCATTGTGAACCTGGCCACCATCCCGCTGATCTTCATGGGCGGCTGGACCGGTTACGGGATTCGCCAGGCGGCGTCGGTCGCCATTCCCGTCGGGTTCCTGAAATTCTCGCGCGAGTTTGAAGCCGAAGCCGACATGCTCGGTCTGCAGTACATGTACAAGGCGGGTTACGACCCGAACGGCTTCGTCGAGATGTTCGAGCGCCTGGAGTCGATGGAGAAACGCAAACCCGGTACAATCTCCAAGGTCTTCATGAGCCACCCGCCGACGGGCGACCGGATTGTGAAAGTCCAGGAGATGATCGCACAGTACCTCAAGGAGAAGCCCGAGTACGTGGTGACGACATCGGAATTCGATGACGTCCGCGACCGGCTGCTGATGCTGGAGAACCGCCACAAGGCGACGCCGGAAGATCCGAACCGTCCCAAACTGCGCCGCGCGCCAGGCGCCGGCACGACCACGGTCGACGGCGACGACACCTCCAACACGAAGAACAAGGAAGATACGGACGAGCGTCCGACCCTCAAGCGCAGAGACTAGCGCGGAGGAAAGGATCGCGAAAAGGCGCGGGGCTTCGGCTCCGCGCCTTTTCTTTTTGTAGGAGGGCGGAATTCCGCTGTCCGGCAAGCATTAGTATGCAGACCGGATCCGCCGCCATCTGCTAGGCTAAAACTTCGTGTGTCGGCGCCAGTGGCGCCATCCTCCTGCTATGAAGGCTTGGGTAGTTCCAACATTCCTGCTGTGCACCTGCTGTGCCTGTAGCCTGCACTCCTCGAAATCATCCAGCGAATCCGAGGCGCCGCCCGAAAAGCCGGTGGAAATGCGCGCCGGAAACACGAACGAGTGGGATGCGACCGCCAGGATGATCGCCGGCCTGGACGGTCCCCGCACTGCCAGCCTGACGCCGGAGCAGCGCGCGGAGTGGATTCAACACGCCCGGGCGACGGATGCCGAATGGAAGCGGTTGAAGGTCCGTTATCTCAACAAGATCGACCACTGGGCAAGCGAGAATCTGAAAGACGCCGCACTCGACGGGACGGCGTTCTACCCCTTCGGCGGACCGGACGCGGGTACGGTGCTGGCGGTCTACCCGAACGCCCGGGAATACGTCATGATCGGCCTGGAGCCGGCGGGCAAGCTGCCGGAAACGCAGGACGGCTACACGCCCGAATACTGGGCGGGAGTGCGGCAGAGCCTGCGCTCGGCCGTGGCCCTCGGTTTCTTCAAGACCGAGGAGATGGCGGACGATTTCAGCGGCGAGGGTGTGGGCGGCATTACGCCGGTGCTGCTACTCTACATCGCGCGCAGCGGATTCAAGGTCGAAGACGTCCAGGAAGTCCACGTTTCGCCGGACGGCGTGATCGCCGCGGCGCCGGATACGCCGCCCGTCAACCACGAGATCCGCGGCGTGGCGATCTTCTTTTCCGACTCCTCCGGGCGCCAGCAGAAGCTGACCTACCTGGCGCTCAATCTGGCCGACACACTGAAGAAGCGGCCGACGGCCATGCAGCTCCTGCAAGGGCTCGGCCGGGTGAAGACGCTGCTGAAATCCGCGTCCTACCTGATGCACAAGCCGTATTTCTCGGCCATCCGCAACGTCATCCTGACGCAGAGCGACGTCGTGGTGGAGGATGATTCGGGCATCCCCTACCGCTTCTTCCACGAGAATGACTGGGACATCCAGCTCTTCGGCTCGTACGCCAAACCGATCCCGCTATTCAAAGATTGGCAGCAGGACGATCTGGCGGAGGCGTTCTCGGCGTACTCCGTGCCGCCGCTGGAGTTCGGCTTCGGCTACCGCTATCAGCCCAACACGTCGAACCTGCTGATCGCGCGGCACAAGTAACCGCAGTTCAGTTTTGACGGGACGGTGGCAGAGACGCCGCCAGATACTCGCGCACCTGCCGTTCCGACGTGAAGACCAACGCCTGCAGGCCCGCGCGACGCGCCGCCTCGACGTTCGCGGCGTTGTCGTCGAGGAACAACGTCCGCTCGGCCTCGACGCCCAACTCTTCCAGCAGGCGGGTGTAGATTGCCGCTTCGGGCTTCACCAGGCCCACTTCGCACGAGTAGACCTGAACGTCGAACAGCGCCAGCCAATCCACTTCCGCGCGTAGTTTGGCCAGCATGTCCGCCAGCATGTTGGAGAGGATGCCGGTGCGGATACCGGCCTGACGCAGCTCGGCGGCCAGCGCGAGCATGGAGCCGTCATAGTCGCTCCACATCGCGAGATCGCGGGCGTTCAATTCGGGCAGTTCCTTCGCGTCGAGGATCACGCCCGCGCACTGCGCCATCGAACGCCAGTAATCATCGGCGCCGATGACGCCACGGTCGTACGGCGCGCGAAGTTGCCCGTACATCCGCCAAAACTTTTCGCGCGGCAGGCCGAAGCGCTGCGCCATCCCGTCAACAACGCGTGTTGACGGCGGACGGCACAGCACTCCGCCGTAGTCGAAAACAACCGCTCGAATCCGGTTCTGACCTGCGTTCAAAACGGCCGTCTACTTTCGTGCCGCCGCGGGCCGGATCCGCGGGAAATACAGCCACAGGTGGCCGTTGTTGTCGTTTTCGCCGAAGACGATCTCGCCATCGCGGCCGGTGATCGCGGTCGAGAAGGTGTAACCGTAGCGGCGCCGTTCAATGACCGACGCGGCAACGCCCAGGTTGGCAACCTTGTTCGTCGACGGATCGAAGCAGAACAGCTTCGACATCTCGTCGCCGCAGAAGCCGAAGACGCGCCCGTCAAACGTGACCGCCATCGGGCCGACATGCGGCAGCGGCGCCTGCGCCAGTGCGCTGCTGAAGCCCTTGCCTTCGTTGAAGGCGTAGATTCGCCCGTCGGCGCTGGCCGTGTAGACCTGACCGCTGACCGGATCGGTCGCCCAGCTCATCGGTACGCCGCCGAAGCCCTCGGGCAGCACCACGGCACGGCGCTGGATGCGGCCCTTCGCGATGTCGAAGCGCCACAGCGAATCGCCGTCGTCGCGCCCGAAGACGCCGCCTCGCGAGCCCAGTACAATCGGGCCCAGGCCCGGCGCCTCGCCCGCATACTGCACCTTAATCCGCGCGTCGTCGAGCGAGGCGTCGATTGTGACGATGTGCTTCGAGGTCACCGCGATCACGGTCTTGCGATCCTTGTCCGTGACGGCGTGGACCACGGGCTCGCCCTGCACGCACTCGCCGTGATCGAGGATCTCGGGACGCGTGAAGCCCCATTCCTGGATGAAGTCTTCGCCGAACAGATCCGTCTGCGGCACGCTGAGCGCGCGCCCGCCCTTGGGTCCATTGACGAAGGCATAGAGCCGCGTGCCCGCGCAGCAGGTTGCGGCCGTCTGGTTCGCGCCCTCCGGCGCGCCCATCTCAAACACAACGCCGCTCAGGCCGTGAAATTGCGCGATGAACAGATGCGCCTGACGCCCGCTGGTGCCGCCGTAAAGCGTACCGGTCGGAGTCCCGTCGAGCGCCGTGATATGGCTTTCATCGAGCGGGATCGGCGTCGTCATTCCGGGATAGCAAGTCGGGAAGGCGACCATCGTGCCTTCCTTGATGAACGTGCCATGATGCACGTCATCGAGGTACGCCTTGATCTTCGGAGACTCCGGATCGAACTGTGGTTTACTTTTGGTCTGCATTGCCGTTATCTCCTAATCAACCCCACACCCGAATCGGCAGATGGGCATTCTCGCGTTTGCGGCTGGCCGGCATGGCGACGCGGAAGATTCCGCAGGGCTTGGAGCCGACGTGACCGAAGAACAGATCGCCGTTGTGATCGACGGCGCCGCGCGAAACGTATTGCGCCATGCCGTTGGGATGCACCAGCGTGGTCACCTCTTCCCGCGCGAGCGTCTTCGGGTTGAGCCGCCACACCACGCCTTCGCGCTCTTTGTGCGACGCGGGCATTGGATTGTACTTCGGATCACGCCACCGCGACGCGACGTAATAGAGCATGCCGTCGCCGCCAAACACCAAACCGCCGGTGTGGTCGCGGAACATATCCACCACCTCAGTGGTGTCCCGGTCTTGCGTGGCCGGACCCAGGTCCTCGACTTTGGGCCAATCGCCTTCGTTGAGCCAGATGCGCAGCAGGTGCGTATTCGGGCACCACAGCGAGGCATAGACGCACTCGCGGTCGGGTGACGGCGCAACGTCGTAGAAGACGCTGTGCCAGCCGGTCTGATACCACGGATGCGGCATCGTGAACGGCGAAACCTCCAGCCGGTCGGTCTCCGGCGTGTAGCGGATCAGGTGGCCGTAATCGTCCGACGTCCACACGCGATGACGCTTGTCGATGAACAGCGTCTGCGGATTGATGGAGCTGATGCGGCCCAGATCGCGATGCTGGCGCTTCTTCAAGTCATAGATGATGAAGTGGTCGCGCGGATAGCTCATCGCATAGAGCAAGTGGCGCTCTTCGTCGATCAGCAGGCAGCGGCAGCCTTCCTTCGGGATTAGCGTGTCGTACCACAGCACCTTTTCGTTGCGGGTGTCGTAGGCGAGCAGCGCCGCGCCTTTGAAATTCCGCTTTTCGTCGTGCCAGGAATACCACGGGTTGTACACCGGCAGATCGATGGGCGGCCCGGACAAGTGGGTCGCCATGTACATCACGCCGTCCGACATCGAAGGCGCAAAGCTGTAGTGGATCTTGCACTGCGTCGCGCGGCCCGAGGTGCCGGGGTCGTTGACCATCTCCGCGAGATCGAAAAGATAGTCGAGTCCGTCCTTCTTCTCGTTGTAGCGGACCGGCTTCACCACGCCGCCCGGCACGCCTTCGGCGCAGGCGGCGGCGTACACGCGGCCGTCCGGCCCGACCGAAAGCGACCAGCACGTGTCGGAGTCTGGATGCTCCAAAAACGGGTACCAGTGAACGCTGTATTCTTCCTTCGTTTGCGCGTTGGCATGCGCCATGGCGATACCCGCCGCGGCTAAGCCCGTTCCTGCTTTCAGGAAACTTCGTCGATCTAACCCTTTAGGGTTCGCCATTGTGCGATTCTCTCCCTCGCGAACATTCTATAGCTTGTCCAGACAATCTGCGGGAACAGCGCGCCCGCCGGCCGGCAGCCCCTGCGCCGGTCCGTGCCCACCCGCGGCGGCGCGCCGCGCCTCGCAATACACTGGACAGGTGGACCCCAGCGCATTGTACCGGCAACTGCCCTCGGTGGACGAGCTTTCGCGCGCGCTCTCCAACCTGGAAGGACGTTTTCCGCGAGCGCTGATTGTTGACGAGTGCCGCCGCGTTCTGCGGCGTGCCCGGGAAGCAATTGCCAGAAACGAAGGCGTTCCGCACGATCTTGCATCGCGCGCGCTCGCCGCCCTGGAAGCGCTGGAGCAACCGTCGCTGCGACACGTCATCAACGCGACCGGCGTGATCCTGCACACCAACCTCGGACGTGCGCCGCTGCCCTCGGCGCCCGAGCCCGGCTGCTACTCCAATCTCGAATACGACCTTGTCTCCGGCCAGCGCGGCAAGCGCGACACGCACACCGCGGCGTATCTGGAGCGCCTGCTCGACGCCCCGGGCATACTGGTTAACAATGGCGCGGCGGCGGTCTTTCTGGCGTTGAACGAATTGGCCGCGGGCGGCGAGGTGATTGTCTCGCGCGGTGAGTTGATTGAGATCGGCGATGGCTTCCGCATCCCCGACATCATGGCCCGCTCCGGCGCGCGCCTGGTCGAAGTAGGCACCACCAACAAGACGCGCATCGACGACTATGCGCGCGCCATCGGGCCGTTGACGCGCTTGTTGATGCGCGTCCATCGGTCGAACTTCCGCATGGAAGGCTTCACCGGCCAGCCATCGCTGGAAGAGCTGGTGGCGCTCGGCCGCGAACGCGGCATCCCGGTTTACGAAGACCTCGGCAGCGGCTGCTTTGTCGATCTCGCGCCGTGGGGCATCGCCGAGCCCACGGCGCAGGCCAGCTTGCGTGCCGGCGTCGATCTGGTTTCGTTCAGCGGCGACAAGCTCCTCGGTGGCCCGCAAGCCGGCGTGCTGGCCGGGAGCGCTGAGCTGGTCGCACGCATCCGCCGCAACCCGCTCTTCCGTGCGCTGCGCGTCGACAAGATGACGGTGGCGGTGATGGAGGTCACGCTGCGCGCCCTCCTGCTCGAACGTTGGAACGAGCTGCCCGTCCTGCGCATGATCCGCCAGACGCCCGAGCAACTCGAAGTGCGCGCGGCCGAATTCCTCCGGCGCCACGCCATCCGCGACGCGGCCATCATCGCCGGTGAATCGATGCTCGGCGGCGGCAGCACCCCGCAGCAGAGCCTCGCCACATGCCTGATTGCGCTCAACGGGAACACGGTCGCAATGGAGAAGAGCCTGCGTCAGGCGCGGCCGCCGGTGATTGCGCGCGTCGAGCATGACCATCTGCTGATTGACCTGCGCACGGTCGATCCGCGCGAGGAAGATGCCCTCGCCGCGGCGCTCTTGGCGGCGCAATCCGCCGCGCGCGCCTGAACCACTCTGTAATCGCCATTGGACACACGCAAACTTTTCGCTTGCATTCACTGTACTAGCTGTCATAATACACTCGTGATTCCGTTCCGGCTCACGTTCACCCCGGGCATCTCGCTCTACGAGCAGGTTGTCTATGCCGCCAAGAAGGCGATTATCGCAGGCCAGCTTCGTCCGGGCGATGCCTTCCCCTCGGTCCGCAGCCTGAGCCGGGAGTTGAAGATTAACCCCAATACCGCGCACAAGGTCGTCACCCAGCTCACGGCCGAAGGGCTGCTGGAAGTCCGCGTCGGCTCCGGCACCGTTGTCGCAAAGCCGTCGGCTTCCACGGCCGCCGAGCGCGCCAAGCTTCTCAACAAGGAGTTGGAGCAACTCGTCGTCGAGGCCAAGCGGCTCGGCGTGGACCTCGCTGCGGTTCATGCGGCGCTCGACCGCCACTGGGAACGCCTGGAGGACAAGCAAAAATGAATGGCACTGTCTACGCCAGTTCGCTCACTAAACGCTTCGGCCGCACGCAGGCTCTCGATGGACTCGACCTCACGGTGCCGGAGGGGAGCGTCTACGCCCTGGTCGGTCCGAACGGCGCGGGCAAGACCACGACCATCAAGATCCTGATGAACCTGCTCCGCGCCACGTCCGGCGACGCCAGCGTGCTCGGCCGCGACTCGCGCGCTCTTGAGCCCGCCGACTACGCCCGCATCGGCTACGTCTCCGAGAACCAGGCGCTGCCACTCTGGATGCCGGTCGGCTACTTCATGGAGTACCTGCGGCCGTTCTATTCCACGTGGGACCGGGCGCTCGCGGACCGGCTTCTCCGCCAGCTTGAGTTGCCGCTCGACCGCAAGCTGCGCCACCTCTCGCGCGGCATGCGGATGAAAGCCGCGCTGGCCGCATCGCTCGCCTATCACCCGCGGTTGATCGTTCTGGACGAGCCCTTCTCCGGCCTTGACGCCCTGGTGCGCGATGAGTTGATCGAGTCGCTGCTCGATGCCGCCGCCGAATCGACTGTGTTCATTTCGTCGCACGACCTCGCCGAAATCGAGAGCTTCTGCAGTCACGTCGGCTTCCTGCATCGCGGCCGGTTGCAATCCTCCGAGGAACTTCCGGCGCTCACGGCGCGCTTCCGCGAAATCGAAGTCACCTGCCCGGCCACTGTCGCGCCGCCCGAGCCCTGGCCCGAGCACTGGCTCAACCGCGCGTGCTCGGGACCGGTCGCCCGCTTTACCGATTCGCACTTCGATGCCGCCACGTCGCCCCGCCGCATTCACGCCCTGTTCGGCCAGGACTGCCGCATTGACGTAAAACCGTTGTCCCTGCGCGCCATCTTCGTGGCGCTCACGAAATCCAATCGGGAGGCTGCACTGTAATGCAATCCTTCGCCGCTCAGACGCTGCACATTTTCCGCAAGGACATTCGCGGCCTCCGGCTTTATCTGTTGCCCGCGCTGGCGATGACCGCTCTCTTCGCGTTGGCCGGCGCACTGCGCGCCGCGCATCCGCTGGACGCCACGCTCTCCGATTCGGGCGCGATCCTCAATCTCCTGCTGCTGGTGGCCTGGGGCATTCTCATCGGCCAACTGGTCCAAGCCGAGTCGTTGACCAGCGACCGCCATTTCTGGCTGACGCGCCCGTACGCGTGGCCGAGCCTGCTCGCCGCCAAGCTCCTGTTCATTGCCGCATTTATCCTGCTACCCAAGCTGCTCGCCGACATCGTCATTCTCGCGGCGTACGGCTTCGCGCCGCTCCCGCTGCTGCCCGGTCTGCTGGCGCGCCTGGTGGCCATCACGCTGTTCGACCTGCTGCCGCTCGCCTTTGCCGCCGCCATCACGCCGAACTTTCTGGCCTATTCGCTTACGGCCTGCAGCGCGGCGGGCCTGCTCTTCTCTTTGCGGTTCGTTTCGCCGCTGCTCCTCTCGACGGACCCCACGGCGCCGCGCCTGTGGACGGTTCAATACACCGCGTCGCTTGCCATCGCGCTGGTCTGCGCCGCCCTGCTCGTCTGGCAATATGCCCGCCGCCGCACACTGCGCGCACTGGCCGGCGCGCTGGCGGCCCTCGTTGTCTTTCCTTTACTCGCCAATCTGGCATTCTCCTGGACGAGCCAGTTCGCCATCGAGTCGCATCTCGCCGTGCTGCATCCCCGTCCGGGCGCTATCACGGTCTCGGCCGATCCCCAACCGCGCTTCAGAAACGACGTGACGGTTCGTCCGGATGGTGGACGCAACGTCGAGTTCATGCTCAAAATCCACGGCGCTCCGGCAGGCACGGTCCCGGTTCTGGAAGGCGCGCGGATTACGCTCGAGACCCCGGCCGGCACTCTCACGCCCGACGATTCAGCGCCGTGGCGGAATGTCGGCACCAGCACCCGGCGCACGGACCAGTTGCTGCCGTTGCTGCACTTCTCGCTCGACGCGGCGCGTTGGCGCGCCCTCGCCGGCCGGCCGGTCACGCTGCGCGGAACCGCGTATATCGCGCTCTACGGCTGGCTGCGCTACACGCAGATCGCGCAGCCGGACCGGCCCTACGATTTGCAGGACGCCGCGCGTTGCGGGCTCTATCAAGCCGGTACAAATGCGCAGCCGGTTCTCATTTGCCAGTCGCCTCTCGGTTTCCGCCCCGGCCAGTTGATGGCCACGGTCAACGATTCGGGCGTCTCATTCCGGAATGGCATGCCGCTCGACACGCGAGGGCGCCTGAACGAGGCGCCGGTGATCCTGTCCACGGCGTTCGACCCGCTGCAATTCTCCGATGAGATCGACCCGGTCAGCGAGATCCGTTCCTACCGCTCCACCAGCAACGACAACCAGCCGCTGGTCGGGTTCCAGCAGCCGCTGGGGTTCGTCGCCGTCGACTTCGCCATTCCCTCCGTCCCGCTCGCGCGCCTCGCGCCGCAGTCCGCGAATGCGGTTCCGCCGCTGGCCGTCGTCCACGGCCACGTCAGCTACGACGGTCCGGCCCTGCTGCATGGCGTGAGCGTGACCGTCATCGACGCCGCAACATATCGCATCCACGGCTTTCCCGGATTCCTCAGTTGCGACCACGACTGCGCGTATTCGATTCCCGTGCGGCAGGCCGGCACGTACTACGTCGTCGCCGCGCCTTTCGGCGAGATCCTTCTGCTGGAAGACGGTTTCGCCGATCGCGAGATGCAGGCGCGGATCTTCCGTGCCGCACGAAAAATCGTCGTGAAGGCGGCCGGTGAAAACTTCACCATCGATCTCAAGGTGCGCGGCACAGGTGGCGCTCCGCAGGCAGCGCGCCCCGTCCCGCGCGACGCGTCACCTTCGCCAACCGGAGCCGCGCAACCGCAGGCTCCCCGCTCGCGCGCTATTCAGCGGCCCGTGCGGATCGCGGCCCGTCCCAGGCTGGAGGACTCGCCGTTCCGCGCCCAGTGACCAGCGGATGACCCGCCCGCCTGCCGCGCGGAGCATGCCGTTGGCCTGGGACCAGTTGCCGCGGAAGACGACCATGTGCTGACCCTGCGTGGAATTCCCGGTCGGGTCATAGGCCCCCTCGGCGAGATTGTAGAACAGGAACGGCACGACGCCGCCCTGCTGGCTGCCCCAGAACGCCTTCACCGCGGCCATACGAGCAGCGGTCAGCCGCCGCACCAGCTTAAACATCTTCCACGAGGTCTGCGCCAGTTGCGAGCGCTCATTGGTTCCGTCGAGATATTGGGCCTGGAGTTGGGCGTATTCGCGCACTTCCGAAAACACAGCGCAGAGAGCATACGGCATCACGCCGCTTGGGAGTGCATTTTGAAGACTGCTGGGCATAACAACGAGGTCAATCGATGAGATGGCGACGATACGGTCATGAGGATCACTTCCAGGTAGCCCACAACCTCGGAAGAGGCAGAAACGGCACACCGGTGAGCGAATTACCTTGGACCGCTTGTATCAGTCAGCATAGTTGTCACAATGAGGTCATGCCTAGTGACATTGACGGGCAAGCGTTGTGCGCGATACTGCGACGCGGTTATGAGTCAAAGGACCTCGATTATAAGGCCTCCATGGTGTGGGACGAGTCGAATAAGGAGGTCTGCTGCGGCCTCGTAAAAGACACGTTGGCAATGGCGAACACACTAGGTGGCTTCATTGTCGTCGGTGTCGCTGAATCTGGCAGCGGTTTCTCTTGGGACGGCTTGACGCCGGAGCAATTGGCCAGCTTTGAGACAAGTCGCATGAATCGGTTCCTGCAGAACTACGCTGAGCCACCCATTAACACGCTGCTTCGAAAGGTAACAGATGACGATAAGCAGTTCGTGATCATTGAAGTGCCGCCGTTTCCAGATACACCCCACGTATGCGTGAAGGAGTACCCAAGGGTCCTCTCGGCCCCTACCCTCTATGTCCGGACGGATAACAATGAGTCGGCGCCACTTCGCTCTTCGGCGGATTTTCGGCTCGTGTTGGAGCGGGCAGTGCGCAACCGGAGCGACGAGCTCCTCACGTCATTCAGATCGATCTTGACAACTGGGATGGCGCCGCAGCGTAGTACGACAGGGCTGGATGAGTTTCGGCAGCAGCGCGCGAACGCGGTTGCGAAGTTCGAGGAGATCAATCCGCTGAAGGGGAATGCGTGCGCGGGATTCTTCGAGGCGGCATTTTTCCCTGCACGATTTGACCCGGCCCGATTCGCGCCGACTGATCTGCGTGCGGCGGCGGAGCGCGCCAGCGTTAATTTTCGGGGTTGGCCATTCTTGTTCATTCACGCTAATCGGCCCGACTGCACATACATGATAGCCGACGGGCTTGAGACCTTCGTTCAGACGAAAGACTTCCGCGGAAATGACATGGTGGACTTCTGGCGATTGCAGCAGTCGGGCTTCTTCTACCAGCGCACCGCAATGCGGCCCCTGGCAATGCCGTCAGCGGACTTGTCGCTGGAGACTTTGGGGAGGGGGCAGGGGGATACGCCGTTTGCGTGCGTCGTTGATTTCCGCGAAACGGCGATTTACATTGCCGAGGCGATCTATTGCCTCACGCGCCTGTACGCGGGCCTGCTCGACGATGATGACGAAGTTTCGTTGGTTCATCGGCTTCTTGGTACGCAAGGGCGAGTCTTGGTGAGTAGTGGTCCACAAGCCATGCCATTGCTTGCAGCGTACGAGTGCCGGATTCCGGAGATCGAGATTGCACGTTCGCACTCCTTGGCTGATTGGCGTGCCGGAATGCTTGATCACTGCATCGAGTTTGCCGCCGAGATCTATCAGCGCTTTAACTGGCCGAACCCTAACCTGGCGGCTGCGCGCACAGCAGTCGAGAAGATGTTTGCTCGGAGACTGTGAGGGTTGACAGTGTCCGTCTCAGGCTGCGAGTGTCACGCTCACCGGAGCGCTGTCGAACGTCCATCAAGCGAAGCCGTGCCGAGCCTTCATTCGCTGCTGCCAACCTCTCGCGCAGCGCTCGGCAAGCCATCGCAGGCGGATCACGCGCCCCTCGGAAACTGCCCACTTTGACGGATAACGCCCATCTCTCCATGCCTGCTGATTCCAGGCCGTCCCCTTCAGATTCGGCCGCGCCTTGATGGGCCGGATACGGAACTGCAGGTGCTCTGCCAGAGTTGAAGGCTATGAATGGTCAGGTGCAAGTAATGGCGGTTCCTCAGGTGGCGGCCAAGCATGGCTCTGGCTGACACAAAATCACCCATCTCCCGAGCCGGGTCCGGCAGCGCTTGTCGAGAATTTACCCGCTGGAAGATCACTCCCGACAACCATCTTCGCCGTCACCTGCTCCGTGCCACGGTCGGAAACACGGCCGACTCGTTCGCTCGCGCGGGCCCAGCGGGAGCAACTTCGTCGAGCTGACCGTTGTGGCGGACCGAAGCTGACGCGGTTCCTGCCGTTACGAAGAGGCCGGCTGCCACGCGCATTCCGGTTACGACTGGATCGCCGAAGGCGGATGCAATACACATGGGCCCGAGAGCCGCCGGCCAGCTCCCACCGGCCTGTTAAGGCTGTTTCGGCCGTTCTGTAGACGCCCAAATTACCGATGCAAGTCTGCGGTTTTGAAGCGGAGCAGTGCGTCGAAACGGAGCCGCGACCGTGAGGGAGCGGTTGCATCTGCTTATTTATCAGCGTATTGCCGCGAACTTGCCCGCCCTCTCACGTTCGCGGTTCGGTGCTGAAAACCGGTAGCGACCGCCGACGTTCGCGTTCACGCTCCGCGAAACCGCGCCAATCCGGTCTACACCAATTCCGAAATTACTCTAGCCGCGCCGCCGACGCTCACGCGCTTCCTTGATGATGGGACCGTAGACCTGCTTGTCGAACGGCGGGCAGCCGGCCGGGTACTGGCCCAGTTCGTTGGTCTTCTGCCGCATCAGGAACGAGCAGTAGGTGAGCGTCTTGCAAACGCGCGCCTCGTCCAACTCGCCCTTCTCCAGCGCATCGCGCGCGAAATCGGGATAGGAGAGCACGCCGCGGCCCAGGCCGAAGAGCCGGATCGCGCCGGACTCGAGATTGGCCGCCGCCGCGTTGAGGGCGTATTTCTGGAGCCAGCTATAGCCCGTGCCGATCATGGGCAGCGCCGGGAACGCGCGCTGCAACTCGCCGGCTACGCGGAAATGGCGGTCCACGCCGAGCAGCGGATGTTCGGGCTGCTCGTAATTGCCCTCGTCGGGCTTTTCGAACGGCCGTCCGATGTGCGGGTTGTAGTACGGGCAGCCGATGGAGACGTTCAGCAGTTCCAGGCCGTCCTCGATCAGCCAGGCGAGCAACTGCTTGACCTCGGTGAGGTCGTCCTCCATCGGGTTCCGCGGGTTCACGCCCCAGCCCCAGGGATAGGGCACCGGGTACGGATACGGCTCGCCGATGCCGGTGTCCGCATTCTTGCGGTAGGGGACGCAGTCGAAACAGCCCAGCCGCATGGCCAGCGTCAGCCGCTTGCCGTAACGGTCGCGCACCTTGCGGAAGACGTTGCGCAGCAGGCGCGCGCGGTTTTCGAGCGGCCCGCCGTAGCGCCCCTCGCGCGTCTTCGCGCCGAGCAACTCGCTCAGCAGGTAGCCGTGCGTCGCCTTGATGTCGACGATGGTGAAGCCCGCCTCCAGCGCGAGGCCCGCGGCGGTGACGAACTGGTCCTCGATGCGCTCCAACTCATCGTCGGAAATCACCGGGTAGTCCGCGGGCGTATTGGTCTTCGCGTCGATCAGCGGGTTGTGATACGCGATCGTCTTGCGCGGGTGCGAATACCGCCCGGAGACGGTCAACTGCACGGGAATCAGCAGGTCATCGGTCGAGCCATACGTCTGGCCGTGCAGCGCGTGGATACGGTCGAGCAGGCGCGCGAAATCGTCGCGCGTCGCCGGATTCAGCCAAAGCTGGCGCGGGTTGGCGCGGCCGTCCTCGCGGATCGCCGTCGCCTCAAACCAGATCAGCTTCGCGCCGCCCGTGGCGAAACGCTCGTAGCGCCGCCAGGTCAGCTCGCCCGGACGCCCGTCCAGCGTGCCGTCGCAGCCTTCCATGGGATGGATCGCCATGGAGTTGCCGGCCGTCAGCGCACCTACGCGAACCGGGCGCGCGAGCGCGGCCCGAACCCTGTCTTTGTCGTCCACGAAATGGACGTGCGTGGCGTTCAGCGCCTGGGCCGCGGTGGCCAACTCGGCGAGGCTCTTGTAGGTGAAGTGTCTCATTCGGGCAGGGGTTTCCCTTTGGTCTCGGGCGCGAACGGCAGGGCCAGAATACCGATCAGAAACGCGGCGCACATGGTGATGCCCGCATAGCGCATCGGCTCGTCATAGCCGGCAAACACGCGGCTGGTCAGCAGGCCCAGCGCCAGCGGTCCCAGCGCCGCCACGAAACGTCCGATGTTGTAGCAGAACGACGTGCCCGTGCTGCGGAGCCGCGTCGGGAAGAGTTCCGGCAGATAAATCGCATAGCCGCCGAACAGGGCGAGCTGCGCGAAGCCCATCAGCGGGATCATCCAGAAGATGTCGCTGAACGTGCTCAGCTTCCAGAAGGTGAAGGCCGTGATGCCCATGGCAGCCAGGAAACTCACCAGGAAGGCCTTCTTGCGGCCGACGCGTTGCGTCAGCGCGGTGAAGGCGTAAACGCCCCAGAAGGCGCCGAAGTTCTGCATCAGCGACGTCATGCCGGTCCAGAACGTGAGCTTGCCGGCGATGACGTTTTCGGCCAGGCCCTGTGCATGGAAGGTCTTGGTCAGCACCGAGCGCAGCAGGTCGAAGCTGAAGAAGCCGATGCCCCACAGTCCGATCACGCCGGAAGCGGCCAGCGCCATGCCGATGAACGAGTTTTTGCGCCAGCGCGGGGTGCCGAGCAGCTCGCTGAAGCTGCCCATTTTCTTATTGGCGGCTTTGTCGCGCCGCCACTGCTCCGGCTCTTCCAGCTTGCGGAATACGAAGATCGCGAGCAGGGCCGGGATGGAGCCCAGCATGAACATGTAGCGCCAGGAACTGGTCACCGTGCCGGCCTGCTCCATGCGGCCCAGGACGATGCCGCTCATCGCGGCGGCCATGTTGCCGACTGCGGAGAAAGCCTGCAGCAGGCCCAGCGCGTAAGGCCGTGCGCGATCGGGCATCACCTCGGCCACCAGCGAGACGCCCACGGCGAACTGGCCGCCGACCGCGAGCCCGGTCATGAAACAGAACGCCGCGAACGCCCAGATATTGGGCGCGACGGAGGTGAGTCCGGTGAAGATCGAATACATCAGGATGGTGGTGATCATCGTCTTCACGCGGCCCATGCGGTCGCCGAGCACGCCGAAGATGACGCCGCCGATGGCCCAGCCAATGATGAAGACCGACGTGGCGTAGCCGGCGTATTCGGCCACCATCCCCGCCAGTTCTTTCCCGCTCGCCTTGAAGGCCAGCAACTCGGCCACGGCCGGCCGCCGGGCGAGGTTGAAAATCTGCTGGTCCATCGTGTCGAACAGCCAGCCGAGGCTGGCGACCAGCAACACAAACCAATGATATCCGGTCAGTTCTTTGTACCAGGGAAGAGTAGCGCTGGATGATGGCGCGGTAACGGGCCCGTCGTTAGGCATAACCCCCCATTTTAATGCGGGATGAAGGCCGACACCGCGCTCGCGGGCTTCTGGTGTAGCAATTTTAAGGGATCTGGCGCAAAAATCCGGCGCCCATCCACACCCAGGCGGCGATGAACGACAGGCCGCCCAGCGGCGTAATCGCACCCAGGACCGTCACCCGGGTCAGCGCAAGCGCGTACAGGCTGCCGGAGAAGAGAATGATCCCGGCGAGCAGCAGCCAGCTCACCCGCGTCCCCGCCAGCGGCTCCAGGCAGCCCGTCCGAATCGCCAGACCGGCCGCCAGCAGGCCGAACGAGTGCACGAAATGGTAGAAGACGGCCTTTTCCCAGATGCCCATCAGGTAGGCGTCCAGGTGGTTCTTCAGGCCGTGCGCGCCGAAAGCGCCCAGCGCCACGGCCGCGGCCAGCGAAAATGCACCAATCGCTAAGGGATTCATAGGAACGACTTCCCGTTATTGGATGGAGCGCGGCGCGGTTGCGCTTCGCGCTTGGCCGGTTTGCCGCGCGCTCAGACGCGATAGTAGTCGCCGCGCCAGTTCTGAATGGCTTTCTTGATCTCGACGGGCGGCAGATTCTCAGCGGCGGCGCGCGCCGCGAGCGCGGCGAATTCGGCGTCGGAGGCGAAGCGCAGGGCGACGATTTGCAGTACGCTCAGCCGCGGGTCGAGCAGTTTGCCCGTCAGCACGTAATGCCGCAGGTTCTCCTCGGCGCGGATCGCCCGGTCCTGCGCCTTGAGCGCGAAGATCCGGCAGAAGCCGAACAGGAAGAGCGCCACGACTTCGAGCACCACGATCAGCGACGCGCTGTAGATCCGCTGGTGATCGCCGAAGGACAGATACAGGTTGACGCACGAGCCGATCAGGCCAAGCCCGATCAGCGCGAACAGCACGCCGTGATACGCGGGCACGATGCGGGCATGATTGGCAAAGTTCTGGGTCTTTTCGTCAGCCACGGAGAACCTCCTCAGGGATTGTCTTGCCGATTCTAGCGTCAACCGGTGACGGAAAGGTGAACCCCGGCGCGCGGCCCGGCGCGCCCGCATAATGGAGGCATGAAATACGAGTTCCAGCCGGACGACCGGGTCCTCGTTCTCGACGCGGCCGACTACGGCGCCGCGCGGTTGCGCGAATGGGCCCAACTCCTGACGCGCGGCATGATGGTGGGGCTGGGCGACGCGGACGCCATCCGGACCGCGCGGCGCGAACTGGCCGACTGCGAAAACGTGATGTTTATCCAGGGCTCGCGGGACGGGATCCCGTGGCGCGACGGCTTTTTCTCGGTGGTCGTCGACGCCGCGGGCGGGCCGCCGCCGGACGAGGTCCGGCGTGTCCTCCACCCCTCCGGACGCATATACTCAATTCAGCCATGACTTCGATGACAAGACGCTCCTTTGCGTTTTCCTCGCTCGCGGCGGCCGCGCTCGCGACGCCCGCCTGGGCCCGCAAGCTGTCCACCTTCGGCGTGCAGCTTTACACGGTCCGCGACATCATCAACCAGGATCCCGAGCGCATTCTGCGCGAGATCGAAGGAGCCGGGTACAAGGAGATCGAGGCGACCTCCGACAACCTGGACCGGATCATGGCGGCGGCGCGCAAGACGAAGCTGAAGCCCGTCAGCATCCATCTGGACACCGCGCTGTTCACCAAGCAGCGGGAGAAGCTCGGCCCGGTGCTCGACGACGTGAAGAAGCGCGGCTTCGAATACGTCGTCTGCCCGTGGATCGACCCGAAAGACCGTGGCGGCGCCGACATGATGAAGCGGCTGGCGGAGAACCTGGACAAAGCCGGAGCGCAGTGCCTGGGCGCGGGGCTCAAGCTCTGCTACCACAATCACGCCTTCGAATTCGCGCCGGCCGGCGACGGCGGCACGCTTCTCGACATCCTGATGACCAACACCGATCCCAAACACGTCGGCTGGGAGATGGACATCTTCTGGGTCAGCGTGACGGGCAATGACCCGTGCGATCTGCTCAAGAAGTACCCCAAGCGCGCCGTGCTGATGCACCTGAAGGACAAGGCCGACGGCATCGCAAAACGCTACGACGAAGGCGTGCCGCGCACCGCGTTCAAGGAAGTCGGCGCGGGCGTCATGGACCTGAAGCGCATCCTGCGTATCGCGAACGAGACGGGCGTGAAGCACTACTTCGTTGAGCAGGACGCGACTCCCGGCGATCCGTTAGCAAGCCTGAAAGTCAGCGCGAGCTGCCTGAAGAATCTCGACTTCTAGAAGCTTGAAGGCGCTAAAGTGGTGCGGTTCTCCAGAACCGCGCGGGCTCTCCAGAGCCCGCCGCGTGCAGCTCATCTTTCCGTATGCTGGGCCGTGCGCTGGCTCATGCGTAAGTAGCTGAAGACAAAGAGTTGCCACCACTCCCTCACGGTCGCGGCTCCGTTTCGACGTCGCGGCTCCGTTTCGAGGTTGTAGCTCCGTTTCCCGTCAGCGAATCTGCGAGCCGGCGAGCGGCGCGAGCAGCATGTTGTTGATGTTTGACACGATCTCGCCGTCGCTCAGTCCCGGCGTGGACGCGAGTTTCTTCCACTCCGGACTGGTCGCAAACGCCCGCCAGGCGGTCTCGCGCGCGGCCAGATTCTCGAACGCCACCATGTAGGTCAGGCAGGGCATCTTCGCTCCCGCGATCTCCTCGCCGAAGAAGACCGGCGCGAGGCCATGCTGGCGGAAGATGTCGATCTCGCCGTCGCCGAACATTTTGATCTTACGGGCGAGCGTCAGCAGGTTGTTCGACTCGTACGTGCGCAACTCGAACAGGCGCGCCGGCCGCGCTGCGTCGCCGGTCTGGACCTCGATGGCGGGGAAGCTGGGGAACCCCTTCAGCAGCGTCACTTCCATCCGCTCGTAGAGCAACGGCCCGCTGGTAGCCCGCTCCGCGGCCTTCACGAAAGCGGGATCGGCGCTCATCGTCGTGTGCGCCTGATCGAACGCATCGAGCGAAGGGAACGCGGCCAGCAGCAGCACGAAAGGCGACTCCGCCGCGACCACGGGGCTGAACAGGCCGACTGTCGCGGCGCCGGCTTTCGAAAGAGCCGGAGCATAAGTCTGCGTGAGGAACTCCGTGGCGCGGCCGCGCTGGTTGTCGGCCGTGTTGCGCAGCAGGAGTCTGCGTAGTTCCAGGATCATGGGTTTGCGCTCCGGGGTGGGGGAATTCTGCACTGCCGCCCCCATGGCGCCGGGTGCAAGGAAAGTGGCGCCGGTGGCGCCTGCAACAAAGTCTCGACGGTTCATCTTGTCGAGGATTCTATCGTTATCGCGCGGCCGCGGCCAGTGCCGGAAGACTACAGCGCGCCGCCGGTAGCGGGCCGCGTCATGGTCTGTAGATCCTCGGGCAGGACGGCATAGCCCTCCGGCGGCGGGAAGATCGAACGCAGCAGGCGCAGGCGTTTGCGCAACAGGTGGCTCGCGAGTTGGCGCGGCCCCGTCTCAACGTCGATGTCGCAGCAGACGCCGTGCAGATAGAGCGTCAAGGTGTCGATGAAGCTCCGCCGCAGGTACGCGCGGAAGCGCTTGGACGGCCGCTCGCCCGAGCGGTCGCGCGGCGTCAGCTCCATCTTCAGCCGCCAGGATTCCTCGTCGACTTCGCCATTCGCGTTGCGGTCCAGCTCGTCGTTGACCAGCTTCGCGTACTCCCGCGGTACGTTCTCGCCGTTCTTGCCGGCGACGAGTTCGGCGATTGTACGGTAGAAGCGGTAGTGGTAGTCGGCCACTTCGGCGTCCTTCACGGCGAACGCCAGCGTTGCTTCGTTCTCCGTGACGACAAAGCCGGACGCCAGCGAGCGTTCGTCGGCGGGCTTGTTTTCCGCCACGACGGGCTCCGGCGCGCCGGCTTTGGCTCGCCCGTTCGGGTCGGCCTCGCGCTCCAGGTAGGGCACGAGGAAAATCTCCAGCTTGGGAAGGCGCGAAGAGACGGCCGGCGGCAGCGCCGAGACCGGCTCGGTGAGATATTCGTGCAGGTCTTCTTCGCTCAGCGCGAGAGCGGCACAGAAGTAACACGCCCGAGTTCCGAGGGGAATCATCTGGCCGCGGACCATGCCCGCGAGCTGACCGAGTTTCAATCGCTGAAGATTTTCTGGAACCGCCATGACACCCAACGCAACTTCAGAATATCAGAGCGCTTAGCTCGAACTATCGGCGAATACACCGCGGATGGGAAGATAGACTGGATTTGTGGCGGCTCAGATTCTTGTTTCCGCGGGCGAAGCATCCGGAGACCACTACGCCGCGGGCGTCGTTACGCACCTCCGCCGGTTGCTGCCGGGCTGTGAGTATTTCGGCTGCACGGGCCCGGAGTTGCGCGCCGCCGGAGTGCGGACCGTGGTCGATTCGGCGAGCCTCGCCGTGCTCGGTCTGGTCGAGGTGCTGCACCATATTCCGCGCATCTACGGCGAGTTTCGTAAACTGGTCCGCGCCGCCGAAATGGCGCATCCGGTCGCCGCGATTCTCACCGACAGCCCGGATTTCCACCTGCGCCTGGCCGTCAAGCTGCGGCGGATGGGCGTGCCCGTCTATTACCTGATCGCGCCGCAGGCCTGGGCCTGGCGCGCCGGCCGTGCCCGCATTCTCCAACGAAACGTACGCGAGCTGTATTGCATCTTCCCCTTCGAGGAGCAGTTCTTCCGGGACCGCGGCGTGAATGCGCACTATATCGGCCACCCGCTGGCCGGCACGGTGCATCCGTCCGTGGACCGGGCATCGTTTTTTGCAAAACACGGGATCGCGCCGGAGCGTCCGCTGGTCACGCTCTGCCCGGGCAGCCGCCGGGGCGAGACGGCGCGGCATCTGGCTCCGTTGCGCGACGCGGTGGAGCGCATTGCGGCGCAACGCCCGGCCACGTTTGTGCTGGCGGCGCCAGCGGGCGCGCGCGCCCGGTATGGAGCCGGGTTCTATGAGCCGCTGACGCACGGCGGTCTGGTGCAATTGGTGGAAGGCGAAACGCGCGACGCGATGGCGCATTCGGACGTAACCCTGGCGGCCAGTGGAACCGTCACCATGGAAGCCGCGCTGCTCGGCGCGCCGACGGTTTCGTTCTACCGCGTGAGCCCGCTGACGTGGCACATCGGGAAGCCGCTGGTCGACGTTCCGTTTTATACGATGGTGAATCTGGTGGCCGGAAAGCGGGTCATCCCGGAGCTGATCCAGAACGATATGACCGGCGAGCGCATGGCGGCGGAGGTACTGGCGCTGCTTGCGTCGGAAGGCGCGCGCGCCACAATGAAAGCCGAACTGGCGGAAGTGGCGCGCATTCTCGCGAGCCATGGCGATCCATTGGAGGAATCCGCCCGGCGCATTGCCGCGTCACTGAAAATAGAGAGCGGATTCAGCGATATTCGTTGAAGCGGCGGAAAGAGACGGCGGCAGCAGGAGTTGAGGGAGAAAAGTTCAATGATGCGTTCCGTGGGATTGTGGATTGCACTGTGCGGCCTGATGGCGCCATCCGCGATGTTCGCCCAGGAGTCGCGCCGGACGTTGATCGACGTCGATCATTACAAGATCGACGCGCGCATCGACCTGGACCGCCAGGCGCTGCAGGCGACCGCGGCCGTGACGTTCGCGCCGCAGGACGCCGGCTCGAACTCGGCCACTTTCGAGCTGCACAACGCGCTGAGCGTCAGCAAGGCCGTTGACGAACAGGGCCGCACCCTCGAAATCAATCGCTCCGCCCAGGATTTCAGCGTGAAGGTCTTCTTCCCCGAGCCGCTCGCCAAGAGCAAACCGGTGACGGTGACTTTCACTTACGAGGGACGCCTCACCGGCCAGGAAGACTCGCCCATCTCCGGTATTCAATTCGGCGTCCTCAACAAGAACGCGAGCTGGCTGCTCTACCCGGCGCGCTGGTTCCCCGTGAACGGCTACACCACGGACCGCTACACGATGGAGCTGAATGTGACCGTCCCCACGGGCTACCGCGTGCTGTCGAGCGGCATCGACTCGACGCAGGGCGATGTCTACACCTTCAAGACGCTGAAGCCGGCCTTTCCCGGCAGCCTCGCCGTCGTTCGCGACACGGTGAAGAAGGTCAGCGCGGAGGGGCTCACGAACGACGTCTGGTTCCGCGCGGCGCACCAGTCCACCGCGCAGGTCTGGGGCGAGGACGCCGCCAAGACCATGGTGTTTTTGACCAGCCTGTTCGGCGTGCCGCCCAAGGCGAATCTGACGATCGTCGAGACGGGCGATGGCGCGCCCAACGGCTACGCGGCCGAGGGGCTGCTCTTCGTTTCTTCCTCCACCGCCGCCAAGGCGCCGTCGCCGCACTTGCTGGCGAATCAGATCACGCGCCAATGGTTCGGCGGGCTCTTCTCGCCGGCCTCGCGCAATCATATCTGGCTGTGCAACGGCGTGGCGAAGTACGCCGAGGTGCTGTATCTGGAACATCTGAACGGGCCGAAGTCGATCGATCCCGAAATTCACGATCTCTATGTGGACGCGCTCACCGTGACGGACGCGCCCGTACGCCAGTCCGGGCGTTTTGAGGATTACTCGCCCGAGTTTTTCGCGGTGACGGGCAGCAAGGGCGCCGCGACGCTGCACATGCTGCGCTGGATCGTCGGCGACGACAAATTCCAGAAAATCCTGCGCACATTTATCGATCAGTCGGCGGGCAAGAGCGTCACTACGGACGACTTCCGCAAGGTAGCGGAGAACATCTCCGGCGAGCAGTTGCAGGGCTTCTTCATTCAATGGCTGGAGAGCACCGGCGCGCCCGAGTTCAAGCGGGAATATACGGTGTTCCGCATCGCGAAGGGCTTCCGCACGGTGGGCAAGATCACACAGGATCTCGACACCTTCCGTATGCCGGTCGAGGTCAAGATCGAGACCGAGGGCAATCCCGAATTCCGGCGCGTCGACGTGAGCGGGCCTTCCACCGAGTTTTCCATCGAGACTTTCGGCAAGCCGAAGCGGCTGGTGATCGACCCCAACAACCGGCTGTTGACCAACAGCTCGAGGATGCGGGTGGACGTCGCCATCCGCCGCGGCGAGCAGTTCGCCGAGATCGGCGAATACACCGAGGCGCTGGCCGAGTACCAGAAGGCGCTGGGCGTGAACCGCATCAGCTCGCTGGCGCACTATCGCGTGGGCGAGGTCTTCTTCCTGCAGAACAACTACCAGTCGGCGGCGAACGAGTTCCGCGAAGCGCTCAACGGCGACGGCGAACCGAAGTGGACCGAAGTCTGGGCCCACATCAACCTGGGCAAGATCTTCGATGTGACCCAGCAGCGCGAACGCGCCCGCAACGAATACCAGCAGGCCATCCGCACCAAGGACAATACGCAGGGTGCCCAGGAGCAGGCCGCGAAGTACCTGCAAACGCCGTATCAGCGCAAAGAAAGCAGCAATTGAGAGGCGTGCGGCGGCCGGACACGTCGCGGGCGTGCTTCTGACCTTCTGAGTCTGGCAGGCGGTTTACAATAAAACGCCGCATGGTCAGGTAATGAGCCGGTTCAACGGTTGAAAAGACTGGAACGGGCAACAAAGCCGTTATTTTGACTGTATCTCGCGCCTCTCTGGCGAATAGCGTCAGCCATGCGCGAACAGGCCTGTTGCAATGCCTTGCTCAGGCCATGTAGACTGGCACGCGTGGCCCCGCCGCGGGTTCCAATAAGCAACCTCTGACCGCTCACGACGTTGAGTGGTGACTTCTAAATGAAACATCGTTAAGAAGGGAATGTCCCGGACTATGTCTGTGTGTGGCTTTGTGTTCGGACTGCGACGAGTTGTGCGGCATGGGGGATTGGGCCTCCTGGCCGCGTCCCTGTTTCTATGTGTGGCGCCGGTGCTGGCGTCGGGCCCAGGTCCGGACGGCGTCAATATCGGGTTTGATTTCAATTGGAATCCCGCTGGACCGCAGGGGTATTCCGCCTCGTTCATCCGAGCCGCCAGCGGTAGCGGCGCCACGCTCGACAATTGCTCTGGCGGCGGGGTAGGGGCCACAACCCAGGGGTGTAATTTTGCCTTCTCTTATAGCATCGGAGGCGTGCCGCAGACTGCGGTTGCGCCAGGCGGAGTCTATGCCACATGGCCTAGTTCCGAATCCGGCGGTTTTTGCGACCAGAACCCATCCAACTCAGCGCCGTTGACCTTGTTCAACTGCTTTAATGAGAACTCTTTCGGCCAAGTCTTTCGCGCCGGCGCGACCGGCTCCCTGTCGGCGTTCAGCATGCCGATGACCTGCCTCAACCCGGCGGGGACGCCGCCGACCGGTCTTTTCGCGATTCTCTATCAGCTCAACCCCGACGGAGCCAGTATCCCCGCGACGCCGCTGGCGCAAGCGCCGATCAGTCTGAACGCCTGCCCGACCGCGACGACTTGGGCTGGCCATACCTTCACGGCGGCCGACTTCGCCACAATTCCGATCAACTTCTCCGGCGTGACGCTCACCGCCGGGAATTTCTACGGCGTGTTTTTTGGCGGTCTGGTGCCTGGCGCGTCAATGCCCGGCGCTTCCGCGGTTACGTCCGTGAGTCCCAGTTCCGGGCCGACCTCCGGTGGCAATAGCGTCACAATTACGGGGACTGGCTTTACCGGCGCAACCAGCGTTACCTTTGGCGGGACTCCCGCCGTGAGTTACACGGTGGTGAGCGATACCACGATTACCGCCGTCGTTCCTGGCGGCGCCGCTGGCGCCACCAGCGTCGTTGTCACCACGCCCGCCGGCAGCACGGCCGACAACACGCTGTATACCTACGGTGGCGCCGTGGCGACACCGACGCTCGGGGAATGGGGGCTGATCGCCCTGGCCGGCCTGCTGGTCCTTTTCGGCTGGTTCAAGCTACGCCGGAACAGCCAGAACACGGCGTCCTGACGACGGCGCCATCTTCGCTGCGAAAAGCGCGACAGTCTACTTCAGGGAACAGTTCAAGCCACGCTGTTGCCGGCGCCCATGAGCATAAAAAATGGGCGCCGGCTGGACCATCTTCGGCGTTGCCGTGGCCTGGAGCGGGCTGGCCATCGCGGGCCCGCGCTTCCGGCACGGAACCGCGAACGCAGAGTGCGGCACCGCCGCGAAGTAGCACGGCACGGAAGGACACCGTCCGGCCCGAGTTGCATTGGGCCGTCCGCGCGGAGGAAAGTACTCACCGAAACAAAAAGTGTTGCGCGGCGCCTTGCTGTTGTCGAAAGTTAAGTTGTCGCTTCGGCCTGCCGCGACGGAGCCCTTCAGGAAAGGGCCGTTTGCTGGGCGAAAGGGAGATTTGTCCCGCCCATTTTGTTGTCGCGGGTAGCAATCGAGACCGAGAACCCCTCCTGTGTGCGGGTTGCCGCCAAAACGCCGGCCGCTCAGGTGCGCGCACACAAGTCCTGACCTTCTTTACCGGCCACTTTGCGTTCTCATCCGCCCCGAAACGCATCCACGTTTCCCGTTCGCGCAGCGTCACCCTTTGCGATAGGATTCTGCCGGCAGGCACGTTGCGTTGATTCCCTCGCGCAGCGTCTTCAGGAGAAGAGAGGAGCACCATGAATCGGGAGTCCACAATCGGCCGTCGCGGAGCGCGCGTCGCCGCGCTGGTTTTGCTGGCGGCGTCCGCCGCCCTGTGCCAGCCGCAGGATGTGCAGGGTTGGAACCGGATCCACTGGGGCATGACGGTGGCCGAGGCTCGCGAGGCGTTTCAAGGGCACGTGTCCGACCCGCGCGTCGCCAACCCGTTCGACGCCCTGCTCATCGACCGCTTCATCATCAATGACATTCAGATCGGCCGGATCACCGCCGACGCGGCCGTCGAAACCGAGCAAGGCGGCAACGCCGTGGTCGCCGTGCGGCTGCGGGTGACCGGTCCCGCCGGGAGCGCGCTGGCCCGGACCAGCGCCTACGCGACGCTGAAGCACCTGCTGATCGCCAAGTACGGCGCGCCGCAGAATGAGGACCACAGCCCGTACGGCAACGGCGGCATGGACAACCGCGTGCTCTGGCTCTTTCCCTCCACCTCGATCACGCTGCGCTGGAGCGAGCTGCCCGGCGGCGACGCCAACGCGGGCTTCGTCGCAATCCGCTACGAAGCGCTCGATCGCAGTGCGTTGGACATGCTGTAGCGCCGCGCGGGCGCGCTCGATCCGGCGGTGGATTTCAACTCCGAAACGGAGCCGCGCGCGTGAGCAAGCGGTGGTATCGCGCATTGCGGCGATCCAGCGTGGGCGGCCCACGCCGCACAAGCGCGGCTCGCGGTGAAGCAGCGACATCGTGCTACTCAAACGCGCCGCACACAGGCAAGGCGATGAGCTGCATGCGGGCGGGCCTTGGCGCATCGCCACTTTGTTTGGCGGACCGTACAATCGAGCACATGAGCGTTTTTTCGCGTTGCGCCCGCGGACTGGCGGGCCTGCTGTTTCTGGCTGGCGCCGTTATGGCGCGGGACCCGCATTTCGCCGTGCTGATTTCGGCCAACGCGGAATGGCGGGCCTTGCGGCCGCTCTTCCCGAACGCCGTCGTGCGGACGTCACCCTACGGCGAGTACTTCTACGCCGGCGTCGCGCGCGAACGCGTGCTCTTCTTTCAGGGCGGCTGGGGCAAAGTGGCGGCGCCGGGTCGACGCAGTACGTTATCGATCATTTCCATCCGGCGCGGTTGATCAATCTGGGGACCTGCGGCGGCGTCGAAGGCCGCATCGGGCGCTTCGCCGTGGCGGCGGTCGAGCGGGCGGTCATCTACGATATCGCCGAAGCCATGGGCGATTCGAAAGAGGCGATCGACGAATACTCAACCACGCTCGCGCTGCCCGCGGAGTTGCCTGCGCCGGCGGTCAAGGTGACGATGTATTCGGCGGACCGTGACCTGACTCCGGCGCGCCTGCGCGAGATGGAAGCGGCGTACCAACCGGTGGTCGCCGATTGGGAGTCTGGCGCCATTGCCTGGGTCGCGCACCGGAATGGCGCGCCGTTGCTGATTCTCCGCGGCGTCACCGATCTGGTGAGTCTCCACAGCGGTGAAGCGCAAGGCAATCTGGAGTTGTTCCAAACGAACACGCGGCGCGTGATGAGCGATCTGGTGCGCGACCTGCCGCGCTGGCTCGCCGCCTGGCGATAGATCGCGGAACTGGCTTGGGCGCCCTTGCCAGCCATACCTGGCACGTCTTCAACCGCGCGGGAGAGCCACAGCAAACTGACAGGTAAAGAACTGCCACCGCTCCCTCACGGTCGCGGCTCCGTTTCCAGGTACGGCTCCGAGTTAGTGCCCTTCGGCTTCGAGGAAACGCTCGGCTTCGATGGCTGCTTTGCAACCTGCGCCGGCCGCGGTGATGGCCTGCCGGTAAACGCGGTCCTCGACGTCGCCGGCATGAAACACGCCGGTAATGTTGGTCCGCGCGCCGCCATGGCTGACGATGTAGCCTTCGGCGTCCAGGTCGAGCTGGCCGACGAATGGCTTGGTGTTGGGGATGTGGCCGATGGCGAGGAAGAAGCCGTCCACCGCTTCGGTCCACTCCTCGCCGGTCTTGACGTTCTTCAGCCTGGCGCTGGTGACGAAGCCTTTGCCGTCATCGAGCACGTCGGTCACAACGGAGTTCGTCACAAAGCGGATCTTGGGGTTCTTCTTCGCCCGGTCGAGCATGATCTTCGACGCGCGGAATTCTTCGCGCCGGTGGACGATGGTGACCGTCTCACCAAAGCGCGTCAGGAAGTTGGCTTCTTCCATGGCGGTGTCGCCGCCGCCGATCACCATGATCTTCTTGCCGCGATAGAAAAAGCCGTCGCAGGTGGCGCAGGAACTGACGCCGTGGCCGATCAGCCGCTGCTCGTTGGGCAAGCCGAGCCAGCGCGCCGACGCGCCGGAAGCGACGATCAGCGTGCGCGTTTCGATCCACTCCGCGTCGATGCGGAGCCGGAAAGGCCGCTTCGAAAGATCTGCCTCCTCCACCAGCCCGCTGATGAACTCGGCGCCGAAACGCTCCGCCTGCTGCTTCATGTTCTCGACGAGCTGCGGCCCGAGGACGCCCTCGGGGAAGCCGGGGAAGTTCTCGACCTCCGATGTGATAGAGAGCTGGCCGCCGGGCTCATAGCCCGCAACCACCAGCGGCTGCAAGCCGGCGCGCCCGGTGTATATCGCCGCGGTGTTGCCCGCGCAGCCCGATCCGATGATGACGACATTCCGCATAGTGTTATTGTGACGCGCCGCAAGTGCTTCCCGCTCGGCGCGGCGGGTCCTGGTCAGGCCAGCAGATGGTAGACGACGAATGAACTCACGTACGCCAGCGCGCCCATGTAGGTGAACTGGATGGCGGGCCATTTCCAACTGCCCGTCTCGCGACGTACCACGGCGAGCGTCGACATGCACTGCATGGCGAACGCGAAGAAGACGAGCAGCGAGACGGCGCCCGCAGGCGACAGGTCGCGCTGCAAGGCGTGCTGCAATCCGGCCGAATCCTTGCCCGGCTCCATGCCGTAGATCGTACCCAGCGTGCCGACAATCACTTCGCGCGCGGCGAGCGAGCTGATGAGTCCCACGCCGATCTTCCAATTGAAGCCGAGCGGCCGGATCACCGGCTCGATCGTGCGGCCCAGCGTTCCGGCCAGGCTCTGGTCGATCGGCGGCGTATGGCCGTTCACCAGCGGCACGCTGGCGAGCAGCCAGAGCACGAACGACACGCCCAGGATCACCGTGCCGGCGCGCTTCAAAAACACCTGCGCACGGTCGGACAACCGTAACCCCAGCGAGCGCAGCGTCGGGCAGCGGTAGGCCGGCATCTCCAGCACGAACGGCGTGTGTTCGCTTCGCAAAATCGACGACTTCAACAGCCGGGCCGTGACCACCGCGGCGATGAAGCCCAGCACGTACAAGCCGAGCATGGCCGCCGCGCGCGTGCCGAGCAGCGGTCCGATGAACGGCCGGTCGGGAATGAAAGCGGCGATGATGAGCGTGTAGACGGGCAGGCGCGCCGAGCAGGTCATGAACGGCGCAATCAGAATGGTCGCAATGCGGTCGCGCTTGTTCTCGATGGTGCGCGTCGCCATGATTGCCGGCACGGCGCAGGCATAAGCCGACAGCAGCGGGATAAAACTTTTGCCCTGCAAACCGACACGCGCCATCGTGCGGTCCGCGATCAGCGCCGCGCGCGCCAGATAACCGGAATCTTCCAGCACGCCAATAAAGAGGAACAGCAGCAGAATCTGCGGCAGGAAGACGAGCACGCTGCCGACGCCGCTCCACAGCCCGTCAATAATGAGCGACTTCCACAGGCCCGGGCCGAGCAGCGAGCCAACCCACGTGCCGGACATCTGCACCAGCGCCTGAACGCCGTCCATCAACGGCCGCGCGCCGGTGAAGATGGTCTGGAAAACGGCGCCGACAACGAGCACGAAAATCAGCGGTCCCCAGACCGGGTGCAGGAACAGGCCGTCCAGCCTGCGGCTCCACTCCGGCGGCGCCGGATGACGGTAGCCCGCGCTTTCCGAGACGTAGCGCGCCCACTGCCGGCAGCGCGGGACGTCTTGCAGCACGGGCAGTTGAATCGGCTTCGGCACGGCGATGCCGCGCGCCAGAAAGCGTTCCACGGCTTCAATGCCTTCGCCCTTCGCCGCGCTGATCAACGCCACCGGCGCGCCCAGCGTTTTCGACAGCGCATCGGGATCGACGTCGCCGTCGCGCGCCCGCAGGTCGTCGGCCATGTTCAGCAGCACCAGCGTCGGCAGGCCGAGCGAGAGGATGGGCGCCGCGAGCGTGAGATGGCGGCTGAGATTGGTGGAATCGAGAATCAGCAGAATCGCGTCGGGCTTGCGCAGTCCCGGCATGCGGCCGGTCAGCACATCGAAAGATACACGCTCGTCTTCCGAGCGGGGCGTCAGGCTGTAAATGCCCGGCAGGTCGACCAGCTCGACGTCGTAATGGCCTTCCACCTGGGCCTTGCCGAGACGGTGCTCGACCGTCACTCCGGGGAAGTTTGCGACGCGCTGGCGCAGACCCGTTAACCGGTTAAATAGCGTGGACTTTCCGGCATTGGGCGGACCGACCAAAGCAATCAGCCGCTGGCCCACCGGCGCCGGTCCCTCGACCGGCGTGGCAAGAGCTGACTTATGCCCGTCTCCGTCGCCGTGGCAGGAACTCATGAAATTCTTTCATTTATGCTGCGGACTGGGCTGGAGAAATCTGGATTCGCAACGCAGTTTCACGTCGCAGCGCAACCTCGGCGCCTTCGACGCGGAACACGCGGGGATCGCCACCCGGTGCGCTGAACGCCGCGCAGACCGGGCCACCCGGGAGAAACCCCAATTCCATCAAGCGATTAGCGAAATCTGTAGGCAGGTCGAGGCCAACCACCGTAGCGGCCTCGCCGCTTCCGAGTTCCGCGAGAGTCCTGGATCCGCTCCCGCTGGACACCTTGTTGAAACTCAGTTGCATCTACCACTAGTATCGTACCCCCCGCCATAACCTGTCAACCGGCGTGGTACGGCGTGCTTCGCGTGCTAGAATCGCGGGAGTGATTGACCCATCTCCAGCCCGTGAGTACACGCGGGAAGAGGTGTGCAGGCTCCTCCGGATCTCGAACACGATCCTCACCACATGGGAACGGCATGGCTTTGTCGCTCCCGCCCGGCACTACCGCTTTCACGATCTGGTCGCGTTGAAATCGCTGGCGCAGTTGCGCCGCAACCGGGTCCGCCCCGAGCGCATCCGCCGCATTGTCGATACGTTGCGTGCGCGCCTGTCCGGCGTGCACGACCCGTTGGCCGAGCTGAAGATTTTCTGCGACGGCCGGCGCGTTTCGGTGCAGGTGGATGGGCACAAGATGGAGCCCATCAGCGGTCAACTGCTGCTCGATTTCGACCGCGAAACGCTGCGCCGCCTGCTCGAATTTCCCGCGGCGCCCGCGGCCCAGACCGAAGCGCTCGCGGCCGAGGCGGTCCGGCGCCAGGCGCAGGCGTGGTTCGAGAAGGGCGTGGCGCTGGAGCAGCAGGGCGAGCGTGCCGCGGACGTGATTTCGGCTTACGCCAAGGCTGTCGAGCTCGATCCGGAATCGGCTGGAGCGTGGCTCAATCTGGGGACCGTTCATTATAATGAGCGCCACTGGACCGAGGCCGAGCAATGCTACCGGAAAGCGCTCGGCGCGCGTCCCGATTACGCCCTGGCGCACTACAACCTCGGCAATCTGTTCGATGAGACCGCGCGCCCGCGCGAGGCGATCGAGGAGTACCGCAAGGCGCTGGAACTCGATCCCACTTACGCCGACGCGCATTACAACCTGGCGCTGCTCTACCAGGGCGTGCATGAGCCGCTCAGCGCATTGCGCCACTGGCGCATCTATCTCCAGTTGGAGCCGGACGGTTACTGGGCCGGAGTGGCCCGCCGCGAACTGACCCGGCTGCGCCAGGAGACGGTGCTGACGGGCGCCAGCCGCCGGAGCAACGGATAGCTTCACAACCGGCCGCTCCCGCGCTGCGGCCATGGATAGGGCGCGTGTATCCTGAAGGATTGGAGGTATCCGCGCTTTGAGCCGAATTGGAATGGCCTTTCGCGCCTTCTTTTCCGTCTTGGGCGGATCTCTGCCCGAAGACCTGGCGGAGGCGTTCGGTTATACGAAGAAACCACTGACGCCGCCGCGCCGCACCGAAGAATCGGCAAAAGCGGCGGCTGCGCAACCGGCCGAAGGAGCGCTGCAGTTGCTGGGCATCCTGCAACGGGAATCCCGCCTGCTCGACTTCTTTATGGAAGACATCGCCGACTACAGCGACGACCAGGTGGGCGCGGCCGTGCGCAATGTCCACTCGGGTTGCCAGGACACGCTGAAGAAGTATTTCCGCTTCGCGCCGGTGATCGACGGCGTCGAAGGCACATTCGCCAAGCCCGAGAGCGCGGGTCAGTTGGGCAAGGATCCGTCGGCCATACGCTTCGTCGGCAACCTGCCGGCCAAGGGCAAACCGGCGGGCGGCACGTTGCGGCACCGGGGCTGGCGCGCCGATAGCGTCACGCTCCCCAAGGTGAACCCCAAACAGAATCTTTCCATCCTGGCCCCCGCCGAGCTGGAAGTCGAATAGGCTTTGCATTATCTAGGAATCGATCTCGGAACCACGAACTGCGGCTTTGCCTGGATCGACGGTCAGGCGGACGGGAATGGGGCCGCGGTGGAGACCTTTGCGATCCCGCAGATCGTGGGTCCCGGCGAAGTGCATCCCGAGCCGCTGCTTGAATCGTGTCTGTACTTGGCGCAGCCGGGCGAGTTCGCCGCTGGCGCGCTTGACCTGCCCTGGCGCGACGGTGCGAACGAGTTCGTCGGCCGCTTCGCCCACCGGCGTGGCGCGGAGACGCTCGGCCGGCTGGTTACCTCCGCTAAGAGCTGGCTGTGCTACACCGGCGCCGATCGCACGGCGGCGATTCTGCCCGCCAACGCGCCCGAGGGCGCGCGGCGCATCTCGCCGTTGGACGCTTCACGCCGTTATCTGGAGCACATGCGCGCGGCCTGGGACTACGAGCATCCCGAGGCGCCATTCTCCGAACAGAGCGTGGTGCTCACCGTCCCGGCGTCGTTCGACGCGGTGGCCCGCGAGTTGACCGAACGCGCGGCGCGCGAGGCGGGCTACCCGCATCTGGTGTTGCTCGAAGAGCCGCAGGCGGCGTTCTATGCGTGGCTTGACCGCTATCCCGATTGGCGCGAGCAGATCGGCGAGGGCGATCTTGTGCTGGTGATCGACGTCGGCGGCGGCACCACCGATTTCACGCTGGTGGCCATCGGCGCCGAGCACGGCGCGCTGCGCCTGGACCGCGTCGCCGTGGGCGACCACCTGTTGCTTGGCGGCGACAACATGGATCTGGCGCTGGCGCATTCGGTTGCCGCGCAACTCTCCTCGGCCGGACGCCGGCTCGACCAGATGCAGATGCACGCCCTGTGGCAGCAATGCCGCTCGGCGAAAGAGCGCCTGCTCTCGAATCCGGAGAGCCGCGAGGAGACCGTCACCGTGCTCGGGCGCGGCTCCAGCCTGATCGGCGGCAGCCTGCGCGGCAAGCTGACGCGCGACGAGGTGGAACGCATTCTCATCGACGGCTTCTTCCCGGTCACGTCCAGTGAAGATCTGCCGCAGCGCCACAAAGCCGGCGGGCTGATGGAAGTCGGCTTGCCATACGAGCCGGACGCGGGCGTCACGCGCCATCTGGCGCGCTTCCTGCGCCAGGAGGCCGCGCGCAACGAGTTCGCGGGCACGCAGGGTAAGGTGCGGCGCGGTCCTTCGGGACTCGCCTGCCCGACGCACGTGCTGCTCAATGGCGGCGTCTTCCAGGCCGGCATCCTGCGCGAGCGCGTGATGCGGGTGTTGAATTCGTGGCTGGCCGCCGAAGGTTTTCCACCAGCGCGAGTGCTGCCCGGCGAAGACCTGATGCACGCCGTCGCGCGCGGCGCCGCGGTTTACGGCCACGCGCGTGCCGGCAAGGGCATACGCATTCGCGGCGGCGTGCCGCGGACATATTATGTTGGCGTCGAATCCGCCATGCCCGCCGTGCCGGGCTTCACTCCGCCGCTGCGCGCGCTCACGGTCGCACCGTTCGGCATGGAAGAGGGCACCGGCGCCAAGGTTCCTTCGGGCGAGTACTCGCTCGCGATTGGCGAGCCCGCGGAGTTTCGCTTCTTCTCGTCATCGAGCCGGCGCAACGACGAGTTGGGCGAGATGATTGACGACTACGCGGGCGAGCTCGACGAGCTGGCGCCGATCCAGGTCTGCCTGCCCGCCGACGGTGGCGAGGGCACGCGCATCCGCGTCACGCTGGAAACGAACGTGACCGAAACGGGTGTGCTGGAGCTGTGGTGCGCCGCGCGCGACGGACGCCGCTGGAAGCTCGAGTTTCAGGTGCGGGAATCGCGCCGGGCGCAGGACAAACAAACGTCATGAAGATTGGCATCGATCTCGGCACAACCAATTCGGCTCTTTCGTTCATCGATCCGCGCGAAGCCGAAGGCGCGGACTTTCCGCCCGTTCACGTGCTGCCGATCCCGCAGAAGGTGGCCTCGGGCGCGACGGAACCGCTGCGCACGCTGCCGTCGTTTCTGTACGTCGAGGACGAAGGCATTGTCGGCGAATACGCGCGCGAGCAGGGCGCGCTGGTGCCGACACGCTTGGTCCACTCGGCCAAAAGCTGGCTGTCGAACGCCGAGGTCGATCGCACGGCGAAGATTCTGCCGTGGGACGCGCAGGAGCAGGGCCGCGTGTTCTCGCCCGTCGACGTCTCCGCGCGCTTCATCAAACACATGGCGGCGGCCTGGGAGGCCTCCGGCCGTGGCGCAATCGCCGAACACGATGTCGTGCTGACCGTGCCGGCGTCGTTCGACGAAGAGGCGCGCGAGCTAACGGTGCAGGCGGCGCACGATGCGGGCATCGAAAAGCTGACGCTGCTGGAAGAGCCCGCCGCGGCGTTCTACGCCTGGATCGCCAACCATCTGGCGCAATCGCAAAAGTCGCTCACCGACGGCATGACCGTGCTGGTGGCCGACGTCGGCGGCGGCACCAGCGACTTTACACTGATTCGCGTCGCGCGCGAAGGCGACCGCGTGCAGTTCACGCGCACGGCCGTCGGCCGCCACCTGCTGCTCGGCGGCGATAACCTCGACCTGACGCTGGCGTGGCTGGTCGAATCGAAATTGAAAACGCAATTTTCCTTGCGCCAGCGCAGCGCACTGCGCCGCCAGTGCTCGGCGGCAAAGGAACGCCTGCTCGGCAGCGCCGCTGTGCCGTCCGTGGAAATCACCGTGCTCGGCGGCGGCTCGTCGCTGATCGGCGGCGCGAAGAAGACGTCGATCCTGCGCGAAGAGGCTCTCGAACTTGCGGTCGAGGGCTTCCTGCCGTTCTGCGCTTTGGACGACAAGCCGCAGGAGGATAGCAAAAATCTGTTCCGCGAAGTCGGCCTGCCCTACGTCGCCGACCCGGCCATCACGCGCCATCTGGCAGCGTTTCTGACCTCGGCGCAATCGCCCGCGCCCGACGCAATCCTGTTCAACGGCGGCTTCTTCATTCCCGAGATTCTGCGCACGCGCGTCGCGGACGTCGTAGCGCAGTGGTACGGCAAACGGCCGCTGGTGCTCGAAAACAACGACCTCGATCTGGCCGTCTCGGTGGGCGCGGCGTACTACAGCTACGTGCGCGGCACCGGCGCCGGTGTGCTGGTGCGCGGCGGCCTGCCGCGCGCGTACTTCCTCGGCGTCGAAGGCGCGGAAGAAAAAGACTCGCCCAAACTGCGCACGGTCTGTCTGGTGCCGCGCGGCACCGAAGAAGGCGCGACGCTGAGCCTCGATCTCGAAAGCCTGCAACTGGTCGCCAACCGCCCCGTGTCATTCCGCCTGTACAGCTCGCTGGAACGCACGGAAGATAAGACCGGCGACATCGTCGAGTTCGAGCGTGCGGCCGTGGGCCAGGCGCTGCACGAGCACGCGCCGCTCGAAGCCGTCATCCGTTTCGGCAAGAAGGCGGAAGAGCGCCTGGTGCCGGTGCGGCTCGGCGCGCGTTTGACCGAGATCGGCACGCTCGAAATCTGGGCCGAGTCGAAGATCAGCGAGCATCGCTGGCGGCTGCAGTTCGAGCTGCGCAAAGCGGTGCTGGCCGAGCAGGTCAAGAAATCGCGCCCCTCGGCGGTGATCAGCGCGGAGGCCGTCGATCGGGCTGAGCAAATGATCCGCGACGTTTTCGAGAACGGCTCCATGCCGCCCGAGAACCTGCCCGCGCAACTGGAGCAGGCGCTCGCGCTGGGCCGCAATTCCTGGCCGCTCGAAACCGTGCGAAGGCTGGCCGATCTCTTCCTCGAATTGAATGAAGGCCGCCGCAAATCGCCGGCGCATGAGGTGCGCTGGCTCAATCTGTGCGGGTTATGTCTGCGGCCGGGCTTCGGTTTTCCCGGTGACGATTACCGCATCGAGCGCGCGCGGCGCGTCTGGGCGCAGGGCCTGCAGTTCAGCTCGAAGGTCGAGTGCGAGACGCAATGGTGGATCTTCTGGGGCCGCGTCGCGGGCGGGTTGAACCGCAATCAGCAGGCGGACATCTACCAGCGGTTGAGCTATGCGCTGGCGCCGAAGGGCAAAGCGCCGCGGCTGAATTCGAGTCTGCTACGCGAGATGTGGCGCTGTGCGGCGAGCCTGGAACTACTGCCCGCCGGCACGCGCAGCGAGCTGGGCAACACGCTCACCAAGCACATCCGCGCGGGCTCGTTCACGCCGAGCGACTTCTGGTGTCTGGCGCGCATCGGCGCGCGGCGGCTCTTCTATGGACCGAATAATCAGGTGCTGCCCGCGGCGACGGCGCAACGCTGGATCCAGGCGATTCTGCGCATTCCCGACGCGGCGGAATGTCTGGCGCGGCTCGGCCAGCAGACCGGCGATCTGACGCGCGACCTGCCGCCGGGCGAGTTGGAACTCGTGCGCAAGACGCTCGCCGCGGCGTCCGACGCGGAGGCGCTGCTCAAGATTTTCGAAAGCGGCGAAGGCCGCGACATCGACAGCATGGCGCGCGTCTTCGGCGAGGAGTTGCCTTCGGGGCTCGTGCTGGCGGACACTGCCGGTGAGGCCGAACCGGCGCCCGCGACGGAGCCGCAACCGTAGGGCGTCCACGGGCGGGGCTGAAGGCCCCGCGCAGGCTGAAGCCTGCCCCACGTTAACGCATATGCGCGAAACGGAACTCATCTCGCTCATCCAGCGGCTGACCGCCGCGCAGGCGCCCGGACTGGTGAAGGGCATCGGCGACGATTGCGCCGTCCTGCGTCCCAAGGCCGGCGAGGATCTGCTGGTCACTACGGACTTCCTGCTCGAAGGCGTGCACTTCCTGCGCGCGACGCACAGCGCCGCCGCCTGCGGCTGGAAATGCCTGACGCGCGGGTTGAGCGACATCGCCGCGATGGGCGGCACTCCGCGTTACGCTTTCGTCTCCCTGGCGCTCGCGCCCGACGCCGATGCACGCTGGGTGCGCGGCTTCTATGGCGGCATGCGCCGGCTCGCCGAACGGCATGGCGTGGTGATCGCGGGCGGCGACCTGACAAAGTCCGGCCGCATCCTGTGCGACATCATCGCGCTCGGCTCGGTCAGACGCGGGCGCGCGCTACGCCGCGATGGGGCGAAGCCCGGCGACCGGCTGTACGTCACCGGCTTGCTCGGGGGCTCGGCGCTCGGTCTCGCCACGCAAATCGGGAAAGCCTGGAAGCGGCACCTGCGGCCCGAGCCGCGCGTGGAGGCGGGCCTTGCTTTGGCGCGGCTCAAAGCGACCGCGTGCATGGACCTGAGCGACGGGCTTGCGCTTGATCTGCACCGGCTCTGCCAGGAGTCGGGTTGTGCCGCGGAGTTGAATGGCGCGCTGCCGCTGTTTCCTGGAGCGAGCATTCAGCAGGCGCTCTCCGGTGGAGAAGATTACGAGTTGCTCTTTGCGCTGCCGGCTGCACGCCGCGCGCCCGTTGCGCTGGCGGGCTTGCCCATCACGGAAGTCGGCCGCTGTGTGAAGGGCCGGCCGGGACAAGTGCTGTACGCGGGCAAGCCGCTGCCCGCCGCCGGCTGGGACCCGTTCGGCAGCGGATAGCAATCGTCTTAACCGCGCCTTTTCACGACGCTGATCGCCTTCAGCAGCACGGCGTTCGACGGGATCACCGGACCGAAATTGTTAGTGAAGTCGGGATCGCCGCCGCGGAACCCGGTGGTGCCTTTCAAGCACACCTCGGTGATACGCTTGCCCAGCCGCTGGTTCTTCCACTCGAAGGCAAAGAACGTGACCGGCTTCGCGCCCGGTGCGCCGAGTTGCACCGCGTCCGCCGCATAGCAGTAGTCGTGCCCGGAGGTGCGCTGCTCCCAATTCCACTCGGCGATGTTCAACCCGTAGCGGATCGGAATGGTGGTGACGAAGCCGTCTTCGTAAACGACTTCGTACCAACCGAGCATATCGGCTGTATCGTCCTGATCGAAGAGCAGGCGGAACGATTCTTTGTTGGTCGCCGGACGCGCCGCGGCGTGCAGGAAGATGAGGCTGGTGGCGTCAACGCCAATCGGGACGCGCACCTCGTGCGGCAGGCCCGTCGGTTTTTCGCCGTCGGCCCCGACGATTGCGACGCTCTTCACGCCGTTCGCGGTCAGCTCGAAATGCACCTTGCCGGACTCGGCCGCGCCCGTCCGCATGCCGCTCAGGTCGATGCCGAGGCCCGCGTCCGTGCTGCCGAAGTTGAAGCTGGCCGCCATGGGAATGGGCGCGTTCGAAGCCTCGGTCACGCTGGGCGGCTCCGCGCCCTGGAAGCTGACGCGAATCTCCGGCGCCAGGTCCTGCACCGTGGCCGACAGCTCGCGGCCGTCGAGCGATGCGCCGCGCCAGAGCATCGTCGCGCAACTCAGAAAATCGCTCAGCAGATCCTTGCCGAAGCCGGCTTCATTGGTCGCGAACCATGCCGACGGCGCTCCGCCGAGAATGGAAGCGCGCTGGATCCGGCTCTCGTACTCCTTCATTCCCGGCGCGAAGTTGCCGAAGATTTGCTGGAAGCCCATCTTGTCGAGTTGGATCTCGAAACTCCGTGCCTTCTCCACGGTGGTGTCGCCCTCGGCGCCGGACCAGAACCAGTTGAACAGCAGAATGTCTTTCGGGATCAGACGCTCTACCTGCGCGGGCGTCATCGCGCCCGTAGTCGAATACGCAAACCCGTCCGGCGTCTTCTTGGGCTGCAGGCCCGTGCCGCGCACGCCTTCGAGCAGCATGTCGCCCCAGATGGCCAGCCGGATGCCCTTGCTTTGCAGATAGTCGTGAATCCGGCGGACGTCTTCGCCGTAGCTCTCGCGGATGTCCTTGCCCTTGCAGCGCGGGCATAGCCCGACTGGCAGGAACAACTCATCGTGACCCGCGTGGATCATGCGCGGATGCAGCACTTCGATGTACTCGTCGTAGACGTCGAACAGCAGTTTGTAACTCTCGGGGTTCGAGGGGCAATACGTGTCCGGCCAGCGCTCGCCCGGCACCTCGGCCAGTTCGCGATGCTCCGACAGCAGGTAGTAGCTGTGGGTCAATGAAGGCAGCTCCGGCACGAGTTCGATGTGATACTGCCGCACCCAACGCGCCAGCTCCGCGACCTCGTCCTTTTCGAGGAATCCGCCGTCGGCCGTGTCCTGGTGCGTCGAATTCTGATCCCACTCATGCTGCGCGCCGGGCGGGTAATTGCGGCGATAGTAATTCACCTCGCGCGAGAACTTTTCCCAGCCCGTGTTCAGCTCGGGATGCCGCTCGAAACGCATCGACGCGTTCATCTCCATGATCAGCGTGTTGTATTTGTACAGCGCCATGAAGTCGCGTACGAAACGTTTGAAGAAGGGAATGTTGTTGCGGCCCGGCAGGTAAAGCTTCAGCCCGCGAAACGGTTTCGTCGGCCAGTCGCGGATCTGCACGCCCGCGAGGTGCATCGCGCGCCCGTCTTTCACTATCAGTTGCCGCAGCGACTGCAAACCGTAAAACGCGCCGCGATCGTCGCTCCCCGCAACCAGCGCGAGATTGGCGTCCGTGCGCAGGATGTAGCCCTCGGGACCGGGATCGCCGCTGCTCACTTTCAGCGCGTGGCCCGCGACGAAATCGGCCACCAGCGGATTTGAAACCGAACCCAGCACGATCCACCGTTGCGCCGTGTCGAGCCTGGCGACGCGCTCGGTCTTCAGGTGCAGCCCGTAACGGTCACCCAGTTCGTCGGTGAGCGTCCGCGCCAGGAACAGATCCTGCTCCGAAGGAAAGGCGGGCACGGCGATGGTCACGTGCTCGTCGAGCGCGAAACTGCCGCTCAATGCGACGCTCTCCCGGGGCGTTGGAAAGATCGCTCCGGGCGTACGCGCTCCGGCGGTGTGCAGGGTCAGAACGATGGCGCCAAGCACCATCAGAGCGGGGCCGGAACCGCGAACCAGCCGGCGAGTGGTCATGCGCTTTCCCTCCGCAGTCGAGTGGCGAGGTTTGACGGGCGGGCGGCGGGAAACCCGTGCCCGCGCCCACGTTTCCACGGGCGCTCCGGGCGCCGCGAGGCTCTCGCACACAGTACGCCTTTTGCAGTCTATCCGATTCAGAAACATGCAACTCGCTCGGGAGAACGCTTTATCCTGGAAGGCGAATGACCGCCCCAATTGACGACGACGAACTGGTGGAGCACATTGCGGGCCACCTGTGCGAAGAGCAAGCCGATGTGCTCGGCGGGCTGAGCGACAGCGAGATTACGCGCCGCGTGCGGCTGGGGGTGAAGCGGGCGCGCGCCAACGGCTTCACCGACCCGGAACCGGCCACGGCCTTCGTGACGCTGATGTTCCTGGTCTCGCCCTGCTTCGACCGCCAGCCCGCGATTGCGGCGGCCATCCGTGCGGCGGCTGGCACGCCGGCCGAGCGCCTGCGCGCGCTGTTCGGCAAGACGAGGGAGACGGATTGGGACGAGGCCGCGAAGCTCGGCGCGTGGGAGGAGTTGGCGTGAAGCGCATCCTGCTGGCATGGTCGAGCGGCAAGGATAGCGCCTGGGCGTTGCACGTGCTGCGGCAGAGCGGCGAATACGAAATCGCCGGACTGTTGACGACGTTCAACGAAGCTTTCGACCGCGTCGCCATGCACGCCGTGCGGCGTCAGCTCGTGGACGCGCAATCGGCCGCCGTGGGCCTGCCGCTGTGGCCCGTCGACATTCCCTGGCCGTGCACGAATGAAGAGTACGAACGCCGCATGGCACGGGCGTGCGAGCGCGCCACCGCGGAGGGCATCGAGGCCATCGCGTTCGGCGATCTGTATCTCGAAGATGTGCGCGCCTACCGCGAGCGGCAGTTGGCGCCGACGGGGCTCGCGCCGCTCTTCCCGTTGTGGCGGATTCCGACGGACCGGCTGGTCCGCGAAATGATTGCAGGCGGCCAGCGCGCCCTGATCACCTGCGTCGATCCGAAGAAATTGGGGCGTGAGTTCGCCGGGCGCGAGATCGATCTGGCGTGTGTGGACGCTTTACCGGCGGGCGTGGACCCCTGCGGCGAGAACGGCGAGTTTCATTCGTTCGTCTTTGCCGGACCGGCCTTTACGAAGCCGGTGGCGGTGCGCTCGGGCGAGGTGGTGGAACGCGACGGCTTCGTCTTTGCGGATGTGATGCCGGCGTAGTAGCGAACACGCGGCAAGATTGCGGTGGGGCCTGGAGGCCCAACGCGGCTCTGGAGAGCCGCCCCACTGGGCTGGCGGCTGGTACCATGGTGTTCAAGCGCGCCCGTAGCTCAGTTGGATAGAGCGTCTGGCTTCGAACCAGCAGGTCGGGTGTTCGAATCACCCCGGGCGCACCATTCCTTTTCAATTCCCGTTCAGAACACCGGCGGATTTTCCGGAATGGCCGCGCCGTCGCAGCGCGGGTCGGAGCCGGCGAAGTTCACCTTGCGCTTGGCGTCGCGCACCACGGCTTCGCCCTGGCCAACCAACGAAGCGAACGGCGGCAGCAGCGTCACGACGTGGCCGCGACGCGCAAGGTCTTTCTGAACATCTTCCGGAATCCGCGATTCGAGCGTCACGTCGCAGCCGTCGAAGGTCGCTTTCGTGAAGCGCGCCGCTTCCAGCGCCGATTGCACGTTCATGCCGAAATCGACGACGTTGGCGACGAACTGCGCGTGGGCCTGGGCCTGGTTCCAGCCGCCCATGATGCCGAAGCCGATCGCCATGTCGTCCTTACGCATGAAGGCGGGAATGATGGTGTGCAGCGGGCGTTTGCGGCCGGCAAGCGAGTTCGGTTTGCCCGGCTCCAACTCGAAACCGGCGCCGCGATTGTGGAACGCGAAGCCCGCGCCCGGCGCGACCATGCCCGTGCCGTAGCCGCCGTAGTTGCTCTGGATCAGCGAAACGATGTTGCCGTCCTTGTCGATGGTGGACATGTAGATGGTCTCGCTGCCGCGCGCGCTCAACTTCTGGCCGAGGTCCGACGGGAGCACGGCGCAGGCGGCCTTGTCCATATGGATCAGCTTCGCGCGCTCGGCGCCAAGTTCCTTCGAGAGCAGCTCCTTCACGGGCACCGGCGTGAAGCGCGGATCGCCCACGTAGTGCACCATGTCGGCGTAGGCGAGCTTCTTCGCTTCGATCATCACGTGCAGCGCGGCGGCGGAGTTGTGACCGTAATCGGCGAGCGGGAAATGCTCCATGATGTTGAGCATCGAAAGCGCGGCGATGCCCTGCCCGTTGGGCGGCAATTCGTAGACCGTCCAGCCGCGATACGTCGTTGAGATCGGCTCCACCCATTCGGGCTGGAAGTCTTCGAAGTCCTTGAGCGTGTGCGTGCCGCCCTGCTCGTTCAGGAACTGCACCATCGTCTCGGTCAACGGGCCGCGATAGAAGGCGTCGCGGCCGTGCGCGGCCACCTGCCGCAGCGACTCAGCGAGCGCGGGGTTCTTGAAGACATCGCCCAAAGCCGGCCGCACGCCGCCGGGCATGTACGCTTCCTTGTAGCCGGGCTGGTTGAGGAACACCTTGCTGATCCAGTAGCGCGAGCCCCACTCCGGCATGACGAAGCCGTTGTCGGCGTAAAAGATGGCGGGCGCCAGGATCTTCGAAAACGGCAGCGAGCCGAAGCGCGCGCGCAGAGCGTCCCAGCCCGCGACGCAGCCCGGCACGGTGATGGCGTGCACGCCGATCGAATCCAGCTTGTCGACTCCTTTGCTCTTCAGGTAGTCGATGGTCAGCGCCTGGGGCGTCCAGCCGCTGGAGTTGAGCGCATACAGCTTGCCGGTTTTCGCCTCGTAGTAAATGGCGAAGAGGTCGCCGCCCATGCCGTTCACGTACGGCTGCGTCACGCCGAGCACCGCGTTCGCCGCGATGGCCGCGTCGACGGCGTTGCCACCCGCTTCGAGGATCTTCGCGCCAGCCTGCGAGGCGAGGAACTGGGGCGTCGCCACAATGCCGTATTGTGTGGCGATCATCGAACGCGCCTGATCCGGGCTGGACGTGAAGGGCTGGCCGAACGACAAGGCGGCGCAGGCAAGCAGCATGGGGAAGGTCTTCATGAGCGGCACTCCTAAGGGCAGCCGGGCGCAACCGGCGATTTTGCGGCACGCGCGTCAGAGACGCGCCGACCGCGGAATCCAACGGATTCATCCAGGCTACCGCCCCGCGCGCCGGGGCGGAAAATCGCGGCCGTCAACGCAGATTCCGATTGCGCGGTGGACATTGGCCCTTAGAATGGTGCGAAGGCTGCGAGGCGGTTCGGGCTGACGGAGGGCTATGGCGGTACTGCGCGAACTGGTGCACGTCGAGGTGGCGATCCTGGCCGCCTGCCTGGGCGCCGCTGTGTTCTGGAAGCTCCTGCGCGGAGTCCTGCGGGCGGGGCGTCAACACGCGCTGTACATTCTTCTGGGACGGGGTGGGATGGGGCGCGCGATCCGGCTGCAATTAACGGTCGGCAGTGTGGCTTTCGCGCTGCTGTATTTGGCGAGCACACTGCGCGCGGCCGGAAGCGGTGCGCTTCCGCCGGTTTCAGACTATGCGCTGGCTCTTCTGGGCGGCAGTCAGGCGGCGTTTCTCGGCGCGGCGATTTGGAGCAGCCTGCGCCGGACGGTGACTTTGAGGAACGAGGGGGAGAAGTAAGTGGACACCATTTGGAAGAACATCATTCGGGCTGTGTTCATCCTGGTCGGACTGTTGCCGGCCGCGGTGATCATCTACTTCGCGCTGTTCCGGATTCTGACCAAGGACTACCTGCTGTTGGTAGTCGGCGCGGAGTTGGCGGTGCTGCTGTTTCTGTTCGGGCTGATCGTGCTGTATGCGCTGGCCACGGACCAGATCCGGATTGACATGCTGATCAGCGAGCATAACGGCGACGCCAGCATGTCGCGCTTTCAGCTCCTGATTTTCACATTTACGATCGCGCTGAGCTTCGTCTATCTGGTCCTGATGGGCCCGGGCAAGTTCCCCGATATTCCGAACCAGGTGCTGATCCTGCTAGGCATGAGCGCCACGACCTATGGCGTTGGCAAAGGCCTGCAGATTGTTGGCAATGCTAATCCGTCAGCCGGATCCGGTGGGAAAGAGACCGCGGGCGCAGACCCGGCGGGCGGTCCCGTGACGGGCAACTGAACCCTGGTTTGGACGGCGGTTTCCGCTTACGCCGAAGCAGCCGCCGCGTGACCGGGCGCGCGGCGGATTGCCAGCCCGGGACGGCTCGCGCGCAGCAAGGGGCACTGCTCGCTCCGCGCGCCTCGCATATCCAGAGGGCACGCCGTCTCCACCAGTTTCAGGCCTGTTCGGGGCGAGTCTGCCGACACAACAGTGCGCCCGACGGTTTCGAGTTCCAGCAATTCGAATGCTGAAAGAGCTTCCGGCTCTTTGATGGATGAGGGCTGTACCGGCGCGGCGGAAATCGACATCATTGCGGAGTGAACGCGGCGGATTTTCTTGAGCTGATACCGCAGAAACAACGCATAGAACGCCAGGATCGCCAGAATCAACGTTTCGGCCCGGAAGGCGAAAAGTTGTTCGAAGAGATGCGGAATCATAGTATCTATCCTCTAGCCAGCGTCCAGAATATAACAGAAAGCGAAACAGTACAAATGAATTATTGGGCATTTGAAACGCCCAATACAGCCGGCGCGGTCCCCTGGCATGCCGTCATGGCCCGGGATTCTCCTTGTCTTTTGCGTAATCAGCACGCGCTCAACGTCCGGTTTGCATCTAAAGTAAGGGCGCATTCCAGCGCGATTACGGAGGGACTCGGATGACGACAATTCTCGGTGCGGGCGGCGCCATCGGCAATGAACTGATAAAGGAACTGGCGTCGGCCAAAGCCCGCGTGCGGCTGGTGAGCCGGAATCCGAAGCCGGCCGCGGGCGCCACGGAGACGGTAGCCGCCGACCTCACCGTTCTGGATGAGACGGTCCGCGCGGTCGCCGGGGCGGACGTCGTGTATCTGCTGGCCGGGCTGAAATACGACAGTTCCGTGTGGCGCGAACTCTGGCCGAAGATCATGCGCAATACGATCGAGGCGTGCAAACGCGCTGGCGCGAAGCTCGTCTTTTTCGACAACGTCTACATGTATGGGCAGGTGTCTGGCCTGATGACCGAGGAGACGCCGTTCCACCCGTGCAGCCGGAAAGGCGAGATTCGCGCACGGATCGCGACGGAGTTGCTGGATGAAATCAAGGCCGGCAAGCTGACCGCGATGATCGCGCGCAGCGCCGACTTCTACGGTCTGGACGCGCGCACGAGCGTGGCGAACGTGTTGGTCTTCGACAAGCTCGCCAAGGGACAGAAGGCGGCCTGGCTGGTCAATGACAAGGTACGCCACTCTTTTACGTTCACGCCCGACGCCGCGAAGAGCCTGGTCCTGCTGGCGGCGAACGCTGCGGCGTGGAACCAGACCTGGCACGTGCCGACCGCGCCCGACCCGCCGGCCGGGCAGGAGTTCATCCGGATGGCGGCACAGGCACTCGGTGTGCCGCCGCGCTACCGGGTTCTGAACCGGCCGATGCTCAAGGTCGCGGGGTGGTTCGACCGGACGATTTTCGAGCTCTACGAAATGCTCTACCAGAACGACGCGGAGTACCTCTTCGACTCGACGAAGTTCACCCGAGCCTTCGGAGTCCAGGCCACACCTTATGCCGAGGGCGTCCGCGCCGTTGCGGAAACTTGCCGGCAGCAGGCCATCTGACCGCGGTTCGCGCGCAGGCAAGCCGTAGTGCATTTCCAGAAGAAGGACCGGCGCAAGACGCAGATCCTCACCTTGCTAGGGTAAGGTTGAGGTGGAGGACATACTATGAACCGGCGAGCATTCTTCGTAAACAGTATTGCCACCGTGGCGCTCTCCGTGGCGCCTGCATTCGCGCTGGGCGACCGCGACGATCACGATAAGCACGGCAACAAGCACGATCGCGACGACGACGACCAGGGGCACGGCCGTGGCAAAGGCCATCAGGAACGGCACTTCCGCGACGAGGACGCGCCGTACCTGCGCCAGTATTACAACGGCCCGACGAACCTGCCGCCCGGGCTGCGCAAGAAGTACTACCGGACGGGGACGCTGCCGCCGGGCTGGGAAAAGCGGATTCGCCCGCTGCCCCCAGCCGTGATCCAGCGCCTGCCACCGCCGCCGCCGAACTGCGAGCGCGGCTACGTGGACGGCTACGCCGTGGTGTACGATCGCCGCACCCGCGTCATCGTGGACCTGCTGGACATTCTCAACGTCGCCACGCACAGATAGTCCGCGACGGGCCAGACGGCTCAGACCCGTTGCTGGATCAGCGCAGACCGCTCCCGCCGGGCCGCGTGCCGCATGGCGGGGCAAAGGGCCTGAGCATCTCTGAAATTGCTTCGATAACCGCCCGTTCGGTTGGCTGCGGCTCGCTTAGCGGGTTGCCCTCCAACGGAGCGGGCGTCCGTTGTTCCGGCTGCCGGGCATAGTCCTCGGGCTGGTCGTTCGGCGAGTGTCCGCCAATTCGAAACCAGCGCCAGGCGCATCTTCCCGCGCCGCGTGACCGCGCGTGCGGAAGGACCTTCGGCCGCCGGCAGGATCGCCCGAACGCGCTTCACCATGCGGTGTTCGTGTGCGCCGGAACGAGGCCAGCCATCGAGGTCTCCCGCTCTTCCCCAGTGCGAACAATCAACCGTGGCAGGGGAATACTAAATCATTGACTCTGTAACGCAAAGTGATGTACCGTTCTTGGGTCCCGCGTGAATTCCACCACCCTAAAACGGAGGAACTATGCCTATCAGGCTTTCGGAACTGGAACCGGGAACACGAAGGATCGGCCGGTACGGTTGGACGCCGGACCTGCCCGACCAACGCGATTTTCTATATGAGGCTCCGCACCGGCCGGGCGCGGTGCTGCCGGCTTCCGTCGACTTGCGGCCCAACTGCCCGCCGGTCTATGACCAGGGCCAACTCGGCAGTTGCACGGCCAATGCGATTGCCGGCGCCTTCGAATTCGACCAGATGAAGCAGAAAGCGCCGGAGTTCATGCCGTCGCGGCTCTTCATCTATTACAACGAACGCGCCATCGAGCATCAGATCACGACCGACAGCGGCGCGCAGATTCGTGATGGCGTCAAGAGCGTTGCGAAACTCGGAGTCTGCAGCGAATCGGCGTGGACCTACGACGACACGAATCACAACCCGGATCCCTGCCCGACCTGCAAGTACGCCCAGAAGCCGCCGCGGCTATGCTACGACGCGGCCAAGGCGCACACAGTGTCGTCTTACAAGCGCCTGATTGCGACGCTTGACCGGCTGAGAGGGTGCCTCGCGAGCGGCTATCCGTTCGTATTCGGCTTTTCGGTGTACGAGAGCTTCGAGAGCGATGAGGTCGCCAAGTCGGGCGTGCTGGAAATGCCGAAGCCGACGGAGCGGGCGGTGGGCGGACATGCCGTGCTGGCGGTCGGCTACGATGACGCGAAGCAGCAGTTCATTATCCGGAACTCGTGGGGCCCGAACTGGGGACAGGCGGGGTACTTCTTCATGCCCTACCCGTACATGACCAATACGAATCTTTCGGATGACTTCTGGATGGTGCAGACGGTAACCGGCTGAGGCCGGCCTATTTTGAGACGCCCTTCCGGACTTCGACGTGCAGCCGGAAGGTGCGCGCGGGCGAAGTGTCTTTCTCCCAAGGGCGTCGGTACACCAGCTCAATCGCGCCCGCGCCGGGTTCAGCGGCCTGGAACTTCCAGCGGTGCAGGCCGCCGCGCCCAGGCGTCGCCTGTCCGGTGGGCGGTTCATAGGCGTCCGACTGGAGAGTGCAGAACGGCGCGCCGGTTGCGGCGACGTACCAGCGGTGGCCGGTGGTCGGATTCTCCGCGAGGACAATCTCGAACACCTCGCCCGGTGCGAGTTTCAGAGTCTGCCCGTTCTGGCGTTCGTCGACACGCTGCATCCTGGAATGTCCCGTACCCGAACGTCCCGTACCCGCCAGGCAGAAGCAGCCAAGCGCCAGCAGGAGCGCCACTGCCCGGCTGGCGGCGCTCGCTCTTCTTTGAGGCAAATCAATGCGTCTGGGTCGGACCCGCACTGCGTTGCGATTGTCGCACCGGACCCCTGCCCGCGCAAGGCTCATCTGCGGCGGCGGCAGCCACAACGGGCGCTGGAGCTTCAACGGGCTTCACCCCGCAGATATGCCAGAGCGAGTTTCTCGATTTCCTGGCTCGAGAAGAACTTGGGGCTGACCGTCTGGCTCTGTCCGGTTGAAATCTCGACCGGCTCGGCGTGCTCCCGGAGCAACTGGATGAGGCGCTGGTTGTTCATTGCGCCATTCATCGCCGGCTCGATGGCTACAAAGACGAACCTGCCGGCAGCCGCGTTCTGCATGAGTACGGTGTCTCCACCTTTGCCCGGTCCCCCTGTGAACTGGTTGAACGGCAAGGCCGGTTCGTCCACCGGCAATCCGTAAACCAACCACTGCCCTCCCGTTCCCGCCGGCGCGCCGGCGAGGTTCGCACTCACTTGCGGAGCCGCCCCCATGCGCACTCGCAGCGATCCCGACGCGCCTTCGGCCAGATCGAAGACGCCCCGCGCCGATTGCGAGGGGCCAAATTGGACAGACTCTACGGCGGACGGTTGTGGCGACGAGACACTCATGATGACCCGGTAACGCCCCGGCATCAGCGCGGGCACTGTGAACGTCCCGTCATGGCGCACTTGCGCCTGCCGCGCGTTGGAGAAGGGACCCGGGGATACCGGAAACAGGCTGATGAAGCCCAGCCCCGGCATTGTCGCCGCCGGCTGCCCGGGAGTCTGTAGCGCGTCCGGCAGGGCCGGCGTCCCCGCGCCGCCCGCCGCCGGAGGCAGTTCCAGCACGCCGGACACGTTCAACCCCTGGTGCATCTGCACGGACAATGGCGCAGGGCGCACCGGGCCCACCGTCACCGGCAGGCTTGCGTAGGCAAGTGTTTCCGCCTGCATCCCGGAGCTGACAACGGCCAGCCGGTACGACCCCGGCGGAACCATCAGGAATTTGAACGTCGAGGTGGCGGCGTCAAACGCGGCGCCGTAGGCCAGCGACGGGTCTGTGTAAGCGTCGCCCGGGTACAACTGAACATTCGGCTGGCTGCCGGGCCCGGTGGACGCGAGTCCGCCGAGGGCGCCCGACACGGTTGTCACCGGCGTCGCCTTCAGGTGGAAGTCGATGCCCGTTACGCTGCTTCCGGGCAACACCGTCAGCCATTGCGCACCCTGCGGCGACAGACTGTCGGGATAGAACGCCGGCATCCACGACTCGGCCGGCTCGATCTGTTCCGGACGCCAGGCCGCCAGCCGCCGCTCCACGGGCAGCGACTCCTGGCACCGGATGTGGACGAGGTAGCGATCCGCGGCCAGAGCGTCGAACTTGTACTCGCCCTTGTCGTTGGTTGAGGTTCCGCCTTTTTGTGCATAGGCCCATGGACTGGCGCCGTCCGCCGGGCTCAGCGCCCAGAGCGAACATCCCGGCATGGGCTCCCCGCCGTCATCGAGCACCTTGCCCGAGATCGTGCCGCCGGGCATCAGCCGTAGCGTCACTTCCGATGAGTTCCCGGATGAGGCCACGGTCACGACCTGGCTCGGATTCGGCAGCCCCAGAAGCCCCTGATAGCCCGGGTGGGTCGCCTGCACATAATAGTCGCCCGGCGGGAGATTGGCCGCCGCGAAGGCGCCGGCGGCGTCCGTGGTTACCGGCTGGGAATTCCCGCCGCGCGAGTAATTCAGCAGATTGACCGTGGCGCCGCGCACGGGTTCGCCCGTAACGCCGTTCACCACGTGCCCGCTCAGCGAGCCCGGAGGGCCGCTCGTTTGCTGCTGCTGCTGCGTCACGAAGCGGCGTCCTCCGAAAACCATCTGCGCGCTTGCGCCACCGGCGAGCGCGGCCAGCAGGGCCACAGCTACGGCCGCTCTCATCGCACGACCTCCGGCCCGATTGCCTGCACCGTGACCTCCAGCTTGGAGCCCGCCTTCAATTCGACCGGCGTTCCGCGTTCGGCATAGGGCTGCAGGAACTCGGGATCGAACCACGCGCCGTAGGCCAGGTCCTCAAAGGCATACAGGCGATACTCGCCCGGCGTCATGCTATTCATCTCGAACGCGCCGTGTTCGTCCACGGTCGCCAGCGTGTAGAAGCTGAGGACGCCCGCCTCCGCGCCTTGCGGCGCGGCCAGCACGGCGCGCGCCAGGCCGCCTTCCACTTTGCCGCTCAACTGGGCTCCCGCGCGGCTCACGACGATCTCGAGCGGCGCGTTCGTTTCCGCGGTTACGTTCATATCGGCGCGCAGCACGTCCACATCGCCGAGCAGCATCGATTTGAGATACCCGCCCTTCGGGAGCGGATCGAAGCCGATGTCCCAGACGCCCGGCGGCACATTCCGCAACACGTAGGAGCCGTCGGGCTGCACGTGCGCCTCCGCACCGGACCGGTTGCTGCCATCGCCGGCAACCAGAAACACGCGCCCGCCGGCCGCGCTCTCCGGCGCGCCCTCGATCCGTACGTGCCCGGCCAGGTCCACCGCGGGAGCGAAACGCAGATTTACTCTCACCGAACCGCCCGCAAGATCCAGGTTCTCGCGCGCCGTATAGAGCCGCCCATCCACGGTCACTTCCCCGCTCAATACGTACCGCCCCGGCTGCAGGTCATTGAATGTGGACTGGGCGCCGATAGGAAAGCCACCCCCGAGTTGCGCGCCGTTGGATCCGCCCGGGATCTCCTCCACCAGGCTCAACTGCACGAACTGGTTCGGCGGGCTCGGCGGCGGGGCCGGGCTGCCGTCCGCCGCGGGCTGATCCGGCACAACCGGAGGCGGCGCGGGGACCGGCGATTCGGCCTCGACTTCGAGCACGACCGGCCGGCTTTGAATCAGCGGGATGTCGATGTTCTCCACGGTTTCGCCGGGCCCCACGACAATCTGTCTGGCCTGCTGCCGTTCCAGAGTCCCCGGATAGAAGGTCGTCATGTAGGCCAACCGGTCCGCGCCGTCTTCCTGCCCGGGCGGCGCCGGCGGGAGCGGCGGCTGATCGAATTTCTTCGCGGTCACCAGGTACTTCCCGGGCATCAGGTGAAACAGCCGGTAATGGCCTTCCGAATCCGAATTGGCCCAGCCCGCTTGCACCCACGCCGCCTTGCCCCGTTGAAACTCCCGGCGCAGCGGCTGCACGCTGGCGCGAGGCGCGGGAGTGCCATCCACATCCGTCACCGTGCCGGTGATCACCGCGAGTTGCGGTAGCTGAATGTCGATGCTCTTTTTCTGTTCGCCCGCCGCCAGAACAACGACGCGGCCCGCCATGAACGGACGCGTGGCGCCATAGTCCATCGGTGCGTAGCCGTTCTTCGCCGCGCCCAGCCGGTACCGTCCGGCCGGCAGGAAACGGCACACGAACCGCCCGTCGCCGTCCGTTGGAGCGGTTCCCCACACGTCCCTGTGTCCATCCACGCTAATGGAGACTTCCGCCCGCCGCACCGGTGCGCCGGTCGCCGAATTGACCACCCGGCCGCTGATCGAGCCCTGACCGCGCGCCACATCCGCCGCCGTCAAACACGTCACGGTTGCCAACGCCACAACCATCGTCAAACGTCGCATCGTCGTGCCGGACTCCGTTCGTTTGGACACCGGAAGGTGGACCACCGGTTTCGATTGTGCCGTCAATTTACTGCCGATGGAGCAATTTGCCGTGGGCCGAATGGTTCTCGAACAGCAATTGTTCCGGGAGCGCAGGCTCCACCGGCTGGCGGTCCGCCGCTTTCCCGCCGGCTCATCTCGCCATGTCCTCCTGCTCGCCCGCCGTTCATTGCGGCGCGCCATCCGACGTGATCCAGGTCATGCGCGTGCCGGGAAACAGGTGGAACGACTCCTGGCGGCGAATCCACAGCACGGCGACGCCGGGCTTCGGGGTGCCCTGCACCCTTTCGACCATGCTGTCGTCGGCAACGGCGCCAGGGCCGGTGTAGCGTACGGCCTGCATCATGCCCCCTTCCGCCGGAATCAGCCACCATAGACCCTTCACCGGCGTGTCGATGCTCTTCAGCCAGGCTTGAAACGGCACGACCCCTCCGGGCAGCACAAGCTCGTTGAATTCGATTGTCAACGTAAACGTATACACCGACCCGTCATCGGCTCTTACGTACCGCTGGAGCACACCATGTACCGGCGTGCCCTTGGGCGCCAGCAGCTTCCCCTTGTAGCGGATGTCGGAAAGAAGGTGCGCATTCACGGCCGATCCCATGACCGCGTTTTCCGGACGCAAGTGTGCGTCGAGCCCCAAGACAATGTTCGAGTTCGGCGGGAGTGCGACGGGCGTTGGCAAAGTCTGTGCACTTTGGGACGCGGCAGGCTCGGGCGGAACCGGTGCACCGGGTGGGAGCGCGGCGGGCAACGCCTGGGACTGCTCCGGATTCTGCTGCGGGTCAGGCGCGCTAAACGTCAGTGTCGAGTTGGCGGAATATTCCCGGCACTGGCCGAAGTGACTGCGGTTGATGTCCAGCGGGCCTTTCGTTTCCTCGACCAGATCCTCCACCGCACTGGGCAGCAGAACGTCGCGCGCGCCGATGCGCACGCTGGCATAGTCGATGCTGCGCGTGACCGATTTCAGCGGAAAGCGCGCCGCAAACTGCGTAGCGCGGGCTTCCAATCGCACCAAATCAAGCGTGCCGGCGTCAGCCCAGATACGGCCATCGAAGCCGGCCCGCGACGTGCGTTTGCCCTTGAACACCGTCCAGTTGCTGGCGTCCTCCGGCACCGCGAAATCCCAGCGCAGCGTCGCGCGCCCGCCGAGCATCTCCCGGCCGGCCCAGTGGAACTGCGTTCCAGGCCCGAACAAGATGTCGATCACCTGCGACGCATAAGCGCCGGTGCCTACCAGGCCGGGCGGTAGAGCGCTCTGCAACCGGCTGTCGGCGAACATGTTGCGCCCCGGCCAGGAGTACATCTCCTTGTTCCCGACATGCGCAACTTCGAGCTGAACGGTGTCGACCGTCTTTGCCTTGGCGCGCGCTCTGGCCGTTGAGGCGCGCAACCGGTCGGTCGTTTGCAGGCAGAGATAGTTGGGCAGTGAGCGGAGAGTGCGGCCCATCCGGGCGCGCATCTCCGCCAATTGCGCCTGGCCGGTTTCCTCGGCCGTCAGTCCCGCCTGCGCCACGCAGATGGCTACCGCGCATACAATTGCGGTCCGCATTGCGATCTTGCTCTCCGCTTCCGTCTCAATCCGGCGTTGCCCAATAGCCGCGCTTGGCTCTCACGGTGACCTTGCGCCCTTTGACCTCGACCGTGATGTTGCGGAACTTACCATCCATCGCCGCGTTGGTCGAGACGTAGCCGAGCGTATAGTAGTTGCGGCCCTCGGCCACGGCCTTACGGATGCCGGCGAGCAAGTCGTTGCTGTTCTGGAACGAGGTGCCCCCGGTGGCGGCAGCGAATTCGGCCAACGTCATGCCCGCCTCCATTTGAAGCGCGTTATGCTTCGCGGCCACGCTCGCCGCCAAGGCCGGCGGCGGCCCTGGCGCCGACGCGTCCAGGGACGCATCGGTGTATAACCCGCGAGAGTCGATCGTGTCGATGACGATGTTCGCTTGCGCGGCCACTTTCACCACGCTCTCAAACTCTCCCTGCAGGCGGTCGAGCGAACGCAACTCGGCGTCCTTCGTCTCGGGAGGCCGTTCCGGAAAATACGCCGCAAACATCTGCCAGGCGGCGCGCCCCGGAAAGAGCTGAAAGCCATCCGATATCAAGATGAGCGTGCAGCGTTCTTTGCCCTTCGCCAGTTCGCGCACCAGATTCCGCAATGAGCCGAGGAACGCAAGCGTCGCGTTGCGCTCTACGGCTTCAATCGCTCCCGCCTCGCCCGGCAACACTCGCAGCTCTGTCTCGGCAATCTTCTCGTTGGCGTCCCACAAAGCCCGCACCCGGGCGACGTGTTGTTCGAACTGGCGCTCGTCAGCCGCTGCCGCCGCCCCACGGCTGCCCGCGGCGATCTTGAGAAACGCCTTGTCGCTGAGCGCGGCCAACGCCACGGCGGGATCGCCCGTCATGTTCTGAACAATGTTGATTGTCTGGCCCAGCGAGATGACGGCGTACCGCGAATCGCCAGGCTGCTCGGCGGCGAAGAATTTGTGCAGCGCCTCGCGCGCTGTGTGAAGGTTCTCAAACCGGCTGTGGAACGCGTCGATCACGATGAGGTAGGTGTGGTGCGCACCGGCTGCCGCCGCGGCCTGGAGCGCCGGCGCCGCGGGCTTTCCTGCCGCCGGATTGGGCGCGGGGCCGACGTTCGCCTGGCCGGAGGTCTCGACGCGAAAGCTCGTGACGGTCTGCTCGACGCCGTCCTCGAGCAAACGAAAATCGGCTGGCCGCAGGTCACCGACGTTGTGACCGGCCTTGTCCAGGACGATCACGGGCACCAGCACCTGGCGCACGTCCACGCGAATCGCCGGATGGTCCGGGCTCTCCCCCTGTTGCGGCGCCGGAGCGGACATACGTTCCAGTTGAGCGCGCAACGCCTTGTTATCGGGAGCGAGTTCCACCGCGCGGTGCATCTCCGCGAGCGCTCCCGCATGGTCCCCGGCGGCGTCCAGCCCACGGGCCAGATTGCTGTGCGTCATGGGGTCCTCAGGCGCCAGCCGGACCGACTCGCGCAACTCGACCAGCGCATCGGCCGGGGCGCCGCGTTCCATCAGCAGGATCCCCAGCAGGTTATGCGCCGCGTAGGCGTCTTGCATACCGTTCAGCGCCGCGCGCGCCTCCCGCTCGGCTCCCGCTGCATCGCCCGCCGCGCGCAACGCACGCGCCATGTGGTAATGCGCCGGGGCCAGCGCCGCATCCAGACGCACGGCCTCGCGCAATGCCTGTACCGCTGCCGCGCGGTTGCCCGCGTCGAGCGCGGCCACGCCCTCGCCCAGCCATTCGATGGCGTCGCGTTCCGTGGCAAGGGCCGTGAAAACGCCGGAGTTCTTCTGCGCCAGTTCGGGATCGGTCGCGTCGCCGCGTCCGTACAGACGAAACTCGGAGAACCGGTGGACCGCATGTGCGCGCACGTCTCCATACAACGCGTCGAACACCACCCGCCCAGGCAGCAGAAGCGTGGCGTCGAGCGCGTCGAAACGCACGTTGGCGAACGTCATGTCGGTCTGCTCCCGCTCGACGGCGCCCCCCTCGCGGGTCAGCGTCAACTCGCGCAACAGGCGCACCGGCCGCTCCTGTCTGGTATCGATCCACACCAAGCCCTGAGCCAATGGCGAGCCCGGCGGGGCTTGCCTCTGGGCGTCCTCGCCCGGAGGGCCGCCAGGGTCCACCACAAAAGCAAAGATCACCGCGTCGCCGAGACGCCCGATCGTACGCAAGCGTAACTGGCTTTCGAATTCCGGCAGCAGCACTTGCATCAAAGCGACAAACCGGCCGCCCGTGGCAAAGCCTCCGCCGCCGGCCTGCACGCCCTTGCCGTCTTTTTCCGAGAGGCGCGTTTCACGCACTTCCAGCGAGTCCTGCGGCACAACCACGACGTACCGGAATTGTTCGTTTTGCGTCTGCACCCAGGCGCCGCCTTTGTCGAGGCGCACTTCGGAGATCCGCTCGGCGGCCGCAATGTCCGCGAATTTGTCGAAAGTCTGGTTGATGGATTTGAGCGCGGGCAGCAGCACCGATCGCACCAGCGTTTCATCGCGATCGAAGCGCACGCCCGAGAGTTCAGGCACGCGGCGCAGCAGTTCGTCGTCGCCTAACTCGGTCAGGAGCTTCGACGGCGGGCCGGAGGCGAGCGCAGAGGCGGCCAGCACTCCGGCGGAAAGCATCACCTTTATACAAAGGACATGCACGCCGCGATTATCATAACACCCGGCGCGCATTCTGCCGCTCCGGCTCATAACCAGATCCGCAGATTCAAATCCCATCCCCGCGACGAACCTTCCTCCGCCGTCCCGGTTTTGTCTGCGCTCTCTATCGTAGTTCCGCTATCACACCGCAATCCCGTGCCTGAGGATTTTCCGCGTGCGGCAATGCAAACGCGACGGAAGCGCGGCGACTTCGCCGCCACCGGCCGCGATCGGACGAGCGCAGGCTCGATTCACAACGCCTGTTTATCTCCGTATAATATATTTGCCTATGGCAAATCATTGGCCCTCTCCCGCCGGCGGACGGAGCGGCGCGGTTTGCCGGCGTGGGCCGCGCGATCCAGTGTGGGGCGCGGCGTCGATTTCAACGTGCCGCGATGAGGTGATATGACAGCCTGGCGTTTCCAACTTTGCCGTGCGTTCGCGCTGGCGGCTCTTCTACAGACGGCAGCGCTGGCGGCTGAGCCGCTGGCATGGAACATGCGCGAGACCGCTCTCAGCGACGAGGGCCGGCTGACGTGGTTCAACAAGCCATGGTGGAAGAAAGCCCAGGCGCTCAAGGAAGGCCAGAGCTTCAAGCTCGATCTCAACCACGATAAACGTCCCGACACACTGATCACGCGCAAGGACGGCAACCTTATTGAGGTCATCGACGACAGCGGCCACGCCAAGGACATCTGGAACCGCGCGCACGCGACCTATGTCGTTAGCTACAAGGGCACGGGCGTGGTGGACCGCATGGTCTGCTACATCGACAACGACGGCAACGGCAAGGCCGACGAAGTGGAACTGCGTTACTTCCGCGACGGCTATCTGCGTTACGCGTGGTTCGGCCAGAGCTTCGACGGCGACGCCGCGGACATTTTCGCCCTCAACAACTGGGCCTACGCCGGTAACGATTGGGGCAGCAAATTCCGCGGCAATACGCAGATTTTTCTCAACAAATACGACGCCGAGACGAAATCCTGGACGCCGCTGTCGGAGTGCCCGTTCTCGTTCTGGGATCTCGACAATGACGGTCACAGCGACGTGATTTTGCGCGTGAGCGCCGCGCCGCGCGCCAGCCTGAAAGGCCCTGACGGCGACTACGCCAACAACTACGACTACATGTGGGCGCGCGAGGCCACGCCGTTGGCCAAATCCGGCGCGCTGAACATGCGCCTGAGCTTTAACATCGATGCGAAGCCGCGCCAGGAGCCGCTCTCGAAGCCGCACTGCAATTTCAGTTTCACCAGCGTCGGCGATCAGCCCTACGACTTTCCCGGCATGACGGACACCAACCCGCTCCGCCGTCCGCCGCAAACCGTGATCCATATGGATTGGAAACAGCGCTGGGCTCCGGCGCTCCACTATCCGGCGAGCGAGACGGGCTTCACCTGGGACGAAGCGCATGATGTGTGGCGGTGGGAAGGGCAGTTCTGGATCTACGAACGCGTTTACCTCTCCAATACCGGAGCGCCGACGCACCGCTGGAACATGCGGCGCGAATACAGCTCGACGGCGAGCGCGGAGCGGCAGATCTACTATTCGGACGCGGACCGGCGCTATCACCTGCAAGGCGCCTCCGAGGCCTGGCTGGAAGCCGGCCACGTGGTCAACGACAAGAAGGACCTGGAATTCCGCTGGTACGATACCGACGGCGACGGACGGTTGGACACGGTGGAGGTCTACCGTCCCGGCTCGTTGCTGCCCGTGCGCACCAGTCATTTCGATCCGCGCGCGCGCGCCGTGGCGATCACGCCTGACACGCTGACGCGGGAATACAACGAACAGGTTCTGCCGGAGAGCATTGCCGCCGACCGCCGTCTGATTGCGGCATTGAAGAAGGTCGCCTCCGATCCGGTCGCCGCCGAGTATGAAGCCGCGGCGGCCAAGACGGCAACGCCGGAGCGCCAGCGCTACTGTCTCGACATCGCGCGCGAGCTGCATTACCTGAAGGTTCGCGACGCCGTGCTCGCCGCCGCGGCGCGGTTGCCCTATCCGGATTCCAAAGCCAATCCCGCGAAGTGGAAGGACCCCGCGCCGGGTTCGTCCGCGACGGGCTATTCCATGGGCGACAGCCTGCATTTCTGGACGTTCGACCGTTTGCTCCGGAAGCTCGACGCGCAATACGCCGCGGGCCGCTGGGACGAGGCGGCGCGGACGTTGACCGAATTCAAGCTCGATTGATGAGCCTTGCCAACCCACAGGAGGGATGAAACGTGAAGTATCTTGTTGCCCTGGCCTTTGCCGCCATAGCGTGCGCGCAGACGCCGGGGCAGTTTGAATTGCTGGCCAACTACCGCGGTCTGGGCGGGTTGGTCGGCACCGCCGTAGGTCCGGGCAAGACGCCGGGCAGCGAGCTTTATTACGCCAGCTATCTCTACGACGAAAATACGATCGGCGTGATCTCGATCGATCCGGCCACCGGCGCGACCGAAGTCTTTACCAACCCGGCGAAGGGCGAATACGGCGCGCGCAATCTGGCGGCGGGACCCGATGGCAACATGTACCTCGGGACACTCGCGCGCGCGCATTTCCTGAAACTCGACCGCAAACTCGGCAAACTGATCGACCTGGGCCGGCCGAGTCCGACCGAGGAATACATTTGGGATGTCGCCTTCGGCTCGGATAAACGGCTGTACGGCGTGACGTATCCGGGCTGCAAGCTCGTGCGCTACGATCCCGCCCAGAACAAACTGGAAGACCTGGGCCGGCTCGACCCGACCGAGCAGTACGCGCGTTGGGTGGTGACCAGCAAGGATGGTTTCGTCTACATCGGCATCGGGACCAGCCGCGCGAACATCGCCGCTTTCAACATCAAGACGGGCGAGCATCGTGAAATTCTGCCGGCGGAGGCGCAAATCACGGGCATCGCCACGGTCTCCCGCGGCCGCGATGGCAAGCTCTATGGCGCTGTCGGCAAGTACGCGTACCGCCTGGAAGGCTGGAAGGCGATTCCGCTGGCCGCCGGCGCGAAGCCGGTTAAGCCGGCGCCGGATCATCTGCGCGACGGCCGCACACTGGAACTCAGCGGCCGGACCCTCACGATCACTAACGAGAAGACGCATGAAAAGGTCACCCGCCAGATGACGTACGAGGGTGAAGCGCTGCCGCTGTTCCGCATTACCTTTGGCCCGGACGGCGGCCTGTACGGCAGCACGATCCTGCCGATCCACTTTGTCAAAGTCGATGTCGACGGGCATCGCGTGAGCGACATCGGCGATCTCGGCGGCGGCGAGTTCTACTCGATGATCAACCACAACAACCGGCTGCTGATGGCGGCGTATTCCGGCATGTCGCCCTTGATGAGCTATCAGCCGGGCGCGCCCTTCCACCCCGCGGAGAAGGACGGCAACCCGGTACTGGTGAACTATCCGGATTCCGACAGCGGCTGGCGTCCGCAGGCGATGATCGCCGGCACGGATGGCAAGATCTATCTCGGCGCGACGGCGGGCTATGGCAAGATCGAAGGCCCGCTGACCGTGTGGGATCCGGCTTCGAACGAAGTCCGGCAATACAAACCCATCGTGCACGATGAGAGCGTCGTTTCGCTGGCGGCGTGGAAGGAGCTGATCATCGGCGGCGCCACTCCCGAGGGCGGCGGCGGCAGTCATCCGACGCAGAAGGAAGCGCATCTGTTTGTGTGGAATCCCAAGACGCAACAGTGCGAATTCGATGTCGTGCCCGTGCCCGGAGCATGGCGCATTACCGATCTGATCGCGGCGCCCAACGGTCTGGTCTACGGCGTCGCCGGCGACACGCTGTTCACGTTCGATCCGCAAACGCGGCAGATCGCGAACCAGCAGAAGCTGCCGTTCCTGCGCGGTCTCCCCTACAACAGCGTGGCTGTCGGCCCTGACGGCCGGATCTGGGGCCTGTCTGGCGCGGGCATCTTTGCGATTGACACGAAGACCCACGCGGCGTCGCTCGTGGCGCAGGCGCCCGAGCGCATCACGGCCGGATTCGACATGCGCGACGGAGCGATCTACTTCGTCTGCGGATCGGCCGTGTACCGCTACAAGATGTAGGTTGCGGTCCGCACACTACTTGACCCGGCGCACCCATCCTGCGCCGGGTCAGTTTTTATACTCCGCCGGACGAAGCACGAAATACGCGTTCATTGCGCGGGAAAACCCGACGAAGGTTTGACGCAACGCAATTTGCAACTGAACTGCAAGAAATGAGCGAGGCCGCGGGGACCGCGCGGTCTACTGGTAACCGAGTTTCTGCCGGATTTCCGAAACGGCTTTGAGCAGAGCCGCAGAAACAGCCGGCAGGTTCGCTTCGCTGAAGCGTGTGTTTGGACCGGCAATGCTGATGGCCGCTACCGGCGCCAGGCTCGAGTCAAGGATAGGCGCCGCGACGCAGAACGCATCGGGCATGCTCTCCTCCCGGTCCACCGCATAGCCCACCTCCCGTATACGGTCGAGTTCTACCTTCAGCGCGCTGACGGTGGTGATGGTATGCTCGGTGCACTTCTTCATCCCCCACTCTTTCATCAGCCGGCGGACTTCGTCGGGCGGGATAAACGCCATCTGCGCTTTGCCCAGGGCGGTGGAGTGCAGCGCATCGCTGCCGCCGATGCGCTCGGCCAGACGCAGACGCTCACGGCTCTCGCGTACGTCGACGTACCGGATGCAACCTCCATCCAGCACACCGAGATTGACCGTTTCGCCGAACTGGTCGCGTAGCGCATCGAGGTAGGGGCCGGCCACGGTCAGAAGATCGCGGCGCTGGAGACGCGTGCTGCCCAGGTCGGCGAACTTGTGCCCCAGGCGGTAGGACTGGTTTTCCTTGGTGATGTAGCCGTGCTCGGCCAGGGTGTAGAGAATCCGGAAGACGGTGTTTTTATTGAGCTGCGTGTCGACGGAGATGTCCTGCAACGTCAGTTGAGGCTTCGCTGTACGCGCAAAGACGTCGAGGATGTCAAGCGCCTTGCCGAGCACCTCGATGTAATAAATGTCACTTTTGTTGCCTGGCACCCAAACGATTATACATCGCATAACCGGAGTTCAAACTATCGTTTTCAGCGCCGTTCACGGACAAGTTTGCGCCAGCCTTTCCCGTCACCGGCCTGGGTGGCGGCGCGTGTCCGTCTCCGGCCTGGAACGCAGTAAACTCTTGCGAGGGGCAGCCGTGCGCCGCCTGATGGGCAAGTCGTTCGGTCACATTAAGGAAAAGCCGCCGGAAGAGCTGCCGACACGCCTCTTGCATTCGGCGGGCGACGGGTGCATTATACATTGTGACATCTAGTTTGCCTAAGATAAACAAACTCGCTTGTCTCCCTTTCGCCATGGCGCTGGCCGCGATGGGTGCGCCCGCGGCCGAGAAGCCGTCTGCGTGGCTCTTGCCGAACTTCCCGGACCGCCTGGAAATGCAGATTGCGAACCCGTCCGCCGCGGCGGTGGATACGGTAGCCGTGATCTCCGTGGCGCAAGCCGCGAAGGTGGCGCTCGGTTTTCCCGGCACACTGGCGATCGCGGTAATCCCCGGTTCGCCGGCGCAAGCCCTGCCGTCGCAGGCTGACGATCTCGACGGCGACGGCGTGCCCGACGAATTCGTCTTCCCCGTCAAACTGGCGGCAGGCGCGAGCACGACGATCCATATCTATTACTCGACGGCGCTACATGACACGCTGCCCTGGCCCAAGCGCGTTCATGCCAGTCACGCCTTCGGCTACAACCGCGCGACGATCGCACTGGAGTCCGAAGTGATCGGCTACCGCAGTTATGGCGGGTTCTTCCTGGACGTGCAGGGGCGACGGGCCGGATTCCCTGGACTGAACAACAGCTTGGTCGGCTACTTTTCCGCCGGGACGTCGCCGGCGGCCGGGCGGGACGTTATCCACCTCGGCGACACGCTCGGCCTGGGCGGATTGTTCCTGCGCAGCGGCAACGATCTCTTCCGGCCGTCTTTGAATATGCCCGATTATGCTCACCGGCCACCGGCGCCGGAAGCGCCTTCCTATCGCGTCATTGCGGATGGACCGGTGCGGGCGGTGGTAAAGGCGTGGATGGACCGCTGGACGATCGGCTCCGACGCCGTAGGGATCGAAGCGTTGTACTTCATCAGCGCGGGCGAGGAAGACGTAGAATGCCGTTTCCGCATTACGCCGCTTACGCTGACGCGCGCGTACGAAACGGGCGCCGGAATTCGCCAGTTGCCTGGGATGAAGCAAGGTCCGGCCGCGGGCCGGCTGGCGCTCGAAGGCGAGCAGGAGAAGGCGACCGGCCGGCTCGGTCTGGCGCTCTATTACGATCCGGCCACGGTGGAGAGAACCGAGCCGGTCAACACGCCTGAAGCGCCCAGCGAAGGCGTCGTGTTCAAGACGCGCCTGGAGCCCGGGCATGCGGTCGGCGGACGCTATTGGGTGGCCGCGGCGTGGAGCGGCAGTGGTATTCAGGATCTGCTGGGCCACCTGGCCAGTGTCGAACGGCAAGCCCGCGCCGCCGTTGTCATCAGCGGCTATCAGCACGCGAAGACGCCGGCGCCGGAGCGTTTGGAAGGAGAAGCATATTGACGGTAGACGCACACGTCCATATCGGGAAGTCCACTCGTCTGCAGATTGACGCCGACGGCGCCATGCTGGTGCGGATCGCGGACAAGCTGGGCATCGACCGCATCTGTTGCACGGACCTGACGGCGCTGCTCTATGACATGCACGAGGGCAACCGGCTGCTGTACGAAGAGATGCGCAAGTTTCCGGACCGCATCCTCGGCTACGCCAGTCTGCACTCGACGCATTTCGGGCAGGAAGCGATCGACGAACTCCGGCGCTGCCACGACGGCTACGGCATGCGCGGCCTCAAGATCTACTCCGAGCCGGGGGCGAGCATCGCCGAGCCGGCGATGATCCCGATTCTCGAGACCTGCGTCGAGCTGAAGATGCCGATTCTCGCGCACACGACGCCGCAGGAGTGCGAGTACATGCTGAGCTACGTGCCCGAGGCGCACCTCATCATGGCGCACGGCGGCGGGCAGCCCTTCGCCTTCGGCGACTGGAATCGCGCGATCATGGCGGCGCAGAAATATCCCAACCTGTATCTCGACACGACGAGCTCGGCCATCGACACCGGCTACGTGGAGCAGTGCGTCGCGGCCGTCGGCGCCGAGCGCGTGCTGTTCGGCACCGACACGCCGCTGCTTGAACCATGGCCGCAACTTGTGAAGATCCGCGAAGCGCGGATCTCCGAAGCGGACCGCCAGTTGATCCTGGGCGGCAACATCCTGCGGCTGATGGGGGTGGCGGCATGATCTTCGATGCCAATGCGTTTATCGGGAAGTGGCCTTACTGGCCGGTGCGTTCGGCGGAAGCGTCCGAAGTAGCGAAGGAGATGGCGGGTTGGCAGATCGACCGCGCGGCCATCTGCTCCCTGCGCTCGGTCTTTATTCACTGGGAGGACGGCAACCGCGAAGTCGAGGCCGCTGTCAAGGCCGACCCGGTGCACTTCACGCCCTTCGCCTGCCTGGGGACCAACGAATTGGGCCAGACGGCCTCCAACTGCGCGTACGATTTTGCGGACTACGCGGTGCGCGGCTTCCGCGGCGTGCGGCTCTACCCGCAGCATCACAGCTACCACCCGCTGTACGAAGCCTTTGTCGATTCGATCCTCGAAGACGCCGCGCAGCGCGGCTGGCCGGTCGTGCTGCCGCTGCGGCTGGTGATGAACTGGGGCGTGCCATCGCTGAACCTCGGCGTGATTGAGGGCTTGGTGGTGCGCCATCCGCGTGTGAACTGGATCCTGGCGGGCATCAACTATCTGCACGAGCTGCAACTCGCGGTGTCGCTGATGCGGCGCTATCCCAGCGTGCATCTGGAAACGTCCTGCGTGATGGGCTTCAACGCCATCGCGAAGACGGTCCAGCAGTGCGGCGCGGAGCGGCTCCTGTTCGGCAGCGGCGCGCCGATCCAGAACGGCGCGGCGGCGCTCAGCAAGATTGTGCACGCCGAGATTTCCGACGCCGATAAGGATCTCATCCTGAGCGGGAATTTCCTGCGTCTGCTGGGGGAGAAGTAACCATGCGTCTGCTTCGATTTTTCGCGCCCGACGGCACTGTGCATCTGGGCGTGCGGCAGGGCACGCAAGTCCGCGACATGGGTGTGCGCGAGCCGCTTGCGCCACTGACGCCGGCTGAAATTGCCGCGGCGCCGCTGGTGGATGCCGCGGGTCTGCGGCTGGACGCGCCGACGCGTTCCGTGCCGAAGCTGATGGCGCTGGCCGGCAATTACGCCAAGCACGTCAGCGAATCCGGATTCTCCGGGCCCGCGCACGGCGTGTGGACGCCGCAGGTTTTCTGGAAGCCGTCGACCGCGATTCTTGAGCCGGGCGGCAGTGTGGCGTTGCGCGCGAACAACGTCTTCTTCGATTGGGAAGCCGAACTGGCGGTCGTCATCGGCCGCCGCGCCAAGGATGTCCCGGCGAACGACGCGCTCGGCTACGTGTTCGGCTACACGGTGATCAACGACCTGAGCGAGCGTCAGTACAACGGGCGTCTGGAGAACCGCGACAAGCGCGAGTTCGATCCGTTCTTCGACTGGCTGATGGGCAAATGGTTCGACGGCTCGGCGCCGCTCGGCCCGGAGATCGTGACCGCCGATGAGTTGCGCGATCCCCATTGCCTGCCCATCCGGCTGTGGCTGAACGGTGAGCTGATGCAGGACTCGAACACGAGCCGCATGCTCAACAACGTGCCGCAGACGATCGCGGCGATCTCGTCCATCCTGACCCTGGAGCCGGGCGATGTGATCGCCATGGGCACGCCCGAAGGCGTGGGCTTTGCCCGCGGCCGCGCGTTGCGCGCCGGCGATCATCTGAAGGCCGAAATCGAGGGCATTGGCGCGCTGGAGACTTTCATTGTGAAGGAAGGTTCGAAGTGAATCTCGTACGCGTAGGAATCATCGGCTCCGGCTTCATGGGCCGCACGAACGCTGAAGCAACAACGAAGTATTTGAAAGGCGCCAAGCTGATGGCGATCACCGGCGGCCACCGCGCGCCGGAACTGGCGAGCCAATATGGCGTGGCCAGCGAGCCGACCGTGGAGGCGCTGATTGCGCGCAAAGATATCGACGCGGTGATGATCAGCACGCCGCACGCGGCGCATGCGGCGCAGGCGATCGCCGCGGCGCAGAGCGGCAAGCACGTCCTGCTGGACAAGCCGATGGCGACCAGCGTTGAGGACTGCGACCGCATCCTGGCAGCCACGAAGCAGGCGGGCGTCAAGCTGATGATCATGTACGGCCAGCGCTTCCGCATCTGCAACATCGAAGCGCGCCGCCTGGTGCAGGAAGGCGCGATCGGCGCGGTCCGCATGATCCAGGAGCAGCAGCTTGCCTCGGGCGGGCTGGCGGCGCTGCCGCCGTGGCAGTCGCGGCCGGAGAATGTCGGCGTATTCGTCGGTCACGCGGTGCACAACATCGATCGCATCCGCTGGATCACGGGCGCCGAGGTGGCTTCGGTCAGCGCGCAGGTGCAGCGCGACCCGGCCAACGGCAATGAAGTTTCGACGATGGCGCTGCTCTCGTTGACCAACGGCGCAATGGCGACGTTGTGGACCAGTTGGGCGGTGAACGCTCCGCTGTTCCCGAAGAGCGCGTCCAATGCCTGGATCGTCGGCGAGAACGGCAATATCGAACTCGACGCCTACGGTCAGGTGCGGCTCGGCAAGCAGGGCCAATGGAGCGTCGTCGCCGAGCAGGAGCCGATCGACTGGATCGGCCAGGGCGCGATGTCGCCCGTGCGCATGAAAGCTTATCAGGCGCAGCATCAGGAGTTTATTAACAGCATTCTCGAAAACCGTACGCCCAGCGTGACGGGCGAGGACGGCCGCGCCGCGGTGGAAGTCGCGGTGGCCGCATACCGTTCCGCCGCCGAAGGCCGCACGATTCAGCTTCGCACTGCAGGAGAGACCCGATGAACGAACAACTGGCTATTCAAGGTGGACCGAAAGCCGTCCCCCAAAAGTTACCGAACTTTCTTTCGGCGGCGGGACGCACGTTTGGCGCGGAAGAGGAAGCGCTGGTCATTCAAGCGCTGCGTTCGGGCTGCTTGAGCCGTAACGGCGGCACGATGGTGAAAGCCCTGGAGCGCGACTTCGCCGCGGCGCTCGGTTTGAAGCACGCCGTTGCTTGTTCCAGCGGCACGGCCTGCGTGCATCTGGCGGTCGCGGCGCTCGATCTGGAGCCCGGCGACGAAGTGATTGTGCCGCCCATCACCGATATGGGCTCGATCCTGCCGGTGCTGTGGCAGAACGCCGTGCCGGTCTTCGCCGACGTCAATCCCGCGACTTTCCTGCTCGATCCGGTGGAAGTGGAAAAGCAGATCACGCCGCGCACGAAGGCGGTGATCGCGGTGCATCTGGCCGGCATGCCGTGCCCGATGGACGAGTTGAAGCAGATCTGCAAGAAGCATGGCCTGGTGCTGATTGAAGATTGCTCGCAGGCCTACTGGGCCGAATACAAGGGCAAGCTGGTCGGCACGATGGGCGACATGGGCTGCTTCAGCCTGCAGCAGAGCAAGCATATGAGCTGCGGCGAGGGCGGTCTGATGGTGACGTCGAACGACGCTTTCGCCGAGCGCGCGCTGTTGTTCTCCGATAAGGCGTGGCCGCGCACTTCGCACTCGCTTGGCTCCTGGCGGTTCCTGTTCCTTTCGCAGAACTACCGCATGAGCGACTTGGCGGGCGCCGTGGCGTGCGCGCAGCTCAAGAAGGTGCAGGCGACCGTGGAGCGGCGGCGCGCCAGAGCGAACGAGTTGACGCAGGCGATCGCGGGAATTGAAGGCGTGTCCGCGCCGCATATTCCGGAAGGCTGCAACCCGTCGTATTGGCTGTACATGCTGGGTGTGAACGAGAAGCTGGCCGGGGCCAACGCCAAGGACTTCGGCGAGGCGCTGCTGGCCGAAGGCGTGCCGGCCTGGGTGCGCTACATCATCGACCCGCTGTATCTGTCGCCGGTCTTCCGCGGCCCGAACACGTACGGCAAGAGCGGTTATCCGTTCTCCGCGTACGGTCATCAGAAGTTCGAGCCCGGCCTGTGCCCGAAGGCGGAGCAGGCGCTCTCGCAGGTGATCGCGATCCACTGGAACGAGAACTACACCAGCGAGCACGTGCAGCAGATCGCCACGGCCATCCACAAGGTCGCGCGGCACTTTGCTCCGGTCGCGGCTCACTGCTAGGTTCCACGGTTTGTCCGACGAAAGCGCGGCCGCCCCGAACGCGGCGCGCAATGCGCTGGAAAACGGGGCCCGGCCGGGCTTCACGCCGCGGGGTTGGTCAGTTGGCGTGAAACCGGACGGGTCCCGTCCCGGTGCGAATGGCGGGATGCATATGAACACTTGTCGCAGCGCAAACGAATTGGGCCGCGTGGGGCCCATCACGATCCGCAAGGCTGAGGCCTGGCGCATCGCCATCCCGATGCTGGAGCCCTTCCGCATCAGCTCGGGCGAGGTCGCCTGCAAGGATGCTATTGTCATCCGGCTGAGTGACGGCCAGCACTTCGGGTGGGGCGAGTCCTCGGCGATGCCGGGCTCGTTCTATTCCGTGGAGACGCCGGATTCGTGTGAGCGCGAACTGACCCAACGGATTCTTCCTGAGCTGACCAGCCGGACCTTCTCCAGCATGAACGAGTTGGAGGAGGCGCTGGCTGGTTGGACGTCCAGCCGCTTTGTGCGCGTCGCCGTGGAAACGGCTGCGTGGGAGCTGCTGGCCCGCAACGCGGGGCAGTCGCTGCGGGCCTTCTTTGGGCTTCCGGACCAGCCGGTTCCGTCGGGTCTCGCCGTCGGGCTGTATGCGTCGACCGACGAATTGCACGCCGCGATTGAACGCTATCGCGCGCGCGACTACCGGCGGTTGAAGATCAAGATCAAGCACGGTCACGACGTGGAGCTCGTGCGCAAAGTGCGCGAATGGTACGGCGATATCCCGCTTTACGTGGACGCGAACGCCGACTATTCGATGGACGACATCGAGGTGTTCCGCGAGCTCGACCGTTATGGCCTGATGATGTTCGAGCAGCCCTTCGCGCGGGACGATATGGAGGGCTCCGCCGCGCTGCAACGCGCCCTGCATACGCCGGTGTGCTTCGACGAAAGCGTCGAGACGGCGGCGGACGCCGAACGCGCGGCGCAACTGGACGCCTGCCGCATTGTGAACATCAAGCTGCAACGCGTCGGCGGCTATCTGGAAGCGCTGCGGATCGCCGATTGCTGCGTGCGGCACAAGATTGCGCTGTGGATCGGGACCATGCCGGAACTGGGCGTCGGCACGGCGCAGGCGTTGATGTTCGCCGCGCATCCCGGCTGCCTGTTCCCCACCGATGTCGAGCCGAGCGCGCGCTGGTTTCAGGATGACATCCTGCAGCCCGAAATCGTTTTGCGGGATGGCCAGCTCAGCATGCCGGCTGGAGCGGGACTGGGATTCTCCATCGACATGAACAAGATGGAGCGTTACGCGACGCAGCACTGGACATTCTGATTCATGACGCAAATCCGCCTCACGCCCTCCGACTATCTTGTCGTTGGCGGCTACTTCGTACTGGTGCTCTGGATCGGGCTCTGGTTCCGGAACCGCCTTTCCGCGGTGAAAGACTACTTCGCCGGCGGCAATCAGATTCCCTGGTGGATGGCCGGCATCTCGCACTACATGTCGAGCTTCAGCGCGTTTTCGTTCATCGCCTACGCGCAGATCGGCTACATGTACGGCTGGGTCGCCGTCACGCTGTTTTGGGTCACGATCCCCGGCTGCCTGGCGGGCGGCATGTTTTTCGCGAAACGCTGGCGGCGCGCGCGCGTGATCACGCCGGTGCAGTTCCTGGAGACGCGCTACAACGGCTTTCTGCGGCAACTGTTCGCCTGGGCCGGCATTCCCATGAAGATCTTCGACGATGCGTTGAAGGTCTTCGCCACGGGCCTCTTCGTTTCGCTCGCCACGGGGCTGAGCCTGACGTGGTCGATCGTGGTCTGCGGCGGCGTCATGATTGCGTACACCTTCTTCGGCGGCCTGTGGGCGCTGGTCGTTACGGACTACGTCCAGTTCCTGATGAAGGCGCTCGCTATCCTGTTGCTGCTGCCGCTGGCGATCATGGCCGCGGGCGGTCTTGCTCCGGCGTTCGATCATCTGCCCGCGGGCTTCCTCGCGCCGGTCAACGGACCGTATAGCTGGATTTACGTCATTGGTTTCACCGCCATGATGATTGTCAGCTACAACGCGAGCTGGTCGCTGGCGCAGAAATATTACTCCGTCCGCGACGAACACGAAGCGTCGAAGGCCGCCTATTTCGCCGCCGCGCTCAACCTGATCGGCGCGCCGTTGATGATCCTTCCCGCGATCATCGGACGGCGCATCCTCCCCGACCTGGCGGCGCAGGGCCGGACCGCGGACGCCTACGTTCTGCTGGTGATGAAGCTGCTGCCGGCGGGCATGGTCGGCATCATCATGGCGGCAATGTTCTCGGCGACGATGGCCGTGGTCAGCTCCGATTTCAACGCGATGGCCAGCGTGCTGACGCAGGACGTCTACAAACGCCTGATCCGTCCATCGGCGACGGAAAACCGCCTGCTGTTCATGGGCCGCTGGATCACCTTCGCGCTCGGCGCTCTTACGACCGTTCTGGGCCTGTGGGTCGCCTTCTCGCACGAACAAGCGTTGTTCAACATCATGGTTATCGTGCTCGGCTTGTTCATGGCGCCGACGTTCCTGCCATTGCTGGCGGGTCTGACCATCCGGAAACTGAACTGGCAGGGCGCGTTCGCCGGCTTCCTGTGCGGCCTGGCGACGGGCTGCCTGATGCTGGCGGCCAAAACCTGGTGGCCTGCCGCGGTGGCGGTCTTTGGCACGAGCTTCGATTTTGAGGGCGCTTCGTTGATCGCGAACACGCTGGCGACCATTCTCGGCATGATTGTAGGCACGCGCCTGTTCCCGAGCAAGGCCGCGGAGTCGGCGCAGGTGGATCAGTTCTTCGGCGTTCTCGATACGCCGGTGCGCGAGAGCGAGATGCCGTCGAAGGGCTCCAATCCGGCCGGTCCCGTGCTGTCTATTTCCACCGCCGGCGTCGGCGCGCTGCTGATCGTCGCGGGGCTGATCTCCAGCTCGAACGTGGCGCGCGTTGTCGACTCGGTGATCGGGCTGGTGCTGGTCTTTATCGGCTGGCTGTTTCACCGCGGCGCGCAACGGGCGAAAGCGGCGGAGCTGAGCGCGGCCGAAGCCGTAATCGAAACACACGAACGTTCCTGAAGCCCGGCGCGTCCAGCGGCGGTGCTGCATTCTGGATCGATTTTTGATGAGGTAGATGGACATGAGCCTTCGCTGGTCCAGTCTGAGTCTTGCCGCGCTGCTGGGCGCGGCGCCGATCGTTCTCTGCGCGGCCGGGACGCCGTCCTTGCTGCCCAAGCCGCAACACGCGGCGTGGGGTAGCGGCCGCCTGCCGCTCGCGGGCGTCGCCATTGTGCCGCCCGCCAACGCATCCACCGAGGACCGTTTCGCGGCGAGCAGTCTTGCCACGGTGCTCACGGAGGCGTCGGGCCAACCCGTGCCGGTCAACGCCAGTTCGAACGGCGGGCGTGAGATCCGATTGACCCGCGACGGGGCGGACGCGCCGCTGCCGGCGCTCGACGACCGTCCGGGCCGCGAGTCGCGCGAGGCCTACACGCTGAAGCTGACGCCGCAGGGCGGCGAGATTCACGCACACTCATCCGCCGGTCTGTTCTACGCCGTGCAGACGATTCGCCAACTGGCGGCGACGTCGGCCGAACGCGGCTCGCTGCCGGAAGTTGCGATCGAAGACTGGCCCGCGCTGGCCTATCGCGGTCTGATGATGGACACGGCGCACGGCCCGCTGCCGACGGTGGCGGAGATCGAGCGCCAGCTCGATTTCATGGCCCGCTTCAAGCTGAACCAGTATTACTTCTATGGCGAAGTGAACATCGAGTTGCAGGGCTTCCCGTTGCTCGCCTACGGCGCGCGCTACACGCGCCAGGACGTTCGGCAGGTGATCGCCTACGCGCGCGAGCGTCACATCGACGTCGTGCCATGCATGGAGTTTTACGGCCACCTGCACGATCTGTTCCATCTGGAAACGTATGCCGATCTGGGCGTGCTGCCGCATGGCGGCGAGATCAACCCGCGCAACGCGAAGGTGCAGGCGATCCAAACCGAATGGCTGAAACAGTGGTCCGCGCTCTTCCCGAGTCCCTGGTTCCATGCCGGGCTGGACGAGCCGTGGGAGCTGGAGCGCGCCGGGTCGCAGGCCTCCGGCGGCGTGCCGCCCGCAACGCTGTATGTCGAGCATCTGCGTTTTGTCGCGGCGAAGCTGAAGGAACTGGGCAAGCGGCCGATGTACTGGGCTGACGTCAGCTCCGGCGCGCAACTCTATACCCGCTATCCGGAGCTGGTGCGGCGGATTCCCACCGATGCCGTGGCGATGTCCTGGGAATACAGCGCCGACAAGGATTTGACCCGGGCGATCAAGCCGCTGGTCGACCAGAAGATTCCATTCTTCGTGGCCACCGGCATCTGGCATTGGGACGAAGTGGCGCCGCAATTCACCCGGACCTTCGGCAACATGGACGTGCTGACCGAGCAGGGCCGGCAAGGCGGCGCGTTGGGCGTCGTGCACACGGCCTGGACCGATGCCGCGCAGGCGATCTACCGCGAAGCGCTGCCGACGTTCGCCTACGGCGGAGCCGTGGCATGGCAGCAGGAACGCGTGAACCGCGCGACATTCTTCGCCGACTACTGCCGGCTGGTCTATCCAGCCTCAACCGCAGCCGAAGTCGCCGCCGGTCTGCAGGCGATGGCGCAAGCGCAGGACTTGCTGAGCGCGGCGCTGGGCGGCGAGACGATCTTCCGCATGTGGGACGATCCGTTGCGGCCGTCGCACCTGAAGAAGTACCGCGAGCAGCGCGACAAGCTGCATCGCTCGCGCCTGCTGGCCGAAGAAGCCCAGACGCATTTCATCACGGCGCTGGTGCAGGACGACGCAACGGGATCGCTGAAGGCGCTGCTGCTCGGCGCGCGGATGCTGGGCTTTGCCTGCATGCGCGACCTGTACGCGGTGGAGATCGAGGACTGGCACAACCAGTTGGGCGCGCACCCGAGCAATGGCGACGCCTATTTCGATATGGACACACAGGTGGCGGCGCGTAATCACAGCCGGCTGGCGGACCTGATGGATGAAGCGACGACGTTGCGCGAAGCCTATCGCGAAGCCTGGCTGACCGAGTACACGCCCTGGCGGTTGGGCAGCGCGCTGGGCCGCTGGGATGCCGAGTACGAGTATTGGCGCAGCTTGCAGGCGCGCATCTGGGACGCGCTGCACGACTTCAAGGAAGGCGATCCGTTCCCGTCGCTGGAGCAACTGCGGACCGCCCGCTAAGCGTCAGCGCGTAAGGCGGTAAAGCAGCAGCGCGGTGCGCTTCATCTGCACCGGCTGACGGCTCAGGTCGAGTGTCTCGCCGGGCGCGTGCGTGCCGGAGCCGACGGCGCCCAGGGCGCACAGCGCATCCAGGTACGGCGCGGCGAAGGAGAGGTCGCCCGCGCCGCGGCGCCCGGGCGGCAGCGTCTCGAACGTCGCAAATCCGAGATCGCGGTTGACGCCGTTCAGCAGGTCCAGCAGGCGCTGATTGCCGGGCGTGGCGGGCATGGCGGGGTAGCCCTCATTGAACTGAATCTCCGCGCCCGTGCCGGGCAGATGCGCCGCGACAATCCGCCGCATGCGCTCGCGCGTGCGCTGCAACTGCTCATCGGTCAGCGTGCGGATGTCGCCCGACGCCGTGGCTTGTCCGGGAATGATATTCGCTTTACCCGAAGCCGTGCCCGTGTGCTCGCGCGCGTTGTACGCGACCGTCGTGCCGCCGAGCGCGAGACCCACGTTGTAAGTCAATCCCGGCTCGCGCAGTTGATCGTGAAACGCATTCAGAATTCGTGCGAGTTCATAGATGGCGCCGTCTCCGGAAGCGGGCTCGAAGATACCCGCAGAGTGGCCGGATTTGCCCGTGGCGGTGAGCTGCCAACTGGAGGAACTGCGGCGCGCGATGGAAGCGTAATCGCGCCCGTCGGCGACAACGCCGGGTTCGAACTCGAGCGCGACGTCGTTGTGCCTGGCCGCTTCGATCAGGTCGCCGCGCGCGACGGAGAGCGGCGCGCCGGGCTTTTCTTCATCGCCCGTGAGGAAGACCGTGATCGATGCGCCGTCGAGCGCGCCGGCGGTTTGCAGAGCTTGCAGCGAATAGAGAATGATCGCCAGGCCGCCCTTCATGTCCGCGGCGCCAGGCCCTACGGCCGACGCGCCATGCGCTTCGAATTTCTGGAATGGGCTCGAAGGATCGAAGACGGTATCGAGGTGGCCGATCAGCAGCACGCGCTTGCCGTGCGTGCCCTTGCGCTCGGCGACCAGATGGCCGGCGCGATGCGTCGCGTCCATGGGAATCCAGCGCACGTTGAAGCCGAGCGCCTCGAAGCGCGGGCGGATCTCGTCAGCGATACGCCGCACGCCCTCCAGGTTGAGCGTGCCGCTGTTGATGTTCACCAGCTTCTCGACGAGCGCGTTCGATGCGGCGAGGTTTGCATCGACCGTCGCGGCAATGCGTTGCTCCACCGGCGACAGCGGCGCGGCGGAGAGCGTCAGCGCTGTTCCCGCCATCAGCAAAAGGTTCTTTACAAACTTCATGGCAAATCTCTAAACGAACGGCCGGCGCGGTTAGCTCAGTCCTCCTGGATCGCGAAGTTGCTCTTTCTGCGGAGTCCGTACAACGTGCCGGCGATGAGCCAGACGGCGCCCAGGATCTTGGCCGGCCAGCGGAGGTTCAGCCAGATGTAAAAGCAGATCAGGGAACCGAGCACGGGCGGCAGCCACATGAACCAGCGGCGGTCATGCTGGCGCACGGAGTAGTGGACCAGCGCCGCGATGTTCACGCCGATGAAGGCGATGAAGGCGCCGAAGTTCATCATCTCCGCGCCGAGTTGATAGCTGAGCAGGAACGCTCCGGCGAGCGCGATCGCGCCCAGCAGAAGCACGTTATTGCGGGGCGTTTGCGTACGCGGGTCCAGCGCGCCGAAGAACTTGCGCGGCAAAGCGTCGGCGCGGCCCATGCCGTACAGCAGACGCGCCGCCGCGAGTTGCGCGCCGAGTCCGGAGCCGACGCCGGCGATCAGCAGCGTGAAGTTGACCAGTTGCAGCAGCCACGCTCCACCAGCCTTGCCGGCCACGTAAACGTAGGCGGTGTCCAGATCCGGGAACGGTTTTCCGAAGGGCCAGACCAGTTGCCCGGCGTAGACTTGGATGCCCGAGAAGATCCCGGTGAACAGGCACGTGAGGACCGTCGCCAGCAGCACATTGCGCCGCGGGTTTTCGACCTCCTCCGACAATGTCGAGATGCCGTCGAAGCCCACGTAGGTGAGCACGGCGAGCGACGTGCCGCGCGCGACCGCGGGAATCGAAAACGTCGCGGGATCGTAGAACGGCCGGAGAAAGAACGCGGCGTCCGCGCCCGCGGCCGTGGCCCAAAGGTAGCGCGCCATCACGGCCAGCACGATGACGACGACCGCGCTCAGGGCCGCGGCGAGGAATGCGTTCGTGCGCGACGAAGCCTGGATGCCGCGCAGGTTCAGGCCGGTGAGCAGCACGGCCAGCAGAATCGCCCACGCCCAGTAAGGCACCTGCGGGCAGATGTTGCCGGCCGCCTTGCTGCACCAGATGATGCAAATGATCGGGCAGAGCAGATAGTCCATCACCATGCTCCAGCCCGTCAGGTAGCCGATGCCCGGATGCAATTCGCGGCCGACGTAAGTGAAGGCCGAGCCGGCGCTCGGATAGACGCGCGCCATGCGGCCGTAGCTGATGGCGGTGAACAGCATGGCGATCATCGCGACCAGCAGCGTCGTCACCGCGTGGCCGCGCGCCTCCTGCGTCACCACGCCGAACAGCGGCAGCGCCGCCGTGGGCTGAATGAGAATGATGCCGTAGATGACCAGGTCCCATAGCCCGAGGGACCGCTTCAACCGAATTTCCGTGTCAGCCGCCATGGTTAGCGCTCCGCCATCCCCAGGCTCGCCAGCGGCGGCAGCGTATGTTCTTTGCGGTACGTCGTACGGACCTGCGAGATACGCGTCGCCTTGTCCAGCCAGAACAGCAACTCGCGGTCATACAAAGCCAGCATGCTGTTCAGCATATAGGGATGGTTCGCCGCCAGCCACAACGTCTGATATTCCTGCTTCATCTCTCCGGCGTAATTTCGTAAATCCTGGACGCGGCCGTTGACGCCGCTGATCTTCGCCAGGGAGTACGTCACGGCGCCGGAATCGTCGGTGTGCGCGGTCGCGGTCTGGTAGAGGCTCGCGATTTCGCCTGCGTATTGCACCCGCATGCCGAGCCAGTCGTAACGCCGTGCCGCGAAGTCGAGATAGTCCAACGTCGCAGTGTGCAGGCGCGCCTGCGAGCGGGACTGCAACAAAGTGGTGAGCGCATCCTCGGCGAGGATGCGAATCTCGTGCGCTTGCGGTTGCAGCTTGGCGTAAATGCCGGCGCCGCGGCCGGAGAAGGGATCGAGCCATACATATTCGTCATCGGCGTCATGGACGCCAGCCTTGCGCACGGTCGCATGGATCTGTCCGAGCTTCTGAATCACCCCGGCGAACGCCGTCCCTGCGCTGCGATAGAAAGCCCAGTCGAAGGCGTGATCGAACTCCTCGCGCGGGACATCCGCGCCGCGCCACGACGCGTCGGCCGAGTAAAGGACCGGATACCAGACGGAGTCGAACAGGCTCTCGCCATCGTCGAACCAGACCGTGTTCAGCATGCCAAGCGCGCCCTGGCGTTGGCCCTCGGCGACGAATCCGCCGATGTTCTTTATCGCCACTTCGAAATCGGGGGCGGGCTTGTTCCAGTTGTTGACGCTGGGACAGACGATCACATCGAGCCCCGCTTTGCGGAATGGCGTGACGAAATCGGCGAAGTGCGAATTGGGCTCGTAAGTCCACGCGGCGGCAATCATGTCGTGCGGCAAGCCGGCGATCACCTCGGGCGATTGCAGTGGGACGTCGCTCCAGAACATTGTCCGGCGGCCGTGGCGCCGGGCAATTGCGGCAACCCGCGTCATGTGTTCCGTCCACAGCCGTTGCAGTCCGCCGGGCGTCGCGGCCGCAGCATGGCTGACGCCTTTGCCCAGGTCCCACGTCTCATCGCCGCCGGCATGAAAGTAGGGACCGGGAAGCAACTTCGTCCACTCGTCCACGGCGTCCTCGACCCAGTCGTACACGGCCGGCACGCCTGGCGCCAGAGTCGCGCCATGTTGGACCTCGCTGAGGCCGGCGTATTTCTCGTATTTCAGTAAGCGGTGCAGGTGGCCGAACGTCTGCTGCTGGGGCACGAGCATGACGTGATGCAACTCAGCGAAGCGTTGCAACCGCTGGACCGTCTCCGGATCGAGCGCCGCGCCGCGCGGCGCCATCAACGGCGACAGGCGCAGCGGCAGCAGGTGCTGGACGTAGAAGCTGACGACGTTCAGCTTGTACTCGGCGCACGTCGCGATAATGCTGCGCAGCTCTTCTTCCGTGGGAATCGCGCCCTGCCCGAGATCCACGGAAAGCCCGCGAAACGCCATCGCCGGCCAATCGCGGATCGTCACCCGCGGCACTGTGACCGCGCCACGATCCACGCGCAGCAACTGCCGCAGCGTCTGCGCGCCCCAGTACAGACCCGCCCCGTCGCGCGCCGCCAGCGTTACGCCGTGAGCATCGGCCAGCAGCAGATAAGACTCCGGCTGCGTGGGGACACGATTCAACGCTTTCGCCGCGATGAGTGCGCGGTGCACAACCGGATCGTCCGGCTTGCCAATTCGAATCGCCGCCGGCGCCGCCGCTTGCGTCAGCACCTGCGCCTTTCCGCCGTCCCGCTGGATCTCGCTGGCGACGGCGTTGGCAGCGGGTCTGTCACTCGTGGCGCAGGCAATTCGCGCGGGGGCCTCGAACTTGTAGACTCCGGCAACCGTGGAAATCTCCCGCGGCGCCGGGACGACGGCGATGTCCGGCGCGGCGGCGAGCGCGGTGCCCGCGGCCAGGATTGTCGCCAACAGGCCAAAGCGTTTAGTGCTATATAACATTAAACTTACCGTGTAACACGCCCCCACGGGCCTGTCAAGCGAAGCCGGAGCTTCGCAGTTGCGAAAAGACGGAAGTTTCTTGCGAACCTTCGCGGCTGTTCTGTAAGCTATATAGCGAAGCATGTACAGCATAGGCATCGACCTCGGTGGAACCTCTTGCAAGGTGGGGTTGATCTCAGCCGACGGGCGCCTCCTGGCGGAGGAAAGGCGCCACGCTGAGCCGGGCGAGCCGCTCCCCGATCTGTTTCGCCACGTGCGGGAAGATGTGGACCGGCTCGTTTCCGGGCAGGGCCTCGAATACCCGCCGTCCGGGGGGATTGGAATCGGCGCCGCGGCCATCGTCGACCATCGGACCGGCTGGCTCAAACTCGCCGGGAATCTGAAATGGGAGAATTGCAATCTGCGCGGCGTGGCGGAATCCGTGCTGCAGTGCCCGGTTGCCGTCGAGTGCGACTCCAACGCCGGTGCGCTCGCCGATTTTTATTGGGGCCACGCACAAGGCGCGGAAAACCTGCTGTACATCACCTGGGGCACCGGGATCGGCGCTGGCCTGGTCCTGAACCGGCGGCTCTATCACAGCCGTGGATGCTCCATGGGCGAGTTCGGCCACACGCGCGTGGAATGGCAGGATCCGCGCCCGTGCTATTGCGGCTGCCATGGTTGCCTGGAGACCGAGGCTTCCGGGCTTGCCATGGAAGAGCGGATGTCCGCGCAGCTTGGGCGGACTATCACGGTGCGTGAGATCGCCCAGCGCGCCGCCGCGGGAGACGCCGCCTGCCGCGAAGTGCTGGAACGCTCCGCCCGGTTGCTGGCGCGCGCGCTTTCCGGCGTCCTGCCGTTGCTGAATCCCGATCACATTGTCATCGGCGGCGGTGTGAGCCACTGTATGGCGTTGATACAATCGGCCTTGCTGGATGAGCTACGTGTGCTTACGCCAGCGTTTGCGTTGCGCGATCTTACCGTGACGATGTCCGATTTCCCCGACACGGCTGGCCTGCTCGGCGCGGCGTTGTTGCCGCGGCACGAAGCAGAAGCCGGCAGCGCAACTCAGCGAGATGGCGCGGTTCCGGACGTTGCGCCGCCGGCGGGGGCAGAGCATCAGCGTATTCGTGAGAGGTGATGTATGGCGAACGAGCCGTCGCTCAACCCGAACTCAGAAACCAGGTCTTTCGCCCGTGTGCCGGCCTATCGCAGAATCCTGGACGAGTTGCGCTCGCGAATTGAGAAAGGCGAACTAAAGCCCGGCGATCGCATCGAATCGGAGCGCGTCCTGGCGGCGCGTTGCGGCGTCAGCCTGATGACCGCCCGCCACGCCATCAATGAACTGGAGCGGGAGGGCCTGGTCAACCGCCGGATTGGCGCCGGGACCTTCGTTGCCGCTCCGAAGATTCATTTCAACCGCCTGCTGAGCTTCTCGGAACTGATGGGCAGCCGCGAGGTAGTGGCGCACACCCGATTCGTCGGCGCGCATCTGATCGAAGACGATTTCGAAGCCGCCGCCCGTCTGGGACTGCCCCCGGGTACCGCCATGGTGAAGCTGGAGCGCATCCGCTATGGCGGCAATGAGCCGTACGCGTTCGAAACCAGCTATCTCGCAAGCGACGAATTTCCGGACATCGCGCGCAAAGTACGGGCTCGCGATTCTTTGTTTGAAACATTGCAGCGGGATTATGGCATGTCTCCGGCGTATGCCGACGAAGAAGTGGACGCGACGTCCGCCGAGGGCCGCGTCGCCGAATACCTGCAGGTTGCGCGCGGGCATTCCGTGTTGCGCATTCGCCAGGTGGTGTTCGCGGCCAATGGGCGCCGGATCCTGTATGACGTCGGCGTCTATCGCTCGGACCGGCACTCGCTCATGATCCGGCGCTTCCGGTAGCGCGAAACGAAATCGGCATTTGAGATGAAATTACGTCTGATCGCAACCTTTCTGCTGTTGGCGGCAACCTGCGGAGCCGCGGAATATAAAGCAGGCGCGGCGCGGGTGAATATCTCTCCGCGCGAATCGATCTGGATGGGCGGCTATGCCGCGCGCAAACGCCCCTCGACCGATGTCGCGCAGGATCTGTGGGTGAAGGCCCTGGCGATCGAAGACGCGCACGGCCACCGGGTCGTGATTCTGACGATGGATCTGCTGCGCGTGCCGCGCCTGATCGTGGAGCCGCTCGCGCAGGAGCTAAAAGGCCGCTACGGGATCGAGCGCAGTGAATTGCTGCTGAACTGCGCGCACAACCATTCCGGCCCCAGCCCCTGGGAAAACGATCCGTTCACGGCGATGGCGCCGCAAGAGTACGCGAAGTGCCGCCGCTACACGGAATCGCTCAAGGATGCGTTTGCCACGGCGGTCGGAGAAGCGCTGCGGAACATGGCGCCGGCCGCCATCTTTCACGGGACAGGCGAGGCCGGTTTCGCGGCGAATCGCCGAGTCAAGACGGCGAAGGGCTACGACATCGGCTACAACCCGGACGGCCCCGTCGATCACCGCGTCCCGGTGCTCGAAGTCGTGGGCAAGGATGGGCGCCTGATCGCCGTTCTATTCGGCTATGCGTGTCACAACACGACGGTGGAAGGCTCCTGCCTGCGGATCAACGGCGACTACGCCGGTTATGCCCAGGCCGATCTGGAGCAGGCGCACCCGGGCGCCGTGGCGCTGTTCATGCAACTTTGCGCCGGCGATCAGGATCCGCATCCGCGCGGCGGGCTGGAAATTGCCGCGCAGCACGGGAAGGAGTTGTCCGGCGCCGTGGAGAAAGTGCTCAACGGGAAGCTGGCTGCCGTGCATGGCCGTATCGGGACCGCGCTGCAAATGACCGATCTGGACTTCGCTCCGCACACCCGGGAGCAGTTTGAAAAGCGGCTGAACGACCCGCTGCCGGCGCGCGTCCGGAATGCCCGCGCGATGCTTGCCGCTTATGACGCCGGCCATCCGATCCGCTCCATCCCGTATCCCGTGCAGGCGGTCACGTTCGGCCATTCGCTATCGTTGTTGGCGCTCGGCGGCGAGCCTGTGATCGACTACGCGCTGCGCGCCCGCCGCGAATTCCCCAACGCGATTGTGCTCGGATACTCGAATCTGGTCCGGAGCTATGTCCCGAGCCGGCGGGTGCTGGCCGAAGGCGGCTACGAGCCCGAAGAGAGCATGCTTTATTACGGCCTGCCGGGGCCGTACGCGCCCGACGTGGAGGATCGCATTTTCAGTGCGATCGGAAGCGCACTTAAGCAGGCCGGCGGCCGGCGTTAGCGCGCTTCCGCTGGAATTCGGCGTTACAGCCCGCGGATGCGCTGCCGGTACGATTCGAGTAGCGCATGGTTATGGTCGTCGCCCTCATCGAGATTCATGCTGAGCAGGACCGGCGGATTGATGCCGCGGCGCAGCAACTCGCCGGTCGCGAGGCACACCAGCGTCTGAGCGATGAAGATGCCGGCGAGCGTTGAGGTCGCGCCGACCCAGGTGTCCTTGGCGACCTCCACCACGGCGTCGCCCGCCGTACCGCAGTTGTCGATCACCACGTCGCAGACTTCGAACAGCCGCTCTCCGCCGGGCAGCCGCGAGGTGACCGAACGCGAGTGCTCGAGCGACGTGATGCCTACCACCTTCATTTTGCGTTCGCGGGCGCACATCGCCATCTCCACCGGCAGAGCGTTGCGTCCGGAATTCGAGATGACGACCATCAGATCGCCGGCGCGAACGGGGTATGTATCAAGGATGAGCGCCGCATATCCGGGCAGACGCTCCGAGAGTCCGAAGGTCTTTTCGTGAATCACATCGCAGCAGGCGAGCCCGCCCGCGCGGTAATAAAACTCATTGGCCACGGACTGCGAATGGCCGCTGCCGAAAGCGTAGATCAGGCCGCCCTTTTCGATGGTGTCGGCCATCAGTTTTGCGGCCTGCTCCAGCACGGCCTGCTGCGTTTCGGCGATTCGGCTCAGGACTCCCTGAGCGCCCTGCATAAAGTCCAACGCGAATTCGCGATTGTCATTTGCCTGCTGCATTCAGTTCTCCTTGACCTGTTCGCACGCCGGTCGTGGGCGTACGTCGGAAAGGCTGATATGATCCGGTGTGCGCGGCCACATCCCTCTCCCGGCCTTCCTCCTCGAAGATTCCACGGCGACCCTCGCGGCGCCCCGGCGCCGGCATCTACGGTCCGCATCGGCACACCGCAGAATGCTATACATCACCAAAGACCTAGCTTAGCCGCGAATGGCCTCGTTTCGCAAGCGATGTATTTCAAAACCTAGTTACACTGCTGCAATACCGGCCGTTCTTCCGGTTCGCTAAGCTGCCAGATATCTAGTGTGCTATAGAGCAATTTGCGCCAGCAGGCTGCCCACCAAGTTCCGTGCTCCGGCACTCTGTCCGGCCGCGGCTGGCGGCGCCGGTGCTCACGCCCGAGGCTGCCACGCCAGCGGCTCCAGATGGCGGATCAGCACAAGAAACGAGACGGCGCCCGAGACGAGCACGATAGACACCAGCGCGAACGCAGCCACGTAGGAGCCTGTACGTTCCACCAGCACGCCGGTGAGCCAGGGACCGAAGACGCCGGCCAGGTTGCCGAAGGCGTTCTGCAGGCCTGTCCACTTGCCGGCCGCGGCGGGTCCGGCCAGACGCTGCGTGATGGCCCAGATGTTGGACGTGCAGAGTCCGAAGAGCCCGCACGCGACGGTCAGCAACACCAGCGCGGTGCGGCCGGAGGCGACGAGCGCGACCGGGAGCATCAGCACGCCGGCGGAGAGCAAGCCGCCTGCGGCGAAGCCCCGGCGGACGGCCGAGACAGACAGCCCGCCGGCAATCAGGCGGTCCGACAACCACCCGAATGTGAGCGACGCCGCCGCAATCGACCAGAAGGGCACCGATCCGAGGACGGCCATCTCGGCCTGCGTAAAGCCACGCGCCGCCCGCAGGTAGGAAGGCAGCCACGTGATCAGGAAATACCACGACCAGTTGATGGCGAACAGTCCCACGAACGTGCCCCAGACTTCGCGATGTTTCAGAATGTCGAGGAAGCCCGGGCCGCCAACCGCTTCCGGAGCGCGCGCGGGCAGGTTCTTCGGCACCGACAAAAACCACGGGATCAGCCACAGCATTGCGCCGCCGCCGAGGATGAAGAACAGCGCACGCCAGCCCGCGGCGGCGACAATCAACCCGCCGATCAGCGTGCCCAGCGCGGGACCCAGCTTCGATCCGGCATCGATAGCGGCGTTGCAGAAGCCGCGGTGCTTTTCGGGGAATCCCGAGGCCAGGATGCGCGAATAGGCCGGGTACGCCACGGATTCGCCCATGCCGAGCAGCAAACGCAATGCGAAAAGCACCTCGAAGCCCGTGACCGTTCCCGTGAGACAGGTGGCTACGGACCAGACAAAGAAGCCAATGCCGTAGACCCAGAAAACGTTGTAGCGGTCGACGAGCCAGCCCGCGATCAATTGAAACGCCGCGTACGTCCAGAAAAACGCCGACAGCAGCAGGCCCAACTGCGATGGCCGCAGCAGCAACTCGCGCCGCAGATCTTCCGCCGCGACGGAGAGATTGGCGCGGTCGATGAAATTGATGAAGATCGACAGCACAAGCAGCGCCAGCAGGCGCCACGGATGCGGGATTGCGGGCCGGGTTGGGAGCACGAAGGCTCAATGTATCGCGCTCGCACACATCCTCACAAGCGAACGCCCGCGCGGGATGTTGACAGGACTTTCACAAGCGTTTGACGACTATCGCCGGCGTGCCCGCTTACTATCGGGCTGACGTGAGGGCGTCCGCGTCATCCGCGCTCTCGGTTAGGTTCGCTGCAAGGCACAAAGGAGACTCGCGATGCGGTTTTCACACTGCTTGGCATTGGCCGTGCTTTTGCCGCTCGGCGCGGCCGGTTTGTACGCTCACAGCTTCGGCGCGCCGCCGGGCGAGACGAACGCGCCGGGCGAAACGAATTGCACGGTCTGCCACATCGGAACGGCGAACAGTAACGGCGGTAGCGTCGTGATCAATCTGATCAACGCAACGACGTACTCGTCTGGAGAAATGATCCATCTCACCGTTACGGTTTCCGATCCCACGGCGATGCGCTGGGGATTCGAATTGACGGCTCGCCTGGCGGGCGACGGGACCACGGAAGCCGGTACGCTCTCGCTGCCGGCGGGCGATGCGCTGGCGCAATTGGAGCAGGGGACGGGCGGGGTGGAATACGTCACGCACACCACGGCGGGGACGCGCGCTGGAACCGCGGTCGGAGTGAGCTGGGACGTTTACTGGACCGCTCCGGCGGCAAGCGCCGGCCCGGTTACGTTCTATGCCGCCGGAAACGCGGCCAACAACGACGGGGCGCCCACGGGCGACCACATCTACACGACGTCGCTGACAATCAATCCGGCGCCCGCGACCGGCCCGCCCGCCAATATGGCGCTGCCGCAGCTTGTCTATGGCGAAGGCTGGTACACGGCCGTGTATCTCACTAACACAGGCGCTGCCGCCGCCACGGCGACACTCAATTTTGTCGACCCATCGGGAGCGCCGCTATCGGTCACGCTGGATGGCGGCGTCGTTGCCACCTCCCAATCGGTCGCGCTGCCCGCGGGCGGATCCGCGATGGTGGAGATGCCCGACCAGGGGGCCGCGACGCAGGGATCCATCCTGTTGAACCTGCCGCCAGGCGTCTCCGGCTATGGGATCTTCCGGCGCGAACCGGCTGGCACGCCGCCGCAGGAGGCCACGGTCCCGCTGGCCACTCTGACAGCAACCAAGGTGACGGTGATCTTCGACGACACGAAATATCTCACCGCCATCGCCGTTCTCAATCCGACTGACACGGACGCGACATTGACCGTCACCGCCCGGGACTCAACAGGTCAGGCGATCGGAAGCAGCATCCAGCAGGCGCTGGCCGCCCGCAGCCGCTTTGCGTTCATATTGCACGACTGGGTGAGCGGCGTTACCGGTCAGCAGGGAGCGGTGGACTTCTCCGTGGACAAGGGCGCGGTCTCCGTGCTGGCGCTGCGGGCGAATGGGAATGCCTTTACGTCGATCATTCCCATCACCGTTCAGTAGGCGTGGCGGCGACGGATCCGGCGGGCAGGCGAAGCCAGAACCGGGCTCCGCCACGCGCCGCCGGATCCACTCCCATGTCGCCTCCGTCTTCGACTACCGTCTGGCGGGAAAGCGCGAGCCCCAGGCCCATACCGCCCCTCTTGGCTCCCGGCGTCAACGGCTCGAAAAGGTTCGGCAGAACGCGCGGATCGACTCCGGGGCCGGTGTCCTGAATCGCGACATGTACTCCGTCGCCGCGGCACTCCGCTGTCACCGTCACCGCGCCTCCATCGGGCATGGCTTCAATGGCATTCAGAAACAGGTTCATGAAGACGCGTTCGATGCGATGACGCTCCACCGCCACGGCGGACGTTTCGGGCAACTCCGTTTGCAGTGTCACGCCCAACCTCTCCGCGCGCGGCGCCACGTATTCCCAGGCGGATTGGACAATCTCAGACAAAGGGCATGCCTCCACCGTTCCTTTGCCGCCGCGTCGCGCATTCATCAGGTCCTCCAGCATGAACCGGATCTGCGCCGCCGAGCGGAAAATATTCGTGCTGAGCCGCTTCACTTGCGGCGCTGAAAAGTCCGTGCTCGACAGCATTTCCGAGGAAGCGTAAATTACGGCGAGGGGATTGCGCAGATCATGCACGAGCGAACTCGACAGGCGTGAAATTGTCGCCAGCCGTTCATGCCGGATCAAATCGCGTTCGGCGTTTTGCAGAGACTCGCACATCCGGTTGAAGGCGTTGGCGAGGCGGCCTAGTTCGTCGCGCGTGGTGACCTGCAGCCGGTACGAGTAGTTCTGCCGGCTTACCTGCTCAGCAGCCAGATCGAGAGCGGCGATGGGGCGCAGCATGCGCTGCGCCAGCAGCCAGGCCAGCGCCAGCGCGGCCAGCAGCGCCGTGGCCCACACCAGCAGCAGATCCCGCCGCAGCGCCGCGACGGCCGCCTGGGAGGACTTGAACGAGCGGAGGATCCATACGTAGCCCGCAGGCCGGCCGTCAATGTCGAGCAACGGGCGGCGCAAAGTCAGATAATCCGTGCCGCCCGCGCGGAGCCGCGTAATACCTGGGGTCCGGGCAAAAAGCAACGGTTCCAATGGCCCGGTCATTTCCGGCGCCAACGATGAGGCCACCACGCGGTCCAGCGATCCGAACGCAAATTCGCTGCCGCCGATGGACTCCTTCATACGCGCTGCCAGTTGCGCGTCGACAAGGTATCCGGCCACCAGCACATTCAGCAGCGCGGGGCCCGACGCCGAATCGACATAGACGGGTGTCACCACCACCTGATAGAGCTCACCGCTCTCCACGATGAAGCCGGCCGCCTGTCCGGGGAATTGCCGCAGCGCGCCACGGACCGCCGCAATGCCCCCTGGCGGTGCGGGCAGAGGGCGATCGCCGAAGGACGCCAGGACATGCCCCAACGGATCGGTGACGGCGAACACCGCATTTTCGTGGGCCAGGGCCGCCCAGCGCTCGCCCGCCGTGTCACGGATCGTCGCGGCATTGCGCGTACCGAACGCGGCCCGTACATCGGACATGCCGCTCAAAGCCAGACTCACCGCGCTTAACACGTCGGCTCGCGCCCGCCACAGCGATTCGTAGGCCTGCAGGCTGGCTTGCGCTTCCCGCTCCAGCCCGGCGAGTGCAATCGAAGTGGAGCGGTTTTCAATGACAACGCCGGTCACCACGAACAGCACCGCGAAGGACAGCGACGTGGCCGCCAGGAACTTCCAGCGTAGCGACAGCGGGCCCGGGGCTCTCATCGGACATTCCCGTACTGCGCGTTGTCGCCGGGCTCCGGGCCGTACGCCTGCCCGTATTTGTTCGGGTGCGGCGTCTCGATGTAGCCGCTCTCCGAAACCTGAACGAGCGGCAGGGCCACTGTTCCGGCGGAGACGTCGATCTTGCGCGTCAATGCGTCGAGCGTCTGCTGGGTGGCGCGCTCGTGGAAGAAGTGGAGTACGTAGCGGCCCGGCTCGATGCCGTCGATCGAGAAGGCTCCCTTGCGATCGCTGACGGCGATCCACGGAGTCGGCGCAACGACGATCACGGCGCTCATCGATTGATGGATGTTGCAGAAGATGCGTACGATGCCGGGCCGGTGGAAGAGCACCCGGCGCGTGGTTCCCGGTGGATATAGCCCGATGTCGAAGGGCTGGCCGTCAATGTTGGAAAAGGCGCTGTGAAAAATCGGATCCAGATTCGGGAACTCGACGGTGGCGCCGACGGGAATCGCCAGCAGGTGCGGAATGAACTGCTTACGTTGTTGGACCATGCGCACCGCGTGCGGTGCGGCCGGCGCAGGTTTGTGATCCTCGGCCTCAAGCCACACGACCACACCGGCGTTCGCGATGGGATCGCGGCCGCCGGTTTTCCCTCCGGCCGTCACTTTGACGCTGCCGCTGAGCGTTGCTCCGGACGACGAAGGCGCCAGCGCTACGAGGACAAGCAGCGCACTAGAACATGTACGCCAGAGCGAGGTCATAGTGATTTCTCAGATGCGTCGTCCCGCTGGTCCATTCCGTCCTCGACTGAGCGGCCTCGAAGGCGAGGAAGACATTCGGCGCCAGCCGGTAGTAGGCGTTGGCGGCGAACGAGATGTTCGACTGAGGATAGTAGCCGGACAAGTCCGAGCGGCGGTTCACCTGAGTTCCGCCGAACAGGTGCAGCGTCAGCCGCGGCGCCGGGAACAACGCCAACTGCAGCCAGCCGCCGCGGCTGTTCACGCCATACAGATCGCCGTCGTCCGTTACGCGAAATCCGGGTCCCAGACCGCCAAGTCCGGCGGCGTCCTGGCCCGCAAAAAACGCTCCAGTCAACTCGGCGAAGTGGAACGGGCGGAGCAGGCCGTCGAGCGACGCGATATGGGACGTCACCGAATAGCCCGCCGCGTGGCTGACGCTGTAATGGAATCCGGGCGCCAGTTCGAAGCGCGATTCGTCGCCGCTCCGGTGGGCGAATTCGACGCGGCCTTCCCATCCGGGACGGGCCAGCTCCAACGTTGACGCGAATTGGGCCGGCAATCCGGTGTTATATTCATCGGTCTCGTAGACGGCGCCCTGCGCGGTGATTGTCGTTCCATCCGAGACGTTGAAGCGCTGCTGCAGCCGGACCTGCGGCCGCCACTCCCACAGATTCCCGGCCGCGGCCAGCGGCGGCGCGCCGACCTGGGCCAGCGAGTCCGGATCGCGGGGAGAAATCAGCGGTTTTTCCTGGCCGAACATGATGCTGCGCGAGCCCCAGTCGATCGTGATCGACCCCGTGCGCAGCCGCGGCGAAAGAGCCGCGCCAGATGCGTCCTGGTCGGGCCGCAATCCGTAAGCCGAGCTGTAGGGATAGAAATCCATTTGGAGATTTCCGTTGATCTTGCCGCCCAGCAGCGTTCCCGGTCCGAAGAACTCGAGCCCGAGAATCGACTGGCTGAGCGTTCCTCCGCTGCCCCGCGCGGAGTTCACGGCGGTCGCCACCGGCGAGAAGTAGCCGCCGTCGGAGCGGGAGTTCGTATACGCGTTGAACAACGCCATGCCGGTGATGCGGATCGGGAAGCGCTGCAGGCTCTCCACCTTGGATTGCGCCTGTTCCGCGATCCGCGCCGAATGGACCGCAACCTGGTCGGCGAGCTTTTCGACCTCTTCCGCGCGCGCCGCGGGCGGCGTGTTGGCAGCGCCCGTCAGGCTGGCGATCTGCTGGCGCAGTTCCCGGATTTCGGCGAGCAGCGCCACGTTCTGTTGCTCCAGACGATCGAGCCGCTCCAGAATCGGCCGCATGTCGGGTTGCTGCTGAGCCTGCGTGGACGAGGCGCAAACCGCCACCGCGAGCCAGCCGAGGCGGAAAGACAACCGGCGGGCATGCCGCCAGCGATCAGGATGACGTATGGTCGTCACTTGCGCCATAAAGCAGTTGCTCCAATCGACGATGAAGTTTTGCGGAGGACCAGGGCTTTGCCAGGAACACGTTTGCTCCAAGCTCGTGTGCGCGCCTCATTGTGCTGGGATCGGTGTTGGCGCTGATGACGAGAATCGGCAGCCGCGCGTAGCGGCTGTCGGCGCGGATGCGGGCGATCAGCTCGAATCCATCCATCGCCGGCATTTGCAAGTCGGTGATAACGGCAGCCAGACCGCTGGCATCGGCGTCGCGGATCACGCGCCACGCGCGCTCTCCGTTCGGCACGGTCTGCGTCTCGAAGCCGTCCAGGTCCATCAGCGCGAGTTCCAGTGTGTCCGCTGAAGACGGGTTGTCGTCCACGATCAGGATCGTCCGGGGCCGCATAAATCAGTTCGCAGAATGGCTAGTGAACGAAACGGTACCCGACGCCATGCAACGTCAGGAAATGCTCGGGAACAGCCGGATCGCGCTCCAGTTTCTGACGCAGCTTCAATACGTGTGCATCGACGGTACGGGTGTTCGGGAATGACTCGTAACCCCACACCGCGGTCAGCAGGGCGTCGCGTGTCAGCGGGCGATCGGGATGCGTAAGAAAGTACGTGAGCAGATTGTATTCCGCCGGCGTGAACTTCACTTCGCCGCCGGAGCGCGTCACAATGCGCCGGTCCAGGTCGACCGTGACGTCGCCGAACTGAACCACGCGCGCGGGCTCCGGCACGGAACGGCGCAACACCGCGCGAATCCTGGCCAGCAGTTCACGCGCGCCGAAAGGCTTGACAACGTAATCGTCGGCTCCGATTTCCAGCAGGAGCACCTTATCGATTTCGTCGCCGACCGCGCTCAGCACAATCAGGGGCGTCTTGGAACCGGAGGCGCGAATCTGACGGCAGATTTCGACGCCGTTCATGCCCGGCAGGCGCAAGTCCACAATCATCAGGTCCGGGCGCATGTTCAAGCCCATGTCGAACCCGGTGCGGCCGTCGGCCGCCGTCAGGACGCGGAAACCCTCCTGCTCGAGCAGCACGCTGATACTGTCGCGCAGCCCCTCGTCGTCATCGATGATCAGAATGGATTGGGCATCCACAGAGCGAGTGTAGCCGAGAGGACTCAAACTGGGAACCCTCAATTCACTTTTCGTTTGATCTGGGTTAAAGTGGGCGGGCGAATCGTACGGATTTGTCCCGCCGGGACCCGCCGGGACTCCTTCACCAGCCGTCCGGCTGCCGTATTGCTCCCCGCACAGAACTCCTCCACTTCGCGCGGCGCCGGGCCGCGTGAACCGGCTGGATCCGCCGCGGATTCGAAAGTGTCCGCCTGGCTCGAACGAATGCCGCCCGTTGCAGGCTCCGGGAAAAGCGCCGCGCGGCGGAAGAGAAATGCGCGCAGGAAACCGAAGCAGGGAGCCCGCCATTCAGTAAGAGGCTAAAAGGGCGGGGCGCGGCCAGTCGCCAACGAATTGTCAAAGAAATGTGAAAGAGCGATGCAAGGCGGCGCGATGGCCAACTAGGGCTCAGCCGGGCAGGCGGATCTGCACGCAGAGGCCGGGTTCGGCGTTGGTTGCCGAAATGCGGCCATGATGCAGCAACACGGCGCGCTGCGCGATGGACAAGCCGAGCCCCACTCCGCCGCCGTTGGCGCGGCTGCGATCCTCTTCGACGCGATGGAATGGCCGGAAGATCGCTTCCAACTCGGCCTCCGGGACGCCCGGGCCGAAGTCGCGCACGGTCACCAGCAGGTCGGCGCCGCGCTTGCCCGCGCCGACATCGATACCCTTTCCCGGAGGCGTGTAGCGGATCGCGTTGCGCAGAACGTTTTCGACGGCGCGGCGCAGCAGTTCGCGATCGCCGCGAAACTCGCCCACGCCCTCATCGTGCAAATCGATGCGGCAGCCGCGCGCCGACGCCTCCAGTTCACAGTCGCCAACCACCTCGGTCAGGAATGAGCCCACATCGATCGGCTCGTCGTTGCGCGAACCGGCGTCGCCTTCCACGCGCGTCACCTGCAGCAGATCGCCGATCAGCAGCGAGATGCGCCGCACCTCCTTGCGCACGCGGTCGAACGCTTCGTCGCTCGACGGATTTTTGCGTACGAGCTCGAGCGCAAAATTCAGGCGGGCGAGCGGTGAGCGGAGCTCGTGCGAAACATCTTGCAGGAGCCTCCGCTCGGCCGCGAGCAAGGTCTCGATGCGATCGGCCATCTCGTCGAACGCCGCGCCCAGTTCGCCGATTTCGTCTTTGCGTTTCAACCGCGCGCGGGCGGTCAACTCGCCCTGGCCGAAACGCTTCACTGCTTCCCGCATCCGGCCGATGGGCCGCACCAGCGTGAAGGCGAGCACGTACACCACCAGCACGACAACCGCGGTAATCCATCCGAATGAGATTGCGTCCCACGTCGGGTCGTAGTGGACGTGGACGTCTGTCACCCAGACGTAACGGCCGTCGCGCGACGTTTCCTTGACGCGGAAATCCTGCGCCGGCAGAACTCGCCAGCGCGACGGTCGCGAGACATTCAGCAAATCCCGGCGCGCCTTGCCGGTGCGCAGATCGGTCGCCTGCGCATTGAGCAGATAGTATTGGTTCGCAACCAGTCCCTGCAGGCGATCGACATACACTCCCAGCGCCGCCGGACCGCCGGATTCATAGGCCCGTACAGCGTCTTCGAATTGGTACTCGACGATGCGGTGGAAGAACTGATCGCGCTGCATTTTGCCGGGCGCGAAAAGGAAGGACGACAGAAAGAACGCGACCGCGCTGAACAGCAGTGTGCCCAGGAACCACGCCAGGAGCTTGACGAACAGTCCTCTCACGCTTTTCACGGCTTCTCCTGGTTCGCTTCCAAGGCGGCAAACTGGTAGCCCGCGCCACGTAGCGTCCGTATCAGATCGAGAGGCGCATCGAGCTTCCTGCGCAGATGGCTGATGTGCACGTCGATGGAACGGTCATAGGGCGTTGCGGGACGGTTGTAAAAGCGCTGTGCGATCTCATCGCGCGATACGGCGCGGCCGGCGGCGCGCATCAGCATCTCCAGGATGTCGAATTCGATCGTCGTCAACTCGACATCGCGTCCGCTGATGCTCACGTGGCGGCTCGCCGGATCGAGCCGGACGGGACCGGCTTCAACGGCTGACAGCGGATCGCGCGGAACCGCCTGAGTCCGGCGCAGAATTGCCCGCACGCGAGCCAGCAGCTCCATCGGTTCGAACGGCTTGGGCAGATAATCGTCGGCGCCTTCGTTAAGCCCCCGGATGCGGCTGGCGCTCTCCGTGCGGGCGGTCAGCATCAGCACCGGCGTGTCGCGCTGCTCCCGCAGCCGCCGGAGCACTTCGAAGCCATCCAGACCCGGCATCATGACGTCCAGCAGGATCAGATCGAAACCGCCGTGCAGCGCCAGTTCCAGGCCCTCGACGCCATTCTGCGCCGCCGTGACGTCGATGTCCTGGTCGCGAAAGAAATCGCGCATCAGCGCGCCGAGTTCGGCATCGTCATCGATCAATAACAGATGAGCTTTGCCCGCCAAGTAACCGTCCTTCAATGCATGCCTCTCAGGCGCACGCCAGCCGTCGGGCCTTTCGAGACGAGTGTAAACGTATCTTCCTACACCACGCTATGACTCGCCGGACGCAGCGGGAAGTCCCAGTTTTGCGAAGAAGTGTTAAGCGCCGTCTTGCTGCCGGCCGCTTTACAGAACTTTAACCTCCAGCTTTTCGCTGGCGTTGTTCACTGGTAGATGACGAAGGGGCGTCAAACCCACTTCTATCCCACGTGAACCGATTGAGGATCTGACCATGAGAGGCCTGCGCCTGCTCGCACTGTTGTTCGTCTGCTTTGCTGCCGCCCTCGCGTTGAATGGCGTGCCGGACCCGGTTCCGGCTGCGGCGGGACAGCAGGGCGCGGCAGTTGCCAGTCTGCACGGCGTTGTGACCGATCCATCCGGCGCGCTCGTCCCCGGCGCGCTCATCCAACTGCGTGGCGCGGGCGGGCAGCAGATTGCGCGTACGGATGGCAACGGCAAGTATTCATTTCCCGCGTTGAAGGCCGGTGCGTACAAAGTGCGCGTTCTGGCCAAGGGCTTTTCACCGCACGAGGAGACTCTTGCCGAGGTTGCGGCAAGCTCGACGCTGGACGTACAGCTCCAGATCCAGAGTGAAGCGCAGGTCGTGAACGTTGAGGACGAGATCGAAAAGATCACGACGGATCCGACCTCCAACGCCGGCGCCATTGTCCTCGGGACTAAGGAACTGCAGGCTTTCTCGGACGACCCGGATGAACTGCAGGAACAGCTCCAGGCTCTCGCCGGACCCGCGACAGGTCCTGACGGCGGGCAGATCATGATCGACGGCTTTTCGGGCGGCAGCCTTCCGCCCAAATCGACCATTCGCGAAATTCGCGTGAACTCCAATCCGTTTTCGCCCGAGTTCGATCGTCCCGGCTTCGGTCGTATCGAGATCTTCACCAAGCCGGGCACCGATTCGTTCCATGGCTCGCTGTTCACCCAGTACAACAATCAGGACTTCAACTCGCGCAGCCCGCTGCTGGCCTCGTCGACGCGCACGCCGTATTCGCAGAAGTTCTTCGGCGCGAACGTCAGCGGGCCGCTCAGCAAACAGAAAGCGTCGTTCGGTTTTAACTTCGAGCGCCGCATGATCGACGAGAATGCCTTCATCGACGCGACCACGCTCGACAGCAATCTGAATCCGGTGACGATCAACGCGGGCGTTGTGACGCCGCAGACGCGCACGAGTTTCACGCCGCGCCTGGACTACACTTTGACGCCTTCGAATACGCTGAGCGTGCGCTACCAGAACACGCGGGTCGAGATGGACAAAGAGGGCATCGGCAGCTACTCGCTGGTCTCGCAGGCCTATAACGAGAAGAACACCGACCAGACTTTTCAATTGACCGAAACGGCCGTGCTGAGCCCGCACGCTGTCAACGAGGTCCGCTTCCAGTACGACCACGCTGTCATTACAAACTACGGCGACAACTCGACGCCTCTGGTCATCGTCCAGGGTGCGTTCCAGGACGGCGGCGCGCAGATCGGCAACTCCGGCAGCACGGCGAACAACCTCGAGCTTTCCAATATGACGACGTACACGCACGGGACGCACTCCATCAAGTGGGGCGGGCGGTTCCGCCAGGCGTTTATCGACGACACGTCGCGGAACAACTTCGGCGGTACGTTCTCGTTTTTCGGCGGCTCGGGCCCCGAGTTGGACGCGAGCAACGCAGCGATTGCGGGAACGTCGATTCAGCTCACCGCTCTCGAGGTCTACCGCCGCACGCTCCTGCTTGAGCGCATGGGCTTGAGTGCCGACCAGATTCGCGCGCTGGGCGGCGGCGCGACGCAGTTCACGCTGAACGCCGGCACGCCGACCACTTCGGTGCGCCAGTTCGACGCCGGTCTCTTCCTTAACGACGACTGGAAGGTGCGCTCGAACCTGACGCTGAGCTACGGCGTGCGTTACGAGACGCAGACGAACTTGCACGATTGGAGTGACTTCGCGCCGCGTTTCGGTCTTGCCTGGGGCATTGACGGCGGCGGCAAGAAGCCGGCGAAGACTGTGCTGCGCCTGGGCGCCGGAACTTTCTTCGACCGGATTGCAAGCAGCACGGCGCTCTCGGTCGCGCGCTACAACGGGACGACCCAGCAGTCCTACTTTATTCAGAACCCGAATTTCTATCCGGCCATTCCGACGCTGGCCGTGCTGGCCGGCTCGCAACAGCCGCAGCAGCTCACGTTGCTCGACGGTACGGCGCGCGCGCCGCGCAATTTCCAGGCGACGGCCAGCATCGAACGCCAGTTGAACAAGTACGCCAAGCTCAGTGTGACCTACGTCGAGAGCCGCGGCGTGCACCTCTCGCGCCAGCTCAACGCCAATACGCCTTTGAACGGCGTCTACCCGTACGGCGACAGCGAGGTGCGCCTGCTGACCGAAACTACCGGCTCCAGCCGTTCGCACCAGCTCATCGTGAGCCCGAACATCAGTTATAAGAAGATCTTTCTGTTCGGCTTCTACTCGCTCTCCTACGGCCAGACGGATGCCGACGGCATGCCGGCCAATCCTTACAACCTGAAGGCCGAGTGGGGCCCGTCCTCATTCGCCGATGTGCGGCATCGCTTCCTGATGGGAACCAACATCCCCGTGCCCTTCGGGTTCTCCGTGAGCCCGTTCTTCCTCGCGATGAGTGGCTCACCGTACAACATCACCACGGGGCAGGACCCGTTGCATACGGGCTACCCGACGGCGCGTCCCGCGTTGCTTACGGGCATGAGCTCCGCGAGTTGCAGCGGATCGGACCTCGTATATAAGGATGGGTTCGGCTGTTTCGATCTGAACCCCTCGGCGGGCACTCCCGTAATCGGCCGCGACTATGCGCGCGGTCCGGGCAATGTGAGCCTGAACCTGAGAGTCTCCCGCTCGTGGGCTTTCGGTAAAAAGGGCGAAAGCGGCTTGCCCGATTTCGGCGGTCCGGGCGGTCCCGGCGGCCCACCTCCGGGCGGTGGTGGCGTGCGCGGCGGCGGTGGCCCTCCTCCGGGTGGCGGCCCTCCTCCGGGAGGCGGTCCGGGCGGACCGGGTGGCCCTCCGCCGGGCGCCTTCGGCGGGTCGAGCGCGGGTAAGAAATACACGCTGACCGCTACGGCGAGTTTTCGGAATGTGCTGAACCATCCGAACTATGCAAACCCGAGCGGCGATCTCTCGTCATCGTATTTCGGGGAGTATCGCAGCCTGGCTGGTTTCGGACCGATGGGTGCGGCAACGACATATAACCGGAAGATCGACCTGCAACTCAGGCTGGCCTTCTAGAGGAAAACGACTGTGAACCGGGGAAGAGAAGAGTCGACATGTTGACACGGCGCGGATTGATATCAGCCGGATTGATTTTGCCGGCGTGCACGGGCCTCGACCGCTTGCTGGCCTTTGGCTCCTCGCAGTTTTGGAACGAAAAGCCCGCCGCCGAATGGTCGGCGGACGACGTGCAGCAGCTTTTGTCCCATTCGCCATGGGCCAAGAAGAGCGAAGCGCACTTCCGGCGGCCTGACGGTGATGGCTCGCAACAGGGCGGCGAAGGCGGCGGTATGGGTGGGCCTTCCGGAGGCGGTGGCGGCATGGGCGGCCCCGGCGGCGGTGGCCCCGGTGGTGGTGGCGGCGGTATGGGCGGACCTCCGGGTGGCGGAGGCGGCGGTGGCATGGGTGGGCCTCCCGGCGGCGGCGGAATGGGCGGTCCCGGCGGTGGCCCCGGCGGCGGTATGCCGTCGATGGAAGCCACGGTGCGCTGGGAAAGCGCCGCGCCTGTCGTGGAAGCTCAAAAGAAGCAGCCCGATCCGGACGCCAAGGAGTTCTACATTATCAGCGTCAGCGGATTGCCTCTCTTCGGCGGGCCGCCCCCTGGTGGGCCGAACGGCCCTGCAGGTTCTGGCGAGCCTGCCGGTTCGAACGGTCAGGACCGGCCGGAGAGGCCGGAGCGTCCCGCTCCGTCCGCTGAGCAACGGAAAGCCATGATCGAGTCTTTGAAGCAGTTCAGTGCGCTGCAGCGCAAAGGCAAAGACCCGATCGTGGCCCACCGGGTGGGTGAAGTGGAGGGGAGCGAAACCCCTGCGCTGCTCTTCTACTTCCCCCGCTCGGGCGATCCTATCACCCTGGCTGATAAAGAGGTCACCTTCGTGACGCGGATCGGCCCGGTGCAGTTGAAAGTGAAGTTCGCAATCAAGGATATGCAGTATCACGGTCAGGTTACGCTCTGACTGTGCGCCGGCTGCCCGGGAATCCCTCAACCCTGGGTGGCCGGCTTTTTTCATGGTCCGGCCGGCCTTGCCGTGTGGCCCTGTCTGCCTCATCTTCGGCTTAGTTGTCTCGCGGATGCCGCCTGGCCGCCATGCCGCCCGCTTGCGTTCCGGCCCGCGAAGTGGGGTCTTTCTCGCTGTTACACTGGGAATTTGGCAACGCGAAGTTTGCGCAACGCGCTCAGCCACGAATCCGTCATAGGTGTGTTCAGGAGGTCTGTGTCTCGTTCTAAGCTTTGCTCGCGTGGGGTGTTCATATACCTTCTCCTCACCCCGGCCTTGATGTTTGCCCAGGAAGGAGCGCGACTCGCGGTCACCGTACTGGACCCATCCGACGCGGCTGTTCCCGGAGCCAAGATTACCGTTGTTGAGAAGGGCCGCGGGGCGGCGCACGCCGGACAGACGGAGGAGACCGGCACAGCGTACTTCAACGCGTTGAATCCAGGCGCCTACCGCGTGGAGGTCGAAAAGACCGGCTTCGAAAAGTACACCGTGGAAGACCTGCAACTGCACGCCCGCGACTTTCAGTCGTTGCGTTTGCAGGTGCGCGTCGCGGCGGCGGAGAAGGCTGAAGTAACGGTCCGGGGTGAAGTCGAAGGCGTGCAGATCGACCCATCGACCGGAACGACGGTGAATGGACGTTACGCCTCCGACCTGCCTTCCAACGCGCGCAGCATTCAGTCGCTGGTCCTGATGGCCCCCGGCGTGACGTACGCGGGCGGCCGTGGCGGCGGGGACGTGAATGCGAACGGCCTGCGTTCGAACACCAACTACTACACGGTGGATGGCGTGGCGGCCAACGCTGGCACCGGCGCTGCCGGTGGTGGCGGCGGACCGTTTGGCGGAGGCGGCATCTCGTCGCCCACGGCGCTGTCGACAACGGCCGGCGGCAACACCTACAACCTGATCACGCTCGACGCGATGCAGGAATTCCGCGTTCAGACCTCGACGTTCGCTCCCGAGTTCGGGCGTTCGCCCGGCGCGCAGGTCAGCATGACCAGCCGCGGAGGCAGCAACTATTTCCATGGCAGCGTGTTCGGCAATTACCGCAGCGACAATACCAACGCCGCCGACTGGTTCTCGAACAGCGAGAATCTCTCGAAGGGCATTTCGCACCTGGCCGATTACGGCGGCACCATCGGCGGACCGCTGCAGGCCAACAAAACGTTCTTCTTCGCGTCGTTCGAAGGCGACCGTCTGACGCAGCCGCGCACGGCGATCGACAGCGTTCCCGATAATGCGGAACGCAACCTCGCCGCTCCGGCCCTGCTGCCTTACCTGCGCGCGTTCCCCGTCCCGAATGGCATCGAATTGGGCAGCGGCGCGGCACAGTTCCTGAGCGTCTACTCGATGCCGTCGTCGACCGACTCCGGAAGCATCCGCCTTGACCGTACGATCAATAACCACGTCACGGCGTTCCTGCGCTACAGCTACACGCCATCGACGAACCACTCCCGGGGCGGGATGGGCAGCAGCTCGAACAGCGTGGTCGATACCAAGACAAACTCGCAGTCGCTGACCGGCGCCATGACGTTCCTGACGCGCGACGATTTCGTCAACGACATCCGCGTCAACGTGTCCCGGACTTCGTTCCGCATGAACTCTTATATGGACACGTACGGCGGCGCGACGGTGCTGCCGGATTCGCTGATCTTTCCCGACACCATCGACTCCGGTTCAGGCTCGTACTCGCTGAACGTGATGGGCGTCGGCGGTTTCTCGAAGGGCCAGACCAGCAACAATACGCAAAACCAGGCGAACTTCGTGTTCACCCAGTCGGTCTCCGACGGCGGCCACCAGTACCGGACCGGCTTCGACGTTCGCTACCTCATGCCGACGTACCACTACAAGCCATTCGGCGTGAACGTCAGCTTCGACGGCATGAATGGCACCGACGGCGGGTTGCTGACCGGAACCGCGACCAACGCCGTGGTCCGGTCGAACGTCACCGACCGCAATCCCTTCTACCAGAACTACGCGTTCTACATCCAGGACAACTGGAAGAAGAGCAGCCGCCTGACGCTGACCTACGGTTTCCGTTGGGACGTCAACCCCGCGCCCAGCGCGCGCAGCGGACCCAGCCTGCTCGCCCTGGACAGCTCGTACAACCTCACTTCGTCGAACAAGTTGTATGCCACCAGTTGGTTCAACATCGCGCCGCGGTTCGGCCTGGCTTACCAACTCTTCGGCAGCGGCAACCATGTGACCCTGCTGCGCAGCGGCGTGGGCATCTTTTATGACACCGGTTACGGCGCCAGCGCGAATGCGTTCGACAGCCCGCCGTACGTCAACAGCGTCATTACGACACTGCCGGCATTTCCGTTGAACTCGACGATTCTGACGATTCCGGACATGCCTCCCACGACGCCATACGGCATGGTGATGAGCGCCGATCCGAACCTGAAGTCGCCGCTGGTCTACCAGTGGAACCTGATTCTGGAGCGCTGGCTCGGCGCGGGCCAGAGCATCAGCGTCGGCTATGTCGGCACCGCGGGCCGGCGCCTGTTGCGCCAGGAGAACGCAGGCTCATTCTTCAGCACCGATTACAGCATGTTGCAGATTACGACCAATGGCGCGACGTCGAAATACAACGGGTTGCAGGCACAGTACCGCCGGACGCTCAGTAAGCGGCTGCAGGCGCAGGTGGCGTATACGTACAGCCACTCCATGGACAGCGCGTCCAGCGATATGGGCGGCGGCGGCTTTGCGCTGCTGCTTGGTAACGCCATGGGCAGTTCCGACTTCGATATTCGTCATAACCTGAATGCCACGGCCAGCTTCCAGATCTGGAACCCCAAACCGGCCCCGCTGCGCTGGATCTTCGGGCACTGGTTCCTGGACGGCGTCTTTACCTATCGCACGGCCCTGCCGTTCGACGTAAGCGGCTACCTGACTCAGGATGCGAATGCTTCCAGCACTTCCGTTACGGGAGTCAGCTCGAACTTCTTCTTCGCGTCGGTCCGGCCCGACTTGACCGGCGCGCCGATCTGGATTTCCGACAAGAACGCGCCGGGTGGCAAACGCCTGAATCGCGCGGCCTTCTCGGCTCCACTGACCGGCGAACAGGGCAACCTCGGCCGCAACACGCTGCGCGGTTTCGACGCCATGCAGGCCGATCTGGCCGTGCGGCGGCAGATCCCGATCGGGGACCGCTACAACTTGCAGCTCCGCCTGGATGCGTTCAATGCCTTGAACCATCCGAACTTCGCCAACCCGTCCAGTGACCAGGGCGCGAACTTCCAGAGCCCGTATTTCGGCATCGCCACACAGATGCTGTATGCGGGCGGCATGGGCGGCGGATCCAATCCGTCGCAGACTTCGGGCGGCCCCCGCTCGGTCCAGTTCTCGCTCCGCTTCCAGTTCTAGATCGCAAACCGGTCTCCGCCAGGGCTTCCTTCGATTCGACAGCAAGAATCGGATGGAAGCCCTTGGTGTATTCGCGCGATGATGCTCCGGTAGGCGGAACAGAAAATATGGAACCCAAAGCCAATCTGCCGGATCCGGAAGCATGCTGGAACGCGGTGCTGCGGCGCGACAAAGCGCTGGACGGGCGCTTTTACTTTGGTGTCATCACCACGGGCGTGTACTGCCGGCCCTCCTGCCCCGCGCGGCGGCCCCGGCGGGACAACGTGCATTTCTACGCCACGCCCGCCGCGGCGGAGGCCGACGGCTTGCGGCCCTGTCTCCGCTGTCATCCCGCCGGGGCTTCTCAAGGCGCCTCCCAGGCCGCTCTGGCGGGCAAGCTGTGCTCCTACATCGAGGACAACCTTGACCGCCCGCTGACACTCCATGACCTCGCGGAGCAGGCCGGCCTGAGCGCGTCCTATTTGCAGCGCGTATTTCTCTCCGTCACGGGCGTTTCTCCCCGGAAGTACGCCGCAGCGTGCCGCATGCGGAAGCTGAAAAGCGAACTGCGCACCGCGGACGGCGTGGCCCAGGCCGTCTACGGGGCCGGCTTCGGCTCGTCGAGCCGGGTTTACGAGCGCGCCGCCACGCATTTGGGAATGACTCCCCGTGAGTACCGCAAGGGCGCGCCGGGCATCGTCATCACGCACGCTCCGATTCAGTCGCCGCTGGGCCTGCTTCTGCTGGGCGCGACCGACCGGGGCATCTGCTTCCTGCAGTTCGGCGAGTCCGCCGGCGAGCTGGTCGCCGAGTTGCGCCGGGAGTATCCGGCGGCGCGGCACGAGCCTATGCGCGAGCCGCACTCCAAGGAATTCGACCGCTGGGCCGCGGCGTTGAACGCCTACCTGTCCGGGCAGCCCGTACGGCTGGATTTGCCGCTCGACGTCCGTTCGACGGTGTTCCGGATGAAAGTCTGGGACTACCTGCGGACCATCCCCGCCGGCGAGGTGCGCTCTTACGGCGAGGTGGCGGCGGCGATCGGCCAGCCGCGAGCGGCGCGCGCCGTCGGCCATGCCTGCGCGGAGAACCGCGTCGCGCTGCTGATCCCTTGTCATCGCGTGATCCGCGGAGGCGGGGACCTGGGCGGCTATCGCTGGGGCGTGGCGCGCAAGCGAATACTGCTCGACACCGAGCGGGCGCGCGCGAATAGCCCGGTCGCCGCACGGCCGTAGCCATCGCCGCGTATCGCCCCGCGCTTCAATAACTGTGTGCCCATACTGATGCGCAACTACCGCGTTTATGGAACGGTTCCGTCTCTATATATTCAATCGAGACTTTGTGCCAGGAGCCATCTGCGCGTGCTAACGTTCGCCCTCTCTTCCTGTCTTCCCGCTCGATAGGGTACTTGACGGCGGAAGGGCCTAGCACATTTATTTATCATGAACCGAGCCGCCATAAATCGCACTCGTCTACATCTGTCATGCGATTGGGAAGTGACGCTAAGTACGGCTCCCGCATATACAAGACGAAATGCTACGGGATGGCATTTCTAAAGCCCGCGCGGCCCTACGTAATCACATAGGGCGCTACGGAAATCAGAAACGAACATCTCCCCTAAGTCTTTTTGGATCAGCACTAAAAACGCCGTGACGAACTTGCAGTTTCGTTGCGATTTGGGTTGTATTCGGCCCGGGGCTGACATATAGTTGCCGTAGCGTTATGGGGTCGGGAGCCGTGTCTTGCTCTCCGGCCGGTTGTTACTCTCTGATGAGAAGGGGTCACATAGTGGATATGAACAGGGGAACCAGGCTTTTTGTCGGGTTCGCTATGCTGGTGGCGCTAGCAGCCAGTCTCTCGGCACAATCTATCTACGCCACCTTAACGGGCATCGTCTCCGATCCATCGCAGGCGGTCGTACCGGATGCGCAGGTCAAACTGCGCAACGAAGCGTCAGGTTCAGAGCGCGAGACGATAGCTAATCATGAAGGCTATTTCACATTTTCTTCAGTACCGGTTGGCGACTATACCTATGAGCTCACTGTAACGGCCAAGGGCTTCCTGACCTACAAAGCTTCAGGCATCACGCTGAACGGTGCGGAGAAGAGGAACATCAACGTCACGCTGCGGGTCGGATCGACGTCCGAGACTGTCGAAGTGACCGGCGTGGCGGACCAACTTGTTCCGGTCGACTCGGGCGAGAAGTCCGCGTTGTTGACCACCAAGGAACTCGACAATTATGTGTCGGTCGGCAGCAACGCCGCCGAGTTCATCAAGATCATGCCGGGATTCGGTATCCAGAACGGCACGTCGAACAGGGCCAACTACACCGGAGAAACTATCGGCATCAACGCTAACGGCGACGCCGGCAGCCAGAGCCCGCTGAACAATGCGTACTCCTATAACGGGCTGCCCAGCAATACGCTGGACATCACGGCGGACGGTGCGCACGTATCCGATCCCGGGTGCAACTGCGATACGCCGGTGAACCCAAACACCGACATGATTGCCGAGTTCAAGGTGCTGACATCGAACTTCAGCGCCGAGAACCAAAAGGGTCCCGCGGTCATCAGTTCCGTGGCCAAGTCCGGTGGCCGCGATTTCCATGGCACCGGCTATATGTACGCCCGCAACTACGCCCTGAACGCGAACGATTGGTTGAACAACTACAGCGGCGCGCAAAGGCCCGAAAACAAGTACTACTTCCCGGGCGGGAACCTTGGCGGCCCTGTGCTCATTCCTGGCACCGGGTTCAATAAGAATCGCGACAAGCTGTTCTTCTTCACCGGATACGAGTACTACTATCAGGTGCTGGACACCGGCCTCTTGCGCGCGACGGTTCCGACGCCGGGTCTGCTGGCGGGCAATTTCACCAGCAGTGAATTGGCAAAATTGGGCAACATCACCGCATCGGGTAAGGCCCCCGGCCAACTCAATGCGCAAAAGTACCCGAACGCGGTCATCCCCGCGGCGCAGATCGACTCGAACATGGTTGCGCTCGCCAAGCTCTACCCGGCGGCGAATGCCGACCCGAACAGTAACGGCGGCTACAACTACGTGCAAACGGAGACCTTCAACCAGAACAACGTCCAGTGGATGTCGCGCGTCGATTACAACATCAGCGACAACACCAAGTTGTACCTGCGCTACAACTTCCAGCGTGAAACCCAGCAGTTCCCTGTCGGCCTCTGGTGGCGCAGCGGCGAGCAGGTCCCCTATCCAACTCCGATTGAGGGCCGCAACCGTTCCGATTCCGTCACCACCTCGCTGACCCACGTCTTCAGTCCGACCATGACGAACGAGTTCGTGTTCGGCTACACATTCATCGGTTTCCCAAACGTCTTCAAGGATCCGAAGAAGGTGGACCGCTCGGTCGTCGGATATAACTACAAAGGCCTCTACAAGAACGGCGTCGCTCAGATCCCGTCGTTCCAGTCGGGCGGCATCAACGAAGCGGCGATGATCTTCAATCCGGGCGGCTTCGAGGCCGGCGGCGCCAGTGCCGGGCTTTATGCCAACAAGTACATGCCCAGCTTCAGCGACACGCTGACAAAGGTCTGGTCCACGCACACGCTGAAGGCTGGTTTCTTCTACGAGTGGATCCGGAACGCTCAGCCCGCCAACAACAATACCAACGGGCAACTGACGTTCAGCGCGAACAACACCTACAGCACCGGCAATGAGTACGGTGACCTGATAACGGGTACGCTGAACAGCTACAACGAGACCTCCTTCAACAGAATCAACGACATCGCCTACGACACCATCGAAGGCTTCATCCAGGATTCCTGGAAGTTCAATAAAAAACTGACCTTCGAACTCGGTCTCCGCATGACGCACTACCAGCCCTGGCAGGATCGCATGGGGTATGGGTATTCGGTCTTCGACTACTCCAAGTACAATTCAAGCTGCCAGCCGACGGACTACTGCGGATTCCTGTGGCAGAAGCGGCAGTCCAGCGTCCCGAATGGCGGCTTCCCCACGCGTGGCATTTTCTGGCAGCCACGCTTCGGCATGGCGTATGACGTCTTTGGCTCGGGCAAGACAGTGATCCGCGGCGGATGGGGCCGGTTCTACTACCACTCCGGCCAGTTTACGAATGGCCTGGATGTAGCCGCTGGTGTGCAGTCCATCAGCCTCGGCAGCACGGTCAACGGCATCCCTCTGCTGGCGTCGCAATTGGATACGCTGAACTTCGCCAGCCAGGCCCTTTCGCCCGCCGCCGTTGACAGCAAGGACGACAAGCAGCCCTACACGGACAGCTATAGCTTCACCGTCGCTCAGCGGCTGCCGTGGTCCAGCTTGATGGAAGTTGCCTACGTCGGCAACCAGAGCAAGGACTTGCTGAACACCAGCGGCCCTGGCAGCAACATCAACCTGGTCCCGCTCGGCGCCATGCTGGCCAGCAAGAACAACGGCGTGGACCCGAACAGCCTGACGGCCAACGATTTCCGGCCGTACCTTGGGTTCTCCGACCTCAACCTGGCAACGCACAAGTACTATGCGAACTACAACTCGATGCAGTTGACCTGGATGCGCACGAAAGGCCGCTACAGCCTCAACCTGAACTACACCTATGGCAAGGCCATGGGCATTCTTGGGGGCTACGACCAGTTCAATCTGAACAACGACTATGGCGTCCAGGCCGCCAACCGCCCGCACATCTTCAACTTTGCCTACTCCGTGGAGTTGGGCAACTTCACGAAGAACAAGGTCGCCGGAGGAATCATCAATGGATGGCAGGTCTCCGGCATCCTGCAGTGGCAAAGCGGCGCGAACCTGACCGGGAACAGCAGCAACGCCAACTTCAACTTGGCGCTCAATAACTTCAAGCTGCCGGGCAGCGTATCGACGCTCAATCCGAATGGCTATAACGTGAGCAATGTGGCGCTCCTTGGAACGCCGAACATCCAGCTCAACCCGGTTCTCACCTGCGATCCAAGGTCGGGTCTCAAGGAGCACCAATACATCAATTCGAGCTGCTTCAGCTTCCCGAAGGCTATTGGCCAGAATGGTCCAACGATCCTTCCCGCCATGTATGGTCCGGCGTTCTTCAACGCCGACCTCGGCCTGTTCAAGAATTTCAGCTTCACCGAGGTCAGGAAGCTGCAGATCCGGTTCAACGGCTACAATTTCCTGAACCACCCGCTGTGGTCCTTCAATGGCAGCAATCTACAGGCTGGCTTTGACGGCACGAGCGGAGCGCTCAATACTCCGAATTTCGGCTACGTGACAACCAAGCAGGGTCACCGCGTGGTCCAGCTCGCGGCTAAGTTCTACTTCTAGCCGGGATTGCACACGTTGGTTTGGAACGGGGCGGCGCCTCGCCGGGCCGCCCCGCTTTTGTTGCCTGGTCTCCTGCCGGCGGGCGTTGGGCTAGAATTCCCCAATGAGCAGGGGCGCCGGAGTGCGCCCGTTCGGCGGGGCAGAGCATGCGACATTACTTCCCGTTGTTTCTGACTGTGCTGCTTGGGATCCATTGCGCCGCACCGTCCTGTGCTGGCCAGGAAGTTGGCCTGCATTGGCAGGAAGATGCCTCCGGCATCGGCCTGCCCGCCGGCGCCACGGTTCCCGATTTCAAATTGCCCGATCAGCACGGCGTGCTGCGCAGCCTTGCATCGCTGATGGGACCGCGCGGGTTAGCGCTCGTCTTCTTTCGCTCCGCCGACTGGTGCATCTACTGCAAGGGCCAGCTCGCCGCCTTGCAGCGTGACCTGCCCACCTTGCAGCGTGCGGGCCTCGGCCTGGCAGCCATCAGTTATGACAGCCGCGCGGTGTTGCGCGACTTCGCCGCCCGGAAGGGCATCACTTTCCCGTTGCTCTCCGACCATCAATCCGTCGCCATCCGGGCCTTCGGCGTCGCCGACCGGAAATACCACGAGGGTTCGGAGGTTTACGTGGACTCGGCCGGCGTTCCGGTCAACGGCATCGCCTATTCCGCGGTGTTCGTGCTCAACCGGTCGCGTAAGGTCCAGTGGCGTTTTGCCGCGGAAACGGAACAACTGCGCCTCACCGGTAACGCGATTGTGGAGCGCGGCGTGGGGCTCACGGTCACACCGAACCGGGCGAGCGTCGCTGGAGGGAAGATCGGGATCGAGACTACGGCCAGCAACACGTCGGCCGGATTAGGCATGCGCCTGATCCTGGGCGTCGAGCTGAAGATCCCGGCCGGGCTGCACGTCTACGCGCCGGAGATTTCCGGCGATTACCGGGGCGTTGCGTGGGCGATGGAGTCGTCGTCCTGCGCCACCGTCAACACTGCGGTTTACCCCGCATCTGTGCGCCGGCAGTTCGCTTTTGAGCGCGAGCCGCTCCCCATCTATGAGGGCAACGTGCGCATCACGCGCGAACTGATCGTACCGCCCGCGATCCAGCCTAACAACCCTGCGGTCTTTGCGGCGTTTTCGGCTAACTGCCTCGCGGGCGGCGCGAAGCTGACAATTCCGGCCACGCTGAAATATCAGGTTTGTGACGCAGTCCAGTGCTTCCCGCCTCAGGCCGTCCCACTGGTCTGGACGTTCGATTTCATCGCGCCCGACCGGAAGCGCGTGCCCGTTGAATTATGGCGGGTCTTCGAGCAGCCGGGTACGCACTGATCTCCGGCTGCCCGCCCGTGTCAGTTTTCCAGGCTGTCCAGCAACTCACCATCCGGCGAGTAGAGGTTGAGCTGGATCGCCGGTTGGCCGAGCGCATGCGTCGAACAGCTCAGGCACGGATCGAAAGCCCGCACCACGGCGGACACACGGTTCAGCATGCCTTCTTCGATCTTCGTGCCCTTCACGAATTTCTTCGCCACCTGCTCCACCGCATGGTTCATTGCGAGGTTGTTGTGGCCCGTGGCGACAATCAGGTTCGCCTTGGTGATCGCGCCCGCCTCGTTCACCTGGTAATGGTGAATCAGCAGGCCGCGCGGCGCTTCGATGATGCCCACGCCCTCGGGCGAGTTCACCTGCGCCCGCGCCCGGACGCGCGTCGACAGGATCTCCGGATTCTGCAGCAGCAGTTCCATCTTTTCGATGCCGCGCAACGCCTCGATCAGGCGCGCGTAGTGGTAATAGAACGCGCTCGGCGCCGGACGTCCCGCGCGTTGCCGGTACTCCAGCAACTCGGCGTCGGCCAGCGGCGTGCCGCACGTCTCGGCCACGTTCAGCCGCGCCAGCGGACCCACGCGATAGATGCCCGCCGGATACCCTTTCGGCAGGAAGTACGGCGCTTTCAGATACGAGAACGGCACAGCCGCTTCGCCAATGTAGCTCGAGTATTCGGTTGGATCCGTGAAGCGGGCCAGCGGCGCGCCCTTTTCGTCGGCGAAGACGACGTCGCCATCGTACCAGTGCATCGCGCCCTGGCGCGTGACCAGCCCGGCATAGGCGGTCGGCTCGTTATCGAAGCTGTCGATCTCCGCCTGGAAGGTGTCCAGGACGCCCTTGAACATTTGCAGCGTCCGGCGCACGATGGAGCGCGCGATCGGCAGCTCGCCCAGAATCGCATCGCGCAGCTCGGGCCGCAGCGGCGCATGCACGCCGCCCGGCACCACCCACGCGGGATGCACGCGCTCGCCCGCCAGCCGCTCGATCGCCAGTTGGCCGAACTTGCGCAGGGCGATGCCGTCGCGCGCCAGATCCGGATGCTTTTCGAGCACGCCCAGAATGTTGCGCTCCGCCGGATTGCTATCCATGCCGAGCAGCAGGTCCGGCGCCGACAGATGGAAGAAGCTCAGCGCGTGCGACTGCACGAACTGCGCGCAGTGCAGCAGCTCGCGCAGCAGCTTCGCGGCCGGCGGGATGCTGACCGCCATGATCGCGTCGCAGGCTTTCGAGCTGGCCAGCAGATGGCTGACCGGGCAGATGCCGCAGATGCGCGCGGTGATGGACGGCATCTCGTAGTACGGCCGGCCCTCGGTGAACTTCTCGAAGCCGCGCACCTGCGTCACGTGCAGTTGCGCCGAGTCCACCTCGCCCGCGTCGTTCAGATGGATCGCGATCTTGGCGTGGCCCTCGATCCGGGAAACATGGGGGATGACGATGCGTTGCGCCATGGCTGATGACTCCTATCCGAACTTCACCTGGCCTGTCAGGTCCGGCTTGCGGCCGTCCAGCAGCTCTTTCAATACGAAGGCGATGGCGTCGGGCTTGGGCGGGCAACCCGGCACATGCAGATCCACGCGCACGCTTTCGTGCAGCGGGCTGGCGTGTTTCAGCAGCGGCGGCACGCCGTTCTTCGGCACGCCCTGCGCCGTGGTGACGCCCTGCACGTAGATGCCGTCGAGCATCCGTTTTACGGGCAATCCGTTGCGCATCGACGGCACGTTGCCGGTGACGGCGCAGTCGCCCAGCGCGATCATGAACTTCGTGCGCTGCCGGATCGCCAGCAGCAGGCGCAGGTCGTCCTGGCTGCTCACGGCGCCTTCCACCAGCGTCACGTCCACGTTCTCCGGGAACTCCTGCGCGTCCACCAGCGGACCGAACACGAGCTGGATCCGCGCGGCCAACGCCGCCAGCGCCTCATCGATGTCGAGCAGCGACATGTGGCAGCCCGAGCAGCCGTCCAGCCACACCGTCGCCACGCGCGCTTTTGTTGCCGTCGCGCTCACAGCACACCTCCCCGCGTTTCGGCCAGATGGCTGATCGTCTGGCCGCGCTTGATCATCTCTTCCACCGCGCAACCCTTCTCGGCCAGCGCGCCGGTCGGGCAGACCTGGACGCACTTCCCGCAGCTTGTGCAGGACGCCGCCTGGCCCCAACTCTTGTTCAGCTCGCACACCAGCCGCGAGCCGACGCCGCGTCCCGCCACGTCCCACACGTGCGCGCCCTCCACTTCGGCGCAGACGCGCACGCAGCGCGTGCACAGGATGCAGCGGTTATGGTCGAGCACGAAGCGCGAATGCGTCGTGTCCACCGGATAGGCCCGGTAGGCGTAGGTGTAGCGCACGTGCGTTACGCCCAGCTTTTGCGCCAGCGCCTGCAACTCGCAATGGTTGTTCGACACGCACACCGCGCAGATGTGATTGCGCTCGGCGAGTAGCAATTCGACGACCATCCGGCGGTAGGCGCGCAGGCGCGTGGACTGCGTCGTCACGGACATGCCTTCCTGCGCCGGCGTGGTGCAGGAAGGCAGCAGGCGGTTAACGCCCGCCACCTCCACGACGCACAACCGGCAGGCGCCGACCGGCGAGAGGCCCTTCATCTGGCAAAGCCCGGGGATCGGCTTTCCAGCGGCTTCGGCCGCCTGGAAAATCGTATGCCCCTCCTCGATGCGGACCAGTTCGCCGTCGATGCGGAGCGAGATCATGTTAGCCATGGCTGTTTCTCTCCGTTCTTCTCCGTCCTAGTCGCCGTTGCGGACGTCGCACCGCAGGCACCGGCATGTTTCTTCCATCGCTTCCACGGGCGTCAACCCGATGGTCGCGTCGGCGAACGTCTTCGCGCGCTCCGCGGCTTCCACCTCGCTGACGTGATGGCGGCCGCTTTCGCTCGGATGCGCCGGCGGCGCTTGCGTATATTCGAACTCCGGCCAGAGCTGGTTCCAGCGCTTCTCGCCCACCAGCCGCTCGTCGATGTTCCGCGCCGCCTTCTTGCCGTAGCCCATGGCGTTGGAGACGTTCGATGCGCCGGTGATCAGATCGCCGCCGGCGTAGAAGTTCTTGCGGCTCGTCTCCAGCGAGTAGCGGTCGACTTCGAGCATCACGCCGCTCTCCTGCAGCTTCAGGCCGCTCGCCTTCACGAAGTCCAGATCCACCGTTTCGCCCACGGCCAGGATGACCGTGTCGCAGGTGAAGCGGATGATCTCGCCCGTCGGCACGGGCCGCCGCCGGCCTGACGAATCGTATTCGCCGAGCTGTGTCTTCACCGCCTCGATCGCTTTCACTCGCCCGTCGGCGTCGCCGATGATGCGGTGCGGCGCGGCCAGGAAGACGATCTTCGCGCCTTCGGCTTCGGCCGCCGCGGTCTCTTCGGGAATGGCCGGCATGTCCTTGCGCTCGCGGCGGTAGAGGATGGTCACATCCGCGCCGAGCCGCAACGCCGTCCGCGCCGAATCGATCGCCGCGTTGCCGCCGCCGATGACGGCCACTTTCTTGCCGACGATGTGTTCCTGCTGCTTGGCCACCGCCTCCAGGAACGGCAGCGCCGGCGTCACGCCCGTCAACTCGGTGCCGGGCAGGTAGACCCACGACTCCTTCCAGGTGCCGATCGAGAGGAACACGGCGTCGTAGTCGCCGGCCAGATCGTTCAGCATGATGTCGCGTCCCACCACCGTGTTGAAGACGAACTGGACGCCCGCCTTCTCGATCGTTTCGATCTCGCGGTCCAGGCCCGCCTTGGGCAGCCGGTAGTCGGGCAGGGCGTAGCGCAGCATGCCGCCCGCCGCCGCGTTCGATTCGTAGACCACGGCTTCGTGGCCCAGCAGCGCGAGGTAATACGCGCATGCAAGGCCCGTCGGTCCGGCGCCGATGACGGCGATTTTCTTGCCGGTTGGCGGCTTGCGGCACGCCAGCAGGCGTTTCATCGCGCCCTGGTAAATCGCATCGTCGGCGAACGCCGTGTCGGCGATGAAGCGATGCACGTCGCGCATGTTCACGGCCTCGTCCACGCCCGCGCGCCGGCAGCGGTTGTCGCACGGATGCTGGCACACGCGGCCCGTCGAGGCGGGCAGCGGATTGTCGAGGATCACGCTCAGGAACGCGTCCTCCAGCCGGTCTTCCTTCAACAGGTCGAGGAAGCGCGGGATGTTCATGTGCAGCGGGCACGAGTTCTCGCACGGGCTCAGCGCCAACTCTTCGCACACGCCGGCGCGGCAGCGCTTGGCGCGCAGATGATCCTCGAACTCATTGCGGAAATGCCGGATCGTCGTCAGTACGGGATTCGGCGCGGTCTGGCCCAAGCCGCACAGCGACATGTCGCGGATCATGCGGCTGATTTCGTCGAGCGTCGCCAGGTCCGCTTCGGTCGCCTCGCCGCGCGTGAACTTGTTCAGGATGCGCAGCGCCTGGTCGAGCCCGCTGCGGCACGGCACGCATTTGCCGCACGATTCCGAGTGGGTGAATTCGATGAAGAACCGCGCCACGTCGACCATGCAGTTGTCTTCATCCATCACCACCATGCCGCCCGAGCCCATGATGGAGCCGAGTTGCGCCAGCGTTTCGTAGTCCACCGGCGTGTCGAACATCTCCTGCGGAATGCAGCCGCCCGACGGCCCGCCTGTCTGCACCGATTTGACGCTGCGGCCCGGCGCCACGCCGCCACCGACGTCGTACACGAACGTCTTCAGCGGCGTGCCGAGCGGCATCTCCACCAGTCCCGTGCGCTGGACTTTGCCGACCAGTGAGAACACCTTTGTGCCGGGGCTCTTCGGGCTGCCGGTCTCCTGGAACCAGCCCGCGCCGCGAATCACGATCGGCGCGACGTTGTACCAGGTCTCGACGTTATTGATGCTCGTCGGCTTGCCGTACAGACCCTTCTGCGCAGGGTACGGCGGACGCGGCGTCGGCCGGCCGGACTTGCCTTCGAGCGACCGGATCAGCGCCGTCTCCTCGCCGCAGACGAATGCGCCGGCGCCTTCCACCAGACTCAGATGGAACTTGAAGCCGCGCCCGAGGATGTTATCGCCCAGCAGACCGCAGGCTTCGGCCTGCTCGATCGCCTGCTGCAGGCGGTGCACGGCGAGCGGGTACTCGGCGCGCACGTAGAGGATGCCTTCGGTCGCGCCGGTCACGAAGCCGCCGATCGTCATGCCCTCAATCAGGCTGTGCGGATCGCTCTCGATTTCGTTGCGGTTCATGTACGCGCCGGGGTCGCCTTCGTCGGCGTTGCAGATCAGGTACTTCTGCGCCGACTGCGCCTTGCGCAACATTTCCCACTTCAGCCCGGTGAGGTAGCCCGCGCCGCCCCGCCCGCGCAACTTGGCCAGCTTGATCTGCTCGTTGACCCGCTCCGGGTCGCCGTCGATGAGGACTTTATAAAGCGCTTCGTAGCCGCCGACCGCAATGTACTCTTCAATGTCCAGGGGGCTGATCACGCCGCAATTGCGCAGCACCAGCTTCTTCTGCCCCTGGAAGAACGGGACTTCATTCCACAACGGGATATCGCGGTAATCGCAGCCGTATTGCACGTGCGACGTGACGTGATCCCATTCCTCGATCTTGCACAGCGCCAGCTCCGCGGGCACGCGCCCGGCGGCGATGTCGTCCAGGATTGCCGCGACGTCGCTCGCCTGCACGCGATGCAGGATCACCAGCGGCTTGCCCGGCAGGCGCACGTTCACCAGCGGCTCTTCGGAGCAGGGCCCGAAGCAGCCCGTGCGCACCAGCTTGTAGCCGAGGCCGCGGCCCTGGATCTGGTCCGCGAACGCGTGATAGACCGCCTCCGCGCCGTTGCCGGTGCCGCACGTCCCCATGCCGACGGCGATGCGGGGCACGCTGGGCATCAGCTTGCCGAGGCCCGCTTCGCGAGCCGCACGGAAGCTGCTCAGGTCGTCAATTCGCCTCATCGCGATTCTCCCTCAGGTGATCGATTTCCCTTTCCAAAGCGCGCTCGTTCACGTGGCTCAGGATGTTGTGGTCCACCTCGACCACGGGTGCCAGCGCGCACTGGCCGAAGCACGCCACCGTGCGCAGCGTGAACTTCTTGTCGGCCGTGGTTGCCGTCATCTTGTCCGCGCTGCCGTCGTCGTCTCCGTCCTGGAGCCCGAGCTGCAGCTTCGCACGCTCCAGCAGCGCTCTCGATCCGCGCGTGTGGCACGCCGTGCCGCGGCAGACGCACACGGTGTGTTCGCCCTGCGGCCGCAGATTGAACAGCGCGTAGAAAGTCGCCACGCTGTAGATCTGCGAGCCGGGAATGCCGGTGCGCGCCGCAAGGTATTCGAGCACCTCGGTTTGCAGGTAATGGTTCGGTTGCCTTTCCTGGATCGCTTCCAGGATGGCGAGCAACATGCCCGGCTGGCCTTGGTGCTGGCGAATCAGATTGTCCAGGAAGTCCTGCTCCTCGGGTTTGAGAAGCGAGTGGGTGGGTGACGCAGTGGCCAAATTACGCCTCCTCTCCGTCAGTAGAACTCAAACAGACAATCACATCTGAAATTCGAGCGCAACCACCCCCCGCGGGTGGAATGGCCGCATATTTCGTCTGGCAGCGCGGAAAACAGCAATTCCGGGATGGGGGAGAAAGTGCTGTTTTTTTACACAAAACAGGCCCAAACAGCCGTTTCCGTGCGCCATCGCAAAGTGGCCCTTTTCGCGAAGAGTGGCGTATTTCACCACCTGCGCGCCGCCGCTCATAAGATCGGGCGATTGCCGCCGTAACAGAAAAAAGGTGGGCCACCCTGCCCTCAACTCGCCGGTGACGTCTGCCTATGGAACGGGCCGGTGTAAACTCCGCACCCGGCCGTATTCCTCGTCGGGCGCCAGCTATGCCACCCTGAAGGTAGCGGGGCCCGCCGCGATCCGCATACCGCGAGCCCGCGAATTCTCCATGCGCAAATTCGTTCTTCTGTTCGCGTTCACGTTCTCTCTTTCCGCCTTTGGCGCCGATCTGGCTGGCAAATGGAAGGTCACCATCCGCGATGCCAGCGGTCCAAAGGTTAAGGTCGATCTCACTTTGAAGCAGGATGGCGATCAGGTCAGCGGCACGTTGAGCAGCGCGCTGGGCTCGGCCCCGTTGCAGGATGTCGTAGTGAAGGGCGACGTGCTGACCTGCCGCCTGGACCTTTCCGGCACCGCGGCCTCCGCGCGCGTGACTTTGCAGGATGGCAAGCTCATCGGCAGCTACTCGACGGGCGATGGCAATACGGGCACGATTGAAGCCGAACGTAAGGGCACGGCCGCGCCCGCGCCGGCGCCCGCTCCGGCCGCTGCCGCGACGCTCGCCGGTGCGTGGAAGATCTCCACCGAAGCGCCCGATGGCACTCCCGTGGAAATCGCCCTGACTTTGAAGCAGGAAAGCGCCGGGTGGACTGGTCAGGCCGGGATCGAAGAGTTTGGGCTGACGCTGGCTCTCGCCGATCTCAAAGTCGACGGCCCGGCGTTTACCTGCGATTTCACCGGCCCCGATGGGATCTACACTGTTGCCGCCAAGCTGGCGGGCGACCGCCTGGAAGGCGTCTACACGGCGCCGGATGGCGCCAAGACGAAACTCACCGGCACACGCTAGCGCCATCGCCAGCGGCCACCGCGCGGATGTATTACTGTACATTACGGAGGCCGCCATGCATCTGCCTGAAGGACACGTTTACCTCTCCCGGCTCGGCCCCACTCCGCTCGTGCCGGTGCAAGTGAACTGTTCGCTGCCACCCGTGTGGTGCAAGCTGGAGTTCCTCAACCCGAGCGGCTCCACAAAAGATCGCATCGCCCGCTACATTCTGATGAAGGCCTGGCGCGAAGGCCGCCTGAAGCAGGGCGATACCGTCGTGGAAGCTTCCAGCGGCTCCACCAGCATTGCCATGGCGCTCACCTGCGCGCAGCTCGGGTTGCGCTTCATCGCCGTGCTGCCGGCGGGCGTGAGCGCCGAGCGCGGCCTGATGATTCGCGCCTATGGCGGCGATCTGGTGTTCACTCCCAAGGCCGACGGCATTGCCGGAGCGCTGCGCGAAACCGAGCGCCTGGCGCGCGAGACCGGCGCATTTTTGCCGCGCCAGTTCTCCAATCCCGAGAACGCCGAAGCGCACGAAATGCACACCGCGCGAGAGATTCTCGATCAGATCCCCGGCGGCGAAGTGGATTGGGTGGTGAGCGGCGTGGGCACGGGCGGTACCCTGGTCGGATTGTTCAATGGCTTCCGCAATGCCGGGTGCAACGTGCGTCCCGTGCTCGCCCGGCCGGTGGATCTGAGCGGCACGCCGGATGCGGAGTGCTGCAGCTTCAGCTCGCGCATTCCCGGCGTGGTCGAGTCCGTCTCGACCATCTTCAACGAAGAGGCCCTGCCGGGGCTGCGCACGATTGAGGTTGTCGGCCAGCATGCGCTGGACATCACGCGCGCGCTGATCGGGCTCGGCTTCCCGGTGGGACCCAGTTCCGGCTTGAACTATTGCGCCGCCGTCGAGATCCTGCGCAGCCTCGACAAGCCCGATGCGAAGGTGGTGACGGTGTTTCCCGATCGCATGGAGCGCTACTTTTCCACCGAGCTGTTCCGCCCGATGCGGGAGCAGGCGGCTCCCGTCACCGTTTAGCCCGCTGCCGGAGCAGGTAGCATCACTAAGTGGGTCGCGCTGGCGTGGGGCGGACCTCCAGGATCGCGCGGGCTCTCCAGAGCCCGCGGCGTGTCGCCAATGTCTCCCGGACTGGGGCAAATGCCCCTCTGCTGATGGTGCCCCGCTCAGTAGCACGCGGTTTCGATAGGGGCATTTCGCTCAAACCGGATGAAGATTTCCTGTATGTGAATGAAAAACAGGCAACTCCAGATTGGCAAAAGAATTGCCCTTCCCCGGACATGACTCCTGCGGCGACTATTCAAGCCCGCCCCCGGTTGGTCTTCTGGGAACTGACCACCGGCTGCAATCTGAGCTGCATCCACTGCCGCGCCAGCGCGACGGAACTGATGAGCCCGGATGACCTTTCCACTGCCGAGTGCCTCCGCATTGTGGACGATATGGCGCACTACGCGCCGTTCATCCTCGTCCTCAGCGGCGGCGAGCCGCTCTGGCGGCGGGATGTTTTCGAGATTGCCGCGCATGCGCACGAGCGCAATATCCACGTGGCGCTCGCCACCAACGGGACGCTGGTGGACGAGGCGATGGCGGTGCGCATCAAGGAGGCCGGCATCGTCCGCGTGGCCATCAGTCTGGATGGCACCGACCGCGCGACGCATGACAGCTTCCGCGGCCACGCCGGCGCTTTTGAGGCGGCCATCCATGGCATCCGCTGCCTGCAGGAAGTCGGCATTTCGACGCAGATCAATACGACCGTTTCGCGGCACAACGCGCACCAGCTCCCGGAGATGGTCGAGTTGGCCAAAAAGTTGAAGGTGGACGCCTTCCACCTGTTCCTGCTCGTACCGGTCGGTTGCGGCCTGACCATCGCCAAGGACCAGTCAGTCAGCGCCGAAGAGGCCGAGCGAATTCTCAACTGGTATTACGACCGCAGCCTGGATAGCGGGATGGAGCTGAAAGCCACCTGCGCCCCGCAGTACTATCGCATTGCCCGCCAGCGCCGTGCGGAAGCGCGCCGCGCCGGCGAAGCGGTGCCCGATCTTATGCCCCGCCCGCTCAAGGTGGGTGGCGCTGCAGGCTCATCTCATCCGGGCGGTCATCCTGCCGGCCATCCCACCGCTTTGAATCAGATGACGCGCGGCTGTCTGGCCGGCTCGGCCGTCTGTTTCATCTCCCATAAAGGCGTCGTTCAACCGTGCGGCTACCTGCCGCTCGAAGCCGGCGATCTGCGCCGGCAGAGTTTCCAGGATGTCTGGGAGGCGTCGCAACTCTTCGCCGAACTGCGCGATCCCGACGTGCTGGAGGGCAAGTGCGGCCGCTGCGAATTCAAGCTCGTATGTCTCGGCTGCCGCGCCCGCTCCTACGGCATGACCGGCAACTGGAAGGGCGAGGAGCCCTTCTGCGTTTACGAACCGCATTCCATGCGTCCCACCGGAGCCGAAGGATGCCATCCAGCTTCCCACTAGCCGGGCGCGTTCCCGTTATTACATCTTCCGTGCCAGCTCGCGGGTCCGGGGAAAGCGCCGCGGGCCGGCATGTCTTCGTCGTTTGCGACGGCGAGTCGTGCCGCCACTCGGGCTCACGCCGCCTGCTCGGGCTGTTGCGGCGGCGCTGCACTCATCCGGGCAATGGCTCCGACGTCCGCATCAGTTCTTCGCAATGCCTGGGACGCTGCGGCGCCGCGCCGGCAATGGTGGAGGACGGCCAACTGCTCGGCTGGGTCAGCCTGCATCGCTTGAAGAGCGAGCTGGCGCGTCTCGGCCTGTTGCCCGGCTAGTGCAACGGACGTCCGTTCCGAAGTGGGGCGGTCCTCCAGGACCGCGCGGGCTCTCCAGAGCCCGCCTCCGCCGAGCATTCTCCGTCCAGCTTGCGCACTGCGCCGCGCGCCACTCGGCTGCGTCGAAAAGCAGGGTCGGCCCGCGCTCCAAAAAGCAAAAACCGCGCAAATGCGCGGGCTCACGCCTCTATCTTATTGATTCTAAATATGCGTTCTTAGCAAAACCGCGCAAATGCGCGGTTTTGCCATCCGCGTGAGCTTCCGCATATGACCGGCCTTCCGTCCCGCTTACGCTGTCATCGATGTTTTGTTGCCGATGTCCTCGAACTCAACCTACCTATGTCCTCCGGCTGAACCGGAATACCACCACTCCCTCACATCGCGGCTCCGTTTCAAGGCTGGACTCCGGGCGCTTGCATTGCGCTATCTGGTCCTGAATGGCGAAATTTAACCCACTCTGTTGTGGGTACTGAGTCTCAGCACAGTGTTCAGAGTGCGGCTGGAGACCCAAAATAGTGGAAATATCCAACAGATTTCCTGCCTGAAGCGTTGGTACGACGTTTGCAACGCAGCTCCCGGAGGTCCCATGCGCGTTCCGTCTTTCGGGAAGGCCCCAATCGTATTCCTCGCTCTCTTCGCACTCGTTGCGCTGTCGCTCTTGACCGCCAGTTCCGTACCGGCTCACCTGACGACCAGGGATGCGGCCTACTATTCCAGCTCGGCCACGCTGCAGTTTGCGCGGCCCGGCCTGTCGTTGAAAGTTCTCTCGGCCGCGATCGACTCCTCGGGAACGATGAGCGCGACGGTGAAGATCGTCGATGGATCGGGCGTGGCGTTGGACCCGACCGGGACCACGACGCCGGGCAATGTCCCCGTGGCTTGCACGATGGCCGTGATGCCCGCGGGCTCCAGCGATTTCACCTCCTACACCGCGACCCCCGCGACCAGTTCCACAACCGGCACGACGGCGACTGAAGTCTGGTTCGACGAGACGGGCACGCTTGCGCCGGGCAGCGCCTCCGGCACCTACGTCTACACATTCGGCGTCAAGGCTCCGTCGGGTTTCAATGCGGGCGCCACGCATCGCATCGGCTGCTCGGCCAGCCGCAATCTGACGAGTTACGGGTATAAGACCTACTACGCCGCGTCGACGCTGGACTTCATCCCCGCCGGAGGCACGCCCGCGACCATCCACGAAATTGTGAAGACGGCCGCGTGCAACTCCTGCCATTACCAGTTGAACTATCACGGCGGCCAGGCGATCGGCACCGACCTGTGCGTGCTCTGCCACGTCAAGGCGGCGTCGGATCCGACCTCGGGCAATTCGCTGTTCTTCCCCACGATGGTGCACAAGATCCACATGGGCGAGAATCTGCCGAGCGTGCAGGCCGGCGGATCGTATAAGTTCTACGGCTACGGCGGCGCGGTTTCGGACTTCTCGACCGTCGCTTTCCCCTCGGATAGCGGCCGTTGCGAGACCTGCCACGACCAGAAGTACGGCGCACAGCAGGCGACCGCCTATCTGACGCAGCCGACCATGGCGAGCTGCGGAGCCTGCCACGACGACGTCAACTTCGCCACCGGCGCGAACCACAAGGGCATTATCCAGACGAACGATCTGGCCTGCGCGAGCTGCCATATTCCCGAAGGCGATCTGCCGCTGGATGCCTCCATCAAGGGCGCGCACATCAATACGGGCGCGCTGATCGTCGACGAACTGTCGTGGGTGCCGGGCATGATCTTCGGCAATCTCCAGGTGCAGAACGGCACGGCCAACCACTATCCCACCATCACCTTTACGTTGAAGGACAAGGCGGGCAACGCGATCGCGCTCTCCGAGTTGACCAAGTCGCCGGGCCGCATCGCCGCGGTGCTGGCCGGGCCGACCTCCGACTATGGCTACACCTCGTTCGGTTCCGACCAGACCACGAACGGCTACATTTCGGAAGACGTGACCAAGGGCGGAAGCTGCGACGGCAGCGGCAACTGCACGTACACCTTTAAGCACGCCATTCCGGCCAATGCGACCGGGTCTTACTCCATCGGCCTCGAAGGCCGCCGCGCGCTGGTGATTCTGCCGGGCACGGCGCAGCAGGTCAGTACGGAGTACGGTGCGCACAACCTGGTGGTTTCCTTCTCCGTCGACGGCTCGCCGGTGGTCCAGCGCCGCCAGGTGGTCAGCCTGGACAAGTGCAACGCCTGCCACACGAACCTCTCGCTGCACGGCACGAATCGCGACCGCATTGAGCAGTGCGTGATGTGCCATAACCCGTCCGAGAACGACGCCTCCACGCGCGCCAATGCCAAGGATCCGACCGACAAGGCTACGCCAGCGCAGTCCGTCGATTTCGGTTACATGATTCACCACATCCACGGTGGCGCGGACGTCAAGGCTTACACCGGCGCCGGCTACACCGTCGTCGGCTACGGCGGCAGCCACAACGATTTCTCCACCGTGCGCTATCCGGTGATGAACTCGACCGGCGGCAGCGGCAACATCGGCTATTGCGAGATGTGCCACGTGAACAACTCCGAGCAGAACCTGCCGGTGGGTTTGAACGCGGTGGCGATGCCGCAAAGCACGGTGAATCCAATGCCGCGTACGACGGCCGACTGCACGGCGTGCCACGCGACCACGGCGACGCTGTCGCACGCGGTCGGCAACACCTCGAAGCTCGGCGAGAGCTGCCGCGTGTGCCACGGGCCGTCCGCCGATTGGGCGGTTTCCCGGGTCCACGCTCAATAGCCGGCGAGCCTGGACGAAGGGTTCTCAATATTCGGGATTGATCCACGCTGGCGGCTCCGCTTTCGGGCGGAACCGCCGAGGTCCGGGAGCGGTTGCGTTTCTGTCTTGTTCGAGAGGGGGCCGCTCCCGGCCGTCCGCCGTCCCGGGTTGGGAATCCAACCCACTCCGGGAACGGGGCAGGTGACGGCGGTTGGTTTACGGACTTTCGTGGCTCGGGTCTCCGGCCCATCCACTGTCCGCCGTCAAGCCGGGTATTGCACCACGTGCTTTTCCCGCATGGCGATGTTGCCCAATTGGCCGGCGCGCGCCGCGGCGATGCCCGCCGCGACCGGAGCGTTCGGCGCCTTGCGCGAGCGCACGCAATCGAGGAAATTCTCCATGTGGTCGATGGTGCCGTCGCGCTGCGACTTGGCCGTTTTCGCCGGCACGTCGGTGTCGGGATTCTCGCTGTAGCGCGGCATCTCCGGGTACAGCCAGTAGCCGTTGCGATGCAGCCGCAGCATCGCCTTCGTGCCGCGATACGACATGCCGCCGCCTTCGCGATAGCCGATCAGGCTGCCGTCGTAGCTCACGTCGAACTTACCTGGATACTCGAACGCGGCATTGATCGTGTCGGGGCATTCCCAATCGGGCAGCGCCCAGTTGGTGCCCAGCGCCACGGCTGTGCTCGGCGTGTCGCAGTGCATGGTCCAGTGGACGACGTCGACCCAGTGCGCGAAGAGATCCGTGAGCGCGCCGCCGCCGTAATCCCAGAACCAGCGCCACTGCGTGTAGCGGCGTTCGTCGAAGGGCCGCTCCGGCGCGTTGCCCAGCCACATCTTCCAATCGAGCTTGGAGACGTCGATGCCGGCTCCGCCCGCGCCGCGGTGCAGATGGTTCTGATACCAGTACGTGCGGATCGACGTGATCTCGCCCAACTCGCCCGCCTCGATCAGCGCCTTGGCTTCAAAGTAATGCGGCCAGCTTCGCTGCTGCATGCCCACTTGTACAATGCGTCCGCTCTCGTCGACGGCCTTCTGCAACGCCGGCCCTTCGTCCATCGAGTGCGTCACCGGCTTTTCGACATACACGTCCTTGCCGGCGGCGACGGCCGCCATCACCAGCGGCACATGCCAATGGTCGGGCGCGGCGATCACCACGGCATCGATCGATTTGTCGTCCAGAATCTCGTGAAAATCGCCCGTTTCGCGCGCGTCCGGCGCGGAGTCGTGGCGGGCCTGGGCGCGATGCGGCGCGTAGACGTCGCACACCGCGGCAATCTCGTTGCCCGGCAGCTTGCTGAGGATGCTCAGCAGGTACTGGCCGCGCCCGCCCGTGCCGATGCCGCCGATGCGGATGCGGTCGTTGGCCCCGAGAATATGTGCGTTGGACGCTGCTGTCGCGGCGGCCGCGACCTTGAGAAATGTCCGCCGGGTTGAATCGCTCATGGAAGTCCTTCCAGTGCGGATTATATCGTCGCGGCCCGCGCCTGTCCGCGCACCCCCGGCACGCCCCTGCGCCGTGGGAGTAGCATGTCCTCTAAAGTGGTGGACGCGAAATCCGCCGTTCGCGCATCGAAGTTCTGATCGGGCCGTTCCCGAAGGAGGCAAGTTCGTGCGTCTTGTTCCGATGACATTGTCCAGCCTGCGCCGCGGCGCGGTGCTGCTCCTCGCCGGCTGTGCGCTGGCCGCCGCCGCGAACGGCCCGGTGGTCGCCGTCGCCGGCGGCCGTGTTCAGGGCCGCTCGTTGCCCGCGCCCGGCGGCGCCGTCTTCCTTGGCATCCCCTTCGCGCAGCCGCCAGTGGGCGAGTTGCGCTGGCGCGAGCCGCGGTCCGTCCAGCCGTGGCAGGGCGTACGCGACGCCACGGCCTACGGCGCGCCCTGCGCGCAGGTGGCGGGCGGCTGGAACGATAAGGCCGCCGCGCTCGGCAGCGAGGACTGCCTCTTTCTCAACGTGTGGAATTCCGAATGGCCGGCGCGTGCGAGCAAGCCCGTGATGGTGTGGATTCACGGCGGCGCGAACATGGGCGGCTCGGCGCTCGGCGCGGGCGGCATCGAACCGCCTTTCGACGGCGCGGCGCTCGCGCGGCACGGCGTCGTCGTGGTGACCGTGCAATACCGTCTGGGCCTGTTCGGCTTCATCGCGCATCCCGAGTTGACCGCCGAATCGCCGCATCACGCCTCGGGCAACTACGGCCTGATGGACCTCATCGCGGCGCTGCAGTGGGTGCGCGACAACATTGCGAAATTCGGCGGCAATCCGAAGAATGTGACCATCTTCGGCCAGTCCGCCGGGTCATTGAATGTCGGCTTGCTGATGACGTCGCCGCTCGCGCGCGGCCTGTTCCAGCGCGCCATTGAAGAGAGCGGATCGGTGGTCATCGGCGGACGTTCGACCGCGACGCTCGCCGAGGTGGAGGAGGCGGGCGTGAAGATGGCGGTGCGCCTCAATGCACCCGCAACGGGCGCGGTCGCCTTCATGCGGAAACTCTCCGCCGCCGACGTGTTGAAGGCCTCGCCCGCGTATGGCGCCGGCGGGCCGGCGCATCCGCAGCCGGATGTCGATGGCTATGTGCTGCCCAAGTCTCCGGCCGAAGTTTTCAAAGCGGGTGAGGAAGCGCCGGTGCCTTTGATGACCGGCAACACCGGCCGCGAATTTCCATTCTCGGGCGACGACGCCGCGCTCAAAAAAGCGATCGAGAAATTCTACGGACCGCTCGCGCCGCGCGCGTTGCGGATGTATCGCGTTGCGGCGCTGCCGGACGCCGGCGCTTATCCACCATACGGTCCCGCCGGACCGCAATTCGCCACCGATACGTTCTTCCGCTGCGGCGCGGTCCTGACGTCGCTGCAGCACAGCCGCAAGTCACCGACGTTCGAATACGAGTTCACCATCGGCGATCCGGCCGTGGGCACGCCGCACTCCGGCGAGTTGCAATACGTGTTCGGCAATCGCGGCGTCAAGGAGACGGCCGATCCCGACCCGAAGCGCGTCGCCGAGGTGCAACGCTACTGGACGAACTTCGCCAAGACCGGCGACCCGAATGGGGCGAATCTGCCCGTCTGGCCGAAATACGACGCCGTCAAACGCGGCTATCTGGAACTGACCAACTCCGGCCCTGTCGTGAAGTCGAATCTGCGCGGGCCTTTCTGCGAGGTCTTCCTCGAGAAGGTCGGGAAATAGGTCCGGCCGGCCGGCCGGTCAGAGTCCGAGCCCGGACTGGCCAGCCAACACCAGCTCCGCCAGCGGCCGGCGCGAGCGTGGAGCCGTCTCCGCGGTCTGGAAACGTTCGGGGAGCGTATCCGGCGCACCGGCATAGCCGATGGCGACGGCCGCCCCTAACTCGTAGTCGTCGGGAATCGCGAACGCCTGGCGCGCCGCGGCGCGGTCGAAGCCGCCCATGATGTGCAGGCTGAGTCCCATGGCCGTGGCCTGCACCGCCAGATGACCCAGCGCGATGCCCGCGTCGTGCAGCGCGTACGAATTCGGCGCGCCCGTTTGCGTGTACGTCTTCTTGGCGAGCGTCAGCAGGAGCACCGGCGCCTGGCGCGCCCACAATTGGTTCAATTCCATCAGCGAGCCCAGGAGCTTGGCGTAGTCCTCCTTGTCGCTCTTCCGGGCAACGATGAAACGCCACGGCTGCTCGTTATACGAGGACGGAGCCCAACGGGCCGCCTCCAGCAGCGCGACGATCTGTTCGGCTGTGACTTCGCGGCCGGAAAACGCGCGCGGGCTCCAGCGCGTGGCGATCAACTCGTGAACCGGCTGCTGCGTCCGGGCGTCCTTCACCGCGGCGAGGCCGCTCGCGCTGCTGAGGGTATCGGTGCTCATACCTCTCAGGATGCACGATGATTTCAAAAGGTAACTGAAATACTTTCTAAAGTTCACTAATTACCGTATAGTAACCATATGGCCACGCACGCCAGGGCTGGCTCCCATCCAGGCGAAAGCTGCGCTATGGGATCCTTGCTCCGGATTCTGGCGGGTCCCTGGACGCTGCACATCATCTGGATCCTGACCTCGGAAGGGCCCGCCCGCTTCGGCGAGCTGCGGCAGAAGATCGCCGGCATCTCCGCCAAAGTTCTGACGGAGCGCCTGCGGCTGTTGGAGACCGAAGGGTTTGTCCTCCGCCGTTACGAAGCGGCGATTCCACCGAAAGTCACCTATGCCCCGACGGACCGTATGCGGGAATTGAGCCCGGTGCTTTGCCAGCTCAACCAACTGGCGTCGTCCTGGTATGGCGGTGAGGCACGGCCCCGCGGGCGCGGGCAGAAACGATCCGCGGCATCGATTCGAAGCAGCGAAGCCCGATAAACTCAAGCCCCGCATTTTTCTCCAACCAGACACGGCCATCGCCCATGTCCACGAACGAACGGCGAGCGGTCCAAAGCAGCCCGCACAACCCTCGGCGCCGCAGACGGCCGGCGGACCGCCGAGGGGTCGCTCCCGCTGTGGGAAGTTGATAGACTTCCCGCTGAACAACGGCTTTTCGAAACCGCCGCCTGAGCATGGGGCTGGCTCTTTTGCGTGACCGGAAGAGGTGCTTATGCAGTCCTTCGGGAGTTCCTTCGTTGCGCTCGCCGCGGTGATCGCGGGCGTAGCCACTCCTCTTGCCTTCGGACAGGCTCCGGCAGGCACGGCCGGGCCAGCCGCCACGGTGCAGCGACCCGCTGCCGGGAACCTGCTCGATCTCGTCGTCCGCGATAAGAAGGGCCGGGTGATCGAGGATCTCAAGCCGTCCAGCATCACGGTCACCGACAACGGATCGAAGCAGAGCATCACCGGCTTCCGTCTGATTCAAGGCGCCGATGCCGTCGCCGCCGACGGGACGAAGATCCCGCTCGACCCGCTTCATCAGGTGCGTTTGGTGACGCTGGTTTTCGAAACCATGGCCGACGCGGATCTGCGCAGCCCTGAGCGCAATGCTTCGGCCGGCCTGCAATCTTCCACCCGCGGCGCCGACATCCAGGGCCTCGGCTCGGGCGGCGAAGCCGAGCGCCGGAAAACCGCCAGGAAGGCTGCGCTCGAACTCCTCCGCGACGCGCCGCCCGCGAACGTCTACTACTCGGTGCTCGCCATCAACACGCAACTTCTGGTCCTGGCTCCGTTCACCCGGGACACCGCCATCCTGGCCAAGGCCGTTGAGCGCGCCACATCGGGCAGCACCGCCACGGACATCACGCCGGACTCGAACCGCATCCGCGCCGAATTGCAGAGCTTCGTTGCGCAGCACGCGGGCGATGCGGCAGCCGCCGTGCAGACCGCGCTGGCGCGGGCCATGCTGGACGTGACGAACTCCGCGGCCTCGAACGCGGGTGGAGCGTGGCTCACCATCGACGCCCTGCAGTCGATTTCGCGCGGGCTCTCTGCCATGCCCGGGCGCAAGGCCGTGCTGTACTTCACTACGGGCCTGCGCGTGCCCACTTTCCTGGATGTTGCGTTCAATAACGTGAAAGGCCTGGCCAATCGCGCGAACGTCGCAATCTACGCGCTCGACACGCGCGGCGTGCAGATCCGGAGCCAGAACGACAGCGCCACGCAAGGGTTGAACGACGCCATCAGCGCCGCAGCGAGTTCGGATATGCGTGCCGCCATGCACGCTTCGGACGCCGTTGAATCGGCGGGGCGCGCCAATCTCCAACTGCCCCTTCGCGAGCTGTCCGAGGACACCGGCGGTTTCCTGATCGCCGACAGCAACAACCTCGCCGCGCCGCTGCGGCGCGCCGTTGAGGACATAAACAATTACTACGAGATCACTTACGATCCTGGCATTGCCGATTACGACGGCAGCTTCCGCAAAGTAAAGGTCGACATCGCGCGCAAGGACGCTGTCGCCCGCGCTCGCAGCGGCTACCTGGCTGTGCCCGCCGACGCCCGCGCGTCCAGCGTTCAGCCGTTCGAGATTCCGCTGCTGAACGCACTCGCGGCGGCCACGCCGGCGAAGGACCTGGAATTCCGCGCGCACCCTTTGTTGCTGCAACCCAGGGACGAGGGTACGGACCTGTCGTTGCTCATTGAGATCCCGCTGCGCGTGCTGGACACCACGGAAGACGTCAGCCGGAACACGACGAACATCAGCCTCGCCCTGGAGTCGCTGGTGAAAAACGCCGCCGGCGAGACCGTGCAGAAGTTCACCCGCGAGCGCTCGCTCCAGGTGACCGCCGAGCAACGGAAGGCGGGCAATTTCATGGAGAAGTTCGCCGCGACAATTCCGCCGGGCCAGTACACCGTCGAAAGCGCCGTGATGGACCGCGTGAACGGCAGGATCGGCGTTTTGCACGCCAGTCTTACGGTCGCCCCCAAGGCCAAGGGCGTCGCCATCTCCTCCATGACGCCGGTGCGGGCCTACGCGCCCAATGTCAAAGGGCTGGATCCCGGCGAGCCGTTTCAATTTCAGGGCGGCGTCGTCACGCCCATGCTGAGCAATACGGTTACGCGCTCGGATCAGGGTGTCCTGCCATTGTTCTTTACCGTTTATCCCGATCCGTCCGGCGCGGCCGGCGTCACCGTGGACATCGAGTTTTTCCAGAACGGGCAGAGCCTGCAGAAAGGCACTCTGCCGCTGCCGGCTCCCGATGCGCAGGGCCGCATCCCATACGTGTTCAGCGTGCCGGCCTCCATCCCGCCCGGCGAATACGAAATTCACGCTACCGCCCGCCAGGGCGACACGTCATCGCAGGCGAAGACGCTGGTCCGGGTGGAAGCGCAATAACCGCCGGACCATCTGCCGTGCCATGCGGCTTCCGGTCGCGGGCGCCGGATCGGCCGGCGAGAATACGGCCAGAGTTCCGAATCGAGCGTCTGGCTGAGCTTCATCCAAATGGAGGAGCGCTCTGGATAAAGCAGTTAAGATTACAGAAGACACAGCTTAGTGATGCGCGCTCGTTCAGCCGCGCCAGCGCCCCGTTGAGCCGCCGCGACGCCCCGCCGGACGGCGCGCGGGCCGGTTTACAAGTACTCCTGATAAAATGAAAGTTCCTATGCCTGGGTGCGGCCGGAGAACCCGCTAGCAACACGATGAAAACACTTTTCCTGAACCCGCCTTCTTTCGAAGGCTTTGACGGCGGAGCCGGTTCGCGTTGGCCCGCCACCCGGGAAATCGAATCCTACTGGTACCCGGTGTGGCTGTGCTACCCGGCCGGCATGCTGCCCGACTCGCGAGTCCTGGACGCTCCTTCGCACGGCGTGAGCATCCCGGAAACCATTGAAATCTCGAAGGACTACGAACTCGTGGTGCTCTTCACCTCGACGCCCGGCTTCCACGTCGACGTGCGCATGGCGCAGATGATGAAGGACGTCAACCCGAAGCTGAAAGTCTGCTTCGTCGGTCCGCCCGTCACCATGGAGCCCGAGACGGTGCTCAGCAATACGGCCGTCGATTTCGTCATCCGCCGTGAGTTCGACCATCAGATCGTCGCCTACGCCAAGGGCGAAAAGACCCTCGACGAGTTGCCGGGCGTCAGCTACCGGCGGCCCGACGGATCGTTCGTCCACAACCCCGAGGCGGGTTATGTTGAGAACCTCGACGAACTGCCCTGGGTCACGAAGGTCTATAAGCGCGACCTCGATTTCCGCCGCTATAACGTTCCGTTCCTCAAGAATCCTTATATCGCGCTCTACACGTCGCGCGGCTGCCCGGCCATGTGCACCTTCTGCCTGTGGCCGCAGACGCATTCCGGCCATCGCTGGCGGTTGCGTTCGACGGACGATGTCGTGGCCGAGTGCCAATGGGCCATCGAGAACTTCCCCGGCTTGCAGGAGATCTTCTTCGACGACGACACGTTCAACTACAAGCGCGAACGCACCATCGAGCTGTGCAAGAAGCTCGAAAAGCTGCATTTCACCTTCTCCTGCACCTCGCGCGTCACCACCGACGAAGAGACGTTGAAGGCGATGAAGGCCGCCGGATTCCGTCTGCTGATCGTCGGCTTTGAGTCCGGCGACGCGCAGGTCCTGAAGAACATCAAGAAGGGCGCCACGCCCGACATGGCGCGCCGTTTCGCCAAAAACGCCCACAAACTGGGGTTGCTGATCCACGGCGACTTCATCATCGGCCTGCCGGGCGAAACGCGCGAATCCGTCCGCAAGACCATCGATTTCGCCAAGGAACTCGATTGCCAGACCATCCAGGTCTCGCTGGCCGCGCCGTATCCGGGTACCGAATTTTACGATTACGCCAAGCGCAACAATCTGATTCAGATCGACGTCTCCATGACCGACGACGTGGGGCACCAGTTGCCCAACCTCATTTACCCCGGCCTGGATCGTTCGGAGCTGATGAACTGGGTTGACCGCTTCTACGACGAGTACTACTTCCGCCCGAAGGCCGTCTGGCGCATCGTGCGCAAGGCCATCTTCAATGGGGCTGAGCGCAAACGCCTTTACAAGGAAGCGCGCGAGTATCTGGCCCTGCGCAGCAAGCGCAAGCAGTTCGTCGCCGAGCAGCGCCGCCAATCCGCCGCGGCCGCCAGCGGCGATTGATCCGGTCGCGCCCGCAAAGCCGCTTTAACCCTCCCGCCCGGCGTCACGGCCGGGCGGCGAATCCCAGCGTTCGCGGGGTGTTATTCTTGTTCCCGATGGCATCGTCCCGCGCAGGCGGCGAAGAAGCCCGGAAGCGAATCCTCTCCAGTGGTCATTGTCAGCTACATCGTGATCTACAGTGTTGGCCTGCTCGGCTTTGCCGCCCTGGCTTATCAGGTTGTGGCGATGCTGGCGGCGGCTGTTTATCGCGTTGAATCCCTGCTGGTTCGCAACCGGCCGCAAGCGGCGAATCTGCCTCCGGTTTCCGTGCTGAAGCCCGTGGCCGGCCTGGAAGCGGGTTTTGAAAAGGCGATTCTCGGCCACGCCTTGCAGGACTATCCCGAGTTCGAAATCCTGTTCGGCGTGCACTCGCTGGACGACCCGGCGGTGCCGGCGATCCGGGCGCTCATCGCGAGCCATCCCGAAGTCCAGATCCGGCTGATCGCGTGTTCCACCAAAACGCCCAACGCGAAGGCTGGCATTCTGATTGACCTGCTACGCGAAGCGCGCCACCCGGTGCTGCTGGTCAACGACAGCGACATCAGCGTTCCGCCCGACTATCTGCGGCGCGTGGCCGGCCGGCTGGTGCTCGAAAAGGCCGGTTTGGTAACGTGCCTCTATCGTGCGACCGCGGGCTCGGTGGCCGGGCTGTGGGAAGCCTTCGGCATCTCCGTCGACTTCGTGCCCAGCACGCTGGTTGCGCCGCTTGTCGGCGTGCGCGAATTCGGCCTGGGCTCGACGCTGTGCTTCCGCCGCGAGGATCTTGAAAAGGCCGGTGGTTTCGAGGCGATCGCGAGCTACATCGCGGACGATTATCAGCTTGCCAAACGCATTACGAACAAGGACCGGCGCGCGGTGTTTTCCGAAGTCGTCGTCCAGACGAACCTCGGCGCGCCGTCCTGGTGGGACGTCTGCAAGCACCAGATCCGCTGGGCGCGCACCATCCGCGTTTCGCGCGGCGACGGCTTTCTCGGGCTGCCGTTCACGCATGCCGGATTGTGGATCGTGCTGGCGCTCGCGTGCCAGCTTTGGAGCCTGGCGCTGATGCTGATCCTGGCGCGCATCGCCATGGCCGTGGTGGGCGGCTTCTTCGCTCTGGAAAGCTGGCTCGCGCTGCTGCTCTCGCCGCTTGCTCCGCTCTGGGACGTGTGGGCGTTCTTCGTCTGGATCGCGGCCTTCATGGGACGCACCGTCGAGTGGCGCGGCGAACGCTATCACCTTGCCAAGGATGGCGTGCTCGAACGCATTGCGCGGTAATGCCCGCCGCCTACTCCTTGGGCCAACTGCACAGCGCCCGCACGTCTTCGATATTCAGCCGCGCTTCGGGATGGAGCGGACGGTAGTACGCGGGGGGCATGTCGCCTTTCGTCACCTCGTTGCAGACGCGCGTCATGCGTAGCCGGGTCATCTCCGCCGTGATGCCGCGCCATTCTGAAAAGTTCAGCTTGGCGCGGCCTTCCCGCACGTCGCTGACGATCAGCCAGGACGCGGGCCAGACGCGGCTGTACGCCGGCCAGACCGTATCGTTTGTGTGGCAATCCCGGCACGTCCGCCAGATGACGGCGCTGACCTCCTGCGGCGGCTGGGCCACTGCAATGAAGTTCGATCGGGGATCCACCTGCGGGTTTGTACGCTCGGGGGGGAAGAATTGCATCACAACAAGGATGCCCACAACGAGCGACACGAGCCCCCGGATGATTTTCTTCTGCATGGCGGTTTTCTCAGGCCTCCGGTTTCGGCGTCTTCGCCGTGCTGGGCGGCAACGCGGGCGGCTTGATGAAATCGGCCGGGATGGGGCCGGTGAGCGCGTGCAGGTATGTCGCGATGGAAGCGGCCTGCTCGCGGCTCAGCTTCTTGCCGAGTTGGTAATCGGCCATTTGCAGAATGGCGTCGTCCAGCGTTTTCACCTTGCCGTTGTGGAAGTACGGCCCGGTCTTTTCCACGTTGCGCAGCGACGGCACTTTGAAGATCATCCGGTCGCTGTCTTCCTTGGTGACCTTGAAGCGGCCGGGATCGCTCGCGTCGGGATACGGCTTCACGTTGCCCAGCTTCTGGTAGAGGTTCGCGCCGAGCAGTGCGCCGGCGTGGCAGGTCTCGCAGCCGGTCTCATAGAACACGTTGAAGCCGGCCTTCTCTTGCGGCGTAAGCGCCGCCTGGTCGCCCTTCAGGAACTGATCCCAACGCGCCGGCGTCATTAGCTTGCGCTCGAATGCGCCGATGGCGTTCGCGGCATTGTCGAACGTCACGGGGGCCTTCTGGCCGGGGAACGCTTTCTGGAAAGCTTTCACGTACTCCGGCATCGACTTCAGCACCGCGACCACCTGCTTGTCCGAGGCCATCGCCATTTCCACCGGATTCATCATCGGTCCCTTTGCCTGTTCCTCTACGTTCTTCGCGCGTCCATCCCAGAACTGGACGAAGTGCCCCGCGGCGTTATAGACCGAAGGCGAGTTCCGGTCGCCGTGCTGTTGCCGGAATCCTTCGGAGGTCGGCTGGCTATCCACGCCGTATGCGTCCAGTTTGTGGCAGGAGTTGCACGAAATGGTTTGGCTCCGCGACAGGCGCGTGTCGTAGTAAAGCATCCGTCCCAGTTCCACGCGCTCCGCCTCCGGGCTGCCCGCCACGGCGGGAACCGCCTCGGGGAGTGGCTTGAACATCGCCAACTTGTCGGGTTCGACAGTTTGCGAGGCTGTGGATGATTTGCCGCAGCCGGCCGCGAACAATAGCGGAAACACGGCCGCACAAAGAATTGCCAGGTGTGTTCTCTGCATGAAGTGGTCCTTTCCTTCGGATCGGTCCGCCGTCTTATCGGCCCTCATCATACGTCAGACCTGCGGATTCGTATCCCCAAATTCGCCTCGATCCACATTGAGCTGGCGCATCCTGAGAGCGGATGGCACGGGCACTTTGTCCGCATCTGGCGGCCGCCGCCCGGCACTTTGATGGATGGTGGATTTATGCGAACAGGATCCAAAAATCCTGGGCCGCGCCGGGACTTCGATGGCGCGGCTGCGTGGGGCGCTTACGGCCTGCTTTTTGACGGCGGCGCCGTCTGCTCTTCCAACTCACGGCCAAAGAGGTAGGCGCGCAGTCCGGGATGCACGGCGAGCGCGATGATAAAGGGCGCGGCGTACGGGACTACGCCGGAGATCAGGTAATCGCTCACCGCCAGCAGCCATTGTGTCTGCGCGCCCGGCGGACCGGACACCGCGGCCGCCGAACGCTGCGCCGATGTTTCGGCCAGCGCAAAAAACAACGCGACCTCGACCGCGACGCACAGCGCCGTGCCAGCCAGATAGGCACGCAGGTAGCGCCGTTCGACCGGGACCGCCAGCAGCAACGCCCAGAACACGGGCAGGCTGAAGGTGAACATGAACAGGTCGCTGCGTTTGAGCTCGAACTCGATCGAGTGAATCTGGAGCTTGCCGCCGGGCGCTGCCGGATTTGCCACGGTTCGCTCCAGCGGCACGCGCAGGCTCCAGTCGCCGGACGCCGTTTCGCCGGTCACTTCGGGCCCGGCCAGCCAGCTCACGGCCTGCACGCCAGCCCGCAAACCCGCGAGAAACGGCTCCCGCAGCGCGAACCACCACAGCCCGAGGCAGACGATCAGCAGCACCGAGCCGCGCGCGAGCAAGCGGCGTTGCATTCGCTCAGCCGGCATCGCGCGCCGTTCCGGGACGCTCCGTCCAGCACACCCACAGACGGAAGATCACGACGACATCCAGGATGAGCAGGCACTCCCATAAATACTGGTGCGCAAATTCGAAGAGCCGGTAATTGTATTGGCCGATGTAATAGAGACTGATGAAACGGACGATATTGACCGCCTGAATGATCAGCGCGCCGGCGAGCACGCCCGCGGCTTTGAGCCTCCAGGCGGCCGGAAAGGCTACAATCGCCGCCCATAACAGCAGCGTCACCGTCACCGCGTTGCAGCCATCCTTCATCTCCACGGCAAAGCCGCCCGCCGGGTCGCGCAGTACGGCGCCCTGCAGTTCGGCGTGGCCGCCGCAACACCGGACAACCGCGTGCGAGACCCATGCCAGGCCGGATGTGAACCGTACGTCCACTGCTTGCGCGGGAGGCGTCTTCAGCAATCCGATCGCCGTGAGAAAGCAAGCGGCAAAGATCAATGCGAAGCGCAGCGGGCGCAGATTTCCTGCTGTATGGCGCGCCGTGCCGCCGCTGGCTTTGGCCCTGTCGGGAGCACTCATGCGCGGGATAAAATCCTCATCTTTTCGAGTATAAACTTTGGGCTGAAAACGGTCAGCGGTGTCCCAATTCGGTACAAGAATGTCCTGGCGAAGGGCCGTATTGCCGTTGAATGCCGGGCGCGGTTTTCACAAGAGCCGGCGAGTGTCTTCGCACGATATGATTTAAAAGGTCAGCCCAGGCGGCGCCGCGGCGTTGTGCCGCCCGTTCGGTTTTCCAGCCCCGATCCCTCGCCGGGCGTGCGAGTTCTCTTTCACAGTGGCTGGAAATACAAAGCAAAAGGAGCAGCAGGTTTGGAAATCTCGAGCAGGCTTGGCGCGTATTACGCCGATGCCGCTTCCCAGTCCCTCGCTTCGGGCCGTCGCACCCGGAGCTATGGCCGCGTTTTGCAGATGGCGCGGATTGCCTTATTGATTGTGATCGCGTGCCCAGCGGTGTGGAGTCTTCCGGGGTCGAATCCCGGCGATCCGCTCTACTGCCAGCCGAACGAAGGCACATCGTTCCTGATCGTCAATGGCGGCGCCGGCGTGTTTACGGCCGACTCCGATTGCTACAACAACAACATCGCAAATGACACCGATACGACGATCGCCACCGCCCAGGGAGGGGTACTGACCAGGGCGCCGGGCACCGGCGACTATGTCTACACGCCGCCGACGCCCGATTTCGTCGGGCTCGATACGTTTCAGATCCACGTGACAACCGTGTGGAACGCCGCCGGCGGTACGGGGACGGAGGGTGGCACAGTGCGGCCGGGTGGACCCGCCACATTCACGATCACCCTGAATGTGATTCCCGCCACGGCGGCCTTCAACGCCGCCTATGGCACGGCGACGGCAGTGCCGGTTCCGGCAGGCAGTATCGCGGGCTGTTCCCCGGCTGGGAATGCGTGGCTGGGACCGGCGGCCGGCGTCGTGTATGGTTGCACTACCGGAGTTACGGCCGGTTCCGTGCTGCCGTCCCACGGAACCCTGACGCTCGTTGGCGGGGTGCTGACATATACGCCGGCAGCCGGCTATTCCGGTACGGACTCCTTTACCTTCGAGGTCCGGGGGGTTAACAGCGACGGGAATGCGGCGTTGAGTTCCGGCATGGTCACCGCCCAGGTGACGGTCGGCGCGCATCCCGCCACGGTTCCGGCGCTGGGCCCGTGGGGCTTGCTGCTGCTGTGCCTGACGCTCCTCGGGTTCGGCATAAAGAGCAGCGCGCTGCGTCCGCCTTCGTTCCGGAGCTAGACAGGAACATGGCCGTGGGGTGGCGCGCCGGCGGAAACGGCGTCCCGCGCGCTACCGCCGGCCAGTCCCGTTACTTCATCTTGAACACCACACTGCGCGACAGGCTGTCGCGATGCGAGCCGGGCACGGTGACTTCGTAGTAGAGCTTCTCGGCCATGTTGCGCTCCGCTTCGGGCATGTTCTTTTCCGCTTCTTCGAACGCCGCCATGACCTTGTCCTTGGCGGCAAGGTCCGGCATCGTCAGAATGGTCCACACCAGGCCCGGCTCCATCGTGTGGACCGCCTCGCTGTCCAGTTCGTAGGCGTAAATCACGCCGTCGGCGACCAGCTTGTCGAGCACCGGTTTGTCGTACTTCTTAAACAGCTCCATGAAGTCCCGGACGCGCTCCGGCTTTACCCGCACCATGTCGAAATCCCCCAGCGGTTTACTGCCCGCCGGCACGCTCTTGTGCGCCTCCTCGCGGGTCCGGATGACCAGGTCATGATGGGCCGCCGGGTCGGTCATGGCGATCAACTCCTGCATGACATCCGGATGAGCCGCGATGAAGTCGTGGATCGCCGACTCCTCCTTATCCAGCGCTGCGTAGTTGGGCACCGTGACCCAGAAGGCGACATTCGTCTCGCCAGGGACATGGAGCAGATCGACGTCTATGCCGTAACTCAGGACGGTTCCCGCGGCCAGCAACTGGTCGAGGACGGGAGTGAACGCCGCGCCCTTCTCGATGAACGCCGTCTCCTTGCCCGGCATCACCTTGAACGTTGCTACGGAGGTTAGGGATTTGTACGACTGTGCGGGGAGCGTTGTAGCGGCGCACAGCAGGGTCGCGAAGGCCAGCAGACGGGTCGTCATGTCGGGCGGGCATCCTTTTTTTTGAGGGGAAGTTGTTGGTTTGCGCCAGGTCAAATCCAGAGCAAGGAATGACCGGCGCCTCCAGAGTGGTTCGAATCTACACTGGAACGCGAGACTTTGTCCAGCGGTATTTGCCGATCCTGCCGGCGACCGCTGCGCTGCGGTTCGGCGACTGTCCGCACCCGAAGGTGCATGGTAATTCTTACCCGCTGGCATTGCCTGACGGCGACGTTTTGCCTGCCACCTGCCGGCCTCTCAACCCGTGGACATTCCGTCCTATCCGCACGGGCCTGCGGTTTCCGGCGATCCGCGTGACTCCGGCGGACGTCGCGCCAGCCGTCGGATTTTGGCACGCGGTTTGCTGTGTCACACGGGGCTCGCCGGGCGGTCCGGCAATTTCTACCGCTGGCGCGCCCGGCCCTGGGGCAGAAAGGTGGGACTGCGCCTGAGAGTACGGGCAGGCCGTGGACAGGAACTCAGGGCGGTTGTTCCGGCCGGCCGCCGAACGGCTTCCTGACCCGCTGGTGTTCCAGAGAGTCAAAACTCTCGCGCCGCAGTGGCTTCGCGGCCGTCCTGGCGTTGTTTCCGGTCTCAGGACAATGAGTTGGGCCGCGGCGCCATAATCGGCTCTACCAGGGCCATCGGACAGGATCGCATGGGAGGAAAATCATGATCCGTTCTAGGTCGTTTATGCCAGCGTTGCTGGCGCTTGCTCTTTCCGCTGGTTCCACGGGGCTGGCTCAGGATATGGGCTCTCAGAACCATGGGAAAGGGAACGGCAATGGCAATGGAAACGGGCAAGGCGTTGTCGAGGTTGTGGGACGCATGGTGTCCGCGGAGGGCCTGGGCCTGAGCACCAAACTGAGCACGTCCATGCTGGTTCGTGCACCGGAACTGCCCGTTGACGTCTTTTCGCTGCTGCCTCTTCCGCCGGGCACCGATCCGCTGACCTCGGGCAGCGCGGCTGTGCGGCAATCGGGCGGCGCGATCATTACGCTGAAGGGCGCCGTCGCCAGCCAGAATTATGACGTCTGGTTTTGCCGCTACTCCTCGGTTGCCAACCACTGCGCGCAACTGGGAACGGTGGCCACCGACACCAACGGTTACGCGCATGTTGCGCTGAACTTCCTGGCGGCGAACAGCGCCACTGCCGGCGTCTTCGCCATCGCGCGCGGCGGCGCGGTGCAGTTCGTCAGTGGGTTTGAGACGCCTGCCTCGACGACGCCGCAGGGCATCGCGATCACTCTCCAGGGCACGGTCGGAGTGGTGACGCTGAGCACTTCGTCGTTCACGCTGGACGGCTCAAGCCTGATTATCGTGACGGACTCGTCGACGAACTTCAAGGGCGTGGCGGATCTGGCGGCCGTGACCGCGGGCACTCCCGTCCTCATTCACGGCATGCTGCGGACCGACGGCACGGTGCTCGCTTCGTCGGTAATCGTCGAGTAGCATTGCGGCGACGGCCGGGCGTCGGCGCGGCCGCTCGCTCCGCGATCCATGTTCCGGGCACGGTGTTGATCTGACGATGACGGCGACTGGCGCTGTGCCCGCGGGGAATATTCACTGCTGCATGCCCCCCTAACGCCGCGGACGTGTGTAGATGCGTCCGCGGCGTGCCGCGCCAATACTTCGCCCAATGCCACAGCGCGTAGCCCCGGCCACCCGCGCGGAGCCTTGCCTGCCGCCTTGCCCGGCATCTTCCTGAGCCTGCGCCGGCGCGCCTCGCCAAGCCGCCGAACGAACTGCGCGCGCGTGCCCGGCGGCATTGCAGTATGATCGCTGTTTCACCCATGTTCACCTTCTCCCATCGCACTCTCCGTCTGGCCACTTCCGTGCTGTTGCTGGCGCTGCCCGCGCTCGCCGAGGTAAGCCTGCCCAACCTGATTGCCGAGCATATGGTCGTGCAGCGCGACATGCCGGTGCATGTCTGGGGCACGGCGGCGCCGGGCGAGGCCGTGAGCGTGACCTTCCGTGGCGAGACGCGCTCAGCGCACCCCGACGAGTTCGGCCGTTGGAGTGTCTATCTCCCCGCGGGCACCGCGGGCGGCCCGTTCGAGTTGACCGTCAAAGGCACGAACACCATCACGCTGCGCGACGTGCTGGTGGGCGACGTGTGGGTGGCCTCGGGCCAGTCGAATATGGAAATGGCCGTGCGCAGCGCCAAAGACGCCAGGGCCGAGATCGCCGCCGCCAACTATCCGCGCATCCGTCTGTTCCGCGCGCTGAACCGCGTGGCGGACTACCCGCTCGAAGATGTCGCCGCGAAGACGTGGGTTGTTACTACGCCCGAGACGGTCGAGGAGTTTTCGGCGGCGGCCTATTTCTTCGCACGCGAACTGCAAAAGAAGTATGGCGTGCCCATCGGCTTGATCGAATCGAACTGGGGCGGCACGCCCGCTGAGGCGTGGACCAGCATGCCGTCGCTCGGCGCTGACGCGGCGCTGATGCCGGTCTTTCTCGAATGGGGCAAGCTGATGCGCGATCGCTCGACAACGCTGCGGCGGCAGGACAAGCAGATCCAGGAATGGGAGAAGGCGGTCGCGAAGGCTAAAGCGGAAAGCCAGCCCGCGCCCGGCCACCCGTGGTTTGCGAACCAGGACAATTGCTGGCAGCCCGCCGGGCTATTCAACGCGATGATCGCCCCGCTGACGCGCCTGCCCATCCGCGGCGTCATCTGGTATCAGGGCGAGAGCAACGCCGGACCGGAGCGTGCGCCGCTTTACGCGCACCTGTTTGAGACCATGATTCAGGACTGGCGGCGGGCTTGGGGCCAGGGCGATTTCCCGTTCCTCTTCGTGCAAATCGCCAATTTCAAGACCGGGCCCGACGCCATGTGGCCGGAAGTGCGCGACGCGCAGCGCCGCACGCTCGCGCTCGCCAATACCGGCATGGCCGTGACCATCGACATCGGCGAGGCCGGAAATATTCATCCGTTGAATAAGCAGGAGGTCGGACGTCGTCTCGCGCTGGCGGCAGAAGCCATCTCGTACGGTGAGAAGATCGAGTATTCGGGGCCGCTGTTCCGCCAGGCGATCGTCGAAGGCGACGCCTTGCGCGTGTGGTTCGATCACGCGGCGAGCGGCTTGAAGGCCGATGGCGAAGTCCGGGGCTTTGAAGTGGCCGGTGCCGACGGCAAATTCGTTGCGGCGCAGGCGCGCATCGACGGCTCGTCGGTTGTGGTTTCCGCGCCGTCGGTGGATGCGCCGAAGCATGTCCGCTACGCCTGGAAAGACGTGCCGGAGTGCAACCTGTTCAACGGCGCGAACCTGCCCGCATCGCCCTTCCGCTCGGACGAGTAGACGGCCGTGTGGGGCGGACGTCCACGTCCGCGCGGGCTCTGGTCCAGACCGGGTACATCCTTTACATAGTTCACCGGGGACATCGTTTACACTTTGCGGCACGCTCTTGAGTAGGAGCGTCTATGGGCTGGAAAG